>Ga0181374_1000002_pt1 | contig 525697 bp, 507 predicted proteins | sample LowvirmetaG_2_FD_130086 | JGI IMG/M metagenome (GOLD analysis project Ga0181374, IMG submission 130086) | Marine viral communities from the Subarctic Pacific Ocean - Lowphox_10 viral metaG | ecosystem: Environmental > Aquatic > Marine > Oceanic | place: Subarctic Pacific Ocean | collected...
AGGAGAGTGGAAGATGAATCCTCCGGTGTCAGCAGGCGGGCCATGATGAACACCGAGATCAGCCCGATGGCGCGCATGGTCCATGCCAGCACCACGGCCATTGCCGCGCCGCGCAGCGCGGAACGCGGAGCCGCCCCGCCTGGCCCGGCGGGTGGAGGGATATCCCCGCTCACGTGGCTTTAACCGGGCCGAGCGCGGGCCGCCCGGTTCGCTTGGCCACGAATCGGCGCATGCTGCGAATGAATTTGCGCCTCTCCGCCCGAAAGGGTTCCGGGTCGTCCGCCGCCCAGCTGTCGAACGCACGGCCGCGGACCATCAGTGCAGCGAATTCGGCCAATCTCAGGAACAGCCGTAGATAATCGCCGACCGAACGCGCCGAATTCCAGGACAGCGCAAGATTGTGATGTTCCCCGGCATGGTCGCGCTTGCGGATCCCGGTAGCGAATTGCGCCTCCCCCGCCGGGGCCTGTTCACCGATAAGCAAATCATGCAGCCACAGGGGATAGTCGGCTCCCGATGCGACGGCCAGTGGCAGGGAGCCCCAGAAGCGCGGATTGACTTCCAGCAGGTAATGGCGGCCATCATCGGTGCAGTAGCGATATTCGAACATCGCCACACCGGTCAGTTTCGTATGCCCGGCGAGCATGTTCGTCCATTCGAGCAGCTCCGGATCGCAGCGTTCGGAGATGCGGTAACTGCTCGGTCCGGTTTCGTGTTTCTGCCGCAGCCTGCGGTGCTGGAAGGCGTGCAGCACCTCCCCTTGCCTCGCGATGATCGACACGCCCCGGCACCATCCGGGCAAATAGGTTTCGACCAGGTCGGGCTGGCTCTGCCGCAGCGCGGCGGCCAGCTGCTCGCCGCTGCGGACGAGGTGGACGGGCGATTTCATGACCTCGTCACCGCTGCGATAGGATGATTTCTGTTTCAGGATCGCGGGGAGGCGCATGTCTCGCAAGATGTCTGCGGCACCTTCACCGGGCGAGATGCTGCGTCCGGGCGGGATCGATATGCCAAGGCTGGCGGCCAATTTGCGCGTCGCTTGCTTGTCAGACAGCACGCAGAGTGCCTGATCGTTCGGCACGGCGCAGATGGCGCCCGGGAACAATTCGCGGTAGGCGGCCACATTGGCGAGCGAGCTGTCCGATGTCGGGACGATCATGTCGAAACCAAGCTGGCGATGCAGCGCGCCGATTGCCTGCTGCCAGGCTGCACCATCTCCGATATTTTGGGGAAGCCGGTGCCACCCTGCCAGAAAACGCGATTGGCTGGCGGGTGCCGTCTGCCGCGAACTTGCCGCGTGTACCCTATGGCCACCCCGGCCAAGCGAGCGCACCACGGCCAGAAAGGCCGAGCTGTCGTCTCCCAGAACCAGTATGTTCGACATCGGGGCGCGCAACCGTTCCGGCGCATAATCGCGCCTAGCTATTCCTACAGGCCCAAACTGGTAGCCGATTGTGGTTTACGGCCCGTAAAGAATGTCGGCGGGATGTGCCGCCGAGAAGCGCGGTCTAAATACCTATCAACAAACGCAATCCGATCGCGGCGACCAGCAGCGCGGTCAGCCAGCGGATCGTCCGCAGCGACAGCACGCGCAGCGCCAGTAGACTGCCGATCTGACCGCCGACCACCACCGCCACTAAAAGCGGCAGGTTGCCCCACAGCGCTTCGCCAAAACGCTCGCTGCCATTCTTGGCAAGCTGCCCGGCCAGCCCGAACAGCGAATTGACCAGAATGAAGAAGCTGGCGGTGGCCGCGATTGCGCGGGCGCTGTCCCACCGAGCCAGATGGAGCAACGGGGCGAGGAATATCCCTCCCCCTATACCCACCAACCCTGCCAGATAACCCAGCGGCACCGCAGCGAGCGGAACGAACTTCGCCAATCGCCCGCGTTTCGTTTCATTATCAGCTGCTTGCGGGATGAACATCGCAATGGCTGTGAACAGCAGACTTGCCCCAAGCACCGTCAGAAAATCGTCCCGCCCTATCGGCGTAAGACCGCCCAGTAGCGCGGCGGGAGCGGCGAGAACGGTCAGCAAAGCCGCCCCGCGCCACGGGGTCACGCCTCCGCGCGCAAAGCGCCAGCTTGCGCCGGTCACCACCAGAATGTTGCATGCCAGCGAGAGGATCGGCAGCAACCGGTAATCGAACCCGGCCAGCGCCAGCAGCGCGCTATAGGTCGATCCACCGCCGAAGCCGACCGACGCATAAAGCAGCGCGGCGACCAGAAATGCGAGCGCGAGAAACGGCATTCAGACTGCCCCTCCCCGCCAAGGCAAATTTAGGCCGCAGAACCGTGGCAATGCTTGTATTTGTTGCCCGAACCGCATGGGCAAGGCGAATTGCGGCTGATGTCCTGACCGGCATAGGGGTTGTCGGTCATGGCCCCGCCGGGCCCCGCCGCAGCCACCGGCGATCCGGCGAGCGAGCCGAGCATCGCCTCCTGCCCGCGCGAACCGTCGCCATCGTTGGAATTATCGATACCGGTCAGCGGATCGATATGTCCGGTCAGGAAATCGGGCAGGTCCGGCAGCGCCTGCGGCGGCGGCGCGATGCGCAGTTCGCTCTTGATCAGGATACCAGTCACATCCTCGCGCAGCGTCTCCAGCATACGTTCGAACAGGCCGAACGCCTCTTGCTTGTATTCGTTGATCGGCTGTTTCTGCGCATAGGCGCGCAGGAACACCACCTGCCGCAGCGCATCGAGCGTGGCGAGGTGTTCCTTCCAATGGTGGTCCAGCCGCTCGAGCAGGACGCTCTTTTCAACCCGGTTCCAGATCGATGGATCGGCTTGGGCGACTTTCTTTTCCATGATCTCATCGACTTGCGCGGTGATGCGCTCTTCGATGATCTCCGGCTCCACCGTGTCTTCTTCCATCCACCGATCGAGCGGAGGTTGCAGGCCGAGCACTTCGTCCACCCGGCTTTTCAATCCTTGGATATCCCATTGCTCGGGATAGGATCCAGGCGGGCAGGCTTCGACCACCATCGCATTGATCGAATCGCGGCGCATATCCAGCACCACGTCGTCCACCGTCTCGCTATCCATAATCTCGGCGCGCTGCTCGTAGATTACCTTGCGCTGGTCATTCATCACGTCGTCATATTCGACGACCTGCTTACGCTGGTCGTAATTGCGCGCCTCGACCTTTTTCTGCGCCGTTTCGATGGCCTTGCTCAGCCATTTGGAACCGATCGCCTCGCCATCCTCGAGGTTGGAATTCATCATCTTGGCGAACAGCGTGTCCGGCCCGAAAATGCGCAGCAGATCGTCTTCCAGACAGAGGTAGAAGCGGCTGAGCCCCGGGTCGCCCTGACGCCCGGACCGGCCGCGCAGCTGGTTGTCGATCCGGCGGCTTTCGTGCCGCTCGGTGCCCAGCACGAACAATCCTCCCGCTTCCAGTACCTTCTCGCGCTCGGCAGCGACTTCGGCCTTTATCCGGCTGATTTCGGCATCCTTCTTCGCGCCGTCTTCCATTTCGGAAAGCTCGTCTTCGATCCGGAAATCGACGTTGCCGCCCAGCTGAATGTCCGTACCCCGGCCCGCCATATTGGTGGCAATCGTTACCGCCCCGGCGCGGCCCGCCTGGGCTACGATATGTGCCTCGCGCTCATGGAAGCGGGCGTTGAGAACTTCATGCTCAACGCCCTCTTTCTTGAGAAAGTCGGACAGCAATTCGGATTTCTCGATCGAAACCGTGCCGACCAGCACCGGCTGGCCCTTGCGCGCATGTTCGCCGATCGATTTCGCGATGGCGGCAAACTTGTCGAGCGTGTTCTTGTAGAACTCGTCGTCTTCGTCGATCCGCTGGACAGGGACGTTGGTGGGAATTTCCACCACGTTCATCTTGTAAATGTCCCAGAACTCGCTCGCTTCGGTAGCGGCGGTGCCGGTCATGCCGGACAGCTTGGGATACATGCGGAAATAGTTCTGGAAGGTGATCGAGGCCATCGTCTGGTTCTCGGGCTCGATCTTCACCCCTTCTTTCGCCTCGACCGCCTGGTGAAGGCCGTTCGACCAGCGCCGACCATCCATCATCCGCCCGGTAAATTCGTCGATGATAACGACCTTGTCGTCCTTCACGATATAATCGGTATCGCGTTTGAACACGATATTGGCCTTCAGAGCCTGGTCGAGGTGATGGACAACCTGCGTGTTCTCCACATCGTAGAGATTGTCCGTTTCCAGCAGGCCGGCATCGCGCAGCAGGTCTTCGATTGCCTCGTTGCCATCTTCGGTCAGCGAGAGGCTGCGGCTCTTCTCGTCTTTCTCGTACCAGTCTTCGGGGATTTTCTTCACGATGGCATCCAGCGCCACGTAGAGGTCGGACTTGTCCTCGGTCGGCCCGGAGATGATCAGCGGCGTACGCGCCTCGTCGATCAGGATTGAATCGACCTCGTCGATGATCGCATGATTGAAGGGACGCTGCACCATCTGCGCGCGGTCCTGCTTCATATTGTCGCGCAGATAATCGAAGCCGAATTCGTTGTTCGTGCCATAGGTAATGTCAGCGGCGTAGGCATCGCGCCGGTCGAATTCGCTCATGTTCGGCACGATCACGCCCACCGTCAGGCCGAGGAACTTGTAAACCTGCCCCATCCATTCCGCGTCGCGCGCCGCAAGGTAATCGTTCACGGTGATGACGTGGACGCCCTTGCCCTCCAGCGCATTGAGATAGGTTGCCAGCGTGGCCACCAGCGTCTTACCTTCGCCGGTGCGCATTTCGGCGATTTCGCCGCGATGCAGCACCACGCCGCCCACCAGCTGAACATCGAAATGCCGCATACCCAATACGCGGATCGACGCCTCGCGCACGGTGGCGAATGCCTCGGGCAGCAGATCGTCCAGCTTGGTGCCGTCATCCAGCATGGCGCGAAACTTGTCCGTCTGCCCGCGCAGTTCATCGTCGGACAGCGCCTTTATCTGGTCCTCCAGCTCGTTCACCTGCGTGACGATCTTGCCGATCGATTTGACATAGCGCTCGTTTGACGAGCCGAAGAGCGACTTGACGAAATTCTGAATCATAAAGGGTCCTGACGGGACTGGAATTTTGAAGATTTGCGCCTTGGCCCCCCGATATCGAGAGCGGTGCCAGGCGGCTTCGTGCGTAGATGTGGACGAGGACGCGCTATTCCAGCGCGCGGTCGGCCCTCAATTGCACCGTGGGGATAAAAATCGTCACCGGCGCAGGCACCGCGGCGCATTTGATGCGCGGCTTCTGCCTCATCGGATCGAGCCCGCGTTCGAAAACGCATTCACAGGCAGCCTGCTGGCCGGTGTGCTTGGCAGAAGCCTCTGCCAATTGCTCGCTCACCACATCGACCACGGCGGCACTGGCGGGTGCGCCAGTGGCGGCGAGCCCGGTAATCAGCGCAAGCGCAGTCAGGATGCGGCGGATAAGCACGCGCGCTAGATAGGTCATCGCAGCGCCATCGTCCACCGGCAAAGGCACATTTACGCCCGCGCCCGGCGGCACTACAGCGCTAGGGATGGACCTGCCACCCTCCCCGCTCGCCAGACCCTTTCCCGAAATGCCAGACATTGTCGGCGCGGTTCCGCGCGTGGCCCGGGCCGGTTACAAGGATTGGGACCGCGCGGACCTTACCTATGTCGAACTGGACGAAGGCACATCCGTCGCCGGAGTTTTCACCCAGAGCGCCTGCGCATCGAGCGAGGTCGAAATGGGCCGCGAACAGGTAAAGCAGGGCCGCGCCCGCGCGCTGATCGTCAATGCCGGGAACTCCAACGCATTCACCGGCTATCGCGGGCGCGAGGCGGTCGAACAGATCACCGCGCAAGTGTCCAGCTATCTCGGCTGCCCGGCAGATCAGGTTTTCGTGTCGTCAACCGGCGTGATCGGTGTTCCCCTGCCGCAGGACAAGGCCCGCGCAGGCGTGGAAAGCGCACTCCGAGCAGCGGAATGTTCGTGGGAAGAGGCCGCGCTAACCATCGGAACTACCGATACTTTTGCGAAGGGTGCGACCAGCTCGGCAATGATCGGCGGGCAGCGGGTGGAATTGGCCGGGATCATCAAGGGCAGCGGCATGATCGCGCCCGATATGGCGACCATGCTCGGCTATGTATTTACCGATGCAGCGGTTGCGCCCGCGTTTCTTCAGCAATTGCTGGAAGCGGCGAACAAGCGCTCGTTTTCCTGCATCACGGTGGATGGCGATACGTCCACCAGCGATACCGTGCTGGCCTTTGCCACCGGGTCGGCAGGCAACGCGCCGCTCGCTTCGTTCGGCGATAAGGGTGCGGATGCGTTTGCCGCTGCGCTGGACGATATTTGCCGCCAACTCGCCCAGCTGGTGGTGCGCGACGGAGAAGGAGCACGAAAATTCGTGGAGATCCGCGTCGGCGGTGCGGCCAGCGACGAAAGCGCGCGGATCATCGGATTATCGGTCGCCAATTCTCCGCTCCTCAAGACCGCGATTGCAGGACAGGACGCAAACTGGGGACGCGTGGTCATGGCCGTGGGCAAAGCAGGCGAACCTGCAGACCGCGATCGGCTGTCCATCGGCTTCGGCGGCCATTGGTGCGCGCGCGGCGGGCAACCGCTAGACGATTTCGACGAGGCCCCCATTGCCGAGCATTTACGCGGCGAGGAGATCACTATCGAGATCGACATGGGTCTGGATGAGGGCCGCGCCACAGTGTGGACCTGCGACCTGACCCATGGATATATAGATATCAACGCCGATTATCGCTCATGACGTCGACCCAGGCAGATGCGTTTCAGCGCGAAGTTGCCGCGCTGCTGCGCATGGTGTCCCAGCAGGTTATCCTGCCACATTATCAGTCGCTGACCACAGATCAGATCGAGGAAAAAGCCGCCGACGACGTGGTGACGGTTGCCGACACTCTGGCCGAGGAAATGCTGGAGGAGGGGCTTGCAAAGATCACGCCCGGACTGCCGATCGTGGGAGAGGAAGCGGCTTATGCCGATCCCTCGGTTCTGGAGAGGCTGACCGGTTCCTGCTGGATCGTCGACCCGATCGACGGGACCAACAATTACGCATCGGGCAAGCCGCCATTCGGCATTTTGCTGGCCATGGCCGATGCAGGCGAAGCCCATGCCGCCTGGATTTACGATCCGCTCGCGGACCGATTGTGCACCGCCCAGCGCGGCAAGGGGGCGTTTGTGAATGGCGCGCGTGTCAGCGCCCGCGCTACTGGCGAGACCCCTCCGGTGGCAGCGATCTCGATCATGTTCATGGACCCGGCACAGCGTGAGGCTGTGCGCGAACATATCGCGCCGCATTACCGCCTGGTGGACGTGCCGCGCTGCGCGGCAGAGCAATATCCGCGCCTCGGGCTAGGCGAAAACGATGTATCGATCTTCGAGCGCACCTTGGCGTGGGACCATGCGGCAGGCGCGCTCTGGCTGAACGAGGCGGGCGGAAAGGTCGCCCGGCCCGATGGCTCGCCCTACCGCGTGGACGAGCCGGACCGGACCGGAATGATTGGCGCAGCCTCGCCAACCTTGTGGGACGATCTGGCCGCGCGGCTGGAAAAGATGCCTTAGAGTTCGCTCTCAAGCCACTGTTTCAGCTGCCCCTTGGGCGCTGCGCCCAGTTTCTGCGCAACCGGCTTGCCATCCTTGAACAGCACCATCAGCGGGATCGACTGAACGCCCATTTCGCCCGGGATGCCGGTGTTCTCCATGATATCCATCTTGGCGATGGTGACCTGGCCTTCCAGTTCCTCACTGATTTCTTCCAATGCCGGGGCGATCATCTTGCACGGGCCGCACCATTCGGCCCAGAAATCGACCAGCACTGGCTTGTCGCTTTCCAGCACGTCGGCTTGGAAACTGTTATCGGTGACGTTCTTGGTGGCCATTGCGGCTTCTCCTGTATTTCTAATTGCACCCAATCTAGGCGCGCTGGCTGGTTACTCAACGCCCGGAAGGGCAAAGCTTTCCTCTCTCCTTGAAACGCGCGGTTTGTGCGCGGCGAGTATTTCCGGGTCGATTTCGAACAATTCGGGTGTTTGCGTGTAGAGCACGGCGGCGCGTATCTCGCGCCCCGGATAGATCACGGCGAGCGCGGCGGCGTATGCACCCATCTGGGCCAGAACCGACCCGGGCAGATCGGCAAGCGAGGATGGCGGGCGGCGAGCGGTTTTGAAATCGACCACCGTCACGCGGGTTTCCTCCACCAGCAACCGGTCTGCATTGCCGGCCACGACTTGCCCCTCGACCGTTGCGGCCAAGGGCACTTCGGCAAGCGCATCGGGAGAGAATATCGCGGCAAATTGCGGATCGTCCAGCACCGCCAGTGCCGAATCGACCATTTCGCGGCGCTGCGCCTCGTCCAGCTCGCGTGCCTGGCGCAGCAACCAGGCTTCGGCCCGCTCGCGCCGCTCTGCCTGCGGCACGTCGGGCAGCCGCTCCAGTAAAGCATGGATCAGCACCCCGCGCCGCGCGGCGATGGCGACCTGCTGCGCCGGTAAAGGCGGGCGCGCCCCGATATCCTCCCCTACGGAAGATGGCGCGAGTGGGCGCGGCGGGCGCGGTTCGGGGCCAATCGGCTGGCGCGCCCAATCGGGTATCGCGATACCCTGCGGCGCGGTAACCGGCCCGGCGGCATTCCCCTGTATCGCCGGAGGGGCCTCGCCATGCGTCAGCCGCCAACCCCAGACCGGATCGGTTTCGGGCAACCCATCGACCAGCGGTGTGAGCCGCGCGAACCAGCTATCGGCTTTGGGCTCCCCATCCTTGTCGCGCATGTTCAGCGCACCGCCAATAAAAAGCGCCTCTTCCGCGCGGGTCATCGCGACATAGAGCAGCCGCCAATGCTCCTCGCGTTCCTCGCGCTTCGCTGCCTCTTGCGCCGCGGCGATCGGGCCGACGCGGTCCTTGGCGCTCAGGCTGGGTAGCGGCACCGCGCGCCCTTCCCCGTCGCCGCCATCCTCGCTCAGCGAAAGGTCGCGTATTGGCGAAGCATCGGGATCGCCGGTGGCATCGGCCAGGATCACGATGGGTGCCTGCAAGCCCTTCGCCCCGTGGACGGTCATCACCCGCACCAGCCCTTCGCTCGCGCCCGCCTCGCGCTTCAATTCGCCGTCGCCTGCATCGAACCACTGGATGAAACCGGCCAGGCTGGGCGTATGGGCAGCGGCATAGGCATGCGCGGCGCCCAGCAATTCGTCGATCGGATCGGCTGCCTCGCGCCCCAGCCGCGCCACCAGCTTCGCGCGGCCTTGCCACGGGCCGAGCAGCAGCCAGTGGAGCAGCGCCTGCGGTGTCTCGTAATCGGCCAGCTTCAGCAAGTCGCGCAGCCTGTCGGCCACCGCCATCACTTCCGGCGTATCGGATTTGCGCACATGGTCCCACAGCGCGACTTTCCCGCCGCGATAGCCATGTTCCAGCAGCTGTTCCTGGCTCCATCCCACCAGCGGCGAGACCAGCAAGCAGGCCAGGCTGAGATCGTCCAGCGGCTGCGCGGCAAACCGCAGCGCCGCCATCAGATCCTTCACCGCCAGCGGAGCGCCCAGCCGCAGCCTATCCACCCCGGCCACCGGAACTCCGGCAGCGTGCAGCCGGGCCACGATCAATCCGGCGAGTTCCTTGCGCTTGCGCACCAGCACCAGAATATCGCCCGCCTGCGCGGTACGCTCCCCGCCCTTGTAGAGCGGATAGGTGCCGATCCAGCCTTTCACCTGGTCGGCGATCCGGTCGGCCATGCGCCGTTCGGGTGCGGAGACCCAGCTATCCTCTGCCGCGTCCTCAGCCTCCATGTCCTGCGGTATAACGGGAACGGGCCGCCATAAGACGACTTGCCCCGGTCGCACATCACCGCGATGCACCCCGGGCGTTTCGGACAGGCCGAATTGTAGCGGACCGATTTCGGCAATCGCCATATCCACGAAATCGAGCACCGGCTGCGAGGTGCGGTAGGACCGCCCCAGCGGCAATTCCTGCAATGGCCGCAGCGTGGTCCGTTCTCGCAGCCTCGCCGCATTGCTCGCCGCATCGCCTATGATCCGCTCGTAATAATCGCGCGCAAGTGCGAAGTTTTGCGGGCTGGTGCCCTGGAACCGGAAGATTGCCTGCTTGTAATCGCCGACCACGAAGATGGTGCGGAGCTTGCCCTCGCGTTGCCCTGCCCCGGCGAAAAAATCCTCCGTCAGGGCACGGATTATGTCCCATTGCGACTGGTTGGTATCTTGCGCCTCGTCGATCAGAATATGATTGAAACGGCGATCCAGCTTGTAGCGGATCCAGCCCGACAGGTCCGACGTGTTGAGCAGTGCGGCTGCTTGCCTGATCTGGTCGTCGAAATCGATAAAGCCTTCGCGCGTCTTGGCCTCGTCCCAGCGCAGCGCGAAGCTGCGCCCGATGGCGAGCGCCTGGGCAAACCATTCGGACAGGTTCAGCAAAGTGGCGAATTCCGCAATGGCAGCATAGGCCTGCGCGACCTCGTCCTGCCATTCCGCCAAGGCCGGGTTCTGTTCGAGCGGTTTCTTGATGCCGCCGCGCGGGGTGCCATCTTTCTTCAGGATGGAGTCAAGCAATTGGTCCATCGCGCCAAGCCGTCCCGCCGGGTCCATCGCCAACCAATCAGCCGCGGCATCGGCATATTTGGTGCCGTTTGCCGTTCCCCACGCTCGCATAGCATCGACGAAATTTCGAAGAGCGTTCACCGGAAACCGGTCATCGCCGCACATCGCTTCGGCGTCCGCAAGGCTGGCATCTGCGGCCAGTCCCAGAACCTGCTTGGTGCGAGCGGGAATATCCTCCGCGCGCCAACTGCCTTTGCCGAACCACATCTCGCGCGAAGCTGCGCAGCGCATCAGCCAGCCGCGCACCCCGTCCGGCCCCCAACGCACGCTTAGCATCGCCAGCGCATCGAGCAGCGCCCGGTCGCCAGTTTGCTGCGCCTCGACCAGCATCGCGGCGAGCACTTCGTGGGCCAGCAAATCGCGGTCGCGGTCCTCCATCGGCTGGGTTCCGGGGGCCAGCCCTGCTTCTTCCGGAAAGGCAGCCAGCAGCCACTGCGAAAAGGCATGGATCGTATCGATCCGCAAGCCGCCGCCGGGGCAATCCAAAACGCTGGCGAAGCGGGTACGCGCCCGCGCCTGCGTATCGGGATCGACCGGAGCACCAATGGCCTGCAAATCCTGCGCCAGCGCGCCCGCCGGCATACGGACCCAGCTGGCCAGCACTTCGTTCACCCGTGTCGCCATTTCCGCCGCGCCGGCCTTGGTGAAAGTCAGGCACAATATCTGCGATGGATCGGTATCGGCCTGCAGCAACAGCCGCAAAACCCGCGCGGACAGCACCTGCGTCTTGCCCGTCCCGGCAGAGGCCGAAAGCCAGACGCTATCCTGCGGTTCGACAGCCCCGGCCTGAGCGTCGGTGAGCGGGTAGATCAGCTGCCTACTCATCGTCGCGCCCCATCCATTCATCCAACCGCATCAGCTGGTCGTATGTCGCAAATACCGGCGCGTTCGGGTTCAGCCGCGCGGTGAACGGCGCATCGCCGAAAATCCATTCATCCAGCGCTTCCAGCAGGAACTTGCGCGATTGCGGCAGGAATTCCTCCTGCTCTATTCCGCTGCGCTTGGACGGCACCTTGATAGGCGTGGCGATGTAACCGAAGCCGGTATCGCTCTTGTCGCTTTTCGCCAGCGACCAATATTCGAACACGCTGGCCTCGCCCCTCTCCAGCCCGTCAAACGCCCCCGCTCGGGCCATCAGGCCAAGCGTGCCGAGCTGCAGTGCAAACCCTGCCTCGACCTCCGCGCCCGAGGGCGGGCCGCCAGTCTTGTAATCTACGATGGCGAGCGAACCGTCGGGCATCCGGTCGATCCGGTCCACCTTGCCGTGAATGGTCACACCCTTGACCTGCATTTCGCCCCATTGCTCGATGGCGACAGGCTTGCGTTCGCCGAGCTTTTCCAGCGCCACCTCGACCCATTCCAGCGCGCATTCCAGCCGCGGCTCCCACAAGGCGCGCATCAGCGGGTGAGCGTTCATCTGTTGCAGCACCTCGGCTGAAATATCGACCATTGCTCGCGGGTGGCCGCTGGCCTGCGCCTTGTGCCACAACTCGAGGATTTCATGCGCTGCCGTGCCGCGCCAGGCAGGGGACGGCTCGGCATCGAGCGGGTCGAGCTCCGCCAATCGCAGGATCGACGAAGCGTAGAATTGATACGGATCGGAGCGCAGGCGATCGAGCGCGGTCACGCTGATCTTCACCCGGCGCTGCTCTGCCGAGGGCATCGGCTGCGGACGAGATGCAGGGGCAAGCTGCAACTGCGTGTCGAGTGCGCGCGCCAGCGCAACCGTGCTCTTGTCTTCATGCTCCGCCGCCAGCCTGTCGCCCATCAAGGCGCGCACGCGCAGCCAGAAACGCGACGGGATCGCCGGACCTGAAACATCGCGCCGCGACCGGCTGAGCACCACTTCGGGCGCCCCGAGCGCCGCTGCCAGATCGTGCGCGGACAGGCCGATGCGGAAATCCGCACCCGGCACACCCAATGCGCGCAGAACTGCCGGGGCCAGAAGCGGATCGGTTGCGGGCGCGGCGGGCCACGTCCCCTCGTTCACGCCGGCGCAAATCACCAATTCCGCCCGGCTCATCCGCGATTCCAGCAAGCCATAGATCGATACGCGGGGGTGGCCGCCATAGGGTGGGCGCACCGCCTCGCTCTCCATCGCATCGCGCAAGGCCGCGTGAAGCTCGCCCCGGTCCAGCCGCGTGCCTGCACCGCGCGCCGCATCGCGCAATTCCTCCACGAAGCTGGACAATGCACGGCCATCGGCCTTCGCCCACAAAGCCTCACCGCAGAGAGCCTCCCCAGCCACGGACAGCGCATCGAGCCAATCGGCGAGCAGGCGTTCGTCTGCATTTTCGGCCAGCGGGGCAAGAAGCTGCGCTACCCCTTCCCACCACTGCGCCACCTGCGCTTTGCCGGCAATCGGACCGAGCGGGGCAAGGCCGGGCGCCGGGCGCGGACCACGCAATTCCATTTCCATCGCGCGGACATTGTCCAGCCATTCGCCGCGCGGCAATTCACCCGATACCAGCGGATGCGAGAGCAGCGCCATCAGCGGAACGGGCGCGCATTCCTCCGCAGCGCATTCGGCCAGCAGCAACATCACCCGGCCTGCGGGGGTTATCGAGAGCGGCTGTCCGGCAGAATCGTCCGCGGCAATATTCCAGCGGCGAAGATGCTGGACCACCCGGCGCGCCAACCCGCGATCGGGCGTCACCAGTGCGGCGCGCTTGTCCGGTTCGGCCACCGCCTGCCGGATCAGCAGGGCGATGGCCTGTGCTTCCTCTTCCGGATTGGCGGTTTCAACCATACTCACCCCGGCCAGGCGGCGCTTTTCCGCGGGCAAGTCGATCCAGCTCTGGCTCGCTTCGGGCGGCAGGAACAGGCTGGAAATTGCGTGGGTTCGCGCGGGCGGCGCGGCAGCTTCGCCCTTGCGGTGCCATTGTTGGACCTCCGCCCGGGCCACGCCCATGCGGTTGAGCAGCAGTTTCAGGTGATATTGCGGATGGGTCACCGCATCGCCTCGCTCGAACGGGGGGTCGCCTGCATTTTCCGGCGCACCTGCCGTGCCAAGCTCCGCCCAGACCTCTTCGGTCATCGACAGGTCCAGATCGGGCAGGATGACCGCTCCCTGTGGCAATTGGCTGACAACCTTCAGCAGCCGGGCAAGCGCCGGGGCCGCGCTGGTTACGCCAGCGGCGACGATGGGAGTTTGCGGCGGACTTTCCCGCCAGCGCCGCGCCGCGTAATCGAACAAGCGGTTGCGCCGCGTGGCGGCATCGGTGCGCCCCGCCGCCTCCAGCTCCGCTCGCCAGACCTTCTGGACGGCATAGAACAGGGCGGTGTTGTCCTTCCAATGCGCCGACTGGTCATCCAGCGCGCTCATCACCGCATCTTCCCACAAGGCATCGGGCGCGATGTCTTCCACCAGCAGGCGGTCCATCGTCTGCGCAGCCTGCTGGGCCAACCTCAGCAGCGCGGCGCTGCTCGGCACTTCGCGGCCCATCCGCTTCAACACGTCGGGCAGCAGCGCAGCGATGTTCAACCAGCGTCTTGTCGGGTCGATGGCAGGCCCGATTTCGCTCGCGCCGAGTGGATCGAGCAGCGGGCCGAGCGTCTCGTCGAGGTCGAGATCGCCGACCACCGCCATGCGCGGCATCAGCATCCCGTCCTCGCCGCTAGCGCCGTAATGGCGAACGAATGCTTCCGTCACCGTGCGCACCGCGCGGCTCGACGGTAATAACAGTGTCAGCCGGGCGAGGCCGAGCCCTTCCTCGCGGTAACGTGGGACCAAGCCCGCCACCAGCGCATCGGCAAAGCCGCGATGCGCGGCGATCGAATAGACTTGCGGTGCGGTCGGCTCTGTCACCCGGCGCTCAACCACCGGCCAATGCGGCTTCGGTGGGCGCGATGGCATCGGGCGTGCCGACTTCGAACCATTCTCCGGTGAAAGGCAGGCCGTAAAGCCGTCCTTCTTCCAGCGCCCTGTTCCACAATATGTTGGTGCTGAACTTTCCCGTCGGCGCATCGCGCAGCAGGCGGTGCGATACGATCTGGATGCCGGTAAAGATAAACGGTGCGATCCGCCCCGGCTGGCGGCGGGTTACCCGGCCCATCGTATCGAGGTGGAAGTCACCCTTGCCATCGAAATTGCGCGCGCGGGCATGCGGTACCACCAGCAGCAGCGCGTCCATCTCATCGGCATTCCAGCGTGCGGACAAATCTGCGAATGCGCTGCGCGGTCCGTCGAGCCAGATATTGTCCGAATTGAGTGAGAAAAACGGGTCCGGAAGCTGCGCCTGCGCCAGCACCATCCCGCCCCCGGTTTCGAGCAGTTCCTCCCGCTCATCCGACAGGGTGATTGCGGGTGTCTTGCGCTCGGCCAGATAGGCTTCCAGCGCATCGGCGAGGTAGTGGACGTTCACCACGGCCCGCGTAATTCCGGCATCGGCCAGCCGGTCCAGCGCATGATCGATCAACGGTTTGCCAGCCACGCGCACCAGCGGCTTGGGCTGCGTGGCGGTCAGCGGACGCATCCGCGTGCCCATCCCGGCGGCCAGAACCATCGCCGTATCGCTTGCCAGCTTGGTCACGTGATTTTTCCTCCGCCGGTGTTGCGCAGTTCGGCGGGAATATTGGCGTCGAACCACTTGGCCACCGGGGCCAGCGCCGGGTGGGCCAGATCGCGCTCTATCGCGCCCCAGACGCGCGGGATCATGGACAAGTACCGGTCCTTGCCATCGCGTTTCCAAAGCCGCGTGAAAATGCCAACGATCTTGGCGTTCCGCTGAGCGCCTAGCCGGGCGTAATCGGCATCGAACTGTTCCCCGGGCGAGGCGATGCTGCGATAGCGTTCCAGCATCCGCCCCTCCAGCTCCTGCGACACGTCGCGCCGCGCATCCTGTAACAGCGAGACGACGTCATAGGCCCGGTGGCCGACCAGCGCGTCCTGGAAATCGATGATGCCTTGCTCGCGCGGGCCGGCCAGCAGCATCAAATTTTCGGCGTGATAGTCTCGCAGTACCGTCACCCCGGGATCCTGCCGCGCTACCAGCGGGCCGAGCGCTTGCTTCCAGGCCTCGGCAAAACCAGCCTGATCGACCTGTAAATCCATAGCCGGGCAGTACCAATCGGTGAACAAGGCCGTTTCGCGGGCATAAGTGGACATGTCGTACGGATCGAACGGGCCGGGCGGTTTTTCGTGGAGCTTCGCCAGCGCATCGATCGCCGCTTCGTAAGCCGGGCCTTCGCCTTCCGGGTGATCGTCCAACCAGTCGCGCATCCGGTCATCGCCGAAATCTTCCAGCAAGACCCAGCCGCGCGCAGCCTCTTCGGCATGAATCTGCGGAGCGCGCATCGCCTGATCGTGCAGCCAATGGGCAACATGGAGGAAGGGTTTGGGATCCTCATGCGGCGGGGGAGCATGCATCAGCATGGCCTTGCGCCCGCCTTCGGCAACACGGAAATAGCGCCGAAACGACGCATCGCCCGGCAATGGATCGATATTCGCACCGCCCCAACCAGCGTGTTGAAGAAAGGAATCGATACCCGGGGGAAGCGCGTTCATGGATTCTCCGGTCATAGCGGGCGGGTTAGCCAATCCGCCCCCGGCTCGGCAATCGCCAAACGTCCCTCATCCGCAATTTCCAGCCGGATCGAGAGGCAGCCCGGCTCATGCGAGAAGCCGCCGGCATTTTCCGGCCATTCGGCAATCAGCGCCGCGCCCGCCCGGTAATCGTCCAGTCCGATCTCATCGGCCTCGGACGGACTTTCCAGCCGGTAGAAATCAGCATGAACCACTGGCAGCCGCGTGGCTGGCGGATCGTAGGTCTCGACGATCGTGAAACTGGGTGACGGCACTTCGCCGGCATAACCGAGCGCCGCGATGATTGCGCGCGCGAGCGTCGTCTTGCCCGCGCCCAGTCCGCCGGACAGCGCGACGACATCGCCCGGCTGCAAGCGTGCGGCAATGCTGGCGCCATATCGCTCCATTGCGGCAAGGTCGGGCAATGCGATCTTCACGGTAGATCGATCGTGGCAGTGGTGCCCTCACCCTTGCGCGAGAACAGTTCCAGCCGCCCGCCATGCGCCTCTACCAATTGGCGAGCGAGCGGCAGGCCGAGGCCCTGGCGCCGCTCCAGCGTGCCGCCGGGTCCGGTGCGCAGACCGTCCATCGCGCGGTGCAGATCGGCGCTGCCCATGCCGCTACCATTATCGCTCACCACTATGCGAACGCCGTCCTTATGGCGCGACAGGGCGATCAGGATCTTGCCGCCTTGCGGGGTCGCGGCGATGGCATTGTCGATCAGATGACCCACCGCGCGGCCCAGCTGGCGTGGATCGGCATAGACCTTGCCAGCGCTCGTCCCACGCAGATCGAGGCTCAGCCCGCCGCCCGAAATTGCTGTCTCCCGCTCGCGCACGATTTCCGCGACGAACGCCATCAGTTCCAGCCGCTGCTTGGCAATCGGCAGCAGGCCGGCTTCCGATTGCGACAGGTCGAGCACGTTTTCCACCTGCTCGGTCAGCCGCCCGACCGATTCTACGATTGCCTGCACATATTCATGGCCCTGCTCGCTCAGCTCGCCGGCTACGCCCGCTTCCAGCAACTCTGCAAATCCGCCGATAGACGTCAGCGGCGTGCGAAATTCATAGGACATGTTCGCGAGGAAGCGTGTTTTCACCTCATCGGCCTGCTCGAGCGCCTGATTGCGTTCGCGCAGCGCGTCCTCTGCTTTCTGGGAATCGGTGATGTCGAGCACGGTCAGGAGGCCGTTTCCGTCGGGCAGCGGCACGCCCGCAAATTCCAGCGTGCGGCCATCGGTGAGCGATACGCGCCCGCCCTTCTCCTGACGGTCGAGCGTGGCGCTGCGGATCACTTCCCCGATATTCGCAGCACGCTTCGGCTTTTCCAGTTGCGGAGCGATCAATTCCAGTAACTCGTCGCCGCCGGGATGTCCTTCCAGCGCGTCGGGTTCGATACCCCATGCGCGTGGAAAGCTGCGGTTCCACAGCTGCATACGGCCATCGGGCGCGAATACGGCCAGCGCTTCGAACAGGCTGTCGAAAGTGGCGGTGCGGGTGCGCAGCAGCGTGTCGCGCGTGGCCGACAGGGCAAGCTGTTCGGTGCGGTCTTCGGCTATCAGCACCAATCCGCCATCGGGCGTCGGCTGGGCGACGATACGCAGATGCGTCCCGTCGGTCAGCGGCCAGTTTTCCTCACGCTGCGTTCCGCTGTCGAACCATTCCACATGTTCGGCCCGCCAGGCGGGAAAATCGCGTACTTCGGGGGTCTTGCCCTGCTCGCGCGCCATCGTCAGCAGGCGGTCGAACGAGGTGTTGTTCGCAACCGAACCGGGCGAGATCGCAAAAATACGGCGAAATGGCTGGTTGGCGAAGACCAGCTTGCGGTCACGATCGAACTGTCCGACGCCGACCGACAGCTGATCAAGCATCTCGCGCTGCGCATCGCGGAAAGCGCGGAAGGCGCGGCGCTGTTCCTCCAGCTCCTCGATATCCACGGCATATCCGGCGACACCTTCGGCCCCCAATGGCAGGTCGCTGACGCGCAGGCTGCGCCGTTCGCCGCGGATCGTGGCGCTGACATTGCGCTCGATCGCCTCGTCCCGCTCGCTGGCTGATCGGGCGACTTGAGCCGCGCTGCGCCCTTCGACCGTCTCGACCAGTTCGGTCTGCGCGTCGATCACCGCGCCCGAGCTGGCAGCGCCCACCGCCTCGACATAGGCCTGGTTGACCAGGCGCAGGCGTCCATCGGGCTGGCGGAACCACATTGGCATGGGGGCAGCCTCGATCAGGCCGACCAGGGCACCGAAATCGCCCTTCGCCCGCGCTGCCTCTTCGCGCAGGCGCGACAGTTCCCCCTCACTCTCGCTGAAATCGAATATCCAGACGAGCGCCGCGCCGCCGGGGCTGACCTGCTGGTCGGCCAGCACTCCGCGCAGGGCCAGGCTTCGCTGCGAACCGGGAGGGGACAGCTCCATCCGGAACGGCGCCGCCGTTTTCTGGGTGCGCCGCACCTCTTCGTCCAGCTTCGCAACCTGCGCCTTGGACAGGCCCGCCCCGTCATCCGGGGCCAGTTCGCTGAGATATTGCGGCAATTTGTCCAGCCCCAGCCAACCGGCCAGCCGGTCCGATCCCTCGATCCGGCCATCGGCGCGCACCAGCAAGGGAATGGCCGGCGCTTCGTCGATCATGCGCGACATCCGCCGTGCCGCCTTGCGCGCATTTTCGGCGCCGCGCGCCTTGCCCGCTGCGGCAATCATCAACCAAGCTGCGCCCGCGGTCCAGGCGGCCATCAGCAGGCCGATCAGCACGGTTGCGGTGGGGGATAATTCCATGGGGTGTCAGCTATGCGCCGCAGGGGCGCGATGCAACGGATAGATGCGCGGATTACGCAACAAAAAAGGGGCCGGTCGCAGCCGGCCCCTTGCTTGTTTTCGAACTCGCGCGATGCGCAGATCAGTAACGGTAGTGTTCCGGCTTGTACGGCCCTTCCACCGGCACGCCGATATAATCGGCCTGCTTCTGGCTCATCTTGGTCAGCTGAGCGCCCAGCTTGTCGAGATGCAGCTGCGCCACCTTCTCGTCGAGATGCTTGGGCAGGACGTAAACGTCGTTCTCATAGGCATCGCGGTTGTTCCACAATTCCATCTGCGCCAGCACCTGGTTGGTGAAGGAACAGCTCATCACGAAGCTGGGGTGACCGGTCGCGCAAGCGAGGTTCACCAGACGCCCCTTGGCGAGGATGATGATCGACTTGCCATCGTCGAAGGTGACGACATCGGTGCCGGGCTTCAATTCCTGCCAATCGTAATTGTCGAGCGCGGAAATCTGGATTTCGCTGTCGAAATGACCAATGTTGCACACGATGCTCATCGGCTTCATCGCCTTCATGTGCTCGGCGGTGATTACGTCTTCATTGCCGGTCGTGGTCACGAAGATATCGGCGCGCTTCACGCCTTCTTCCATGGTCACGACTTCATAACCTTCCATCGCCGCCTGCAATGCGCAGATCGGATCGATTTCGGTTACCATCACACGCGCGCCGCCATTGCGGAGACTGTCTGCGCTGCCCTTGCCGACATCGCCGAAACCGGCAACGCAGGCGACCTTGCCGGCCAGCATCACGTCGGTTGCACGGCGGATGGCGTCGACCAGCGATTCCTTGCAGCCATAGAGATTGTCGAACTTCGACTTGGTCACGCTGTCATTCACGTTGATCGCGGGGAACGGCAGTTTGCCCTGCTTGGCAAGGCTGTAGAGACGGTGGACACCGGTGGTGGTTTCCTCCGAGACACCCTGGATGTTCTTGACGCTCTGAGTGAGGTAGCCGGGGTTCTTCTTGACGTAGGCTTTGAGTGCGCGCTGCATCTCGATTTCTTCGGCATTTTGCGGTTCGGGCATTTCCTCGCCCGCTTCGATCCGCGCGCCCCACAATGCGAACATGGTCGCATCGCCGCCATCGTCGAGGATGATGTTGGCGGTCTGATCGGGGTTGTCTTCGGTGCTCCAGTCGAAGATCTTGCCGACATAGTCCCAATATTCGGCCAGGCTCTCACCCTTTACGGCGAAAACCGGAATATCGCTCGCAGCCATTGCGGCAGCGGCGTGATCCTGGGTGGAGAAGATGTTGCAGGTCGCCCAACGCACATCGGCACCAAGCGCGGTTAGCGTTTCGATCAACACGGCGGTCTGGATCGTCATGTGCAGCGAACCGGTGATGCGCGCGCCCTTCAGCGGCTGCTCGTCGCCATATTCCTCGCGCAGAGCCATCAGGCCCGGCATTTCGGTCTCGGCGATCTTGATTTCGGCCCGGCCGTAATCGGCCTGCGAAATGTCCTTGATGATATAGTCCTGAACCTTGGTGGCCACGCGAAATCTCCTGAAAATTAAATCTGGGCGGAGCCACATATGCGGCCCCTGCCCGTTCGGCCCGCGATGTAGCGATGGAGGGCGCTGCGATCAAATATAAAGTTATCTTTATATGTTGTATTCGTTGCCGTGGCGCGCGGCCACGCTATATCTAGCGCTGCAAGCACATCCCACGAAAGGATATTACAACATGGCGATTTCGATCGGAGACAAGATCCCGGACATCAAGCTGGTCAAGGCCACTCCGGAAGGGCCGCAGCAGGTCCAGGCGAGCGAATTTTTCGCCGGCAGAAAAGTGGCACTGTTCGCCGTGCCGGGTGCCTATACGCCGACTTGTTCGGCAAAGCATTTGCCCGGCTTCACCGAAAAGTCGGACGAATTGAAGGCGAAGGGGATCGACGAAATCGCCTGCACCGCCGTCAACGATGCGTTCGTCATGAATGCCTGGAAACAGGATAATGACGCGCAGGACGTGACCATGCTGGCCGATGGCAATGGCGATTTTGCCGAGGCGCTGGGGCTGGACGCCGACTTCAGCAATTTCGGCATGGGCAAGCGGGCGCAGCGTTATTCGATGGTGGTGGATGATGGCACGGTAACCCAGCTCAACGTCGAAGCGCCGGGCGATTTCTCGGTCAGCAGCGCGGAACATATGCTCGGCCAGCTCTAAGCCGTATCCGACACACGAAAAGGGGCGCCCCGGCTGGGAGCGCCCCTTTTTATATCCAACCGATCGGTCGATCAGGACATTTGCGATTTCATCGCATCGACGCGGGCATGGCCCTGCTCGATCGACTGGTAGCAATTCGTAAGCTGCTGGCGCGTCTGGTCCGACAGATCGTTATCCTGCAAAGCTTCCTGAAACTTGTTCTTGATGTAATCTTCGCCGCGTTCGACTTCCTGGACGATCGCCTTATCGTCGGTGCCCATCACCGCCTGCTTCAAATCCATGAAGCCGCGATGGGCCGCGCCGGAGATGCTGCTGTCATCTTCGGGATCGCCACCCAGCGAGGTGACGTGCTGCTGCAACTGGCTGGCCACCGCGCTACGCTCGTCGGCCATTTCGCAGAAAAATGCGCTATTGGAAGTCTCGCTGTCCTCGGAAGCTTCCTTGTAGCCTTTCATGCTGTCCAGCGTGGTCTTGATGAGGTTGTTGGTTACCGAAATATCGTGCGATTTATCCATGATCTTGCTCCATCTTTGCGCTAAATTGCGCTTGCAAGATCAACGGATTGCCCGCGCGAGGGTTCCACGGCCCAGCCAGCCTATGTCCGGTTTGGCCGCTTCTTCGAGCCGACCCGTTGCCCTGCCGGGACGAGCCGAACTTGGGCCCGTCAATAACCCATCAGGCTGAGCACTTCCTTGCGACTGCGCTGGTCCTCCAGGAACGTTCCCATCATCCGGCTGGTGACCATGGACACGCCGGGAGTGCGGACGCCGCGCGCGGTCATGCAGGAATGGCTGGCATCGATCACCACCGCCACGCCCTTGGGTTCCAGATGATCCCAGATACATTGGGCCACCTCGGCAGTAAGGCGTTCCTGGATCTGCAACCGCCGGGCAAAGCCATGCAGAACTCGCGCCAGTTTTGATATGCCGACCACCTTGTCGGTCGGCAGGTAGGCGATGGCGGCCTTGCCGATGATCGGGGCCATGTGATGTTCGCAGTGGCTCTGGAACGGAATATCCTTCAGCAGCACAATCTCGTCATATCCGCCGACCTCCTCGAACACGCGCGCGAGATGTATCGCCGGGTCTTCATTGTAGCCCAGGCAATATTCCTTCCACGCGCGCGCGACGCGTTTGGGCGTGTCGAGCAGCCCTTCGCGCGTCGGATCGTCGCCCGTCCATTCGATCAATGTGCGTATCGCATCCTGTACGTGTTCGGGAACGGGGGGCTTGCCGCGTTCAACATCTTCATCGGGTCCGACCAGGCTGCTCATTTGGATACCTTCTTCTTGATGTAACTGAACGGGCGGCGCAGGACGCTGCCCTTGCGAAACAGGCCCGGACGATCCCTGGGCAAAGCGAACATCTGCTCCGGCTGTTCGGGATCAAGCATCCCGCTATCGGCAAGCGCCTGCTCCATTTCGCCGAGCTCGGGCAATTCCAGCGGCCGCAAGTGCCGCTGGTTTCGATCGATCTCGCGGATCATGACCGCCATCGATCCGTAATGCTCCAGCAAGCCGGGCACCGCGCTTTCGTCAAGCCCGCAATGTTCGGCCAGCAGCGAATGGCGCAATGAGGCGATCCCGTCGGTGCAATGCTCGTTCCCGGCACGCTGGGAATCGATGAACACGTCGCATTCGCTGTCCAGCCCCATCGAGCGATTGTTCATGTTGGCAGAGCCGATCCTGAGAACCTCGTCATCCACGATCATGATCTTGGCGTGGACATAGATCGCTTCTTCGCCGGTAAACGGCACGAAGACATGGAACCGACCCCGCAAATCCTTTTGCGCGATCGATCGGACGAGACGGGCACGGGCGAGGTCCATCGCCTGCTGTTCCATCCAGCCATCGGCAGTGACCGGGTTGACGATAACGATCTCGGGCGGATCGTCTTCGGTCATGCGCCGGGCAATACATTCGGCGATCGTGCGGCTCGCGAAATACTGGCTTTCGGCGTAGATAAACCGCTTCGCACGCGCGATGTGGCGGACGAAGAGCTGCTCGATCTCGTCGATCTGCGGGCGGCCATCATGTTCGGCCCTGGTGCGGGCGATGCCGATCTCTACATTGTCGAACTGCGCTTTCAGCCCTTCGGGCCAAAGCGATTTTTCGGGCACCTCGATCTGGGAGAGCGTTTTGCCGCCGGCCGTGGCCCAGCGGTCGCGGCCCAGATCGTCCAGCGTATCGGCCGCTTCGCCTTCCAGCATCATCGTCGCATCGTGCCACGGCATGTAATAAGAGCCGCGCGGACGCTTCCGGCGGGGATCGGTTTCGATATGATCGCGTGTGTCCCAGCGGTGAGTGGTCATGTCGATCCCGCCGCATACGGCCAGACTGTTATCCAGCACGGCGATCTTCTGGTGGTGGCTGCACCCGACCGGATGGGCGGTATCGAAATGGAAATCGATCCGTTTATGCGGAAACCACCGTGCCAGATCGAGCACCATCGATCCGCGACCGGCGAACTTGAAGAAGCCGTAGCTCCATTTGAGAATCCGGATATCCAGATCGTCGCGGTGGCGATTCAGCCAGAGGATGAAACTGCCCAACCGGCTCGGGTAACGTCCCTCGCCGCGCTTGCCATACCATTTGCGCCCTTGCGCCAAGTGGATCCGCGTATCGAAATCCCAACCGATCAGCAGGATCCGCTGACGCGCCGCCAGCATGGCCTGCTGCATGGCCTGAAAGTAATTTTCCGCGTCGACGATGACCGTGGCCCGTTTCGCCTTGGCGTAACGCCAGACGCCGCGTTCGACGGAGCTGTCGTCAAACGCGGCGTCTTCGTTTTGCTTGGTCGAGGGGCTTTCATCATTCACCCGGCCAGCCCTAGCGGTATCATTCCTTCGCGTCGTCCTTCTTTTCCGGCGTCACCTCGGCATCGGCTTTCTCTTCCTTCTTCCGGCGCTCGAACACTTCCTTCATGTGCTCGCGATCGTCATCGGTCAGATGCTTTTCGAACTCGGGGAAGTGATCTTCCTCTTCTTCGTTGATGTGGTGGCGGTAATCGTGATCGAGCTGCTTGAACTTCGACATCCATGCGCTGGATGACATGTCGGTGGCGGCCAGATCGTTCAGTGCTTCGTTAAGCTCGTGGTGCTCGGCCACCGAATGGCGAGTATCGTCGGTGGTCGGCGGCTTGCGCAACATCGTCGAATAGAGCGCCTGCTCCTCGGCCGCAGCGTGGCTCTTCACGTCCTTGGTGAACTTTTCGAGCAATTCCTTGCGCCGTTCGGTTTCGCCGCTGGTTTCGGCCATCTCGTCCAGGATTGCGCGATGATCGTCATGATCCTGTTTCAAGCGTGCGAAAATTTCATCGGACATGGGGCGTTCTCCTGTTTGCGTGTGGCGATGAAACAGGCGAAAGCCCCTTGCGGTTCCACAGACCTTGGCGAAGCGGACGGGCGGGACCATATCGGCACGATGTCGGATGCCCCTCTCCCCGAACAGACTGCCAAGGCGATGGAGATCGAGGCGGCGCGTGTGCTCGAAACGCTGCCGGCGCAATTGCGCGACCAGCTGCATGATATTGTCGTGCAGGTCGAAGAGTTTGCCACGGCGGAGCAACTGGCGGCGGTGGACATGACCAGCCGCTGGCAATTGACCGGCCTGTATGAAGGCAACCCATTGGCCGAACGCTCGGTCTGGAACGCCACCGAAATGCCCGCGATCATCTCACTGTTTCGCCAGCCGCTGCTGCGCGAATGGCGCGAGACCGGCGTGGAATGGAGTGACCTTATCCGCCACGTGGTGATTCATGAGGCAGGGCATCACTTCGGATTTTCGGACGAGGAGATGCATGCGCTGGAGGATGAAGCTTAACGCTCACGGCGGCGCCGGCAGGCCCAACCACACGGCAAACGCCCCTCGCCGCGATCGCTACGCGCCTCAAGCCTCCGAACGGTTCCAATTTCCTGTTGAGAGAACCACAAAAAACCCCGCCGAAACGGCGGGGTTTGTTGATGGCGCGCCCGGAAGGATTCGAACCTCCGACCCCCTGATTCGTAGTCAGGTACTCTATCCAGCTGAGCTACGGGCGCGCATTGGAGGGCGGCACATAGGGGGCGGTGTTCGGCTTGGCAATCCCTGTTGCGCGCTAACTTCGTCGTCAGCCCACCAATTGCTGTGCCAATGCCAGGTCGAGTGGCGGTTTGGGCAAATGGTGGATCTCTCCTGCATCGAACCATGCCAGTTCCCCGCCCTCAAGCGCCTTGGGCTCTCCGCGCCAGTGCGAAGCGGTGTAAAGCATGATGACAATGGCCGGATGCCCGTTTTCTGCCCCTTGCCAAGCGAACCCGGCAGGTTGAAGATCGGCGGGATCTAGCACGATGCTAGTCTCTTCCGCAATCTCGCGAGCCAGCGCGAATGGCGGATTCTCACCGTTTTCCACCTTTCCACCGGGAAATTCCCATAAGCCTGCATGATGCGAGCCCGGCGGACGGCGATGCATCAGCCATTTGCCCGCCGCATCCTGCAATGCGGCAGCCACTACGGGCATCGTTGTCGGAAAATTTTCCATGCGACGGGGCTTTTGAAACCTTTTCTTAACGGCCCTTTGGCAGGCACTTTCCAATCCATGGACGCGGCATATGGGGAATCCCTGACAATGGCCAATTTGATAAGCAAGACGATCACCACCCGGGCGAAACGCCTGGCTCGCGACGAACGCGGCGCAACGGCGATAGAATACGGACTGATCGTATCTCTTATAGTCATCGCCATGGTTGGCGCGCTGGAATCGGTGGCGAACGAAAACACCGGCCTGTGGGCCCGCGTCAAAAGCGATATTCTCTCATCCACCAATAGCGGCACCAGCGGCAGCAGCTCGAGCGGCGGAAGCACCTCCAGCACCAGCGGCGGCTGATCAGCGATTGTCGGAATTTTTTCCGGTCCGGCGGGGTAACTTAGGAATTTGTAAACACATGCCCCGTATTTCTCACATTGCTCGATCCGGACGGACTGGACGAGTCGGGTAACGAAGACTGAACCAGGAGTAGACCATGAAATTTTTTAACAAAATGATCCGTGACGAACAGGGCGCAACCGCCATCGAATATGGCCTGATCGCCGCTCTGATCGCCGTCGCAGCCATCACCGCGATGCAGGGTCTCGGCGGCCAGCTGACCACCACTTTCTCGACCGTGTCGACGAAGATGGCCGGCAACTAAGCCGAACGCCTTTGGGCAAAAGAAAGGGCGGCGAGGGAAACCTCGCCGCCCTTTTTTGTGTCCGCCCGTGGTGGCGGCGCAGTGCATTATCCCTTAGCGGGCGCGCACCACGATCTTCACTTTCTCTCCCGCACGCAGACCTTCATTTGCGCCGAGAGAATTGAGTACGCGGAACCGTTCCACCTGGCCATTATCGTAGGCCATCCGGCGCGCCAGCGTGTTGACCGTATCGCCGCGCTGCACCGTGACGACATCGATCCGGCGCGGGATCACCGCATCGGCTTCCGACTGGCTGATCCGCCGCATGGAATTGAACATCGGCTCGAACGTCCCCGACCGCCCGGCGGCAGTCACCGCCTGGAAGTGATAGGCGCGGTCGTTGGAAAATTCATAGGCGAATACGACCAGATCGACTTCGCCATTATTGGTCTGCACGCGTGCAGTTCCAAATGCAGCCGGAAGACCGTTGATCGTCGTGCGCCGGATCGAGCTCGGCGTCAGCTGCTGCTGCTCGCCGCCAATCTGGGCGAACACGCTGCGCACATAGCGATCGAGATCGCCATTATATTGCGCCAGCGAGAGCTGGGCCTGGCCGCTCTGGCCGTTGATCGATACGGCCCGCGTTCCGTTGACCATGTAAAAGCCATTGGGGGCGGTAAACGACAGCCGCAATTCGGGGTGGATAAAGCGGTTACCCTCGATAACGCCCTGTTCCGGATCGTCGCCATAGATCAGGCCGTCAATGCGGTTGAGGAACGTGACTTCGTTGGTCACACCGGCAGTGCTGCCGACTGCCTGCGCCCTGGACAGCGCATTCTGCACGCGGCTGGCGGGATCGGGGTGAGTCGATGCCCATTCTGGCAAGGTTGCGTTAGCGCGGCCTTGCAACTGCGCGTCGAGCGCATTCTGTTCGGCCAGCGATTGCAGCACCGTACCCATCGCCTGCGTATCGTAACCGGCCCGCGCAAGATACTGGATACCCAGCTCATCCGCCTCGATTTCCTGGCTGCGCGAGAACTTCAGCGTGAGCAGCTGCGAGCCCTGGAGGAACGTCCGACCAAGCGAGCTGCCCAGCCCGGTATCGCCAAGCAAAACGCCCGAAAGAATCGCGCCGAGCCCGCCCAACAGGCTGTTGCGCTGTGCCGTTTGCTGGCGGCGCTGCGAATGGCGGGCGGCGACGTGGGCGACCTCGTGACCAAGAACTGCGGCCAGTTCGGCCTCATTGTCCATCAGCGCGACCAACTGGCGAGTGGTGTAAACATAGCCGCCGGGAATAGCGAAAGCGTTGTTGACTGAACTGTTCACCATGCTGACGGTGAAATCGGAACGCGCATTGGCGAGGCCCGATTGCACAGAAATATTCTGGCCGACCTGCTCGACATAAGATGCCTGTGCCCCGGTCATTGCGCCGCCGAACTGGGCGAGCAATTGCGGGTGGTATTCCGCGCCCTGTTGCGCTTCGCTGGCGGTAATCGGCGTTGAACTATCCGGCACCGGCCCGCCAAGTGTGGCGCAGCCGGCCAATGCGAGCGGCGCTGCGGTGGCAAGAGCGATAATCTTAATGGATGGCATGAAGCGACTCCCCTTAGGCTTGGACATGGCGCTCCACCCGCCACGTATCTGGTAATGCCTAAGGCAACAGCCGATGCGCTGCCTTTGTTCCCGAAATCAGATGGCTGTGCCGATCTGGAGGAACCGTTCCTCGCGCATCCGGCGCAGGTCTTCCGGTGCCAGGTCCCCCAGCGCGTCGAGCTCTTCGGAGATCGCCTGGGCCAGCGCCCGTGCGGCGGCTTCGGGAGCGCGGTGCGCGCCGCCGACCGGTTCGGTCACAATCCGGTCGATCACATTCAGCCCCTTGAGGTGCTGGGCGGTGATTTTCATCGCCTGCGCCGCGTCGGGGGCCTTGTCTGCGGTGCGCCACAGGATCGAGGCGCAACCTTCGGGAGAGATCACCGAATAAACCGCATGTTCGAACATCAGCACGCGCTCGGCACTGGCAAGTGCGACGGCGCCGCCCGATCCGCCTTCGCCGACCACCGCGGCCACCATCGGCACGCCCAGCGCGAGGCAGGCTTCGGTGGAGCGGGCAATAGCCTCCGCCTGGCCGCGCTCTTCCGCCTCGACACCGGGAAACGCGCCCGAAGTATCGACCAACGTCACGACCGGCAGCCCGAAACGGTCGGCCAGTTCCATCAAGCGGATCGCCTTGCGATAGCCCTCCGGTTTGCCCATCCCGAAATTGTGCCTGATCCGGGTTTCGGTATCATGGCCCTTTTCATGGCCTATCAGCATGACCCGCCGGCCCTCCAGCCGGGCAAAGCCGCCCATTATGGCCTCGTCCTCGCCATAGAACCGGTCACCGCCAAGCGGGGTGAATTCCTCGAAAGCATGGGCCACGAAATCGCGAAAATGCGGGCGAGCTGGATGCCGGGCCACCTGCGTTTTCTGCCACGGGCTGAGCGAGGAATAGGTGCTGGCGAGCAAAGCCGCACTCTTGTCTTCCAGCCGTTTGAGCTCGGCCGAAATATCTACCTCGTCGCCTTCGGAGGCTGAACGCAGTTCGGCGATCCGGGCTTCGAGCTGGGCGACGGGTTTCTCGAATTCGAGGTAGGAAATCATCGTCGCCAGCTAGTCCCCATTTGCCTTGCGGGCAAGTGGCTGGCCGCTTGTTCGGGCAAGTGGATGGCATTGATTCACCAAAGCAACCAACCGCGCCGAATCGACATGGGTGTAAATCTGGGTGGTGGTAATGTCCGCGTGGCCGAGCAGCGTTTGCAGCACGCGCAGATCCGCGCCGCCTTCCAGCAAGTGAGTCGCGAATGCGTGACGCAGGACATGCGGACTGACCCTCTCCGGCGGAATATCGGCGCGAACAGCCAGTTCTTTCAGCAGCTGGAACAGCCGCACGCGTGACAGATGCGCCGCGCGCGAAGGAAACAGGAATTTCGACTTCACCGCGGCACCGCCGCCGCGCAGCGGTAGCCAGAGCGAGAGGGCGGCTTTCGCCCGTCCGCTGATCGGCACCATCCGCGCCTGTCCGCCCTTCCCCGTCACCGTGAGGAACGGCGCATCGCGCGGCACTGCGGCCAGCGGCAGCGACACCAGCTCGCTGGCGCGCAATCCCGATCCATACAGCAATTCAAGCATAGTCAGCAGGCGGACCGATGCGGGTTTGGCGTTCTCCGCCTCCAGTTCCGCCCGGGCGAACAGCCTCTCGACCTCCGCATGCGATAGCAATTTGGGCAAGGGACGGCGCGCACGCGGGCGCGGCAGGGCGGCAGAGGGATCGTCACCGCGGCGCCCCTCATCCACCAGGAAGCCGTAAAACTGGCGCAAAGCGGATGCCTTGCGAGCGATGGTCGAAGGGGCGAGGTCGCACCAATGGCTGGACAGTTCGGCCAGGTCGTCTCGCTCGGCCTGCTCCAGTGGGCCAGCCAATGCGTCGGCGGCCTCCAGGTCGCGGCGATAGGCGGCGATGGTGTTGGCAGCAGCACCCCGTTCCGCCGCCAGCATGGCGAGAAATTCGCCGATGGCGGCGCTGGCCATCAGCCGCGTGCAACCGCCTCGGCAGCGATCATGCGGGCTTCGGCGGACAATCCCACCTGGTCCAGCGCCGATACGATGTGAAACAGGTGCCGAGCGGTCATCTGGTCCCAGCTGGATCCCTGCATCCCGAGCCCCGCCAGATAGGCCACCAGCGGCTGATTATTCGTAGCGGCCGCTTGCCCGATCAGCCGCGACCATTTGCTCTGGCGAACCAGATCGACGCCGAGACTTTCGGCAAAATCGTCGACATCATCGCTTTCCAGACGGCCCAGCCCTGCCAGCCCGGCCAACAGGAAACGCGTTTTGCGCTGCTGCACGCTGGTGTCGTCATCCATGAAATCGTCGAGCGCACCGCCGGAAACCGGATTGCTACGCCTCGGCTGGGCCAGAGCCAGCTGAGCCCATGCCAGGCTGCCTTCGGGAACGATGCTACCCCATTCCATCGCGTCCCGGTCCAGCCCTGCGCTCAGCATGGAGGAAACGAGCAAACCGGCATCGTCGATAAACTCTTCATTTGCAGGAATGCGAGCAGCGGCAAAAGCGGTCAGCACCTGGCGCGCATAATCGGGATCAGCCGCCTGTGCCCCGCCCCACACATCCCTGATGGCGGCCAGCCGGCTGGCGGGCTGATTACCGACATAGGCCTCTCGCAGACGCGATGCGACAGGGTCGGCACCCCCTTGGGCGTAATGCTGCGAATAGAGATCGACCATTGCGGCCGATGACATGATCCCTTCGCGTGCGGCCACTTGTGCGCCCGAAACCCGCTGTTCCAACGGCAATGACGGTGAAAGTGCGCGAATGCGCTGGTAATAGGCGCTGTCATTACTGCTCAGATTATCGGGCAGTTCAGCGCCCAGTGCGGTTGCCAGCGCGAACCGCCACGGGCTCAGCTCGTCCACACCGTCCCATTCCAGATTGACTGCGCGGCGGCCGCGCCCGGCGGCTCCAGCAAAACGCTGCGCCAGCAGCACATCGATGTCCGGAGTATCGTCGCGCCGCAACGCCCGGGTGAGATCGGTGTTGGCGCGTCCGCTTTCGCCCGCATAGGCGTTGCAGATCCCTTGCAGCAATTCCCAGCGCGAGTCTTCGCGATCGCTTCGTCCAATGCGCACCGCCGGACACGCGCCGACGATATCGCCCGTTCCGATATAGGCATCGAGCGCCGCATCGGTCAGCGCCTCATCCCAATTTCCGGTATCGATATCCTGGACCAATGCCCGCGCCGCGCCATGTTCGCCCATCGAATTGAGAACGCGGGCGCGCAAGGCAGCGAAGCGAACCGGGTTCATCCCTTGCGGCGCGGAAAGGCGGCTGACCAATGCGCGGCGCAGCAGAATGTGGCCCCAGCGCGACACCAGTGGCCCGTCGGTTCCGCCCAACGCCGCCGCAACGATTGCGCCGGGCTGCTGCGACAAAGCATCGACCGGCAAACCGCCTTCTGCAGCCGAAAGCAAACCGACCTGTTCCATCGAACGGCGCGCGGCGGCGGGTATGTCGAACCTCGGACGCAGACCCAGCGCCTCGTCCAGCTCGTCGGTTGAAAGACTTTCCAGCTCGGAAATGCTTGGCAGGCCCGAGGGCAGCGGGGCAGGAGTCGCCGCAGGGGGCGCGCTCGGGATCGGCTGAATTACCGGCGTGCTTCCCGGGCCGGGAGGCGCCGACGGGGCAGGACGCGTTACATTTGGCTGCGATGCGCCCCGGGATGCGGGGGACGGTGCAGCCGTCGGGCTCGGCGCGGGGGCCGGATCGTCGAAGCCCGGGGGCAGCAGCGATTCGGGCGCGTCCTGCGCCATCACCAGCGTCGAGGTGATCGCCAGGGCCGCAGCCCCGATCAGCCAACCGGATCTCATCATGCGTTCTCCGACAGCGAGGCCGGTGGCTCGATGGTCTGGACAATCGGGCGCAGCGGCTCTCGCCCGCCATCGATCCAGGCCCATCCCAAGATGATTACGGCGAGCGCCAGCATGCCCAGCACGATCCGCCCGATTGCTGTCTTGTTGATTGCCATCGATTGCACTGCCTGACCCATATTCCAGTCCGCAACACGCGGTTGCGCGGCCTTTAGCCCATCTATAGGCGGGGCGGCAATGACCCAAGCGTCGACAAACCCAGGCCCAGCCCTATCGCCGGGCGAAATCGCGGCCATCGCGCGCAGGATCGCTCGGCCGGTGGTGCTTGTCGGACTGATGGGCGTGGGCAAATCGACCGTCGGAAGACGTCTTGCCGAAATGATCCGCACCGATTTCGTGGATGCCGACGATGCGATAGAGCGCGCCGCACAGCTCAGCATCGGCGAGATTTTCGAACGATTTGGCGAGGCGCATTTTCGCGATGGAGAACGGCGCGTAATCGCCCGTTTGATCGAGGAACGGCGCGGTGTGATCGCCACGGGCGGCGGTGCCTTCATGAACGACCAGACGCGCGCGCTGATCCTGGATAAAACCGTCGCCGTGTGGATCGATTGCGATATCGACACGCTGGTGGAGCGGACCGGGCGGCGCAAGACGCGGCCTTTGCTGAAAAACGGCGACCCCAAAGAAATTCTCACTCGCCTCCATGCGCAGCGCGAGCCATTCTATTCGCAGGCCCATTTACGGGTACCGAGCGACAATGGCCCGCATGCGGTAACTGCGCAGGCAATTCTGGAGGCAATCGAGCGATGGCTGTAATCCCCGTAGAACTTGCGGGCCGATCCTACGAAGTGCGGGTGGGTGACGACCTGCTGGCCACGCTCCCCGCCCAGTGCGGGGCGCTGCTGCGCAAGACGCAGGTGCCGATCGTCACGGACGATAATGTCCACGCCGCCTGGGGCGAAACGGTTGGCCGGACGTTGAGCGAGGCCGGGTTCGAGCCGCGCTGGCATATCGTCGACGCGGGAGAACAGGCCAAAAGCTGGCGCGGCCTGGAGGCGCTGGTGGACTGGCTGCTGGCCGAAGGGGTCGAGCGGGGCGATCACATCCTCGCCGTTGGCGGCGGCGTTATCGGCGATCTGACCGGATTTGCGGCAAGTATCGTCAAGCGCGGCTGCGGGTTCATCCAGGTGCCGACCACCTTGCTGGCACAGGTCGATTCGTCCGTGGGCGGGAAGACCGCCATCAATACAAGGGCTGGCAAGAACCTTGCCGGGGCGTTCCACCAGCCCGCCCTGGTGCTGGCCGACCTCGCCACGCTTGCCACGCTGCCGGACCGCGAATTGCGGGCGGGTTATGCGGAGGTGCTGAAATATGGCGTGCTCGGCGATGCCGCATTTTTCGATTGGTGCGCCGATAATGGCGCCCGCGTGATCGGCGGGGAGCGAGCCGCGCAGCATGAGGCGGTGGCGCGCAGCGTGGCCGCCAAGGCGCGGATCGTGGCCGAGGACGAGCGCGAGACCACCGGGGCGCGGGCCCTGCTCAATCTGGGCCACACCTTCGGCCATGCGCTGGAGGCAGAGACCGGCTTTTGCGACACGCTGCTACATGGCGAGGCCGTGGCGCTGGGCATGGTTCTTGCGGCGCGATATTCGGCGCGGCGCGGGCTGATGTCGCTAAGCGATGCCGAGCGGGTTGCGGGCGCTGTCGATCTGGCCGGGCTACCCAGCGAAATCGCCGCGCTGGGATTGGATTGCAGCGGGCAGGCGCTGGCCGCTCATATGCTGCATGACAAGAAAATGGATGCCGGCAACCTGCCCTTCATCCTGCTGCGCGGTATCGGCGCTGCCTATCTGGCGCGTGACGTGGACATGGCGGATGTGGCCGAGTTCCTCGACGAGCAACTGCGCGCCCACTGAACCCGGCCACCTGAACCGATTTGTAAGAGCGGCCTATTCCAGCTCCAGTATCACCTCATCCACGGCCAGACTTTCGCCCTCCTGAGCATTCACTTTTGAGACCGTCGCCGCTTTTTCGGCGCGCAGGATGTTCTCCATTTTCATCGCCTCCACCGTGGCCAGCGGCTGGCCGGGCTGTACTTCGTCTCCCTCGTCGACATGGAGCTTCACCAACAGGCCGGGCATCGGGCAGATGAGCAATTTCGACAAGTCGGGCGGAATTTTCTCGATCATATGCCGCGTCAATTCGGCAATGCTGGCGGGAAGGACACTCAATTGGTGCGTCGCGCCGCGGGTGGTGAGCGCAAAACCGGTGTGGTGGCGAGCGACCTGGATGCCGTACACCGCATCGGCGGCGCGTTCATCGTCACCCTCGTCCCGGGGCGGATCGAACAGTTCTACTTGCACGAAATCGTCGCCGGGGGTGTAGCGCATCGAAAAGTCGACCGGGTCGCCATCGACGGTGATCGCGTGTTCTTCCAGCTTCACCGCATAGTCGTTACCGCCGAGCTTGACGGACCATTCACCGGGAGGGGCGAGCGGACCATCGAGCTGCCCGCCAATGCGCCGCGCCCGGTCCGCCTCGATCGCCGCGATCGTGCCGCCGATCGCCGCCAGGTTACGCAGCAAGCTGTCCGAAGCCGCCGCACCTTCGAAACCGTCAGGATACTCCTCAGCGATAAAGCCGGTGGTGATATCGCCGCTGCGGAAGCGCGGATGCTGCATGATGGCGCTGAGAAAATCGACATTGTGGCCGAGCCCGTCGATACGGAATGCATCGAGCGCCTTCACCTGCAGGTCGGCCGCCTCATCGCGCGTTGGTGCCCATGTGATCAGCTTGGCGATCATCGGGTCGTAGAACATCGACACCTCGCCGCCTTCGACAACGCCATCGTCGATGCGGATATAGGCTTCTTTGTCGTCGGAGAATGTCGGAGCCTGACGCTGCTCGGCTTCTGGTGGCTGATAGGTCACCAACCGCCCGATGCTGGGCAGGAATCCGCGATAGGGATCTTCCGCATAGACGCGGTTTTCGATCGACCAACCATTGATGCCGATATCGTCCTGCGTCAGCTCAAGCTTCTCGCCAGCAGCCACGCGGATCATCTGTTCGACCAGGTCGACGCCCGTAATCGCCTCGGTTACCGGATGCTCGACCTGCAGGCGTGTGTTCATTTCGAGGAAGTAGAAACTCTCCCCGCTTTCATCCGCGCCCGACACGATCAATTCGACCGTCCCGGCGGAGTGGTAATCCACCGCCCGCGCCAGAGCGACGGCCTGTTCGCCCATCGCCTTGCGCATTTTAGGGGTGACGAAGGGCGACGGGGCTTCCTCGACCACCTTCTGATGGCGGCGCTGAATGCTGCATTCGCGTTCATTGAGGTAAAGGATGTTGCCATGCCGGTCGCCCAGCACCTGGATTTCGATATGGCGCGGGTCCTCGATGAACTTTTCCACGAACACGCGCTCATCGCCGAAGCTGTTGAGCCCCTCGCGCTGTGTCGCCTCGAAGCCTTCTTCGACATCGGTGTCGTTCCAGGCCAGCCGCATCCCCTTGCCGCCGCCGCCCGCGCTGGCCTTCATCATTACCGGATAGCCGATATCGTTCGCCCATTTGAGCGCTTCTTCGGTGGTATCGATCGCCTCGGGCGATCCGGGGACGGTGTTAACCCCGGCAGCCTTGGCCAGTTTCTTGGATTCGATCTTATCGCCCATCGCCGCGATGGCTCCGGCGGGGGGACCGATGAATTCGATACCCTCCTTCGACAGCGCCTCGACGAAGCTGGCGCGTTCCGAGAGGAAGCCATAGCCGGGATGGACAGCTTCGGCCCCGGTTTGCTTGCAGGCATCGATGATCTTTTCGGGGATCAGATAGCTTTCGGCGGCTGGCGCGGGGCCGATATGCACCGCCTCATCCGCCATCTGCACGAAGGGCGCGCGGGCATCTGCATCGGAATATACCGCCACGGTGGTAATGCCCATCCGGCGCGCGGTCTTGATGACCCTGCAAGCAATTTCACCGCGATTGGCAATCAGGATTTTTTTGAACATTCTAGTCTTTGTTCCCCAACTTATGCCGCGCTGCATAGCCGATAAGTGCGTTGGCGTAAGCCCCTGCCCCGCGCCGCTCGCCCTCGCCTTCCAGCAGCGACGCGGCCGCAGCGGACAGGCGCTGGACGTTTATCGCAGATAGCTGACCCAGCGATACGACGTAGATACCGATGGTAAAGAGGATCGCGCCGGTTTCGGGTAATCGCCGCAGGGTCTGGCGCTCCGAACGAACGAACAATGTTTCGCCTGCATTAACCGCCGAAACATGGGCGAAGGCGCGCGCCGGAGTATCGGCGACCCAGCGCCGGGCGTCGCTTGCGGCGATGAACCAGTTGCAGCGGCCATAGATCGCTCCGGGTTTGAGCTTGTCCATGAACCGGTCCACGCCGCTCGCCAATTGCTGCTCATATCCCTGGATCGGCACATGGAGCGCGCGCAGCGGCAAACCGATCTTGTCGGCCGGGGTCCAGTCGGAAGGCCAGGCCACGGCAGCGCCGATCAGGCGGTATTGGTCATCCTCCCGGCCCCGGGCGAGCAAGCACATATCCTCATGATGCGCCCGCGCTGCATCTGGCAAACCGCCCGGCACGCCCACCATCGCGGCAAGTTCGCGCCCCGCATCTTTGCATTCCGGCGTCAGCTGAACGCCGCCGGGATAGGCTTCGAAAGCTGCGCGCCGCGCCTGGCGGTCGGGCCTTGGCTGGAGCCATTCGCTTTCTTCCAGCCGCACAAGCCCCATTTTCAGAACGCCCCCACCGCGCGCGCGGGGCAGCAATTCATTGACGGAGAAGCCGAGGCTCATGCCGCCGGCTCGGCCACCTTGCAGGCACGGAACGGCCCCTCGCCCTCGATCGGTGTCAGCCTCAGCTTGGCGAACACGGCGACCAACATATCCTTGAGCAATTCCGGTTCCTAAATTGCATCGAGCGCTTGGGCGAGATCGGCCTTGATATCGTCGATATGCTCGATCCCCACCGATACGCGGACAACATCCGGTCCCGCCCCGGCTTCCGCCAATGCCTCTTCGGTAAGCTGGCTGTGAGTTGTAGAGGCCGGGTGGATGATCAGCGAGCGGGTGTCTCCGATATTGGCGAGGTGACTGAACATTTTTACCTTCGAGACGAGTGCTACCCCGGCATCGTATCCCCCCTTCAGCCCGAAGGTAAACACGGCGCCTCCACGTCCGCCGAGATATTTGTTTGCAAGGCCGTGATACGGACTATCGGGCAGTCCGGCATAGCCAACCCAGGCAATTTTCTCGTGGCTATCGAGCCACCGCGCCAAGGCCAGTGCGTTGTCGCAGTGCCGCTCCATCCGCAGCGCGAGAGTTTCCATGCCGGTCAGCGCAAGAAACGCATTCATCGGAGCCATCGCCGGGCCCAGGTCTCTCAGGCCCAATACACGGCAGGCGACGATGAAGGCGATCGGACCGATCGGCTCCAGCGCTTCGGTCAGAACGACACCATGATAGGAACCGTTCGGCTGCGTCAAGCTGGCGAACTTGTCACCATGCGCGGCCCAATCGAACTTGCCGGAATCGACGATCACGCCGCCGATCGAATTGCCATGGCCGTTGAGGAACTTGGTGGTCGATTGCACGACAACATCTGCGCCATGCTCGATCGGACGGCAAAGCAAGGGAGATGCCATCGTATTATCGACGATCAGGGGTACACCGGCCGCATGGGCGATATCGGCGATTGCCGCAATATCGCTCACCACGCCGCCCGGATTGGCAAGGCTTTCGATAAAGACGCAGCGCGTGTTTTCATCGCATGCGGCCTCCACATTGGCAGGATCGTCCGCATCGACGAAACGGGTTTCCCAACCGAACTTGCGAAACGCCTCGCCCAGCTGGTTGAGCGACCCGCCATACAGCTTTTTGGCAGCCACGATGTTGCAGCCCTGATCCATCAAAGTGTGGAACGCGATCAACTGTGCGGCATGGCCCGAAGCCACGGCCAGGGCGCCGACCCCGCCTTCCAGCGCTGCGATTTTCTGTTCCAGCGCATCGTTGGTGGGGTTCATTATCCGCGAATAGATGTTGCCGAATTGCTTGAGCGCGAACAGGTCGGCCGCATGCTGCGCATCGTCGAAGACGTAGCTCGCCGTCTGGTAGATCGGCGTAATTCGCGCATTGGTGGTGGGGTCCGGCTGCTGCCCGGCGTGAATGGCGAGGGTTTCGGGCTTCATGGCTTCGGTCATGCGTAAGTCTCCGCCTCTGAATTGGTATTCCGATCCGATGCTGCCCCTTGCCGGAGCGGCTCCTCGCCCTGGAGCGGTGTCAGTCCCAGCTTGGCGAACAAGGCACCGTCGCTGTCATCGCCAGCATTGGGAGCGGTCAGCAACTTGTCGCCGGTGAAGATCGAGTTCGCGCCCGCCATGAAGCACAGCGCCTGCGCCGCCTCGCTCATGCTTTCGCGCCCGGCGCTCAGCCGGACCATGCTCAGCGGCATGGTGATCCGCGCCACGGCGACCGTGCGCACGAACTCGATATCGTCGATCTTGGCGAGCGATGTATCGGCTAGCATATCGCCCAGCACGGTGCCCTTGACCGGGACCAGCGCATTGACCGGTACGCTTTCGGGATGCGCCTCCAGCGTGGCGAGAGTGTGGACGAAGCCCACGCGGTCCTCGCGCGTTTCGCCCATGCCGACGATCCCGCCGCTGCACACGTTGATGCCCGAATTGCGCACGTGGTCGAGCGTTTCGATCCGCTCGTCGAACTTGCGAGTGGAGATGACGCGCTCGTAATATTCCGGGCTGCTGTCGATATTGTGATTGTAATAATCGAGCCCCGCCTCGGCCAGCATATCGGCCTGTTTCGGCGTGAGCATGCCCAGCGTCATGCAGGTTTCGAGACCCATGGAGCGCACGCCCTTCACGATCTCGACGATCGCAGGCATGTCGCGGTCCTTCGGATTGCGCCAAGCCGCACCCATGCAGAAGCGCTGGCTGCCTGCGTCCTTGGCCTGCGCAGCGGATTGGAGAATCGCGCGCACATCCATCAGCTTGGTTGCCTCGACGCCGCTGTCGGCATGGACCGATTGGCTGCAATAGCCGCAATCTTCAGGGCAACCGCCGGTCTTGATCGACAGCAACGTGCAAAGCTGGACCTGCTCCGGCGGATGGTTCTCGCGGTGAACGCTGGCCGCCTGGAACAGCAGCTCTGTGAAGGGAAGGTCGAACAGCGCGGCGATTTCGTCGCGGGTCCAATCGGAGCGGATTTGGGTCAATCTGATTACCTTATTTATGACGAAGGAGCTGCCAAACGATCGAGCCGCAGAGAACGAGGAATATGGCGGCAACGCTAATCCAAAACAGAACAGTTGGGTTGCCGCACCGACCTGCGCTGTCGAACACCTCTGTGCCGTAATTGCAGAAAGCGATCGGCGAAGTGAGCGAAAAAGCTAAGTAAATGCGAACCAGTCCCCCTAGGAGGAGACCGACCAATCCGATACCCAGCAGCACACCGATTAGCCGACCGATTTTCACTCCGCCAACGCCCCAATCTCCTCACCCGCAGGCGGCATATTGTGTCCGAGCAGCCGCAACATATCCGCCGCGCATTCGACCACATTGCTGCCCGGCCCGTAAATGCCCTGGACCCCGGCGTCGCGCAGGAAGTCGTAATCCTGCGGCGGGATTACACCGCCGGCGACCACCTTAATATCGCTGCGCCCGGCATCGCGCAGGTGGCCGATCAGTTCGGGGATAAGGGTCTTGTGACCAGCTGCAAGGCTGCTCGCGCCGATGGCATCGACCTCGTTCGCCAGCGCCATGTCGCGGGTTTCCTCCGGCGTCTGGAAGAGCGGGCCGGAGAGCACGTCGAAGCCCATATCGGCAAAGGCGCTGGCGATCACGTTCGCGCCGCGGTCGTGACCGTCCTGGCCCATCTTCGCGACCATGAGTTTGGGCTTGTGGCCCAGCCGCCGCTCGACCGCCTTCACGCCTTCGACCACCTGATCGTAGCGGTCGTCGCTCGCATAGGCTTCGGCAAACACGCCGCGCACGGGTGTCGGCAACGTTTCGTAGCGACCGAATACATCCTCCATCGCCGCGCTGATTTCGCCCAGAGTTGCGTCGTGGCGCGCTGCCTCCACCGCCAGGGCAAGGAGGTTGTCCTCGCCCCGCGCGCCATCAGTGAGCGCATCCAGCGCCGCCTGGCAGGCCGCTTCGTCCCGCTCGGCCCGTACCCGCTCCAGCCGCGCGATCTGGCTTTGGCGCACGGCGTGGTTGTCGATATCCAACGTGTCGATGTGCTGTTCTTCGTCCAGCACATATTTGTTCACGCCCACAATCACGGTCTCGCCGCGATCGACGCTGGCCTGTTTCTGCGCTGCCGCTCGTTCGATTGCCGCCTTGGGCTTGCCGCTGGCGACATAGGCGGTCATTCCGCCCGCTTCGTCAACTTCGGCGACCACGGCGCGGGCCTTGTCTACCAGTTCGGCGGTCAGCGCCTCGACATAATAGCTGCCGCCCAGCGGATCGGCGACGTTGGTGATGCCGGTCTCTTCCTGCAGCACCAGCTGCGTATTGCGCGCGATGCGGGCGCTGAAATCTGTCGGGAGCGCAATCGCCTCGTCCAGCGCGTTGGTGTGGAGCGATTGGGTGCCGCCCAGCACTGCCGCCATCGCCTCCACCGTGGTGCGGATGACGTTGTTATATGGGTCTTGCTCCTGCAGCGATACGCCGGAGGTCTGGCAATGCGTGCGCAGCATCTTGGATTTCGGGTTTTGCGCGCCCAGCCCCTCCATCACATCGTGCCACAAATGTCGGGCCGCGCGCATCTTCGCGATTTCCATGAAGAAGTTCATGCCGATGCCCCAGAAGAAGGACAGGCGCGGCGCAAAGGCATCGATATCCAGCCCAGTTTCCATCGCGCGCAGGGCGTATTCCTTGCCGTCCGCGATGGTGAAGGCGAGCTCCTGCACCGCAGTCGCCCCCGCCTCGTGCATATGATAGCCGCTGATCGAGATACTGTTGAATCGCGGCATGTTTGCGGAGGTATAGGCGATGATGTCGGAGACGATCCGCATGCTCGGCTCGGGCGGGTAGATATAGGTGTTGCGGACCATGAACTCCTTGAGGATATCGTTCTGGATCGTCCCGCTGAGCTTTTCCGCGCTCACTCCGGCGCGCTCGCCAGCAACGATATAGAACGCCATCACCGGGATCACCGCGCCGTTCATGGTCATGGAAACCGACATGGTATCGAGCGGTATCTGGTCGAACAGAATTTCCATGTCGGCGACCGTGTCGATAGCCACGCCTGCCTTCCCGACATCGCCGGTGACGCGCGGGTGATCGCTGTCATAGCCCCGGTGCGTGGCCAGATCGAAGGCCACGCTCAGGCCCTTTTGCCCGCCCGCCAGGTTGCGGCGGTAAAAGGCGTTGGATTCCTCGGCGGTGGAGAATCCGGCATATTGCCGGATCGTCCACGGGCGGCCCGTATACATGCTGGCATAGGGACCGCGCGTGAAGGGTTCGAAGCCCGGAAGGCCCGGATCGGCGGGTGCATCCTCGGCGGTGTAAAGCGGCTGGATCGTAACGCCTTCGGGCGTGTTCCAGGTGAGGTCGCGGCCCTTCACTTCCTTGTTGGCACGCTCCTGCCAGTCGGATTTGGTCGGACGGTCTGAATCGGTTTCACTCATGCGCAGGCAATACACATATTCGCGCGAACGATGCTAGGTTTAGGGTGGTTATGTGGCTGGAAGTTGCGCGTTGTGCTTGTGTCGCAGCCCCTCATCCCGTGAAGCGTCTACCGTAGCTTGGATCAGGGGCAGCGACCCGAATTACTGCCCTTTAAACTCTGCCTTGCGCTTCTGCATGAACGCCATCGCGCCTTCCATGGCATCACCGCTTTCCCCCGCGCGCCGCTGGCCAACAGCCTCCTGATGCAAGGCAGCGGAGTAATTATCCTCCAGCGCACGGAACAGGTTCGCGCGCATTTGGCCCAGCGCGAGAGTGGGCCCGCCAGCCAGACGAGCCGCGAGCGCGCCCGCTTCGTCCATCAACGCATCGTCCGCCACCGCCTTGTAGATCATACCCCAATCGGCGGCTTTTTGCGCGCCGATCTTCTCGCCGAGCATCATCATTTCGGTTGCGCGGGCCTTGCCGATCAGGCGCGGGAGCATCCAGCTGGCCCCACCATCGGGCACGAGGCCGATATTGACGAAGGCCTGAAGGAAATAGGCGCTTTCGCCCGCCACAACGAAATCCGCCGCCAGCGCGATGGAGCAGCCAACGCCCGCCGCCGGACCATTCACGGCGCTGACAATAGGCACCGCGCACTGCGCCATTTGCACCATCAGCGGATTGTAGCTCATCGATAGCGAATCATACGCGCCGCGCCCGCCGGTCACAGGCCGTTCGGACCTCGCCGCCAAATCTGCGCCGGAACAATATGCCCGCCCCGCCCCGGTGATCAGGAAGGCCCGCGCATCGCCCGGATCGGCCAGCACGTCGCGGATTTCCACTGCCATTTCTGGCGGACAGGCATTCAACCGCTCGGGCCGGTTGAGCGTGATGGTCGTGACGCTTTCGGCCGTTTCGACCAATATGTGTTCGTAGGTCATTCGGGCGCTCTCCGGGAAGTTGCAATTCGCAACGCGCCTACCAAGCCTGTGGGCGCGCTGGCAAGTACGCTACGGCCCGCAGGTCCGCCGCGCCGGATTTCAGTGGGCGACGTCCCCCGGCGTTTCCATGATTTCGGTAAGCTGGCCCATCATGTCTTTAGGGTGGAGGAAAAAAATGGGCGTGCCATGCGCCCCGATCCGCGTCGGGCCGAGAATACGTTTTCCCATCGCCTCGAATTCGGAGCGTGCCTGTTCGATATCGGGCACTTCGTAGCAGACGTGATGCTGGCCTCCGGCAGGGTTCTTCGCCAGAAACGCGGCTACGGGTGAATTGTCGCCAATCGGTTCGATCAGTTCAAGCTGGGTGCCTTCCCCGATCGCCCCGCCAGCGGTGGGCGTGTTGACGAAGCACAGTTTTACGCCCTGTTCGGGCATTTGCTGAACCTCGGTAATGTCGGTGGCGCCCATGATGTCGCGATAAAAGGCGATGCTGTCATCGAGCGAAGGCGTGGCGATGCCGACATGGTTCAAGCGGCCGAGTTTCATTTGGGATCTCCCGTAACTAGGGGAGCGGGTGTAGGCGATTTGCGGCGGGCATCAATCCCGTATTCGACCCTGCAAATAGGCAGCGGCTGGCTTATGGGCCTGGTGGATCGGCTGGGTATCAGCCTATGAAAAGCAGCGACGAAAGGGCGATGATCGCCATCAGCGTGCCGAATGCCGACAATTCGGCCCAAGCGGTAAATTGCAACGTACCGGTCTCGCTGTTCGCAGCCCAATTTTTGGGATCGCGCCAGCAACTCGCCATGGCGATGGCCAGCAATGCCCCCATTGCACCAATCAGCATTACGAACATAAGCTCTTCCCCTTCTACGGCCTTCATGACCAAAACCGCAGCCACCCGGCGGCCGCAAAATCCCGATCATGTGATACGCATTAGCCCTGTTTCGCAAGTAAAGGGTTGTAACCCATAGTTACCGAAAATGAGCAGAAATTAAGTTTTGCCCGGCCGCTTCAACCGGCGATCAATACCAGGAAAACGGTCACCGCTGCTAGTATAGCGCCATAGGCAGCAAGTTCGGTCCAGTTGTGAAACCGAATGCGCTTGCGATCCGCATCCAGCGCCCAATTATCGGGATCGCGCAAGGCACTGCGGATTGCCAGCCCCGCAAGTATGGATGGGACCAAAATTACGCCAAGGACGACCGCATCGAACAAGACTCTGTGACTAACGCCCGGCCCGCCAGCCTCAAAGCGGGATGTTATCGTGCTTTTTCCAGGGGTTCTCGAGCTGCTTGCCGCGGAGCTTTCGCAGACCGAGCGCGATGCGCTTGCGGGTTGAATGCGGGTAGATCACCTCGTCGATATAGCCGCGCTGTGCCGCCACGAAGGGATTGGCGAAGCGGTCTTCATATTCCTTGGTCTTCTCGGCGATCTTTTCCGCATCGCCGCGGTCCTGGCGGAAGATGATCTCCACCGCGCCCTTCGCGCCCATCACTGCGATTTCGGCGGTGGGCCAGGCGTAGTTCAAATCTCCGCGCAAATGCTTCGATGCCATCACGTCATATGCGCCGCCATAGGCCTTGCGGGTGATGACGGTGATTTTGGGCACGGTCGCCTCGGCATAGGCGAACAGCAGCTTCGCACCGTGCTTGATGATGCCGCCCAATTCCTGCGCGGTGCCGGGCAGGAAACCGGGCACGTCGACGAAGGTCAGTATCGGGATATCGAACGCATCGCAGAACCGCACGAAGCGCGCCGCTTTCTTGGATGAATTGATATCCAGCACCCCGGCGAGCACCATCGGCTGGTTCGCCACGACGCCCACGGTGCGGCCTTCCACCCGGCCGAAGCCGCAGATGATATTGGCGGCATGGGCGGGCTGGATCTCGAAAAAGTCGCCTTCGTCCAGCGTCTTACGGATGACTTCATGCATGTCGTAAGGCTGGTTGGCATTGTCGGGGATCAGCGTGTCGAGGCTGTGTTCTTCGCGGTCCCACGGATCGCTGGTCGGACGCTCCGGCACCTCTTCGCGGTTGGATAGCGGCAGGTAATCGAAGAAATTGCGGGTCGCGAGCAGCGTCTCGATATCGTTTTCGAAAGCTATGTCGGCCACGCTGGTCTTGGTTGTGTGCGTAACCGCGCCGCCCAGCTCCTCCTGCGTGACTTCCTCGTTGGTGACGGTCTTCACCACTTCGGGGCCGGTGACGAACATGTAGCTGCTATCCTTCACCATGAAGATGAAGTCGGTCATTGCGGGGGAATAAACCGCCCCGCCCGCGCATGGCCCCATGATCAGGCTGAGCTGCGGCACCACGCCGCTGGCGAGCACATTGCGCTGGAACACTTCGGCATAGCCGCCCAAGCTGGCCACGCCTTCCTGAATGCGCGCGCCGCCGGAATCGTTGATACCGATGACGGGCGCGCCGACCTTCAGCGCGGTGTCCATGACCTTGCAGATCTTCTCCGCATGACGTTTCGACAGCGAACCGCCGAACACGGTGAAATCCTGGCTGAAGACATAAACAAGCCGGCCATTGATCGTGCCGCTTCCCGTGACCACCCCATCGCCGGTGATCTTCTGGTTCTCCATGCCGAAATCGGTGCAGTCATGGACGACATAGGTGTCCAGTTCCTCGAAGCTGCCTTCGTCCAGCAGCACGTCGAGCCGCTCGCGCGCGGTCAGCTTGCCCTTGGCATGCTGGGCATCGATACGCTTCTGCCCGCCGCCAAGGTGAGCTTCCTCGCGGCGGCGTTCCATCTCGGCGATATTGGCGGACATTCAGTTCCCCTGTGTGATCGTTGGACGCGGCGTAGCTGCGCGCCGATAGCAGCGTCAAGCGATGCAGTTCAGACCTTTACCACGCCATGCGCAATCAGACTCTTGGCGCAATCGATGATGCTCTCTTCTTCGGGCCGCGTTTTCCAACCGAGCTTTTTTTCCGCATGGCTGGCATCGACATGGCGGCTCTTGCCGAGTTCCCCCTTGATCGAGGCAACGCCCTTGTTGAACAGCGCCAATATGTGGACCAGCCAGTTCGGCATTACCTTTGTCGGCACTTTCCTGGCCTGATCCGCCGGCAGGTTGGCGCGCAGCACCTCGCCCACTTCGATCATTTTCATGAACCGCCCGGCCGCCAGGAAGCGTTCTCCGCGCAAGCCCGGTTCCTCCAGGCATTTGACATGCAGCGCCGCCACGTCGCGCGTATCGACCACGGCAAAACCCAGGTCCGGCGCCATCGGCATCGATCCGTCGAGAAGCTGCTTCACCGCCTCCACGCTGGGCGAGAAATCTGCATTTTCGACCGGCCCCAGGACCATCGACGGATTGACCGATACGAACTCCATATCCGGACAGTTTTCGGCGACCCACCGCCGGGCAGCGCGTTCCGCAATGGTTTTCGATTTCACATAGGGATAGACATCGCCGTGATCGACATCGGTCCAGTCGCTCTCATCGACGGTATATTCCTTCTCGCTGCGACCATAAGCAACCGCCGCCATCGAACTGGTCTGGACGAACCGCTGGACCTTCGCCTCGCAGGCGAAGCGCAGCGCGCGTAGCGTGCCTTCGCGGGCGGGCACGATCATCTCGTTTTCGTACTTTGGTGTCGATGCGGCGATCGGGCTGGCGACGTGGGCGACATGGGTGCAGCCGGCGACCGCATCGGCCCAGCCTGCATCGTCCACCAGCTCTGCCTGAAACACCTCGACATGCTGGCCGAAGCGCGCCTTGAGATCGGCCTCGCTCTTCACTTTGTTTCGCACGGTCGTGCGGACGGTCCAGTCTCGCTCCAGCAATTGGCGGATCAGCTCGCCTGCAATGTAACCTGTGCCGCCCGTGACCAGAACCGTTTTCGCCATTTCCATTCTCCCCTGTGCGGGCGAGATAGGCGAGCGCGTTGCAGGCCGCAACTTACCGCATCAATACCAGCTCTTCCGCCATAGTCGGATGGATGGCGGTGGTCGCGTCGAAATCGGCCTTGGTCAGCCCGGCTTTCACCGCGATTGCTGCCGCCTGCATCATTTCGGGCGCTTCGGGAGCGATCATGTGGATGCCCACGATCCGGTCGCTATCGCCGTCGCAGATCATCTTCATCAGGCTGCGTTCGTTACGACCGGCAAGCACGTTTTTCATCGGCCTGAAATCCGAGATATAGACGCGCACGCTGCCAAGCGCGTTCTTCGCCTCGCCTTCGGTCATGCCGACCGCCGCGATGGGCGGGTGGCTGAATACCGCGCTGGCGATGCAGCCATGATCGACCGCCACCGGATCGCCATCGCCGAACACCGTGTCGGCAAAGGCCTGCCCTTCTCGAATGGCGACAGGCGTCAGCTGGACGCGGTCCGTCACGTCGCCCACGGCATAGATATGATCGAGGCTGGTCTTGCTGTATTGATCGACCTCGATCTCGCCATTCTCGCCCAGCTTCACGCCGATATCTTCCAGCCCCAGCCCTTCGGTATTGGGCACGCGGCCCACCGCGAACATCACTAGGTCGGCATGTTCCTCGTCGCAATTCGCCAGCTTCACGAAATAGCCGCCTTCGGGACATTCCTTGATATATTCGAAAGTGGTGTTGAACTTGAAATCGATGCCTTTCATGATCGAGATCTGCAGCAGGCGATCGCGCACCGCCTCGTCATAGCCGCGCAGCAGCTGATCGCCGCGATTGACGACGCAGACATCGCTGCCGAACTCGTTGAAGATCCCCGCAAATTCATTGGCGATGTAGCCGCCGCCTGCGATGATAACCCGCTTCGGAAGCTTATCGAGATGGAACGCCTCGTTCGAGGTCATGCCATATTCGATCCCGTCGCAATCGGGCAGGCGCGGGCGCGCGCCGGTCGCGATCAGGATATGTTTGGCAGTGACGACCTTGCCATCGTCCAGCGTGATCTCGTGCGGGCCGGTCAGCTTTGCGCGGTTCTTGAAGATGGTGACATCGTGGTTTTCCAGCGTCTCGGTATAGGCGCCTTCCAGCCGGTCCACATCGGCCAGCACGTTATCGCGCAGCGTGATCCAGTCGAAGCTCTTGCCTTGAACGGTCCAGCCGAATTTCTGGCAATCCTCCAGATCCTCGGCAAAATGGGCGCCGTAAACCAGCATCTTCTTGGGAACGCAGCCGCGGATGACGCAGGTGCCGCCGACCCGGTGTTCCTCCGCAATCGCGACCTTCGCGCCATGCGCGGCGGATACGCGGCTGGCGCGCACGCCGCCGGAGCCGGCCCCGATGGTGAAAAGGTCGTAATCGTAATTGGATTGGTCTTCGGCGGCCATGCGCATCTCCTGTCAGGAGGCGCGCTATGGCCGCACGGAAGGCTTCTCGCAAGCGCAGCGAAGCGGCTTAGCCGCGCCCGCCGCCCCCACCGCCGCCGCTGCGGCGATTACGGCGCCGTTGGCCGCCACCCTGACCCGAGCCCTGGCCCGAACCCTGGCCCCCACCTTGCGGACGGCCGGCACGGCTTTGGTGCTTGCGCTTGGGGCCGCCCGAACTGCCGCCAGCGGGGCGAGGATTCACGCGGCCGCGCTGCTGTTTGGGTGCAGGCTTGGTCGGGCCGACACCTTCGACCACGGCGCGGAAATTATCCGGCAGCGGAAGACGTTCGAACTCGGCGTCGGTCTGCTTGCGAATATCCTTGAGATACTGGCGCTCATCCTCGGCGCAAAACGCGATGGCCACGCCGTCCTTGCCGGCACGCGCGGTGCGCCCGATGCGGTGGACATATTGTTCCGGCACGTTGGGCAGCTCGTAATTGATGACGTGGCTGACACCCGGAATATCGATTCCGCGCGCGGCGACATCGGTTGCGACCAGCACCGGCACCTTGGCCGATTTGAACTGCGCGAGCGCGCGTTCGCGCTGCGGCTGGCTCTTGTTGCCGTGGATCGCATTGGCGGCGATATTGGCCTGGGCCAGCTTCTTCACCACGCGGTCGCAGCCATGCTTGGTGCGGGCAAAAACCAGCACCCGCTCCAGCTTGCCCGGCACGGGATATTCGGCGGATAGCAGCATTTCGAGCAGCGTCTGCTTCTCGTCCTGCTGGACCATCAGTAGGTACTGGTCGATCCGCTCCGCCGTGCTGGCGGCGGGGGTAACGCTGACCTGCACCGGGTCATGGCAATATTTGCCGACCAGTTCCTTGATCTGTTTCGGCATGGTGGCGCTGAAAAACAGCGTCTGGCGATCGTCGGGCACCAGCTCGTTGATCTTGCGCAGCGCATGGATGAAACCGAGGTCGAGCATCTGGTCGGCCTCGTCCAAAATCAGGATTTCCACGCCATCGAGGTTGAAGGCGCGTTGATCGATCAGGTCGAGCAAGCGGCCTGGCGTGGCGACGAGAATATCGCAGCCGCGATGCAGCTTGTTGCGATCCTTGTTGACCGAAGTCCCGCCGACGATGGAATGGACCTTGAGGCCCGCCAATGCGCCGTAATCCTTGGCCGACTGGGCGATCTGCCCGGCCAGTTCGCGCGTGGGTGCAAGCACCAGCATACAGCAGGATTTGAACGGAATTTGGTTGTCCGCTTTCCGCAGATTATCGATGCTGGGCAGCATGAACGCGGCGGTTTTACCCGTCCCCGTCTGCGCAATCCCAAGCAGGTCGCGCCCTTCCAGCACCGGCGGAATTGCCTGCGCCTGGATCGGGGTGGGGTTCTTGTACCCCTGCAGGTCGAGCGCCTGCAGCACGGGCTGCGAAAGTCCGAGCTGGTCGAAAGTGGTAGTCATTATGAAGTATCAAACTCGCAAAATATGCGGCGCGCACGGCAACAGGCCATGCGCGGCGCGGGGGAAATAACCGCCCGCGTGAATTGGGTGATCTGAAATTAGAGCCGAAACGCTGCCGGGGCGAGCTAGAACGCTCGCCAGTTCACGCTGCGAGGCGTTTCGATTGGAGCTATGTGGTGCAGCGCAGCATAAAAGTCAACCTCTGGCAATTCACAGGAATAGAGAGCGCTCAGACACAAAACTCAGCACATTGCTTTCGGCTTGAAGCTTGAAGCTTGAAGCTTGAAGCTTGAAGCTTGAAGCTTGAAGCTTGAAGCTTGAAGCTTGCTAACATCTATTCTCGGGTCAAGTAAAATTAGGGGGAATTTATGAAAAAAGCACTCTTTCTTGCCGCTTGTTGCCTGCCGATCACGGCTTGCAATATCAATATCCCATTCTTCAAATCACTGAAGCCCGCACAAGTTTGCGGCGGAGTTCCTACGGACTGCCAACCGACTTCGAGCCGGAAATACGTCGATGTTGATAGTTTAGATTATAGAGGTCCACAGAGTCATCTTGGTCGTAAATATGGAAATTCGATTTTTGAGACCAGACAATGCGTGACTGAGCCGGTTAAACAAACTGATTTCGTAATCGCCGGAGAAAATTCGCTCAGCGGCACCTTAAAAAAGGATGGAAGAAGTGGATTTAGCGCGAAAGCATCCGCAGAGCTCGATGCGTCGTTGCGGAATGCCATCGGGGGATTGTCAGAAGATGTCGAAGCATCAGCGAAAGCCGAACTAAGCCGCATAGTTGAGAATGCCTCGATCTCTGAAATCGACCTAAATTATTTTCGGATTGATTTAACTCAGGCATTTATGGATCGAAACTTGGACATGTGCCTTTCTTCGATGGAGAATGGCGAGTCAGTCATTACCGGGGTAAGTGTCATTGAGACAAGTGGCACTTGGAGTAGTAGTCGGGTAGCCGAATTCGTGGCAGCTTTCGAAAGCTCGGCCGCTTACAATTCATTGAGTGCTGAAGCGAAAGCGGATTGGCAGTCAAAAACCGACTTAGCGTTGCAAGGGGCATTTAAGCCTGTCCGATACATTTTCGCGGCAGCAATACGAGAAAAATAGCGTTCGACGAGTTGGGTCGGGTTTGAGGTGTTTTAAGCTCAAACCCGACCCAACCCAGCCGCCCCCAACAACCTCTGCGTACTCGCATCGAACTCCCCGCCCCCGGCTTCGATAGCTTTTGCCATCTCCTTGCCCAATTCCACACCGAACTGGTCGAAGGGATTGATCCCCATCAGCACCGCGCCGGCAAATACGCGGTGTTCGTGGAAGGCGATCAGCGCGCCCAGTGTGGCGGCGTCGATGTCGTCGCACAGGATGGTGGCGCTGGGGCGGTCTCCGGGAAAATCCCTCGCCCCGTCTTCCGATGACTTGCCCGCCATCAGCGCGGCGCCTTGCGCGAAGCAATTGGTGAGCAGGATGCGGTGGTGGGCCGGGTCCAGCCCGTCGCCCGGCGCGATGCTGGCGATAAAATCGACCGGGATCAAATGCGTGCCCTGGTGGAGCAGCTGGAACACCGCGTGCTGCGCATCGGTGCCCACGCCGCCCCATGTCACCGCAGCGGTCGCCTCGTCCACCGGATCGCCGGCGGAGGTCACGCGCTTGCCATTGCTCTCCATTTCCAGCTGCTGGAGGTAATCGGGGAACAGCGCCGCACGCTCGTCATAGGCGAACACTGCCCGCGTCTGGCAGCTGCGCACCCGTGTGTAATACCGATCCGCAAAGGCGGCGAGCAGCGGCAGGTTTGCGCGCCCGTCGGCCGACGCGAAGTGCCGGTCCACCGCCGCTGCGCCTTCCAGCATTTCGGCAAAATCGCTCCACCCGGTCGCCATCGCCACAGGAAAGCCGATGCTCGTCCACAGCGAATAGCGCCCACCGACGCTTTCCGGGAAAGGCAGCACGCGGGTTTCGTCCACGCCCCATTCCACTGCCTTGTCGGGCGACGCGGTCAGCGCGACAACGCGGCCATAGGGATCGTCCACCCCGCCCTCGCCCAGCCATTTCAGCGCGCTGGCAGCATTGGTCATTGTCTCGATTGTGGTGAAGGTCTTGGAAGCAACCGCGATCATGGTGGTGGCTGGATTGCAAGCCGCAAACGCCCGCTCCAGCGCGACACCGTCGATGTTCGAGACCACATGGACATCGACCGCCGGACCGCCCGTTGCCACCGCATCATGGGTCAGCGCGCGGACCGCCAGCGCCGGGCCGAGCGCGCTGCCGCCGATACCGATATGGATCAGGTGCTCGACCTCTCCCAAAGCGCCGGAATGGATCGCCTCGACCAGCATTTGCATGCGGGCGTGGAGGGCCTGCGCCTCCTCGACCGAGGCATCCGCCCCCATTCCGCGCTGCGCGGTATGTTCGGCGGCGCGGCCTTCGGTGTTGTTGACCTTCTCGCCCGATAGCAGCGCCGCCCGTTTTTTCTTGAAGTCCGACGCTTCGGCCAGCGCCTCGAAACCGTCCAGCAGGCAATCGTCCAGATGCGTCTTGGACCAGTCGAACAGGATGCCCGCCTGTTCATCGCCCCCGCCATCCGAAACGCCCCATTCGATCCGGCCCGAAAGCGCCTTGACGCGCGCTTCGCCGTCGCCTTCGAACAATTCGGTCAGCTTGCGCTCGGGACAGTTCCCGATGGCCTCCCAGGCTGAATCGATCTGTGTTTGTGCGGGGCGATTCATCGAAAATCCTTTCAAAGCGATGCGCGGCTCGCGTAGAGGGCGCAGCCATGATTTGGAAGCCCGCAACAGCGCCCGGTGCGCTCGCCGCCCGGTCGGACGCTGCACAATGAGCGAAGTGGTGCCCACCAACGAAACCGCCGCCACCCTCAAGGCGCAGGCGGATGACGCGGCGGCAGAGGGCGAGACATTCGGCAGTTTCGCGAAATTCGTGCTGAAGCTGGTGATCGCGGTGCTGATCTTCCGCATCTTCCTGTTCAGCCCGTTCAACATTCCCAGCGAAAGCATGCTGCCGCGCCTGATGAACGGCGATTACCTGCTCGCCAGCAAGTGGTCCTACGGCTTCTCGAAGCACTCGTTCTGGCCTGTTAGCCCGCCTTGGGATGGCCGCATCCTTGCCGGCCAGCCGGAGCGCGGCGATGTCGTCATTTTTAAGCATCCGGTCGACGGTGTGGATTATATCAAGCGGGTGATCGCCCTGCCCGGCGATACCATCGCCATGCGCGACGGCGTGCCGATCCTGAATGGCGAGGCCCTGCCGCGCGAGCAGATGGATGATTTTATCGTTCACGTGTCGCCCAACACCTCCTGCGCATGGGGCGCGGTGGCGGATACTACTGCCGAGGGCGAGGAAATCTGCCGCTATCGCCGTTACCGCGAGACCCTGCCGGGTGGGCGCACTTACCAGGTGCTCGATTTCGGCACGCTGCCGCAGGATAATTATCGTCCGGCCGTGGTCGGCGAGGGCGAGATGTTCCTGATGGGCGACAATCGCGACAATTCGCAGGACAGCCGCTTTCGCGCACAGGCTGGCGGTGGGCTGGCGATGGTTCCGCAGGAATTGCTGGTAGGCGAGGCGCAAGTAATCGTGTGGTCCACCGATGGCGGGGCGGAATGGATCAAGCCGTGGACCTGGTTCACCGCCGCCCGCTGGGGCCGCATCGGGGACGGGCTGTGAGTGGACTGGTGCCCGAAACGCGCGACTGGCTGCGCAAGGCGGGTTTCGCCGTGCAGGACGAGGCGCTGTGGCTGGAGGCGCTCACCCATGGCAGCAAGGGCGAGGACCGCGATTACCAGCGCCTGGAATTCCTCGGCGACCGGGTGCTTGGCCTGGCGATTGCGGATTGGCTGTATGAGCGCAACCAGGGAGCCGAAGGCAAGCTCGCGCAGCGGCTCAACGCGCTGGTCAGCAAGAGCGCCTGCGCCGCCGTGGCGCGCGATATCGGCGTGGCGGACCATATGCGTCTGGGCAAACAGGCCCGCGACGAGGCGGCGCAGCATGGCGACAATCTGCTGGGCGATGTGATGGAATCGCTGCTCGGCGCGAGCCAGCGCGAGGCCGGTTTCGACGTGACGCGCGATCTGATCCGGCAGCTGTGGCGATCGCTGGTCGAAGGCAATGCGGGCAAGCTGAAGCACCCGAAAAGCGCGTTGCAGGAATGGGCGGCGGCCAATAACCGCGCCACGCCGAGTTACGAGACCATCGACCGCTCCGGCCCCGATCACCGCGCCAATTTCAAGGTTCGCGTGAGCATTGCGAAGGTCGGGGAGGCGCAGGCCAGCGCATCGAGCAAGGCAGAGGCCGAAACCCTCGCCGCAAAAGCATTTATGGAGCAATTTTGTTGACCGAAACACCGCCCGAAACGGCCCCCCAAACACCCACCGAAACATCCGCCGGAACCCGCTGCGGTGTGGTTGCCGTAATCGGCGCGCCCAATGCGGGCAAATCCACGTTGGTGAACCAGTTGGTCGGACAAAAGGTCGCCATTACCAGCGCCAAGGCGCAAACCACCCGCGCCCGGATGCTGGGTATCGCGCTGCACGGCAATACGCAGATGATCCTGGTCGATACGCCGGGAATCTTCTCGCCCCGCCGCAAGCTCGACCGCGCGATGGTGAGCGCGGCATGGGAAGGCGCGAGCGAGGCCGATGCGGTTGTCCTGCTGGTCGATCCGGTCAAGCAGCGCCGCCACGAGCTGGAGCCACTGGTGGAGGCGCTGGAAAAGCGGCCCGAGCGCAAGATCCTGGTGCTCAACAAGGTCGATCGCGCGCCCAAGGAGCCGCTGCTGGCGCTGGCGCAGGAACTGGGCGCGAAGCTGGATTTTTCGGAGGTGTTCTTCGTGTCCGCATTGACCGGCGACGGGGTGCCGGAGATGAAGGATGCGCTGGCGCAGCTGATGCCCGAGGGCGCTTGGATGTACCCGGAAGATCAGGTCAGCAACGCTTCGGAACGCCTGCTCGCCACGGAAATCACGCGCGAGCAGCTATACCGCCAATTGCACGAGGAACTGCCCTACGACACCGCCGTACGACCGGAAAGCTATACCCAGCGCAAGGATGGCAGCGTGGAAATCCGCCAACAGATCGTTGTCGCCCGCGATAGCCAGAAGAGCATCGTGCTGGGCAAAGGCGGACAGCGGATCAAGGCCATTGGCGAAGCGGCCCGCACCGAGCTGGCCGAACTGCTGGGGCAGAAGGTCCACTTGTTCCTGCACGTCAAACATGCCGAAAACTGGGATCAGGACAAGGAAATGTACGAGGAGATGGGGCTGGAGTGGAAGGGGTAGCCGGCCCCTCCCGGCCTAATATTTAACGCTTCTTCGCGACCTTCACCTTGTTCGATTTGGCGAAGCTCTTGGCCGATTCTTCGCTGCGGTTGAGCGCCTTGGCGATCTGCTTCAGGCCCATTCCCTTCGCGGCGAGGGAGCGTAGTTTGCCAGCTTCCTCCCCGGTCCAGGGTTGCTTGTGGCGCTCGAAGCGGTCCTTGCTCACTTGGCCGCGGTCTCTTTCTTCGCCGGTGCCTTTTTCTTCGCTGGTGCTTTCTTTTTCGCCGCAGCTTTCTTTTTCGGCGCGGCCTTCTTCTTTGGCGCGGCCTTCCTGCTCTTCTTTTTTGCCGGACCCTTCGCCACGCGCGCATCGATCAAGGCGATGGCCTGTTCCTCGGTAACGTCCTCCGGTTTCACATCCTTCGGAATGGTCGCGTTGGTCGTGCCATCGGTGACATAGGGGCCGTAGCGTCCCGGCAGAACCTTCATCTCGCCGCCACTGGTTGGGTGTTCCTTGAAGGTCTTGATCGGTTCGGCTTTCTGCCGTCCGCCGCCCTTGCGATTGGCTGCTTCGGCCAGCAATGTGACCGCAGCGTTCATTCCGGTATCGAACACATCGCGCGTGCTGGTCAGCTTGGCATATTTCCCGTCATGGCGCAGATAGGGGCCGTATCGGCCTATCGCAGCTTCGATATCGTTGCCGGTTTCGGGATGCTGGCCGACGATGCGCGGCAGATGCAGCAGCTTGAGCGCCCATTCCAGGTCGAAATCGTCGAGATCCTTGGGGATGCTGGCCCGCTTGGCCTCCTTGCCCTCGCCCAGCTGGACATAAGGCCCGAACCGTCCGGTCTTGCGCTCGACCGGCAGGCCGGTGTCCGGATCCTTCCCCAGCACCGTGTCTTCGGCGGCATCCTCGCCATCCGCCCCCGGTTGGGCGAAACGGCGAGTGAATTTGCATTCCGGATAGTTGGCGCAGGCGATGAACGCGCCATATTTGCCGCCGCGCAGCGCCAAGCGTCCACCCTCGCGCCCTTCCTTGTCGCAAAGCGGGCAAAAGCGCGGCGGCTTGTCGTCGGCGCGTTCGGGGAAGAGGTAGTCGGACAGGAACTCGTCCAGTTGCTCGGAAACTTCGGAGGGTTTGAACTCCATCACCTCGTCGGTCTTGGGCTTGAAGTCCTTCCAGAACTTGGCGAGCAAAACCTTATAAGCCTCGCGCCCGTCGGACACGACATCCAGCTCGTCTTCCAGCCCCGCCGTATATTCGTAAGCGACATATTGCGGGAAGAAGCGTTCCAGAAACGCTGTCAGCAACCGCCCGCTTTCCTCTGCGAAGAAACGGTTTTTCTCCATCCGCACATAGTCGCGGTCGCGCAGGGTCTGGATGGTGGAGGCGTAGGTGGACGGGCGGCCAATGCCGTGCTCCTCCAGTTGCTTCACCAGGCTCGCTTCGGAGAAGCGCGGTGGCGGCTGAGTGAAATGCTGGTTCGCCTCGACCGCTTTCTTGGCAGGCCGATCGCCCTTGGCCATTTGCGGCAGCAGGCCGGATTCGTCATCATCGGAATCGTCGCGGCCTTCCTGATAGACGGCGAGGAAGCCGGGGAACTTCACTACCTGCCCAGTAGCGCGAAGCTCATGCAGCCCCGCCGGATCGCGCAGGGTGATAGTGGTCCGCTCGAGGCTGGCAGAGGCCATCTGGCTGGCCATCGCGCGCTTGAATATCAACGAATAGAGCTTGGCCTCGTCGCCCGTGCCGGCGCGGTCTTTTACAAAACTGGTCGGACGGATCGCCTCGTGCGCTTCCTGAGCGTTCTTCGCCTTGGTCGAGTAATGGCGCGGCTTTTCAGGGAGGTAATGCCCGTCGTAACGCTCGCTCACCGCCTTGCGGCAGGCGGAAATGGCGCTGCCATCCATCTGCACGCCATCGGTCCGCATATAGGTGATCGCGCCCGCCTCATAAAGCGATTGCGCCAACCGCATGGTATGGCTGGCATTGTAGCCCAGCTTGCGGCTCGCCTCCTGCTGCAGGGTCGAGGTGGTAAATGGCGGCGACGGGTGGCGCTTGAGCGGCTTGGTCTCGACCTCCTCGATCGTGAAAGGCGCGTTTTCAACCTTGGCCTTGGCCTCCATCGCGGCGCCTTCCTTGCCGAGGCTCAGCTTGTCCAGTTTGTTGCCATCATACCGGACCAGTCGCGCGTCGAATTCGGTCCCGTCCTGCACCAGCTTGGCGACGATGGACCAATATTCATCCGCCTTGAAAGCCTCGATTTCACGCTCGCGCTCGACAATAATCCGCAGCGCGACGGACTGCACCCGGCCTGCCGATTTCGCACCCGGCAGCTTGCGCCACAGCACCGGCGAGAGGGTAAAGCCGAACAGGTAGTCAAGTGCGCGGCGAGCCAGATAGGCGTCGACCAGATCGGTATCGAGCTGGCGCGGTTTGCCCATGGCTTCGGTCACGGCAGCCTTGGTGATCGCGTTGAACGCAACCCGATCGACCTTCTCCGGCAAAAGCTTCCTCTTCGCCAGAAGTTCGCGGATGTGCCAGCTGATCGCCTCGCCCTCGCGGTCGGGGTCGGTCGCGAGCACCAGCCGCTCGGCTCCCTTCGCGGCATCGGCGATCTCCTTGAAACGCTTCTGCTTGTCGCGATAGAGCTCCCAGTCCATCGCAAAATCCTCGTCCGGCCGCACGCTGCCATCCTTGGGCGGCAGATCGCGGACATGGCCGTAGCTGGCGAGAACCTTGAAGTCCTTGCCGAGATAATTTTCGATGGTCTTCGCCTTGGCTGGCGATTCGACGATGACGAGTTGCATGGTGGAGGAAAGCAGTCCTTACGTGTGTGTATGCGTACGCGAGGGTGGGGTCGGTTAGGCGGTGGGGTCAAGTGGTTAAGTGAAGACTTCGCTGAGTTCGGCCTTGTCTGGCATAAGTTCGCGGTAGGCGGCGATGCTCATGGAGATGGTCAGTATGGTGGAAATCGAATTTAACACCGCACTGCCTACCGTGGATATGAGAAGCCAGACTTCTCCGCGTGAAGCGAGGTCACTAATTGCAAAACTGGCGACCAAGGTCGGCACGACAAACAAGACATATGCTATCAAAATGGGCCAACCCGAGCCCTTCGCCAAGTTGGACGATTGCGACAACGCTTCATTTAAGTTTACTTGGCGGTCCAGCGCATATGGAATGACGAAAGCCCAACGGACTAAGGCGAAAACACCGGGGACTATCAAGAACAGAAGGCCGATGTACAATGCCAGCGTGGCCACAAAATAAGCAAAGAATGCGACCAGCACGCGTGACCCGTCCGGCAATCGCTCGGCCACAAAATCGGACTTGCCTACAGCAAGCAACGAACGGCACGCCATAACTATCAGGAACCAATAGACTAACATGTACGCAATCAAAGGCAGCCAGAAGGCCCAACCAAAATCGAGCGTCTCTTCCATGCCGAAATTGAAATCCGACCACACTACGAACTCCAGAAATGCGCCAAAGCCCGACTCCAAGGCGACAAACACCGCAAACCAGGCCAGCACAGTCACCTTGTAGCGACGCACAATTTCGAATGTTGCATTCAACAGGCCGCCGAGTTCGAGGCGGCGCTTATCCATTCACACTCACCTTCCCACCTGCGTGCCGCGTCAACGCGCCACTTATTTCCAACTCCAGCAGCGCCAGTTGCACAGCCGCCGCGCTTTCACCCGATTGCCGGATAAGCTCGTCCACCCCAATCGGCGCGGTGGTGAGCAGGCTGGCGATATCGGCAGGTTCCGCCTCGGCCAACTCCTCCGGCGCATAATCGAAGGCGGCAGCGGCTTCGCGGAAGCTGCTGCGCGGGTTGCCGTCGAAATCGCTCAGCAATTCCACCACATCTTCCGGAGCCTGAACAAGCACCCCGCCCTCGCGGATAAGATGGTTGCAGCCTTGGCTGCGCGCGTCGAGCGGGCTGCCGGGGATCGCCATGACCTCGCGCCCTGCTTCTCCAGCGAGCCGGGCGGTGATCAGGCTGCCTGATTTGGGGGCAGCCTCCACCACCAGCGTTCCCGCAGCCAGCCCTGCAATAATGCGATTGCGGCTGGGGAAGTGGCTGCCGCGCGGCTCGGTGCCGGGGGGCTGTTCGGCCAGCAGCAGCGCCTCGGTCGCGATACGTTCCTGAAGCTCGGCATGTTGCGGTGGATGGGCGATATCCAGCCCACTGGCGATTACCCCGATCGTGCCGGGAAACGCCCCTTCATGGGCCGCACCGTCGATCCCCCGCGCCAGGCCGGAGACAACCGCGAATCCGGCCTCCGCCAGCGCGGTCGCGAATTCGCGCGCCAGCTTCACCGCGGCTGCAGAACAATTGCGCGCGCCCACCATCGCCACGCACGGCCTGGATGCCAGCCGCATATCGCCGCGATAGGTCATGATCGGCGGCGCGCCGTCGATCGCCGACAGCAGCACCGGATAATCGGGTTGATCGTGAAACAGATACCGCCCGCCCACTTTGCGGGTCGCGTCGATTTCGCGTTCGATCCGGTCTTTCGGCGCGGCGCGGTAGTGGCGTTTACCGCCCTTTGCCAGATCCGGCAGCGCGTCCAGCGCCTCTGCCGCACTGCCGCAACGGGCGAGTAACTGTGCGTAGCTGACCGGGCCGATATTGGGTGATCGCAGCAGACGTATGCGGGCGAAAGCCTCGCCCTGGCTCAGCGTCATTTCGCGCCGACCTTCGGCTCCGTACCTGCCCGCAGCCGTGCAATATTAGCGCGGTGCAGCCACGGGATGAGCACTGCAATCAGCGCAAGATGCGGCGCAAGCTCGGGAAAGCCGGTAAACCAGGCGGCCGCCGGGGCGATCACGGCGGCGGTCATTCCGGCAAGCGAACTGATCCGGGTGACCGCCAGCATTCCCAGCCATGTCACCGCGTAAGCCGCGCCAACCGGCCAGCCGATGCCGAAGCACACGCCCGCCAATGTCGCGACCCCCTTGCCGCCTTTGAAGCCGAGCCAGACCGGAAAACAATGCCCCAATATCGCGCCCTGCGCTGCAAAACCGACCGTTTCGGGAAAATACTGCCATGCCAGCAGCACGGGTGCCAATCCCTTCGCCAGATCGAGCAGCAGCGTCGCGCCCGCCAATGCCTTGTTGCCGGTGCGCAGCACGTTGGTCGCGCCGATATTGCCGCTTCCTTGCTGGCGCACATCGCCCAACCCGGCCAGGCGAGTGAGGATCAGGCCGAAGGGGATCGATCCGAAGGCGTAACCGAGCAGCAATGCGAGTGCGATATCCATGATTCGTCACTTAACCGTTCGTACCAAGCTTGTCGAAGCACCCGTTTTTCTTCTAGCGCTGCGCGCCAAGCAAATAATGTCTGCCATGTGCGTGCGGGCGACGGAGTTTTCCTTTTGACCGATCCGACCGCCCCGATCCTGCTGTTCGATTCCGGTGTGGGCGGGCTGACCGTGCTGGGGGAACTGCGCAAGCTGCTGCCCGAGGCACCGATCCTCTATTTCGCGGACACCGCTGCCCTGCCCTATGGCGAAAAAACCGAAGCTGAAATAGCCGCGCGAGTGGCGGGATTGCTGGGCCGGTTGAGCGAGCGTTACCGCCCGCGCCTTGCCTGCATTGCCTGCAACACCGCCTCCACCATCGCGCTGGGAATGGTGCGCGAAGTGCTGGAGATACCGATCGTGGGCACCGTCCCAGCGATCAAGCCGGCTGCTGCATTAACCCAAACCGGCACAATCGGCTTGCTTGGCACGCAAGCGACGATCCGGCAGGTCTATGTCGACCGGCTGGAGGCTGAATTTGCCGCCGATAAACGCCTGATCCGCCATGCCGCGCCCGGCCTGGTGATCGCCGCAGAGGCCAAGCTGCATGGCGAGGTGCCCGACCCGGCCATCATCGCCAATGCCGTATCGCAGCTGCGCGCACATGATGGCGGCGAGACGATCGATACCGTGGTGCTGGCCTGCACTCATTTTCCGCTGTTGGCCGATGAACTCGGGGCGGAACTGGGGCCGGAGGTGAAGCTGGTGGACGGATCGCGCGGCATCGCCCGGCGCATTGCCGATTTGACACGTGGACAGCAGTTCGAGCGGGCCGGTCCGGACACGCTGCTCACCAGCGGACCGGTTGCCAATCGCGCGGCGTTTGCGGCGCTCCTGCAACCATTCGGGCTGACCCGGCTGGAACGCTTCGGGAAAGCGGCTTGAATGCGCGCTTTTCTTGCGAACCATTCGCAAAGATCGCTGTGGCAAAATGCACATCGGCCGCCTAGATAAGACCACATAACTAGGCTTGAGGGGTCGGCCACACAGATCAGCGCGAACAGGGATTATTGCGGTGAATTACGACCACATATTCGACCAGGCGATCGACCGGCTTCATTCCGAAGGCCGTTACCGAGTCTTTATCGATATCCTGCGCAACAAGGGCGCCTACCCCAATGCGCGCTGTTTCCATGGCCATAATGGACCCAAGCCGATCACCGTATGGTGCTCCAACGATTACCTCGCCATGGGGCAGCACCCCAAGGTCGTCGAAGCGATGGAAAGTGCGCTGCACGATGTCGGTGCAGGCAGCGGAGGCACCCGCAATATCGGCGGCAACACCCATTTCCACGTCGAGCTGGAGAAGGAACTGGCGGATTTGCATGGCAAGGAAACCGCCTTGCTGTTCACCAGCGGCTACGTCTCCAACGATGCCACGCTGTCCACCATCGCCAAGCTGTTGCCCGGCTGCGTGATTTTCTCCGATGAGCTGAACCATGCCAGCATGATCGCCGGTATCCGCAATTCCGGCTGCGAGAAGCGCGTCTTCCGCCATAACGACATGGCGCATCTGGAAGAATTGCTGGCTGCCGAGGACGAAGAAACGCCCAAGCTGATTGCCTTCGAATCGGTTTATTCGATGGATGGCGATGTCGCGCCGCTGCATGAAATCTGCGATCTGGGCGATAAGTACAACGCGCTGACCTATGTCGATGAAGTCCACGCCGTGGGGATGTATGGCAAACGCGGGGGCGGCATTTCCGAACGCGACGAAGCGGCACACCGAATCGATATTATCGAAGGCACGCTGGGCAAGGCGTTCGGCGTGATGGGTGGCTACATCGCGGCCGATGCCAAAATCGTGGACTGCATCCGCAGCTATGCGCCCGGTTTCATCTTCACCACCTCGCTCAGCCCGGTGCTGGTCGCTGGCGTGCTGGCTTCGGTAAAGCACCTGAAATCCAGCAGCGAGGAACGCGACGCGCAGCAAGCCGCCGCCGCCACGCTCAAGCAATTGATGCGCGATGCCGGGCTGCCGGTGATGGACAGCGTGACCCATATCGTGCCGCTGATGGTGGGCGACCCGGTCCGCGCCAAGAAGATCAGCGACATTCTGCTGGCCGAGTATGGCGTGTATGTGCAGCCGATCAACTTCCCGACCGTGCCGCGTGGGACGGAGCGGCTGCGCTTTACCCCCGGCCCCGCCCATACCGAAGATATGATGCGCGAACTGGTCGGCGCCTTGTGCGAAATCTGGGACCGTATGGAAATGGAATTGGCGAAGGCTGCCTGATCCGTTGGCTAGCGTGGCAGAAATCGATCGCGCAACCACGCTGGATATCCGCCCGCTGACCCCGGCCATCGGGGCTGAACTGCACGGCATCGATCTCGCCAGCGGCGCCATCGCCGAACATGTGCCCGCCATTCGCGCTGCCTTGCTGGCTCATGGCGTGATCTTCTTTCGCGAACAATCGCTGACGCAGGAACAGCACATCGCCTTTGCCCGTCATTTCGGCGAGCTGGAAGTCCATCCGGCCACGCCGAAGGACCAACCCAATCCCGAAGTTTTGCGCATCTCCCACGGCCCGAACAGCCGGGGGCAGGAAAATTACTGGCATTCGGATGTCACCTGGCGCGCGGACCCTTCGCTCGGTTCCATCCTGCTGGCGCGCGAAGTGCCCGACGTGGGCGGGGACACGTTGTTCGCCAATATGCACCTCGCCTACCAGGGGCTGAGCGAACAGATGAAGCGGTTTTGCGAAGGGCTGACGGCGGTGCACGATATCAGCCGGGTGTTCGCCAAGCGGCTGGGCAAATCGCCCGAAGATCTCCACGACCTTTATCCACCGGAACGGCATCCGGTCATCCGCACCCATCCCGAAACCGGGCAGCGCGCGATCTACGTGAACACTGCCTTCACCAGCCATATCGATGGGTTGAGCGCCAAGGAAAGTCGCTGGCTGCTCGACCATCTTTACAGCACGGCGGCCGATCCCGAGATTCAGTGCCGCTTCCATTGGCGTGAAGGATCGATCGCGTTCTGGGACAATCGCGTCTGCCAGCATCTGGCGGTGAGCGATTACTTCCCCCAGCGGCGCAAGATGGAGCGCGTTACCATCGCCGGTGACCGACCTTTTTTCCAAGACTGAAAGACCGTTTTTCCATGACATATGACGAGGTGGTGCTGGGCCGCCGCTCGATCCGGGGTTTCCTGGACAAACCCGTACCGCAGGACCTGATCCGCGAAGTGCTTCACCTCGCCATGCGCGCGCCTTCCAGCTTCAACAACCAGTGCTGGAATTTCGCGGTCGTATCGGGCGAACCGCTCGACCGGATCCGCCAAGGTAATGTCGAAGGTATCCTCGGCGGCATTCCCGACAGCCGCGAGTTTCGCACGCATGATAAACAGTCGGGCGACCACCGCGCCCGCCAGATCGAGGTTGCCAAGCAGCTGTTCGGCGCGATGGGAATCGAGCGGGATGACAAGGATGCGCGGCAGGATTGGGTGCTGCGCGGGTTCCGCCAGTTCGATGCGCCGGTCAGCATCGTGGTTACTTACGACCGCGATCTTCTGGGCAGCGATGTGGCCCCGTTCGATTGCGGCGCGGTGACCAACGCTCTCGTCAATGCTGCCTGGTCGCGCGGGCTGGGCTGCGTAATCAATTCGCAAGGCATTATGCAAAGCCCGGTCGTGCGCGAACATGCCGGGATCGCGGATGACCAGGTCATCATGATTTGCGTTGCGATGGGTTTCCCTGACGAGACATTTCCCGCCAATGCCGTAGTCTCGCGGCGCAAGGCGGCGGACGACGCGGTGCGGTTCGTCGGTTTTCCGGAGAAATAGCTTGTAAACCTCTGGTCGAAAATGATTATTTTCCGAGCGACGTTTAACGTTGGAGAGATGTCTTAGCGTTAACTAAACGATTTCATGTCAGGCCGTGTGTGGATCTTCAAATACGAAGCGAAACGAGCACGCGGTTAGGCAATGGCAGTAAGCGATATCTTCGGCGGCATCACTGGCCGCAATCAGCAAGCCGACGATAAAACGGATGGCCAGCAGCCGCTCTCGCGCGCCGACAACAAGCTGCGCCTTTCGGTCATCGACGATTTCGAACGCGCCGGGATTGGCTGGATCTGGGCGACCGATGCCGAAGGCCGGTTGATCTATCTGTCGGATGCCGCCGTGGAGAATATCGGCCGTCCGGCAGAGGATCTGCTCGGCGCCTCGATGGTCGAAATGTTCGAAACAGACCCCGATAATCCCAGCGAAACTGACCGACCGCTCAAATTCCAGCTTAAAGCGCACAAGAAAATCCGCGAGTTAACCGTGCGTTTCGCGCTGCAAAAATCGCAGCACGATGTGCGGCAGACATGGTGGTCGATTTCCGGCTTTCCGATGCTGGACGATAATGGCGAGTTCACCGGCTATCGCGGCAGTGCCGCCGATATCACCCGCGAATATGAGCGCAAGCTTGCCGACACGAAAATTGCCGAATTCGATGCGCTGACCGGCCTCGCCAATCGCCGGGTGATGGACCTCAAGCTTGACCGCCTGATCGCGGCTTACAAGACATCGCAGCGCGCCTGCGCCCTGATGATGCTCGATCTCGACAAGTTCAAACGCGTCAACGACACGATGGGCCACCAGGCCGGCGATACGCTGCTGCAACAGGTGGCCGAGCGACTGACGAACATCGTCGGCAAGCGCGGCGAAGTTGGCCGGCTGGGCGGCGATGAATTCCAGGTAATCCTGCCCGATATCGACGATCGCGGGAAACTGGGCGAACTGGCCGAGAAGATCATCCAGATGCTCTCGCAGCCCTACCCCATAGGCGAAAAGCGCGCGATTATCGGCACGTCGGTCGGCATCGCCATCGCCCCCTACGACGGGGTTGAGAAAGAGGAACTCGTCCGCTGTTCCGACCTGGCGCTCTATGCTGCGAAAAACGGCGGGCGCGGACAGTTTCGCTTCTATTCTGCCGACCTCAAGGACGAGGAAACCGAGCGCGACGAGCTGATCGACGATCTGCGCGTGGCGTTGGAAAAACGCGAGCTGCAGCTGCATTACCAACCGGTGGTGGATGCCAAGGACAACACCGTGGTCTGCCTGGAGGCGCTGATGCGCTGGGAACACGAGGATCGCGGCTTTGTAAGCCCCGGCCTGTTCATTCCGGTGGCCGAGGATTCGGACCTGATCAACGATATCGGCGAATGGGCGCTCCAACGTGCCTGCGAAGACGCGCTCGCCTGGCCATCCAGCGTGCGGGTTGCAGTCAACGTATCGGCCGTGCAATTCGCCAATCCCGGCTTCCCCCAAGTGGTCGCCAGTGCGCTGGACGAAAGCGGCCTGTCCCCGGACCGGCTGGAGCTGGAGTTGACCGAGAGCATTTTTGTCGGCGACAGCGATGAAACAGCAGCTATGTTCGACGATCTCAAACGGCTTGGCGTACGCCTGGCACTTGACGATTTCGGTACCGGCTACTCCTCGCTCAGCTATCTGCGCTCCGCCCCGTTCGACAAGATCAAGGTGGATCGCAGCTTCGTCGATAGCTGTACGCAGAAAGACAAGAACAGCGCCAAGATCATCGCTGCAATCGTCGGCCTGTCCAACGCTCTGGGCATGGAAACCACCGTGGAAGGGGTCGAGGCGTTCGACCAGCTTGAAGTGGTCCGCTCCAAGGGCGCAAAGCTCATACAGGGCTGGCTCTATGCCAAGGCGATGCCGCAGCAGATGGTCCTGCAGCAAATCATTTCGGGCAGCTTCAAAATCGAGCCCGAGGGTCCGGAGGCGCACCGCCCGGAACGCCGTAGCGTGTTCCGACGGGTGGGCGTAATTCACGACGATCATCGCTATGATGCGGTGATGCGCGACCTGTCGGCCAACGGCACCTTTATCGAAGGGCTCGTCGGCGTACCTATGGGCACGCAGCTGGTCGTCGATATGGGCAGCGGCCAGTTGGCCGTGGGCGTGGTCACCCGGTCCGAAGGTGCGCAGATCGGTATCGAATTCGAATCACCGCTGGTAAGCGACGGCGCAGGCGGGCTGTGCACCAGACACCGCGTATCGCCTTACGCTTTGGCAGCGGCAGGAATGCCTCTGCGTTCTCTGCATGAAGGAGGCGCGCCGACCGAGGTGCTGACCGGAGGCTCCAGCAGCGAACCGCAATTCCTGCAGGTTCAGATCGGCGCAGCGGCCTAAGCGTGCCTCAGCGCAAATTTACGACATTATCGCTCTGGCGCGGATCGGGGCGGTCGCCGCGGTAGAGCGTTGCCATCGGCTCGTCTTCCACCACCACCTGCTCGGCATCGCCGAAGCCGTTGAAGCCGGTCTTCATCGCCGCGCCATAGGCCCCCAGCATCCCGATCTCGATATAGTCACCGGCCTGGATATCGCCGGGCAAGGGAAACGGGCCCTTCATGTAATCGGCATCGTCGCAGGTCGGGCCGAAAAACGCGAAATCCTGATCGCCTTCCAGCAGATCGTCCTCCAGCGCCTCGACCGGGAATCGCCAATCGACATGAGCGGCATCGAACAGGGCGCCGTAGGCACCGTCATTGATATACAGTTCCTCGCCCCGGCGGCGTTCCACGCGCACGATCAGCGATGAATATTCAGCGCTGAGCGCGCGGCCCGGCTCGCACCACAGCTCGCTCGAGTAGGAAATCGGCAGCGATTCGGAGGTACGGAAGATGACGTCGAAGAAATCTTCCAACGGCGGCGGATCCATCGCGGGATAGATGCTGGGGAAACCGCCACCCACATCGATGATGTCCACCGTCACCGATGCCTCGACAATCGCTGCGCGCACCCGTTCCAGCGCCTGGACATAGGCGAACGGGGTCATCGCCTGGCTGCCCACGTGGAAACATACGCCCAGCGCCTCGCAATGCTGGCGAGTGGTCTGCAGCAAGGCGGCCGCATCGGTCAGATCGACGCCGAATTTGGAAGCGAGGCTCAGCTCGGCATATTCGCTCGATACGCGCAGCCGTACGCAGAGCGACAGATCGTCCGCCTCCGTGCCATCCTCGGCGCGGCAGGCATCGACGATTTTCTCCAGCTCTTCCTGGCTGTCCAGGCTGAACACACGCACGCCGTGCTCGAAATAAGCCTCGCGTATGGCGCGGGCGGTTTTCACCGGGTGCATGAAGCATTGGACCGCCTGCGGCAGTGTCTGGCTGACCAGCCGAACTTCTGCGATGCTGGCGACATCGTAATGGGTTACGCCCGCATCCCACAGGATTTCCAGCAATTCGGGCGAGGGGTTTGCCTTCACCGCATAGAGCGATTTCCCGGGGAATTTTTCCACGAAGAAACGAGCCGCGCGGCGCGCAGCGTGAGGTCGATTGCAGATTACCGGCTCATCGGGCGCAAGCGCCCGAACTACCGCCTTGGCGTCAAAGTAAGATGGCAATTCAAGGGACCCCCTAAGAGCTGTTTCACCTGCGTGCCGCCCCGCATTGCGGGAAGTCCCCTGGTTGCCAGGGGCGAGGCGGCGGAGCGCGCATATAAGCCGCGCGTGGCCGGGTGCAAGCAAAAATCGCCTCCGCGCACCGGCGGACCGCTCAAAACCCGCTGGTTACAAGAGGAGCGTGCAGCAGAACACCAGCCGGCTGCGACCGGGAATCATTGCGCGCCCGTGACGACATCGAGCGCCGGACCGGTAAGTCCCAGCAGAACGTTCATGTTCTCACGCAGATTGGCCATGGTCACGCCGCCATTCAGAACGACATAGCGCGTCATCCCCATCATTCCGCGTTCGGGCATGGCCCACACGTTCAGCGGCGAAAAATTGTTGTTCGCTCGCGACAGCGAGTCGAGCGTGGCGGTTTCGGCAACTTCGAAGCGCACTTGCATGATCAGGCCCTGGCAGCCGCGCACCCGGTTCTGGTCGCAGGCGGTACCGATCATGAAATAGGTCAGCCCGCCCGGCGTAACGGCGCGGATCGAGCGGGGACCGCTCGGTGCCTGCTGTTCGATCGTATGGCCGAGCGACAGCACGATCGCCTGAAGATCGCTATATTCCACGGCCTGCACGACGCGGCCGGGCTCGTATCCCTGCGCAGCCGCACCTTGCGGCAAGGCGAATAGCGATAATGCGGCGATCGCGGCGAGCTTGAACAATGAGCGCATGGTGGTCCCCTTTTCTGCGCCCGGATCGGCAGGCGCGGCTACGACAATCGGTCGCGAAACGTATCGTAGTCGAAGCGCTTCACTTGTTCCAGCGCGTCGGTTTCACTGTCCCATAACCAGATAGACGGCAGCGGAACGCCGTTGAACGTGTTGGTCTTGACCATCGAATAATGCGCCTGGTCCTGGAACGCGATGCGCTGCCCCGGCTGGGGCGGGCGGGCAAAACCGTAATCGCCGATCACATCGCCCGCCAGGCAGGACGGCCCGCCCAGCCGCACCGGCGCGCCCTCCCCTGCCTCGCCCAGCATGGCCGGGCGATAGGGCGCTTCGATCACGTCGGGCATGTGGCAGGTGGCGGAAATATCGGTAATCGCGAACGGCGTGTCGTTTACCCCGGTATCGAGGATGGTGCCGACAAGAATCCCCGCATCGAGCGCCACTGCCTCGCCCGGTTCGATATAGATCTGCGCCCCGGTATCTGCCGCCGCATCGCGCAGAAACTCGGTCAGTTCCTCGCGCTGATAATCGGCGCGGGTGATATGGTGCCCGCCGCCCATATTGATCCATTTGAGCTGGCCGAACCACGGCTCGATGGCGTCGAACACCTTGTCCCATGTCTTTGAAAGCGGTTCAAAATCCTGCTCGCACAGATTGTGGAAATGGATCCCGTCGACTTGTTCCATATGGTCCGGCTGCAGCTGGTCGAGCGGGAACCCCAGCCGCGATCCTGGGCTGGAAGGGTCGTATCGCGGCACTTCGCCCGTGGGCACCTGCGGATTGATGCGCAGTCCGATATCGAATGCCCCGCCGGTCGAGCGCGCCTGTTCCAGGATCAGTTGCGCGCGCTCGATCTGGCCCGGCGCGTTGAAGATCACATGATCCGAAAGGCGGCAGATTTCTTCCAACTCGTCGGGCTTGTAGGCGGGCGAGTAAGTGCTGATTTCGCCATCATAGAACTCGGATGCCAGCCGCGCTTCCCACAGTCCGCTGGCGCAGGTGCCATCCAGATAATCGCCCAGGATCGGCGCGGCGGACCACATGGAAAACGCCTTGAGCGCCGAGAGAACCTTCGCCCCGCTTTCCGCCCCGATGTCCGACAGAATCCGGCAATTATCGCGCAGTTTCGCGGTATCGACCACGAATGCCGGGCTATCGACGCGGTCGAGATCGAAATTGGCGAAAGCGCCCGGATGGCCGGCATGGGTTTGCATCAGGACTTAGCTACTCTCATCTCGCCAGTTTCGGCATCCCGTTCCATAGAAAGCAAACTCACCTCATCATTCGCAATTCGGTTGATAGTCGCCAGTATCTCACCCATTTTGAATGAGTACATTGCTTTTTCCTTTTCGTATGAGGAGGTAAGGCGAACACCCGAGATAAAGTCATCTGCTTCGTCCCAATCCATCCACATGAAAATCGAGTGAATGAATAAGTTGCAAACTGTCCTTAGCGATACGGAGCGATTTTCAAACTCGCCAAGTTTATAGAGTTTGTACGTGTCGAACCGATTCAATAGATCGACATTTGGGGCAGCGTTAACTTTGGTCGAAACAGAGCAGTTTACCTTTAGGCTTGAAGCCGCGCGGCTCAACTTTGTTTCAGCTTCGAGCAATTTTCGTATTAGAAAAAAAGCGGTGAAAACCTCTATTTCAAGTCGAGCAATGTCCAGTTCGGACGGCTCGTGAACTGAAGTAAGTTGCTCAATCTCAAACGCAATCTCTTTGAGACGCACTTTCCAGTAATAGCTTTCCCAAACCATTTAGAACCCAACCGGCCCATCCATCTCGCGAACATTCCACGGCAGGCCGTGCTCGTTCAGCATTTCCATGAACGGATCCGGGTCCATCTGCTCCATGTTGAACACGCCGTCCCCGCTCCATACGCCCTGCACCATCAGCGCGCTGCCGATCATGGCAGGTACGCCGGTGGTATAGGATACCGCCTGGTTGCCGGTTTCTGCATAGGCGTCTTCATGGTCGCAGATATTGTTGATGTAGAACGTCTTTTCGCCCGACCCGTCGAGCGCCTCTCCGGTAGCGATGACGCCGATATTGGTCTTGCCCTTGGTCGTCTCGCCCAGTGTCTCGGGCTTCGGCAGCACGGCGGCGAGGAATTGCAGCGGGATGATATCCTTGCCTTGATACCGGATCGGCTCGATCCCGGTCATGCCGACATTCTGCAACACGATCAGGTGTTTGATATACTCATCGCCGAACGTCATCCAGAACCGTGCCCGCTCCAGCTCGGGGATGAATTTGGACAGACTCTCCAGCTCCTCGTGATACATTAGATAGGCGTTGCGCTTGCCGACCTCGTCGAAATCGAACTGCGTCTTCACTTGCATTGCCGGGGTTTCGACCCACTCGCCATTTTCCCAATGCCGCGCCGGGGCCGTCACTTCGCGGATGTTGATTTCCGGATTGAAATTGGTCGCAAAAGCTTGGCCATGATCGCCGCCATTGCAATCGAGGATGTCGAGCTGGCGAATGGTTTTCAGCCTGTGCTTCTTCAGCCACATGGTGAAAACGCTGGTCACGCCGGGATCGAACCCGCTACCCAGCAACGCCATCAGACCCGCTTCCTTGAACCGGTCGTGATAGGCCCACTGCCAGTGATATTCGAACTTCGCCTGGTCCTTGGGTTCGTAATTCGCCGTGTCGAGATAGCTCACGCCCGCCTCAAGGCAGGCATCCATGATCGGCAAATCCTGATAGGGAAGCGCCAGATTGACCACCAGGCCGGGCTCGATTTTGCGGATCAGATTGACGAGCGCAGGCACTTCCTCGGCATCGATTTCGTAAGTGGACACGTCTTGCCCGGTCCGCTGTTTGACCGAAGCGGCGATGGTATCGCATTTCGATTTCGTGCGACTGGCAAGGTGGATATCGGAAAATATCTCCGCATTCATGGCCATCTTGTGGACCGCGACCGAACTGACGCCGCCTGCGCCGATGATGAGGACTGTAGACATGACCGCTCCTGGGATACTGTTCGAAAACTTGGTGTTCACATAGGCAAATGCGCTAGACCCGCAAGATGATCCGAGAACCCGATGCACAAGGCGTGCACGCCGCCGCCGCTTTCATTGCCGAAATCTTGCCCCCCACGCCGCTGCTTCCGCTGGAAATTGCGGGCACGAGGTTGTGGGCCAAGGCGGAGAGCCTGCAGCCGATCGGCGCGTTCAAGATACGCGGGGCGTGGTGGCGGCTCTCCAACCTGACCGAGCAGCAGCGCGCGGCCGGCGTGGTGGCGGTATCCAGCGGCAATCATGCGCAAGGCGTTGCCTGGGCGGCCCGCAAGCTCGGCATAAGCGCAACTATCGTGATGCCGCGCGATGCTCCCCGGGTTAAGCTGGATGCCACGCGTGCATTGGGCGCAGATATCGTGCTGTATGAACGGCCGGGTCAGGACCGTGACGCGGTTGCCGCAGAGGTACTGGCGGAGCGCGGCGGCACCCTGGTTCACGCCTTTGCCGACCCGTGGGTGATCGAAGGACAGGGCAGCGCCGGGGTGGAGATCGCTGCGCAGATGGGCCGCCAGCCGAGCGCGATCCTCGCTTGTTGCGGCGGCGGCGGGTTGTCGGCGGGATTGGCGCTGGCTTGCGCTCAAAGCGAGGTAATTCCGGTCGAGCCGGTAGGGTGGGACATGGTTGGACGGGCACTGGCTGCTGGCGAAATTGTGCGGGTTGGCGACGATGCTCCTGCGACAATCTGCGATGCGCTGCGGCCCGATGCCACCGCGCCGGTCAACCTGGCGGTGCTGAAGCCGCGCGTCCGCCGCACGCTTGCCGTCAGCGATGCCGAGGTTCGCGCAGCGCAGCGTTTCGCCTTTGCTTCGCTCAACCTCGTGCTCGAACCCGGCGGTGCGGCGGCGCTGGCTGCAGCGCTGGCGGGAAAGGTGCCGCTGGATGAAAATACGGTCGTGATGCTGACCGGGGGGAACACCGATGCCGCCAGCTTCGCCCAGACAATCGCGTAAAACCGGCTAGGTTGCGTTTGACAATCGATCACCCTGCCCGCAATTTGGCGGCCGCAATGGAGGGGTAATTCAAAATGCAGGCGCAAATTCTCGCACCGGCTGCGGTGCTGGTGGTGTGGTCGATCGTAATGCTGTTCTGGATGGCATTCACCCGGCTGCCCGCGATCAAACGGTCGGGCAGCAGTCTGGGCACGGCCAAACCGGGCGGCCGTGGCCAGGATCTGGAAGGTGTGATCGACGACCGGGTAAACTGGAAAGCCCACAATTACGCGCATTTGATGGAACAGCCGACCATCTTCTATCCGGTGGTCATTATGCTCGCGATCATGGGGGCCGGTGCCGGCGATGTGCTGGCAGCGTGGATCTACGTGGCGCTGCGCATCTTCCATTCGATCTGGCAGTCCACCGTCAACAAGGTATCGGTGCGCTTCATGCTGTTCCTGCTATCCACCTTGGCGCTGATCTGGCTGGCCATTCGGGCTGTGATCGCAACCCTGTTTCATGATCCAGGAGTATTCTGATGCCCAACGTTGATTACGCCATGCTGCAGCCGGTTGTGGCGCTGATGATCTGGACGATGATCATGTGGGCATGGATGTACGCCACGCGGATCCCGGCAATGCAAAACTCGCCGGAACTCGATGCTTCCAAGCTGGTTGGCACCACCGGTCCGGGCCTGCGCGAAAAACTGCCCGACCGGGTCAATTGGAAGGCCGATAATTACAACCATCTGCATGAACAGCCGACGGTCTTCTATGCCGTGGCGATCCTGCTGGCGGTCGCCGATACGGGGCATGAAGTAAACGCGCTGCTGGCGTGGATATATGTCGGCCTGCGCGTCGCGCATTCGCTGATCCAGGTGACTGCCAACAAGGTAATCGTGCGCTTCATCCTGTTTGCGCTGTCCAGCGTGGTGCTGATCGCGTTGATCGTGCACGCGACCGTGCTGGTATTCGACCTGCACTAAATGGCTGGCAGGCCGATTGGCAGGGGAGTTACTCCGCTGCTTCGGCCTGCTGCGCCTCTTCCTTGGCGAAATCCATCGTGGCGAGGAATTTTTCCGCATCCAGCGCCGCCATGCAGCCCGTGCCGGCAGCGGTCACCGCCTGGCGATAGGTGTGGTCCATCACGTCCCCGCAGGCGAACACGCCGGGCAGCGCGGTTTTGGGGGTGCCCGCTTCCACCAACAAATAGCCACCATCGTCCATCGGCAGCTTGCCCTTGAACAGTTCCGTGGCGGGCGCGTGCCCGATAGCCACGAACGCACCGTCGGCATCGAGAGTAGATGTCTCGCCGGTCTGCGTATCCTTCAGCACCAGATGCGACAGCGAACCATCCTCGCCAGCCTGGAAACTATCGACCGTCTTGTTCCATAGCGGGGTGATCTTGTCCGACTGGAACAGCCGTTCCTGCAGGATCTTTTCCGAGCGCAACTCATCGCGCCGGTGGATCAGCGTCACATCGTCGGAATGGTTGGTCAGATAAAGAGCTTCCTCCACCGCCGTATTGCCGCCGCCGATCACGACAACTTTCTTGCCGCGATAGAAGAACCCGTCGCAGGTCGCGCAGGCGCTTACGCCCTTGCCGCCCAATTCCTGTTCACCCGGTACGCCCAGCCATTTCGCCTGAGCCCCCGTCGCGATCACCAACGTATCGCCGATATATTCATCGCCGCTGTCGCCTATTGCGCGCCATGGCGGGCCGCTTTCCAGATCGACCTCGACGATCGTATCCCACAGCATTCGCGTGCCGACATGCTCGGCCTGTTTCTGCATCTGTTCCATCAGCCACGGCCCCTGGATCACGTCCGCGAAGCCGGGATAATTCTCGACATCGGTGGTGATCGTCAGCTGGCCGCCGGGCTGCAGGCCCTGCACCACGATCGGCTCCATCATCGCGCGTGCGCCATAGATAGCGGCGCTGTATCCAGCCGGGCCGGAGCCGATGATGAGCATCTTGGTACGGTGGGTTGCCATTCGATAATCCTGCAATTCGTAAGATGGGTGTTCGCTTGGGAAGCGATCTGGTTACGCTTCGATCCAATGCAAGCGCAAGGCATCGCGCCTTGCATCGTCCACGTTCAGCACATCGGACAGGAATGCGTCCAGCGAACCGTGGCTTTCCTCCACAGCCCGGCGCGCGGCGAGCAGATAGCGTTCGTCCACGCCCATGAACACGCGCACTGCGTCATCCTCCATCGGGCCGAATTTCTTGCGCATTCCTTCGGCTTTGCGGGCCACCTGCGCATCGATATCGCTGGCCGCATTGGTCATCAGGAAATCGGCCATTGCATCGTCGGGATGCACGCCCAGTGCATGGTGCAACAGCGCCACTGCCATTCCGGTGCGGTCCTTGCCCGCGTGACAATGGATAAGATTCCCGCCAACCGCCGTGCCGGGCGCAGAGCCGGCCGCATGGTTCAGAGAGGCGAAGTAGCGGCGGAAAATCCACAGCAAGTTCTCACGGTTCGGCAGGTCGGCATAGATCGCCTCCATCGCCCGATGGGCATATTCTTCGGTCATGGTGCCTTCGTTCTGCTTCAGCAAAGGCACCAGTCCGCCGGTCTCGCCATCGTAGAACAGCACTTCACCGTCGAAATCGGGGTGGCGGCGGCAGGGCGATACCTCGCGCTCGCCATTGCCGCGAAGATCGACGATATAACGCAAGTCCAGCGCGGCAATATGATCTAGATCGGTATCGCTCGCCTCGCCATGTTCGCCCGATCGCCACAGCATACCGCGCTTGACGCGGCCCCCTCCGGCCACGGCATAACCGCCGTAATCGCGAAAGTTTCGCACGCCTGAAAGGTTCAGGACTCGCTTGTCTGCCGGTTGATCGTTCATCGCGGAGCGAGTGCCAGCCGCGCCCCACCCATGCAAGCTGCATAAAGGGCGTTTGCTCAGCAACGCGAGGAAACTTTTCCGGCCTTGCCCGGATGCCGTGCGGCGAGCCTACAATCGTTCTGCAAGGTGCGCGTTTTTCACACGGCGCACCAACTTACGGGAAGCAGATAATGCCATCAATTCTGGTAGTAGATGACGACGATCTGATTGGCGAACACGCCTCCAGCATATTGATCGAAGCAGGCCACGCCTGCGGCTGGGTCAGCGATGGCGAGAAGGCGCTGGACCTGCTGAAATGGCGCCGCCCGGATCTGTTGCTGCTGGACCACGACATGCCCGGTATGTCGGGCGGTGAACTGCTGAGAAAACTGCGGAAATCGACCAAGTTCTACGATCTTCCGGTGGTCATGCTGACCGCGATGACGGGGGAGCAGGACGAGGCGCAGGCACGCTATTACGGCGCGCAGGATTACATCCGCAAACCGTTCGATCCGAAGTTTCTAAAACTGAAAGTGGCGCAGAACCTCAAACGCCGCCGAGGGCGTGCGGGACATGTGGAACTAGACGATCTGGTATCGATCGAAGCTGGGCGCAAACAGCCTCCTCAATCGGACAAGCCGCGCTACTGCTGAACCGATATATCCGCCGAACCGGCCCGATCGGCGCTGTTCGGCACCAGGATCATTGTATTTTGCTCCACACGCCAAGAACCCAGCCGTGACAGCAGGTTCATGCCGATCACATTCGTCCCTTCCAGCCCCGGGACAATTACTGCATCCAGCCCGCGCGCATCGATACTGCCAAAGGCGAGCGTTTCGATGGTGGTCAGCTTGGCTGCGACGGACCCGTTCGCGGTTTTCAGGATGACCGGCATTCCGCCATCGCGCGGCTCCAGACCGGCGCGCGTGGCCATATCGGGCGATAGCGATGTCAGCGTGGCGCCCGTATCGACCATGAATGCTCCGGCGGTTCCATTCACCTCGGCCTCCAGCCAGAAATGACCGTCGCGCGCCATGGGAATGCGCGTTTCACCCCCGGCGACAACCTGCTCCGGCAAGCCCAACTCCGGCATCGAAACGTCCAGCCGCGGATCGAAGCGGGACATTTGCAGCACCACCAGAACCAGCACGCCGCCCAGCATCAACGTGCTCACCGCGCTGATCAGCCGTCCACTGGCGACCCGCCGGCGCACCATTACCGCGCCCAGCCAGCTTCCCACCAAGGCCGCCACGGTGAAGATCAGCAAGCTCGATTGCGGGATCTCGCGGATCAGCGCGGCGATCCCGTTCCAGATATCGGCGAATGTCATTGTGGCAATATAGGGACCAATGCCCTGCGGTGCCATGAACGCAGGGTTCAGCCCGGTGCGATCATGTCCGCCAGTGCCCTTCCCGACAGCCAGGCATCCTCCACCCTCGGTCCGACCAGCCAATCGCCGGCGAGGCCGATGCCGCGCTCCCGATCCCAGATTGCATGGTGCTCTGTCTTGGCGGGCGCTACCTTCGCAAACCGCCAGCGATGCGCAGCCTGGTGGATTGGCTCCACCGGAGCGGCGGCTGCCAAGGCGAAGAACCGCTCGCGAATTTCGCGCTCGGCTGCTTGCGGAGGCACTTCCAGTATCTCGCGCGAGAATTCGGCGCTGGCGTGGACTACCCAGCGCTCGCCATCGTCCCGCCCGGGCTTGGCGATATCCCGCGCCGCCCATGATATCGGGCCTTCGCTGGATCGCAGAACATCCTGCGAGACAGGCAGTTTCTCGGCAAAAGAAAGCATCAGCGCCCAGCAGGGGTCGGAGTGCGCCTCCTGCGCCAGCTTCGCCAGATCCGGTGCCGCACCCTGCAACAGCGGCGAGACCTGCTCGGCAGGCACGGCGATCACCAGCCGCTCGAATGGCAACTCCCGCTCGCCGATCCGAACGCACCAGCCCTCGCCCGCTTGTTGGTCCTGCCGCTTGGCCGCTTCGACACTGGCGCCCCATTCCACATCCAGCCTGTCGGCCATCGCCCGGATAGGGGCATTCATCGCTGGTGTTCCGACCCATGCATTTTCGCCCGCCGCTGGCCACGGGGCGGCGATGCCATTGGCTTGCCAGTCCTGAACCTGCTTGCGAAACCGGTCATCGCGCGCGGTAAAATACTGCGCACCGTGATCGAACCGCACAGTCTCGCCTTGCACGCTCGCGCGCCTGGCGGACATCCGTCCACCCGGACCGCGCCCCTTGTCGAACAATACAACCTGCTCGCCGCGCTCGGCCATCCTCGTGGCGCAAGCGAGCCCGGCCATGCCTGCGCCGACAATCGCGATCGGCTGCGTCAAGGCGCGCTGCGCGGAATGGTGGCTTCGGCCAGAATGACCGAGAAGCGCTGCTCCTTGTCCAGCCAGCGTTGCACAGGCGTCCAGCCGCCGGCCATCAGCAACGTTGCCGAACTATGACGACTGAATTTGTGACTGTTTTCGGTATGGATAGTGTCGCCTTCCGCCATTTCGAAGGCTTCTCCCGACACCTTGAAATTTACGTCCTGCCGCGCTTCCAGATGCATCTCGACCCGCGCAAAATCGTCGTTCCAGCGCGCCACGTGGGTAAAGGTCTCGACCGGAATGCTGCCACCCAGTTCGCGGTTGATCCGGCGCGCCAGGTTCAGATTGAACTCCGCGGTCACCCCGCCGGCATCGTCATAGGCCGCTTCCAGAACGTCCGGCTGTTTGATCAGGTCCATGCCGATCAGCAGCTTGGAGCTTTCCCCCAGCGTCGCCCGCATCGTGCGCAGCAAATCGGTTGCGGTGCGCGGCACCATGTTGCCGATGGTGGAGCCGGGGAAGAAGCCCAGCTTGGGCATATCCGCCACAGCTTCGGGCAGAGCGACCTCGCGCATGAAATCCGCTTCGACCGGGTAGATCGGCAGAGCGGGAAACTTCTCCTGCAAATCGGCCGCCGCAGCGCGCAGGAAATCGCCTGCAATATCGAGCGGGACGTAAGCGGCGGGATCGATCGCCCGGAGCAATAGCGGCGTCTTTACCGAAGAGCCGGAGCCAAATTCGACCACCGCCCTGCCCGGCCCGATCGCCTCGGCAAAGTCGTGCTCGCGGTCCTCCAATATCTCGGTTTCCGCACGCGTCGGGTAATATTCAGGTATCTGCGTGATATCCTCGAACAATTGCGATCCGGCATCGTCGTACAGCCAGCGCGCCGGAACGGCCTTTTGCGGTTGCCGCAGCCCTTTCAGCACATCGGCGCGAAAGGCGCGGTCCACCCCATCCTCGTCCAGATCGACGAGGGCCAAACCCTGTTTGTCAGTCATCAGATATCCTTGGCCAGCCTGAGGCCGGTGAATTGCCAGCGTTGGTGCGGATAGAAGAAGTTGCGATAGGAGGCGCGCGAATGGCCGCGCGCCGTGGCGCAGCTGGCGCCTTTCAGCACCACCTGCCCGCACATGAACTTCCCATTATATTCACCCACCGCACCCGGAGCCGGCTCGAAGCGGGGATAGGGCAGATAGGCGGAACGGGTGAACTGCCAGCAATCGCCGAACATGAAAGCGCCTCCACGGGGCAGCAGCGCGGCAGCCCCGTCCAGCTGGTTGCCCCCATCGGCGCTGAAATCGGCTCCCTCACCGCTGCGCGCCAAAGCCTCCCATTCGAATTCAGTGGGCAAGCGCGCACCCGCCCAAGTGGTAAAGGCATCCGCTTCGAAATAGGAAATGTGGGTTACCGGTGCGTTCGGATCGCGGGTCTGCCAGCCGCCATGGGAGAATTGTTCACCCGCGCGCCAATAGAGCGGGCGCTCTATCTTTTCCGAATTTACCCAGGCCCAGCCGTCCGAAAGCCAAAGGCGGGCATCGCGGTAGCCGCCATCGGCGATGAACTGATCCCATTCGGCATTCGTCACCAGGGCCGTGCGAAGTGCGAACGGTTCGAGCAGGACACGGTGGCGAGGGCCTTCATTATCATACGCGAAGCCGTCCCCGTGATGGCCGATCAAGGCGATTCCGCCTGGGTGGGAATGCCAGTTCGGATCATGCCCTTGCGCTGCATCGGCGGACAGATCCCACATGGCCGGGCCGAGCGGGTTCTGGAACAGCGCATGCTTGATATCTGTCAGCAGCAATTCCTGGTGCTGCTGTTCATGCGCGATGCCCAGCGCGACCAGTTCGGCCAGCTCCGGATCGTCCAGCAGATCGGCCATCGCCGCATCGACATGCGCGCGCCAATCGCGGATTTGATCCAGTGTCGGGCGCGACAGCATTCCGCGGGCGAAGCGGCCGATCCGCTCCCCCTCCGCCTCGTAATAACTGTTGAACAGGAAAGGGAATTCCTCGTCGAACAGCGTGTAACCGGGCGAATGGTCGCGCAGCAGGAATGTTTCGAAAAACCACGTCGTATGCGCAAGATGCCACTTGGCGGGGGAGGCATCTTCCATCGATTGCAGCGTTGCATCTGCATCGGAAAGCGGCGCCGCCAGCGCCTCAGTCAGCTCACGAGTAGCCCTGAATGCCTGCGACAATGGAACATCGGGGCCGGACGATGTTTCGAGCTGGGGCTCGGGCAAATATTCTCTCCCGCTAGTTCGGGTTGGCGCACGAACATGGCGCAAACTTTCCCCGGATTAAAGGGCCAAGGCGCGTCAGGTTCCGAAGCTCAGGATAAATCAATTGCTTGTCAGGCGGCGTTTGCCTGCCGCCCGCTGCCCCCGGCACCCGCCTCTTCATTGAGCATTTCGGCCAGCAGAAACGCCAGTTCCAGCGATTGCGCGGCGTTGAGACGCGGGTCGCAATGCGTGTGATAGCGATCGCGCAGCCCTTCGTCGGTAATAGCCACTGCGCCGCCGACGCATTCGGTCACATCCTGCCCGGTCATCTCGATATGGATACCGCCGGGATGGGTGCCTTCGGCGCGGTGTACCGCGAAAAAACCCTTCACTTCGGCCAGGATACGGTCGAACGGCCGGGTCTTGTAGCCGCTTTCCGATTTCACGACATTGCCATGCATCGGATCGCAGGACCACACCACCGGGTGGCCTTCGCGCTCCACCGCGCGCAGCAATTTCGGCAGACCGGCTTCCACCTGATCATGGCCAAAACGGCTGATCAGTGTGATCCGCCCCGCCTCGCGCGCAGGGTTGAGCGTATCGAGCAGGCGCAGCAATGCATCGGGTTCGAGGCTGGGCCCGCATTTCATGCCGAGCGGATTGCCGATGCCGCGTGCAAATTCGATATGGGCACTGCCGTCGAAGCGCGTACGGTCGCCGATCCACACCATATGGGCGCTGGTATCGTACCAGTCGCCGGTCAGGCTGTCGCGCCGGGTAAGCGCCTGTTCGTAAGGCAGCAGCAGCGCCTCGTGACTGGTGTAAAAGCTGGTGCCCTGCAATTGCGACACGGTTTCGGGATCGATCCCGCACGCTTCCATGAAATCGAGCGCTTCGCCAATCCGGTCGGCGGTCTGCGCAAACTTGTCCGCCCACGGGCTGCGGCCCATGAAATCGAGCGTCCACTGGTGGACCTGCCGCAAATTGGCATAGCCGCCGCCTGCAAAGGCGCGCAGCAGGTTGAGCGTTGCAGCCGCCTGGCTATAGGCGCTGACCATGCGCGCCGGGTCGGTCGCGCGGCCTTCGGCGGTAAATTCGATACTGTTGACGTTGTCACCGAAATAACTCGGCAGGGTCACGTCGCCTTGCGTTTCGGTATCGCTGCTGCGCGGCTTGGCGAACTGTCCCGCCATCCGGCCCACTTTCACCACTGGACGCTTGCTGGCGAAGGTCAGCGCCACCGCCATTTGCAGGATCACGCGGAAGGTGTCGCGGATATTGTTCGGGTGGAACTCGGCGAAACTTTCGGCGCAGTCGCCGCCTTGCAGCAGGAACGCCTTCCCCTCGGCCACTTCGGCCAAATCGGCCTTCAGCGCCCGCGCTTCGCCGGCAAAGACCAGCGGCGGATAGTTCGCCAGCATATCTTCGGCCGATCGGAGCGCTGCTGCATCCTCGTAACGCGGCAAATGCCGCGCCTCGTGCGATTTCCAGCTATCGGGTTGCCAATTATGTGCCACGTATTGCGCCTGTTCGTTAAGTTCGGCCGCTATTGAAGGGCAATCCACCCCCTATCGCAAGCGCAATTAAGCTGCACCCGCGCAAGGCGGAGCTTTACCGTCCCGTGGCCGCGCCTCCCGAACTCGGCACGGCGCGCACCAATTCCTGCCCTTCGGGGATCACCGCCAGACGCCAGCCGGGCCGGGCGGCGAGGTATTTGCGCGCCAGGGCCTGCATGCGTTCCGGGGTGGTCAGCGAATAATCGTTGAGCAGCGAACTAAGCATGCCGATGCGGCGCGGATCGAAGGTCGCTCCTTCCAGCTGGAACATCCAGAACCCGTTTCCGGTGGAGGCGCGGCTGATCAATTGGCGCAGCGGCTTGGTAACGCGTTCCAATTCGTCCCGCGTGGGCGGATTGACCGCCAGATCGTTGGCAATCGTATCGGCTGCGGCGAAGAAAACCGGCACGTCTTCCGGTTTGAGCTGTGCGATGGCAGTGATCGTGCCGCCTTCGTCCAGCTCCACCGGCCAATCGGACACGACTTGCGGCGAATAGGACGCCCCTGCCCGTTCCCGCATTTCGTCCAGCAGGCGGTTGTTGAACAGCTGGGTGAGGATTTCCAGCTGGCGCGATTCGCGCAACTCCATCACCCCGCCGCCGGTCGGCCAGGCAATCACTGCGGCAGCCTGCGTCGCATCGCCGCGATGGTTGAGCACGCTTGCTTCGCCGGCTGCCGGGAAATCGGGAGTCTTGGCCAGAACCTGCGCCGGAATGGGCTCGCGTTCGGGCAAGGCGCCGAACGTCCGCTCCAGTGCAGCGAGCGTTTCATTCCGGTCGAATTCACCGAAAATCATCACCTCGATCGGCCCCTGGCGCAGCAGCGGCCCCCACACCTCGCGGAAACCTTCCGGCGTGGTGGAGGCGATGGCTGCCGGGTCGGGCGTCAGGAAACGCGGATCGCGCGCCCTCAGCAGATATTCCAGATCGCGGGTCAGCAGGCCCGATGGGCTGGAGGCATAGCTTTCATAAGCGATCCGGCTGGCAGCCTGCGCGCGGATCACCGGGTTTTCGTCCCAGCGCGGCATCCCCAGCTTGGCTGCGAACAGATACAGCTGGTCGGCGAGGTCTGCCGCGCGGGTCTGTGCGTTAAAAGTAAACACCGCATCGTCGATCGCGAAATCGAAACCCATCTTGCGCCCTGTGGAAATCCGGTCGAGTTCCTCCTGCCCCAGCTCACCGACACCGCTGCCGACAAGGGCCATCTCGCCCAGCGCCGCGTAGGGCGCGGTATCTGCATCGAATGCCCGCCAGCCGGCGCCGAACTGCACGCGGACCGCCACGCGGCCCGGTTCCGCATTGTTCGACCAAAGCAGGGCGCGCACACCGTTGGACAGCTCGACCTGCTCGATACCGAGCACGCCGAGCGGTGCAGCGGCAACCACTTCTCCCGGCTCGCCAATCGGAGGCAGATCCTCGAACGACACGCTCTGCGCCGCCAGCCGGGCGCTGCCATCGGCGGCGACTTCATCGGCCAGCGCCATGCGGACTGCCCCGGCATCGGCCTCACCCACGGCAGGAGTGACATAGACCGAGCGGATGACCGCCCCCTCGAACAGAGCATTCGTGCGTTCGAGCAGTGCGGAAGGCGTTACCTTGGAACGCATCGAGCGAAATACGTCGAGCACCACTTCGGGCGCGGCCACGGTTTCGCGAATATCAACCGCCTGGACCACCGTGTCGGCCAATTCGGACCCGGCCATGACCGCCCGTTGTTCCACCGAGCTGGCGAAGGCGACTTCGAATTCGGCCAGTTCGCGATCGATCTCCTCCTGTGTCGGCGGCGTGGTACGCGCATCGGCGATCACCCCGCGCACATCGGCCAAAGCTGCCTGCCAGTCCTCGGTCAAGGGCGCAAAGCTGACGAAGGTTGCATCGGTGGAACGGCTCACATCGTCCTGCCGCACCTGCGCATAGAGATAGGATCCGCCGCCGCGCGCCCTGGATTCCAGCCGCCGATTAATCAGCGCCTGCGCGAGCGAGTCCATCAGCAGGCCTTCATTGTAAACGATGGTATCCTGCACCGGGCGCCAAGGGCGCATGATGGCGTAGGTGAAGCTGCGCGGCAGGTCGGGCTCGACCAGCACTGTCGTCTCGCCGACCGGGTTGCCGGGATCGGCCCCCTGCGGCGCGGTGGGATCGCCGAAATCGGGCGCGGCGGCCGCAGTGCCGGGAGCGCTCCAGTCGCCGAAATATTGCTCGATCAGTTCGGCCAAGCGCACCGGATCGATATCGCCGGCGGCGACGATTACCGTGTTTTCCGGGCGGTACCAGCGTTCGTAAAACGCGCGGACGGATTCCGCGGTAGCGCCCTGCAAGGTCTCGACTGTGCCGATGGGTGCGCGCTCGGCCAATCTCTGCCCCGCGAACAAAGTCTGGCGCGATGCTTCTGCTGTGCGCTGCGCCGCGCCGCCGCGTTCGCGCTTCTCGGCCAGCACGATCGGCACGTCTGCGACTAGGTTCGCATCGCTGAGCGCCGGTTCGCGGATCATGCCGCTGATCAGGCGGAAGCTTTCATCCAGACTCGAAGGTGTCACACCCGGCAGGTCCAGCTTGAGCACCGTATGGGTCGGGCTGGTTTCGGCATTGGTATCGCTGCCGAAAGTCGCGCCCAGCCGCTGCCAGGTCGCGATGGCCTCGCCCGCAGGCAGATATTGGCTTTCGCGGAACAGCAAGTGCTCGATCAGATGGGCATAGCCCTGCTCATTATCGCGTTCATGCAGCGATCCGGCATCGACCCGCACCCGGATGGAAACCTGGCCCGGCGGCACACCGTTGCGGCGCACGGCATAGCGCACGCCGTTAGCCATTTCGCCCCACAGCCATTCCTTGTCGCGCGGGACATCGCTGCCTTCGTAAATCCACGGCGTTTCATCGCCGGTCTGTAAGGAGGCCGGCGGTGTGGGCTGGACATTCTTCTGCGCTGCTGCGGGAGCGGTCAGCAGGGCCAGAGGGAGGAGCAGCGCGAAGTGCCTGATGGCACGTGGAAACATCGTCATACCGGCCATATAGTGGCGCACGGTGTGAAGGGATAGTGAATGCGCGGCGTAAATCCGCGCCTTGTTCGCACAGGCTGCGCGCCCTACATCGGCAATATGTTCATAGAAACCGAAACCACGCCCAATCCCGCCAGCCTGAAGTTCCTTCCGGGCCAGCCGGTCATGACCTCCGGCACGCGCGAGTTCGCTTCGCCCGAGGCGGCGGAGGCATCGCCGCTGGCGCAGGCTCTGTTCGATACGGGCGAGATCGTGAACGTGTTCTTCGGCGGCGATTTCATCTCGGTGACCGCCGCGCCTGGCGTAGCTTGGCCCGATCTCAAGCCGCAAGTGGTGGCGATCCTGCTCGACCACTTCGTTTCGCAGGCACCGTTATTCGCAGTGGGCAGCGCGGGCTCCATTTCGGTCCCGGCGGAAGACGATATGGTGGTGGAAGACGATCCGGCCAATGCCGATATCGTTACCCAGATCAACGAACTGCTCGAAACCCGGGTGCGCCCGGCCGTTGCCGGAGATGGCGGCGACATCGCCTATCGCGGGTTCAAGGACGGGATTGTTTACCTGACATTGCAGGGCGCCTGTTCGGGTTGCCCGTCTTCCACCGCCACGCTGAAGCACGGTATCGAAGGTTTGCTGAAACATTATGTGCCGGAGGTCGTTGAAGTCCGCGCAGCCTGAATTTCCAGACACTAAGGACTCCCATGACCAAGCAATTCCACGACAACCATCTTTCCGCCGACGCACTCGACCAGCTGTTCCGCGAGGCGCGCAGCTATAATGGCTGGCTGGACAAGGAAGTCTCGGAAGATCAGCTGCACGCAATTTACGAACTGACCAAGATGGGTCCGACCTCGGCCAATATGCAGCCCGGGCGATTTGTCTGGTGTCATTCGCAAGAATCGAAGGACCGTCTGGCGCAATATGCCAGCGAAGGTAATGTCGAGAAGGTCAAGACCGCTCCGGTCTGCGTGATCATCGGCTACGATATCGATTTTCATGAACAGCTGCCTTGGCTCTTTCCCCATGCCGATGCGAAAAGCTGGTTCGAAGGCGATGAAGACGGCCGGATCGAAGGTGCCAAGCGCAATTCTGCACTGCAGGGTGCCTATCTGATGTTGGCGGCTCGTTCGCTCGGGCTGGATTGCGGCCCGATGTCGGGGGTCGATCTGGACAAGGTGACGGACGATTTCTTCGCCGATCAACCGCGCGTAAAGGCGGACTGGATCTGCTCGATCGGATATGGCGACAGGACGACGATTTTCGATCGCAGTCCGCGTCCCGATTTCGACAAGTTCAACACCATCGCCTGAACCCCGCCGCAACACCCTTGCCCTTCGCCCCGCCGACGGACAAAGGGTGCGCGCGATGAGAACGCTTGCGATAGATTGCGCGACCGAAGCCTGTTCGGTGGCCCTGTTCAATGGGGACGCTCTGCTGGCGCATGATCACCGGGTGCTGGGGCGCGGCCACGCCGAACGGCTGGTTCCCATGATCGCCGATCTGCCCGGCAAGGGCCGCGCCGAGCGCATTCTCGTCTCGCGCGGTCCGGGTAGTTTCACCGGCGTGCGGATCGGAATCGCGACCGCGCGCGCGTTGGGCGTGGCGTGGAGCGCGGAAGTTTTCGGCTACCCCACCCTCGCCCTCGTCGCGGCGATTGCCCGCGCACAGGCCGGGCCGCAGCCAGTATCGGTGGCGATGGCGGGCGGGCATGGTGAATGGTTTTTCCAGACATTCGATGCTGAAGGAACGCCGGCCCTGCCTCCGCAATCGTTACAGCCCGCCGCTGCCATCGCCAACGCCGAGGAGCTGGTGGCTGGCACGCGTGCGACGGAATTGGTCGAACAACGCGGCGCGGGCAAGGCGTCGCCGCTCCACCCCGATGCACGTTTCGCGCTCGCCCTGCCGCCGAAGAGCATTACCGCAGACGTATCGGCGATCTATGGCCGCCCCCCGGATGCAAAGCCTGCCAATGCCAAGCCCGCCACATGATGGACGATATCGATCACATAATGCGCATCATGGATGCTTCATTCGATCCAGCGTGGGGCGAGGCCTGGAACCGCAGGCAGGTAACCGATTCGCTATCGATGTCGCATACGCATTACCGATTGGTCGATTCAGGCGGCGAAGCTTACGTTTCCGGCAATGTCGAAGCCAACCCGGCAGGTTTTTTTCTGGTACGCGCAGCCCCCGGTGAAGAGGAGCTGTTGCTGGTCGCGGTTTGCCCGGACCAGCGCGGGCAAGGGTTGGGCGCTACGCTACTCGAACTGTTCGCAAGCGATGCAAAAAACCGCGGGGCGCAGCGCATATTTCTGGAAATGCGGGAGAATAACCCGGCAATCTCCGTGTATCGCAGGGCAGGGTTCGAAGCCATCGGACGGCGACCAAACTATTACCGCTGCGCCGGTGGCGGATTCATCGACGCCGTAACATTCGCCCGCCAGCTATAGCAGGCGCGCTAATGCCGCGATGAAAAACCCGCGAGACGTTTGCATACCTCTTACCTATCGTTTAACGCAACTTCATCGTGGTCGCGAAAAAAATAAACGCACGATACTCATCAAAAAAACAAGATTTCCACTTGAGGGAAGCATCATGGAAGACTTCAATACAGATATGAAAGAAACGCTTATTACGCTGACGTCGGACATCGTCGCTGCGCATGTGAGCAACAACAATGTCGATGTGGACGCAGTACCGGGGCTGATTACCAGCATTTTCGGCGCTCTGTCCGGTCTCGGCAATGAAGGTGAGGAAGAAGACCCCCGGCCCGATCCGGCGGTTTCCATCCGCGCCTCGGTCAAGAAAGACCACATCGTTTGCCTGGAAGATGGCAAGAAGATGAAAATGCTCAAACGTCACTTGATGACCGAGCATGGCATGACTCCGGACGAATATCGCGCGAGATGGGAACTGTCCGCAGATTACCCCATGGTCGCACCGGACTATGCCGAAACCCGCCGCGATCTTGCCAAAAAGATCGGGCTGGGTCGCAAGCCGGGACAGAAGCGCGGTCGCAAGAAGAAAACCGCCTGATTGTTCGCTTGTCCACCGTGGTGGGCAGGTAACTTGAGAAGAGCGCCTCGTCCCTCTAAAGGGTCGGGGCGTTTTTCGTCAGACCACAATGCGGGACGGCCACTTGCAGAACAAAATCGATCTCGAACAATTATGCGCCGAACGCGGCTTGCGTATTACGGACCAGCGCCGCGTTATCGCCAAGGTGCTGTCCGATAGCGACGATCACCCCGACGTGGAAAAGCTTCACGAGCGGGCCAATGCGATCGATCCGAAGATCTCTATCGCCACGGTCTATCGCACCGTTCGGCTGTTCGAAGAGGCAGGAATTCTGGACCGCCATGATTTCGGCGACGGTCGGGCGCGTTACGAAGCTGCGCCCGAGGCGCATCACGACCATCTGATCGATGTGGAAAGCGGCAAGGTGGTGGAATTCGTCGATCCGGAGCTTGAGGCGCTGCAGAAAGTCATCGCCGAACGGCTCGGTTACCGGCTGGTCGATCACCGGATGGAATTATACGGCGTCAAGCTGGACCGCGAAAGCGAATGACGGCGGACGCCGCCGCGTTGGAACCGCCCCGGATCGGGCTGGCCGGTTGGGGAATGCTGGCCTTTCGGCTCACTTTGATCATCGGGCTGTTGATCGTGTGCGTACCGTTCCACTTGCTGTGGCGACTGTTCCGGCTACCGCGTTTCTGGCCGCGCATCTTTCTGAGCGGTGTGGGTGCGCTGTCCGGGCTGCATATCAAGCGGATTGGGCGCGCCACGCGCGGATCGTTGCTGATCTCCAACCATGTCAGCTGGCTGGACATCCCCGCTTTGGCCGAGGCCAGCGGAAGCGCCTTCGTGGCGCATGACGGGCTGAGCGAATTCTCGCTGCTGAAATGGCTTTGCGAGATGAACGATACCGTTTTCGTTGCAAGAAACCGGCGCACCAATGTGGCGGAGCAGGCAGACAATATCCGCACCGCGATCGACAATGGCGGCACGTTGACGCTGTTTCCCGAAGGCACGACCAGCGATGGCACCGGGCTGCTGCCGTTCAAATCCGCGCTGCTTTCGGCATTCGAACCCTTGCCGGAAGGTGTTTCGGTGCAGCCGGTCCTGCTGGCCTATCATGACGCACCGCATATTTCCTGGGTCGGGGACGAGCCGGGCCTCGACAATTTCAAACGGGTGCTGGCACGGTATCGCCCGATCAAGCTGGATATCCATTTCCTCGAACCCCTGTCGGGCGAAGCGCTGACCGACCGCAAATCGATGGCCGCCGCTTCTCACGCGTCCATTCAGCGAGCGATGACGCTTTAACGCCTCCCGGTTTTCGTCTAACCGCCCCGCCATGCAGAAATCGGATCCTCCCAAGACCTACCGGGTCAAAAGCTTCGGTTGCCAGATGAATGTCTATGATGGCGACAGGATGGGCGAATTGCTTGCCGAACGGGGCATCGCTCCCGCTGCCGAAGACGAAGATGCCGATCTGGTTGTGCTCAATACCTGCCATATCCGCGAAAAGGCGGCCGAGAAGGTCTATTCGGACATCGGGCGGATATCGAAAGCCGGGCGCGCTGCGGGCAAGAAGCCGCTGATCGCTGTTGCCGGGTGCGTCGCGCAGGCCGAGGGCGAGGAAATCATGGCCCGCGCGCCCGATGTCTCGATGGTGGTCGGCCCGCAGGCCTATCACCGCCTGCCGCAAATGATCGACGATGCAGTATCGGGACGCCGCGCAACCGATACGGACATGCCGGCCATCGCCAAATTCGCCGCCCTGCCCCGGCGCCGCAAATCGCCGCCAAGCGCTTTCCTGACCATTCAGGAAGGGTGCGACAAATTCTGCACGTATTGCGTGGTTCCCTACACTCGCGGCGCGGAAATATCACGACCTTTCAGCGATCTGGTGGACGAGGCTTACAGACTGGTCGATGCCGGTGCGAAGGAAATCTCGCTGCTCGGCCAGAATGTCAGCGCATGGACAGGCGAGGATGCTGCAGGACACGCCATAGGCATGGCAGGCCTCATCCGCGCACTGGCCGATGTGCCGGGGCTCGCCCGCATTCGCTACACCACCAGCCACCCGGCGGACATGGACGATGCCCTGATTGCGGCGCATGGCGAAATCGACAAGCTGATGCCGTTCCTCCATCTGCCGGTGCAAAGCGGCAGCGACCGTGTGCTCAAGGCGATGAACCGTAGTCATACCGCAGACAGCTATCTCAAACTGCTCGAACGGTTTCGCGCGGCGCGCCCCGATCTGGCCTTGTCGGGCGATTTCATAGTTGGCTTCCCCGGCGAGAGCGACGCGGAATTCGAAGATACGCTCGCGATAGTCGATGTGGTTGGCTACGCGCAGGCTTTCAGCTTTAAATATTCGCCCCGCCCCGGCACCCCTGCCGCAGCGATGGACAATCAGATCGCAGCCGACATCATGGACGAGCGGCTGCAACGGCTGCAAGCCTCACTCAATCGCGACCAGCACGCCTTCAACCAGGCCAGTGTCGGCAAGGTCTGTGAAGTTCTGGTCGAACGCAAGGGCAAGCATCCGGGCCAATGGCTCGGCAAATCGCCCTGGCTCCAATCGGTCTGGTTCGAAGGCGACTGCCAGATCGGCGATCTGGTGGAGGCGCAATTGCTCCAGGCCGGTCCCAATTCGCTGGAAGGGGCCATAAAGCAGCCTGCGATTGCGTAGAACGGATGCAATATTTGTTGCGCTTTGGTGACTTTCCACCGCCGATCGCGCGCTGATCCCTTGCCCTTCGCGCGTTGGAGCTTAGATTTGGCCGACCTCCAGCGAAAGGACCCTATGGGCCGAAGACCTTCCCCGAAAGCCAGCCGCAGCGGCAGCGCCGATCCGGCATTGTCCAAGCCGCCCGTTCCCGCACGCGAGATTCGCCGCGGCAAGGCGGAGGTAAGCTTCGAAGACCAGTCTTTGCTGGTACCCTTGTTCGGCCAGTTCGACGCCAATCTGGTGCAGGTCGAAAACCGCCTGGGCGTATTCATATCCGCACGCGGCGACATGGTGATGATCGAAGGGCCGGAAGATTCGGTCGCCCGCGCGCGCGATGTGTTGCAGGCCATGTATGACCGGCTGGCGCTGGGGCAGGAGCTGGATCAGGGCATGATCGAAGCGGTCATCGCCATGTCCAACGAACCCACGCTGGACGGGATCGTCTCGGGCGAGAAGGAAACGCCGCCCATCATGATCCGCACCCGGCGCAAGACCATCGTGCCGCGCAGCGCGGCGCAGGGCGATTACATGCGGCAATTGGCGCGCGAGGACGTGATTTTCGCGCTCGGTCCGGCGGGCACGGGCAAGACCTATGTCGCGGTTGCGCAAGCGGTCAGCCAACTGATAACCGGCAGCGTCCAGCGCCTGATCCTGTCACGTCCTGCGGTGGAAGCGGGCGAGCGGCTCGGCTTCCTGCCCGGCGACATGAAGGACAAGGTCGATCCCTATTTGCGGCCGCTTTACGATGCGCTGTATGATTGCATGCCGCCTGAACAGGTGGAGCGCAGGATCGCCAGCGGTGAGATCGAAATCGCTCCGATCGCATTCATGCGCGGGCGCACTTTGGCCGATGCTTTCGTGATCCTGGACGAGGCGCAGAACACCACGCGCGAGCAGATGAAGATGTTCCTCACCCGGTTCGGCCAGAACAGCCGCATGGTGGTGTGCGGCGATCCCCGTCAGGTCGATATTCCCGGCGGCGACCGGATGAGCGGCCTGGCCGATGCGGTGGACAGGCTGGACGGCGTGGAAGGCGTCGCGGTCACCCGCTTCACCTCTGCCGATGTGGTGCGTCACCCGATCGTGGGCCGGATCGTGGAAGCCTATGAAGGCGAAGACGCCAAACGGTGAATCTGGATATCGATATTGACGGCTGGCCCGATGGCGAGTGGACCGCTTTGGCGCAGCGTGCAGCGATGGCTGCCGCATATGCCGAACCCGCTTTGGGCAACCCGCGCCTTTCCGCCAGCCTGCTGTTCACCTCGGACAGCGAAATTCACGAGTTGAACCGCGAATGGCGCAGCCGCGACAAGCCGACCAACGTCCTCTCCTTCCCGATGCTGGATCGCGGCGAATTGCTTGCGCTAGAGCCGGATGGCCCACCCGTCCTGCTGGGCGATATAGCACTCGCCTGCGAGACCTGTGCCCGTGAAGCGGATGACAAACAGCTTGCGCTGGACCAGCACGCCGCCCACCTGATCATCCACGGTCTGCTCCACCTGGCCGGGCACGATCACGAAATTTCAACCGCCGATGCCGATGCGATGGAGGCATTGGAGATAGATGCCCTTGCCGCTATGGGTATAGCGGACCCATATGGGGACCGGCCCGGCGATCCGGGCGTAATTCAGGAGTAATCAAGCAGGGCCATGCCCGAAACCGATAGCGAACGTAGCTCACCAGCCTCCCAGAATACGGGAGAGCCGGAGAGTAGCGGCGGGCTGTGGCCCGTGATCAAGAAACTTTTCGATCCAGCCGCGGGAGACCGCAGCCTGCGCGCGCAGCTGGAAGAAGCAATCGACGAACATGAAGGCGAAAACGGTCCGGATGAGCCGGAAAATTCCGCTGGCAACGGAGATCTGTCGCCGGTCGAACGGCAGATGCTGCGCAATTTGCTCCATTTCAGCGAGCACGATGCGGATGATGTGTCGGTTCCGCGCGGCGAGATCATCGCGGTTTCGGCGGGCGCAAGCTGGGACGAGCTGGTAGAATCCTTCTCCGAAAACGGCCATTCGCGCCTGCCTGTCTATCGCGACACGCTCGACACGGTCATCGGCATGATCCACATCAAGGACGTGTTTCCGATCATCGCCCGCCGCCAGGCGCCGCCGTCCGACTGGACCACGCTGATGCGTCAGCCGCTATTCGTGCCGCAATCGCGCGGCGCGCTGGACGTGCTCGCCGATATGCGCTTGCGCCGGATCCATCTGGCCATCGTTCTTGACGAATATTCGGGCACCGACGGGGTCATAACGATCGAAGATCTGGTCGAGGAGATTGTCGGCGATATCGAGGATGAACACGACGATGTTTCAGAGGAATTGATCAGCCCTATCGGCGATGGAATGTGGGACTGCGATGCCCGCGTGGAACTGGACGATCTGGCCGATACTCTCGATCCGCGGCTGGCCGAGGTCGAGGAATCGGTGGATACGCTTGGCGGTCTCGCCTTCGTGCTGGCCGAGCAGGTCCCTCCGGTGGGCGCAGTGGTAACCCATTCAAGCGGCTGGAAAATCGAAGTTACCGCCGCCGATGAGACGCATGTGAAGCGCTTGCGCCTGCATGCTCCGGAAGAAGCGGCGGTGCAGCCATAGGCGGGTGAGTTTTCGCCGGATTGCGCCGCATGCTCGACAAACGGCAATTCGCTCCCCATTTAACGCACATGCCGACACGCCGATTACCGCCGCTGCGCGCACTCGAAGCCTTTATGCGCACTGTGCGGCTTGGGTCCGCGCGCGCCGCAGCAGAGGAGTTGGGCCTTAGCCCATCGGCCCTGTCGCGGCGCATTTCCAACCTGGAAGAGTTCATCGGCAAGAAGCTGTTTACCCGCCAGCGGCAGGCGATGCAGCTGACCGATGAGGGGCAGGCTTTCTACGAAGCGGTCGGCCCGCAACTGGAGGCATTGGCGGCGGCGGTCGAAAACCAGTCGGAAAATCTCTCGCTGATCCGCTTGCGGCTGGGCGTCCTGCCGGTTTTCGGCAGCCAGCGGCTGTTCCCCCGCCTCGGCGAATTGCGCGTCCGCCATCCGCTGTTACATATCGATATCGATACCGGCCCACATCTGGACGACCGCGTGGGCGACGTGCTCGACGCGGCGATCATCCTGTCGCGCGGCCCCGACACCGCCCTGCATGCGGTGCGGCTGGATCACAACATGGTCCATGCCGTCGCCTCGCGAAAGCTGGTAGCGCAGATGGGCGATGCGCCCGATCGGACCGCGCTGGAAAAGCAGACTTTCATCATCCACAACGAATTTCCCGACAGCTTCGCCGCATGGAAAGATGCGATGGGATTTCCAGAGCTTGAGCCGGCGGCCATCGACCATCTCGATTCGGGCACGCTGATGCTGGAGGCCGCAGCACAGGGGCTCGGCATCGCGATCATGCATGGCGACCATATCAGCCGCGCCGAAGACAGCCGGCTGGCACATCTCTACGATCGTCCGGTCGAAAGCCCGTATAGCTACTGGTTCGTCTGCAAGCCCGCCGCGCTGGAACAAAGGCCTGTGCGATTGTTCCATGACTGGCTGGTCGGAGCGGAGCTTTAATCCGCCAAGTCATTCGGGCCGAGCGGGTACCTGGTGGATGCAGGGCGTATCGTCCTGGTTCGAGATGGCCGGGTGTACCTTGCCCGCCAAGCCGCATTCCACGGGCGGTTTGATGATGCCGTTGTCGGCGAGCAGGTCGGCCGCGCCGCTGGTTGCGTCATAGGCGGCGATCCAGGTGAGGCAGTCGGCCAGTTTGCGGATCGAGTGCTTGTCACTCGCGCTGCTGCCCGGCCCGCAATTGATCACTAGCGTCTCGGCGGCGGGCGGGGCGCGGTAGCGGCGCAGAACTCTCAAAAATTCGCCTCGTTCGGAGATCGAGATGCGGTCGGTATCGCCTGCCATCGGATCGCCGCTATAGAACGGAGACGGATTGAAAATATATGCTTTTACGCCGAGGTTCTCGATCGAAATCTGCGTTGCCAGCGCACCGCCAAGCGAGTGGCCGGTAGTGATCAGGGGTAGTTCTTGCAGCCCCTCGGCATCCATTTGCGCGCGAACTTCGCGGTAAGTCACTCGCGCACGCACGATCTGGTCCGATCGCAGAGAACCGTAAATCAGATCCTTGGGTGAGCCCGGCTCCGACCCGCGTAAGGCGATGACGCGCGCCTCGATATCGGCACGCTGCCCCGCCTCGTCCAACGCATATTCGTCGAACAGCGAATAGGCGAAGCCGTCCCCATCATTATCGGCGACGACCCGTTCCACGAATTGTTGCGGCAAGCGGGTATAGGTGTCGCTGTCTTCATAAGCGTTGCTGGAAAGCATGGCGTAACCATAGCTCTCCGCTGCCGCCTCGCGCACGAAATCGCACCAGCCGCCCGGTTCAGTGCGGCATGGGCTGCGCGATTGCGTGAGGTCGGGATAGGGAGTAATGCAGCCTGCCAGTGCAAGGCTGCCAAGCAGCAACAGAGCCGCTCGTTTCACACTCCCTGTCCCGGACGCAAAATCAGGAGACGGTCGCTTTCACGATCTTGCCCGGCTGCGCGGGCGGTTCGCCCTTGGGCAGCGCGTCAACATGATCCATGCCGCTCTCAACCTGACCCCAGACGGTGTATTGACCGTCCAGGAAATGGGCATCGTCGAAGCAGATGAAGAACTGGCTGTTGGCACTGTCGGGCACCTGGGTGCGGGCCATCGAGCAGGTGCCGCGCGTGTGCGGTTCGGCGTTGAATTCAGCCTTCAGATCGGGCTTGTCGCTGCCGCTCATCCCCGTGCCGGTCGGATCGCCGCCCTGCGCCATGAAGCCGGGGATCACGCGGTGGAATACCACCCCATCGTAGAAACCTTCGCCAGCCAGCTCGGTAATGCGCTCGACGTGGCCCGGTGCCAGGTCGGGGCGCAGCTTGATTACCACATCGCCGGTGCCATTGCCGGTATCGAGGGTGAGCGTAAGTTTCTGATCGGCCATATCGCTTGCATTCTCCTGTTGGGTTGCGTGCCGATATAGAGCCCTGTGCGCGCATGTCACCCCGCAGCCACGCTTGCTTTTGGGAAAGCCTCGCTTAGAGCGGCGGCATGGCAAACGGCGATTTCGATGACGAGCTGCTGGAGGCGGAACAATCACCCGCCGACGATGTCGCTCGCGCCGAGGAAGCCAGGCCGGATGACCGCGTGGACGATGAACGTCATGACGAGGAAAACCGCCTGAAGCCCGAATTCGTCCGCTCAGTGCAGGACGCGCTGGAAAATGGCGACGAGCGCACCGTCCACGATCTGGTCGAGCCGCTGCACCCGGCCGACATTGCCGATCTGCTCGAACTGTTCGATGCCGAACAACGCGGCGCGCTGGGTGCGGTAGTGCCCGAATTGATGAGCGGCGAAGTCATCGCCGAGCTGAACGATTACGTCCGCGAAGATATGATGGAGGGACTGCCCGCCGCCTCCGTCGCCTCGATCGCCGAAACGCTGGAAACCGACGATGCCGTCCAGCTGATCGAGGATCTGGACGAGATCGACCAGCAGGCGATCATCGCCGAGCTGGAGCCCGAAACGCAAGCCGCGGTGCAGACCGCGCTCGGCTATCCGGAAGAGACAGCCGGCCGCCTGATGAGCCGCGATTTCGTGGCGGTACCGGAACATCTGACGGTCGGCGACCTGATCGATTATTTGCGCGACCGACCCGGCCTGACCACGGATTTCTGGGAAGTCTTCGTGGTGGACGAGGCGCATCACCCGGTCGGGACCTGCTCGCTATCGTGGATATTGCGCACCCCGCGCAGCGTCGCGCTGGGCGATGTGATGAAGCGCGACCAGACGCTGATCCCGGTCATGCAGGATCAGGAAGAAGTCGCCCTGATGTTCCAAAAATATGGACTGATCTCCGCCGCCGTGGTCGATGAGAGCGGCCGACTGGTGGGCCAGATGACCGTCGATGACGTGGTCCATATCATCTCCGAAGAAGCGGGCGAGGACGTGCTGCTGTTGTCCGGTGCCGGCGAAGGCGACATCAACGAACCGATCCGCGAGGCCTATGGCAGCCGCGTGCGCTGGTTGATCGCCAATCTGGGCACGGCGCTGGTCGCCAGCCTTATTATCGCTTTCTTCGGTTCGGCCATAGAGAAGCTGGTGGCGCTTGCCGTGCTGATGCCCATCGTCGCCAGCATCGGCGGCAATGCTGGCACGCAGACGATGGCGGTGACCGTTCGCGCCATCGCGATGAACCAGCTGACCCGCGCCAATACCGGGCGGATATTGTGGCGCGAGATGCGTGTGGCGATGCTGAACGGCGCAACCATCGCAGTATTGATCGGCCTCGCGACCGGCGCGATCTTCACCCCGATGCTGGGCGTAGTGATAGCGCTGGCGATGGTCGTCAATGTGATCATTGCCGGGCTTGCCGGGGTGATGGTGCCGGTGGTGTTCGAACGGCTGGACCAGGACCCTGCCGTCGCCAGCAGCGTTTTCGTGACCATGATTACCGATTCGATGGGCTTCTTCGCCTTCCTTGGCCTGGCCGTATTGTTGCAGGTGGTTTGAGGCGATGCCGCTGCATATGACCAAGATCGCCTACCGCGCCAAGAGCTGGGCGGATCTGGCCGCCTGGTTCGAAAACCGGGATGAAATGCATCTGACCACGCGGTACCTGCCCAAACGGCATGAAGAGATGGTCAGCGGCTCGCTTTACTGGATTCTCGATCACGCCTTGGTCGCGCGCAGCCCGATATTGGGCTTTAGCGAATCACCCGACGGCCGCTGGCATATCGATCTGGAACCCCGTCTGATCAAGGTGAAGCAGCGCTACAAACGCGCGCACCAGGGCTGGCGTTACCTCAAGGAAGAGAACGCCCCGCCCGATCAGCAGGATGGCGAGGATGAAGGGGATGTCCTGCCAGGCAAAATGGCCGGCAAGTTGCAGAGACTCGGGCTGATTTAAGACCAGACCAACGTCGGCGTAGGTATTCATACGCAGTTGCTGCGCACACAGCCGTTCCCCTAATGTTTCAAGGCATGGAACGCTTGTTTGCCATATTGTTGCTGTTCGGATCGGGCACGGCTGCCGGGGCGGGCCTGTTCGAGATTCGCGATTACGATCCCCCCACCTATCCCGAGGCAAGGTCGCCTTTCGTCATCCAGCTGGCCGAACAATTCGGCGATGCCGATACGTTGGTGGTCGGCGATAGCCTTGTCGAGCAGACCGATCTTTCGGCTGCATGCGGGCGTACTTTCAATGGCGGTATCGGCGGGGCGCGTATTCAGGACGTGCAGGCTGCCCTGCCCGACTTGCTGGCGTCCACCACGCCGGAAAAGCTGGTCATCGCAGTCGGAGCGAACCACTTCACAGCTGGAAACGAGATCGATGATTTTCGCCGTCTCTATCCCGAATTGATTGACGGGTAGGCAGGACGGGAGCTGGTGCTGGTCGGTATATCCAATTCCGCATCAGCCAATGCATTCGTGGCGGAATTGGCGGAAGAGCGGAACATACCTTTCGTGAACCCAATCGAAGGCCATCGCAAGCCTGACGGGTTGCATCACACTGTCGAGGGATCGCGCGCCTATCGCGAACCCATCGCGTCAGGATGTGCGGCGACAGGCTGATATTCGGCGGCGTAATTTGCGCCGTGCATTTCCTGCTAGACGGGTTGCTCCACCCCCGAGGCCATCGCAGGACTACCGCGAAGCCATCGAGGGTGGATGCATCCACGCCGTGCTATACCCGTGCCGTTCAGGCATAAGCGCCTGCAGCCTGTTCCGCATTGCCGCGCACTGCGCCGTTCAGGTCGAAGGCGAGCAATGGCTCGGCAAGGATACCGCGCGCATTGCTGGCAGGGTCGAGCCGGTAATCGCCTCCACCTTGCCCTGCCACCGGGGCCGACTGCGTCCCGCTACTGCCGCGATAGGCGACATAGGCCGGCGGCCCGCCTCCGATCTTGCTGCCCGGTCCGGGATAATCCTGATGCTCGCTATCGGGCGCATTCGCATCGAAGACCGCATAGTTCCCCTCACACCCAACGCCGTGGGAAAAGGCGAAATTGCCCTGCCTTGTCCCATCCGACTGGAAGATATCGGATTTCGTATTGAGCTGGGCGACAAGGTTCCCCTTGCAGGCAATCAACCTATGCTCACGCGCGACTGTTGGATGCTCGTCGTAAAACACGTTCCATCGGCCAAGCTGGCCGATACCCGTGGTGGTGTTATGCAGGATGACGGCATTGGTGATGTTGCCAAAATCATCATCCGCACTCAATCTTACGCTCGCGCTGGAATTCACCGTGTGAGTTACTTCGATCAGGTTCTGCACAACTGCCAACGGGCCGATATCTCCGCCTGCGGTCGCCCCTGTAGAGACCATTGGGCCGGTATTGCCGGTTGGCGAGAGGTAGCGATTGGAAGCGAAAATCGCTCCCTTCGCCGGATCGGCATAGAAACAGACATTGGCCCTGGTCAGCTCGCACGCCACCGTCACCCATGCCTCCGGGCCGCCATTGTTCAGATCGCCGACCACCCCGCGCAGCATTCGAATCTCACCCGACGTGGTGAGCGAGAAGGTGCCGGAATAGCCGGTGATCGCCATGCCGAACACTGCCAGATGAGTGTTGGCGCGCAGCGTTCCGGCATTGGCGTTGTTGGCGAACACCACGTCATGGAACTGCACCAGCAACTGGTTAGCAGCCTCGCCGTAAATGGTCGTGGCCGCCTGGCGATCGATAGTGACATTGCGGAACGTCAAGGCGCCCTCGGTGATCGGCGCGGTATGCGCCTTGAAATAGAACCGCAAGGTCGTACTCCAGGCGATCACTGCATCTGCCTGCGCTGTCGCGGGGGCACGCTCGACCACGATTGCACCCACGTCCTGGGGGTAGTTCGCCTGGTAAGGGACCGAGCCCATTTGCACGCTGTCCATGACACGAATGCGAAGCCCGTCCAGCGAACCCTGCGTCGCCCCCAGCTGAGCCCTCGCCTGCGCCAGCGCTCCGCCGACGGTCAGGCAGGGGCTGGCCGAGGCAATCGCCGGATCTGCCGAAACCGCGCCGGACCCATCGCTGCCACTCGACGCGACATAGACCAGCGGCGGCGCGGCGGCGCGGACCGCATCCCTGAGGAAATATCGCCGCGAAAACTCGCGCGGCTGGGTATTGTCCTCGCTGCGCAAAACCGAAGCGGCAGTGCCGAACCATGGCAGAATTTCCGCCTCCAGCCAGAACATACCGTCATTCAAGGCAGTGATATCCAGCGCGCCCGAATACACCTCCAGCGGACAACCCTCGGTACATAGGGCCGAGATGCTCGTGGTGGAAACTGCCTGCCAGGCAGTAGTCTGGCCACCGTTGCTGGCGCGGACCCGAACGCAGGCTACCTGCCTGCCGGTTCCGCTGACCGGATCGGCACGGGCATCGCGGTGGAAGGCGACCACTTCCCAAGCGACGGTATCGGCCACCACTTCCCGGCTCGGCATTACCCACTGCGCTATAGGTAGTGGACTTTCGGCAAGGCTGTTATTTGCCACACCCGTCAGCGTATCGGACGCGTAGACATAGTCCGATATTGCAACCTGGCTGGGCGTGAATTGCGTGTGATCGGGGAATGGCTGGCGTACCCGCTTGGTAAGCAGCAACTGCGTGTCCCAAGTAGCCGGCGCCCCCGCGCCGTCGAATCCCTCCCGCGATAGTTCGATAGGCTGCAGTGTGAGGTCCGCAGGATTTTCGACGGACGCCCGGCAGCCAGTATTATCGATCGCCAGCGGGGTCATCCCGGGCTGCGGCGGGGCAGGCGGCAAGCCTGCCCCGATCACTCCGCGCGACACGCTGCCAAAGCCAAAGCCCAGCCGACCCATCAGGCCAGTCCTACGATGTCGCCAGCGGTGGTGCCGGTCGCGCGAATGGCGCTTCACCGTACGTCAATGATCGCGCCTGCAGATACATTACGGAAAGTGACATCCGTATCGCTTTCAACCGCACGCAGCACGATATCGCCAGCCGTACCGACGTAAACCGCCTTGGTCACCGAACCGAGCTCGGCCGCATCGGCAGGTACGATGGCAAAGCAATGCCGCGCCGGTGAGCCGGGCGAATCGGAATTGCGGGAAAATGTATCGAAAGGCATTAACCTGTTCTCCTGTTGGAACGAATAGAGAACATGGTCGATATGCGCGGCGGATGTCTGTAGGAAAGCGAAAAGTAGCTCGTCAGAAAAGGGCCGGTTCAAGAGTGCTTCAGCCGTCCCGCCAGGCAATGATCGATTTCTTCAGCCCGGCAAACCGCTCGAATCGCAGGGCGGAATCGGGGAACAGCCGCTGCACCTCCTCGATCGTCAGCAGACGAGTGCCTTCCACCGCCCGCCGCGCATTCTCCTGATCGGGCAAGCGTCCTGCAGTTGCGATCGGGAACCGCTGCAGCAGCGAAACGCGCATTGATTCAGGGAGCCAGTGAAAGCCCGGCATCCGCCAGAAATGCGGATCGATGGGGAAACCATAGTTCGGGGTTTGCATGTAATGCGCCGGTGCCAGTCGCCGCGATTCGCGGGCGAATGCGGCGACTTGATCGGCCCCGCCGACATGCTCGATCACCGAATTCGAATGAACGATATCGTAAGTGTTATCGGGCTGATCCAGTGCAGTCGCATCGCCCACCAAAAGGTTAAAAGGCCCCTCGCCCAAATCGGTTTCGGTCAGATTGACTACCGTAATTTCGAACTTGTTCTCGCGCAGGAAATTCAGTCCCACCCGGTGCCAATAATGCGCCGTTCCGCCCAGATCGAGGATCCGCCGCCCGCCCTTTGCGGCATTACGCAGCAGGAATTCGCGCAGGAAACGGTCGCGCTTTGCGCGCAGGCGATAGCTCAGCGATTTGGGATCGCGGGGGTTCGAGATATGGGAAAGGGCCGACATGACGCGCGCCTATAGCTGACTTTTAGCGCCGGACAGTCCCAAATTTCGGATCTACCTGCGAAAAGTACCATCACAGCACTTTGCACCACGCGCCAAGCAGGATAAGCCGAGCGCGATGAGCAGCCAGGCCCCGCCAATCGATACCGCCATGCTTGGTGGTAAACAGATCACGCGCAACGCTCAGCGGCGCGGTAGGGTTGTGGCCGCAGCGCGGGCCGAGAACGCCATTTGGCCGGTCGTGCTGCTGCTATATGCCATCCTTCTGCCGCGCGAGGTCCGCATAGATCTGGGCGGATTGGTATTCTTCGCCGATCGAATGGTGGCTTTTGCAATGCTGCCATTCCTGCTGCGTTCCGTATTTACGGGCGCTCTGCGCTTCCGCCTGCCGGACGCAATTATCCTGCTGGCCGGTAGCTGGATGGTGCTGGCAATGATGCGGAATTACGGATTTGCATCGGGCATCGAACGCGGCGGCGCGCTCGCGCTGGATATGGCTATCGGTTATTTCCTGGCGCGGTTGTGCATCAAATCGACACGTGATTTGCAACGGGTCCTGGTGGTTTATGCGCCGGGCCTAGCCCTCGCGGGTGGAGCCATGCTCGCCGAAAGCTTGCTCTCGCGCGAGATTGTGCAGCCGATAGCCGAGGCCATCTTCGGCCGGTTGCCAAACTATCTGAGCGGCGAGGCGGTGGGCTTTGTCGAAGACCGTCAGCAATACCGGCTTGGCTTCATGCGCGCCGCCGGCCCGTTTCCGCACCCAATTTTGGGCGGACTGTTCCTCGCCAGCATGTTCTCGCTATATTTCTGGTCGACGCTACGCGGTTGGCCGAAATTCGCCGGTATATTCGCCGCGGCCTGCAGCTTCTTTTCCTTGAGCTCGGCTGCGATCCTCGGCTTGCTGATGGCATTCGCATTTGTCGGGTATGATTGGATCCAGCAGCGCGTTCAGAACTTGAGCTGGGGGTTGGTCGGGATCGTCGGCCTGGTCGCCGCGATTGCTTTGCAAATTCTTAGCCAGGGCGGGATCGTCTACGTGATCGTCCGCTACCTTACGCTCAATCCGGCCACGGGCTATTTCCGCCAGTTGATCTGGGAATATGGGCTGGTGTCCGTGCGCGCGAACCCGCTATTCGGCATCGGCTTCCAAGGATACGAACGGCCGATCTGGATGTTGACCGAATCGGTCGATGCCCATTGGCTACTACTGGCCATCCGTTATGGCGTTCCCGTCGCGGTACTTGTGCTGTTTCTGGGCGCTTGGGCGATCTACGCTCTTAGCCGGGCCAGCGTCATCACCACCGGCAGCGAACGGCAGGCCATTCGTTCGTTGGCGATGGCAATCGGCGTGATTTTGTTGATGGCATTCACCGTGGCGCTGAATGGCGGCATCAACGCGTGGTTTATGATAATGACAGGTGCCGGCATCACCATCGCCGCTAGGTTGCAGGATGGCTCGACCTTCCCGGTCGGGGAGGGTTCGCCTCTGCCGCCGCGCTATCACAATGCCAAGCGCCGCCGAGTTGGCCGCGTTGGCCGGGCCGCGCTGCGCCGATGAGCCGTATCCGGTTTTACGGAACGCCGGTCGATCTGCTGAATATGGAGCAGACCGTCGCGGCCGCCGACGCCGCCATGACGGAACGGCGCAGGCTGCGTCATACCGCGCTGAACGTGGCCAAGCTGGTCAAGCTGGAGAGCGATCCGGAACTGGCGCAGGACGTGCGCGAAAGCGACTTGCTGGGAATCGACGGGATGGGCGTGGTCTATGCACTGAAATTGTTCGGGGTGACCCAGGCGGAGCGTGTATCCGGCGTCGACCTGATGCTGGAAGTGATGAATTTGTGCGCGCGCACCGGTCGCAAGCCATTCATATTGGGCGCGAAGCAGGAACAGTTGGACAAGGCGTTGGCCGCCGCTCGCCTACGCTTCCCGGGCCTTGAATTCGCCGGCAGCCGCAATGGTTACTTCACAGCCGAAGACCAGCCGAAAATCGTCGCGGATATACGCGAGAGCGGCGCCGATTGCCTGTTCGTCGCCATGCCTACCCCGCATAAGGAGCGATTCCTGCATGCCCATGCCGATGCGCTCGGCGTGCCCTTCATCATGGGCGTAGGCGGCAGCGTGGACGTGCTCGCCGGCCATGTCAGCCGCGCCCCCGGCTGGATGCAGCGCAACGGTCTGGAATGGCTCCACCGCCTGCTGCAGGAACCGCGCAAGATGTTCTGGCGCTATGCCAGCACCAATGCTGCCTTTGGCTGGTTGCTGCTCAAGACATTGCTGACCGGCCGCAACCCAGTGGAGCGGATCGACCATTCCGGTCCGGCAAAAGCATAGCAATCCGGTAACTTGCCTGTGACACAGCGCCCCTGCGCCGCTATGGGCCGCCGATATCGAAGCGAAATTGCGTGAGACTGCACCACCCATGACCGAAGAGACATTCGATGTGGCCATGATCGGCCTGGGCTATATCGGCCTGCCGACCGCTGCCGTCATCGCCCGTTCGGGGCTGAAAGTACGGGGCGTCGATGTGACCCCGCACGTGGTCGAGACGATCAATGCAGGCGATGTCCATATCGAGGAAAAAGACCTCGATGCGCTGGTCAAGAACGTGGTCGATCAGGGCCTGCTGTCCGCGTCGCTGGAAGCGCCGGTGGCCGACACCTATCTGATCGCGGTTCCAACCCCGTTCAAGGACGATCACCAGCCGGACATCGCTTATGTCTTGTCCGCGCTGGAAATGATTGCACCGCGCCTCACCAAGGGCTCCTGCGTGATCCTGGAATCGACTTCGCCCATCGGCACCACGCGCAAACTGGCCGAAAGGCTGGCGCAGTTGCGGCCCGACCTTGCGGTTCCGACCCAATGCGACGAGGAGAGCGGGGGTGAGCCCGATATTGCGATCGCCTATTGTCCCGAGCGCGTTCTGCCGGGCAAGATTATCGAAGAACTGGTCGCCAATGACCGGGTGATCGGCGGATTGACGCCGGCCTGTTCTCAGCGCGCTGCAGATTTCTATCGCCGCTTCGTGGATGGCGACTGCTTGCCGACCCAGGCCGGTGCGGCGGAGATGGTCAAGCTGGCGGAAAACAGCTTTCGCGACGTGAATATCGCCTTTGCCAATGAATTGTCGTTGATCGCCGAACAGATGGATATCGATGTGTGGGAGGTAATCCGCCTCGCCAATCGTCATCCGCGTGTGCAGATCCTTCAACCCGGCCCCGGCGTGGGCGGACATTGTATCGCGGTGGACCCGTGGTTCCTCGTCGCCGGATCGCCGGACCATGCGCGCCTCATCCGCACCGCCCGCGAAGTGAACGATGGCAAAGCGGTGCATGTCGCAGGCCGGTTGAAAGCGATGCTGGACGCCTCTCCCGAAGCGAAGGTGGCGCTGCTGGGCCTCGCCTTCAAACCCAATATCGACGATTTTCGCGAAAGCCCTGCCCTCCAGATTGCCGAGCAACTGGCCGATTATGGCGAGCGGCTGCTGGTGGTCGAACCTTTTACCGACGAGCTGCCCGGCAAGCTGCGCGGCAGCGGTGCGCAATTGGTCAGCTTCGACGATGCCATGCGCCAGGCCGAACTGATTGGCGTGCTGGTCGATCACGACGCTTTCAAGAACACCCCGCCACAGATGCATAGCGGCAAGATCGTATACGATACGCGCGGAATGTGGGCAGCATGAGCGCGCCCGAAAAACAGCCGGGCAAACCGCGTATCCTGGTCAGTTTCGGGACCCGGCCCGAAGCGATCAAGATGTTCCCCGTGGTCCATGCGTTGAAGCAACAGGGCGGCATGGATGTGCGCGTTGCGGTCACTGCCCAGCACCGCGAATTGCTCGACCAGGTGCTGCAAATCGGCGACATCCAGCCCGATATCGATCTCGATCTGATGCAGCATGGCCAGTCGCTGGACGCGCTGGCGGCGCGCATCCTGACCGCATATGGCGAGGTTCTGGATCAGTGGCAGCCGGACCGTGTGCTGGTACATGGCGATACGCTGACCACCATGATGGTCACCCTCTCCAGCTATTTTCGAAAGATACCGGTCGGCCATGTCGAGGCGGGATTGCGCAGCGGCGATATCTATTCCCCCTGGCCCGAAGAAGTGAACCGCAAGGTCACCGGCTCGGTTTCGGATTTGCATTTCGCACCTACTGAGGGAGCAGCGGCTGCGCTGCGCGCCGAAAACGTACCCGGCGGCAATATCCACGTCACAGGCAATACCGTGATCGATGCGCTGCTTGCCACGCATGACAGGGTGAAAGCAGATTCTTCGCTGGCCAGCGGGCTGGACGAGGTGGCGGCGCGCTTCGCGGGCAAGCGGATCATCACGCTGACCGCGCATCGCCGCGAGAATTTCGGCCAGGGCATGGCCAATATCGCTGCCGCAATCGCGCAGCTGGCCGACCGCGACGACGTGGCGGTGATCTTCCCCGTGCATCCCAATCCCAACGTTCGCCCGGTGATGGAAGCGGCGCTGGCAGGCCGCGACAATGTCGCGCTGATCGAGCCGCTCGACTATCCCCATTTCGTGCGGCTGATGGGACTGGCCGATCTGATCCTGACCGATAGCGGCGGTATTCAGGAAGAAGCCCCCAGCCTGGGCAAGCCGGTGCTGGTGATGCGCGACACGACGGAACGGCCCGAGGGCGTGGATGCCGGGACTGCGCTGCTGGTGGCGACGGACAAGGACCGGATTGTGCGCGAGGCAACCAGGCTGCTGGATGACCGGGCCGCTTACGAAGCAATGGCTACCGCACATAATCCCTACGGCGATGGGCAGGCTTCGGCGCGGATTGCCGCCGCCGTGGCCGAGGCACATTCCGTAAGTTGACGCGCGCCCCCGCACGGGGCGCAGGCTACCGAGCGGGCAGCTTGCCCCGCGTCCATTCGTGGCGGCGTTTCCAGACCTCGGTCCAGATGCCGGCCTGGACCTTGCCCTTGCCCGTCAGCGCAGACAACACGCGGTAGCCGAAGCTGCGCAAGGCGACGCCCATAACGTAGAACCGCCGCACCCAGGCGGCTTTCAGGGGGCTCATATGCTTCTTTGCCAGTGCGACCTTGGCCGCGCAAACCGAGTTTCGGCTCTGCCATTTGGTCGTGGCGCTGGCGCCGCCATGGTGGATGATGGTGGCATCGGGCGTGACGCGCGGTTCGGCCCCGGCATCGCGCGCGCGCGCACATAATTCGGCTTCCTCGCCATACATGAAGAAGCTGAGATCGAAGCCGTCCAACTGGTCCCAGAAAGCCCGCTCCATCAGGAAGAAGCAGCCCGAAACGATATCGACCTGCCGCTCGGTAGATCGGTCCCAACCGCGCATCGCCTCAGGATCGAACAGGTTTATTCCGGGAAACATCTGCGACAGGCCGGTGCCGAAGCAAAACGCACTCCACACGGTCAACTTGCCCCAGGCGCTGCCAATATTCAGCGACCGGTCTGCAAACACCGTCCGGCCGCCCCAGACTTTCGCATCCGGCGTGCGCTTTGCGAATGCCATCAGCCGGTCTATTGCGCCATCCAGCACCACCGTATCGCTGTTGAGCAGCAGGACGTAACGGCCCCGGGCGATCTGCGCGGCCATGTTGTTGGCCTTGGCAAAGCCGTGATTATCCGCCTCCGCCAACAGTCGGACCTGCGGAAATTCTGCTGCAATTGCTTCGGCAGAACCATCCTGCGAGCCATTATCGACCAGGATCGTCTCGAAGCTGGTTTCGCGCGTTTCGGCATAAAGCGAGCGCAGGCATTCCAGCGTCATCTCGCGCGTATTCCAGTTGACGATCAGCACGCTGAGATCTGGGATGGTCTCGGCAGGCTGGGTCATTTCATCAATGGCCGCCACCAATCCTCATTGGCCAGATACCAGCCAAGCGTCTGCGCGAATCCCTCATCGAATGTGCGGCTGGCGCTGTAGCCCAGCTGCTCGCGCGCCTTGGTTTCGTCGATCGCATAGCGGCGGTCATGGCCCTTGCGATCCTCCACGAAGGTCTTGAGGCTGTCGCTCGGTTTGCCACTGGCTGCGGGCGCGTCCGGATACCGCTCGGCCAGCGACGGATCGGCGGCGAAGGCGGCATCGACGCCGCGGCAAATCCCTTCGATCACGTGAAGGTTGGGTAACTCCTGTCCGCCGCCAATATTGTAGACTTCGCCCACCTTACCGCCGGTGATCGCCGCGTCGATGCCGCGGCAGTGATCCTCGACATGCAGCCAATCGCGCACATTCATGCCGTCGCCGTAAATCGGCAACGGCTTGCCCTTCAACGCGTTGATCAGAAACAGTGGGATCAGCTTTTCCGGATATTGATAGGGGCCGTAATTATTCGAACAATTGGTCGTCGTGACCTCCAGCCCGAAAGTGTGGTGATAGGCGCGCACCAGATGATCGGAGCCTGCCTTCGAAGCGGAATATGGCGAGTTCGGCTCATAGGCGGTGGTTTCGCTGAATGCCGGATCGTCCGGGCCGAGCGAGCCGTAAACCTCGTCGGTGGAAACATGGTGGAACCGGTGCTGGCGCCCATCGCCCGATAGCCAGACATTGCGCGCCGCCTTGAGCAGGCTGTGTGTGCCGACCACATTGGTTTCGATAAATGCATCCGGCCCGGTGATCGAGCGATCGACATGGCTTTCGGCTGCGAAGTGAACCAGCGTGTCGATCTCCCGCTCGCGCAGCAACGTCTCGACCAGATTGGAATCGCAAATATCGCCGTGGACGAACTGTTCGTCCGGCAGATCGCCGATGGTCGATCGGTTGCCCGCATAGGTCAGCGCATCGAGCACATGGACCGTGTCTGCCGGGTATTTCTCCGGCCAGTAATGCACGAAGTTGCCGCCGATAAAACCGGCCCCGCCAGTAACGAGCAGATTAGCCAAGTCGTTGTTCCTCCTGAAGCATCTTGCGCAAATTTACACGCCAATGGGGCGGCCGGTCACCCAGCAAAGCGCGCGTTTCGCTATCGTCGAGCAGCGAATATGCCGGGCGATGCGCCGGCGTGGGATAATCCTCGGTAGCTATGGGACTGATTGCCACATCGCGGGAAAGCAGGCCGATCGCCCTGCCCTCCTCGTAAATGGCCACAGCCAGATCGTACCAGCTCGCCGCGCCCGCATCGCGGTGATGATAGGTGCCCGGCTGCCCTTCCAGCGCCAGCGCCCACAAGGTTCGCGCAAGGCCTGAAGCCCAGGTCGGCGCGCCGATCTGATCGGCGACGACCGATAGCTCGTCGCGCTCCCCCATCAGCCGCAACATCGTGCGCACGAAATTCGCGCCGCCCGCAGCATAGACCCAGCTGGTACGGCAGATAATCGCATCATCGCCAGCGACATCCTCGCCCGCCGCCTTCGTCTCACCATAGGCCGAGAGCGGATTGCGCTGATCGTCCGGCGCATAGGGAGTGGACTGTTCGCCATCGAACACGAAATCGGTGCTGATATGGACCAGCCGCCCGCCGGTTTCCAGCAGCGCCATCGCCATCGCGCCAACCGCATCGCCATTGATCGCCTGCGCCAGCTCGGGCTCGCTTTCGGCCTTGTCTACCGCGGTATAGGCGGCAGCGTTCAGCACGAAATCGGGACGGTGATCGAAGATTGCTTCGGCTATCGCGGTTTCGTCGGTCAGATCGAGCGCATCGCGGCTGAGCCCGGTGGCCGTAATCCCCGATGGCACCTGCCCCAGCAGCGCCGAACCGACCTGTCCGCTCGCTCCGATTACCAGCGCCTTCACGCGAACGCCTCGATCTGCGCAAGCGGCTTACCCTGCCGGTCCTTGTCCGAAAGCTGCGGTTCCAGCCCGTCTAGCGGCCACTCGATGCCAAGCGCGGGATCATCCCACGCGAGCGTATGCTCGGCGGAGGGATCATAGGGCGCGTCGCATTTATAGAGAAAATCGGTTCCATTCTCGAGCGTGAGGAACCCATGCGCGAAGCCCTGCGGCACCCAGAACATCCGCTTGTTCTGCGCGCTCAGCTCTACCCCGGCCCACTGGCCGTAAGTCGGCGAAGACCTGCGCAGATCGACTGCGACATCCCATACCGCGCCGTTCACCACGCGCACCAGCTTACCCTGCGGACCCGGGTTCTGAAAATGCAGGCCGCGCAGCACCCCACGCTCGCTGCGGCTGTGATTGTCCTGGACGAAAGCGATATCCAGACCAGCTTCGGCGAATTTGGCCGCGTTCCAGCTTTCCATGAAAAAGCCGCGCTCGTCTCCGAACACCGCCGGCTCGATGATCAGCGGTCCTTCAATATCGCAAGGCAGGATATTCATGGCGTGTAGCGGTGGTTGATCAGATCGGCGAGATATTCGCCATAGCCGGATTTCTTGAGTGGCCCGGCAATACGCAGCAACTGCTCGTCGCCGATAAAGCCCTGGCGCCACGCGATTTCTTCCGGACAGCAGATTTTCAGGCCCTGCCGTTCCTCCGTGATCCGAACATAGCTGCCCGCATCCAGTAGCGAGCCATGCGTCCCGGTATCGAGCCAGGCATAGCCGCGCCCCATGATCTCGACATTCAGCGCATCGTCATGGAGGTAGAGCCGGTTGAGATCGGTGATTTCCAATTCCCCGCGCGGCGAAGGCTTCAGGTCGCGCGCGCGGTCCACCACGGTGTCGTCGTAGAAATACAGCCCCGTTACCGCATAATTGGACTTGGGCTGCTCCGGCTTTTCCTCGATCGTCTGCGCCCGGCCCTGATCGTCGAAATCGACCACCCCGTACGCTTCGGGATTGGACACATAATAGGCGAAAACGCTAGCCCCGCTGGTGCGCTGATCGGCGTTGGCGAGCAGCTGCGGAAAACCGTGCCCGTAGAATATGTTGTCGCCCAGCACGAGCGCGCTCGGCCCGCCGCGCACAAAGTCCGCACCGATATGAAACGCCTGCGCCAGCCCGTCGGGGCTCGGCTGGATGGCATAGTGAAGCTCCATCCCCCAATCCGATCCATCGCCCAGCACAGCCTTGAACGCTTCCTGATCCTGCGGCGTGGTAATGATCAGCACCTCGCGAATACCCGCCAGCATCAGCGCGCTGAGCGGGTAATAGATCATCGGCTTGTCATAGACCGGCATCAATTGCTTGGAGACGCCGCGGGTCAATGGCCACAGCCGCGTGCCCGATCCGCCGGCCAGGATTATACCCCGGCGAGGACGGGATGAGGCATTGCTCGGAGTGTTGTCTGAGTTCATATCTCGCAGCCTTTACAAGGGGGCAGGTGGCGGCGGCAAGGGCGCAATCTGCCTTCGCCGGATACGAAAAGGGCGGCCTTGCAAGACCGCCCCATCCATCGCGTAAATCGCCCAGGCGAAATGCGCTTATTTCTTCAGCGAAATACCGCCAAAACGCTTGTTGAACTTGGCGACGCGGCCGCCTTCTTGAATCTGCTGCTTGCCGCCGGTCCATGCCGGGTGGCTGGTCGGATCGATATCCAGGGTCATCGTGTCACCTTCCGCGCCCCAGGTGGAACGCGTTTCAAAGGTGCTGCCGTCGGTCATCTTGACGGTGATATTGTGGTAATCGGGATGCGTATCGGCCTTCATGGCAAAGTGTCCTTCATAGCATTGGCTCGGTACCGACCGGGCGCGCCGTGTTTGAAAAGGGTTTGGAAAGGCGCGCGCTTAGAGCGGTGCGGCCTGTTTGGCAAGTTTTTCGGTAGCTCTAATCGGGCCTATTCGGGTGCCGGTGGCGGATCGGCGACCATCGCGGTGAACTTGACTTCGGTTGCGACCTCGCCCTCGATTTCCGCCCTGCCCCAGAACTTGCACACACGTGAGCGTTTCTGGACGAAGCCGACATGCAGATCGAGCAAACAGCCCGGCTCCACGGGCTTGCGGAACTTCGCTTCCTCGATCGCCATGAAATAGACCAGCTTGCCGCTACCGGCGAGGTCCAGCGCCTCCATAGCGAGGAGCGCTGCGGCCTGGGCCAACGCCTCGATCTGCATAACGCCCGGCATGATCGGGCGGCCGGGAAAATGCCCCTGGAAGAAGCCTTCGTTAAAGCTGACCGCCTTGACCGCATGGATGCCTTCTTCGACATTCAGCGACACGACGCGGTCGACCAGCAGCATCGGGTAGCGATGCGGCAAGGTGTCCAGAACCTTACGAATATCGTAGCCGGAGCCGTCCGATCCGGCGCCCCCGCCAGCCTTGCCGCTATCACTCATTTTCCGTCCCCGACAGCGCTGGGCTTAGCGGCCGCTCGGCTGCTGTTGCTGGGCTGCCTGCTGCTGTTGCTGCGCGGCTGCCATCAGAAGCAGCTGTTGGACGGCCTGGTGCGTTTCCACTGCGCTGCGGCTGGGCTGATAATTGGCCGGCGGCGTGGCATTAACCGTCGGCACCAGCGCGTTGATGGCGGTGACAAGATCCTGCGTCACATCCACACCTTGAGGGGCGTATTGGAACACTTCAGGCGTCAGCATGAGCTGGATGCCCTTTTGCTGGACGACCTGGGTCTGCGCTTCGTCATAGCGTTGGATAATCTGCTCGATGACATAAATCTGCGCGAGCTGCGCGGGGCGGCCTGCGGTGTCAATCTGCTGTTGGAGCTGGGCGAGCTGTTGCTGGACACCGGGATTGGCCGCGGCTTCCTGCTGCGTCAGCTGGCCATCGCCATTGGTATCGAGGCTCAGCTGCAAATCTCGCGCCTGCTGGCGCAGCGTGCCGATCTGCTGGATCTGCGTGGCATAGGTCGTGCTGATCGTGCTGTAAGCCTGGGTACGAGCAGCCGCGCTGGCGATGGCAGCTTCCGGGCTGGAAGTGGCGATGCCATTGACCTGCGCGCTGGCGCCGGTCGCAGCGAATGCGGCACCGGCCGCAGCCAGCGAAAGAAAAGTACGGGTAAGTTTCATCAGAATTGCGTTCCTACATTGAAGGAGAATTTTTTGGTGTCGTCGCCCGGCTGCTTCTTAAGCACCTGAGCAAAATCTATCCTGAACGGGCCGAACGGGCTGTTCCAGTTCACCCCGATACCCACCGAGATACGGGGGCTTGGCGAATCGCCGAGGAAAACTTCCTGGAAAGCCGGGAAGGTACTGCCAACCGCGACAAAACCATCAGGGATAGTGTTTCCAACCGGAATGCCGACCTGGATATTGTCATTGGGATCATCGGGATCGCCGTTGAAGAAATAGACCGGGTTCCCGTCGCCATCGCGCGTCGGAAGAAACACTTCCTGCCCCAGCAGGTTCTGCGTCAGCTTGGGCGTTTCGATGTTGAACAGTCCGCCAATGTCGGCGAAAATCGACGGTCTCAGGCCGAGTTCGCTGGCGCCGCTGCCCAACGGAATTTCGATCTCCGCTCGTGCGAGGTAATAGGCCCGGCCGCCAATCGCATCGTCGGATACCTGGTCACGGTCCGTGATAACGACAGGATTGCCCATGCCATCGTCCCGGATCGGCTGACGGATTACGCGCGGGCCGACACCGCGAATATCGAAGCCGCGAATCTGCGGTTCACCCAGGAAGAAACGGTCGGTCAGACGAACATCGTCCACGCCCTCTCCCTCGCGGTTTTCGAGCGCTTCGATCACGCCGCCTTCGGCCGTGATCGAGCCGATAAAGCCGGCCGGCAGACGCCAGTATTTCGATCCCTTGGTGCGTAGTCGCAGATATTTGACATCGCCGCCAAGTCCGGCGAATTCGGCGCCGACCGACAGCGTCTCGCCGCGCGTCGGGCGGAAACGGCTGTTGAGCGAATCGTAGGCCAGCGTCACGCCGAGGATCGAACTCGCCCGCTCGCCAATCGAATCGCACAGAAAACGGCCAGCCAGCAGCGGTTCGCAAGTGCGGATACCGTCACCGTCGAGATCGGCGAAGAACGTGTTCTCGTCCAGGCTGATATCGTCATAGTTGAAGGTGTAGCTGGCGATACCGGAGATATATTCGGTGATCGGCACACCGACGCGGAAGGCGGCACCGGTGGTGGCCTGTTCGAAGGTGGTGTTGCGTTCGTTATTGCTGAAACCGAAATTCTGGTAGTCGCGGCGGTAAATATCGATCCCTGCCGAGATGTTGCGGTCGAACACATAGGGTTCGGTAAAGCTCAGCTGCGCAGAGCGGCTGAAGCGCGAATAATTGACGCTGGCGCCAACCGTCTGCCCGCGCCCGCGGAAATTGCGCTGGCGGATGGACCCGGCCAGGATGAAGCTTTCGATCGAGGAAAATCCTGCCGATAGCTGCAATTCGCCGGTCGGCTTTTCGACGATGTTCGCTTCCAGGATAATCCGGTCCGGTTCGCTGCCGGGCTTTTGCTCGACTTCGAAATTCTCCTGGAAATAGCCGAGCGAATTGATCCGCGCGGTGGACCGCTTGACCGACAGCGTGTTGAAGGCATCGCCTTCCGACAGGCGGAACTCGCGGCGCACGACCTTGTCCTGCGTCAGCGTGTTGCCGTTCACGTCGATCCGCTCGACATAAACGCGCGGTGCCTCGCGGATCAGGAAGGTCACGTCCATCGTGAGTTCTTCCTTGTTGCGATTGAATTGCGGCGCGATGTCCGCAAACGCGTAACCGAACGTGCCGGCCAGCTCGCTGAGCTGTTCGACGGTGTCTTCGACCAGCTTCGCATTGTAGGAATCGCCGGTGTTCATTGGCAGCTGGCGGCTCATCAAATCGCTGTCGAAATCGCGCAGCTGGCTCTCCACATCGACCTCGCCGAAACTGTAGCGCTCGCCTTCTTCGACCACATAGGTGATGATAAAGTCGCGCTTGTCGGGCGTGAGCTCGGCCACAGCGGAGACCACGCGGAAATCGGCGTAGCCTTCGGTCAGATAGAACTGACGCAGCTTCTGCTGGTCGAACGCCAGCCGGTCGGGATCGTAGCTGGTGTTGGAGCTGAGGAAGGTGGTCAGGCGCGCCTGCTTGGTCACCATTTCCCCGCGCAGCTTGCCATCGGAAAACTCTTCATTCCCGATGATGTTGATCTGGCGGACTTTGGATTTGGGCCCTTCGGTGATCTCGAACACGATATCGACACGGTTCTGGGCGAGCTGCACCATCTGCGGCTCGACGCTTGCCGCAAACCGGCCCTGCCGCTTGTACAGCTCGATAATACGCGCAACATCGGCGCGCACTTTGGAACGGGTGAATATCTGGCGCGGCGACAGCTTGATTTCCGGCAGGATCTTGTCGTCCTTGATCCGGTCGTTGCCCTCCAGAATGATGCGGTTGATGACCGGATTTTCGGTGACCTCGATCAGGATCGCGCCATTATCGTTGCTGACCCGGGCGTTGGAGAACAGTTCCGTCGCGTAGAGTTCCTTCAGCGCCTGATCGCCCGCCGCCTGGCTGTAAGGCTGGCCGGGGCGCAGGCGGATGTAGCTGAGGATGGTCTGCGGCTCCAGCCGCTGTGCGCCCGCCACGCTGATTGTGCGAATGATGTCCTGCGTGGCGATGGTCGAGGGGGTCTGGGCCGCCTGCCCTTGCTGGCCGGCTGGCTGCGCCTGCGTTGCAGGGTCTTCCTCGGCGCCATCGTCCTGTGCCAATGCGGCGGCAGGCATGCCCGCCAGGACGGTTCCGCCCAGCAAAGCGAGGGCGAATTGCGGGCGCAGGTAACCGTTTTGAGCGCGAGCCTTAATGCGTGAATTCATCGAGATGGGTTTCCCGTCCGTAAACCTGTTTGTTTCAACCCCCGCCCGCACGGCCGACAATATAAATGCCGGTCTGCGCGAACATGGCGACCCCCTGCCCGATGCAGCCACCGCGATCAAGCATTGCAGGCCATCTCTGCCCGCAATTCAGCCTGCTTCGCCGCGCTAAATGCCGAAAACAGGCAGCGAGACGATATCGTTGATCGTGACGAACAGCATGAGCATGAGAACCAGCGCGAGGCCGGTGCGAAACGCCCATTCCTGCCCGCGCGGACCCACCGGCTTCCGGCGGACCGCTTCGGCCGCGTAGAACGCCAAGTGCCCGCCATCGAGCGTCGGAATTGGCAGCAGGTTAATGAATGCCAAGTTAATTGAGATCAACGCGGCAAAGTTGACGAAAGCGAGCCAGCCGAGACTGAGCTGCTCGCCCGAATATTTGGCGATCTTGATCGGCCCGCCAAGCTCGCGCACCGATCGCTCGCCGGTAAAAATCTGTCCGATGCCGGTAATCATCATGTCGAGCAGCTGGACTGTCTGCACCCCTGCCTTGCCGACCGCTTCCACCGGTCCTAGCGGTGCTCGCTGGGGTTCGGCGCTTTGTACGCCGAGCAGACCGATCCGCGATTCATTGCCGAAACGGTCGGTAATCGTGTGGTCTTCCAGCGTTACCGGAATGTCGATCTGGCTGCCGCCCCGGTCCACCGTCAGCTCGATAGAGCGCCCGGGATACATCATTACCGTCTGCCGGACGGCGAAGAAATCTTCGACAAATTCTCCATCGATAGCCAGGATTTCGTCCCCGACCGCCACCCCGGCATCGCGGGCCACGGAGCTTTCCGCGAAGCTTTCCACGATGGCAGGCGATTCCAGCTCGCCATAGATCATGTTGAACCCGGCATAGATGGCGATGGTGATGATGATATTCATCGCCGGACCGGCAAACACGATCAGCGCGCGCTTCCACAGATCGGCCTTGTGGAAGCTCTTGCCGACCACGTCGCGGTCATCATCCTCGGCCAGCGCCTCTTCGGTCGCCATTCCGAAGGTCGCATCTTCCGCCTCCGTTTCGGGCATGGAGGCGGCGTTAATGTCGCCCTTGAACTGGACATAACCGCCCAGCGGCAACATGCTGATCTTCCAGCGCGTGCCACGGCTGTCGTTAAAGCCAACCAGTTCCTTGCCGAACCCGACCGAAAACGCCTGCGCGCCTACGCCGAACCAGCGCCCCACCAGATAGTGTCCCAGCTCGTGCAGGGTCACCAACGGGCCAAGGATGCACAGCAACCCGACGATCCACATCCAGATTGGGATAGATTCGGTCAATTCAGGCGGTCTCCAGAAGGGTTTCGGCCGATGCGCGTGCTTCGCCGTCCACCGCAAGCACATCGGCCAGCGATTGGGGCGCATCGGGCGTGTAATTGTTGAGCGTCTCTTCGACCACTAACGCAATGCGCGTGAACGCCATGTTACCCGCCAGGAACGCGGCAACCGCCACCTCATTGGCGGCATTCATCACCGCAGGTGCCGCGCCGCCGGCCTGCGCAGCCTCCCGAGCGATGCGCGTGGCAGGGAAGCGGTCTTCATCGGGCGCGAAAAACGTCAGCTCGCCAAAAGCCGGCAGATCGAGCGGTTCGCACGGCGTGTCCATCCGGCGCGGCCAAGCCAGGCACGATGCGATGGGAACGCGCATATCCGATGGGCCCAGCTGCGCCAAAGTTGAATTGTCGCGATATTCCACCATCGAATGGATCACGCTTTGCGGGTGAACCACGATGCGCAGACGGTCTAGCCCCACGGGAAACAGGTGATGCGCCTCGATAAATTCGAGGCCCTTATTGAACATGGTCGCGCTATCGACGCTGATTTTTGCGCCCATATCCCAGTTGGGATGAGCCACCGCTTCGGCCGGCGTGACCGCCGCCAGTCGCTCTGCCGACCAATTGCGCAAGGGGCCGCCGCTGGCGGTCAGCGTGATCCGGCGGACATCGCTCAGATCGCTCCCGGCCAGGCACTGGAAGATCGCATTATGCTCGCTATCGACCGGTAGCAATGTCGCCCCGTGCCGGGTCACGGCAGCGGTCATCACTTCGCCTGCGGAGACCAGCGCTTCCTTGTTGGCGAGCGCGATCGCTGCACCCTGTTCGATCGCCGCCATGGTCGGGGCGAGCCCTGCACAGCCGACGATCGCGGCCACGGTCAAATCCACCGGGCGAGCAGCCGCTTCGCACAAGGTATCCGGCCCGCCAGCTGCTTCGATATCGGAGCCGGACAAGGCTTCGCGCAGCGCACCCAGGCAGGTTTCGTCACCGACTACCGCGATCTCAGCCCCAAATTCGCGCGCCAGCCTGGCCAGTTCCTCGGCGCTGGAATTCGCAGTCAGCGCGACCACCCGCCACTCGCTGCGATTACGGCGGATCAGGTCGAGCGTCGAAGCGCCGACCGATCCCGTTGCACCGAGGATGGAAATCGAGCGCATCAGAACAACGCGCCCAGAATGCCGACAATCCACGCCACCGGCAAAATACCGTCCACCCGGTCCAGCACGCCGCCATGCCCCGGGATAAGTCTGGAGCTATCCTTGACCCCGGCCCGGCGTTTTAGCCAGCTTTCGAAAAAATCCCCGGCCTGGGCCGCGACAGCCAAAGCTGCGCCGACCAAAGCGGCACCGATCAGCTGGTCGCTCGCGACCTCGAACAGTTCGCCAAACGTCTTGTAATCCTGCAGATAGAAGAACGCACCGACCACGCAGGCAATCCACAGCGCGCTCATCACCATCCCGCCGAGCAGTCCCGCCCAGGTCTTGGAGGGGCTGATACTCGGAGCGATTTTGGGCCCGCCGATGGTCCGTCCGGAGAAATATGCGCCGGTATCGGTGGCAATCACCGCGCCGAGCGCCGCGACGAGGTAATAGAGCTCCGCCCCCACCAGCACCGCGGCGGCGACGCCGATATAGACTGCGCCTGCCAGGATCGCGGCGAGCCGGAAGGGAACATTGTCGGTCGCTTTGACCACCAGCAGCACGAATTCGACCAGCGCCGCCAAGGCGACGATGGTGAACAGCGCATCGAGCACGGCACCGCCCTGCCAGATCGCCGTGACGAGGATCGCGATCATCACCAGGCCGGAAGCAGCGCGAACGCCCAGATCCGAAACACCCTTTTGCAGCGGCCCGCCCACCGCGCGCTTCATACGGTCACGCTTGCGGCCGCGCTGTTGACCGGCGGCGATATCCGCGCCCTGCGGCTCTCCCACCATTTCGGAACTATCTTCCGCCAAAGCGCCGCTCCCTTCGTGCAAACCCATCGAGCGCATCCTGCAAATGGCCCGGCGTAAAATCGGGCCATAGCGTATCGACAAACATCATCTCGGCATAGGCCGACTGCCATAGCAGAAAATTGGACAGCCGTATTTCGCCGCTGGTGCGGATCAGCAGGTCGAGCGGCGGCAAATCGGCCGTGTCGAGATGGGCCGCGATGGTTTCGGCCGACACTTCGCCCGCCTGCGCGGCAAGCGCCGCCGCACGCGCAATCTCGTCTTGCGAGCCGTAATTCAGCGCCACTGCCAGCGTGTTGCTGCCTTCCGCAGTCTGCTCCAGCGCATCTTCGAGCATTTCGACGATATCGGGTGCAAGCCCTTGCCAATCGCCAATAATTTTCAGGCGCACGTCATTGGCGACGAATTCCGGCAAGTCCGATTTGATGAAGCGCCGCATCAGCCCCATCAGATCGTCCACCTCCTCGTCCGGCCGCTTCCAATTCTCGCTGCTGAAGGCGTAGAGCGTGAGGCATTCCAGCCCCATTCCCTGCACATTGCGCACCAGTTCGCGCACCGCCTCAACGCCCTTGCGGTGACCCATCACGCGCGGCAGGCCGCGCCGCTTGGCCCAGCGGCCATTGCCATCCATGATGATGGCGACATGCCGGGCGCTTTTATCGGACATGGCGGAGTATCCCTGTCAGGAAAGTGGCTGGCGCCACCTTCACTGGGTCAGGATTTCCTTTTCCTTCGCGGTCGCCGCATCGTCGGCTTCGGCGACATATTTGTCGGTCAGCTTCTGGACTTCGTCCTCGGCACGCTTGCGCTCGTCCTCGGAGATATCCTTGGATTTCTCGTCCGCCTTGAGGCTTTCCATACCGTCGCGGCGTACATTGCGGATCGCGATCTTGGCATCTTCGGCGTATTTGCCCGCTACCTTGGCCAGTTCCTTGCGGCGTTCCTCGGTCAGGTCGGGCATCGGGATGCGCAAAGTCTGCCCATCCTGCATCGGGTTGAGCCCGAGATTGGCATGAGCGATGCCCTTTTCGACCGCGCTGACATTGCCCTTGTCCCAAACCTGCACGCTGAGCATTCGCGGTTCCGGCGCGGATACCGTGGCGACTTGGTTCAGCGGCATCATCGCACCGTAAACCTCGACCTGCACTGGATCGAGCAGCGTCGTATTGGCGCGCCCCGTGCGCAAGCCGGACAGATCGCCCTTCAAACTGTCCACCGCGCCGCTCATCCGCCGTTCGATATCGGCCTTGTCGTATTTTGCCATAATCGGTCTCGCTACCCTCTCACTGATCTATCATTGATCTTTAACAAGCGTCTTCACGCCCTCACCCATCAAAACCCGGGCGAGATTGCCCTTCTCGCGGATCGAGAACACGACGATCGGTATATTATTATCGCGGCACAATGCCACGGCAGAGGCATCCATCACCCGCAGATTATCTGCCAGCACCTTGCCGTAACTCACCGTATCGAAACGCTTTGCGCCCGGGTTGGATTTGGGGTCGCTATCATAGACCCCATCCACGCTGGTGCCTTTCAGCAGCGCATCGCATTTCATTTCGGCGGCGCGCAAGGCGGCCCCGCTATCGGTCGTAAAATAGGGCGCGCCAACGCCGGCGGCGAAGATCACCACGCGGCCCTTTTCCAGATGCCGTTCGGCGCGGCGGCGGATCACCGGTTCGCAAACCTTGTCCATCTCGATCGCGGACTGGACCCGGGTGGGCACGCCGATCTGTTCCAGAGCGCTTTGCATTGCCAGCGCGTTCATCACCGTGGCCAGCATGCCCATGTAATCAGCCTGCGCACGGTCCATGCCCTGCGCCGCGCCCGCCATGCCGCGAAAGATATTGCCGCCGCCGATGACCAGGCAAATCTCCAGCCCGGTTTCCTGAGCGGCCTTCACTTCCTTCGCCAGCTCCATCACGAAGCCCGGATCGATGCCGAAATCCTGCCCACCCATAAGCACCTCGCCCGAAAGCTTGAGCAGGACACGTTTGTAAGTCGGAGCTGGCATGTGGCAGAGGGTTCCGGTCGGTTCAGGCGTCGCGACGCTCTTAGCCACAAGGGCAGACACGCGCAAAGGGAAAGGGGAATAGCAATGGTGAAGCGGATCGGAGTCGGGTTGCTGCTGCTCCTGGTTGTTGCGCTGGCCGCAGCCTTCGCCTTGCAACGCCAGATTGGCGAGTTCTTATTCGAGCGGGCCGCGGCAGCGCGCTTTGCGGGTGACGGGCCCGAGTTCGGCGACGGCCTTCACCTGGTTTTATGCGGCACCGGCTCCCCCCTTCCCAACCCCAGCCGCGCAGGACCCTGCAATTTGATAGTGGCCGGCGACCAATCCTTTGTAGTCGATACCGGCGAAGGCGGGGCGCGCAATCTCAACCTGATGCAGATGGACATTGCCGGGATCGACGGTGTGCTGCTGACGCATTTCCATTCCGATCACATCGACGGGCTGGGACCATTGGCCTTGCTTTACTGGACCATGGGAACGGCCACCTCCCCGCTACCGGTTCATGGACCAGAAGGAGTTGAAGCTGTCATCGACGGTTTCAACGCCTTTTACGCGACGGACATGGAATATCGCATCGCCCATCACGGGACCGATATCGTGCCTGCGATCGGTGGCGGCGCGCGTGCCCAGCCGTTTGCCCTCGGCGATAAGCCCATCACCGTGCTGGAGCGGGATGGGCTGACCATCAAAGCCTTCGGTGTCGATCACGATCCTGTGCGTCCGGCGGTCGGCTATCGTTTCGATTACCAGGGCCGCTCGATCGTAATCAGCGGCGATGCAGCGCGCACGCCCGATCTTGAACGGGCCGCGCAAGGTGCAGACATTCTGGTCCACGACGCTCTGCAACCGCGCCTGGTCGCGTCCATGACCAAGGCGCTCCAAAACGCAGGGCAGGACCACACTGCCATAATCACACGCGATATCCTCGACTACCACGCATCGCCCGAGGAAGCCGCCGTCAGCGCGCAGGCTGCTGGCGTCGATATGCTGGTGCTCTCACACCTCGTGCCGCCATTGCCCAGCAGCCTGCTCTACCCAGCCTTTCTGGGCGATGCAGCCGACAATTTCGACGGCCAAATCGTGGTGGGAGAGGACGGAATGATCTTTTCGCTGCCACCGGAATCGGATTCGATCGAGCGAGATATGGCGCTCTAGACGCGAAAGGGCCGCCGGAACAATAACTTGCTCCGGCGGCCGCCAATTTTCAAATTTTCGCAATAAGCGAGGAGATCAGCCGCCGACGGCAGCAGCAACCTCAGCCGCGAAATCCTCTTCCTTTTTCTCGATGCCTTCGCCGAGCTGGAAGCGGACATAATCCTTCAGCACGATTTCGCTGCCGGCATCCTTGCCTGCCTTGGCAACGACGTCGGCAATCGGCGTCTTGTTGTCGATCACGAAAAGCTGGCTCAGCAGGGCGTTTTCCTTGGCGAATTTCTTCACCGCGCCTTCGACCATCTTTTCCTGCACGTTCTCCGGCTTGCCGCTTTCGGCTGCCTTTTCCTGGGCGATCGCGCGCTCGCGCTCGATCACTTCGGCATCGAGGCTGTCGGCGTCGAGCGCCTGCGGGAAAGCGGCGGCGATATGCATCGCCAACTGCTTGCCCAGCGGTTCGAGGACGTCGGCGCCGGCTTCGCTTTCCAGCGCGACCAGAACGCCGATCTTGCCGAGGTTCGGGGCGGCCGCATTGTGGACGTAAGGCACAACCACGCCGTTCGACACGCTGACGGTTTTCATCCGGCGCAGCTGCTGGTTTTCACCGATGGTCGCGACATTGTCGGTCAGCTTGTCGGACACGGTGCCGCCGCTGGGGTAATCGGCAGCTTTCAACGCTTCGACATCGTCGCTGTCCAGAGAGAGAGCGACCTGCGTGGCGTGCCGCACGAAATCCTGGAACTGATCGTTCTTGGCAACGAAATCGGTTTCGCTGTTCACTTCCAGCGCGGTGCCCTTCGTTCCTTCGACGGCAACACCCACCAGCCCTTCGGCGGCGGTCCGGCTGGACTTCTTCTGCGCAGTGGCGAGGCCCTTGGCGCGCAAGGCATCGACTGCGGCTTCGATATCGCCATCGGCAGCTTCGAGCGCCTTCTTGGCGTCCATCATGCCGGCGCCGGTTTTCTCGCGCAGGGTCTTCACATCGGCGATCGTGTAATTGGCCATGTGTCTGGTCCTTCGTAATTAAGGTCGCGGCCCCGACCTGCCGGAAAAGGCGGATCGGGGCGCGTGTTTCAGTGATTTCCCGCGCCGGGTATTGCAGGCGCGGCTCGTGAATTAAGCGGTGGCTTCGGCAGCCGGTTCGCTGGACACTGTTTCGGCTGGCGGAGCTTCCATATCGCCAATATCGGCACCGGCAGCTTCGCCGCCGCCCCGCGTTGCCGCCTGGGCAACCGCATCGCAATAAAGGCGCACGGCGCGGGCCGCATCGTCATTGCCGGGAATCGGGAACGCGATGCCGCTCGGATCGACATTGGTGTCGAGCACCGCGACCACTGGGATGCCGAGAACGTTGGCTTCCTTAATCGCCAGATCTTCCTTGTTGGCATCGATTACGAACATCACGTCCGGAATACCGCCCATCTCGCGGATACCGCCGAGCGAGAGTTCCAGCTTGTCCCGCTCGCGCGTCAGTTGGAGCGTTTCTTTCTTGGTCAGGCCGGTCATTTCGCCAGCCAGCTGCTCGTCGAGGCTCTTGAGGCGCTTGATCGAGTTGCTGATGGTCTGCCAGTTGGTCAGCATGCCGCCCAGCCAGCGATGGTTGACAAAGTGCTGGCCGCTTGCGCGGGCCGCTTCGGCAATCGGCTGCTGCGCCTGGCGCTTGGTTCCGACGAACAGCACCTTGCCGCCGCTGCGCGCGGTGGAGGCGACGAAATCCAGAGCGCGGGCCATCAGGGGCACCGTCTGCGACAGGTCGATAATGTGGACACCGTTGCGCGCGCCGAAAATATACGGCTTCATGCGCGGGTTCCAGCGGTGGGTCTGGTGGCCGAAATGCGATCCGGCCTCGATCAATTGCTGCATCGTGACGGTAGGTGCCGCCATAGTAAAATTCCTTCCGGTTGTTCCTCTGGAAAGCGGGGAACCCGTGCGGCAGGGCTTTCGCCCCTTACCCGCTGCAGGCACCGGTATGTGCGTGCTTTCCATGTGAATTTGCCTGGCAGGAACACTGCAGAACGCAGGATTCGTTGCCAAGCAGCGGCGACTTAGCGGCGGCACGAGGAAAAATCCACCCTCAATCGGACGACCAGAGACAACGATTTATCGCACCAAGTGCCATAAATCGCTTGACGTACCGGAACAAATAGAGAACACAGGGCTTCTAGCCGGAACCAATCCGGATATCGATGTTTTTCATACTTATCCACAATCCGTCAACAGGGTTGTGGATCGGACAAGAAAGCGATCAATGCGATGACTGGCCTGATTTTCCTGCTATTCGTTTCCACGGCAATTCTGGTTGCGGCGGTTCTCGCCGACAGCGCGTTGCGGGGCAAGCGGATCGCGCAGAGGTTGCGGGCCGAAAACCGTGTGATGAGCGGCGCTGTCACCGTCACGCGGGTCGACCGGATCGACGATATCGAACTTGCTCCCGCTGCCGCGATACATTCCGGTTCGCGCGTGTCAGCCCGCCGGGACCTTACGCGGCGCCCGGCTGCTCCGCTCGCCGTTGCCGCCTGATCCGGGCATATCGCACCATTCCCCATGGCATCAACAATAGATAGCCGACACTGATTGCGGTTAGCGCCCACCAAGGTTCCATCAGCAAGGCTGCGAACAGCAGGCCGACACCGGCGATAAGCTCCAGCCGAACATTGCGGCGTGGACGGATGGCGTTCCAGCTAAGCGTGGCGATGTTCGAAATCATCAGAAACGCGATCAGCGCCATCCAGGGCGCCATGATCAACGGATCGCGCAGCCATTCCTCGCCAGTCGCCATCCATAGGTAAAACGGCAGAAAGGCCAGCCCCGCACCAACCGGGGCGGGAATTCCGGTCAGGAAGCCTGCCGATTTATGCGGCTGCTCGTCCGTGTCGATCTGGGCATTGAACCGCGCGAGCCGCAGCGCGCAGGCAATGGCAAAGGCCAGGCTGGCGAACCATCCGAAACGTGGCAGATCCTGAAGCGACCACAGATAGGCAATCAGGGCCGGCGCCATCCCGAAGCTGAGCGAGTCGGCGAGACTGTCGAGCTCCGCCCCGAAGCGCGATTGCGCCTTGAGGAGCCGGGCAATGCGTCCATCGATCCCGTCGAGCACACCGGCAAGGATCACCGCGAATATGGCGAAGGCCCAATCGCCCCCGATGGCAAAGCGTACACCCGTCAGGCCGGAACACAGCGCGGCAGCGGTTATGGCATTGGGCAAAACCGCCCGCATGGCCAGCCCGCGCCCGCCCCGGCGAGTCGCTTCGGGCTCGCCCTCGGCAGATTTCGGGCCCAAGCGGCCGCGATCGTCTTCAAAACCGTCCCTCACAGGGCAATACCTTCCAGCAATTCAGATTGCCCTATCTCGGCGATAACCGTCTCTCCGGCCACCATTTTCTGCCCCACGATCACTTTCGGGGCGGTTTGCGGCGGAAGATAGATATCCACCCGGCTACCGAAGCGTATCAGGCCGATACGCTGCCCGGCGGCGACCAAATCACCCGGCTTCACAAATGGTACGATCCGCCGCGCAACCAATCCGGCAATCTGGGTGAAGGCGATTTGCAATCCGTCACTCCGCTCGATCAGCAGATGCTGCCGCTCGTTGACCTCGCTCGCCTTGTCCAGCTGCGCGTTGATAAATTCGCCCGGAATATATGCCTGCCGCCGCAGCGTACCGCCAATCGGGGCGCGGTTTATATGCACATCGACCACGCTCATGAAAATGGAGACCCGGGTGACTGGACCGGGTGGCAAACCGGCCTGGCCGTTGCCATCGATCCCCTGCAATTCGCGCGGCGGTTCCATTTCCATAATCTGGGAAATGACCCCATCGGCAGGTGAAATGATGAAATTGTCGCCTTGCGGCACGATCCTTTCCGGATCGCGGAAAAAGGCAAAAACGCCCGCGGAAGCGACCAGCATGGGCCATGCAATCAGGTCCCATCCGGTCAGCAGCAGCACGGCCAGGCTGATACCGGTTGCAATCAGTCCGAAACGTCGGCCTTCGGGATGGATCGGCGGCAAGGACCATCCGCCTTCCCCGCGTCCACGATTATCCAGTAGCTCACCCGACATGGCCGGTTGTCTAGGCTTTCATGCCGCCTGCCACAAGTCATCCGACCCGCCAGTTAGGGGTTTGCCGAGCGTTAGGCTGTTGTTGACCATTTTTCCTTAACTCGCGCGTTATGGAAAAAGCGCGCGCTATCCTGCTGCAACGCTGGACCGGCGAAATTCCGATCTATGCCGGCGCTGCCATGTTGCTGGCGGCCTGCGCTGCCTTGCTCGCCAGCCAGGGGGTGGCTTTGTCGCTCGCCCCGATCCTTGCCAACGCAAACCTGTTTGCGCTGTCGATCCTCGCTATCGCTGTGCTGCTAGCAGTGGCTGAACTGGCCCGGTCGCGCCCGCGCGAACCAATTGCCCATCTCCGGACTACGCTTGCCGATCACCGGATGCAGATCGCGGGCGGGCTGCCGCTGCTTGCGTTACTGGTACTGCTGATGCCGTTTTTTTCGCAGATGAAAGCAGCCATTCCGCTGTTCAATTCATACAGCTGGGATGCAGATTTCATCGCGTGGGACCGCGCGATTTTCGGCGAGCGCGATGCCTGGGAAATCCTCCAGCCCATTCTCGGCTACCCTGTGATAACGGCGCTGCTCGGTTTGCTATACCAGATGTGGTTCCTGCTGCTGTTCATCGGTACGCTGTGGTTCGCATTTGCGCCGCGAGCGGCACCGGTCCGGCGGCAGTTTTTCCTCACCTATGTGCTGGCCTGGACGATTGTAGGCGGCGCGATGGCAACCTGGCTTGCCTCGGTGGGCCCCTGCTTTCTCGAGCCGCTGGTCGGGGACGCGACTTTTGCGGCGCAAATGGAATACCTGCGAGAGGCGAACGAGCAGGTTCCGGTGATGCCGTTGCAGGTCCAGCAGATGCTGCTGGACTGGCACATGGCGGATGCGGGCGGGTTGGGTAGCGGGATTACTGCGATGCCGTCGATGCATGTCGCGATCTGCGTGCTGTTCTGGCTCGCGATGCGCCGGGTTTCGCGACGCTTGGCTGCGGTGTTTCTCGCCTTTCTGGTCGCAATCTGGATCGGCTCTGTCCACCTCGCCTATCATTATGCGGTAGACGGGCTGGTTTCGCTGATCGCAATCATCGCGCTGTGGAAACTGTCCGAGGCGCTGCTGGCCGGTTGGGACAGCCGGCTGGCGCGAACGCGTCAGGCTGCCTTGCGGACGAACACCGTACCGGCGGAATAGCCCGCGCCGAAGCTGCAGATCAGCCCGGTATCGCCCGGCTCCAGTTCCTCGCTATGCAAGTGAAACGCGATGATCGAACCCGCGCTCGACGTGTTGCCATAGGTATCGAGAACGGTCGGACTCTCATCCTCGCTCGCTTCATGGCCCAACACCCGCTGGGCGATCAAACGGTTCATCCCGGCATTGGCCTGGTGCAACCACAAGCGGCGCAAGGCGGCGGGATCGAGCGACAGGCGCTCGGCCTCCTCCAGGATCATCTCCGCGACCATCGGGACGACTTCCTTGAAAACCTTGCGCCCCTCTTGCACGAACAGCTTGTCTGCCTGCCCTTCCCCTTCGGGCGAGGCGCGGTTGAGGAAGCCGAAATTGTTGCGGATGTTGTTGGAGAACACCGTCTTCAGCTTCGTGCCGAGAATGTCCCAATGTGCTTCCGGGGCGATAGCCGCGTCCTCAACCAGCACGGCGGTTGCGACGTCGCCGAAGATGAAATGGCTGTCCCGGTCGCGCCAATTCAGGTGGCCCGAAGTAATCTCGGGGCTGCACACCAGCACGCTGCGCGCATTGCCGGCGCGGATATAGTCGGCGGCGGTCTGGATGCCGAAGGTCGCGCTGGAACAAGCGACATTCATGTCGAAACCGAATCCGTCGATACCCAGCGCCTGCTGGATCTCGATCGCCATCGCGGGATAGGGGCGTTCCATATTTGACGCGGCGCACAGGACCGCATCGACATCGCCTGGCTCACGTCCGGCGCGTTCCAGCGCCTGGCGCGCGGCGGCAACGCCGATTTCGGCCATAAGGGACAATTCGTCATTCCCGCGTTCAGGCCAGCGCGGCGACATAGTTTGCGGATCGAGCACCGGTTCTTTCGTCATTACATGGCGCGCCTTGATCCCGCTCGCCTTCTCGATGAAACCGACCGAGGAATGGGTCAGCGGCTCGCGCGCTCCGCCGGCAATTTCGTCTGCATGAATCTCATTTTCCCGGTCAACGAAGCGATTGAAGCTGTCGACCAGCTCTTCATTCGTGATGCTCTGTTCGGGGGTGAACAGGCCGGTGGCAGAGATGACGGGGCGGTGGGTTGAGCTTGAAACGGCTGTCATGGCGCGCGTGGATAAACCCGCTCCATTGCTCGGACAAGCGCTTTCCGCTCGGCCCAACGGCAAAGGGCCGCCTCGCCCTGCGGCAAAGCGGCCCTTCCCTGTTCAGTCGGCTGACCTAGAAGCGCGTGCGCACCGTCACGCCATAGGAACGTGGTTCCTGCGGGAAGGCGGAGCGCGAACCCGAACGCAGCACCGTATTGAAGGTAACGCCGCGCGTTATTTCATTGGTGACGTTCGTACCGAACACTTCCAGCTGCCAGCTATCATCCTGAGCACCGATACCGGCGCGCAGATTCACCTTCGTGTTGGAATCCTGCACATCGAACGGCACCGGAATCCGCAGCGTGGGAACGGCCGGATCGAACGCCTGCGTCGATGTCCGCCGGTCATCCTCGAAACGCACCTGGCCATTCATGAAGAACTCCATGTAATTGCCGACTTCGCGTTCGTAGGTCGCCCCCATGATCGCCACGATTTCCGGCGCGTTGGTGAGCGAATTGCCGCACAGATTGGTCACGTTGTTCGATGTCAGGTCGCCGGCGCAATCATCCGGATAACGTGCATCGGTGTAGGTAACACCGCCATTCACGGTGAAATTATCGCTCGGCCGGATCACCGTTTCGATTTCCACACCCGATGTCAGCGCGCGCGGAACGTTGAAGGTCTGGAACTGGGCTCCGGTGAATTCAAGCACCTGGAAATTGGTGAATTCCTGATAAAAGCCGGCGACATTCAGCGTCACTGCATCGTCGATCAACCGGGCCTTCAAGCCAACTTCATAGGCATCGACTTCTTCTGAGGCGAAGCGCGGATCCGCGCCCCCGGCAGCAGCCGTAGAGTCCAGGTTGAAGCCGCCCGATTTATAGCCGTGGGTAAAGCTGGCATAGACATTCACCGGCGCGGCGAAGGCGTAGCTCAGCTTGCCGGTGTAAATCAGCTCGGAATCGTCGAATTCCGATACGAATGTCCGTGGCAGCGGGAATACCGCAGCCGCCGGTAGATCGGCCGGAGCGGTAAAGGCGAAACAGCCCGTCCCGAATACATTGTTGATCAGCGGCCCTGGCACGGCCCCCGCTCCGATCGCGCCGAGGATCGCCGGGCACAGCGCATTGCTGTTATTGCCCTGCTGGAACGAGCCATCCTTCGTTTCATCCGAATAGCGCAGACCCACCGTCACCGCGAGCGAATCGGTGATGTCCAGCGTGTTATGCGTGAAGATAGAATAGCTCTTGCTGTTCTGAGCGTAGAGGTTGGTGTTTGTCGTCCCCGCCGGGTCGATCCCGCCAGACAGCACGGTGAGCGGATTGGCACCGAATGCGCCGCCAGTAGGGGCGAAGAACAGTGCCCCGATCAACTCGCCGTAATCTTCGCCCAGCGAGAAATTGACCTCCTGCGCAATATCCTCTTCCGAATAATAGCCGCCGATAAGGTAGCTCAGCCGGCCGCCAAACGTTTCGCCTTGGAGGCGCAGTTCGTGGGTCATCGTCTCAATCGAGGTGAAGTTGCTGTCCACATTGAACACATCGAGCCCGGAGAAGTCGGAATCGTAGCGTTCGAAAGCATCATATTCGCGGTAGGAGCCAATATAGATCACCTCCGCGTCGGCACCGAGCGGGAATTCGATCTCCCCCGTGACGCCCCATTGATCGCCTTCGGTTTCGGGTGCGAAATTAGCCGTTGCGATGCGCGCGTCGATCGCACCTTCGGCCGCTTCCTGATTGAACGGGTTAACTGCGACCACCGGGCCGGCCATACCGCCGCGAGCGCCCAGGCCCACCGCCGCGAACAGTCCAGCTGTTTCGACAGGCGATTGCAGCACTTCGATCGCTGCGCCGAAGGGCGCTTTGCTCTTGTTGTAATCGCCGATGATCCGGCCGCGAATGCCGCTTTCGCTTTCGAAGCCGATCTGCCCGCGAACGAGATACTGGTCCGCACCGTTGGATTCGCCCACCGGCGTACCGCTCGCATCCACCACGGTGACGAAGCCGTCACGTTCGCGGTAGGCACCTGTCAGACGCACGGCCAAAGCATCTTGGATCAGTGGCGCATTGATTGCGCCCTGCACGCTATACAGGTCGCGGTTGCCATAGGTGGCATTGGCGAAACCGCCGAAATCGCTGAGGTCCGGGCGCTTATTGGTAATGTTGAGCGCACCGGCGGAGGTGTTCCGTCCGAACAGCGTGCCCTGCGGCCCGCGCAGGATTTCGACGCGTTCCACATCGACGAATTCGGACAAGGCAATGCCGGGGCGCGATTGATAGGCACCGTCCACAAACACGCCGACAGCGCTTTCGAAGCCGATATTGTTCGAGGTCGTACCCACGCCGCGAATGCGCAGCACCACCGAACCGGAGGATGTTTGCGCGTTCGAAGTCGAGAAGCTGGGCGAAACCTGGGTGATTTCCTGCACATTGACCACACCCTGACGTTCCAGCTGAACCGGGCTCACGGCGGTCACCGCAATGGGGATTTCCTGCACATCTTCGGCCCGGCGGGTCGCGGTAACGATGATGATATTGTCATCCCGGCGATCGCTAGCCTCTTCATTCTGTCCGACATCGTCGCCATCGATGACAGCTTGCTGAGCCTGTGCGGTGCCGGCCAGGCCGATCATGGCGATTGCAGCCGTGCTGGTGAGCAGGATTCTTTTCATTTTGGCATCTCTCCCTTGGAACGTCGGGCCGTTTGACCCAACTCCGACGTGGCGCTCCGTTCGTTTCGACGGGCTACCTCGTGCAGGAAAGTGGTATTGCACGGCGATGCAGCGTCTTAAAATGGTCGCAGGACTGCCCTATTACGCAACATTCCTGCGCTGTGGTTTATTTGCACCACTGTAAATAGCGCAGGGGCGAGCTCGTGGAGGTTTTCGGAAGCGCCTGATTTTCGAATAAACGCCGGGCCCGATAAGAACAGTTCAGGTATATGAAGCGAAGCGGAAAGGCTGGCGCGCCCGGCAGGACTCGAACCTGCTGCCTCAAGATTAGAAGTCTCGCGCTCTATCCAGATGAGCTACGGGCGCGCGCCCCAGCGCCCATAGCCTGCTTTGCGGTCCGCGCAAATTGCGCATAGGACCGCGCCCCATGCTGCACCCCGAACACCGCCCGTTCCGCTATTTCGATTTCGTCATGGCAGCCTTTGTCACCATCCTGCTGCTGTCCAATGTCATCGGCGCCGGCAAGGTTGCCCAGATCGATCTGCCTGCCGCGATCACTTCGCTGACCGATTGGGAGGTGTTCGTATTCGGCGCGGGCGTGCTGTTCTTCCCAATCAGCTATGTGATCGGCGATATTCTGACCGAGGTTTACGGCTATGCCTACGCTCGGCGATGTATCTGGGCCGGGTTTGGCGCACTGTTGTTCATGGCCTTCATGGCGTGGGTGGTCGTCGCCCTGCCCCCGGCTGCCGACTGGGGGAACCAGGCGGCATATGAAGCAGTGTTCGGGCAGGTGCCGCGCATCGTCTTCGCCTCCATCGTCGCGTTTTGGGCGGGTGAATTCGTCAACAGTTACGTGATGGCACGGATGAAGATCTGGACCCGCGGCAAGGCGCTGTGGACGCGCACCATCGGATCGACCGTGGTTGGCCAGGGCGTCGACAGTGCGCTGTTCTACCCGCTCGCATTTCTGGGGGCGGCGGGCTGGACCGGCGAGCTGGTCATGATCGTCGCGCTCACACAATGGGGGCTGAAGGTAGCGTGGGAGGCTGCATTGACGCCGGTGACCTATGCAGTCGTCGGCTGGCTGAAACACCGCGAAGGGGTGGAGGTGTTCGACACCGAAACCGACTTCTCGCCCTTCAAGCTAAGCCGCGACTAATTTTCGGACTGGTGGCGGTCCAGATCGGTGATCTGCAACTCCGCTTGCAGGCCGAGCCGGGTGGCGAGCGCCTCCAGATCCTTCTCGTTCGGCAGGCCGAACAGGTCGGCATGAGGTTTGTCCAGCAGCAGGGTCAGCTTGCCATCGCCGGCGCGCAAGTTGCTCGCCTGCAACGCCGTGTTGGATCGCCCGCCGATCCGGCGGCAGAGCCGGATCGCCAGCCCCCAGCAGATCGCTTCTTCCAGCGCCTCTTCATTGGCCAGCTTATACAGTTCATCGGGCAGGGTGCACGTGTTGCCATTGGCATAGATAGCGGCCGCCAGCATGGCCCGGCCGCGGGGTGAGATAGCGATCCACCGCTTGTTGAGCGCCCATTCCAGCCCGATGCGCAGCCGCATGTTCGGCTCCACCTGCATCGCGGCCAGCGCCAGCATGGTCGCGGCCAGCCGCAGCCGCTCGTTCCCCCCATTGATCCGCGCTCCATTGTTCTTTGGAAGCGCGCCAACCGTCCATCCGGCGATGCGTGTCGCCAACGATGCAGGCGCACCGCGCAGCTCGGCAAATTGCGCCACCCCGGCCAGCAGCGGATCCTGCGACCGTGCGAGCGGGTCGAGCGCATCGTACAGCAGCCCCTCGCGCAGCCCCCAAGAGGAAAAGACGATCCGCTCCGGCTCCAGCCGTTTGAGCAATGCCTGCAGCAACACCGCCGTATCGGGCAGCAAAGCCGCTCGCATGGCGGAAATACGCGGGTTCGCGCCCAGTTTTCCGGGGTCCATGCGGGCCACGCGGCGAGCCAGCTTGAGCGCTTCATCGGCAGGCAGGCCCAGGCCGTGCGGGTCGGTCAGCGGGAATTTTCGCGCTTCCATCGCGAATACCGCCATGGCCCGCCAGCTGCCGCCGACAAGGTAGAGCGGACCGTCCACCGGCTTGTCCGACCCGACCTTTTTGAGCCGTTTCGTCACAGCCTTGCGCAGAACACCCGGTTTCTCGCCGCGCAATTCTGCCAGGCGTAGCGTGCCAAGCGGCAGGCTGACCCCCTGCATCGGACCTTCAGGTCCGATCCGCACCAGTTCCAGGCTGCCGCCGCCCAGATCGGCGACAGCGCCCTGCGCGCCCGGAAAGGCACCGATCACGCCCTGGGCGGAAATGCGTGCCTCCTCCAGTCCGTCGAGCAGGCGCGGAGCGAAGCCGAGTTCGCGCACTTCGGCGAGAAAATCTGCGCCATTCGACGCTTCGCGAACGGCGGCGGTGGCCACCACTTCGACATCCTGCACGCCCATATCGGCCAGCAACAACCGATATCGCCGCATTCCGCGCATGGCGAGTTCGACGGCCTCGTCCGACATCGCGCCCGTTTCGGCAATTGCACTGCCCAGCCGCGCAACCACTTTCTCGTTCAGCAGCACGGTCGGCGCGCGCATCGATCCGCCATAGACCACCACGCGCACCGTGTTCGATCCGATATCGATGATCGCTCGCTGCGCAGTATGTCCCGAAAACAGGCCCTTGCGGTCGCTGCGCAGCTTGCGGCTGGACATCAAACGGCACCCTTGCGCAGCGATAGATTGGGCACGGCATCGGCCTCCAGCGCTCCGCCCCGGCCCGATAGCGAAGGGTTGGTCATGAAATAGAGGTGACAATTGAACGGCTTGTCCCCCGGCTCCAACCGCCGATAAGACCCGTTGACCTGCAATTCCCAGCTTTGCTCGGTGTCGAGTAAATTTGCCAGCAGCACCTGCTCCAATACCTGATCGTGTACCGTAGGGTTGATGATCGGGACCATCACCTCGACCCGGCGGTTCAGATTGCGGTCCATCGCATCGGCGCTGGAGATGAATACTTCGGCCTGGTCCCCGGGCAAGGCAGCGCCATTGGCGAACGCCCAGATGCGGCTATGTTCCAGGAACCTGCCGATGATGGACTTCACCCGGATATTTTCGGACAGCCCGGCCACGCCGGCGCGCAGCGAGCAGATGCCGCGCACCACCAGCTGAATCTCGACCCCTGCCGCGCTGGCCGCGTATAACCGCTCGATCACGCCCTTGTCGGTCATGGCATTCATCTTCGCCCAGATCGCGGCGGGCCTACCCTCTTGCGCATTTTCGATTTCGCGGTCGATCAGCCCGTACAGCCGGTCGCGCAAGGCAAGCGGCGCGATGGCGACATGTTCGGTCTCTCGCGGCTCGACATATCCGGTCACGAAATTGAACAGTTTTGCGGCATCGCGTCCGAAGGCCGGATCGGCGGTAAAGAAGCTGAGATCGGTGTAGATCTTCGCGGTGACCGGATGGTAATTGCCGGTGGCGTAGTGGCAATAGGTGCGAAAGCCGTCTTCCTCCCGCCGCACGATCGCCGCAACCTTGGCATGGGTCTTCCAGTCTACGAAACCATAGATCACCTGCACCCCGGCGCGTTCCAGCTTGCTGGCCCATTCGAGATTGGTTTCCTCATCGAAACGCGCCTTTAGCTCGATCACTGCGGTGACCGATTTGCCCGCCTCCGCCGCGGCAATCAGCGCGGCGAGAATGGGGGATTGGCTGCCGCCGCGGTAGAGCGTCTGCTTGATCGCCACCACGTCAGGATCCTCGGCAGCCTGACGGATGAAATCGACCACCACTTCGAAGCTTTCGTAAGGGTGGTGGATCACGATATCCTTCTCGCGAATGGCGGCGAAGGCATCGCCGTCATGCTCCAGGACGCGTTCGGGATAGCGCGGTGTGTAGGCGGGAAATTTCAAGTCCGGGCGCGGTTCCTCGACAATATCGGCCAGCCCGGCCAGGCCGATCAGCCCGTCGGTTTCCAGCACCAGCGCATCCTGAATACCGACCTGTTCGCGCAGCAAGGTTTCGGCGGTTTCGTCGAAACCTTCCTTCAGTTCCAGCTGGATCGCCTGCCCGCGCCTGCGGCGCTGGATCGCGCTGCGAAAGGTACGCACGAGATCCTCGGCCTCTTCCTCGATCTCGATATCGCTGTCGCGCAGAACCCGGAACGCGCCATCTCCCAAAATATCGAACCCGGGGAACAGATGGTCGGCGAAGCGGGCGATCAGGCTCTTGATCGAGATATAGATCGCATCCTTGCCCGGCACGCGGACGAAATGCGGCAAGGCGGCGGGCACCAGGATCATCGAGACCATCCGCTCGCCATCGCTCTGCCGCTCCAGCGTGAGCAGCAAACCCACGCCCTTATTCGCGATGAACGGGAATGGGTGCGCCGGATCGAGCGCCTGCAGCGTCAGGACCGGCTGGATTTCCTCGAAGAAATGGCTGCGCAGCCGGAAATAAGCGTCCTCATCGATCCGCCTGTCATCGGCGATGGCGATACCCGCCTCGACCAGCTCGCCTTGCAGCGCGCGCCAAACATCCTGCTGTCGGTCGGTCAGCGCGCGAACTGCTTCTCGCACTTCGGCCAATTGCTGCGCCGGAGTGCGGCCATCGATCGAAGGACGCTCGATCCCGCGCTGGACCTGCCCGACCAGCCCGGCGACGCGGATCATGATAAATTCGTCCAGATTGCTACCTGAAATCGACAGGAACCGCAGCCGCTCCAGCAACGGGTAATTGACGTTTTCCGCTTCGGCCAGGACGCGCTGGTTGAAGGCCAGCCAGCTCAGCTCGCGGTTGAAATAGCGCTCGGCCGGATTGTCGGCGCCGGTCGCACCATCGTTCGCACCGGCACTCGTATCCGAATGGGGTCGGGCGGGAAGCGTTTCGTCATTTTCAAGATCGATATCGAGGGACATAGGCCCTTTTCGCGCTGCGCGGCTGCGGAGTAAAGGCGAATGGCCGCCGGTCAGATTTCAGATCAGCGAACTGCTTTCGGCAATTTGCGTGATACCGCGCTTGCCATTGGCATCGCGCCCCAGCTGCACCAGCACATCGATAACGCTGGCTGCATATTCGATCGTGTCGGACCGTGACAGGCCGATGCCGGTCTGCATCACCATCAAGCTGAGCTGTTCCAGCGCGCCGCGCAGGCTGTTGGCGTGAATGGTAGAGAAACTGCCGGGGTGGCCGGTATTGATCGCGCGCAGGAAGCTGACGCTCTCCGCCCCGCGCAATTCGCCCAGTACCACCCGGTCCGGGCGCAGGCGCAGCGCGGCTTGCAACAATTCATTGGCGGTCACTTTCGCCTCGCCCAGCTCGCCTTTTACCGCGACCAGCCCAACCCCGTTTTCGCCTGGCAGTTTCAGTTCGGGCGTATCTTCCACCAGCACCACCCGCTGACCCGCCGGTATTTCACCGAGCATCGCGTTGAGGAAGGTCGTCTTGCCGGTGCTGGTCCCGCCGGAAATAAGGATGGTGCGGCGCTGGCGGATCGCCTCGCGCAGAAAGGCTATCGGCTGCTGCTGCGCATCGGGCATCGTCTCTGCCATTGGCGGGGCAAGCGGCCCGGCATCGTAGGCATCCAGCGGAAGGTCAAGCCGGCGATGGCGGCGAATGGCCATTGCCCAATGCTTGCGCGCGGCGGGTGGGCCGCAAAACTGCACGCGCGCACCATCGGGCAGGGTCGCGCCGAGCAGCGGGTGTTCACGGTTGATACCCTGATGGCTGACCCGCGCGACCTGTTCGGCCAGGCGCTGGACCAGCCGGTCGTCGATTTGCGGTGCCTCGATCTTCTGCATTCCCGGATCGCGCGCATCCTCGATCCAGACTTCGCCGGGCCGATTGACGAGGATCTCGGTCACCGTATCGCGGTCCAGCCACTGGCGGAACGGCGCCAGGTAGGCATCCAGATAGACGCTGCGCTCGCCATCCTCGCCGCGGGGCAAATCCACCGCAGGCGGCGCGGGCGCAGCGGCGAGAGGATGGATGTCCGCGCCCATCGAATTAACGGTTGGGAACCTGCGAGAAATCCAGATCGCGCGCAGTGAACACGCGGATCGGCTCGCCTTGGCGAACCCGGATGGTCGGGCCGATCTGGCTGTCCTGCTGAGCCGCGACGCTGGCCGCGCCCTGTCCCGCCCCGCCGAGCACGACCGAGGCCCCGCCGGAACCGATTGCGGACAGGCCGCCGACCACCGACAGCAACATTGCGGAACCGAAGCGGCTGAAAAACTTGTTATCGACATCGCCGGTCAGCCCGGTCGTGCCGTCGAAGCCAACGGCGGGGCTACCCAGGCTGACCGAGGCACCATCGGGCCGGATCGCGCGAGTCCAGATGACATAAGCGCGCTTTTGCCCGTTCTGCACGCCCGACTGGTATTGCCCGATCAATCGGCTGGAGCGCGGCAGGAGGGTGCGCGTCCCGTCGAAGCTCAGCACATCCTGGCTGACCACCGCGCGGACATAGCCGGGAACGTCGGTATTGATCGCCGTCTCCAATATGGCGGGGATCAACGTTCCCTGCGTGATCGTGGTCGCCGGGTTGGTCATCGGCGTGGCCTGCGCAGCCGCACCGCCCACACCGCCGATACGGCTGGCAAAATCACCCGCACTGCCGCCGCCAGTATTGCTCGCAGCGGCTGCTTCGGCCGCCAAGCCCGCTGCAGCAACGCTTGGCAATGAACGCGCCCCCGCATCGAACACGATAGTCGGGCTGTTGTTCGGATTGACACCGGTGCCCGCCATCGGCTGCGGGGGTGCTGCAAGGACCGGCGCAGGCGCGGGATCGCGGAGCGGGACCACTGCCGGCGACGTCTGCGGAGAATTGCCGACCTGGGCCGGCGCAACGGAGGCTTGCTGCGGCGGGGCGACCTGCGGATTGCCGATCGGTTCGTTCTCGGTCACGCGCGTGGAATTCATGCTCCACAAGGTTACCGCGCCAAGCGCCGCCACAATCGCGATGCCTGCGACCATCGCCAGCATGTCCGACTTGCCCTTACCCTTGCCGACTGCCGGATAGGCGTTGCGGCTGGCCAGGTCGATAATTTCGGCGGGCTGTTCCTCGCGCGGATCGATATCGTTGGCGGCACCATTCTTGCCGGTGCTTTCGGGCAGACGCATGGCAAGTTTCATATCAGCTTCCCCTCACTGGGCGGCGGGCCGGTCTGCCTTCTTGGCTCCGGCTCTGGCGGGCATTGGCTTGCGGCGAAGGCGCGACCACGCGCGGCGGGCCCTGATTGACCAGCGTGGCCATTTCGTCACCCGACCGCAGGACGATTTCCTTGGGTACACCGACCACCACGATGGTTTCCCCGCGTACCGTGAAGTTCACCGGACCTTCGGTGCCCTCGTAATCCTTGACCAGCACGGCCGGCACGGGCCGGTCGCGTGGCCAGGTCAGGAACGTCGCATCGCCGTCGTCGAAGATGCGCGCAGGCAGCAGCTTCTCGTCGCCCGATCCGGCCCAGTCGAAATTGAGCAAAGCGGGGTCCACCACGGCAAACGGATCGTTCACCGCTGCCTGTTCCAGCGCGTTCGCTCCCTCTGCCACCATCGGTGCATCTTCCGCCTCCGGCTCCGGCTCTGCCGGATAGAGAAAACGCAGCGCATACATTGGCTTGGCGCGCGGACTTGCGACCAGGTCGAAGAAATAGGTGTGGCGATCGGTTATCACCGTGAGATTAGTACGCGCAGTGGGGTTGAGCGGCTTGATGAACAGCAGGTTCGCGCGCTTGTTGGGGGTAACCTGCCAAGCGTTGCTGTCACCTATCGCGACGTTTTCGATGCTTTCATCATCGGCGAACATGATGCTAGCCTGGACCTTGGTCCGCCCTTCTATCGTAACCACCCGGCCGGGATCGTACATCCGTTCGACCAGCCGCGAATCCTGCGCGGCGGCAGGCATGGGCATCGTCATGGCTGCGGTACCTGACGCAATGGTGGCCAGCGCGGCCAGGGCGAAGGCGGGGGCCGGAATGGCCAACTTCGCGCGGATCATTTGAACTTCTCCGTCCGGGGGGAATTTGGTGCGCGGAACCGGCTGCCGATCCCGCTTGCACGCTGTGATGATGCGGCCTGCGCGGCCTGTTTGCTGGCATCGCCGCCAGCTGCATATATCTTGGTGACGCGCGATGAACCGGTGCTGGCCGGGCCCGAATCGTTCGCCGGCGCGGCGGTGGCCATTGCGGCGGTCGGGATCGCGCGGCGACTGGCTGCGGGCGCGCCGGCGCTGCCGCCAGGGCCCTGCGCCGCCTGCGTCGCGGCGGCCATCTGCGCAGCGCCCGCCGAGGCTGCCGCAGCGCTGGCCGTTTCGATAGCTTGCTCCTGCCTGTCGGCAACCAGCCCGAACACGCGCCAGCCTGCCACCATCGTGGCGGAAACCTTGAGCACCATGATCATCAGCGCGGCGTGAACGGCGGCCAGCAGGAAGAACGCCACGGCCGCCTGCGTATCTATTTCTCCCGGAATTGTGGTCAGCGAGCGCAGGATCGGCACCGAAAGTTCCAGCATGATACCCCCGCCCAGCACCGCGAAAAGCGGGGTGAGTGCCAGCATTACGACGCCTTTCAGCCAGCCGACGAACAAACCGCGTGTCCCCTCAAACAGCGCCATCACCACGAAAATCGGCCCCAAGGCGATCAGCACGGCAAGCGCGATACGCGCGGTGACGAGCACGCCGACCGTGCCCAGCAGCAGAATCATTGCGCCCAGCCAGACCATACCCGGCGGGCTGAATGCCGAGACATCCGGATCCTGCCCCTCGGTCGCTTGCTGAATCGACAGGAACACCACATCGAGCTTCTGTGCGAAAGTCATCGTGGCCGACCCGGTATCTCCGGTCAGCACGCCAGCCAGCCAATCTGGCGTGGCAATGGCAAGGTTCCAGACAACACTTTGATAGGCCACCCAGCTGGTTGCGAAAGTGAGCACCAGTCCCAGCGTGATCATGCGCGGGGTCAGCGTGCCGATATTCAACCGCGATCGGCCCAGCAGCAGCGCAATCGCGAAAAACGCGATGAACAGCCCAAGCACGATCGTCAGGACCGGCCCCAGCGCCCCGCCCGACTGGAACAGCCGCGCAAACGCCTGTTCGGCCATTTGTCCGGTGACACAATCGACCGCGGCCAGGCTGGCCGCGACACCATTGCCGACGCCTTCGGCGACCAGGGCGCAATCCTGCGTCACTCTGCCGCCTGCTTGAAGGGAATGTCGGAACCCAGATCGACGATCTCGGCCTCTTCGCGGCCCGGCCATGCCATGCCGGTGAGCGCCGGATACCATTCGGCCGGATTGTCACCAACCGCTTCGCGCAGCAAGTCGAGTCGGCGGACGGTCGATTCGCGTCCCGAAAGCACGGTCAGCACTTCGGGCGCTCCGCTCAGATCGAGCCGGACAACCACGCTGGCATCGGGCTGACGCACCAGGAAGGCGCGGCTATGCGCGGGCAAAGTGCGGATCACGTCCAGCTCGTGCCGGGTCAGGCCGAAACCGTCGCAATAATCTTCCGCCCGCGCGCGGCTGTTGGGCATGAACAGCATCGTCGCAGTCTGCTCGACCAGCGCGGTGGCAATCCGGCTTTCCAGTGCATCGCGGGCGCTTTGCGTCGCAAAACCGACCAATGCGTTGCGTTTCCGCAGCGTTTTCAGCCAATCGCGGATACGCGCGGCAAACACCTCGTCGTCCAGCGCCTTCCACCCTTCGTCGATCAGGATCATGGTCGGCTCACCGTCGAGCCGCTCCTCGATCCGGTGGAACAGGTACATCATGACCGGCGTGCGCAGGCGCGGGTTTTCCAGCAGCGCAGTCATGTCGAAACCGAGAACGCGGGTGGTCAGGTCCAACCGGTCTTCTTCATTGTCGAACAGCCAGCCATGCTCGCCCTGCGCGATCCATGCGGACAAGCGATCAGCCAGGTCGCCCGGCTGGGGACGGCGGCCACCAGCCAGCAGCTCGCGGAAATGGCGCAGACGGCGGAGCGAGGCATCATTGAGATAGGCAGCATCGACCGCCGCCGAGATGATCCCGAATTCCTCAGGCCCATCCGCCTTGAGCAGCACGGCGAGCCAGTCGCGCAGGAAGGCCCGGTTGGTGGGCGTATCCGGCAGAGCCAGCGGGTTGAAACCGGTCGGTTCGCCGGACACGATCCGGTCATACGTGCCGCCGATCCCGCGCACGAACAGTTCCGCCCCGCGATCCTTGTCGAACAGGATAGTGCGCGGTTTAAATTTCTGCGCCTGCGCGGCGAGGAAATTCATGACCACCGTCTTGCCCGACCCGCTCGGTCCGATGACCGAGAAATTGCCCAAATCGCCATGGTGGAAATTGAAGAAGAACGGCGTAGCGCTGGTGGTCTGCAGCAGCGTGACCGCCTGTCCCCAATGGTTGCCTTCGGCCTGACCCAGCGCAAATCCGTGAAAGCTGCCAAAGCTGGCCATGTTGGCGCTGGATATAAGCGCACGGCGCACCAGATAATGCTCGTTGCCAGGGAACTGGCCCCAGAATGCCGGTTCCAGGTTCACGTCCTCGCGCACCGCTATCGCGCCGGTATCGGCCAGCGCGGCGGCGCAGGAGGCGGAAGCTTCATCGAGCATAGGCAGAGTCTTTTCGCGCACCAGCACGGTCAGGTGGTGATCGCCGAAGCCAACCGCGCCCGCACCCAATTCGTCGCGCGCTGCCATCATGTCCGCACGCTCCGCCATCGCTTCTTCGTCCGCGCTGCGCAGGCGGCGAATGGCCAGATCCATCCGTTCGCGCGCGGTCTGGCGCTCGGCCGGGGCGTAGCTTTCGGAAACGATCAACTCGTGCGGCAGGCGCAGGAGATTGTCGAGCAGACCCGGGCTGGTCGCGTCGGGATAATCCTTCAGCCCCAGCATCGCACAGAATTCGGGCTGCCCCGCACCGCGCTGCTCGATCGCGTCGAGGCCGAAGCTGACCCGGCGATAGGGCAGCATCTCGCCCACATCGGAATCGTCGGCCGGACGGCGGACTGGGCGCATTTCACCATTATAGAGCGCGCTGAGCAGTTCCAATATCTCGGAATAGCTCTCGCCATTGGTGCCCGCATAATCGCCGAGCAGCGCCGCGCCGTATGGCTGGAGCGACGCGACCAGGCCGGTCGCGGCGGCCTTCAGCGCGCGCAGATCCTTGGGATCGGCTTCGGCCTCCTTGCGGCCCTTGCGGCTCCACTTCCTGGCCAGCCGATCGGCCAGCCCGGCCTTGCCACGCGCCGGGCGGCGAACCAGCGTGACGAACTGATCGTTGACGAACAGCGATCCGGACCCCAAGCGTTCCCGCCAGCGGGCATCGATATGGCGGCTGAGCGGATCGTCGAAACGGGCATCCAGCTCGACCTCTACCCGCCGCCGGATCACGTGGTGCACCATCACGAAACGCGCATCGAGCGTGCTGCGCAAGATCACTTCGCGCGTGGTCGCATGGGCATTCAGCGCGTCGGAATCCTCGGTTTCGAACAACAGGCCGGGCACCTGCATCGCGGTCATCAGGCTGCCATCGCGCAGCAGCAGCGTGTTTTCATCCACCAGCCGCGCATAAGGCAGGCGGTCGCCCGCGCTCGCCTCTCTTGCGCTCCAGCTGGCAGGGCCGATCCACTTGCTCATCTCAAGCCCTCTTGCGGATTGAATTTCGGTCTATGGCGCATAGGAATTGCAGCCCCATTTGTCGTAATTCTTCACCCGCGGACACTTGCTCACTTTGGTCAGCCACAGGTCGAATATGCGCGGTTCGCGCAGGCAAGCAAAATAGCCGATGGCGTGCACGATCAGCGGCACGGGCAGCAGCCAGAAGCTCTTGAAAATCAGGAACAGCTCCCCCGTCACCATCAGGTTGATGATGAAGAAATTCATCGTCACCCCGGCGAACATCTGCGGACGCGTCAGCGCCCGGTGGACGGGATGACGGACCAGTGGCGCTGCTTCGTCGCTCATAACCCGATCAGCCCGCAGCGCCCTGAATACCGGCGACGATGGTGCTGGCGCCGAACAGGATGAACACCCCGATGATCACCGTCGCGCCGAACCGCCAGTTAAGGCGGCCCGTCAACATCATGAAGCCGATCGCCGCGACGGCCATCACCGCGATGGCCGTGGCGACATTGCCGAGCAGCGTGCCTTGCAGCCAGCCCAATGCGGCCACGATCGGACCGGACCCTTGCGGGTCTGCCGCAGCCTGCGCGAATGCCGCCGAGGGTGCGGACAGAAGGGCAACCAAAACAGGCAGGCGAAACTTGGAACGCATAGTGAATTCTACTCCCGTGAATAATCCGACAGGCGGCCGATAATCGCCGCCACGTATGTTTGGGTCTCTCGAATGCGGGGCACACCGTTCGCCCGGATAACCCGGCCCGGCCCGGCATTATAGGCAGCCAGAGCCTTCTCCAGGTCGCCATCGAACAAATCGAGCTGTTCGCGCAGATAGCGCGCCCCGCCCTCAAGATTGGCAAATGGATCATCCGGATCAACGCCCAGATAATGCGCGGTTGCCGGCATCAACTGGGCCAGCCCGCGCGCGCCGGCATGGCTGACCGCATCGGCACGCCAGCGGCTTTCCTGCCATACCACCGCCTCGATCAATGCCGGGCTGAGATCGAAGCGCGCGGCAAGTTCTTGCACCTTGGCGAGATATTGCGGCGGGATCGATCCGGCATGATGCTGCAATTCTGCAACCGCCTGCGTGGGAACGTAATAATCTGCGGAAAGTTCGACCAGTTCCACCGGACCCGCCAGCGCCGTGCCAGCCGCTTGCACGGCCGAGCCACCCGCTATCCAGCGAGCGTTTTCGCCGTCGATTTCCATCACGTCGGCATAAGCCGGCGCTGAAATCAGAGCGGCCAGCGCCGCTGCGCCAGACCACCCCAAGCGGTGAAGAATCATCGAAGCCTCCGTTCCAACGGCAATGCTTACCCTAAATGACACCAGAGTGACAGTAAGCTGAACCGCGAACGTTACTCTACCCGTTGGGGAGGCGTTCGGTAATCAATTGATAATGCGCGAGTTGGCAATTGCCGGATCGCGCCTCAGCCTAGCGCTGGGCCATCCGGCTGTTGCTGGCGAAGGCCCCGCCATCCAGCATGACCAGCGCCCGCTGCGCCAAGCGGCGGGAATCGATCCAGTTTCCGTCGGCCAACTCCAGGCGGTATCGCATATCGCTGCGCTCGGCCGCTTCGAACATAGTCCGGGCCTGTGCGAAACGCCCCTCGCGCGCATAAGCGATGCCGAGATTTATCAGCCGGGCGGGATCATCTTTGGCCAGCGCATCGGCCAGATCGATCGCTTTGATCGCCTGCTGGTTGTCGCCCGCCGCCAGCGCATCGTAGGATGCCTCGACATGGTCTTCACGCGGCGTTTCGTGGGCGAGGCCGACCGGGCTTGCCAGGGCCAATAATGCTACCGATGCGAACGACATTGTCTCTCTCCAAACAGCTTGTGAAGATCAGACTGTCCGGCCTGCCGCGAAACTGCAACAAAAACGAAACATTGTCATCGAATTGTAATATTCGCCGTTGCGCCGGGACTCGGCAGATCGCGGGGCATCCCGGCAGATGAGGCAAGGTGCAAGGCCAATCTGCGCTATTTCTCGTCATATGGCGGACGTATTTGGGTCATTGAATAAGCCCGGCTTTTGCAAAAAAACTGTCACGCATCGCGCCTAGTCCGCGAATCGCGTTCCGGCATGTTCGGTCCGCGTAATTCGCAATTCTACCCGCATTCCATTCGGCAATGGCGGGGTCAGACATGGACTTAGGGGACGTCGCTCGTGACCAAATTTCACCGCTCGCTTATTCTCGGCTGCAGCACGCTGGCACTTGTCGGCTGCGGAGCCGATGAGATCGTTTCGCCCGGTACCGGCGGAAATATCACCATCAACAACCCGCCTGCCACGCCCACGCCAACACCCACGCCTACCCCTACCGGAACGCTGGTTACGCCCGCCAATGGCTGCCCCACCATTTCCGATGCGCAAGGGCTGACCGATGATGGCACGATAACCGGCCCGACCGGCGAATACCGCGTCTGCACCCTGCCCGCGCGTTTCAACAGTTCCTCCACCCTGCCCTTTATTGAAGGGTTGCTATACCGCATGGCTGGCCGCGTGGATGTCGGCAGCGATGGCGGACCGACGGAAACCGGAGCCGATACCGACGTGACCCTGTCGATCGATCCGGGCGTGATCGTCTATGCCAGCGGTTCGGCGTTTCTTTACGTCAATCGCGGCAATCAGATCGACGCGGTGGGTACGGCGCAGCGCCCGATCATCTTCACCAGCCGCGACAATATCCTCGGCATCAACAACCAGAACTCTTCCGGCCAGTGGGGCGGTATCGTCCTTGGCGGGCGGGCCCCGGTCACGGATTGCATCGCCGGTGGCGCAACACCCGGAACCGTCGATTGCGAACGCCAGGTAGAAGGTGCGGCGCAGCCCGCCATTTTCGGCGGCGCGACGCCGGATGATGATTCGGGCAATCTGGAATTCGTCCAGATCCGCTATTCCGGCTTCGTCCTTTCGGGCGATAACGAGCTGCAATCGCTGACCACCGGCGGCACCGGATCGGGCACCACCTTCAACAACATCATGAGCTACAACAGCTCCGACGATGGCGTCGAGTTCTTCGGCGGTTTCGTGAATATGAAGAACCTTGTGGTCGTCGGGGCCGAAGACGATTCGATCGATACCGACACCGGGGTGAAGGCCAATCTGCAATATGTCGTGGCCGTGCAGCGCAGCGAAGTTGGCGACACGATCATCGAGGCCGATTCCAACAACGGCCTGCAGGACCAGACACCCCGCCAGAACACGCAGATCTCCAACGCCACCTTCATCCAGCGCAAGACCGATGACCAGGTCGTGCGCATCCGCGGCGGGACCGATTATGCGCTGGTCAACACGGTGATCGTGGACGCATCGCAGGGGACCGCCTGCCTGCGGATCGACCTGCCCGAAACGTTCGACGCGGCTAATGGCGCGACAGATGAAAACGGACCGCCCGTGTTCGAATCGCTCGTGCTCGATTGCGACAACGCCTTCCGTGATGGCAGCGGCAGCACCACGGCCGCCCAGGTCGAGGCGCAGTTCAATGCCGGATCGAACAACAATGCGAACTTCACCAACACGCTGACGATGACCTACATCAACGGCGCGAATGAAGCCGCGGTCGTGGCATTCGATCCAACCGCTCTGTCGAGCTTCTTCGATAGCGTGAATTTCATCGGGGCAGCACAATCCGGCAGCGACCGTTTCGAAGGGTGGACCTGCGACAGCACGGCCATCACATTCGGTAACAATACCGGCGATTGCACGACCATCCCGGTCTTCACCAACTAATCGGCAGATCGGGGCCGCGCGGAGCGAACACGCCGCGCGGCGCCGGCCATACACCGCGAACCTGCGCAGGTTCGCCATGCATTCGAATGGAGCCGGGATCGCTCCATCCCGATCTAGGCAAACTACCTTTCAGAAGGGGCCACTCACATGACCACAGGCAAACGGCTGGCGGGGCTGCTTCTGCTCACGACCGCACTCAGCTATCCCGGAATCGCCCTGGCGCAAGGCACTACCGGTGGGCCGGTTCCAGGGGCCGAGGGTCCTGCCCCGGACACTGACACTGACACTGACACGTACACTGGCACGGGGACGGGCACGGGCACGGGACTTGGCAAACAGGCCGCGGGTCCTGACGAACAACCCGGCGAGTTCAGCGATGAACAGGCCCAGCCCGACATCTCGATTCCCGGCGGTACAATCGTCGTCACCGGACGGCGTACGCGCGATGTTACCCGCAGTTCGGCGCAGGTCATCAGCGTCTTGTCCTCGGAGGAAATTGCGCGGACCGGCGAAGGTGATATTGCCGGCGCGCTTGGCCGGGTCACCGGACTTTCGGTTCAGGGCAACGGCTTCGTATTCGTGCGCGGTTTGGGCGATCGTTATTCGCTGGCGCTGCTCAACGGCCTGCCCTTGCCCTCCCCCCAGCCGCTCAGCCGGGTGGTCCCGCTGGACATTTTCCCGACCAGCATCGTGGCTTCCAGCCTCGTGCAGAAAACATACTCCGCCAATTTCCCCGGCGAATTTGGCGGCGGTGTCATCAATTTGACCACCCGCGCTGTTCCCGATGAAAGCTTTATCGAGTTCAGCGCCGGAATTAGCGGCGATAGCGTCACCACCCTGTCCGACGGGCTGACCTATTACGGGTCCGACACGGACTGGTCCGGCTTCGACGATGGCACGCGCGATATTCCCCCCGCCCTGCAGGCATTCTTCGATAGCGGCGCGCGTCTGACCGACTTGGACGTCGATCAACATGAAATCGCCAAACAACTCGGTGACCCGAACCTCGTATTGGTGCAGCGGAACAGTGATATTCCGGCGAATTTTTCCGGCGGTGTCACGGCTGGGACCAGTTTCGACATCGGGGATGACAGCATCCTCGGCATTATTGCCACCGCGTCCATTTCCAACAAATGGCGCACCCGCTCGATAATTTCGCAAACCGCCGTCGGTAATGAGAACGAGATTTTCCTCGACACCGATTTCCGCGATTCGGTTACCGACAACCGGATTCTGGTAAACGGGCTAGTCGGGTTCGGGCTGGAAACCGGGCCGCATAAATTTCGCTTCACCAACCTGTTTATCCGCGACACGCTCAAACGTGCCTCCATCGCTTTCGGCACCGATTTCCAGGATGACGATAACGAGCTGCAGCAGAGCACTTCGTGGTTCGAGCGCCAGTTGATCGATACGCAGCTGGTCGGCGAGCTGGAGTTTGGCGATCTGTCGGTGGATCTGCGCGGCGGATTTGCCCAGACGGACCGCGAAAGCCCGTACGAGTATGACTTCACGTATGTCCGCACAAACAATCCCAACGATCCGCTGGGCGACACGTTTCTCAACGTGCTGGACCGCCAGACCGGCAGCGCCAGCGTGGTGTTCTCCGACCTTACGGAAGAGCTCTATTATGGCGGGCTGGACTTGTCCTATCCGGTGACCGACTGGCTCACGGTCAGTGCAGGCTATGCCTATACCGACACCGATCGCTTCTCCACGCGCCGCGAATTCCTGTTCGATGCAGATACGAATTTCGAGGATGCGGTGGGCGCGTTCAGGCCCGATTTCCTGCTGGGCGACGCGGTTATCGATTTCTACGATATCGGCCTGATCGAAACCACCCAGTCGGACCCCGCTTTCCAGGCGGATCTGACGATCCATGCGGGCTATGGGCAGGTCCGCGTAGAGCCGGTGATCGGGCTGTCCCTCGATCTGGGTGTGCGTTACGAAGATGCCGAACAATCGGTCGTCCCGGTGGAAGTGTTCGCAGTCCCGGCAAATTCCGGCAGCTCGACTTTCCTGAATAACGATAATTGGTTGCCGGCAGGCACGCTCACCTATGAAATTCAGGACGGGCTGCAAATTCGCCTGAATGCGTCCAAAACCATCGCCCGGCCGCAATTTCGCGAGCTGATTTTCCAGACCTATTTCAACCCCGAAACCAATCGCCAATTCAACGGCAACCCCGACCTCGTCGATAGCGACCTGTTCAATGCGGAGGCGCGGCTGGAGCATTACTGGAACGGCGGCAACCGCGTGTCGATCGCCGGATTTTACAAGAAAATCGACAATCCGATCGAGATATTTTCCAGCTTCTCCGACAATGAGCAGCTATCGCGCTTCGCCAATGCGCCGCAGGCAACGCTGTATGGCGCAGAGATCGAGACGCAATATTTCCACGACCTCTACGATTGGGGCGGCTTCTGGGAAAACAAGCGCGCGCTGGTGGTGGCGAATTACACCTTTACCGATTCCGAAATCAGCGTCGGTGCCGATGACCTGACACTCGTATTCCCGAGCGCGCCGCAGCCTGCGACAAATTTCTTCCGCGATGGATCGCCGCTGACGGGCCAATCGGATCATCTGTTCAACGTGCAGCTGGGCGTGGAAGATACCGAAAGGCTGCAGCAACTGACCGTGCTGATGTCCTATGCCAGCGAGCGGGTAACCAGCCGCGGCACCAGCGGCCTGCCCGACATCGTCGAGGATCCGGGCTTCACGCTGGATCTGGTGGCGCGGCAGGGCTTCAATCTGAGCGGGCTGGAGCTGGAAGCGAAATTCGAAGCGCGCAATCTGACCGGGCGCGATAATTTCGAGTTCCAGGACAACGGGACCACGCGGATCGACATCAATACATACGAAGTCGGCCGCAGCTTCTCATTCTCCATCTCGGCCGAGTTCTAAAGGCGGGGCGCGGCGCCAATCGCCGCGCCCCCGCAGGGTATCAGATGTCCGTATCGAACACGTAGCCGCGCGAGCGTACGGTGCGCAGGGGCATCCCCGCCCCGGCCTCGCGCAAAGCGCGGCGCAGACGGCCAATCCATACATCGACGGTGCGATAATCGATCGGCGGATCCTGCTTGCCCAACCCTTCGATCAACTCTTCGCGGCTGAGCAATTGGTCGGGGTTCTCTGCGAAATACCTCAGCAGCCGAAATTCATTGGGCTGAGTGATGATAGGCTTGCCGTCCCAGCGCGCCTTCACCGCGGCCAGATCGATCTCCAGCTTGCCGACATCCAGCGATTTGGCAGGGCGGCGCTTGTTGTTTGCAGATTGCAGAGCCAACACGCGGTCGAGCATTGCCGTGCGGTCCAGCGGGCCCACCATGTAATCATCCGCACCTGCCCGCAGCGCACGGCGGCGATCCTCAGGATCGTCTTCCTCGAGCACTATGGTGATGTGGGCATCGGCGGTCCGCGTATCGGCGCGCAATCGGCGGCACATTTCCAGCCCGGCCAGTTCCTCCAGCACCCAGTCGACAAAGACCCAGACCGGCCCCTCGATCATCCGGGTCGGGCCGTCGGGCGTTAGCTGGTCGAAGATAAACAGCGTCTCGCCATGGACGAACTCGTCCATCGAGCGCGCCTTGGCATTACTGAGCAGGATGGTAACGATATCCATTCGCGAATTAGCCCCCGTGATGGAAGGCTCGGTCTGGCCGCGCTATGTGACCCGTTCGTGACAATTGCGGCTGGAAAAGTCGGGGAAACTTGGCGGTTCACCCAGTGGCGTTAAACAGCGTGGGATCGTGCGCTACAAAGGCAGAAGATGCAGCTGACACTTATGTTCTATGGCCATCTGGGCGAAGCAATCGGACGCGAAGTGATCTTCGATGCCAGCGGCGCCTCCACCATTGGCGAGCTACGGAGCAGGCTTGGCGCAAAATGGCCGGATCACGCAGCGGAATTGCGCTCGGACCGTCTGAAAGCCTTGATCGGTGACCGGTTCGTGGACGATAAGACCGCCCTCGCCGGGGCGAGCAGCGTCGAGTTCCTTCCGCCGGTCTCGGGCGGCGGGGCGTGACGATAGACTGCATCCTGACCGGTGATCCGTTCGATGCGGAGGCGCGCTTGCGCGAGTTTTCGGTCAGTTCCAATGGCGCGGGAGCGATCGCCAGCTTCACCGGCATCGCGCGGTCGGCCAGCAAGAATGGGAGCGCTGTGAAGGGATTGTTTCTCGATCACCATGCGCGGCTGACCGCCAAATCCATGAACGCCATCGCAAATGCCGCGATGGACCGTTTCGCCATAACCGGATTGCTGGCCATCCATCGCTTCGGCTGGGTGCCGGCTGGCGATCCGATCGTGCTGGTCGCGGCCGCCTCTTCCCATCGCCGTGCAGCCTTGCAAGCGGTCGATTATACGATGGACAGGCTCAAGACCGATGCCGTGTTCTGGAAGCGGGAGGATACCGGGAACGGCTCTCACTGGATCGAGCCGACTTCGGCGGATTATTGCGATACAAAGCGTTGGGAGCTGAAACCTTAGCCAGCCGGCAGCGCCGAACTTATTTCACGCGCAATCATTGGCAGCATACAGAACACTGCGATCCGCGCCTTCATTTGCAGATTTCTCTAGGCATTCGGGCTCGAGAGCGCGGGCGAACCTGAAACCGCAGCGACCGTGTTCCTGCCAGACCAGATCCACCACTCGGCGAAAATCCAGCCATACGAGGAGACCACTGCTGTTCTGGAGCGGCTTGATCATCTCGATCGCAACGCCGCTAACCGACAGATCGACAATCCACACGTCCTGGCCGCGTTCGGGCATGATAAGGCGCGCGGGCAATCGCAGCTTGACGCGCCGCCCCTCTCGCTTCCCAATCAATTCGTCGCGCATGGCAATAGCCTGTCATTCTTTTTTTGCGACCCTTCACTCCTCAATAAACCGGTACAGTTGCTATTGAGTGAAGAGAACGCATTACTGGTTCCTGCCCGTCCTTTTATTTATTAACCCATTGCGGCTGAACGGTTCCCTCCGTTCAGCTGATCCCTAATGTGCTCGAACACGGGGCCGTATAGGTCGTTTTCGAAATTAACTCCGACCTCCTGACCGGTGGACCAAGCTACAACTGCCGGTATCGGGCCGATCGACCCGATCCGAAACGTTAGAGTTGCTCCCTCTCGCAAAGTTCCGAACTTGTCGAAGAATCGGCACCCCCCCTCCGACAGATCGAGCACCATGACATCGCGCGGCACGCCGCGCCCAAGGCGGTAACGTCCCGGCACGCTGACCGGATATCTAAGCGCGATCCTGTTCTCCGACATGCGCCCTCAATAGGCGTAAGTGCTTAAAACATGGTAACTTAGCAAATGATAACCACCATGTGGAACCACGCACTATCGCATTACCTTGATTCCAGTCGGTTTACCGATATCAACCAAACGCCTTCGCCCCCATCCACACGGCCATGCCGATCATGAGCAGGTTTTCGGTCAGCGAGACGAAGCCCAGCGGGACATTGCTGTCCCCACCGACACAGGCACATTTCAGTTCGCGCTTGTCGATATAGACGGCCTTGAATACGCTGGCCGCTCCGATACTGCCAACAATCAGCGCGACCGGAACCGAGAGCCAAGGCAGGATATGTGCGGTCATCAAAACGCCGGCCAGCCCCTCGGCCCACGGGTATATATAGCCGTAAGGGACCCATCGCTTCGCCAACAGGTCGTAGTTAAGAAACATCGTCGAAAAGCTCTCGATGTCGCGCAATTTCAGATAAGCGAGAACACACATCGAGAAGCTGACGAACCACTCGGCAGCCAGGATCGAAACCCATTCACCGGTCGCCAGATGGGCCGCACCCAGCGCCATCGCAAATGTCATCCCGAACAACACGGCGACGGGCCAGTAACTCGTTTCTCCTGCCTCTTTTACATCCCTGCCGAAATGTTCGCGCAGCGCGTCATATCCGCCGATCCGTTTGTCACCGATCCAGGTTTGCGGGGTCGTTTCGACGCCGTGTTCCTGCTTGAAGTCATCCGTCTGTTTGCGGGTGGTCAGGTGATTGTCATCCACGCTGAACCCCTCCCGCTCCAGCAAATCGATCGACTTGATGCCGTAGGGGCAGGTATGGCTTTCCATAACCATGCGGTAAATCGTTGCGGTTTTCTCGCTCATTTCGGTCATCTCTTCACTTTGCCAATAAGTTCGATCAGCTCACCGAACTTGGCTGTCTGCTCGTCCGCATCACCGCTTTCGATGGCCGCAGCAACGCAACTGGCCGCATGATCCTTCAGGATCTCATCCTCGGCCCGGGCCAGAGCGGACTTGATTGCCTGGATCTGGGTCAGGATATCGATGCAATACCGATCCTCTTCCACCATCCGCGCAATCCCGCGAACCTGTCCCGAAATACGGTTCAGTCGATGAAGCTTGGCTGTCTTACGGTCGCTCATCGGTTCAACCACGATCAATACCCTGTAGGGGTATATATCGGTTCGTCTGGGCCCCTGCAAGCGCGACAAAATTGTACTCGGAACGCCGATCGAAGCGATATGGCAATTCGCCGGCGGCGAACTCAAACGCGATCGACTTATGCCGACTTCTTGCGGCTTTATCCCGGCATTTCAGATTGGCCTAACGGATGAGCGAGAAGCGCGGCAGGTCGGCCTCAAATACCGCCACCGCTCTCTGCAGGTGGAGCAGTTTGCCAGAGCCGCGCGGAACTAAGGATGGTTTAATTCGTCAAGCCATGTTTTCGGAAGGCTTCGTAGCTTCTCCTCTCTAGATTATTGGAAAAGAGAGGGAGGGAGCGCGTCATACCTAAGTGGTCGGCACCGGGATGAGCTTTGCGGATACGGTCGGCGATTTTTGCTGCCTCCTCGTCACGTCCTGCCAGATCAAGCGCGAGCACCGCGCATTGCAACACGATCAGGCTATGATGCGGCATCGCGCTGGCTTTCGTCGCCCATTCTGCAGCAATATCGAATTCGCCGCGTCCGATATGAGAGATGGCGCGGATCGCGAAAACGTTGTGCAGCCAGGGATCGATCGGGCTGAGCGAGATTGCTTTGTCGACGTGTGGCATCGCGGACTCGGCCTTGTCACTCAATACTCTGAGGTTGGCGAGTGCCGCGTGAGCCATAGAATAGCTGGGGCAGAACTCGACGGCCCGCTTGATCCAGTGCTCGGCTTCAACACCGCTTCGCTCTAGCCATGCGGCCCTACCGCGTACAAGATTGGCGAAGGGGTCCAGCGGGTCGCAAGCGATGGCGTTATCTGCAGCCTCCGCCATCTTGGCGCGAGCGTTTGCACCGACTTCAGCATCCTGCTGAACCATCTGCCACCAGATGACATGGCTTAGCCCCGCATGTGCGCGCGCGAAGAGCGGATCGATTGCTATAGCCCGCTCGAACTGCCGCTCTGCCGCTGCATAATCGGGTTGGCCGAAGGTGAATACGTTGGATATGCCCATATGGAAGGATTGCCACGCGGTCAGCCGCTCGGGCACAATCAATTGTGCGCGTTTGCGTTCATGCAGCGGCATATGGAAATCGAGCGACTGAACAACATTACCGACAATCTCCTCGCGCAGTTCGTGGATGCCGCCGATTTTGGTATTGTAGCGTTCGGACCAGACGATCGTGTCAGTGCGCGTGTCGCTCAACTCGACCGTCACGAGCATCTTCTCGCCAGACAGTTCGATTGACCCGGACAGGCTGTATTGCACATCCAGCTTCTCTCGCACGGTGCTCAAATCGGCGGTGGCGGCGGCGAACTGGAAGCTCGATCCGCGTGCGATAACGTCAATCCAGCGCAAGCGAGAAACGGCTGTTATGATCTCGTCCGGCAATGCTTCGGCAAGCTGGGCGTGTTCGCCCATCAACCCGACATGGCGAAATGGCAGGATCGCGAGACGTGGCCGCGTGCCCACAAGGTCGACAGCCGCGGACTCATCTTCGGGCCGCTGCTCAGCAAGACTAGCCGTTTGACCACCATCGTTTTCAATCGAGGTCAGGATACGGAAGCCTTCGCCATGGATGGTGGCCAAGATCCGGTGTGGCCGAGTGGTGTCGTCCAGTGTCTTGCGGAGGAACTTGATCTGGCTAGTCAGTGCGCTGTCGGACACAATCCGACCATTCCAAACGTGTGCCAAAAGTTCCGATTTGCGCACTAGCCTACCATCGGCCTGCAGCAGATAGAGCAGTATCTTCATGGCGCGCGCGCGGATGGTTACTGGCTCGCCATTGCGAGACAGCTCGAACCGGTCGGTATCGACGGCATATTCGGCAAAACGCAGGATCATTTTTTCTCCAGCATCAGCCTTACCGCCAGATGGAAATAGCCGCCAGTATTCCAAAGGCTGCACCCGAAATTCCACGATATTTCCAGATTTGGCGGAGTCCGAATTAACCATCTGCCAAGTATCGGTCCGCCTGCAAAACGCGGCAGTCATCCCGGGGAATTGGCTGTCAAACATAAACAGGACGGGAACCAACTAACATGCGCAAATCAGCTCTTTTCGCTTCGCTTTCGGGCGCTTCCTTAATTGCTATTGCAGCATTCGCGGTGCAGCCTGCACCGGCCCACGCCGCGGAATGCCTGCTTGATACCGATCAGGATGGCGTGGCATCCGCCAGCGATACGGATGGCGGGGCGAGTTCGGCCAATGCGGCTGACACCGGAAATGAAGAAAACCTGCGCCTTGCCTGCGGTACTGATGCACTGGCGAACGGCGATAGTGCCACCGCAATCGGCTATCGGGCTTTAGCTTCGGGCTTTTCGGGGGTCGCGGTCGGTACCGGCAGTATTGCCAGCGGCGACCATAGCACAGCGACCGGCCATGACGCCGAAGCAACGGGTAATAGATCGTCGGCCTACGGTGATAACACTCTGGCCCAAGGCGTGTTTTCGACCGCTGTCGGCAGCGTGGCTGAGGCACTTGGCGATAGATCCACGGTGCTCGGTGCTGGATCATTCACCGAAGTCGAAGGCGCCACGGCCGTGGGTTTCAACGCCTACGCCGAAAGCTTGAATGGCGTTGCTGTCGGCCGCGAAACCTGGAGCGGCGGAACCAATTCCGTGGCGGTCGGCTTCTCGGCCTATTCGCAAGCTTCGGACTCAGTGGCGCTCGGAAGTGCGTCGCTGGCTAGCGGGGCGAACAGTGTTGCATTAGGCGCAGGTTCGGTAGCCGCTGAGGCGCTGACAGTATCGTTGGGGCAGGCCGCCGACGACAATGGCACGCCGGACGATACCAGCGACGACACTGCAGGTTTCACTCGCCGGATCGTAAATGTCACGGACGGCGTAGATGCCAGCGATGCGGCCACTGTCGGCCAACTGACCGCTGTTTCGGCAGTGGCCGATGCGAATGCTGCTGTGCTCACATATTTCGACGTCGATGACTTTGCTATAGCTATCGGAGATAACGCGAGTTCGACCGGTAATTTCGCAATCGCAATCGGGGGCAACACGGTTGCTAGTTCCGGGGGGATAGCGATTGGGCAATCTGCCAGCGCCGCATCGCTCTTTGGCTCAGCAATCGCTATCGGTACCCAGTCAGAGGCTACTGAAAACGCTGCGGTTGCTATCGGCGACGCCGCACAAGCGACGGGTGCGACGGCCATTGCTTTCGGTCCGGACTCCCTTGCGTCGGGTGAAGGCTCTGCTGCTTTCGGCGCTGATGCCAGGGTGACAGCCGCCGGCGCTATCGCAATCGGTCAAGAAACATCTGCCACCGCAGCCGGCAGTGTCGCCCTGGGCGCGTTTTCAGTCGCCGACCAAGCCAACACAGTTTCCGTCGGAGCCATTGGAAGCGAACGCCGGATCGTCAATGTCGCGGCTGGCACGGCTGGCACCGATGCGGTCAATTACGCTCAATTGGAAGCAGTAGCGTCCACGGCCAGTTCCAGTGCTGCGGAACTGGAATTTTTCGCGGTCAATACCAACGAAGATACTTCGGTTGCGATGGCAACCGGCCGATTAAGCGTTGCAGTAGGCGATCGCGCCGAAGCCAGCGGCATCCTCTCTGCCGCCTTCGGTACCGAGGCAAAAGCTGCTCATACGGGCGCCGTTGCGATCGGTAGCAATGCCGAAACCACAGCCAGCGATACCGTTTCTTTTGGTCGTGCTTTCGATGATGGCGGAACCTTCGACGACACAAGCGATGATACCGCAGCTTACACGCGCCGTCTGACCAACATTTCGGATGGTGTAGAGGTCAGCGATGCCGCCACTGTCGGCCAGCTTAACAGCGCGATCGGCGGCGTATCGTCCTCAGCTGCCTCGAACGCTGCCGAACTCGAATATTTTGCGGTGAACTCTACCTCACCGAGCGCGACGGCGACTGGTAGCGACGCGGCTGCCGTCGGCCCCGGAGCAGATGCGTCGGGCGCGGTAAGCTTTGCGGCATCGCATTATGCCACGGCCAGCGGCTCACACAGCATCGCAATCGGCGCCGACGGCGATGACGCGGAAGGTTTTGGTGAAGTTGCAACCGGCGCCCTCGCATCCGGTGAGAATTCGGTCGCTATCGGCACCGATGCCAATGCCAGCATCACGCACGGCATCGCAATCGGGAATGGTGCTTCTGTGTTGCTAAATGAGAGTACAGATTCAGCGTATCTCCGCTTCGACGGAATCTGGACAGGTCGGTCAGCCGTAGCGATAGGAGACGGTGCCTCGGCCAATGGCGACAGCTCTACAGCCCTTGGCAACAATTCTTCGGCAATAGGCAGGAGCTCGATAGCGCTCGGCTCGAATGCCTTGGCAACGACCGATAGCGGCGTCGCGCTCGGCAAATTCGCGGAATCGACGGCGATCTATGCAACCTCGCTTGGCGCAGAGGCCGCTTCTTCCAACGAATGGGCCACCGCTGTGGGTGCGCAAGCTGTTGCTTCCGGCAATGGCGGCACCGCGCTCGGCAACGGCGCTACAGCCAGTGGCCATGGCGGAACCGCATTAGGCGTGTCTGCGATGGCAGAAGGAGCTGACGCTTTCGCTGGAGGCACCAACGCCTCCGCAGCCGGGGCCGGCGCAATCGCCATCGGCTCGGCAGTGTTCGAAACCACCACCGATGCTGACGGCAACGACACTTTCACCCAGTTGGAAGACGCATCTTCGGCCAGCGGCAAGCACGCCGTTGCATTGGGAACTGCCAGCACTGCAAGCGCCGATAATTCGGTTGCTCTCGGCTATGGTTCACAAGCAATTGAAGCTAACACCGTTTCTTTTGGCCGCGCATTCGATGATGGCGGCACGCCAGGCGACACGAGCGACGACACCGCCGCCATTACCCGCCGTCTGGTCAATGTGGCCGACGGTGTGGCGGATAGCGATGCGGCCACGATCGGCCAGCTCAATACCGCAGTGGCTTCAGTCGACGCAATCAGTGCGGAACTGGCTTACTTCGAGGTCAATTCGACCGGCAATGCTGCCGATGCTTCGGGCAGTGAAGCTCTCGCCGCAGGTGCAAGTGCATCCGAATCCGGCGTACGGTCTATCGCAATAGGTGCCGATGGTTCCGATGCGGGCGACAGGGGTAATGATCTTGGCGCGACTGCCGCGGGGCAGGATTCCATCGCTATAGGCGTTGATGCTCGGGCAGCTGCCGAGTCTAGCGTCGCCTTGGGCGGGGAAAGCACCGCAACTAGTCTATTGGCAACTGCGGTCGGGTCGGCAGCCTCCGCAACCGGTGTAAAATCCTCTGCGCTCGGTTTCTACGCAGATGCAAATCGCGAGTCGGCCACTGCGATAGGGGACCAATCACGTGCTTTCGGCGAGGATGCCACGGCAGTTGGCGCGAGCGCTTCGGCCTTGCTAAGGTACTCGACTGCCATCGGTTGGGGCGCGCTTGCCCAGGCCGAAGAGGCATCCGCAATCGGGTCCGGCTCGACCGCCATTGGTGAACAATCTTCGGCTCTGGGCTCCTATTCGGTAGCCAGAGGTTATCGCGCAGTCGCCGTGGGCGGAGCCTACGCCGTTGGCAGCAACAGCATCGGCCTGGGCAATTTCGCCGAGGCGCAAGCGGACACTTCGATTGCGATTGGCGCAGATGGGGATGGCGACCTGTATGGCGCCTTCGCCACCGCTGCCAACGCCATCGCCGTTGGTACCGATGCGGTCACATCAAGCGAAGGTGCGATCTCGCTCGGTCAAGAAGCGAGCGCATCGGCGGTGAATGCTGTAGCCATAGGGCGTTTTAGCAGTGCGCAGGGCCAGAACTCGGTGGCCCTCGGTGCTCTTTCGAGTGCGGATGAGGCGGACACGGTATCGGTCGGCAATGCGTTGATCCAACGGCGCATCGTCAACGTAGCTGACGGGGTGAACGATAGCGACGCAGTGACTGTGGCACAGTTGAGCACGGCGATTGCTGCCGTCCCGACTTCGAGTGGGTTCGAAAGTGATTTCCTTGCCACCAGTGCCAGCGGGGCAGCAGCTTCCTCAACCGGCAGCAATGCCATTGCGATTGGCGCGGCCTCGCAAGCGACCGGAGCCGAAAGTGCCGCCTACGGCACTTCTGCCTGGGCGCGCGGCGACAACTCTACCTCGCTTGGCAATGACAGCTATGCGCTGGGCGGCAATTCGGTTGCTATCGGCCAGGCTGCCGAGGCGCTGGGCGGCGGCGCGGTCGCTATCGGCCAAGGCGTCAAAGCAGCCAATGGTGACACCGTAGTAATCGGCCGGGCGGCCAGCGCCGGTGGCTTTGCCAGCACTGCTTTGGGTGCGGAAGCTAGCGCAGCCGGGTTCAAGTCTGTCGCGATCGGAGCAGGCGCCTCTGCCACGCAAGGCGGCAATGCCGCTATCGGCGATGGTGCCACCGCGTCCGGCACGCTCTCCACCGCAATGGGTCAGGCTTCGACCGCAAGCGGCTCTTCGAGCATTGCTTTCGGTGTGCAATCGACGGCTTCGGCGCGGAACAGCACGTCTGTCGGTGTGGGCTCCTCCGCGCTTGGCGAGAACGGCACCGCGCTTGGTGAGGGTGCTGCCGCCAGCGGCGCAGGCGGTACGGCCATCGGCCAGGGCGCGCGCGCCAATTTCGCAGACTCGACTGCAGTCGGACAAGGTGCAGCAACCACAGCGCAGAATCAGGTCATGCTGGGCGCTGCTGGAACCAGCGTGGTGGTGGCCGATATCGACGCTAGCACCAATGCGCAGGTGGGGCCGGTCGATGTGGTAACGGTGGATGCGAATGGCGTGCTCGGCCGCCAGCAGGCCGCCAGTACCAGCCAGGTGCAGGATGTGCGCGTTGCGGTGGACTATATCGCCGCGGTTAGCGACGCCCAGTTCGACGCGATGGCCGGACGGGTCGGCACGCTGGAATCCAGTGTTGCGAATCTCGATTTCAGGCTGGACGAGCTCGATCAATCCACCAGTGGCGGCATTGCTGCGGCGATGGCATTCGGCGGAACGATGGTCGTGCCTGATAGCAATCTGTCGATCAGCCTGAACGCGTCTACCTATCAAGGCCAGCAGGGCTTCTCCGGCGCGGTCACCGCGCGCATCGGTGAACGAATCTACGTTTCCGGGGGCGTTGCTGGCTCTACAGTCTCCGATACGACCGGAGGGCGTGTGGGCGTAGCTTTTGGTTTTTAAAAATCGATCCGACGGTCCGCATTCGTTAAAGAACACCGAATGCGGACCATCCGCCAAAGGCATCATAGAGGCCGAAAATTTCGATGTTCCGAATGTCAGGGTTCCACCCCCAATGTCGGCCGGTCATCCCATGTACTAGCCGGACTGGAAGCGGTCGATCGGAATTGCCGAGTGACCGTTTCTTGGGCTTGATTTCAGTTCGCTCCGCTAAGAGCAATGCGTCTTCGACGTCGACGCCGAGATACCGCACCGTATTTTCTATCTTCGTGTGACCGAGCAGGATCTGGATCACGCGGATGTTGCCGGTAGCGCGGTTGATCATGGCCACCTTCGTCAGCCGAAGCGAGTGCGTGCCGTATTCTGCTTTGCGCAGTCCGATCGCAGTCACCCATTCATCGACCAAGCGCGCATACTGCCGCGCGCTCATATGGCCGACGTCCAGCCGACCGGCAACTGATTGGAATGGCGGTCGCTTGAGATTTTGGCGGCCGCCGCCCTCCAATTCCACTTGGAATGGTGCTACAGAGCCATTCAACCCCTTCGCGTTCGCACGTTCAGACCTAGGTCAAAAAGCCAGGTTCACAATTAACCATATCGCACATCGAAGTCGGTAAACGATGCTTCGATGTTTTATGGGATACGGACTTGGCCGAATTGACTGACAGGAACGAGCTGATTGAGGCGATCAAAAAGGCTTTAGCAAAGGCTGACGCTGATGGACTGGTTATGTGTGCGATCCATCTGTCGAACGCTTTGGATTCGCTCGGCAATTCCGACCATCACAAGCCAAAAGAGCGCAAGTAATGGGGATGCTATAAACAACTTTAGAAAACTTTAGCTTTGCTATTCGTTCAACGCTTGTTAGCGTTCCGAGCAAAGGGGTAGCTAATGCACGTCAGCTCGATGGAAGCAAAAAGCATAAATATCGCGGCGGAAATTCGCGAACGAGCAAATGCCTTGGAAGATGAGGCAGCTAGATTGCGCGAGATGGCCCAGGTGTTTGGCGCAGATGTGGGCAAACCTGAAGGCATGGATAGCGTCCAACCCCGCCTGCAAGAGGCCGATTTCCCACGCCTTTCACGTCTGGCAAGAATGGTTCTTAAGGCACGCGCAAAGCGAGCCGATTTTCTACCTCCCGATGTGTTTGGCGAACCAGGCTGGAATATGCTTCTTGAGCTTTTTACGGCCCGCGAACAGGAACAGCGAATTGCGGTGACAAGCTTGTGCATTGCTAGCCTCGCACCAATGACCACGGCCATGCGGTGGCTCGATAAGTTGGTCGCATCGGACCTAGCAGTGCTGAAACCTTCCACCAGCGACGGCCGAGTGATCTATGTCGAATTGTCGCGGAACGGTTTTGTTAGCATGCAACGCTATTTCAGGACGGCGCTAAAAGGCATTTGACTGCGAGCGGCTGGCCCCAGGTTCACTGTCGAGCCCCAACGCTTCCCGATTATTCGCCCTGCCTCGCCATACCGCGTTAGGCCAAGCTGCGCGCCAATATCTGCCCCCGCTCCCTTCAGCAGATACCGCACAACGTTTTCAGCGTTGGTGCGATAGTGTTTCGCCAGCATCGTATCGCTTCGCACAGCCGCACCACCCAACCGCCCGCCGATGCTCCGCTCGACACTGATAATGCGGCAACTGCTGGCATGGCGGATACAAGCTGAAGCGTTTGGCGGCTTGGATGCCGATATCCGCAAGACACTGGGGCGGTCGGGATCAGTCTAACCAGAAGGCAAGCATCTCGGCGTCGGCGCGAGGCTGACCCGCCAGTGGAAAGGGCAGGAAGTCACCGGGTGGTCGAGGCGGCTGGGTACCGATGGGAGGATGAGATGTTCCCCAGCCTGTAAGCGGAAGCGACCGCAATTGCTGGTTTGCGCTGGAAAGGCCCTCGGTTCTTTGGTTTGCGAGATAGCTGATAGCCAGCGCTACCAAACGCTGCGCGATCTACACTCGCAAAAACTCGGAAGAAGGTCTCGAGCAGTCGTTCAACAGTCTTGATGCCCAGCGTGAAGCTTGCGAAGCTTATGTATTAAGTCAAGCCAACGAAGGCTGGGAGACACTGCCAGATCGCTACGACGATGGCGGGTTCTGGGGCGGCAATACGAAGCGCCCTGGGTTGAAGGCGCTGGCCGCCGACATTGAAGCCGGACGGGTCGATATTTTGGTTGTCTACAAGATAGACCGGCTCGCCCGCAGCCTCGCCGACCTCGCGCGCATCGTCGAAATCTTCGATACTGCAGAATGCAGCTTCGTCTCGGTGACACAGTCGTTCAATACCACCGGCTCGATGGGCAAGCTGATGCTCAACGTGCTGCTGTCTTTCGCCCAGTTCGAGTGCAAAGTTACTGGCGAGCGGATCCGCGACAAAATTGCAGCATCAAAGGCTAGGGGCATGCGGATGGGCGGCAATCCGCCGCTGGGTTACGATAAGCCTGAGGACGATAAGCGTATCTTGCGCGTGAACGAGGGTGAAGCCAAAATCGTCCGCGAGATGTTCGCACAATATCTTGAGCTCGGCTCAGTTCATGCGTTGCAGCGCAATCTCGCTCATCGTGGATTATGTTCCAAGCGATGGCCGACCGAAAAGGGCAGAACGACGAGCGGCAAGCCTTTCAGCCGCGGGGCGCTATTCCATCTGCTGCATAACCGCCTGTACCTCGGTCAACTCGTTCACAAGGACCAAGTTCACGAAGGCGGTCACGGATGCGATCGTCGACCAAGAGCTGTTCAACCAGGTTCAGAAGCATCTCGATGGCAATGCACGGCGCCATCGCGCAAAGCCGGTCGCCGCAAGGTAACCGCTCCGCTTATGGGCAAGTTATTCGATGCAGGTGGCAAACCGATGAGCCCAACCACCTCACGCGGCAAATCGGGCAAACCCTATCGGTACTACGTGTCAGCATCGCTGCAGCAGGGCACCAGGCCAGCGGATGAGGCAACACTCCAGCGCCTGTCAGCATTGGAAATTGAAAAGGTCACCGCCGAAGCAATCCAGCGCTGGATGCCAAAGGCTTCCAATCCGTTCGCAATTTTGCGCTCGGTCCATATGTCGGCGCGTGGACTACACGTTTCGATCGAGACAAAGAATGCTGGCAGCATCGCCAGAGCATTGGTCGATGGTGAGACAATCATTGATCGCACCGCTGATCATACCACGGTGCTGCTTCCGGTCGCATTACCGATGCGCGGTGGCCAACGACTGATCGTGCTATCGGCGCAGCGCAGCACTCAGCCCGATCCGATCCTTGTTGCCGCGCTTCGAAAGGTCCACGCGATGCTGGAGACCGATCGCGGTATGCCGATGATCAGCACCGTTCCAACATCGCCCTATGATCGCAGCATTTTGCACTCGGCGTTTCTCGCTCCGAATATTCAGCGAGCGTTTCTCGAGGGGCGTCAGCCGTATCATCTCAATCTCGAGGCGTTGAAGAAAATGGACCTGCCATTATCATGGTGTCGGCAGCGTAGAGTGATTGGATTTGCCAAAGCCGGAAAGCCCTGTTCTGCCGATTAACACCCCTGTTATAGTCGATATAGCTCCCTGTTACGGTGATTGAGTTCCCTGTTCCGTCGAATTACAGGAAATCCCTTTTTTCGCGCGCCCATCCTATTGAAATATAGTCGCCTCCAAGCAGCGCCATCGCTCGAAATCGCGTGAAATCGTCTGTTATTGGCCTCAAATCAGTATTGCTCCCTGTTCTTCCCTGTTTAACAGGCAAACCCAACCGATCCTCATCCCACCAGAGACGGGCCGGACAAAACCGCTCTGTTCGCGCAGAAGATACCGCCGCAATGATGCGCTCGTTACGGAATGGCGCGCGCAAGCCCGCCCGTTCCGCGAGGTTCAGCGCAGGGCGCTCAAGCAGAGACTAGCGCAGGGGGTTGGTGACGGAGCGGGTGACTGTATAACCTTTGCGCAAGTGATTTGATAAAACATTGATTATTTTTCTTGACTTTACGGATACCCCACATTTCTTACCACATCGGCCTTAGCTCCTCGCGCGCGGGCGAAAAACTGTATTAGGGTTATAGCACAGAACTTACCCCGGTGTCCGGTCGGTTGGCCGCCAAGATTTAACCACCCCCCGTTCGTATTTCCATTGCCATCGCGCGCGTGCGCGTAATCGTGCGGAAACGCTCTCAGCCTAAATCGCCCATCGGTTGCTAGTCCAGCAATTGAGATAGCAACCGGATCATCCTGTAACCGATAACGGGAAGCGCCAGGCAACCAATTATCGTGTTCTGCAGGTTTGTTCTGCTGGGGTTGGCCAGCGAACACTCCGATGCCAGTTCAGGCGGCGCAACCAGTCCAGCCGACCAGCAACTGATTGGAATGGCGGTCGCTTGAGAATTTGGCGGCCGCCGCCCTCCAATTCAACTTGAATTGGTGCTATAAGGCTATTCCCCCCTTCGCGTTCGCACGTTCAGACCTAGGTCAAAAAGCCAGGTTCACAATTAACCATATTTAACATCGAAGTCGGTTAACGATGCTTCGATGCTGAATGGGATGCGGACTTGGCCGAATTGACTGACAGGAATGAGCTGATTGAGGCGATCAAACAGGCCTTGGCAAAGGCTGACGCTGACGGACTGCACATGTGTGCGATCCATCTGTCGAGCGCCCTGGATTCGCTCGGCAGTTTCGACCATCACAAGCCTGAAGACAGCGAGTGATGGGAATACTATTAACAGGTATTGGAACTTTTAGCCTTCCCTTCTGTTACAGTTTCACTACAGTTCCTCCAATAGGGGGCGCATATGAATGCACAAGCTTGCTTGGATGTAGCTAAAACCTTGGATATGGCGACTGAAATTCGCGATCGAGCAAATGCCTTGGAAGATGAGGCAGCTAGATTGCGCGAGATGGCCCAGATGTTTGACGCAAATGTGAATGAACCTGAAGACATAGCTAGCGTCCAGCCCCGACTACAAGAGGCCGATTCCCCACGCCTTTCACGTCTGGCGAGAATGGTTCTTAAGGCACGCGCAAAGCGCACCGATTTTCTACCATCCGATGTCTTTGGCGAACCGGGCTGGAATATGCTTCTTGAGCTTTTTACGGCCCGCGAGCAGGAACAGCGCATTGCAATGACAAGCTTATGCATTGCTAGCCTCGCACCGACAACGACGGCTCTGCGGTGGATCGATAAGTTGGTCGCATCGGACCTGGTAGTGCTGAAGCCTTCCACCAGCGACGGCCGAGTAATCTATGTCGAATTGTCGCGGGACGGTTTTCTTAGCATGCAACGCTATTTCAGAACGGCGCTAAAAGGCATTTGACTGCGAGCGGCTGGCCGTAGGTTCACTGTCGAGCCCCAACGCTTTCCGATTATTCGCCCTGCCTCGCCATACCGCGTTAGGCTCGCTCCCTTTAGCAGATATCGCACAACGTTTGCAGCGTTGGTGCGATAGTGTTCCGCCAGCATCGTGTCGCTTCGCACAGCCTCACCCCCCGGCCGCCCGCCGATGCTCCGCACCTTGCTCACAACCTTACCGATTTTTCCGCCAGCCGCCTTGATCCAGCGATTGGTCCGGTTTCTCAGATCCATCGTATCGGGCAGGTGCAAAAAGATGTGAACGTGCTCACCCTTCCCGCTGGCACGTTCCCTCACTCATATGGCCGTAAGCTGTCCGCCTTCGCGCCTTGCCTGCTTGCTCACCAGTTCCAATAAATTGCCGACCAAGCGCGCGCCGTCTTCGGGTTCGATCCCCGCCAAACCTTAATGCACAGTCCAATGGCGCTGAAACACACAGTCCTTAGTTATGGCGAATGTCGTTGCATCAGTCAGCTCCAAAGCCTGTTCATCGCTTAGCGTGTCGCTTATTCTATCGGCACGATTGCGGGCACCGCCGCGCCCGCTTTTGCTGCCCCTACGCAGTTGAGCAAAGTCGCAACTAGGAGCATCCGTATACTTAGCACGAACCGTGCCGGTTTTGACCGAGTGCCCATTTTGCGCTGTTCTCACGCGCGAGAATTGATAGTTTGCCAAGAGACGCTAGCCACAATAATCTAGTTCCAATCGGTTCGCTTATTCCACCTACACTTTCGGAGCATTTGTGGGCCATCTCTAAGGCTGGCGGCGCGGCAAGCCAGCGCTCTCGAGCTTCTTCATCATCCACTGGAAATGGCTAACTGCACAACAGAATGGTTGCTAGTCCCAGCACTATGGTTAGCCCAATCCGACGTTGGTTTGCGCCGCTTTTCCAACATCGATCCGCGCTGATAGGCCGCAACCGTCTTATCGTTCACAACGTGTGCCAGCGCGGCCTCCGCTAGATCGGCTGGCCAAGTCGTTTCTTCTGCCACCCAATCGCGGAACGTGGAGCGAAAGCCGTGCGCGGTTTCTGTCCGGCCCATATCGCGAAGCGCCTTTGTCAGCGTCATATCGCTCAACGGCTTGCCGCGTTTTGCACCGGGAAAAACGAGGTCCGTATCGCCGCGCCGATGTGCCTTCATCTTTTCAAACAGAGCAACGGCTGGGGCGGATAGTGGAACGACGTGCTCCCGGCCGGCCTTCATTCGCTCTGCTGGAACCGTCCAAATTGCTGCCTCCAGGTCCAGTTCCTGCCAAGTCGCCAATCGCAACTCGCCAGAGCGCGCCGCTGTCAGAATAACGGCTTCAAGTGCCAGCCGCCCCATCGTCTCGCGCTCGCGCAAGGCTCTTAAAAACTCCGGCAGTTCAGCATGTGGCACAGCCTTGTGATGCTTCACCCGTTCGCGTTGCTTGGGCAGCGCCTTGTCGATCACAGCCATTGCGAGCGGCCCGTCGCGAGATCCTTTGGCAACGGCCCAATCGATCACCGTGCGGATACGCTGGCGCAATCGGCGCGCGGTTTCCGGTTTAGTTAGCCAAATTTCCGCCAGGGCATCGCGGACGGCTGGCGCGTGAACTTGGGCGACCGACACGTCACCGAAAGCGGGGAATGTATATGTGCCTAAAGTAGATAACCACTACGCACGATGCTTGCCGTTTTTCCAGCCGCTCATGTGTTCGGCGGGGACCAGAGCCGCCGCCTCGCGAAAGGTCGGAACGCCAGCCGCTCTGCGCCGCAATGCAACCGGATCGATCCCGACTTCGATTTGAGCGCGCACCGTATTCGCCCGCTCGCGCGCCAGCTTCAATGGAACCTTGGCAGCACTACCCAATCCTAGGTCGCGCCGCTTTCCGTCCTTCTGAACGCGAACGATCCAGCTTTTCCCGCCTCGCTTGCCGATTAGCAGCGCCAGCCTGCCCCGTCGCCATAGCGCCCCGGCTTACTCGCGGCCTTCACCGCCGTTGCTGTCAGCTTGCCCATATTGCTCTACTCCCACACTTTCTCCCACATCGTAACCCGGCTTGTAAGGTTCAGCAAGGGCCAGCCGGGAACAGCTAAAGGGTCATTTCCCTAGGGATAGAGCGAGTTTCACGGCTGGGAGGGATTTGGGAGAAACAGACCATTGGCGGTGCAGTCAGTCTAATCGCAACTTGTCTCCGATTTGCGCGTCCATTTCAACTGAGTGTGAGAACAGGCCATTAGGTTTTGCCAGTCAGCCAATCCAGCTGAACGGACAGTCTTGAGGGCCTGTTTGTCGATGAGGTGGTGTTGAGAGGTAAAATGATTGTGGACGTTGGCGTGGACCGAGGCAAAGTTCTGTAGCGATCAGTCTTGTGGCAAATGTCGATCTCGCGTTCGGACAACAAGTTTTCGACATACCGCACGCTCAGTGGAAACCGCACATACATCATCACGACCAAGCGGATAATCTTAGGTGACGAGTTGAAATAGCAAAACGGACTGACTGGTTTGGGCAAACTTTTGAAGCATCCCCCCGCTATGCTGCTTGCTTGTCGGTCAGCATCTTGCGGAGACTACTCGCGGTCAGAGGGCTGGGCCGACCTAGCAAGTAGCCCTGTACGTTGTCGCACCCTGAGGCGCGGACGTGGGCAAGATCTTCGGCGGATGCGACATGTTCGGCAGTACTAACGGTCCCAAGCGAACCACAAAGCTTGGCTAACCCATTGAGCAACCTTTGGCGCCGTGGGTCTTTGGCAAGGCCTGCGATGAGAGAACCGTCGAACTTCACCGCATTGAAATTCATTTCGCGCAGATAGGAAATGGAGGCGCTTCCCGCGCCAAAATCATCGAGCGCGATACTAGCACCCGCCGCCCGCAGCGCCGCCAGGTGTTTCCGCGGAAGATCGAACTCAGTGAGAACGGCCGTTTCGGTAACCTCCAGCTGCACCCGCTCCGCTGAAAATCCCGTGTTCGCCAATATCGCCAAAAGGGTTTCGGAGGCGGCCTCTGTGCACAGATAGACTGCGCTTACATTGAAAGACAAGGAGACTTGGGTCGGCCAATCCCGTGCGCAGCATGCCGCAAGTTCGAGCGTCCGTTCGGTAATCTCACCAATCATATTCAACTGCTCGGCGATCGGGATAAATTCGTTTGGACTTACCGGGCCAAGCGTTGAGCTTTCCCACCGCACCAAGGCCTCCAGGGCGATCAGTTCACCCGTCTGAGCTGTTCGGATAGGTTGGTACACGACTTCCAGTTCACGAAGCAGAGTTGAGTCTCTAACCGCGGTCTCGATGATCAGTCGACGGTCCTCTCCACTGGAGATCTCATCGGAGTATGTCGTCGACCTTCCACTGCCTTCCGCTTTTGCTTTGTATAGGGCGGCATCGGCTTGGCTAAGCAGAACACCGTGCTCAGACTCGGGGCCGTCACCCAGCGCAAGTCCGACGCACCCGCCTATCCTAAGCGTGCGATCTCCCACCGAGATAGGTTCGTTCACCGCCGCAATTAGCCGCGGGATTGCACCAGATGCTTTTACCCACGCACCCCGCCCCTGCCAGAGGATAGCAAATTCATCGCCCCCCATTCTTGCTACAAAGCTTTCCGGCGCAAACCTCTCTACCAAGCGTGCCGCAATAGACGACAAAGCGACATCGCCCGCTTCGTGGCCAAACACATCGTTGATCGGCTTGAAACCATCGAGGTCGATAGAGGCCACGGCGATGTCGCCCGGCTCATTCGATATATGACCTTCGAGCACGTGAATGAAAGCGCGTCGATTAGCTATGCCGGTAAGGGGGTCGGTCAACGCCTGCTGCTTGGCTGAAAGTTCGGCTTCTCGAGCGCGATTGCGTTCCGCTTCAAATGATAAGCGAGAGGAAACGAGTGCGGCAATGTTGCGGCTCTGCAAATTAACAAGACGATAAGTTAGGAAGAGAACCAAGAACAGGCTCACGCCCATTCCGAACTGCGGGCCGCTTCCGAGGATCAGGAGATGGGCACTGAGCGGCATCCCGAGTAGAAACAGAGGGGCGGACGCCGCCCGCGGATCGGACGAAAGCGCAAATGCGCATCCGATTGCCGAAAGACTGGCGAAAAACGCAATTTCAACCGAGCTGGCCGGAAAGTTCAGGAGTAGATATTGGGCCCAAATCGAAAACCCACCCGCAATCAGAACAGCCAAGATGCGCGATCTCAAGATTTGGGTGCGGGCCTCGTGGGCATCCACCAGAATATGGCGAATTTTGACCCAATGGCAAAAACGCAAGAAAATCACGGCGATCAAAACGCCGGGGGCTCCCAGCATAGTTTCTAGAACGCCACTCGTAGACAGGCTGAGACCTATGACGCTCGATGCGACAATGACATAGAGAAGCGGTATCTGCCGCAGCAGCCCGCCATAGCGCTCTTTAGTCTGTGCCGACTCTACCTCGCTGTCGCAAAGAGTGAAACCGGCTTCGTCCCCATTCTCCATGTGGAGTTAGTTACCCGACAGATATTTATAAAACGTGGAGCCGAGTTACGGAGACCGCCAGATCGCATTAACCCAGTATCAGTGGTGTGCTTCAGGAAACGCGAAGACCGAAATGTCGTCAGTTGCTGCATGGCAGCCATCGAGCTTATCGCAGCCAGAAGCGGCCAATCAGAAAACGGCCTTTCCGGACTTCGATATACAATTTTGTTCTTTGACGAAGAACGAGGAAATCATTGGCGATGTTGGAAAAGTTAGAGAGCGTTCGGCGAAGCCGGAGTGAGCAATTTCATTCGGCAGAACCGCAACGCTCTCTGCATTTATACGTAGGTCGAATTGCTTAGGAAAACATTAACTGGGTAGATGATCAAGCCCGCCAGCTAGATTGATGTACAAACCGGGGTGCCCCTTTCGATCAAAGCTCCGAAAACACACGACTCTGCTCCGCATTGTTGTGCGTTTCCCTTGGGCACGCGTCAGTCGGCGTGGATTCGGCTTGGCTTGCTGGTATCTCCCCGGTTGCTCGATTGCTGCATTCGACGCGGGGTATACTGTGGGACGAAGCACGCTGAACGTAGCCAAAAACAACTGACCTCGTCGAACGTCCGCAATGCAGTCGTTGGCTGACAGTCCGATCTCAGCGCCGAAGTGCATATAGCTACCGATTGGACTAACAGAAGGGCCAACATTGCCTCTCAGCGGCAGCTTTTGGTGTGGGAAGCAGGCATTGTCAGCCAGTCGACGACCATAGACTTGTCCGATCCACTGATTTAGCTAAGATTGCATTGGGTCGGCACCTACCTCTTAAAAAGGATGCCTAATGCATAGTCTTATCAGACGGATTTCGCAGCGATCGCCGCGCCGCGCCTGATCCGGCCAGCAACTCGCGACGTGCGCAATCGAGCCTTCGACAGTGCGTTCTGGAACGGATTTCCAATGCGGCCTGATGACATCCTTATCTCTACCTACCCCAAATGCGGCACTACTTGGACGTAGCGGATCGTGGGCATGATGGTGTTCGGTAGTACTGCGCCTTTCCCGGTGCAGGACATTTCTCCCTGGCCCGACTTCCGGATGCCCCCGCCTGGTGTCATGCTGGGCCTGGCCGAGGGCCAGGTGCGCCGCCGCTTCCTCAAGTCGCATCTGCCCTTCGAAGCACTGCCGCATTACGAGAGGTCAAATACATTCACGTCGCCCGTGACGGACGCGATGCGGCAATGAGCTTCTTCAACCATAAGTCAAACTACGCGTCAGAGGCGATTGCCCGCTGGATCGAGCTCAGCAATTCAGACCCAAAGTTCGGCGACGGCGACAGCTATGACTTCGCACCGCAGGATCCGGTGGCCCATCTCGCCGCATGGGTTGATGGGCCCGAAGACGACAGGCGATCCGGGCGCAGGCTATTTCGCGATGGAGAATAGCTATTGGGCCGCGCGACACGATCCCAACGTGCTGCTAGTGCTCTACAATGACATGAAGACCGACCTTGACGGCGAGATGCGGCGGATCGCCGAATTTCTCGATATCGAGATCGCCGACGATCTCTGGCCTGAAATCGTCGAAGCGGCGGATTTCAAAGCTATAAAAAACGCCGTCGAGCAACTAATGCTGCAAGCGGACGGGGTGTGGAAGGGCGGCGGTAAGACCTTCATCAATAAAGGTACTAGCCGTCGCTGGGAGGGGGTCTTCTTATCAGAGGATCTCGTCCGCTACGAGGCCAAGGTGAAGGTTGAATTCAGTCCATCGCTGGCGGCATGGTGCGAGCACGGCCGACTGGTCGCGGGCGACCCGCGCGCATTGCCCGATTGAACCGATCGGATGCCGCAAAGCGACTATTTATTCTAACCTACTAAACGGCCGCAAATGAGTCGTTAGCAGCAGGACCGTTTCTGTCCGACTGGCTTGAAAAGCGGACGATGCGACCGTTGTTGATAGAACGATATTCATTCCGCTGACCCTTCCGCCTCCAGTACGGCCGCCATGGGCGTTGTACGCGGCAAGCTCTGAAACATTTGCTGTTCGGCTGCTGGCACGGCCGAGCGCGCGATGGTACGCCATATGCCATATACGGCAGTAAGACCTGCAATTGCGCCAATTATAGCAAAAAGGCCCGCGGGCCCAAATGCACTCATTGCGCTTGATCCAACCATCGGCCCTGCCATCGCGCCAGCAGAATAAGTCAGGACAAGGCCACTGCTTGCGCCTACGCGTTCCTCTTCGTCCAGATGGTCGTTAGAATGCGCGACACACAGCGGATAAAGCGCGAATGCAAATCCGCCAAAAATGCTTCCCATTGCAATCGTGCCAACAGCAGGCAGCTGAAATGCTGAGATGGCAGCGCAAACGCCTGCAACCACGGCAAAGCAAGCGATTATGATGCGCCGCCTGTCAAACCTGTCATAGAGCCTGCCCAGCGGATATTGCAATGCCACGCCGCCCGAAATAACGAAGGATGTAAATAGCGCGACTTGCGCGAGATCCATTCCGATGCGCTGCACGTAAACCGCACCCATTGCATAGAAGGCTCCCAAAATTGCGCCAGTAGCAAGCGTTCCGATGATACCGAGTGGCGACGCTGCGTAGAGCTTGCGTATTGAGAATGGTGTGATCGCATCCATCTGTGGCTGCTCCATGCGTGTGAGTAGCACCGGCAGCAAGGCAATCGACAAAAGGACGGCGGAAACCATGAAAGGAAGGTCAGGGGCATCCTGCCCCAAATTCAGCAAGAACTGTCCCGCCGCCTGCCCGCAGTGAAGCGCGATCATATAAGCGGCGAGCACCGAACTGCGATTAGCTGAAGTAGCTTGCCGATTAAGCCAGCTCTCAAGACAAACAAACACCCCTGCCATTGCAAAACCGTCAATAAAGCGGAGCACTACCCAAACGGTTGGCTGATCAATGATAGCGTGGGTCAGGCTACTTGCAGAGAAAACCGTTCCGAAAGCAGCGAATGCACGAATATGGCCGATACGCGAAATCAGCGCTTCGACCCTGAGTGAACCGAAAGTCAATCCGGTGAAATAGCTTGTTGCGGCAAGTCCTATGATCAGCGACGGAACGGCGACGCTCTCGAGCCGGATCGCGATAAGCGTAGATAGAAAGCCACTCCCCACCATCAGGATGAAGATCGCGATTAGCAATGCGCGCCCTGAAAGAGCAGATGCAATCATTTCAGCCAAATAGCTTTCTTGCCTGTCAGCATCAAAACATTCTCACCTGGAATTCTCGGGGCATACATTCAAGCTGATTTGGGCATTGCCTAGTTATAAACCGAAGGATGACCACCATTGCAGCCGTACGCAACTGAGTAGTTAACCGCCTGTACCTCGGTCAACTCGTTCACAAGGACCAAGTTCACGAAGGCGGTCACGATGCGATCGGCGATCAAGAGCTGTTCGACCAGGTTCAAGGCATCTCGATAGCAATGCACGGCGCCACCGTGCGAAAGCCGGTCGTCGCAAGATCGCTGCTCCGCTGACGGGCAAGTTATTCGATGCGGCGGACGAACCAATGATTCCGACCACCTCACGCGGCAAGTCGGGCAAGTTGTATCGTTATTATGTTTCGGCATCGGTCCAGCAGGGAACCAGACCGGCCGACGAAGTAACGCTTCAACGCCTGTCGGCTCTAGAGAGTGAGCGGGTTATCGGTGACGCGATCCAGCGCTGGGTACCGATGGCTTCCGATCCGTTCGCGATCTTGCGCTAGGTCCATATGTCGGCGCGCGGGCTACTTAACACCCCTGTTCTTCCCTGTTTAACAGACAAACCCAACCGATCCCCATCCCACCAGGGACGGGCCGGACAAAACCGCTCTGTTCGCGCAGAAGACACCGCCGCAATGATGCGCTCTTTACGGGATGGCGCGCGCAAACCCGCCCGTTCCGCGAAGTTCCGCGCAGGGCGCACAAGCAGAGACTAGCGCTGGCGTTGGTGGCGGAGCGGGTGGGATTCGAACCCACGAAAGAGTTGCCCCTTTACACACTTTCCAGGCGTGCGCCTTCGACCACTCGGCCACCGCTCCGCATGCCTGTTTGGCAGAGCGGCGCGTCTAGCGAGGTAATCGGGGGCGCGCAAGACGTGCGAATGCGGGTTTTCCGCACGCAGTTAACGGGTTGCGGCCGGATAGGCTTTCGCGGGCGCGTTTGGCGTGCCACTATGGGTCTATGAACAGACTGCTTTTCGGCGGCTCGCTCGCCTTGCTCGCCCACCCCCTCGCCGCTCAGGAAGCAGAGGCCGTTTCCGCGCCTTCGCCAAACCAAATCGTTGCCGAGGCGGCGACGGAGGAGTGGGTGGCGATTGGGCCGGATGATCTGCTGGTGATGACGCTCGCCCCGGACGCGCAAGGCAATGCGCGGCAGGCGGTGATCCAGTTGATGCCCGCGCCGTTCAGCCAGGGCTGGGTGGAGAACATCCGCACCCTTGCCCGCGCGGGTTGGTATGACGGCGTGAGCATCAACCGGGTGCAGGATAATTACGTCGTCCAATGGGGCGATCCGAATGTCGATAATCCGGAAGCCGAGGGTGAGGCTAAGCCGTTGCCGGAGGGGCTACGGGTGATGGGGACGGAGGAATACACGGTCCTCTGGTCCGACGTTCCAGCGGTCTTCAAACAAGCGGGGCACTTGATGGTTTCCGGTGCAGAACGCCTCGAACGTATCGCCCAGGGTGACGAATTCCCGCGCGGCGATGCGTATGCGGCATTGTCGCTTCCTGCTGAAGGATGGCCTCTAGCTCTCGAAGATGGACAGGTTTGGCCCGTCCACTGCTACGGCATGGTCGGCGTGGGTCGCTCCTACTCTCCCGACACCGGAACCGGCGCAGAGCTATACACCGTGATCGGTCATGCGCCGCGTCATCTCGATCGCAATATCGCGCTCGTCGGGCGGGTGATAGAGGGGATCGAGCATCTGTCCAGCCTGCCGCGTGGCAAGGGTGATCTCGGCTTTTATGTCGATCCGGCCAAACGTGTTCCCATTAAGTCCATCGTACTGGGTAGCGAATTGCGCGAACCGCCGCATTTCGAATATCTCTCGACCGAGGGCGAAGCCTTTGCTCGCTATGCCGAAGCCCGCGCCAATCGCCGCGATCCGTTCTTCATCGCCCCCGCCGGCGGGGCGGATATCTGCAACATTCCGGTGCCGGTACGGCGGGTCGCGAGCGACGACACCCCGCCAGACTAGAGCTCAGGCACGCTCTGCCTGAGTTACTGCATCGCTTGCGCGCAGGGCGCTGAGGATGCGGGTGAGGTGCGGCAGATCCTGCACCTCCAGCAGCACGTCGTAAATGCCGAAGGGGTGGTCCATCTGGGTGAGTTCCAGCGAGCGGACATTGGCATGGTTCTTGGCGAAAATGGTCGCCATTTCCGCCAGCGTTCCGGGCCGGTCATACAGCGTTATGCGCAGTTGCCCCATAGCGCCCTTGCTGCGTTTGTCCCATGACAGGTCGAGCCAGTCGGCATCGATGCCGCTGGCCAGCTGTGCGCAATCGATCGCGTGGACCTCCACCCGCTTTCCCGCCTCGCGCAGGCCCACGATCCGGTCGCCGGGCACCGGGTGGCAACAATCGGCCAGGTGAAAACCGACGCCCGGCGTCAGCCCCCTGATCGAGATCGCGCGTTCCTGCTTGGTCCAGTCGACCGGCTCTTCGATATTTTCGGTACAGCCGGGAACGAGCGCTTCCATCACTTCGCGGTCGCGGATCTTGGCCGCGCCGATGGCGTACATCAACTCGTCCTCTTCCTCCATTTCAAGGCGCTTGAGAGCTTCGCGGATGGCTTTCTTGCCGATTTTTGCGGGCACGCGAATGGCGATTTCATCGAACACCTTGCGGCCGATCGCGGCCACTTCGTCACGTTCCTTAAGCCTTACTGCGCGGCGGATGGCGGCGCGCGCCTTGCCGGTGACGACGAAGCCTAGCCAGCTCATCTGCGGGGCGGCGTCCTTGCCCTTGATGATCTCCACCACGTCGCCATTGTTGAGCGCGGTGCGCAGCGGCATATGCCGTCCGTTGATCTTCGCGCCGACCGTTTGCGCGCCCAGATCGGTATGTACCGCAAAGGCGAAATCCACCGGAGTCGCCCCCTTGGGCAGCTGGAACAGTGCGCCCTTGGGGGTGAAGGCGAACAGCCGGTCCTGGTAGATTGCCATGCGGGTATGTTCGAGCAGCTCTTCCGCATCGTGGCTCGCATCGACGATCTCGATCAAGTCGCGCAGCCAGCCGACCTGCCCATCGGGCCGGTCGCCCTGTTTGTAGGCCCAATGCGCTGCCAGCCCGAATTCGTTGCGCTGGTGCATGTCCGACGTGCGCACCTGCACCTCCACCCGCATCGAGTTTTCATACATCAGCGAGGTATGGATCGAGCGATAGCCGTTGTTTTTCGGCGTGGAGATGTAATCCTTGAACTTGCCTGGAATGAACTGCCAGGTGGTGTGCAGCACACCCAGCGCCGCGTAACAATCCGCCTCGTCATGGCAGACTACGCGGAAGGCCATGATATCGGTCACCTGCTCGAACGAAACGTGCCGCTCGGCCATCTTCTTCCAGATCGAAAACGGGTGTTTCTCGCGCCCGGTCACTTCCACTTGCAAGCCCGCCTCGGCCAGCGCCTGCTTGATCGACAGCGCAATCGCGTCGACCTGGCCGCCATCCTGCTTGCGGATCTGGTCCAGCCGCCCGGTGATCAGCTTGTATGCCTCGGGCTCCAGCTGTTCGAAGGCGAGCAGCTGCATTTCGCGCATATACTCATACATGCCCACCCGCTCGGCCAGCGGGGCGTAGATATCCATCGTTTCGCGCGCGATCCGTTGGCGCTTCTCTTCGCTTTTGATGAAATGCAGCGTGCGCATATTGTGCAGCCGGTCCGCCAGCTTGACCAGCAACACGCGGATATCCTCGCTCATGGCGAGCAGGAACTTGCGCAAATTTTCCGCCGCCCGCTCGTTTTCGGGCATCGCCTCGATCTTGCTGAGCTTGGTCACCCCATCGACCAACCGCGCCACGTCGGCACCGAAATTTTCCTCGATATCCTCGATCGTGGCGAGCGTATCTTCCACCGTATCGTGGAGCAGCGCGGTCATGATCGTTTCCTGATCGAGCTGCAGATCGGTCATCAACCCCGCCACCTCGACCGGGTGGCTGAAATACGGATCGCCCGAGGCGCGCACCTGCGTGCCATGTTTCTGGACGGTATAGACATAGGCGCGGTTAAGCGCCGCTTCGTCGGCGGAGGGGTCATATTCCTTGACCCGTTCGACAAGTTCGTACTGGCGCAGCATCTTGGGATTGAATGTGCGGTGGCAGGGCCGCAGGGGCAAGCGGAATCGTGCCGGTGGCGTGCCTTACGTCAGTTCCACTCTGCCACCGGAGGCAGGCTCATCAAGATTGCGTCGATATTGCCCCCGGTTTTCAGACCGAACAACGTGCCCCGGTCATAGACCAGGTTGAATTCCGCATAGCGGCCGCGCCATTCCAGTTGCCGGCGCTTTTCATCCTCAGTCCATTCGGCATCCATTCGGCGGCGGACGAGCTGCGGGAAAATGTCCAGAAACGCCTCCCCCACATCGCGGGTGAAGTGAAAATTCCGCTCGAAGGCGGCGTCATCGTCGCATTCCAGATGATCGTAGAAAATACCCCCTACTCCGCGATGGCACCCGCGGTGGGGGATGTAGAAATAATCGTCGGCCCATTTGCGGAAGCGTTCGTAATAGGTCGGGTTGTGCGCCATGCAGGCGGCGCGGAAGGCAGCGTGGAACGCCTCGGTATCGTCCTCATACGGGATTGGCGGGTTGAGGTCCGCACCGCCGCCGAACCATGCCTTGCCGGTGGTCAGGAAGCGGGTGTTCATGTGTACGGCGGGCACGTGCGGGTTGGCCATATGGGCAACCAGGCTGATGCCAGTGGCGGCGAATCCCGGCGCATCGGCGCTCGCCCCGTTCACCTGACCGGCAAATTCGGGGCTGAAGTTCCCGCGCACGGTGGACACGTTGACGCCGACTTTCTCGAACACCTTGCCCTTCATCAAACCGCGGGTGCCGCCGCCGGGATCGTCATTGCCCTCCTCATGCCGGTCCCACGGCGTATATTCGAACGCGGCATCGCTGCCCGCTTCTCGCTCGATCTCTTCGAAAGCCTCGCAAATGCGGGTGCGCAGCGCTTCGAACCAGTCGCGCGCCTGCTGTGTCTGTTCGGAGTGATCGTTGTGGGAATCGGCCATGAAATGCGACTTGCCATTATCCCCGCCACGCGGCAATAGCAGCCCATGGTTCCCCTTTCGTTCGCAGGTCAGGAATTGGCGCTCACCAAATCCGGCGCGGTCTATTGGCCGCGCGAGCGAGCCTTGCTGGTGGCCGATCTCCATCTGGAGAAAGCCAGCTTTTACGCCAGGCACGGCCAGATGCTGCCGCCCTACGACAGCCGCGAAACGCTGGAGCGCGTCGCGACCGCGATCAGAGACACCGGCGCCAGGCGGGTATTTACGCTGGGCGACAATTTCCACGATTCCTCTGGCAGCACACGGTTGGAAAGCCACGCGGCGGGAATGCTCAGCGCCCTCACCCGCGCGGTCGATTGGGTGTGGATCACCGGCAATCACGATCCTTCGATGGAGGCGCGCAATGGTGGCTCTATCGCCGAAGAGCTCGAGATAGGCGGCATGGTCCTGCGCCACATGGCCAGGCGCGGCGAGACCCGGCCCGAACTGTCCGGCCATTTCCACCCGCGCCTGCAACTTACCATCCGCCACCGCCGCATCCGCCGCCCCTGCGCCGTAGTCAGCGCATGCATGTCCGGGCCGGAAGATCAGTCCTGCCGGATGATCCTGCCGGCATTCGGAGCCCTCACCGGCGGGATGGATGCGGGCGATCCGGCCATCGTAAAAGCATTGCAGCCGGCGGGAAAGATCGATGCGCTGCTGCCCGCTGCGGGCAAGCTCGTACGGTATCCACTGTGGCGGGAGGCGGCGTGAGCCTCCCGGCGCCCATTTTATATTCCGTCGAACTACTGACATGGTGGCATGTAGCCATTTGGGCAGCGGTTGTTCTCATGATCGGATTACAGGGTAGTCAAAGCGAGTTATCACTACTTGCGAAATTAGGCTTTGCAGCGGCAGCAGTCGCGCTGTTCTACCTGCTTTTTATGCCTATCATAGGGCAAGTTTTTGGCGATAAGTTTTCTTTGTCGCAAGTCTGGCCCACATCGGCACTGATAGGTATTGGCGTTGCGGCCACATTCTATCTCTATATCTTCGCGATCAATGATAAGGACGCTCCGACAGACTTTTTCATTTTCGGATTTCTAATTCATTCTGTATTTCTTGGCCTCGTCCTGAATTTGTTTCTGTTCTTGGTTCCGAGGGTAGTTAGCTATGGCCCGGCAGAGATTCCGGCGATGTCCTGGGGCGTGATAAATCAGACACAGGGTTTGCCCTAGCGAATCCATTCGTTTGCCACTAAGTAGCCCGTCATAACCATGGCATTACAGGAGAACGCCCCATAGCCCGTCCACCCCGGCGCATGAACACGCCGCCCGTAAAGAGCGGCCCGCGCTACGATAATATGATCCAGTCCGACAAGGTTCGCGTCATCGACGAGAACGGCGAGAATCTGGGTTTGATGTATACTGGAGAAGCGATCGATCAGGCGGCGGAAGCCGGCCTGAATCTCGTGGAAGTGTCCCCCAACGCGAACCCGCCCGTCTGCAAGTTCCTCGATGTCGGTAAATACCGTTACGAGGCGCAGAAGAAGGCCAATGCCGCGCGCAAGACGCAGAAGACCCAGGACATCAAAGAGGTCAAGATGCGCCCCAATATCGACACGCATGATTATGACGTGAAGATGCGCAACGTGTTCAAATTCATCGAAAATGGCGACAAGGTGAAGGTCACCCTGCGCTTTCGCGGACGCGAGATGGCGCACCAGCATCTGGGCATGGATTTGCTGAAAAAGGTGCAGGACGACACCGGTGAAGTGGCCAAGGTGGAAGCGTTCCCGCGTCTCGAAGGTCGGCAAATGCTGATGGTTCTCAGCCCGAAATAGAGCATCCGGCTCGGCAAGTCCCGACCACTTGTCGAGCCGCTATTGCCGTTCATCGGAAGTCTCTCGCTGCAAATAGCGATCACCTATTAAGGTGCCTTTCAGCTTCAATATCAGACGAATAAGCTTCGCATTTTTATGCTCCGGGAGTCCTCAGCCATGTTAGCCTCGCAACCGTCAATACTCACCCTTCTAGGGCTAGGCGCAGCCTCGCTTGCCTTGGTCGGCGGCGCTCCGGCCGCGTTGGCGCAAAGCAGTACGTCGCCAACGGCCGCGTCCAGTTCTGCTTTTGCGCAATTTGCACCGCGCCCGGCAGCCGGTTCACCCCGGCTGGATTATGAATTGTGGGACGAGGCGCTGGATTTTTTCGTACTGAAAATGGGCAAATCCACCCGGGAGAACGCATCCCGCCCCGAACCCGGATTGGGAACAAGGCGCGTCTGGGGTCATGATTCCCGCTACAGGCTGGAAGGCAACCGGATCGTCTTCTCGTTTCTGGAACCCGAAGTCATTCAATCGCTGACCGATTACCGGGCGGATCTGGAGCGGATTGCGGGCGAAGTCGATATCGCCACCCTGTCCCGGAACGAACAACTCGCCTTTTGGATGAACCTGCATAACGTCGCGGTAATCGAACAGATTGCGCGCAATTATCCGGTCGCCCAGCCCGCTCGCATGAAGATCGGGGCCGATCAGGTTCCATTGGACGATGCGGGTATCGTGACCATCCGCGGTGTGACGATGAGTCCGAAAGATATTCGCACACAGATCGTTTATCCCAACTGGAACGATCCGCGGGTCATTTACGGCTTTTTCCGCGGCGATATTGGCAGCCCTTCGATCCAGGATATCGCCTTTACAGGCGGCAATATCGGATCGTTGTTGCAAGAAGTCGGCAATGAGTTCGTCAACTCGCTGCGCGGCGCGCACAAGCAGGGCAGCAAGCTGATGGTCTCGGAAATCTATGCCGAGGCGCAGCCATTTCTGTTCCCCGATTGGCCGAACGATCTTCGAGCGCATCTGGCCGATTATGCAGATGCGCCGGTCAAGGAAATTTTGGCGGAAACAGACGAAGTTAGCGCCACGGTCTATGAAAACGACCTCGCCGATCTGATGAACGGTGAACGCGATCCGCAATATGGTTTTGTCACTCAAAGCGACGACCGCTTTGGTTCGGTCGCCCAGCGCTTCAGAATTCCCGGATCGGTCCAACGCCTGTTGCAAGAGCGCGCGCAGAAGATAAACAAGCTGCGGGAGCGCAAGCAATTGCAGGGGCGGGTTATCCTCCTGAACCCGAATGGGGACTGGGCCGGTGCAGAGGAAGTCGAATAGCGTAGATAAAACACTATCCCGGCACGCTGGATGACAGCGCGCCGGATCGGGTTGATCATCGGCGCACTGGCGCTGCTGGCCGGAATTTTCGCCCCGACCCCCGCCGGGATGGAGCGCGAAGCGCTAATCGTGGCCGGGTTGGTCGTGTTGATGGCATCCTGGTGGATGACCGAGGCGATCCCCCTGACCGCCACAGCCTTGATGCCCTTCCTGGTTTTGCCGTTCGCGGGCGTGATGGATGCGCGCGAAACGGCCTCCGCCTATTATTCGCCTATCCTGTTCCTGCTGCTGGGCGGCGCCTTCATTGCACTGGCGATCGAGCGGACGGGGTTGCACCGGCGGCTAGCCCTGGCGATCCTGAAAACTGTTGGAGGAAGAGGCGGACAGGCCGGTTTGCTGCTGGCATTCATGATCAGCGCGGCGATCTTGTCCATGCTGATCTCCAATACTTCGACCGCGCTGATCATGATGCCGATGGCGCTGGCGGTGCTGGCCGGGGGCGGTCTGGCGGCGAAGGAGCAGGAAGGTCTGGCGGGCGCTTTACCGATGGGCATCGCCTTTGCCGCCAGCATTGGCGGGCTTGGCACGCTGGTCGGCTCGCCCACCAACGCGATCGCTGTCGGGCTGCTCGATACGACCATAGGTGTGCAGATCAGCTTCGCGGAATGGACGCTTTACGGGTTGCCGATTGTGGTGCTGGGCGTACCTTTGGCAGCGTTCATCATCGCCAAGGTGCAACAAGTCGCCAGCCACCCTTTCGACGTGGCTGCCGCACGCAACGCGATTACCGAGACCGCGCCGATGGGCAGTGCGGAGCGGCGATTGATGGTGATTGTCGCGCTGACGTTTCTTGCCTGGATGACCCGGCTGATCGTTGCACCCTATTTGCCCGCCGGATCATGGACCGACGGGACGATTGCCATCACCGCAAGCCTGGCGCTGTTTCTGCTGCCCGACGGCACCGGGCGGCCGCTGCTGCTCTGGCACGAGGCGGACCGCGCGCCGTGGGGCGTTATCATGATGTTCGGCGGCGGGCTGGCTCTGGCAGCCGGAATGGGCGCCAGCGGCCTGGCCGTGTGGCTCGGCAATGCGCTGCTGTTCCTCGATGCCGTGCCGCTGGTGCTGGTTGCGCTCGCGATCGTAGGCATGGTCGTGCTGATCACCGAATTTGCCAGCAATGTCGCCACGGCCAGCGCGATCATCCCGGTTGTGGCCAGCCTGGTGGTGGCGCTGGGCGGCGATCCGGTGCTTCTCGCTATGCCCGCCGCGTTGGCCGCCAGTTGGGGCTTCATGCTGCCAGCAGGCACCGGGCCGAACGCGATTGCCTGGTCAACCGGACACATCCGCATCGGCCGGATGGTCAAAGCCGGGCTGGTGCTCGACATCATCGGCATCGGTATGATCGTGGCACTGGTGTGGATGGTTGCGGCCATTACCTAAAAGCTCGCTTGAAGCGGCGCCCCCATCGCGATAATCGGGCTGCGGTGAATAGGGCGGCGGTGCAGATGCGTTCCTGCGGAGGTTAGGAACGGGCGGCCCGCCATCCCGTCAAGCTCCTGCCTTCCTGGGAGCGTGAATGCAGGAAGCACATTTCATGACCGATGCTGTCGATTCGACCGATACCCCTACCCCCCGCCGCAAGCCCAAGCCCGAGGCGACAACCATCGCCGGGCGCAAGCTGAAGCCCAGCACATTGATGATGGGCCACGGGTTCGACCCGGCTTTGTCCGAAGGATCGCTTAAAGCGCCGATCTTCCTTACCAGTACATTCGCGTTCGAAAACGCCGCGGCGGGCAAGCGCCATTTCGAAGGTATTACCGGCAAGCGCGAGGGCGGTGCGGAAGGGCTGGTCTATTCGCGCTTCAACGGCCCGAACCAGGAAATTCTCGAAGACCGCCTCGCGATCTGGGATGGCGCGGAAGACGCGCTGAGCTTTTCCAGCGGGATGACCGCGATTACCGTGCTGATGCTGGCCTATTGCAGCGCCAACGACGTGATCGTCCATTCCGGCCCGCTTTATGCGGCGACGGAGGGTTTTGTGGCCAAGGTGCTGGCGAAATACGGCGTCAAATATGTCGATTTCCCCGCCGGTGCGACGCGTCAGCAGCTGGACGATGTGCTCGCCCGCGCCAAGGATATGGCGAGCGAGAGCGGCGGCAAGGTCGCGATGATTTATCTGGAAAGCCCGGGCAATCCCACCAACGCACTGGTCGACGTGGAAGCGGTTAAAGATGCGCGTGATGCGGCGTTGGACTGGTCCTGCCCGATCGCCATCGACAACACCTTCCTCGGCCCACTGTGGCAGCGCCCGCTCGATCACGGGGCGGATATCGTGTGCTATTCGCTGACCAAATATGTCGGCGGCCATTCGGATCTGGTTGCGGGCAGTATTGCTGGCGACAAGAAGTGGATGGACCCGGTGCGCGCGCTGCGCAACACAATGGGCGGCATTGCGGATCCCAACACCGCGTGGATGTTGTTGCGATCGCTGGAAACGGTCGAATTGCGAATGCAGCGCGCGGGCGAAAACGCCGCCAAAGTCTGCGAATTCCTCGCCAGGCACCCCAAGGTCGAGGGGCTTGGCTATCTCGGCATGATCAAGGATGCGCGCCAGCAGGATATTTACGACCGCCATTGCCTGGGTGCCGGCAGTACGTTCAGCGTGTTCATCAAAGGCGGGGAACAGGAATGTTTCGCTTTCCTCGACGCGCTGCGGATCGCGAAATTGGCCGTCAGCCTTGGCGGGACGGAAACCTTGGCGAGCCACCCTGCCAGCATGACCCATCTGTCGGTTCCGGAAGGCCGCCGGACCGAGCTCGGCATTTCGGATAATCTGGTACGTATCAGCATCGGGATCGAGGATCCGGACGATCTGATCGCCGATTTCGAGCAGGCGCTGACGAAAGTCTGACATGGCCGGCAAAACCTTCCTCGTCATCGGGGCCGGGGCCGGGATTGGTGGTCACGCCGCCGCCCGGTTTGCCCGCGAAGGCTATCATGCAGTGCTCTGCCGCCGATCGGACGAGGAAGGGCTGGGCCGCTTGGTGTCGGCGATAGAAGCAGGCGGCGGGCAAGCGACTGGCCGCCTGCTCGACGTGTCGCAGGACGGTTCCATTGAGGAACTGGTCGAGCAGGTTGAGCGCGATATCGGGCCGATCGACACTGTGCTTTATAACATCGGCGCGCAGATCGGGAACCGCTCGCTGGCCGATACGCCGCATCGCACGTTCGAATTGGGCTGGCGGCTTGGGACGTTCGGCCTGTTTCGGCTGGCCCATGCGCTGACCCCGCGGATGGCGGAGCGCGGCAAATCAGGCATTGGGGGCACCATCATCGTCACCAGCGCCACGGCCGCCGTGCGCGGCAATGCCGGTCAGCACAGTCATGCCGCCGCGATGGGCGGGCGGCGAATGCTATGCCAGACGCTGAACGCCGAGTTCGCGCCGCAGGGCATTCATGTTGCCCATGTGCTGATCGACGGACCGGTGGATGCGCCCGATACGCTCGGCAAGATGCTGGGCGAGCAGTTCGATGCCTATAAGCAGTCGAAGGGCGAGGACGGATTGCTCGACCCGGCCGCGATAGCCGAAACCTACTGGCATCTGGCGAACCAGCCGCGCAGTGCCTGGACCCACGAAGTGGATCTGCGACCGTGGACCGACACGCCCTGGTGGAACGATAATTAGGCGGCGATGCTAGGTTGATGCAGGGTCGGCGCGGGGTTCGGCCTACCCCTTCCACTCGCGGCGCTCTTCGGCCTGTTTCAGCACTTCATAGGCCACGCTGACCGCCTGGAACTGCTTTGCCGCTTCATCGTCGTCCGGCTTTACATCGGGATGCACTTCCTTCGCCTTGGCGCGGAAGGCCTTTTTGATCTCTGCAAATTCGGCATCGGCCTCCAGTTCCAGCACGTCGAGCGCACGCATCTCGTCGGATGAGCGCGAGCCATCGCCGCTGCCCGCCCAGCCATAATGCTGCGCCTCGGCATAGCCTGCATTCTCGGCCTGTTCGGACTTGGTGCGTTTGGCCTTCTCTTCCTTGTCGAGGCCTTCGAAATAATCCCAACCGCGATTATATTCCGCCGCGTGTTTCTGACAAAAATACCACCGGTCCGGGCTGTTGGGCGATTTGGGCGCAGGGCAATCGCCCGGCTCGTCGCAATTATGCCGGTCGCATATGCGAAGATTGGTCGCCTCCCGGCTACCGCCATAGGCCCGCCAGCGGGGAAAACCCCAATCGTTTGAGCGCCGCGCACCGGCCATTATGTCGTTCGTCCGAGGATCATGGCGGTCAGTCTAGGGGTGCTGGAACGATTTTAAAAGGCATGGGAACAGGTTGCAGTGTGAAATGTTGCATTGCAACACTTTCTTAATATCGGCAGCTTAAGTGCCGGTGCAGATAGATAAGAGAACGCAATGAGCCGTCAATTGACCCTATCCGCCGCAGTCAGCACCGTTGCCATGGCTGCGTTTGCGCTGGCTGCGATGCCGTTTTCTATCATCGCCTAATCAAGCGCCCCGGCGCAGCGAACATACTCGCCGCGCCGACGCTTTCCTGCCGATTATGCCGCGCCGCGATCAGTTGACGATTACCGTCACCGCGCGCCGGTTCTGCGCCCAGGCTTGCTCGTTCGAACCCAGCGCTACGGGGCGTTCCTTGCCATAGCTGACAGTGCCCAGCCGGCTGGCGGGTATGCCCAGGCTAACCAGGTAGTTTTTCGCTGCGTTGGCGCGCCGCTCGCCCAGGGCGAGGTTGTAATCGCGCGTGCCGCGCTCATCCGCATGGCCTTCGACCGTGGCGGTCAGGTTGGTGTATTGCAGCAGATATTGTGCCTGCGTCTGCAGTGCTGCGGCATCCTGGCTATCGATGTTGAAGCGGTCCGTATCGAAATAGATCACGTTTTGCCCATTCACCGCATTCACGAAATGCTGCTGGGTGCCCAGCACCGGACCGGCCGGCTGGGTTGCCTGGGTCGGCGTGGAAACGGTGGTTACCGGCTGGGGAGGCAAATCTTCGGGTGCCTTGGATTTGCAACCGGCCAGTCCCAGCGTTCCGGTGACGATTGCTGCGGTCAGGATGCGGGTGTTCATGAGTATTCTCTCCTTGGGAAAAACACACGGCGCGACCCCTCGCCGTCATTAGGTTGAATGCATTCAGGGCAATATCGGTCCCCACGCCGGGTCCGAAGCATCGACCGGTGTGGGCAGGCGGCGCAGATTATCGCCCGTCAGATCGACCTGGTACAAAGCGGTTTCGCCGCTGCCGCGCGAGGTACGGAAGAACTGCACGATCCGGCCATTGGGCGCCCAGGTGGGTGCCTCGTCCTGCCAGCTATCGGTCAGATGGCGCAGCCCTCGTCCGGCGGGATTCATCACCGCGATACGGAAATTGCCGGCAATATGGGTGAAAGCGATCTGGTCGCCGCGCGGGGACCATTCGGGGGTGGCCGCGCGCCCGCCGAAGAAGCTGAGGCGGCGCTGGTCGCTGCCATCGGCGTCCATGATATAGACTTGCTGGCTGCCCGAACGGTCGCTTTCGAACACGATGCGCGAACCGTCGGGCGAATAGGATCCACCAATATCGATTCCCGGCGCGGTGGTCAGGCGAACGCTCGGTCCGCCATTGGCCGAAACGCGGTAGATGTCCGTGTTGCCGTTCACTGCCATGGAATACAGGATCCAGTCGCCATCCGGGCTCCAGCGCGGGGCGAAAGTGGGATTGTTGCTTTCGGTCACCAGCGTCTGCCGTCCCGTGCCGATATCGTAAATATAGATCCGCGGATTGCCATCGACATAGCTGAGATAGAGCAGCTGGCGGTAATCGGGAGAATAACGCGGGGTCAGCGCGGTGGAGCGCCCGGTGGTGATGAAGCGGTGGTTCGCCCCGTCGCTATCCATGATAGCCAGCCGCTTGGTCCGGTTATCCTTCGGTCCGGTTTCCGCGATATAGGCGATGCGGCTGTCGAAGAACGGGCTTTCACCGGTCAGCCGCGAATAGACCAGATCGGCGCATTTATGTGCTGCGCGCCGCCAATCGGAAGGCGGCACGACCCAGCCGCCGCGAGCCAGCTCGTCCTTCAGGGCCATGTCATAGAGATAGCAGCCCACCACCAGCTTGCCATCGCCGCGCGCACGGACATAACCATGCACCAGCATTTCCGCCCCGCGATTGGACCATGTTCCCCAGACCGGATCGGTGATGTCGGCAAATTGGGGCTGAGGCAGCGCGTCCGGCCCGGTCGGCTCGAACAAACCATTATTACGCAGATCGGCGGTGATGACCCGCGCCAGCTCCTTGCCGAGCGCGGCAGTGCCACTGGCATTGGCGGGGGTGGTGCGATTGGAATCGGTCGCGAATCCGGGGATCGCGATACCAAGATCATCGAGGTTGCCTTCGAATGAAACCGAGCCCGTCAGACCATCCTGATCATCATCCGCAATCGCGGTCTCCTCCACCTCCAGCGGCGCGGTGACCGGCGGCGGGCTGCCCAGATCCTGCGCCATGACGGGCGAAATCGAATAAGCGAGAAGCATCGCTGCGGTTGCTCCCCACACCCCGTGCGCCCTGAGGAACGAGGCCGCAAGCCGAGCGGGTGTTTGAATGGTTTTGGTCATTGGGACAGTTTCCAATCGAAGCTGATCGTGGCTCTCTTCCAAGCCTCGTAATACTCATCGGGCAAATCGAACGGGGCGGCAAGTTGCACTGCACGAATGGCCTGTTCACCGTGACGGCCGGCCTGCGCCTGGTTGGTTGCGTTCACTCCGGTCTGCCGCCGCAAGCGCGGTGTACCGGCCAGCGATCCGTTCTCGTTCAAGCTGAAACTCACCACGCTGACGATCTCGTCGACTTCCGGCCCGCTTGGCGGCGACCAATGCGGCTTGAGCTGGCGGGACAGGGCTTGCAACAACGACGCCTTCGCGCTGTTGCCGATCTGGGATGCGGGCACGCGGGTTTCTGTAGTGGCGGCGCTCGCCCCTGCTCCCTCGAGGAAATTGTCGCCCAACCGGCTTGCCCCGCTAGGCTGCTGAGCGGCGGGCCGCGATGTCGGCCGGTCCGGTCGGCGGCGAGGCTCGCTGCTGGTGGCGCGCGGGGCAGGCGCGGGAGTGGACCGGGCGCGGGTCGGCCGTGGGCGCGGAGCCCGGGAGGCGGCCGGGCGCGGCGGCTGGGTTGCAACTGCCCGCGGTGCGGGGATCGGTTCCGATACCACAGGGGCCGGGATCGGCTGCGGCATTTCAGACAAGGTAGGGGCGGTGGCCGCCCGGCTTTCGGGCACGGGCATGGGTGCGCTTGCCTCCAGACCCACATCCTCGGCCAGGCTCACCGATACACGCTCGATATCCGGCAGTTCCGAAATTTCGGGCTGCATCAGCAATGCCGCTGCCAGCCCGACATGCAGCACCACCGCGACCCCGAGGGCAATGGTTTCATCGCGGCGTAAGGCGGTTTGTCCCATGATGCGCGGCTATGCGCCCCCCCCTGAACCGTCGCTGACCTCGGTTGACGCGGAGCCGGACGTATCCGGCGTTGGCGCGATCACGGCGGGCGGTGCGGCGGAACTGTTGGTGACCAGCGCAATCGAATTCAGCCCCGCGCGGTTCAACTCCCCCATGATCCCCATTACCTGCCCGTAAGACATCAGCCTGTCGGCGCGCAGGGTGATGTTCGGCGGGTTTCCGACAGAGTTGGAAACGATTTGCTCGAGCCGGCCCGGCAATTCTCTGGGCGCGAGTGGCTGGTTATCGAGGTAAATCACCCCGTCGCTCGCCAGAGTGACCGACACTTCCTGCGTTTCCTGGGGCAAGGCACCGGCGCGGCTGTCCGGCAGCTCCACCGGAACCCCGGCGGTAAGCAATGGCGCGGTGACCATGAACACGATCAGCAGCACCAGCATCACATCCACCAGCGGGGTGACGTTGATTTCCGCCATCGGCGCACGCCGCGATCCGCGACCCGGCCGGGAAGAGCTATGAACGCCCATTGCCACCCTACATGCTCTCCAGCTGGCGGCTGAGGCTTGCCCCGAAGCGGTCAGCGAAGCGCTGCAAATTCGCCTCGTACCCGTTCACCGAATGGCTGAAGCGGTTATAGGCGATTACTGCGGGAATCGCCGCGAACAGCCCGATGGCGGTGGCAAACAACGCCTCCGAAATACCCGGCGCGACCACGGCGAGCGAGCTGCTTTCCTGCACCCCGATCTGGAAAAAGCTGTTCATGATGCCCCATACGGTGCCGAACAGCCCGACGAACGGCGCAACCGAGCCGGTGGTGGCAAGGAAATTGAGCCGGTCGGACAGTTCGTCCGATTCCTGTGCAACCTGGCTGGCCATAGTAGCGGCGAGCCGTTCGCGCGTTCCGTCGCGGTCTACCACCTTTGCGCCGCCGGTCGAACGGCGCCATTCGTTCAGCCCGGCAGCGGCCACGCGGGCGGAGGGGATGTTCTTCTTTGTCTGCCGCTTGTTGAACGCGGCAAAATCCTCGACCTCCCAGAACTCGTCCTCATAGGCCTTGCTGCGCCGCCTGACCCCGCCCATCCGCAGAGAGAAGGAGATAATGATCGCCCACACCCAGATACTGGCCAGCACCAGCCCCAATATCACCGCCTGGACCACAATATCGGCCTGCAGGAACAGTTCGACCGGATCGAGCCGTGTCGGTGCGCCGGCAGCGGTTGCAGCGGCAGCGAGAAGTGTCAGTTCGGTCATGCGGTCTCATCTCGGGATAGAACGGTTTTGAACGCCTCGCGCCATTCGGCGGGTTGGCGCCGGGGGCGGCCATCGGGAGCGACGAAGCCGACCCGCAAGGTCGCTTCGCAGAGCTTTTCTGAACCGGGCCCAAATCCCCGGTAGGCAATCTGATGCATCCGGCAACTGGCAGCACCCAGTTCGGTGCAGCGGGTTTCGATCACCACATCGTCATCCAGCTTGGCTGGGCGAAGGTATTTCAACTGAATATCGGCCACCGCATAAGCGCCCTCGCCCGCCTCGATCGCGGCGCGCTGATCGATATCGAGCAGCCGCAGCAGATCCGACCGCGCCCGTTCGAACCAGCGCAGATAATTGGCGTGATAGGTGATGCCGGACAGGTCCGTATCCTCGTAATAGACCCGCACCGCATAGAGATGCAGCGGGCCATCGAGTATGCCGCCCGGAGGTGTCGGTTGCGTCTTTTTCACTGCGCCGGCGTCTAGCGCAGGGCCGACTCGCCCCGCAAGCGATAGCGACGAAGGGAACCGCGTGTGCGGCAGGCCGTTAGGCGCCGACAATCATCGGCCCAAGCGGTTGTCCGCCGAATATGTGGACGTGGAGATGCGGCACTTCCTGTCCCCCGTTTCGACCGACATTCGCCATGGCCCGGTATCCGCGCACCACCAGCCCCTTGTCGCGGGCGACATGGCCAACCGCGCGGACAAACCCGGCGATCTCCTCGGCCGATGCTTTCTCGCTGAAATCGTCCCAGCTGACATAGCGGCCCTTGGGTATCACGAGGATGTGAACCGATGCCTGCGGGTTGATATCGTGAAAGGCATACGCCCATTCGTCCTCGTAGACCTTTTGCGACGGGATTTCCTCGCGCAGGATTTTGGCGAATATATTGCTGTCATCATAAGGTTGGGTCGGATCGATCGGCATCAGGCATCTCCCTTGTCTGCTCGGGCAGCTTTTTCTTCCAGGCCGGACAGGCCTTCGCGCCGCGCCAATTCGTCCAGTACCTTGGCAAACGGAACATCCTTGGCGTCAAGCAATACCAGCAGGTGGAACAGCAGATCGGCCGCTTCGCCCGTCAGTTCCTCTTGATCGCCCGTCAGCGCGGCGATCAGGGTTTCGGTCGCTTCCTCGCCTAACTTACGTGCCATTACCGGCAAGCCGCGCGCGTTTAGCTTCGCGACATAGCTGACATCCGGATTGCCCGAACTGCGTTCGGCGATCGTCTGTTCGAGGCGAGAGAGAATATCCATGGCACCGGTCATTGGCGCGCTGCCAATGTCCGGTCAAGCGGTGAGAATGTGCAGCCTCATCTGTCGTCGCCGCGCCCGTTGCCGGCGCTGTAACGCCCGATCAGCAGGCCGAGTACACCCAGGGCAAACAGTGCCATGTTGGACGGTTCGGGCACCGGCACGGCACCGGACGCATGCGCTGGAGCGGCAATCAACAGGGCGGCAAGGCTGAAAAATCGAACCATCATTCGCGGTTAATGCAAACCGCGCGCCAGTCCGATGGACCCGCGAAAAAAGGCGGTCGGCGGTGGTTAATGGCGGCAGGCAGCGGGCGGCATTTGTAAACCTGCCCGACATTATCCAGCCTGGGAAGGCGCCCTTGCCGGTATTCCCGCTGCACGAAGCGCCGCCTGTGCCTCAGCCACCGAATGAGTGCCGAAATGGAAGATCGAGGCGGCCAGAACGGCGTTGGCATGGCCTTGCGTCACTCCTTCAACCAGATGATCCAGAGTGCCGACCCCGCCACTGGCGATAACCGGGACGCTCACCGCATCGGCGATTGTGCGGGTCAAATCGAGGTCATAGCCGGATTTCGTACCGTCGCCGTCCATCGACGTGACGAGCAATTCGCCCGCGCCGAGTTCGGTCAATCTAAGCGCATGCTCCAGCGCATCGATCCCGGTTGGCCTGCGCCCGCCATGGGTGAAGATTTCCCATTTGCCGGGTGCGGAGCGCCGGGCATCCACCGATGCCACGACGCATTGGCTGCCCATCCGCTCCGCAATATCGCTCACCAATTGCGGCCGCGCCACCGCTGCGCTGTTGACCGCGACCTTGTCTGCGCCTGCCAGTAGCAACGCCCGCGCGTCCTCTACCGACGCCAAGCCCCCGCCCACGGTCAGCGGCATGAAGCAAACCTTGGCCGTGCGCGCCACCATATCGAGCAGCGTTCCACGCCCCTCGTGACTGGCCGAGATGTCGAGAAAACACAGCTCATCCGCCCCGGCGAGATCGTAGGCGCGCGCTTGCTCCACCGGATCGCCCGCATCCTGGAGGTCGACGAAATTGACGCCCTTGACCACGCGGCCATCGGCCACGTCGAGGCAGGGGATGACGCGCACGCGAACGGTCATGCCGGAATGCCTGCCACAAGCCGGTGGGCGATGGTGCGAGTAGGCAAGCTAGGCTCTCTCGGCCATTGCGAGCGCTGCCGCCAAGTCGAGCCGCCCCTCATACAGCGCGCGTCCGGTAATCACGCCCTCGATCCCCTCCTGCGCATGCATCGACAGGATATGGATATCATCGAGACCCTTCACCCCGCCGCTGGCGATCACCGGCAGATCGGTCTGCCGCGCCAGCTCCACCGTCGCATCGATATTGCAGCCTTTCAGCAACCCGTCGCGCCCGATATCAGTGAACAGAAGGCTGGCAACGCCCGCATCCTCGAACCGCCGCGCCATGTCGGCCACCGGCACATCGGAAACCTCAGCCCAGCCTTCGGTCGCGACCATGCCGTCCTTCGCATCGACTGCCACAACAATGCCGCCTTCGAATTCGCCCGCCATCTCGCGCACGAATTCCGGGTTTTTCAGCGCAGCCGAACCGATAACGATCCGGGCCACGCCCAGATCGAACCAACCCTCCACCGCCTTGCGATCACGAATGCCGCCGCCCAGCTGGACATAGCCCGGGAATGCGGAGACGATCCGCTCTACCGCTTCGCGGTTGCGGCTCTCGCCCGCGAAGGCTCCGTCCAGATCCACGACATGGAGGTGCTGCGCACCGGCATCGGCGAACAGCTTCGCCTGCGCCGCCGGATCGTCACCATAGACGGTGGCGCGGTCCATATCGCCTTCGGCAAGGCGCACTACCTCGCCATTTTTCAAATCGATGGCGGGAAACACGATCATGGTTGCCACTCCAGAAATTTTGTCAGGACTGCCAGCCCGTAGGATTGGCTCTTTTCCGGGTGGAATTGAACCCCGGCAATGTTGCCGCGCGCCACGGCCGCCACCAGCGGGCCGCCATGATCGGTCATCGCAGCGATATCGGCACGGTCGGCAGGCGCGAAGTGATAAGAGTGGAGGAAATAGGCCTCACCCTGCGAAATCACCGCATGATCGCCGCGCGGCGATACGTCGTTCCAGCCCATATGTGGCACTTTGACGGCTTCTGCGCCCGGTTCGATCAGGCGAACTTCTCCGCCAATCCAGTCCAGCCCGGCACACTCGCCATGCTCCAGCCCGCGTGTGGCGAGCAGCTGCATTCCCACGCAAATGCCCAGAAACGGCGCGCCGCCCTGCAACACTCGCTGCTCCAAAGCCTCGACCATCCCGTCGACCGCGCGCAATCCCTCGGCGCAGGCGCGGAAAGAGCCGACGCCCGGCAACACGATCCGATCGGCACGTCCCACGAAATCCGCATCGGACGTTACCACCACACTCGCCCCGACTGCCCGAAGCGCATTTTCGACCGAATGAAGATTGCCCGCGCCGTAATCGACCAGCGCGATGCTTTGTCGGGCGAGCATCTACGATGCTTCCAGGGTCGCGGCACCAGCTCGAGCGCAAGCGAGCAAACAAATTTCAGCCACCAAGCTGCCCCTTGGTGCTTGGCACGGCGTCACCCTTGCGCACATCGAGTTCCACCGCCTGGCGCATCGCACGCGCAAAACCCTTGTAGACCGCTTCGCAGATATGGTGGTTGTTCTGCCCATAGAGCAGCTCGATATGAAGCGTGATCCCGGCGGCTTGCGCAACCGAATGGAACCAGTGCTCGATCAGCTCGGTATCCCATTCGCCCAGCTTTTCCTGGCTGAAGCCCGCGCGCCACACCAGATATGGCCGCCCTGAAATATCCAGCGCCACCCGCGCCAAAGTTTCGTCCATCGGCGAATAGGCCTGGCCATAACGGCCAATCCCGGCCTTGTCGCCGAGCGCGTCGGATAGCGCCTGGCCCAGGGCTATTGCGCTGTCTTCGGTGGTGTGGTGCTGATCGACATGCAGATCGCCATCGACCTTCAACGTCACATCGATCAGTGAATGGCGGGAGAATTGCTCGACCATATGATCGAGAAAGCCGATTCCGGTCGAGATGTCGTAACTACCCGTCCCGTCGAGATCGACGGCGACTTCGATCTTCGTTTCGGTGGTATCGCGAGAGATGCTGCCTTTACGCATGAGCGGCGCTATAAACCGCCCGCCAACAGGTGCAAGCTGCTCGCATGGTAATCGGGGCGAAAACAAACTGGCGCTTGACCCTGCGCGCGCGCCTCGCCACCTAGCAATTCATGAGTGACGATACGCCAGACAGCCTGATCCCCTATGACGACATCGTGCAGGAAGCCCTGCGCGCCGTGGTCGGCCGGGTGCTTGGCGAAGTGCAGCAAAGCGGCGGCGAACTGCCGGGCGAACATCACTTCTACATCACGTTCAAGACCGGTGCGCCCGGCGTTTCCATTCCCGTGGCTCTGCGCGAACGCTTCCCCGATGAAATGACGATCGTGTTGCAGAACAAGTTCTGGGAACTGGACGTTCGCGAGGAAGATTTTTCGGTTGGCCTCAGCTTCAATGCCGTCCCCTCCAAACTGACCGTCCCCTACAGCGCGATAACCGCTTTCGTGGATCCGGCGGTCGATTTCGGGCTGCAATTCCAGGCGACCGTCGCCGATATGTCGCCCGAACAGCACGAAAACGCCGAAAATGACGCATCCGGCGACCATTCGGAACAGGGTGACCGGGCCAGCGTTGGTGAAAGCGAAGACGGCTCCAATGTCGTCACGGTCGATTTCGGCCGGAAGAAATAGTTTCTCGTGCCCCGGAATATCGCGGCGCGGTATTGAACAGGGCAGGATATGAGCAAACACATCACCGATCGCGGCGCACACAAGCTGGCCGAGGCTGCGCGCAAGGCGAATGGTCCGGCGGATAAGGTGCCGGGCCCGAGCACCAACCCCGCGACCAATGTCCTGATCCAGGATATTCTTCTCAGAAGCGTGGGCCGTATTGCTCGCCAGACGGTCGAGAAAGGCCTGCTGCGCCGCCGCTACGATCCCAAGCTGGCAAAGGATATCGTGGAGAACCGCTCCATGGTGCAGGCTTTGGCGGCCTATGGTGTCACCAAGCTGGCTACTCGCTCCGTTCCCGGCGCATTGCTGGTAGGCGGCGGGTTGCTGGCCAAGACGCTGTTCGACCGCAGTCAGTCGCGCCGTGCCTCTCGCCGTGAAGGCCACCGCAAATTGATGCAGGATGCCGAAGAGTAAGCGGCAACCCGCCAATTCGGCCCGGCACTTGATTTCTTGACCGCGCCTGCGGCAAGAGCGCGCATGGCCGAAACACCCCGCAGTCCCGATACGCTCCACCGCCGGGGCCTGATGTTCATTCTCTCCTCGCCTTCCGGCGCGGGCAAGACCACGATCGCGCGGCGCCTGCTGGCTGCGGATAGCGAAATTGCGCTTTCCGTCTCCTTCACCACCCGCCCGATCAGGCCGGGCGAAGTCGAAGGCCGCGATTATTATTTCGTCGATCGCCCCGAATTTGAGCGGATGGTGGAGGAAAACGAGTTCCTGGAATGGGCCGAAGTGTTCGGCCATCTTTACGGAACCCCGAAAGCCCACATCAAGGCGGGACTGAAGGCCGGTCAGGACTTTCTGTTCGACATCGACTGGCAAGGCACTCAGCAGCTCTACCAGCGGATGGAAGTCGATGTGGTGCGGGTTTTCCTGTTGCCGCCCAGCATCGCTGAACTGCAGCGGCGCCTGTCATCGCGCGGGACCGACAGCGCCGAAGTGGTAGCCGACCGGATGGCCCGCGCCCGCAGCGAGATCAGCCATTGGGACGGTTACGACTTCGTGGTGGTCAATGACGATATCGACGCGTGTTTCGCCAAGGTGCGCGGCATTCTGGAAAGCGAGCGCATGCGCCGCGCACGCCAGACCGGCATCGTCGATTTCGTGCGCGACCTGATGCGGTAATGGTAAGCGGGGCAGCCTCTTTGACAGAGCGGGAGCGCGAGGTGCTGCGCCTGTTGCTGGCCGGGCACACGGCGAAATCAGCCGCAGTCCAACTCGACCTCTCGGTTCACACGATCAACGATTACCTGCGCGAAGCCCGTAAGAAACTTGGGGTCACCAGCAGCAAGGAAGCCGCGCGGATCCTTGCGGGAAGCGAAGCATCGCCCCCCAATAATGATGCACCCCAGTCAATCGGGATGGCCCCGGCGGCGCCAGCGGACCACAATCGGGCTCTATCGGAGGGAAACGCTGCAAGACGCGGCCGTACCGCACTGATAATTGGAGCAATCATCATGTTGGGAACAATCATAGCAGCCGCTTTGGCGATCTCCGCAGGCGGAGATACTGTCAGTGAAGCCGAGCCTGTCTCCGCATCGCTTCCCGCGGACGACCGGGCTGCAGCCGCAGCTGCTCAGAACTGGATCAAATTGATCGACGAGAGCGCTTGGCAGGAAAGCTGGGTAGAGTCGGCCAGCTATTTCCAATCCGCCGTAACTGCGGATCAGTGGACGACCACCGCCTCTTCAGTGCGCGAACCGCTGGGCGCGGTGGTGATGCGGAAGGTCGAGACTATCGAGCGCCGCGGCGAGCTGCCCGGTGCGCCGGCGGGCGATTATCAAATCGTGCAGTTCGGAACCGATTTTGCCGAAACCAAGGCGCGCGCAGAGACAGTCATATTGGTCAGCGAGGCTGGCGAATGGAAAGTCGTGGGATATTTCATCCGCTGACCCGCCCACTCAGCGGCGGACCGCCGGGTCTCAATCGCCTGACGGATCTACGAAATTCCCGGCCCCGATATTGGCGTTCACCACGCCGCCATCGATCGGAATGGTCGTGCCGACCACGTAATCGCCAGCACGGCTGAGCAGGTAGATCGCGCCCGCAGCCATGTCCTCGGTAACACCTACCCGGCGCGAGGGGATCCCCTTCTCAACCATATCCGCATTGTCGCGTGCGGCGCGGTTCATCGCGCTGGGGAAAGCACCGGGGCCGATGCCGTTGACGATGATGTTATGCCCCACCAGCTCCGCCGCCATCCGGCGCGTCAGGTGGATCAGCCCAGCCTTGGACGCCTGATAGGGATAGGTCGGCCACGGATTGCTCTTCATCCCGTCGATCGATGCGATCATCAGCACCTTGGCCGGGCGTTCTTTCGTACCCGCAGCCTTCAGCAGCGGGAACAGCTTTTGCGTCAGGAAGAACGGGGTCTTTACGTTCAAATCCATCGTGCGGTCCCAGCCCGCTTCGGAAAAGTCCTCGAACGGCTCGCCCCATGCTGCGCCGGCATTGTTGACCAGCAGGTCGAGCTTGTCTTCCTGGGCCGCCAGCTCGTCAGCCAATTGTTCGATGCCGTCCATCTGCGACAGGTCGCCGACCATCCCGATAACCTTGTCGCCCAGCTCGGCAGCGGTGGCGTCCACCTGCTCCTTCTTGCGGGCGACGATGTAAATTCGTGCGCAGCCCGCTTCCAGCAGGCCTTCGACGATCATCTTGCCGATGCCCCGGCTGCCGCCGGTGACGAGTGCCACCTTGCCTTGCAGGCCGAACAGGTCGTTCAATTTCATCATGGTCGGCGCTCCGTTCAATAACCGCTCAGCTGAGCAACACGCTCGGTATGGTAATATTGGTCGCCCAGGAATTCCTGCAGCGCCCGGTCACGCTTCATATAAAGCCCGATATCGTATTCATCGGTCATGCCGATACCGCCATGCATCTGCACGCCTTCCTTCACCGCCAGGCCCGCTGCCTTGGCGACCTTGGCCTTGGCGACCGAAGTCATCAGTTCGGCGCTGGGTGCATCGGCATCGAGCAATTGCGCGGCCTTGATCGTGGCGGCGCGGGCGATTTCGACTTCGCTGTAGAGATGCGCGGCGCGGTGCTGCAAAGCCTGAAACTCCCCGATGACCTTGCCGAATTGCTTGCGCTGCTTGAGGTAATCGACGGTCATGTCCATTGCGCCCGACGCGACGCCGACGCCTTCCGCCGCGGCTCCGATCCGCCCTGCGTTGAGCATCCGGCCCAACACTTCGCGGCCGCCATCGACTTCGCCGATCACGGCATCGCCATCCAGCTCGACATTGTCGAATGTGACGTGGGAAGCCATTGAGGAGTCGACCAGTCGCACGGCATTCTGGTCCAGCCCCTTGGCGTCCTTGGGCACGGCGAACAGGGTAATCCCCTCATCGTCATTATCCTCGCCCGAAGTGCGCGCGGCCACCACCAGCATATCGGCGCTGGTGCCGTGGATCACGAAATCCTTCTTGCCCGAAAGCCTGAACCCGTTGCCCGATTTTTCGGCGCGAGTAGCGATGCGCTGAGGATTGTGTTTCGCGCCCTCGTCCACCGCCACGGCGAACACGTGATCGCCGGAAATCAGTCCGGGAAGCCAGCGTCCGCGCAATTCCTCGCTGCCCGCATTGAGCGCGGTGGCAGCCAGGACGCTGCTGGTAAGGAATGGCGAGGGGGTCAGGTTACGGCCGATATTCTCCAGCACGATGCCTGCCTCGACATGACCCATGCCCAGCCCGCCATCATCTTCGCCAACCAGGATGCCGGTGAAGCCCATTTCGGCGAACTGCTTCCACAATTCGTGGCCGAAACCATCCTTGCAATCCCGGTCGCGCCAATGGCGCAGCTGTTTTGCTATGGCACCTTCTTCGGCCATGAATTGCTGCGCCGTATCGGCCAACATGGTTTGATCTTCGTCGTGATAGAGTGGCATTCGGGTTCTCTCCCCAATCGATATGTTTTGTGCCGCCACCTTTGGCTGTCACTCCCGCGATGGCCGGGATGACGAACGGAAGCTGGCGTCGTGCGTGTAGTTGCGAGCCGTCAGCCGCCCGGCAGTTCCAGAATCCGCTTGGCGACGACATTCAGCATCACTTCGCTGGTGCCGCCTTCGATCGAATTGGCCTTGGTCCGCAGCCAGCCGCGCGGACGCGCGCCGCCATCGGTCTCGTCGCTTTCCCATTCCAGCGCGCGGCTGCCGCCGGTGCTCATCATCAATTCGTGGCGGCGCTTGTTCAGTTCAGTGCCGACATACTTCATCATGTTCGGCTGCGCGGGATGGCCCTTGCCCGCTTTCATCTCGTCGAGGAATTTCTCACCCATACAGCCATAAGCCAGCGCATCGACATCGAAATCGGCGAGGTCGGCGCGCAGAGTGGGGGATAATTCGCCCGAATGCTCCGCCGCATGGCGAGTCATCGCAGCGCCGATCGCGCTGGTCCGGTCGCCGCCACCTGCGCCGGAAATCATCTCGCGCTCATGGCCGAGCAGGTATTTCGCCACGTCCCAGCCGCGATTGATCTCGCCGACATAGGCCGGGCAATCTTCGCCATAGCTCTTGGGCACCTGCACTTCGTCCATGAAGGTTTCGCAAAATGGGCTGTTGCCGCTGATCAGCAGGATCGGCTTGGTCGAAACGCCCTCGCTCGCCATGTCGAACAGCATGAAGGTGATGCCCTGATACTTGTTCGCCTTGTCCGTGCGCACCAGGCAGAAAATCCAGTCGGCCTGATCTGCATAGGAGGTCCAGATCTTCTGGCCGCTGACTTCCCAGTGATCGCCTTTGTCTTCGCCGAAAGTCTGCATCGAGACGAGGTCGGAGCCGCTGCCCGGTTCCGAATAGCCCTGGCACCAGCGGATTTCGCCATTGGCGATTTCGTTCAGGAAGCGCTGCTTCTGGCCCTCCGTGCCGAATTTCAGCAATGCGGGGCCGAGCATCCAGATGCCGAAGCTGCTGAGCGGGGGGCGTGCATTGATGCGGGCCATTTCCTGGCGAAGGATCTTGCCTTCCGCCGGTGAGAGCCCTGCGCCGCCATATTCGGTCGGCCATTCGGGAACGGTATAGCCCTTGTCGCGGCACGCCTGGAACCACGCCTTTTGCGCATCGTTCTTGAACGTAGCTCCGCGCCCGCCCCAATAGACATCGCGTTCGTCGCGCACGGGTTGGCGCATTTCTTCGGGACAGTTGGCTTCCAGCCATTCGCGGGTTTCGCTGCGGAAGGTTTCGAGATCGGACATATTCGCTCTCCAGATATCCTTGACGGGCAGAGTCGCTGCTCCGTTCCGGTTGCCGCCAACGTAAGGCCAAAAACACCGCTGCCGCAAGCGTTCAAACCACCATTGGCCATTCCGTAGCGTCAGCCGGACCGTATCCGGTGAGCGATACAAGCCTGCGTTGACCCGGATGCGCAATCGCCTAACGTTGCGAAATGCAACTGGAGGGGCGGGATGGACAGATTCGCGATCGATAAAAGGGCGCGCCTTCTACGATGAGCGAACGTCCTGCTGTTCCGCACCCGCTGCCCATGCGGCTGAAAGCGATCCACGGCTTTGGCGCGGTGGCGTTCGGGGTGAAGGATAGCGGCTTCAGCTTCTTCCTGCTGCCATTCTACAACCAGGCGCTGGGCATGGATGCCGGGCTGGTCAGCCTGGCGCTGGGCCTCGCGCTGTTGGTCGATGCGGTGGTCGATCCGCTGATCGGCAATTTGTCTGATCGCACGTGGTCGCGCTGGGGGCGGCGGCTGCCATGGCTGTATATTGCGCCGGTGCCGCTGGCGTTGATGTGGGTGCTGCTGTGGTCCCCGCCCGGCAGCGAAGCGCCCAGCTTCTGGGGATTGTTCGGGATTGCGGTGGGCGTGCGCATCCTGTTGTCCGCCTGCGAGGTTCCCTCGGTCAGCCTGGTCCCGGAACTAACGCAGGATTACGACGAGCGCACCACGCTGTTTCGCTATCGCTATCTGTCCGGCTGGTGCGGCGGGATCCTGATGATGATCCTTGCCTACACCGTGTTCGTGCCCGGATCGCAGGGCGTGCTCAATGCAGATGGTTACGCCGCGTTCGGAATATTCGGCGCGGTGCTGATGGTCGCATCGGTGATCGGATCGGCGGCCGGCCAGCATCATTTGGTGGCGCATTATCCGGACCAAAAGCCCGGTCCCTTCAGCTTCTCGGGCGCATTTGCCGAGATACGCGAGGCATTTTCGGAAAAAGCCTTTCTGATCTTCGCTGCGGGCGGACTGGCAGCCTATGTCAGCCAGGGCATGACGTTCTCGATGACGAATTACGTTATGATCTTCGTCTGGATGCTCGATGGGGCGGCGCTGTCCCTCTATCCCGTAACGCTGTTTCTGTCGGTCGTGCTGATGTTCTTCATCGTCGGCCCGATGCACCGCAAGCTCGGCAAGCCGCGCAGCGCGGCTTATGCGGCGTTGATCGCCCTGGCCCTCTTTCTGGTGCCATATGTGCTGTTCCTGCTGGGCCTGTGGCCGCAAGCGGGCACGTTAACCTCGACGCTATGTCTTTATGTCCTGTTGTTGTTCGGCAATACGTTTGCCGTGGTCGTGATGATTTCGGCCTCTTCGATGATTGCCGAGATCGTCGAGGCGTTTCAGGAGCGGACCGGCAGGCGAGCGGAAGGATCGTTCTATTCGGGCAATTGGCTGGTGCAGAAATGCGCGACCGGGCTGGGCATTTTCCTCACCGGCGGGGTGATCTCCGCCTCCGGCCTTTCGAGCGACGCCTCACCCGGGGCGGTGCCGATGGATGTCCTCTCCACGCTGATCCTGCTTTATGGCGGTATTACCATCGTCCTGACATTGATTGCCGCCTTCTGGCTTATCCGGTTCCCGATAAACCGGGCCGATCATGAAGCCCGGGTGGCAGCGATGACCGCGGGCGATGACGCTACGGAACCGCAGGTCGAAGTGCCTCACCACCCGCCCCGATAGGCTCTGCCTTCGGCGAAACTACCCAATGCCGGGCTTGGCGATGCGGCATAGCCGTGCCACTTACACGGCCACACAGAATCGAATTGGAAGGAACGCGAACATGGATTTCGAACTGACAGACCGGCAGCAGCATTGGCGTGACCGGGTGCGCGATTTCATCCAGAAAAACGTCCGCCCACGCATGGACGACTACAAGGCCGAGGACGCCAGCGGCGATCGCTGGAAGGTCCTCGAAACCGTGCAGCAGGAAAAGGCCAAGGCCAAGGCGCAGGGGATCTGGAACCTGTTCATGCCGCCGCGTGGCGCGCTGGTTCACGTGGACGAAACCTTCGAATTCGAAGGGCCGGGCCTGACCAATCTGGAATATGCATTGTGCGCGGAAGAAATGGGCCGTGTCGGCTGGGCCAGCGAAGTGTTCAACTGCTCCGCCCCCGATACCGGGAATATGGAAGTGTTCCACCGTTACGGCACGCGGGCGCAAAAGGATGAGTGGCTGACCCCGCTGATGAACGGCGAGATTCGCAGCGCCTTCCTGATGACCGAACCGCGCGTTGCATCGTCCGATGCGACCAATATCGAAACCCGGATCGAGCGTGACGGCGACGAATATATCATCAATGGCCGCAAATGGTGGTCTTCCGGCCTCGGCGATCCGCGCTGCAAGGTCGCCATCGTGATGGGCAAGACCGATACCGGCGCCGACCGTCATCGCCAGCAAAGCATGGTCATCGTGCCGATGGATGCGCCGGGCGTGAACATTCTGCGCCATCTGCCCGTTTTCGGTTACGACGATGCCCCGCACGGCCATATGGAAGTCGATCTGGTCGACGTGCGCGTGCCGGTGGACAATATCCTGCTGGGCGAAGGCCGCGGTTTCGAAATCGCGCAGGGCCGCCTCGGCCCGGGCCGCATCCATCACTGCATGCGGACAATCGGCGTCGCCGAGGAAGCGCTGGAGAAGATGTGCAAACGCCTCCAGCAGCGCGAAGCGTTCGGCAAGCCGATCTACAAGCATTCGGTCTGGGAAGAACGCGTGGCCCGCGCCCGCATCGATATCGAGATGACGCGCCTGCTTTGTCTCAAAGCGGCCGACATGATGGACAAGGTCGGCAACAAGTCGGCCAAGCAGGAAATCGCCATGATCAAGGTGCAGGCCCCCAACATGGCGCTGAGCATCATCGACGATGCAATCCAGGCCCATGGCGGCGGCGGTGTATCGGAGGATTACGGCCTCGCCAGCGCCTATGCCCACCAGCGCACCCTGCGCCTGGCGGACGGTCCGGACGAGGTCCATGCACGTTCCATCGCGCGTATGGAGTTCTCCCGCCATGCCCCCGATCCGAACGAGGATCCGGCGCAGCTGGGCACCGGCATTGCGGCAGGCAGCGGCGCAGGAAGCGCGGCAGCAACGGCTGGAGCGCGGTAATTCGATGAAAGCTGCCATACTCGAAGCCGCTGGACAGCCCCTCCGGATCGGCGATGTCGACATTGCCGATCCGGCCCCGCATGAGGTGCTGATCGACACCAAGGCCTGCGGACTGTGCCACAGCGATCTGCATTTCATCGACGGGGCCTATCCCCACGCGATGCCGGCAATTCCAGGGCACGAGGCGGCGGGAATCGTCGCGGCGGTTGGCAGCGAAGTGAAGACCGTGAAGCCGGGCGATCACGTAGTCTCCTGCCTCAGCGCGTTTTGCGGCCACTGCGAGTTTTGCGTGACCGGGCGGATGGCGCTGTGCCTTGGCGGGGATACCCGGCGCAGCGGCGATCAGCCTCCCCGGCTGACACGTTCAGGAGGCGATGGAGGCCGGGAAACGGTCAACCAGATGCTCAACCTTTCGGCCTTTGCCGAACGGATGCTGATCCACGAACATGCTTGCGTCGCAATCGACAAGGATATGCCGCTCGACCGGGCGGCGCTGCTCGGCTGCGCGGTCACGACCGGTGCGGGAGCTATCTTCAACGCCTGCAAGATCGTCCCGGGTGAAACCGTGGCGGTGGTCGGCTGCGGCGGGGTCGGCCTGGCGACGATCAACGCGGCGAAGATTGCCGGGGCCGGTGCGGTCATCGCGCTCGATCCGATTGCAGAGAAACGCGAACTGGCCAAAGTGCTTGGCGCGACCGAGGCGCTCGACCCGACCGACGAGGCAACCGTGCCTGCCATTGTCAAGGCCACCGGCGGGGGCGTGCATCACGCCATCGAAGCGGTCGGGCGGCAAGCCAGCGCAGACACTGCGGTCAAGCTGCTTCGCCGCGGCGGGACAGCGACGATCCTCGGCATGATGCCGCTGGATTGCAAGGTCGGGCTGGGCGCGATGGATCTGCTTGGCGGCAAGAAACTGCAAGGCGCGATCATGGGGATGAATCACTTCCCGGTGGATCTGCCGCGGCTGGTGGATTTCTACCTGCGCGGGCTGCTCGATCTCGATACGATCATTGCCGAGCGAATTTCGCTCGATCAGATCAACCAAGGCTTCGACAAGATGCGCGGCGGACATTCGGCGCGCAGCGTGATCGTGTTCGACTAGGCGGTCCACCGCGCAAGCGGGGATCTCGTGCAGCAAGCAAAGACTTTTCGGAAGGAGGCCCCCACCTTCGCGGGGGATCGGAAATGACTCAGCAGAAAACCGATTACGAAGCGATCATGGTCGGCACCGTGGATGTGCCGGAAGCCGACAAGCTGGACGAAACAAAGCTGAGCGAATGGCTGACCGCCAACGTCGAAGGCTATGCCGGTCCATTGACGCTGACCAAGTTCAAGGGCGGCCAGTCCAACCCGACCTACCGCATCGACACGCCTTCTCAGGCCTATGTCCTGCGCCGCCAGCCGTTCGGCAAGCTGCTGCCCAGTGCCCACGCGGTGGACCGGGAATATAAGGCGATGGCTGCTTTGCACCCGACCGGGTTTCCGGTGCCCAAGCCTTATGGGCTGTGCGAGGATCCCGAAGTGCTGGGCTCCAAGTTCTTCGTGATGGGCCTGGCCGACGGGCGATCGCTGTGGGATGGGTCACTGCCCAATTCCGAACCCGATGAACGCCGCGCGATCTACCACGCGATGATCGATACGATGGCTGATCTCCATCTGAAAAAGCCGGACGAAATCGGGCTGTCCGATTACGGCAAACCGACCGATTATTGCGCGCGCCAGATCGCTCGCTGGTCCAAGCAATATAAGCTGTCCGAAACCGAGCTGATGCCCAAGATGGAGCGGCTGATCGAATGGCTGCCGACGACCATCCCCGACCAGCACACCAGCGGCATCGTTCATGGCGATTACCGGCTGGATAATCTGATCTTCAGGAAGGATTCGCCCGAAGTACTGGCGGTGCTGGATTGGGAGCTGTCAACGCTGGGCGACCCGGTGGCGGATTTCGCCTATTTCATGCTCAACTGGGAAAGCGATCCCGATGGCCGTGCCGGTATTGCCGGGCTCGATCACGCCGCGTTAGGTATTCCGACCAAGCAGGAAGCGGTGGAACGCTATGTTGAGCGCACCGGCTTCCCGGTCCCGCCCATGGACTGGTATTTTGCCTATAATCTGTTCCGGCTGGCGGGTATCATGCAGGGCATCAAGAAACGCGTGATCGACGGCACCGCCTCCAGCGCACATGCCAAGACGATGTCCGAACGCGTCACCCCGCTGGTGGACCGTGCGTGGGACTTTGCATTGGCCGCCGGGGCCGAGTAGCTAGAACTCGCGGCTCCAGCGCAGCGCCACCCCGGTATCGGCTGGCGCACCGGCAATATGGCCGGGCTGGTCACGGTAGAACAGGCTGGCCGCTGCACTACCGTTAAACAGCCTGCCTCGCCATGCCAGCTCGCCTGCCAGCTCCCGTCCATCGGGGGATAGCGACAGGGTGCGAACGCCGTAAAGCGCGCTTTCGGTGGCGTAATCGTAATCCACCGGCAGGTTCAGCTGCAAGCCGCCGCTGGTCACGCGCAATGGCTGCGACAGGCGCAGACCCACAGTATCGCCCAATTGCAGCACGCCGCGCCGCTGCGCATCGAAGGCCCAGCCGCGCGTACGCACATTCGATCCGCCCGCCGCCAGTCCGGTGCGATCGGCGCGGGTGATCCCTTCGCGCCATGATGCGCCAAGCTGCCAGCGGTCCGCAATATCCCACCGGGCGTCGGCATCCATGAACAGGCTGGCCGCACCGCCGCCAAACCCGTGGGCGAAGCGCGCACCGAGCAGCGTATCGCTTTCATCCATCCAGCTGAGGCCCAGCGTCGCGGCCAGCGGGCCGAAGCGGCGATCCGCAGCAATGCCGAAGCTGCGCACATCGTGGCGCTGGACAACGCGCCCCGGAGCCACCTCGCCATTCAGCGCAGATATCCAGGCGCGGCCGCTTTCCGCGCTCGCCGTGAAACCCCACGATCCGAGCCGGTGCCGCAAGGCGAGCGACATATCGGCAGCCTTGGCAAAGCCATCGTCGCCGCGTCCGCCGCTGGCAATCAGGAACGCCGGGCGCGAGGCACCTTGCAGCTGCGCTACAACCGAATCCGCGCCCTGCCGGTAGGCAAGGCCGAACGATGATTTCGGCGAGATTTTCAGTGCGACATTTGCGGCGAGCACCCTCGCCCGCTCGGCATCGTCGGGGGTCAGCTGCAGCTGGTTCTCGATAGCGGAGCGCTCCCGCGCACCGCGCTGGGCAATCGTGTAAGCCAGCGCGACCGGACCCGCCCCGCCCGAAACGCTGCGCGAGTTGTTCTCCACTGCGTCCAGCAGCGGTTGCCTGGCGGCCGATCCGCGCAGCCCCGCTGCCAGATCATAGCCATAAGCGCGGTCATATTTGTCCAGCAGCACCGTCTCCAGCGACGCCCGGACAAAGGCATCGCCCATCGGGCGCGATATGCTGCCAGTATCGGCCCCGATCGCTACGCTGACCGGACTTCCGGCAAGCGAGGTGCCGCCCTGCGGCGCGAGCGCGGCGGCAATGTCGAGCGCGCCCTGCCCGAAGACCGGGTCCACACCCGCAGCGCCCAGGTCGCGGGCGGAGGTCAGCACGATCTCGGCGATTTCCTGTCCGGTCAAATTAGGGAATGCCTGCGCCAGCAAGGCAACCGCCCCGGCCACTTGCGGGGCGGAAAAACTTGTGCCGGAAAACAGCGTCACGAAGCGGTTGCCATTCTCATCCGTCTCGATGAATAATTCGCCGTCCTGATAGACGCAGCAAATCCGCTCCCCCAGCGCATTGATATAATTTTGCGCGGTATCGCCAGCCGCGTTCGAGAAGGGCGAGCGCTGGCTGTTTTCGTCGATGGAGCCAACGATAATCACGTTTGCCCCAGCCGCCGCCAGCGTGCTGGCCGCGAAGGGGTCGGGCTGGTTCGGATCGAAGCCGGAATTGGGATCATCCGCGTCGTTGCCGGCCGCTACCACGATCACTATCCCCGCCGCCGCCGCCCGAGCCAGAGCATCGCGGAGCGGTGCGCTGACCGTGGAGCCACCCAGGCTGAGATTGAGCACCGTGGCCCCGGCGGCGATTGCCCGGTCCACCCCGGCGGCAATGTCGCGGTCGGTGAAAGTACAGCCATTAGATGCATCGTCGGGACTGTCCGGGCCGCAGCTATTGGGGCCATCTGCGCGCAGGGCAAGAATTTGGGCATCGAAGGCGATCCCCAGAACGCCCGTATTGTTGCGCGCCGCCGCCGCCACCAAGCCGACATTGGTGCCGTGATCGTCCACGCCCGTTAGGGGCCGCCCCGCGCCAGTGACATCGGCTGAATCGGGATGAACACGTCCGGCGAATTCCGGGCTATCTTCGTCCAGCCCCGTATCGATGATCGCGATAATCGATCCGGTGCCGGTAATTCCGTCTTCCCACGCGGATACGGCGTTGTGGAAGGACGGACCGTCCGACCGGCGCAGCTCCGCAGTGTCAAAACCGCTGGTCGGGGTCGGCGTGGGGGTTGGTGTGGGAGTGGGCGTTGGCGATGGTGTGGGTGTCGGGGATGGGCTCGGCGTGGGAGAGGGCTGCGGCGCAGGCGTACTGATCGGCCCGCCACCGCCACTGCTGCCACCACCGCATGCGGCGAGCAGAGCAAACGCGCTGAGGGCGCCGCCCAAACGCAGGCGCGGAGACATTTTGTGGGCTCGATTCATGAAATTAGACCATTCCTTTGGCACCTGCGCTAACATTGCTGCAATAACCAATTCCTGAACGGAAGCGGGCGCGATGTCTATTGTGCAAGGCGCGGCGCTTGCCCGTTCGCCCAGCCTTGGTTAGCAGCGAGCGCCAAGGCACGGTGCCAGTCCGGCAGCCGTCAGCAGGAGCAATTGCGCATGAGTGCCCAGCTACAAACCGCTATCGACCAGGCATGGGAAGACCGTGCCGAAGTGACCCCCGCCAGCAGCGACCTGCGCGGCCATGTGGAGGCGGCGCTCGCGATGCTCGACAGCGGCGAGGCGCGCGTGGCCCAGCCGGATGGTAATGGCGGATGGCAGGTCAACCAATGGCTGAAGAAAGCCGTGCTGCTTTCCTTCCGGCTGAACGACAACACGCTGATAGAGCATGGCTCGGCAGGGGCGCCGGGGTTCGACAAGGTGCCTTCAAAATTCGCCGACTGGGGTGAGAACCGTTTTCGCGACGCCGGCTTCCGAGTGGTTCCGGGCGCGGTGGCCCGCCAGGGCAGCCACATTGCGCGCGGCGTGGTGCTGATGCCCAGCTTCGTGAATATCGGCGCCTATGTCGGCGAAGGCACAATGGTCGATACCTGGGCCACCGTCGGCAGTTGTGCCCAGATCGGCAAGAACGTCCACATCTCCGGCGGTGCCGGGATCGGCGGCGTGCTGGAGCCTTTGCAGGCCGATCCGGTGATTATCGAGGATGGCACATTTATCGGTGCACGCAGCGAGGTTGCCGAAGGGGTCCGCGTCGGTGAAGGCGCGGTGCTGTCGATGGGAGTTTATCTCGGCGCCTCCACCAAGATCGTCGACCGCGCGACCGGGCAGGTCCACCGCGGGCAGGTACCGCCCTATGCGGTAGTGGTTCCGGGCGCCTTGCCGGGTAAGCCTTTACCCGATGGAACCCCCGGCCCCAGCCTGTATTGCGCGGTGATCGTCAAGACGGTGGATGCGCAAACCCGCTCCAAAACCGGGATCAACGAGCTGCTGCGCGACTAAAATCGGGGTTCGAAGCCCGCGATTGACTGGCGCGCTCATAAGGAACACAATTGGCGCAGGGCCGTAGGGTCGGCAACAGCTTTAACAAATGACGGGGAAACGCCATGCATAAAGAAGGCGATGAAGTTCACGTGGACACCACCGAAGCCAGCGGGGGCTCCAGGGAAGGCGTCGTGCGCTGGGTACTGATTGTCGGCACGCTGCTGGCAATCATCCTGCTCTCGGCAATCTGGATGACCGGTGCTGCATTTCAGGGCGACCGCGAAGAAGAGGCCACGATGACAGGCAACATCGAAGCCATGGAAGACGATGGCGACGATACCGACGGCCTGGTCGGCGACCGCCTAGACGAGATCGATGGCGCTGGAACCGATGCCACGGATAGCTCGTTGGACACGGTGGCTAACGACACCGAGGAATAAAATGAGCAATTCGAACAGCTACCAGTCCAACCAATTCGTCAAATGGAACTGGGGCAACGGCGAAGGCAAAGGCCAGATCGAAGAGCGGTTCGAACGCGAAGTGACGCGCACCCTGCAGGGCACCGAAGTCACCAAAAAAGGCGACGAGGATAATCCAGCCTATCTGATCAAACAGGAAGACGGCGACAAGGTTCTCAAACGTGGGAGCGAATTGTCGGCCTGGGACAAAGATTGAGGCAGTACTGAGAAGCTTAGTCGCTCAACGCTATTCGCCCGCCGGATATTCGAAGGGCGGAACATCGTCCATCTGCGCTGAAATCGCCTCCGCCGCGCGCATCACACGCATCATATTGCCGAAGGAAATCGCTTCCAGATCGGCTTGCGAATAGCCGCGCCTCGCCAATTCCGTGAACAGCGCCGGATAGCCTGCAACATCTTCCATGCCGACCGGCCCGGTGCTCATCCCGTCGTAATCGCCGCCGATCCCGATATTTGCGGTGCCTGCCTGTTCGCGGATATGGTCGATATGGTCGGCCATGTCGGAAATGCTGGCGAGCGGAAGCGGGTTGGCTTCATCCCACGCCTCCAGCCGCTTTTCGACTTCGCCCGGTTGCCCCTGCCACAGCGCTTCCAACCGAGCCTTTTGCGCCTGGCGGTTCGCATACCATTGCCGCGCATCCTCGTTCAGGAACCCGGGCAGCGCGACCACCATCACGATACCGCCATTTCTCGCCAGCCGGGACAGCACGCTATCGGGCACGTTGCGCGCATGGCCATTGATCGCGCGCGCTCCGGAATGGCTGAAAATCACCGGAGCGCGGGCGACATCCAGCGCATCATGCATGGTTTTCTCGCTGACATGGCTCAGATCGACCAGCATCCCGATGCGATTCATCTCGCGCACCAGATCCTTGCCGAAATCGGTCAGCCCGTCATGTTCCGGCGTATCGGTGGCCGAATCCGCCCAGGGGGTGTTCTCCGAATGGGTCAGGGTCATGTAACGCGCCCCGATTGCATACATTTGCCGCAGCACCGCCAGGCTCGATCCGATGGAATGGCCGCCTTCGATCCCCAGCATCCCGGCAATCCGGCCGTCGGCGACCTGCCGTTCGACATCTCGTGCCGTCAGCGACAGACCCAGCCTTTGTGGATAGCGTGCGATTAGCCGCTTGGTCACGTCGATCTGTTCGATGGTCGCCTGCACCGCTTCGGGTTCGCTTAGCGCGGCACTGACATAGACCGACCAGAACTGCGCCCCAATCTGCCCCTGCGCCAGCCGCGCCAGGTCGGTATGCATGGTCCGCCCTTCGGAATGCTCCGGACCGGTGGCACTGGTATCCTCGAAATCGAAATCGCCGATGACATTGCCGAACCGGCCGCGCAGCTGGATGGGAACGTCATTATGGCCATCCCACACCGGCGCATTTTCCAGTGCGGCCTGCGCGGTTTCCTCCGGCGTCTGCGCCGTGGCCGGGTTGGAGGCGGCAAGTATCAGGCTGGTGGCGGCGGCGAAACGGATCATGCGAAACTCCCGAAAATGCGGTAATGCTCATCTGATTAGCGCAAGCCGACGCGCTGGCAAATGGAGCAGCCCGATACCCGATCCGCAAGCAGCCATCCGCCAATTGCTGGCCCTACGCGGCCCGGGCAGGACGATCTGCTCGAGCGAGGCCGCGCGGCTGGTCGCCGGGACCGATGGCGACTGGCGCGCGCAGATGCCTCGCATCCACGATGCGGTTGATGCATTGCTCGCCGCGCAGACTATACAGCTGAGTTGGAAGGGAGAGCGGCTGGCACAGCGCAGCGGCCCCTACCGTATCGAGGGGACCGAGCAATGATCCGAGCCGGTATACGTTGGCTGTTGGCGCTGTTCTATGCGGTGGCGGGCTATTTCCATCTCGCTGCGCCGGATGGATTTATGCTCATCATGCCGGCCATGGTACCGGCGCATGAAGAGGTCGTCTGGCTGACCGGGATTGCGGAATTGCTGGGGGCGGTCGGCCTCGTCCAGCCCGTTTCAGTAAGGCTACGCCAGGCTGCCGGTATCGGGCTGGCGCTCTACGCATTGTGCGTCTGGCCGGCCAATATCAATCATATGATGATGTATCTCGATGGCACACTGAGTGGCCCTTCGATGGCCTATCATGCGCCGCGTATGGTTGCGCAGCCGATAATCATCTGGCTGGCACTATGGTCCGGCGGCGTAACGGACTGGCCTCTACGCCGCCGAGAACATCCTAGCTGAGGTGCTTGGAAACCGCAGCCGTCATCTTGAACATCGAGATCTGGTCCTTGCCGATCACTGCGCCCAGCTTGCCGTCCGGGTTGATCTGGCGCTTGTCCTTGCTGTCCTGAAGGTCATGCTTCTTGATGTAATCCCACACTTTAGAAGTGACCTGGGCACGGGTCATCGGACCCTTGCCGACCACTTCCTCCAGCTCGGGAGAAACGGTCACGGGTTTCTGCAATGCATTGTTCTTGCCAGCCATATTTCGGGTTCCTTTCTAGTGTTGTTTCGTTAGCACATGGGCCGGAGAGTTGACAAAAGCGCCGCTGCGGGCGTCAATCGTCCTCCCCCTCGCCCCAATCTTCTTCTTCGTAACCTTCATACGTCGCGGTCAGCAAAGCGGCCGCCATTACGTTTCCGCGCATTTGCGCAAGCAAATCCTCGCGCGAGGCACCGGGCATCAACGTCAACGGCAGTTCCAACGCAAACAGCTGGAATGCGAAACGATGGGCGCCCTTGCCCGGCGGAATATCCGGCAAGAGCCATTCCGAATTGCCGATGGCGTTCTTGCCCACGCGCGGCGGAACCTCGCCTTCCAGCAACTTGCCCTTCTGACCGGCCAGACCCCAGACGAGCCAATGGCAGCGCGGCTCATCGCCGCCCGCGTCGATATCTTCGACCACCAGCGCCAGCTCCTGCGCGCCCGGCGGCGGTGCTGTCCATTCGAGCGGTGGAGCCACCGCGTCTTCCTCATCTGCGGTAAAGCAGGGGTCCAGTTGGCCCCCATCCGCAAATGCCGGGCTGGACAAGGCGAACCCGCCCCGTCCCAGCTTGCGCTCATCCGCCAGTGCAGCAATCGCCAATCCGCCAGCCTTTCCGCCGGGTGCACCGCTCCCATTCGCTCCTGCGCCTTTCAGCGCGCTTGCCAACCATTCGGGCACTGTATCGGACATGGGTTCGCTTTCTCCTGACGAGCAATTCACCGCTCGTTTGAACCAATCGCGGGATCAAGCGAAGGGCGGACGCCGTTTTTTGCACGTTTTTCCCCGGCAATTGCAGTGCGCTTGGCAGGAATTCCATTATCGGCCTTGCTCATCGCCGGTTCACACGGCATCGTCTTCGTAGTCAACCTCGCGCTTATATGTTGGGCGCCAGGGAAATTTGGGCGGAGTTTTAGATAGATGCAACTGGGTCGCACCACTCTTTCGATTATTCTGGCGGGTTCGCTTGCCGCGTGCGGCGGGGGTGGAAGTTCCGCCCCGCCGATCAGCGGCGCACCGACGCCGACTCCAACACCGACACCGACAACCAGTGCTTGTTCGTTGAGCGAGCGTCAGGATTTCGCGCGTGCGGTAATCGATGAATGGTATCTGTTCCCCGAACTGGTCGATACGACGGTCCAGAAATCGGATCATTCTTCCGTGCAATCCTACCTCGACGCGCTGGTTGCCGAGGCACGGGCGCAGAACAAGGATCGCGGGTTCACCTTCGTCACCTCGATCGAGGAAGAAAACGAGCTGATCCGAACCGGTTCGAGCGCCGGCTTCGGCATCAGGCTGGGCTACGATACGGGGGGCAACCGGGTGTTCGTGCTGGAGGCATTCGAGAGTGCGCCGGGCTTCCAGGTCGGCTTCGACCGCGGGGTGGAACTGATTTCGATCGGCACTTCGGCAGCGAATTTGGAATCGGTCAATGCCATCATGGCTTCCGAAGGACCGCAGGGCATCATCAACCGCTTGGGCGCGTCGGACCCCGGGGTCCGACGCACGTTTGTCATTCGTCAGGTGGACGGAACCGAAAGCCAGGTTTCGGTGACCAAGGCTGAGTTTTCGCTCGATCCGATTTCGGACCGCTACGGCGCCGAGATTATCGAGGATGCTGGCAAGAAAGTCGGCTATCTCAATTTGCGCACCTTCATCGTCGGCACAGCCGATGAAGAGCTGATCGATATCTTCCAGGATTTCAGCGATCAGGGTGTTACGGAGATTGTGCTGGATTTCCGCTATAATGGCGGCGGGCTGGTCCGCATTGCCGAAGTGCTGGGCGATCTGATGCGCGGCGACAATACCGGGCAGGTATTCAGCCGCACGGTCCTGCGCCCAAGCAAGTCTGAGAATAACGAGACCAAGCTGTTCGAAAGCAGCACGAGGCTGCTCAACCCCAGCACCGGAAATCTGGGCGCGTCGCGCAGCATTCCCAAGATCGACCCGATGAAGATTGCGGTGATCTCCGGCGGTGGAACCGCCTCTGCCAGCGAGCTGGTCGCCAACGCGTTCCTGCCTTACGTGGCCGATATGGCACTGGTAGGGTCGAACAGTTTCGGCAAGCCCGTAGGTCAGTTCGGCTTCGATCTGGAAGCATGCGACGACCGCATTCGTGCGGTTACGTTCAAGACCGAAAATGCGAATGGCCAAGGGGAATATTTCACCGGCCTCGCTTCGGTTTTCCCTGTCACTTGCCGAGCTCAAGACGATATCTTCAACCAGCTGGGCGATCCAAACGAAGCGTCGCTGAGCCAGGCACTGGCATTCCTGCGCGGCGGGGCGCCCACCTGCACGCCGATTATCGGGGCAGCGGGCGTTCAAGGCACGCAGAGCGTTCGTTCGCGCCGTGAATTGCTCCAGCCGGAGCAGCCCAGCGTGGTCCAGCGCGAAGTACCGGGACTGTATTGAGCCATGGCCGGAACGCGCGAATATACCACTTTCGCCGCGTTCTGGCCGTTCTACCTGCGCGAGCATTCCAAGCCGCGCACCCGCGCGCTGCATTATATCGGGACGACGCTGGTCGTACTGCTCGCCGTCATCGCCTTGTTGACCGGGCGCTGGCTGCTGTTTGCCGCGCTGCCGTTGGCGGGATATTTCTTCGCCTGGATCGCTCATTTCGGAGTCGAGAAGAACCGACCGGCGACCTTCACCTATCCGCTGTGGTCGCTGATGGCCGATTTCAAGATGTGGTGGATGTGGATCACCGGCAGGCTCGGCCCTGAGCTGGACAAGGCCGGGGTCGAACAAACCCGAGCCTGATTTTTGGCAGCACCAACGAGAAAAGGGCGGCACCTCGCGGTACCGCCCCTTTCGTCATTCTGATAAATCCTGAAATCAGGTGGGCATCAATACGGTATCGATCACGTGGATCACGCCATTGCTGGCCGCGACATCGGTGGCTGTCACGGTGGAGGTTCCGCCTGCTGCGTCGGTCAAGATGACATTCCCGCCATCCATCGTTGCGGTCAGCATGCCGCCATTGACGGTTTCGATCATATAGCCGTCTTCACCGGCATCGGTGATGGCCTGCATCAGCGTCGCCGCATCCACATTGCCCGACACGACGTGGTAGGTGAGGATATTGCCGAGCGTTTCGGTGTCATTCGTGGTCAAATCCGTAAGCGTCGCTTCCGGAATTTTCGCAAATGCATCGTTGGTCGGCGCGAACACTGTGAACGGACCTTCGCCCGACAGTGTTTCACCCAGATTGGCGGCGGTCACTGCGGATACCAGCGTCGAAAAATCGCTGTTACCTTGGGCGACTTCCACGATCGTGCCAGTATCGGCCATATCGTTCGCCATGGTATCGGCCATTTCAGTATCGGCGGGCTCTTCGGCGGTTTCCGCGCAGCCTGCGATTGCGAGCGCGGCTGAGGCGAGAAGTGGGGCGATGAGGCGTTTCATAGGTTTTCCTTCCGGGGGTATTGCGGCACAATTTGGCCACTTTCACCGCCAACAACGGATCGAACGCCCGTTTCGTTCCGAAATTTCGCCGATGCCCGCTCAGCCCAGCCCGGCAACCATGGTCAGGCTGCCGAGCGCCAGCGATAGCGGCCAACGCAGACGCGGCCACCATTGCGGTGCTATGCCAACCGGACCGCCGGGCGATAAGGCGCTATCCACCAGAGCGCTCGCGCCAATTAAACCGCCCAGCATCAGCAGCGAAGATGCCAGCGGTTCGAAACCCGGAAGAGCGACGCCGAAAACCACTGCCGCCAGCGCTGCAAAGGAAATGAGGCTGGGCATTATGGCTGCGACCCACACCCAGCCAAGCACCCCGCGCCCCTCGGCTGCAGGCGCGGTGGCCGCCATGCCCCACCATGTCCCGCCGAGAAATGTGAAGATCAGCGCCGCATAGCCCAGCGCTGCACCCATCGCAGCCACGCGCCATTCGGGCATTGCGAAATAGACGGCCAGGCACGCGGCGGCCTGGGGCAACACCCCTGCCCAACCCAGCAGGCGCGGTACAGGCGGAATGCGGGCCGCCATTACCAGTGACCCGTTCCCGGCGAGCCCTTTACCGGGCCTTTGATCCGGTCGGTCATCCACCCCCCATACACGCCGCCGGGCTGTGGGCGCACGCGTTTGCCATCCACAAAACAGGCGAGCTTTGCGGGATAGAAAGCGTACCAACCGGCAATCGCCTCATAACCTTCGGCCAGATCGCTGAACGGGTCGGGATAGGTCCATGCCGCATCCGCTACCTGCTCCCCGCCGGGCAGGACCAGATCGAAAGCTATCGCAGCGCCTTTCCATTCGCACACCGAAATGCGGCCATTGGGGCGCAGCCAATCGGTCTGCACATCCTCTGGCGGGATATACGGTACCGGAGCGCCCGCCGTTTCCTTCATCTCTATTGCGCGTGAAGTGCGGGCAATCACTTGGCCTAGATGTTCGACCAGCACATTCCCGGCGAGCGGCTCCAATATCGGGGGCCGAGGATAGTCCCAGACCGATTCCTCGCCCGGCCCGGCTGGTTCCGCCCCGCCCGGTGGGCGAAAGCCGGGATCCCACGCGCCGCGCGATGGCTTCACGCGTGCGAGCAGCGCAGACTTATCGGGCAAAGCGACCTTCACGGAGCAGCCGGCCCCTTGAACGGTCGCGCCGCGGTCCAGGCACAGCCTTGCCGCGTATCGTCGCCAATGCGGAGGATGACCGAGAACGGGTAAGTCCGGTCGCTCATCGTGTCGCTGCAGGGTTCTTCGGTGATCGCGATATCGAGCGACTGGCCCTCCAATCGGCCCGACAGGCCGAGCCCGCCCAGCCCGTCAAACCGCTCCACCTGAACCACTTCACCGTCCATATTCTCGGGCGTGGTATAGGACAGCGTAGCGCCGGTAATCGTCCCGCCCCAGAACGGTTCGTTCCCGGTCAACCGGATCGTCTCGCCCGCCGTGATTGCATCGAACTGCTGCGCATTATCGGCGGTAACTGCGCCATCGTCGGCAGCACCTTGGCAAGCGGCGAGGCAACCGGCCGCGGCGATAGCCAAGCCGCGATGGCAGGTGGATTTCAAATTGAGCATAACGGTTATCCTTGTACCGGAGCGATTACCCAACCGCGTGGGGAAGTGTCCAGTCAAGCTATGGCGGCGGACGTTTCGCTCCTACCGCGCACGGTCGGCCACTTTGCTGATCATACGTACGGGGCACCGGCGTGGGCCCAGATCGCGGTCGCTTACGATCAGATCCACATCCAGCCCGTCGCAAATCCTCCCGACGCCGCTTTGTTCGAACGCCACCCGGTCGGTAAAATCGATATCGGGACATGTGCCGAACGTCTCGAACAGATAGGTGTCAGCCGCACCGACTTCGATATAGATGCGCTGCTGCCCGCCCGGCCCCTCTGGCGCATCGCGATAGGAACTGACCTGCCGCGCGAAGAAGCATTGGCGATCCTCCGCCGGAGCTGCGGTGGCAAGCGCCGGATCATCTTCGACTGGCGCACAGGCGGCCAGCGCGGCAGTGGCCACAAGTGTGAGTAGTGCTGCGGTTGCCGGAACTTTCATCGAACTCTCCACTGTAAGTGAGCGTTCAACGAATCCGCCCGCGTGCCAGTTCCTTATTGCCCGGAAATTCCCAGCGGGTTCGGCGATGACTTCGCGAAAAGCAGTGGTGGACAGGGCTGGATTCGAACCAGCGTACGCTTGCGCGGGCAGATTTACAGTCTGCTGCCTTTAACCACTCGGCCACCTGTCCATATGCCGGTTTCCGGCGAGGTGTCGGGGGCGCGCCAAAAGGCTGCCTCCGACCGAGAGGCGCTCCAATGGCGAAGCGGTGCTTGCCTGTCAATGGGCCTGCTGGCACAGCCGCGCCTTGCCGCAAGCAGCGGCGCAAATCCAAAGGATCGACGACGTGGCCAAAGGTAACCGGAAGAAAGCATTGCGTGGGCGCGCGGGGCGTATGCAAGGCGGCCGGGGCAGCGGCCGCGCAAGCCCCGGACAGGTGCGCCTGTGGGGCCGCCATGCGGTGGAGGCGGCGCTCCAGAACCCGGAGCGTCAGCATCGCAAGCTGTGGGCCACGCGCGAAGGGATTGCCTCGCTCGATGGAGAATTGCCGGAAAACTTCCCGGTCGAATATGCCGAAGGGATCGATCTCGCCCGGCTCGTCGCAGGCGATGCGCCGCATCAGGGGCTGGTGCTGGAATGCGCGGCGTTGGAGGATGTCCATCTGGACGAGGTACTGAATGGCGATGCAGCGCGGCCTTTGGTCGTGCTCGACCAGGTGACCGACCCGCACAATGTCGGCGCGATTCTGCGCTCCGCCGCCGCATTCGGAGCCTGCGCGATTGTGACGCAGGACCGCCACGCTCCGCCCGAATCCGGAGTGGTGGCGAAATCGGCATCCGGCGCGCTGGAAACGATGCCATGGGTGCGCGTGGTCAATCTCGCCCGCGCTCTCGATCAGGCGGCAGAGGCCGGCTATTGGCGGATCGGACTAGCGGGCGAAGCGGAGGCGACGCTGGGGGATGCGCTCCCCGCTGGGCCGATCGCGCTGGTGCTTGGTGCCGAGGGGCCGGGTATGCGCCACAATATAGGCCAGCATTGCGATGCGCTGGCCCGTTTGCCGATCGGCGACGGGGTAGAGAGCCTCAACGTATCGAATGCCGCCGCCATTGCTTTGTACGCAGTGGCCACACGCTGAGTTCGAACCGCGACATTGAATGCGCGGGGCTCGCGATCCAACAAAGAAACGCCGCGCCCTTCCATCGGAAAGGCGCGGCGTTTCGTTATCTCTGGCCGGGCCCACCTCCCGGCATATGAGATTCAGTCTTAGTTGACGGCGTCCTTGAGGCCCTTGCCGGCCTTGAACTTCGGCTGGTTGGATGCCTTGATCGTCATCGGTTCGCCGGTGCGCGGGTTGCGGCCGGTCGAAGCCTTGCGGCGCGCGACGGAAAACGTACCGAAGCCAACCAGGCGAACTTCGTCACCCTTCGACAGCGACTTCTGGATTGCGTCGAAAACCGCTTCGACGGCACTGGCCGAATCGTTCTTCGAAAGGCCGCTGGAATCCGCAACTGCGCTGACGAGATCATTTTTGTTCATTATGTTTCCCCCAAATAGATGGATTGAAGCTGGCACTAAAAAGTCGACACGATGAATCGCTCCATCGAACGGGCGGAGTTGAGCGAGTTTTGCCCGTCCTGTCAAAGGCAAATCGCCGGATTTCTGGCGGTTTGGTGTCCTTTGTTATGCCATTCACGGCAAACAGGGTTACTTCCGCGATAAAAGTCTCGAAACGCAATCGAAAACCGGCATTATGCGCCGATCAAGACTCTGCCGCTGCCGATTCCCTTGCCAAGCTTTAATGGGCAGTTCGGGCGCTCTCATGGCTGGGTAACGGCGCTGGCTGGCTCGCCAGATCGTCGGCCTCGGTCCACTCGATTTCGACCGGGGCGGAAACCAGCGCGCGTTCTAGCACTTCGTCCACATGGCCGACCGGCACGATTTGCAGCCCCTCGGTTACGTTGTTCGGGATTTCGGCCAGGTCTTTCACATTGTCTTCCGGGATCAGCACCGTTTTGATACCGCCGCGCAAGGCAGCCAGCAGCTTTTCCTTCAGCCCGCCGATCTGCAACACCCGCCCGCGCAGGGTGACCTCGCCCGTCATCGCCACATCGGGACGCACCGCGATACCCGACAGGGTGGATACAATAGATGTGACCATACCCACGCCCGCGCTCGGCCCGTCTTTCGGCACCGCGCCTTCGGGCAGATGGATATGGATGTTCTTGCGCTGGAAGATGCTTGGCTTGATCCCATATGCGGGCGCCCGTGCCTTCACGAAGCTGAATGCGGCGGCGACGGATTCGTTCATCACCTCGCCCAGCTTGCCGGTCGTCTTGACCTCGCCCTTGCCGGGCGTGGTGACGCTTTCGATTGTCAGCAACTCGCCGCCGACCGAAGTCCAGGCAAGCCCGGTGACCGCACCGATCTGCGCCTCTTCCTCGCCAACGCCATGTTTGAATTTCTGCACCCCGGCGAAATCGCCCAAAATGTCCGGCGTAATCGTGACCGATTTCGCCTCGCCTTCCAGGATCTTGCGCAGGCTCTTGCGTGCCAGCCGGGCGATCTCCCGCTCCAGCGTACGCACACCGGCCTCGCGGGTGTAATAACGGATCAAGTCGCGCAGACCGTCTTCGGTCAGCTCGAACTCGCCTTCGGTCAGGCCGTGATCCTCTATTTGCTTGGGAAGCAAGTGGCGCTTGGCGATCTCGACCTTTTCATCCTCGGTATAACCTTCCAGCCGGATGATCTCCATCCGGTCAAGCAGCGGCTGCGGCAAATCGAGGCTGTTTGCGGTGGTTACGAACATGATGTCGCTAAGATCGAGGTCGAGTTCCAGATAGTGATCCTGGAACTTCGAGTTCTGTTCGGGATCGAGCACTTCGAGCAGCGCGCTCGCCGGATCACCGCGAAAATCCTGGCCTAGCTTGTCGATCTCGTCGAGCAGGAACAACGGGTTGGACGCACCGGCCTTGCGCAAATTGGTGACGATCTTGCCTGGCAAAGAGCCGATATAGGTCCGCCGGTGGCCGCGAATTTCAGCCTCGTCGCGCACACCGCCGAGCGACTGGCGCACGAATTCGCGCCCCGTTGCGCGGGCGATGGACTTGCCGAGCGAAGTCTTGCCGACACCCGGAGGGCCGACGAGGCAAAGGATCGGCCCCTTGAGCTTGTTCGTCCGCGCCTGAACCGCCAGATATTCCACGATCCGGTCCTTGACCTTCTCCAGCGCGTAATGGTCCTCGTCGAGTACCTGCTGCGCTTCTGCAATATCCTTCTTCACTTCGCTCTTCTTGCCCCAGGGCAAGCCGAGCAGCACGTCGAGATAGTTGCGGATGACCGTGGCTTCCGCGCTCATCGGCTGCATCGCGCGCAGCTTCTTCAGCTCCGCATCCGCTTTTTCGCGCGCTTCTTCGGACAGCGGCGTTTCCTCGATCGTCTTGGCCAGTTCGGCCAGCTCGTCGCCCTCCTCGCCGCCAAGCTCGCTCTGGATCGCCTTCATCTGTTCGTTGAGGTAATATTCGCGCTGGGTCTTTTCCATCTGGCGCTTGACCTTGCCGCGGATCTTTTTCTCCACCTGCAGGACAGACAATTCGCCGTCCATGAAGCTGCGGACCACCTCCAGCCGCTTGAGCGGATCGCGCTCGGTCAGCAGCGCCTGCTTGTCGGATACCTTGGCGCTGATGCTGGCAGCGACCGCATCGGCGAGCACGCCGGCATCGTCGATTTCCGAAAGATCGTCACCCGCACCCTCGCCCAGCTTCTTGTTGAGCTTGGCATATTCGGCGAATTCTTCCAGCACGAGGCGCATCGTCGCGGTCACTTCGCTGCCGCTGACGGTTGAAGGATCGGTCTTTTCAACCTGCGCGCGGACCAGTGCGGCATCTTTATGCTCTGCCGCTTCGAGCGATTTGAGATCGGCACGCGCGCTGCCTTCGACCAAAACCCGCACGGTGCCGTCCGGCAGCTTGAGCATCTGCAGAACCTGAGCAATCGTGCCCGTGGTATAAAGATCGTCGCCTTCTGGATCGTCGCAGCCTGGATCGAGCTGGGCGAGCAGGAAAATATCCTTGTCCCCCTCCATCGCGGCCTCCAGCGCGGCGACCGATTTATCACGGCCGACGAACAATGGCACGACCATGCCAGGGAACACCACGATATCGCGCAGGGGAAGCAGGGGATAGGTTTCGGTCATCGGTAACTTTCGTCGGCAATTGCGCAGGGTGCTACAGGAATGCCCCCCGTTCGCTAGGCTATATGGTGCGCCTGCCCTTCGCCGCAACTCCATGCGGGTTTTCCGGGGCTGCTATCCCCGTCCGAACTGGGATAAAAGCCACGCAGGCGACGCAGCGCACAACATTTGGCTGCACAATATACCAATTCCGCCTAAGTATATTGACTTATCGGAGTCGCACGCTTCCAGAAGCTGTCCGCCGATAGATCAATGCACGGAAGGATTAACCCGTGTTATCAATGCTTTGCAAATGTTTCGATCACGCAATCAACGGCCGCCGCGTATGGCATGATGGACTTGAATTTCGCACGACCTGCGACCGATGCGGCGCGGAACTCATTCGCGGAGAGCAAGGATGGCGGGAATTCGATGCGATCCGGGATGACGACCCCGAGCGTAAACCGCATCCCAACGCCACCGAAACCTCGGATATCGACGCCTGACGCGCGCACCCAGGTTCGCGAGCCAAACCTCGCGAACCTGAGCCGGTAGGCCTCACCCCATGCCGGGCAGCTGGAAGCCTGCAGGCAAGCCGATACCATCCTGAATGCGCTTCATTTCTTCGTTCGATGCCTGATCCGCCTTACCGCGCGCGTCGTTGAACGCTGCGGTGACGAGGTCTTCCAGCATCTGCTTGTCGTCCGGTTTCATGAGGCTGTCGTCGATCGATAGGCCCAGCACACGGCCCTTGGCGGTGCAGCGCACCTTCACCAGCCCGCCGCCGGCGCTGCCTTCGACTTCGATCGAATCGAGCTTGGCCTGCGCTTCACCCATCTGGCTCTGGATGGTCTCAGCGGCTTTTTGCGCCGCGGCGATCATTTCGTTCATATCCTGCATGTCTATGCTCTCCGGCTGAATTGGGCGTGGCCAGCATCGGCCACATTGTCTTCATCGATCAGTTGTGCGTCGGGGAACGCGGCAAAGGCGGCCTCCACCAATGGATGCGCGCGAATTTCGGCTTTTTCCGCCTCCTTCGCCGCTTCCGCCGCCTCCCGCAGCGAGGGTTCGCCCGGTTCTTCGCCGCGCTCCACTTCCCAGCGTTCGCCGGTCAAGTTTAGCAGCGCATCGCGCAGATCGGGTGCGGGATCGACGGATAGCCCATCTGCCGCGGCGAAGCGCAGGCGATTGGGGCCAAGTTCGATCACTCTGATCCAGTCGCGCATCAAGCCTGCGGCGCGCAATTGGCCGGAATGTTCGACGCTCTGGACCAGATCGGCCCATTCCGGCGCTTTTGCAGCAGGCGAATGGGCGGGTGCATCATTGCCTTCGGGTGTGGAAGCAGGGGCCGGAGCGGCGTTGGCCAGATCCTCGATCCGCTTTGCCAGCCTGCCCGGATCGGGCATATCGGCGGCGTGGAGTACACGCAGCAGCGCCATCTGCGCCGATACCAGCGGATCGGGCGCGCTGCGCACCTCGTCATGCCCCTTAAGCAGCAATTGCCACATCCGGTGGAGCTGCGATGCGCCCAGCGCCTCGGCCCATTTTGCAAGTGCCTGACGCTCATCTTCCGAAGGTGCAGCGGGCTCGCCGCCGCTCACCTGCGCCACGGTGATCCGGTGGACGAGGTCCATCAGCCCGCGCATCAGCGCCAGCGGTTCGACCCCCAGCGCGTATTGCTCGCCCACCCCGTCCAGCAGCGCCTTGGCATCGCCTTCCAGCATCGCGCCGAGCAGCCGCCGCTGCGCGCTCTTGTCGGACAGGCCCAGCATATCGCGCACGCGCGCGGCGGTTACCTTGCTGTCCTCATCCAGATCCGCATGGGCGATTGCCTGATCGAGGATCGAAAGCCCGTCGCGCACCGATCCTTCGGCAGCGGCGGCGATCATGTGCAACGCCTCGTCCTCGGCCTCGACGCCTTCCTGTTCGCATACCCAGCCGAAATGGCTTTGCAGCAATTGGCCCGGGATCCGCCGCAGGTCGAAACGCTGCGTACGGCTGAGCACGGTGACAGGCAGTTTTTCTACTTCGGTGGTGGCGAAGAGGAATTTTACATGCGCAGGCGGTTCCTCAAGAGTTTTCAGCAACGCATTGAAAGCATTGCGCGAAAGCATGTGAACTTCGTCGATAATATAGATCTTGTAGCGCGCCGAGACCGCGGCATAGCGCACCGCCTCGATGATCTCGCGCACATCGTCCACGCCGGTATGGCTGGCCGCATCCATTTCGATCACGTCCATGTGCCGGCCCTCGGCGATGGCAACGCATGGTTCACACTGGCCGCAGGGATCGATCGTCGGGCCGCCCTGCCCGTCCGGCCCGACGCAGTTGAGCGCCTTGGCAATCAGCCGAGCGGTCGAGGTTTTTCCTACTCCGCGCACACCGGTCATCAGGAATGCATGCGCCAAGCGGTCCCGCTCGATCGCATTGGCAAGCGTGCGGACCATAGGTTCCTGCCCGATCAGCTGGGAAAAGGTCTGTGGGCGATATTTGCGAGCGAGTACGCGGTAAGGCTGATTAGTCGGAGCAGGTGCAGGCGTGGCTGCGGCTTCCGGCGCATCGCCGAACATTCCGGCCTGGCCGGCGGCTTCCAACTCCGCAGCACTTGGAGCGTCCTGCGCCTGCTCGCCAGGCGGCGTATCGATATCGTCGAAGTCGGAGGAATCACCCATGCATGGCTAGGTAGGCGCTGGTGGCCGACTTGTCATGATAGGGATTGAAAAAGGAGCCGAGCGACCCGCCGCAATTCACCTGGGCTGCTTCCTTCCGGACCTGACCCGGTGAGCGAACGCAAACGTCCACCCGACTCCCGGGCGGGCATATGGCGAGAATGGGCGGCAGTTTCAAGCCTAGCGAAAGTTATCCGCGTAGGCCTGCAGTTTCAGCGATTTCGGTGGAGTGGCATGGACCCGCGCGGTGATACCGTATTTTTCGGCATAGGCTTTCGCCGCGTCCACGCTCGGAAATTTCAGCTCGACTTGTGCCTGCATGTCGTCGCTGCTGGTCCAGCCCATCAACGGATCGGTTCCGCGCGCTTCGGATTGTTCGAATTCGAGCACCCATTCGTCCGTCCGGGCGCGCCCCGATTGCATCGCGCTTTGCGGGCGTTGGTAAATTCTTGCTGGCATTCTTTCTGGTCCCTCAAACGCCGGGCGGTCGCATCCGCTTCCATGGGTTGGCCTCACGGCCATCCCCGCTTCGCTATGATTCCCTCGCATGAGCTCAGGCGGCCGGTCGGCCTTGCGATCAGCTACGCTGCCCGAATTGCTCTAGATCAGCCGCCGCTTTTTGAAAAGGCGTTCTTGGTCTGCAGGCTGGGCTTTTCAAGCCAGGGCTGGTCCGGCCAGCGATGTTTCGGGTAGCGGCCCTTCATTTCCTTGGCGACGTCGGCCCAGCTGCCGCGCCAAAACCCTGGCAGGTCGCGGGTCGACTGGATCGGGCGGCCCGCCGGGCTGGTGAGCTTCATCAGCAGCGGAGTTTCGCCGATCATCGGCTGACGGTCGAGCCCGAACAACGCCTGCACGCGGACCTCGACCGATGGCGCATCATCGCCCGAATAGTCGATCCGGTGCGATGTGCCCGCAGGCGAGACAAATTCGCGCGGCGCCGCCTTGTCCAGCCGCTGGTGCGCGTCCCAATCGAGCAGGCCGAGCGCCGCCTCGCCATAACGCGGTGGCGGCAAGTCGAGATCGCGCCGTCCAGCCAGTAACGGGGCGAGCCATTCAGCGGCGCGCCCAACCAAAGCGCCCTGTGACAGCGCAGCTATTCCAGCGAAACCCGCGCGGGCGAGCAATTCCGGCGGCAGCAACGTCCCCAGCCTCTCCCCGGCTTTTTCCACAAGCATATCCACAATCGCCGCCGGGTCCGGGGCACTGTCGGGGCCGCTCGCCAAGCGGATCGCGCCGAGCTTGCGCTCGTGCCGTGCTTCGATGCGCTGGGCGCTCTCGTTCCACTCCAGAACACTGCGGCTCTCGATCATATGGCCCAGCGCAGCTTCTATATCCTGTTGAGCCAGTTCCGCCGCCGCGCTTATGCGCGCGCCCTTCGCCTGCCCTTGCGCATCGGCGATGACCAGCCACTCGGCCCGGGCGAGCGGGCTTGCCGGATCGAGGCTATAGCCGCGTCCACCTGCGCTGATCCAATGTTCGCCCGACGGGCTGCGTTTGCGCGCGATATTGTCCGGATTGCCGCGGGCGAGGCAGATCGGTCCGTTCGCGGGTGCGGACCCGCCGCGATCGCCTGCCCCGCCGAGCAAGTTATCCGCAGCCCGCGCCCAGCGCTGCGCCAGCTTGCGGCTGGCATCGGCGCGCTTGCCCCGATCGCCATTCCACCGGGCCAGCCGGGCGAGCAGGTCTTCCCCCCGGCCGCCCAGCCCACGCTCCTGCGCCAGCAGGACCAGTCTCGCCGCCTCCTGCGCGCAGCCGGCCTGCGCACCGAACAGCACCGCGGCAGCTGAAACCGGGTCCATCGGCAGGGCGGCCACCTTGCGCCCCCATGGCGTAATCCGTCCCTGTTCATCGAGCGCACCGAGCTTCGCCAGCTTGCCCCTGGCAGCAGCAACCGATGCTGCGGGAGGCGGGTCGAGCCATTGCAGCGATGCGGGATCGACGGTGCCCCACTGCGCCAGTGCCAGCATCAGCGGGGCAAGATCGGCGGTTTCCATCTCCGGCGGATCGAATGGTGCGCGGCCTGCATGGCCGGCCTCTCGCCATAAGCGATAGGCGGCCCCCGGGCCTTGCCGCGCCGCGCGCCCGGCACGCTGGGCCGAGGCTGCCTGGCTGGCGGCATGGGTGACCAGATGGGTGGTGCCCGCCGCACGGTCATATTCCGCGCGGCGCGAAAGGCCGCTATCCACAACCACGCGCACCCCGTCCAGCGTCAGCGATGTTTCGGCAATCGCGCTGGCCAGCACGATCCGCCGCCGCCCCTGCGGATCGCGCGCGATGGCGGCGCGCTGGTCGGCAGGCTGGACCTGTCCATGCAGCGGCAGGATCGGCGTGCCCGGTAGCCGCGCTTCCAGCCGCTCGCGCACACGCTCGATCTCGCCTAGCCCGGGCAGGAAGACCAGCACGTCGCCCTCTTCCGCGCGCCAGGCGGTCATCACCGCATCGGCCACCGCATCCTCGATCCGCAATTCGGGCCGCGCGCCCAGCCACTCGGTTCGCAGCGGATAGGCCTTGCCTTCGCTTTCGATGACCCGCGCCTTATCGCCAAGCAACCGGGCGAAGCGCGCGCCATCGATAGTGGCGCTCATCACGCAGACGCGCAGGTCTTCGCGCAGCACCGCCCGGCTTTCCAGCGCCAGCGCCAGGCCGAGATCGCTATCCAGATGCCGCTCATGCGCCTCGTCGAACAGGACTGCCGATACCCCCTCCAACTCCGCATCTTCCAGGATACGGTTCACGAAGATAGCCTCGGTTACGACGAGAATACGCGTCCTGGCCGATTGCCTGGAATCCATCCGGGTTAGGTAACCCACCGTCTCACCGGGTTGCTCCCCCAGCATCTGTGCCATCCGCTCCGCCGCCGCACGGGCCGCGACACGGCGCGGGCTGGTCAGGATGATCTGGCCGGTGCACCAAGGCTGATCGAGCAAAGCGGGCGCCACAGCGGTGGTCTTGCCCGCGCCCGGTGGTGCAACGAGGACTGCCGAGCCGGTTTCATCCAGCGCCGCGAGAACATCGGGCAAGACTGTCTCGATTGGCAGCGTCGCTTGGGGCAGTTGGTCGCTCATGAAAATGCCCCTGGCTCACACCGCGGGGGCAGCGGTCTCAATATCCCCGCGCCACGGCGAATTCCGCCGCCTCTCCCATCGCGGCGCGGGCCTTGCCGTCGGGGAAGATCGAAATCGCATCGACCGCGCGCGCAGCAAAATGCCGCGCACGTTCGCGTGTCGCCTCGACCGCATCGTATTTGCCGATCAGGGCGGTCGCTTCTTCCAGCGCCTCCGCATCGTTGCGAATACCTGAGATCGCGGCTTTCCAGAAGGTCCGCTCGCTCTCCGTTCCGCGCGCATAGGCGAGGATCACCGGCAGCGTCATCTTGCCTTCGCGGAAATCGTCGCCGCGCGCTTTGCCCATTTCGCTCGCTTCGGAATCGTAATCGATCGCATCGTCGACGAGCTGGAACGCGATGCCCAGATTGCGGCCATAATCGTCGAGCGCCTGTTCCTCACGCTCTCCGCACTCGGCCACCACGGCCGCGATCCGGCTGGCCGCAGCGAACAAGGCGGCGGTTTTCGCGCCGATGATGGAGAGATAGCGTTCTTCGCTGGTTTCGATTTGGCGCTGCGCGGTCAGCTGATCGACCTCGCCTTCGGCAATGATCGCGCTCGCGCCCGAGAGGATCTTGAGCACTTTCAGGCTGCCATCCTCGGTCATCAATTCGAAAGCGCGGCTGAACAGGAAATCGCCGACCAGCACGGTGGCCGGGTTGCCGAAAACGATGTTGGCGGCAGTCTTGCCCCGGCGCAGTTCGCTGCCATCGACCACATCGTCATGCAACAAGGTGGCGGTATGGATGAACTCCACCGCTGCGGCCAGCTGGTGATGACGCGTGCCCGAATATCCGACGAGCTGCGCCCCGGCGAGCGTGAGCATCGGGCGCAGCCGCTTGCCGCCGCCCGCGATCAGATGCCCTGCAAGCGCTGGAATCAGAGGAATTTCGCTCTGCATGCGTTCCAGAATGACCGAGTTGACCGCGTTCATTCCGCTGGCAGTCAGGCCGAGCATGGGATCGAGCGTCGGCAGCTTCGCACCGTCGCGGCGCGGCAGGGGAATGATCTCGGCGCTCATCGCGGGTGCGACATGGCGACCAGCGGGGCGCTTGGCAAGCGCGGATATGCTGCTAACCCTTGCGCCTTATGAGCAGCCAGCCGCCCTATTCCGCCGCTTCCGAGCAAGCTTCTTCCGCAGACGATCCGGTGCTTGCCGCCTATCGCAAGAGCATCGACAATATCGATGCGGCGCTGATCCACATGTTGGCGGAACGGTTTCGCATCACCCAGGCGGTGGGCCAGTACAAGGCGAAGGTCACGCTGCCCCCCGCCGATCCGGCGCGCGAAACGATGCAGATAGAACGCCTGCGCCGATTGGCGGAGGAAGCGCATCTGGACCCGGAGTTCTCAGAAAAATTCCTGCGCTTCATTATCGAGGAAGTAATCCGCCACCACGAACAGGCGCGGGAGCATAGCGCATGACTACAATCGCCGATCCGCTGACGCTGGCCTGCGGGCAGACGATCCCGAACCGGCTGTGCAAGGCGGCGATGACCGAAGGGCTGGCCGATGTCCATGGCGCACCGGATGAGCGTCTGGTTCGGCTGTACACGCGCTGGGCGCAAGGCGGGGCAGGCCTGCTGCTGACGGGCAATGTCATCGTCGATGCCGGCCATCTTGAGCGGGCAGGCAACGTGATCATCGATCGCCCACCCTCGCCCGAAATGCAGGCCGGGCTCAAACGCTGGGCCGAGGCGGCCAAGTCGGGTGGCGGCAAGGTGTGGATGCAGCTGAGCCATGGCGGGCGGCAAACGTCCAAGGCGGTCAATCCGCATCCCCAGGCGCCTTCCGCGATCAAGTTGGACGGCCCGCCGGGCATGAGTTTCGGGGAACCGGTCGCGCTGGATGCGCCAGGGATAGCACAGGTGATCGAACGATTCGTCCAGGCGGCGAAAGTGGCACAGGATTGCGGGTTCGACGGATTGCAAATCCACGCTGCGCATGGCTATCTGCTCTCGCAATTCCTCTCGCCCAAGGCCAATCGCCGCCAGGACGAATGGGGCGGGTCGCTGGAGAACCGAGCGCGCTTGCTGCTTACGATCGTGGAGCGGGTGAAGGCGCAGGCGGCAGACGGATTTGCTGTCGCGGTGAAGCTGAACAGCGCCGATTTCCAGCGCGGCGCTTTCGATGCGGAAGATAGCGAACGGGTGGCCGGATGGCTGGATGAGCGCGGTATCGATCTGCTCGAAGTGTCCGGCGGCACTTACGAAGATGCCGCGATGATGGGCATGGCCGAATCGCAGCTAAGCGAAGCCGAGCAGCGCACCGCCGCGCGCGAGGCGTACTTCCTCGATTTCGCCCCCAGAATGCGCGCTGCCGCGCCGAATGCGGCGCTGATGGTCACCGGGGGATTTCGCAGCCGTGGTGCAATGGATGCAGCGTTGTCGGATGACGGGATCGACATGATCGGCTTGGGACGCCCGCTGCTAGCCGAACCGAATGGCGCGACCAAGCTGCTCGGCGACGATTACGAGCTGCCGCGCATAGAGCGCGACTTTCGCATCGGCCCCGGCTGGCTATCGCCGCAAAGCCCATTCAAGATCGTCAAAATGCTCAACATGGGCGCGGTGCACAGCTGGACCTACGAGCAGATGGACCGGATGGGCGACGGGCTGGAGCCCGATTCCGGTGACAAGGTTTTCAAGGCGCTGGGCGCAATGCGCAAACGCGATGCGGCCAAGTTGAGAGCCATGCAGAATGCGGGGACGGTGCCGACCGGGTGAACCAGCCCGGCTGGATCAATTCGCGCGGGGCAGGCTGAGCTTCACCAGCAATCCGCCCAAATCCTCGCTTTCGTCCAGTTCCACGCCGCCGCCGTAAATTTCGGCCACGTCGCGCACGATTGCCAGGCCCAGCCCGGTGCCGGGCTTGCCCGTGTCCAGCCGCGCACCGCGGTCGAATATTTCCGCGCGCTTGTCTGGCGGAATGCCCATCCCGTCATCCTCTACCCAGATCACGCATTTGGCGGATTTTTGCTCTGCATCGACCGTTACGAACACGCTACCGCCGCCATATTTCGCGGCGTTCTCGATCAGATTGCCGAGAATTTCGTCCAAGTCCTGCCGCTCGATCGCGACCTTGGCGGATCGGTCGCCATCGATGTCGAAGCGTACCGAGGGATATAGCCGCTCGATCGCGCGCCGCACTGCTTCGGCACTGTCGCAAACCTGCGTGCTGGCGAGACCGACTGCACGACGGCCAACAGCGCGGGCGCGTGCGAGGTGGTGATCGACATGGCGGCGCATGGTGCTCGCCTCGCGGATAACCGTATCGGCAAGGTCGGGCGCATGAGCGGTCGCGGCGTTGTTGACCACAGTGAGCGGTGTCTTGAGCGCGTGAGCAAGATTGCCCGCATGGGTGCGTGCCTCCTCGGCCTGTTTTTCCGAATGGGCCAGCAAGCCGTTAAGTTCGACCACCAGAGGCTGTACTTCCAAAGGCAGCGGATCGGTGACGCGGTTGGCGCCGGTGGACCTGATGCGCTGGATGGCGGCGCGCACACGCCGCAGTGGCCTCAGTCCGTAAAACGTCTGAAGCGCCGCCATAATCAACAGGCCGGCCCCCAATACCGCAAAACTGCGCACGAGGATCGTCCTCACCCGGGCGATTTGCGTTTCCAACTCGCCCGTGCTGGCGGCCACCGCAAAAGTCCATTCGGTCTCGCTGTCGGGCAATATCACGGATCGTTCGATCACGCGTAGCGGTTCGCCGGCAAACTGGTCGGTCTCGTAAAAAATGGGTTGTTCGTGGAATTCGTCGGTGCGCAGGTCCAGCGAGCGGTCCCATAATGATCGGCTGGCATAATCATCGCGGCCTTCGCCGCTGATTTGCCAATAAAGCCCGCTATTCACTTCGAAAAAGCGTTGGTCACCAAGACTGCGGCTGAAAAAGATATCGCCATCGTCACCCACTTCGGTGGAGGCGATCATGGCGGTCATTACATAATCGAGCTGGTCGTCGAAATTTTGTTGAACCAGATTGGTTAGGGTTCGCTCCAACGCGAACCCGCCCGCCAGCAGCAGCACGAGGATCCAGCCCGTGGCGATCATCATCATCCGGCGCGCAAGGCTGCCGGTGTGGCCGGTGGTCACGCGTGCGCCGCCATCCCCGACAGCCGCGCTACCATCCTCCCCCACATTGGCGGGAGGGGTTGGCGCAGCAGGCGCGTCCACCTTACGCCCTGGGTGCGTCGGCGGGGTCGTCGAGGCTGTAACCGAGGCCACGGATCGTCGTTATCACTTCTGCGCCCAATTTCTTGCGAATGCGCGTTACGAAAACCTCGATCGTGTTGGAATCGCGGTCGAAATCCTGATCGTAAATATGTTCGATCAGTTCGGTGCGGCTGACGACCTTGCCCTTGTGGTGCATCAGGTAACTCAGCAGCTTGTATTCCTGCGCAGTCAGCTTCACCGGCTCGCCCTTCAGCGTAACACGGCCGCTGCGGGTATCCAATCGAACATCGCCCGCGGTCAGCTCGCTCGACGTGTTGCCCGAGGCGCGGCGGATGAGCGCGCGCAGACGGGCGATCAGTTCTTCCGTCTGGAACGGCTTGGCAAGGTAATCATCCGCGCCCGCATCCAGCCCGGCCACCTTGTCGGACCAGCTATCGCGCGCGGTCAGCACCAGCACCGGGAAGGTGCGGCCTTCCTTGCGCCACATGCCCAGCACGGTCAGCCCGTCGATTTCGGGCAGGCCGAGATCGAGGATCACGGCGTCGTAATCTTCCGTGCTGCCCAGGAAATGGCCATCTTCGCCATCGGTGGACAGGTCCACGGCATAGCCGTTCTGTTCCAGCGTGGATTTGAGTTGCTGGCCGAGTGTCGGTTCGTCCTCGACGATCAGGATACGCATGGTTGTTCGGGTGCCCCTATCGGTGAAAGTCTGCGCGACTGGTGCGCTTTTGCACATAACGCGTCAACATGGCTGCGGGTTTCATACCCCAACCTTGTGACGCGGAAGATTCACCTTGTACGGCGCAGAACCCGCCCTGTTCGTGCATCGACATCGACGAAGATAACCCGCCCGTCGCGCAGGAATTTAAGCCGGTAGGCCATGGCCGAGCTGTCATAGGACGGGCCCAAATATTCAGCCCCGCTCATGGTCGGCAAAACGCGCCGCTCGATCTCGCGCAGTTTCAGCGTGTGGCCGGCACGCATCTGTTTGCGCGCCTCGGTCTGCTCACTGCGCGATTGCGCTTGGGCGGGCTCCGCCACGGCGATACCGGAAACGAGCAAACCGATTGCGGCGAAAGAGGCGAGAAGCTGTTTCATTACGCCCTTTTATTGGGCTTGAACCATTGAACAAGGTCTGAATACCGCCCGCCGGCTGCGTTCAGGATCGAGTGATGCATCAGCGCACCATCTCGTACTTCACCGTCAACGTTACCCCGGTGCTGACTTGTCCCGGCTGCACCGGCGTGGACACATCCGCCGATTCCGCCATCGCCATGCTGCGCATCATCGGGCGCGGCTGGCTGGAGGCGATGTTTTCGCTCACTTCGAGCAAGCGCACCCCGGAATAACCGGCCCAACCGGCATATTGCCCGGCGCGTGCCATCGCGGTTTGCAGTGCCGCTTCGCGTGCCTGCGCCTTGGCTGCGCTGTCATCGTCGATCCGGAAGCTCGGTCCGCTCAGATCGGTGGTGCCTGCGGCCACCAGCGCATCCAGAATCGGGCCGATATCCTGCACTTCGCGTACTGTCACGCTGACCCTGTTGGACACCTGGTAGCCGCGAAAGACCTGCCGCTGGTTTTCGCGGTCGTAATCATATTGCGCGTTCAGATTGATGCCGGTCGTCTGGATATCATCCTCGGCGATGCCCAGCGATCGCATCCGCGCGATCACCGCGGTCATTTCGCGCGCGTTCAGCCGCATGGCCTCCACCGCGGTCATCGCCTGTGTGGTCACGCCTGCGCTTATATCGGCAATATCGGGGGCGGCTTTCACTTGCTCGGTCACGGTCAGCTCGACCACCGGCCCGCTGCTTGCAATCTGTACCTCGGCGGCCTGCACGGCAGTGTTCGGCGCAAGCGCGAATATAGCGGCGGTGGCAGCGGTGGCGGCGGCGATAGGCAATGTGAAACGGATCATGGGGTTCTCCTTTGCGCGTAGCTGGTAGCAGACTTACCGCTTACGCGCCGCTGAACCGCCTTGTTCCGCGCAGCCGCAGCGCCTACCTGCCCCGCCATGGCCCAACCCCCGATCCTCAGTCTCGAAAATATCGGCCTGCAACAAGGCGGGCGCTGGTTGTTCGGCGGGCCGGAGCAGGATGCGCTGGACCTGCATATCGGCCCGCGTGACCGGCTGGCGCTGATCGGGCGCAATGGTGCAGGCAAGACCACGCTGTTCCGCATGATCATGGACCGGATCGAGCCGGATCGCGGGCAGCGCAAGGTCAAGCCCGGCACGCGCATCGTCGTGCTCGATCAGGAACCCGATTTCGCGCCCTACGCCACGCTGATGGACTTTGCGCTGGATGGCGAGCATCCGCCCGCCGAACATGAGGTCGAGGCGATTGCCGACCAGCTCGGTATCGACATGGCGACCCCGGCCAAGGGCGCCAGCGGCGGCGAAAAGCGCCGCGCCGCAATAGCGCGGGCGCTGGCCCAGGATCCCGACCTTCTGCTAATGGACGAGCCGACCAACCATCTCGACCTCAGCGCCATCGAATGGCTGGAAAGCTGGCTGGATCGTTACAAGGGTGCGTTCGTCGTCATCAGCCACGACCGGACTTTTCTCACCCGGCTGACCAAGGCAACGCTGTGGCTCGACCGGGGCAGTATGCGGCGCAGGGAAGTCGGCTTCGGCGGATATGAGGCGTGGGAGGCGCAGGTCTACGCCGAACAGGCGAAAGACGCGCACCGGCTCGACACCAAGCTTAAACAGGAAGCTCGCTGGCTGGAACGCGGCGTCACCGCGCGGCGCAAGCGTAACCAGGGGCGCCTGGAAAAGCTGTGGCAAATGCGTGCACAGCGGGCAGCGATGCTCGATCCCACCGGCAGGGCCAAGCTGGGACTGCAGGCGGATCAGGACAACAAGTCCAAATCGGTGATCGTGGCGGATAAGGTTTCGAAGTCTTACGGCAGCGGGGACGATGTTCGCCCTATTATTCGCGATTTCTCGCTGCGCATCCAGCGCGGCGACCGGATCGGCGTGGTCGGCGCAAACGGTGCTGGCAAGACGACGCTGCTCAAGCTGCTGACAGGCGAACTCGCGCCCGATAGCGGCAAGATCACCATCGCCAAAACGCTGAACGGCGTGATGATCGACCAGCAGCGCAGCTTGCTGGAAGGCAATGTCACCGTGCGCCAGGTGCTGGCCGAAGGCGGCGACTGGATCGATGTGCGCGGCGTACGCAAACACGTGCAGGGCTATCTCAAGGAGTTCCTGTTCGAACCCGAAATCGTCGAAACCAAGGTCGACATCCTCTCGGGCGGCGAGCGGTCGCGGCTACTGCTGGCGCGCGAATTTGCCCGCAAGTCGAACCTGCTGGTGCTGGACGAGCCGACCAACGACCTCGATCTGGAAACGCTCGACCTGTTGCAGGAAGTCATCGCCGATTACGAAGGGACCGTGCTGATCGTCAGCCACGACCGCGACTTTTTGGACCGGACCGTGACCATGACATTGGGGCTTGATGACAGCGGCACGGTCGATATCGTGGCGGGCGGCTATGCCGATTGGGAAGCCAAGCGGGTGGAGCGGCGCAAGAAATCGCCCCGGTCCTCGGCGCCGGGACAGCCGGCGAGCGCGTCGGCAAAATCCGCTGACGGGAACGGATCGTCCGCTGGCGGTCAAACAACAAAGGCGGAGAAGTCCAAGCTGGGTTTCCGCGACCAGCGCGATTACGATCTGTTGCCCGCCCGGATAGAAGAGCTGGAAGTCGCCATTGCGAAGGGCGAGAACATCCTTTCGGACCCCAACCTGTTCACCGCCGACCCGCAGAAATTCGCCACCATTTCCAAGGGGCTAGAAAATGCCCGCGCTCAAAAAGACGCGGCCGAAGAACGCTGGCTGGAGCTGGCCGAGCGGGTCGAGACTTGACTGCGCTGGACTCGCCACTTCACCGCGAAATCTCCAATTGCCGCCACTGCGAGGCACATTTGCCCGGCGGCGTTCGCCCGGTCGCACAATTTTCATCCACCGCTCGCCTGCTCATCATCGGACAGGCGCCGGGCTCCAAAGTTCATGCCACCGGCATCCCCTGGGACGATGCCAGCGGTGACCGGCTGCGCGAATGGACCGGGCTGAGCAAGGCGCAAATGTACGATCCGGCGCAGGTTGCGCTGGTGCCGATGGGTTTCTGCTATCCCGGCAAGGCCAGCGGCGGCGACAAGCCCCCGCGCCCCGAATGCGCGCCCAAATGGCATGACCGCGTGCTAGCGACGCTGCCGGAAGACCGGCTTACGCTACTCGTGGGCACTTATGCGCAGGCCCATTATTTGCCTGCCATGCGTAAGCTGCCCATGACCGAGCGGGTCAGCCGGTGGCGCGACTGCCTGCCCGCCGCGCTGCCCCTGCCCCATCCGGCATGGCGCAGCGCGATCTGGATGAAGCGCAATCCGTGGTTTGCCGAGGATGTCCTGCCCGAACTGCGCCGACGCGTTTCTGACATAATGGCGTGAGATACTCGGCCTTCCAATTTTAGGCAGGAGAGCATCATGGATATCACCCAGATGGCGCAGGATTTTACCAGGGCGGTCGCGGAAGAACGCGAGGATGATTACAAGGCCTATTGGGCCGATGATATCGTCAGCCTGGAACCCGGCGATGGCGACATGTCGCGCTGCGAGGGGCGCGAGGCGCTGGAGCAGAAACATGCTTGGTGGAACGCCAATGCCGAAGTCCACTCATCCGACACCGCCGGGCCGTTCGTCTTCGGCGACCAGTTCGCCGTGCGTTACGATATGGACGTGACCATGGAAGGCGAGCGCAACCAGATGAGCGAAGTCGGATTGTACACGGTGAGAGAAGGAAAGATCGCCGAGGAACGCTTCATGTATGGGACCGAGGGCGGCGTCAGCTGATCCTGTAAAACCCCGCCACCCGGTCCAGCGCCAGCTTCAGCACCAGCTTGCCGCTGCGCGCGGGCCAGGTAAGCGCCTTTTCGGCATCGGGCAGCGTTTCGCCGGCACAGACCACGCGCCACAAGATGTCGGATAGGCCCTTGCCTGCTTCGCGCAGCGCACCGTCGAAACGGTCCTTCGCTGCGATCTGCCGTTCGGTCGCGTTCAGCCCGGCATCGCCCGATCCCTTGATCCGCACCGGGTCCCAACGCATGGTCAGCGATGGGCTGAGCTGAGCGCGCTCGTAATCGGCGCGCAGACGTTCCCCGGCATCGAACAGGCGATCATCGATATGGCCGCGCGCATGGAGCCAGCCGAGCGGCGATTCGGCGACGTTTACCGTCACGCTGCGGCGGATACGCCTGGCGCTGCTGCCCCGGCGCGGCCCCTCTTCGGTAAGTTCACGTTCGACGAGCTCTCTGCGCATGGCATTCCCCTTTACGATTATTGGCCTGGCGGCCCGGATGGGAAAGGCACTTGCATCGCGCCGGTTAGTGTAGGAAAGGCAAAAAACCATATTGGTTATCTAAAGCGCAGGACCCGACGCATGATCAACCGCATTCGCGATGTTCGCAAACAAAAGGGCTGGACGCTCGCCCAGCTCGCCCAAAGCTGCGATCCGCCGACCACCGCGCAAACCATCGGGCGGCTGGAAACCGGAACGCGGACGCTGTCAACCGGCTGGCTGCAGCGGATCGCGGATGCGCTGGGCGTCGACCCGGAAGGGTTGGTAAGGTCCGCCAAGGCCGATCATCCGCAAGTGGTCGCCGCACTCACCGCGTCCGGGCCCGAGGCGCTCACCAAACCGCGCGATGCCATCCTGCCCACCGCACTGGGAGGGGATGCCCCTTTGATGGTCATGGTGGTGGAGATCGGTGCCGGCGAATACCGCCCGGGCGACCAATTATGGCTTCGCCAGATCGCGCCCGAAGATGCAGCGCGGGCGATCAATCGCGATGTCCTCGTCCCCCGGCCCGGCGGACGTTTCGCGTTCGGCCGACTGATCGACCGGCGCTTGAACAAAGACGGCCGCGCGCTGGTCGGCGTGCTGCCGCCGGGGATGGGAGAAAAGCAGCAAGTGGTGGACGGCCCGCCCTGGCTGGCGGTTGCCGAAATGCTGGTGCGCGCCTTGTGACACGCCGTGTCCTGTCCCTTTCGACGCTGTATCCCAACGCTCACACGCCGCGCTTCGGAACTTTCGTCGCCCGCTCGCTGGAGGCGCTGGCGGCGCGTGGCGATTGGCAAGTCACGTTGATCAACCCGGTGGGTATTCCGCCGATCGTGTTCGGCAAATACCGGCCGCTGGCAGAGGCAGCTGTATCGGGCATGGAAAATGGCGTCGAAGTCCACCGCCCGACCTTCTCGCTAATCCCGAAAATCGGGGCGCGCTCCAACCCTTCACGCGTCGCCAAGGCGGTGTTGAGCGTGGCGCGAGGCCTGCATGAGCGGCAGCCCTTCGACATTGTCGATGCGCAATTTTTCTGGCCGGACGGTCCCGCTGCGGCGCAGGTCGCACAGGCGCTCGGCCTTCCCCTGTCGATCAAGGCGCGCGGATCGGACATTACTTTCTGGGGCGAGAAGGACTTCGCTCGCCACGCGATGGTCAAGGCGGCCCGGCAGGCAGGCGGCTTGCTCTCGGTGTCCAAGGCGTTGGCGCGCGACATGATCGACATCGGGATGCCGGCGGAGAAGATCACGCTGCATTATACCGGCCTTGATCGAGACCGTTTTCGTCCGCTCGATCACGTCGGCCTGCGGGCAAGGCTGGGCGAGCGGCTGGGGATTGCTCTCCCCGCTGCGGAGAAATTGCTGGTCACCGTCGGCGCGCTGATCGAGCGAAAGGGCCAGGATATCGTCATTGGCGCGCTCGCCGCCATTCCCGATGCGCGCCTGCTGCTGGTAGGAACGGGCGAGGACGAAGCGCATTTGCGGCGACTGGCTGGCGACCTCGGGGTTGGCGAGCGGGTGCATCTCCTCGGCTCGGTCGATCACGATCTGCTGCCCGTCATCCTGACCGCCGCCGATGCCATGGTGCTGCCTTCGGCCAATGAGGGGCTCGCCAATGCCTGGGTCGAGGCGCTGGCCTGCGGAACGCCGCTGGTGATTACCGATGCCGGCGGCGCGAAAGAGCTGGTGACCTCACGCGATGCAGGGCTGATAGTCGAGCGTAACCCCGATGCGGTGGCCAAGGGAATCCGGGACTTGCTGGCGGCTCCGCCGACGCCGGAGCAGGCTTCGGCGACGGTTGCGCAGTTCAGCTGGCAGGGCAATGCGGACGCGCTGGCCTCACATTACGAGCCCATTGTCCAAACCAGCGCCAGAACAGGCGCCTAGGTCCGAGCCGTCTCAGCCCGCAGTTTCGCCGCGCGCGATCCGCTCCTGCTTGTCGGCCACAGTTTCCTCCGGCACGAAGCTGTTGGAATCTACGCCCAGCCAGATCAGCATCGGCGCGGCCATATAGACCGAGCTGTAGGTACCCACGAACACGCCGAGCGTGATCGCGGAGACCAATCCGAACAGGCTGGCCGGGCCGAAGATCAACAGCGGCACCAGCGCAACCAGCAAGGTGAGCGAGGTCATCACGGTACGCGCCAGCGTTTCGTTTACCGACAGGTCCAGCAATTCGGGCAGCGGCATCTTGCGATACTTCTTCAGATTTTCGCGGATGCGGTCATAGACCACGATCGTATCGTTCAGCGAATAGCCGATAATGGCCAGAAATGCGGCGATAATCTGGAGGCTGAATTCCAGCTGGAACAAGGCGAACATCCCCAGCGTGAGCGACACGTCGTGGAACAAGGCGAACAGGCCGCCCACCCCGAACTGCCATTCGAACCGTACCCAGATATACAGCGCCACCGCCAGCATAGCGGCGATCAGGGCCAGCACGGCGTCTGAACGGAATTCATCCGATACCTTGCCGGAAACATTGTCGTTTCCGTCCAGCCGGAAATCCTCGAAACTGCCTTGCAGCGCCTCGACGATTTCGTTGGCGATATTCTGCGCTGCTTCCTTGTCGCCCTCCGCGCTTTCGGGAAGGCGGACGCGGATCGAAACCTGATTATCCTCGCCGAACCGCTGGACGGTCGGCTCGCCATAGCCAAGTTGCCCAACGCGCTCGCGCACCGAAGGGATCGGAGCCTGTTCGCTCTGTGTGAAGGTGGCGCGCACTTCCAGACCGCCGGCGAAATCCACGCCGTAATTCAGACCCTGAGTGAACACGAGCGCCCAACTTGCCGCCATCAGCAACAGGCTGACGACGTAGAACGGTAAGCGGAACCGCAGGAATTTGATATTGGTATCGTCGGGGACGAGCTTGAGCAGTTTCATGATATTCTCCTCCGCCTCAGATGTTGATTTCGTTGGGACGATTGCGCTTCAGCCAGCCGGCCACCCACATGCGGGTGAGGAACACGGCTGTGAAGACCGAAGTCGCCAGCCCGATCACCAGCACCACGGCAAAACCGCGCACCGGGCCGGAGCCGAAGATGAACAGCAGCGCGCCTGCGATCAGGTTGGTGACATTGGCGTCGTAAATCGCGCGGCTGGCTTCCTTGTACCCGTTTTCGACCGCCGCGACGATACGTCGCCCGCGTTTTCGTTCCTCGCGGATGCGTTCGTTGATCAGCACGTTGGCATCCACCGCTGCACCGATGGTCAACACGAAGCCGGCGATACCGGGCAATGTCAGGGTGGTGGAGATCAAGGCCATAATGCCCAGGATCATCAAGACGTTCAGCACCAATGCGCCGGTCGCATAGATACCGAAGCGGCCATAGGTAACGATCATCAGCACGATCACCGCGACCGAGCCGATCATCATGGCGAGGAGACCCTTGCGGATCGAATCCGCGCCGAGATCCGGCCCCACCGTGCGCTCCTCGATCACAGCGAGATCGACCGGCAGCGCACCTGAGCGCAGCGAAATGGCCAGCTGGTTGGCGGTCTCGGCATTGAAGCTGCCCGAAATACGCGCAGAGCCGCCGCGGATCGGTTCGTTGATATTCGGGGCTGACAGTACCGCCCCGTCGAGGATGATCGCAAAAGGCTTGTTCACATTCTGCGTCGTCAGGGTCGCGAATTTCTGTGCGCCCTGCTGGTCGAAGCGGATATTCACGATATCCTGCCCGTTCTCGGGATCGACGCTCGCCCCGGCCTCAACCAGATTGTCGCCGCGAATGCCGCCCAGGCGGCGGACCGCGATCGACGAGCCTTGCTCATCGGTACCGTCGGCGAATGGGAAGATCTGGCAGCCTGGCGGCGCGATGCCCTGCGCCACATCCGATGGCAGGGCGTCCTGGCAGACCAGCTTGAATTCCAGCCGTGCAGTCTGGCCGAGCAGCGCCTTCAGCTGGTCCGGATCCTGCAATCCGGGAACCTGCACCACGATGCGCGTGTCACCCTGCCGGATGATCGTCGGCTCGCGCGTGCCGAGGCTATCGATACGCTTGCGCACCACTTCGGTCGCGCTGTCCATTGCTTGCGTCACGGCGACATCCAGCGAGCCTGGAGTGGGCGAAAGCACGAAGCGCGTTCCGTCGCGGAAGTTCAGCTCCCATTCGCGGGTCAGGCCGGTGCCGTTCATCAACGGTTCGATCAGTCGCCGGGCGCGGTCCACGTCGGCGGGACTGTCCACCATGAAGGACAGCTGGCCGCCGCGCGTCGACACATCGCCGATGCGCACGCGCGGTTCGGCCCGGCGCAGTACGCTGCGTACCGATTCTTCCATGTTTTCGAGCCGCTGCGCTTCCACCTGTTCGGCATCGGCTTCCAGCAGGATATGGCTGCCACCAGCCAGATCGAGCCCCAGATTGACGGTCGGCTCCGGCAGCGCCTCAGGCCAGTCCTGCCCGGCCGCAGCGAATATGGAAGGCAGCGCGGCAAGGATCACTGCCAGCGTCAGCCCCCACAGGAAAATCTTCCTCCAAAGCGGAAATTCGAGCATCGTCTGCGGTATCCCGTTCTCTGGCCGGTCAGTCGTTCGCTGGCTTGGAGCCGGCGGGAGGGACGATGTCACCAATGGTATTCTTGACCGCCTTGACCTTCACGCCCTGCGACAGTTCCAGCTCGGCATAATCGTCATCCACCTTGACCACCTTGCCGACCAGTCCGCCTGCAGTCACGACCTTGTCGCCCTTCTTGATGCTGGCGATCTTGGTGGCATGCTCCTTCTGCCGGCGCATTTGCGGGCGAATGATAAGGAACCAAAAAATCGCGATCATGCCGACGATCGGCAACCAGTTGAGCCACGCCGGAGCGCTTCCTGCGGCGGGGGCTGCGGCGAGTAGGTCGATCATGGTGAAGCCTTGATGTTGTGCGGTTCGATACAGGTTCTGCCGGCACCGGAAAAGCCGGGCCGGTATTGGCGAGCGCGCCTAGCAGCAAGTCAGGGACAGGGCAACGAATTGCAGGTGCCGCAGTTTGACGTGTCCCCGGCGAAGACCGGCTTGCCATGCAGCAAGACCGACCCTATACGCGCCGCTCCACTGGATCGGGACGTAGCGCAGCCTGGTAGCGCATCACACTGGGGGTGTGGGGGTCGGAGGTTCGAATCCTCTCGTCCCGACCAGTGGTTTCCCGCCCCCGGCTCGTTCGCGCATTCTGCGCCGATACGATCCGACAAAGCGCGGCCCGCGAACCGGTTGCGATTACGCCATAGCGAGACACCGATGAACGCGAGCAGCGAAAAGCGCCCGATACAGTCAGATCCGAACACATCCGATTTCACCATAGACCCACCGCTGGTCGATTTGCCGATCCACACGGCTTCGCGTGGCTTTTACGATGGGTTCAGCCGGGCGGTTACCATTCCGTCCAAGATCATCGTTTCGCTGCTGATCATGTGGGCGATATTTTTCCCGGTCAGCGCGAGCGAGACGCTGACTGCAGCCAATTCCACTATCATCGCGACCTTTTCCGGCTGGTATGTCTATCTTGTCGCCTTCCTGATGGCGATCTGTCTGATCCTGGCGATCATTCCGCAATCGGGACGGCTGCGGATCGGCACGGCGGGCGAAAAACCGGAATTCGGACGTTTTTCGTGGTTTGCCATGCTGTTTGGCGCAGGGATCGGCATCGGTATGCTGACCTATTCCACAGGCGAGCCATTGGCCCATTTTTCCAATAATCCGGACATTATCCGCGGTTTGGTCCAGCCGGAAGCGGCCGAGACTGTGCGCTCCGCCTATATCTACACCTTTCTGCATTGGGGTTTTGCCGCCTGGGCGACCTATGCGTTGGTCGGGCTTGCAATCGGCTATGTCGCCTATCGGCGCGACCTGCCGCTGACGATCCGCTCCGCCCTCGCCCCTTTGTTCGGTACTCGGCTGTCGGGTGTCTGGGGCCATATCGTAGACGTTGTCGCGGTGGTCGCCACGATCCTGGGCGTCGCGGTGACGATGGGGCTCGGCGTGGAACAATTCGTGGCCGGCCTTGCGCGGCTCGGCATGGGCGATTGGCTGCTGAAAAGCGACGGATCGTCTTCCGCTATCGCTATCGTTCTGGCGCTGCTGGTGCTGGTGGGTGCCTCGACGTTGAGCGCGCTTTCGGGCGTGGGGCGCGGGATCAAGTGGCTGTCCAACATCAACATGGTCCTGTCTTTCGCGTTGCTGGCGCTGTTCGCGGTAGTCGGCTCGGGCATGTTCGGGCTGGAGTTGCTGGCGGTTGGCCTGTTCGATTATATTCGCACACTGATCCCCATCTCGCTGACGCTGTTTTCCGGTGAGGGTCCAGCGGGTGCAGAGCTACTGCAATGGCAGCTCGATTGGTCGGTGTTCTACTGGGCCTGGTGGATCGCCTTCGCTCCCTTCGTGGGCATGTTCATTGCCCGGATCTCGCGCGGGCGGACGATCCGGGAGTATATTTTCGGCGTCGTGCTGGTGCCCTCGATCATGTGCTTCGTATGGATGACCATTGTCGGCGGCACCGCGATCGACCTTGAGCTTTCGGGTGCGGCCGGTGGGTCGATCCTGGGGGCCGGAATGTCCGACCAGCTCTACGCGACACTCGCCGTATTGCTGGATCCAGCAATTGCAGCGATCGTCTCGGGCCTCGTGGTGATCCTGCTGATGACATACCTGATCACCTCCGCCGACAGCGCGATCCTGATCGTCAACACGATCAACGGTGCTGGCGAGACAGAGGGCGAGCGCCGCTATCACATCCTGTTCTGGGGCGCGGCATTGGCTTTCGTGGTGGGCAGCATGCTGATCCTGGGCGGCATAGATGCCATTCGCGTTACCATGATCATCGGCGCACTACCTTTCTCGGTAGTGGTCGCATTAATGGGCGTTTCCATCGTCAAGGCGATCGGGTTCGATATCGTGCGCAAGCATCATGGCGTACCGACCACAGCCGAAGGATGTGCCGAATTGGCGGAATCGCGAGCTGCCGCAGCGAGTTAAACGCGTTTGCAACGTTTCATGTGGTAATAATGTAACGGTTGAAACCCTATTCGGGAAATAGCCGCCTGACGGGTGGCCGGGCGCGGTAGTGCCCGTTACCCCTATGCCCCTCACACATTTCAGCCTGATTGCCGCGCGGACTTCGTCGCGCTGCGCATTCGGCTGTGTCCAGATCCCGAGGGACCTTTCATGATCAAATTCACCAGCGGCGTGTCGGCCGGCGCGCTGGCTATCGCAATCGCTACGCCTGCTTTCGCGCAAGACGCTGCTCCTGCCGCACCGGCTGAGCCGCAAGCCCGCGAAGGCGGTGTCCAGACTATCGTCGTGACTGCGCAGCGCCGTAGCGAAGATCTGCAGGACGTGCCCGTTTCCGTTCAGGCACTGAACTCCGAAGGACTGGACGAGCTCAACATCGACACGTTCGAGGATTATCTCGACCAGTTGCCGACCGTGACCGCGGGCGGCAGCGGCCCCGGTCAAAGCACGATCTACATTCGCGGCCTGGCCTCCACCACGCCCAACCTGACCACTGCCGGCGTTGCGGGCCTCGCTCCCAACGTTTCGCTGTATCTCGACGAGCAGCCGCTGGCGCAGCCGGGCCGTAACCTCGACGTTTATGCCGCCGACCTCGAGCGCATCGAAGTCCTTTCCGGCCCGCAAGGCACGCTGTTCGGTGCCAGCAGCCAGGCCGGCGTCGTTCGCCTGATCACCGCCAAGCCCGATCTGGGCGGTTTCAGCGCAGCGGCATCGGCCGGCGTTTCCTTCACCAAGGGCGGCGAATCGAGCTACAAGGCCGAAGCGATGGTCAACGTGCCGGTTACCGACACGGTGGCCCTGCGCGGCGTCGTGTTCCTGGACGATCAGGGCGGTTATATCGACAATATCGCCGGCACACGCGATCTCAGCGACAGCGCCCGCTTCCGTTCCGCAGGTACGGTGCGTTCCAACGGCGTTCCGGTCAGCCCGCTGCGCGGTGGTTTCCAGGCAGGAGCCGATCTGAGCGCAGTCAACTTCATCGACGCCGACAATACGGGTCTGGTTGAAGACGATTTCAACGATACGCAATATTCCGGCTTCCGCGCCACCGCATTGTGGGAAGTCACTCCGGACTGGACCGTGACCGTGGCGCATAGCCGCCAGAGCCTGGAATCGGACGGCGTGTTCTTTGCCGATCCCGAATTGGGCGGGCTGGACGATCTGGAAATCCAGCGCTTCGAGGAAGACCGGCTGGAAGACGATTTCTCCAACACAAGCTGGACGGTCGAAGGCCGCCTGGCAATGCTCGATGTGGTCTATAGCGGCGCCTATACCGACCGCGAGACGGAGCAGCGGGTGGATTACACCGACTACCTCTTCGTCGGCCAGTATCTGCCCTATTACATCTGCGATGGGTCGGTCAGCTATCCCGGCTCGGCGGACCCTAGCGGGACCTGCCAGGCACCGAATCTGTATGTAAACTCGCTCAGCAATACGAGCGTGTTCACCCAGGAGCTGCGCCTCAGCACGCCTTCGGAAAACCGTTTTCGCGTCACCGCCGGTGCATTCTATTCCGACCTCGAGCTGGAAGAGCGTAACGACTTCGCCTACCCCGGCAATGTCCAGGCCGACCCGTTCGGCCCGTTCGCGCCGAACTTCCCCTTCCCGGGCTTCAACACCGATCCCGGCCCGTTCCCGGCAGAAACCATCTTCCGCAATGATATTCGCCGGACCGACGAGCAGCTGGGCATCTTCGGCGAAGCCAGCTTCGACATCGTTCCCGACTTGCTGACCATCACGGCCGGTGCGCGCTATTACGATATCGAGGTGGATTTCGAGGGCAGCGCCAACGCGTCCTTCTGTAATTCCGGCGCGGCGCAGGATGCCAATGCATTCGGCACCAATATTTCGGACCTGTATGATGGCGATGGACAGTTCACCTTTATCGGTTCGTGCAACGCCGATCTGCGCCAGACGTTCGATCTGGACGATTCGCTGCAGGACATCCAGAATGCCGGCCTCAGCGCATCGCAGGCGCAGCAGGTGTTCAACTCGCTGCGCGCGCCCGATACCGCGCAGACGGACGGGTTCATCTACAAGGGCACGTTGACGCTGACACCGACCGAAGAGCTGCTGTTCTACGCAACTTATTCGGAAGGCTTCCGCCCCGGCCTGCTCAATCGGCCGGGCGGCGCGACCAATGGCGCTGGCTTCACCGTGCCGTTCGAACTGCAGACCGACGAGGTGAAGAACTACGAGCTGGGCTGGAAGATGCAGCTGTTCGGCAACGAACTGCGCTTCAACGGCAGCGCGTTCTATGTCGATATTGCTCGTCTGCAGACGACCATCTTCGATCCCAGCATCACCAACCTGTTCTTCAGCGACAATGCTGCCGATGCAGAGATTTACGGTGTCGAGGCGGATTTCACCTACGCTCCCTATGCCGTTCCCGGCTTGACGGTGGCGGGCGCATTCTCGATCCTCGATACCGAGATTACCGAGGTGCTGACGCCGACGAGCGATGTGATTGTCGGGTCCGACCTCGCTTTCGCTCCGTCCTTCCAGGGCAATCTGCGCGTTCGCTACGAATGGGATCTGTCGGACAGCCTCAGCGCATTCGTCCAGCCGCAGGTCGCCCATTCGGCGTCGAAGAACACCGACATCATCACGATCAACAACTTGAAGCTGGAAAGCTATACCACCTTCGATCTGGCGGCCGGTATCGACACCGGACAGTACCGGTTCGAAATCTTCGGTGAGAACCTGTCCGACGAACGGGCGCAGATTTCGGGCAATTTCGTGAATGATCGTCCGCGCATCACCACCAACCGTCCGCTGACGGTAGGTGCACGGGTGTCGTTCGACTTCTGATCGGCCCTTTCGGCTATCGTCAATCGGCGGGGGCAAACCTTACGGGGTTTGCCTCCGCCGTTTGCGTTTGTAGGTGAGCGACATGGCGGCACGCGAACAGCAACTCAAATCGGCGCAACAGACCCTGCAGCAAGGCGACTTCGCCGGCGGATTGGCGCAGGCAGAGGCATTGCTGGCCGAAACGCCTGAGGATGCCGAGGCACTGTATATCGCAGCCGTAGCGGCGCGTTATCTAAAGCGCCCCGAACTGGCCGAAACTTACCTCGCCCGCCTGCACACGCAGATGCCCGAATATGGCCGCGCGTGGCAGGAGGCCGGGCATCTCGCCCGTTCGCGTGGGGACAACGTCGCGGCACTAACCGCATTCGAACGCGCGGTGCGGTTCAATCCCGCACTCGAGGCAAGCTGGCGCGCCCAGGCGGAGTTGCTGGAGGCGGCTGGCCGAACCGGCGAAGCGGCAGCCGCGCGGGAACAGGAGCAGCGGATCAAGTCGCTGCCGCGCGAGTTGGTTGCGGTCACCCATCATTTGCACGAGGGCCGCGTGCTGCGGGCGGAAGAAATCTGTCGTCATTTCCTGCGCAGCCAGCCCGATCATGTCGAAGCCATGCGGCTGCTGGCGCAAATCGGTGTCCAGCTGGGTATTCTGGACGATGCGGAATTCCTGCTGGAAAGCGCACAGCAATTCGCGCCTGAGAATATCCAGGTACATCTCGATTACATCGATGTGCTGCGCCGCAGGCAGAAATACGAACAATCGCGCAAACAGGCAGAGGCGCTGTATCGGCGCGATCCGGCCAGCCCTTTATTTCAATCGCACCTCGCCATCGAATCGATGCAGACCGGCGATTACGACCGGGCATTCGAATTGTTCGATGCGGTGCTGACAGCGGTGCCCGGCGACCCTGCCACACTGACTTCGCGCGGCCATGCTCTGAAAACCACCGGACAGCAGGATGAAGCCGTGGCCTCATACCGCGCAGCAATCGATGCCAAGCCGGGTCATGGCGATGCCTATTATGCGCTCGCCAACCTCAAGACCTATCGTTTTGCCGATGCCGAAATAGCCGCGATGCGCGGCCAGATGGAGCGCGCCGATCTGGCGTTCATGGACCGAGTGCATCTCAGCTTTGCGCTGGGCAAGGCGTATGAGGATCGCAAGGAATACGAGCCGTCCTTCCAGTTCTACGAAAAAGGCAATACGCTCAAACGCCAGCAAACCCGCTACAGCGCCGACGCGATGAGCGAGGAACTGGCCCGTCAGGTGCAGCTCTGCACACCCGAACTCTTCGCTGCAAAAAAATCCTCCGGTTACCCTGCGCCCGACCCGATTTTTATTCTTGGTCTGCCTCGTGCCGGTTCGACCCTGCTCGAACAGATATTGGCCAGCCATTCCATGATCGACGGTACGCTGGAGCTGCCCAATATCCTCGCGCTGGCGCATAAGCTGCGCGGGCGAAAAGCGGGCGCGGCGCAATACCCGCAAGTGCTCCGCGACCTCACGCCCGAACAGCGGCAGTCGATGGGCAGAGACTTCATCGAAAGCACCCGCATTCACCGACAGGGCGCGCCGTATTTCATCGACAAGATGCCGAATAATTTCCGCCATATCGGCCTGATTCAGCTGATCCTGCCCAATGCCACCATCATCGATGCCCGCCGTGCACCGATGGATTGCTGCTTTTCCGCGTTCAAGCAGCTGTTCGCCGAAGGCCAGGATTTCACCTACGGACTGAACGAAGTGGGCCGATATTACAGCGATTATACCGATCTGATGGATCATTGGGATGCGGTGCTTCCGGGTAAGGTTCTGCGCGTGGATCACGAGGATGTGCTCGACGATCTGGAAGGGCAGACGCGCCGGATGCTCGAACATATCGGCGTGCCGTTCGAAGAAGCTTGCCTGCACTTCCACAAGACCGACCGCGCGGTGCGCACAGCCAGTTCGGAACAGGTTCGCCGCCCGATCAACCGTTCGGGACAGGATGCCTGGAAACCCTACGAACCGTGGCTCGGTGACCTCAAGGCAGCGCTGGGGCGCAAACAGGACCGCGAGGCGGCAAGCAACCCAAAAGGATAGCGCCCTTTCCTACAGGAACCGATATGGTTAGCTCATTCGCGAATCAGCGCAAGGAGCAGCCGCGATGGCCCTACTCGAATCCCTCATCGGCCCGATCGCCTCGATCATCGACAAAATCATACCTGACAAGGAAGCGCGGGCGAAGGCGAAGCTGGAACTGCTCAAGCTGGAAGGCTCGCACGATCTGAAACAGATCGAGGTGCGCCTGGCCGCCATCGTGGCCGAGGCCGAATCGAAGGATCCCTGGACCAGCCGCGCGCGCCCCAGCTTCCTTTATGTCATGTATGTGATGATCCTGTGGGCATTGCCGATGGGCGTGCTGGCGGCATTCAATCCATCGGCCGCGATGGATATTGCGCGCGGGATGAACGGCTATCTCGGCGGGCTGCCCGAACCGCTCTACGCCTTGTTCGGCACCGGCTATCTCGGCTACACGGCCGCCCGCCAGTGGGGCAAAGTAAAGGGCGTGGACAAGTAATCGGCTAGGCCGCCCGGCCCGCGCCCGCTATGGCGCCCATATGGAAACGATCTACGTCCTCAACGGCCCCAATCTGAACCTGCTCGGCCTGCGCGAGCCCGAGATCTACGGCTCCGACACGCTCGACGATATTGCCGGGATGCTCGAAGATCGCGCCCGCGAGTTGGGCCTGCAGATCGATATGCGCCAGACCAACCATGAAGGCATGCTGGTCGATTGGCTGCATGAAGCACAGGCCGAGGGTGCCAAAGCGGTGTTGCTCAATGCGGCAGCCTATACCCACACCTCGGTCGCCCTGCTGGATGCCATCCGCGCCATCGAAACGCCCGTGATCGAGGTCCATCTGTCCGATCCCTCCACTCGCGAGGAATTTCGCCACATCTCTTATGTCGGCATGGCTGCTGCCGAAGTAGTCCAGGGGCTGGGCGCGCGCAGCTATGTCGTCGCGCTGGACGCTGCATCGAAGCTGTAGCTCGGGTGCTGTCCAACGCCCCGCTCTCCATAACGCCCTGCTTTCCGTAGCGTCTGGGCGCGTTTTCGTTCGACACCCCCTTGCCAGCAAAGGTCGGCCCGCGCATAGGCAGCGGCCTTACGCAATAAGAGGCATCTATGGCCGACGCCAAGAAATCTTCGGGCCGCGGGTCCGGTATGAATGTTGATGTAAAGCTGGTCCGTGAACTGGCTGATATGCTCGGTGATACCGGGCTCACCGAAATCGAGGTCGAGGATGGGGAGCGCAAGATCCGCGTTGCCCGTGGCGGTGTTGTTGCCGCCGCCGGGATGGCGCCGCCTCCTGCCGCGCCAGCGCCCGTCGCAGCTGCGCCAGCGCCCGCACCCGCCGCAGACAATGCAGCGGCAAGCGACCACGCCGACGCGATGAAATCGCCGATGGTGGGGACCGTTTATCTCTCCGCCGAACCCGGCGCGCCGCCGTTCAAGAAAATTGGCGATGGCGTGAAGCAGGGAGAGACGCTGTTGATCGTCGAGGCGATGAAGGTGATGAACCCGATCACCGCCGACCGCGATGGAACGCTGAAGGAAATGCTGGTCGAAAACGCGCAGCCGGTCGAATTCGATCAGCCGCTGCTGGTGATCGGCTGAGGCGCATTATGGCAATTAACCGCATCTTGATCGCCAATCGCGGCGAAATCGCGCTGCGTATTCACCGTGCGGCGCATGAAATGGGGATCGAGACGGTCGCGGTGCACTCCACTGCCGATGCCGATGCCATGCATGTGCGCCTGGCGGACCACGCAGTCTGTATCGGACCGCCTTCTGCGGCCGAAAGCTATCTCAACGTGGCGGCGATTATCTCCGCTGCCGAAGTGGCGCATTGCGACGCGATCCATCCCGGTTACGGTTTCCTGTCCGAAAACGCCAAATTTGCCGAGATCGTCGAAGCGCACGATATCGCCTGGATCGGGCCGAAGCCCGAACATATCCGCACGATGGGCGACAAGGTGGAGGCCAAGCGCACCGCCGGGAAACTCGGCCTGCCGCTGGTTCCGGGGTCGGATGGCGCGGTCAGCGAAATAGGCGAAGCTGCAAAAATCGCAGAAGAAATCGGCTATCCCGTCATCATCAAGGCTGCCAGCGGCGGCGGCGGGCGCGGGATGAAGGTCTGCGAAGGGCCGGACACGCTGGAAACGTTGATGAAACAGGCGGGTAGCGAGGCGAAATCGGCGTTTGGCGATGCGACCGTTTACCTGGAAAAATACCTCGGCAATCCGCGCCATATCGAATTCCAGGTATTTGGCGATGGGCGCGGCAAGGCGATCCATCTGGGCGAGCGCGACTGTTCGCTGCAACGCCGCCACCAGAAAGTGCTCGAAGAGGCGCCGTCCCCCGTCATTACGGCGGAAGAACGCGAGCGGATGGGCGAGGTATGCTCGAAAGCCATGCGCGACATGGCCTATCGCGGCGCGGGTACGATCGAATTCCTGTGGGAAGATGGCGAGTTCTATTTCATCGAAATGAACACGCGGCTGCAGGTCGAACACCCGGTCACCGAAATGATCACAGGGATCGACCTGGTGCGCGAGCAGATTCGCATCGCGGCGGGCAAGGACCTGTCGATGACGCAGGATGAAATTACCTTTACCGGCCATGCCATCGAATGCCGGATCAATGCCGAGGATCCGTTTTCCTTCGCCCCCTCACCCGGCGAAGTGACCGCCTATCACGCGGCGGGCGGCATGCATGTGCGCGTCGATAGCGGGCTGTATGCCGGATATCGCATCCCGCCCTATTACGATTCGATGATAGCCAAGCTGATCGTGTTCGGCCGCAGCCGCGACAAGTGCATCATGCGCCTGCGCCGTGCGCTGGAAGAAATGGTGGTCGAAGGCGTTAAAACCTCGATCCCGCTGCACCAGGAACTGATCCGGCAGGACGACGTTCTGGCAGGCGACTATTCGATCAAGTGGCTGGAAGAATGGCTGGCCGAGCGCGAAGGGTAACGTTCGCTCCCGGACATTCCGGCGGACCGATCATGCGCCCTGACTTGTTTCGATGGCACGGAACGGCGCGGGTAATTTCGACCCTCGATCCGTAGCACTCAAACCTCCAACGGTACGCCCGGCTGGTCTTTCGCCGTACGGATCGTCAGCGATGTCTTCACGCTTTCCACATTGGGGGCTGGTGTCAGCTTGCTGGTCAGGAATTCCTGGAAACTCTGCAGATCGCGGCTCACCACTTTCAGGATGAAGTCGATCTCGCCATTCAGCATGTGCACCTCGCGCACTTCGGGCAGTGTGCGCATATGCTCTTCGAATTCGCGCAGCGCATCTTCGGCCTGGCTCTTCAGGCTGACCATGGCGAATACGGTGATGGAAAAGCCCAGCTTGGCCGCATCCAGATCGGCGTGATAGCCGCGAATGACCCCGTCTTCCTCCAGCGAACGGACCCGGCGCAGACATGGCGGCGCGGTCAGTCCGACGCGCTGCGCCAGTTCGACATTGGTTACCCGACCTTCGCTTTGCAGCTCGGCGAGCAACCGCCGGTCGATTTCATCGAGATTGGCCATTTATTGCGCCCCTGAGTGTTTGCAATCGCTGCAGGCGCGTAATGAACACGGCCTCGCAGTGTGTTTGCCGACAATATTATTGTTGATGCCAGCAATTGTCCCGCTTTGCAACGCGTTCGCGCAGGCGCATGGTCGGCCCCTGCAAAGCTGGTAAAAAGCATCCTAAGAAGCCGCCCCCCGAACCGGCACGACTACTCACGGAGAGCCGCAAGCGCGCATGCAATTCGACGATCGCCTTGCCACGGTGCTGCGCCAGCGCGTCACCGGCAATCGTGCCGCACGTACGCAATACCGGCAACTGCTCGACCTGCTCGGTCAGCGCAAGCCGGTGCGCGGAAGGCAGCTTGCCGCCGAAGCATGGCGCCGGATGAACGCCCTCGCCGAAACTATTCCCGTCGGCGAGCGGGCGGAGATAGTGGACGAATCAGGCTGGCACCTGACCAGCCCCGAACTGGTTGCGCATCTCGCCAATGACGACCCCCCGGTGGCCGCCGCCGCCCTGGCCCGCGCCCATCTCTGCGCTGAGGATTGGGAAGCGCTCATCCCGCGCCTGCCGATCCGCGCGCGCGGTTTCCTTCGGTTCCGTGGTGATTTGCCCGCGCGAACGGTCGGCTTGCTCGACAGTCTCGGTGTGCATGATCGCGGACTACCCGAACCTGACTCCGTCAAGTCGCAGCGCGCAAAGTCGCAGCCTCCCGAAACTGCTCTTGCGCCTATCGCCGCAAGTCCCACAGATCAGCCTGACGAGTTGGCCGCCGAGGACAGCGAGATCGGCAGGCTGGTCAAGCGTATCGAGGCGTTCCAGCGGGCACGCTCGGGCGAGGATAACCGTCCCGTGGCCGCCGCCGATCCGCGCTTGCCGCTAGGGGATACCGGCGAAACGCCGGGCCGCGCGCCCATCGCGGCATTCGATTTTACCAGCGATGCGCACGGGCGGATCGATTGGGCGAGCGAAGCCGCCGCAGCGATGGTGTTTGGCGCATCGCTGGCAGGATTGGATGGCGAGCCGCCGCGCGCCTTGCAGGATCGCCAGCCGCTTTCGGGAATACCGATCGAACTCGGCGGCGCTGCTGCCATTGCCGGTGAATGGCGAGTCGACGCCGCCCCGATATTCGGGACAACCAGCGGTGAATTTACCGGCTATGCCGGGCGCTTCCGACGATCGGTAATTGTTCGGTCAGCGGCCGAAGGTGAGACACCTGCTTTCGATAGCAACGCCCAATCGGACCGGATCCGCCAGATGCTGCACGAATTGCGCACCCCGGTGAACGCGATCCAAGGGTTTGCCGAGCTGATCCAGCAACAGATGTTCGGCCCAGTTCCGCATGAATACCGCGCCCATGCCGCCACTATCGCAGGCGATGCAGCGCGCATCCTGGCCGGTTTCGACGAGCTCGACCGACTGGCCCGGCTGGAAAGCGGCGCGCTGGAAATAGAACCCGGTAGCAGCGATTTCGCCGGGATAGTCCGCGCGCTGGTCGGCCAGTTGCAAGGCGTGCTCGCCACCCGCATGGCCAGTTTCGATGCCGAGTTTTCGCAAGGCCCCTGCCCTGTCGCGCTGGACCGCAGCGATGCCGACGCGATCGCCTGGCGTCTGCTCGCCACGATTGCGGCAACCGTTTCTCCGGGCGAGGAAATCGAACTGCAGCTGGCCTGCGATCCGGACATGATGCGGCTGCGCATCCATTTGACCGCCACACTGATGGGCCAGGACGATATTTACCGCTCCACCGCGCGTTCCGGCGGCAGTGCGTTGAGCTCCGGCGCATTCGGGACCGGCTTTGCGTTGCGCTTGGCCCGGGCAGAGGCGCGCGCGGCTGGCGGGGATTTGTGCGAGGAAGACGATGACTGGCTGGTGCTGAGCCTGCCGCACTTGACCGCCGCCGATGCCGGACCTAGCGAACGCACGCGCCATCAGCCGTAAGCATCGCTGATCGCCGCGGGGGAACGCAGCGTGTCGGACCGGCCAATCACACAACCACCCGAAGCATCGGCGAAAGCGCATTTTGCGCCTGAATTCGGCCAGCGCGCGCTGCTGACCGTCGATACCGAAGAGGAATTCGATTGGAGCGGCGATTTCAGCGCCACCGATCATGGACTGAAGCACGTCGGCAGTATCGCGCGCTTCCAGCAATTCTGCGAGGATCTGGGCGCAGCGCCGGTCTATCTGTGCGATTGGCCAATCACCCAGTCTGCCGAGGCGGTGGAGCTGATTGGCGATGCAGTCACGCGCGGCACGGCCGAGATCGGGATCCAGCTGCACCCTTGGGTCAACCCGCCCTTCGACGAGGAGGTTTCGGCGTATAACTCCTATGCCGGAAACCTCCCGCCGCAGTTGGAGCGGGCCAAGTTCATGCAGCTCCGCGACGAGATCGAGCGGCGCTTCGGTACCCAGCCGCTGATTTATCGTGCCGGGCGATACGGTCTGGGCCAGGACACCGCCGAACTGCTTAAAGATGCAGGCGTTGCGATCGATACTTCGGTGCGCAGCAATTTCGATTACCGGCCGGGCCACGGGCCGGATTACAGCCGCCACCCGCTGGAGCCCTATTGGGTGGATGCCCAACGTGAATTGCTGGAGTTGCCCGTGACGAGCGTGTTCTGGGGCATGTTGCGGCGGCAGGGACGGTTGCTGCAACCGCTCGCTGCGAAGCTGCCGCTGCTGCCCGGCATTTTGGCGCGCACCGGTATGCTGGAACGGATCGCGCTGACCCCGGAAGGGGTGACCGCGAGCGAGGCGATCAGGGGAATCGATATCGCTCTGGATGACGGGCTGCCGCTGCTTGTGCTGTCCTTCCACAGCCCGTCGCTCGCCCCCGGCTACACGCCCTATGTTCGCAGCGAGGCCGATCTGGAAGCGCTGTATGATTGGTTCCGTCAGGTCTATGCCTATCTTGCCAAGCGCGGCGTGGCGCCCACCACCGTTCAAGAGGTGATGGCACAGGTTCGGCGCGATTAGGCGCAAGCCCGCTTGTAATGGTGCGCGGCTGGGGCTAGGGCGCGCTTCGTCGCAAGGCTGAACTGGCCTTGAGGATGGACTTGGGGGCCTGTAGCTCAGTTGGTTAGAGCTGGCCGCTCATAACGGCTAGGTCGCGGGTTCGAATCCTGCCGGGCCCACCATCCACCGGGAAACCGGCCGGCGAAACTGGTTCGGGGAGTGGCGCAGCCTGGTAGCGCATCTGTTTTGGGAACAGAGGGTCGCAGGTTCGAATCCTGTCTCCCCGACCATTTTCACTGTTGATTTGGGGGCGTGCAGGCTGTGAATTCCGCCCCGCCCCCTGCTCCGCCCCCTGCTCCGGCCCCGATACCTCCAGCCTCCCCCACTCTCGATCGTCGGGCCATCTGGGTGATTGCCATCCCGGCGATGCTGACCAATGTCGCCACCGCCCTGATCGGGATCGGCGATATCTGGATTGTCGGGCGGCTGGAAGATGCGGCGGTTCAAGGCGCGGTAGATGTCGGCGCGCGGCTGTTCGCGGTGCTGTTTACGGTGATGAATTTCCTCAAGACCGGGACGACCGGGCTGGTGGCACAGGCAGGCACCCGGGGCGGCTTGTCGAGCGGCGCGCAGGAACAGGCTGCGCTGCTGGCGCGCGCGCTGTTTATCGGGCTGACGATTGCGGCCCTGCTGTTGATTGCAAAGCCGCTGCTGCTGCCCGCCCTGCTCGGCGCGCTGGGGGCGGAGGGACGCGTGCTGGATGCTGCGCGGGTCTATGCCGAAATCCGGTATTGGAGCGCGCCGGGCGTGATGGCCAATCTGGCGCTGATGGGGTTCCTGGTCGGTCAGCGGCGCATGAAGGCCGTGCTGGCTATCGAGGTTGCGTATAATCTGCTCAACCTGGCTTTGGGCCTGTGGTTCGTGCTGGCGATGGATTTCGGGATTGCAGGGATCGGCTGGTCCAGCTTCATCGCCGAATATGCCAAGCTGGCGGTGCTGGCCGCTGTGGTGCTGTCGGGGGTGGCGGGGCGCGAACTGCTCACCGCGCTGAGGGACCGGGCGGTGCTGCGCTGGCAGGTGCTGCGGCCGTTCCTGAGCGTCAATCGCGACCTGTTCCTGCGCACTCTGGTGCTGATGGTGGCGCTGGCGCTGCTCACCCGGCTCAGCGCGGAGCGCGGCCCGGAAGTGCTGGCCGCCAACGGCATCATCTACCAGCTATTCGTGTTCACTGCGCTGCTGCTCGACGGGTTCGAAAATGCCGCGCAGGTGCTGAATGGGGAAAGGTTGGGCGCTGGCGACCGGGCGGGCTTCGGCGGTTATGTCTATGCCATATTATGGCGCGGATTGGGCGCGGCGGTGGTTGTCGCCGGCGTATTTGTGCTGCTGGCCGATCCGATACTCGCCAGTTTCGCCGCCACCCCTGCCGTGGCCGAAATCGCCCAAGGCAGCGCGATCTGGCTGGTGATCATACCGTTTGCGGGCGTGGCCAGTTTCGTGCTGGACGGTGTATATGTCGGGGCCAGCTGGACCCGCGCCCTGCTGGGTACGATGGCGGGCGCCGTGCTGTGCTATGGCGTGTTGCTCTGGCTTAGCTGGCCGCTCGGCAATGATGGGCTGTGGCTCAGCTTCACAGCATTCCTGGCTTTGCGCGCGGTACTGCAATTGCTGTATCTGCCCCGGCTGATGCGGCGCAGCTTCGGCTGAGCGCAGCTATTCGCCGCCTTTGATCGCCCCCGGCTCGTTGGCGAGGATCCCGGCGATCTGCGTCCATACTGCGACGTTCTGGCGCAGCTGGGCCGGATCGATCTTGTCCAGCGTATCGTCCGGCGTGTGATGCAGGTCGAAATAGCGGGTGCCGTCCTGCTGCAGGTCGATAATCGCGGTGCCCTGATCGCGGGCGATGTTAATATCCGCCCCGCCACTGGCAACGATCGCCGAATTGGCGACACCGAACCGCGCAATGGACGCAGCCAGTTTCGCATGCAATCCGGGATTGCTCTCGCGGAAATTGGTTTCGAAACGCCAGATCCGGTCGGCACCGAAATCGCTTTCGAATGCGACCGCGATCGGCTCGTCGATATGCGCCTCGCTATAGGCGCGGCTGCCCCACAATCCGACTTCCTCCGCCCCAGCAAGCAGCAGGCGAATGGTGCGCAGAGGTTGGCCCGCGCGCTCGACATTCAGTGCGGCGGCCGAGATAATCCCGCAGCCCGCACCATCGTCGAACGCGCCGGGGGCGTTCCACCAGCTGTCGAGGTGGCAGGCCAGCAGAACCGGCGGCAGCGAAGGGTCGCGCCCGACAATTTCGCCGACTACATTGCCGCTGGTCTGGGTGCCGATATCGCGCGGAGTCAGCACCAGCTTCAAAGTGATCGGCCGGTTTCCGGCGCGTTCGAACATTCGCTCCAGATTTTCCGCATCGGGCAGCGATAACGCCCCCGCCGGCGTCGGGGTCACTCCATCGGGGAAGCCGGTGCCGCCGGTATGCGGGTTGCGGTGATAATCGGTGCCAACCGACTTGATGACCGTCGCCGCCGCACCCTTGCTCGCCGCGATGCCGGGCCCGACCCAACGGGCTGGCCCGGCAAAGCCATAATGCGAACCATCCATGCTCGGACGCATTTCGTGGCTGATATAGGCGATCTTGCCGGTCAGGCTGCCTTCGGGAGCCTCGGCCAAAGCCGCCGCATTTTCGAAATAGACGACCTGTGCGACCAGCCCCTCCGGCCCGGTGGAGGCACTGCCACCGAGCGGCTGGATCACCAGCGGTTGGGGATACGGTGCGACCACTTCGGCGCGGTGCAGATCGCCCGGTATCCAGGTATCCATCTCGAACGGTTCGTCGGCGATATTCTGGAAACCGCGCTGTGCCAGCCATTCCATGGCCCAGGCCCGTCCGCGTGCCTCCGCCTCGGTCCCCGCCTGCCGCGGGCCGACTTCGGTGGTGATCCCTTCCACGAAATCCCACGCGATCCGGTCACTCTCCAGCGCCTCGTCGGCAATCGCGACCAGTGGATCGGACGACTGGGCAATGGCGGGGGTGACAAGCGACAGGGCGGCGAGCGCGAGAAGAGGTTTTTTCATGAGGCCGCTTGCTAAAGAGGCCTCCGCCGGCTGTCCAGCGAAGGCCCCGAAAAGCTTGTTATCAAGCGGATTTTGTTACACGAATTCCACCGGAATACCCGTATTTACCGCATTGGCCAGCTCCGCCACATCCCAGTTGGTCAGCCGCACGCAGCCATGGCTGGCAGTCTTCGCGATCAGCTGCGGATCGGGCGATCCGTGGATGCCGTAGCCATCCTTGCCCAGGTCGATCCACGTCCCGCCAACCGGATTGTTCGGCCCCGGCGGCAGGATGAAGGTCTTGTCCGGCCCCCATTTCTGACTGTCCGGATCGAATGTGTAATTGGGTGCCATCGCCAGCGCCGAGACTTCCATCTTGCCGCTTGGGCTGGGAAATCTCGAACTGCCAATAGTGGCGGGATAGCTGACGAGCACCTTGCCCGCATCGTCAAGCCCGACCACCGTCGCCTCGCCCTTGCGAACCTCTATCCGGGCGATCTCGCTGTCGAAGCTGCGATTGCCGTGGCTCACGATGGTCAGCTTGGTTCCGACCTTGCCGAAATCCGCATCCGGGTTGAGCGCGGCGAGGAAATCCTGGTCCATGTGGAACCGCTCGGCCAGCATCTCCAGCGGCGTCTGATAACCAAGCTTGTCTACCTTCGACATTGCTTCGAAGCCGTCGGGCGTTTGTTCGAACGGTCTGGAAACGTCCTTCTGAGTAATCGTATAAGTGCGGAAAATATCGCCGCCGACATCGGAATAGAGCGCGTTCATCAGCTCGTCATCGACCTTGGTGCTGTCACCCATATCGTTGGCCATGCGGTAATAACGCACCGCGCGGTCGGTGTTGCCGCCGCCCAGCCCGTCGATTACGCCGGGGGAATGGCGGCTCTGGTCGAGCATGACCTGCAAGGCGATCTTCTGCGTGGTACGCTCTCCCAGCATTTGCTGCGTGACGCCTTCGGGCAGGCTGACGGACAGCTTGCCGTCCTTGGAGGTGGCTTCGGGCTTGCTCGCCTCCTGCTCGTCGTCATACCCTTCCTTATCGTTGAAATTCTCGCCGATCTTTTCATCGGTCGAGGAGTTTTCGGCAGAGGCAGCCTGCTTCGGCGCGCCATCCTCTTCCGCCTCCGCGTCGGAGAACGAACAAGCCGACAGGGCGAGAGCCGAAGCGGCGAGCGATGCTATGTATATCCTTTTCATGCCCGACAAACGCCCGCTTTCGCGCACAGTTCCGCCGAACGGCCATCGCCCTTGCTCCTGCGCGCCGCACGCCCTATTTGCACGGGCAAATCCCACTCATTGAAATTCGAATTCGAGGACCCGCCCGATGGCCGCCCAATATGCCTATGTCATGAAGAACATGACCAAGACTTTCCCCGGTGCGAAGAAGCCGGTGCTCAGCAACATCAACCTGCAATTCTACCAGGGCGCAAAGATCGGTATCGTCGGCCCCAACGGTGCGGGCAAGTCGACGCTGATCAAGATCATGGCGGGCATCGATACAGACATTACCGGCGAGGCCTGGGCGGGCGAGAACATCACCGTGGGCTATCTGGCGCAAGAGCCGGAGCTCGACGAGAGCAAGACCGTGCTGGGAAATGTGAAAGATGGCGCGCGCGAAGTGGCCGACAAGGTGGACCGGTTCAACGCCATTTCCGCAGAAATGGGCGATCCGCAGGACGACACCGATTTCGATGCGCTGATGGAAGAAATGGGCACGCTGCAGGAAGAAATCGACGCGGTGGACGGCTGGACGCTCGATAACCAGCTGGAGATCGCGATGGAGGCGCTGCGTTGCCCGCCTTCCGATGCCAGCGTCGAGAACCTTTCGGGTGGTGAGAAGCGCCGCGTCGCGCTCACCCGCCTGCTGATCCAGAAACCGTCCATCCTGCTGCTGGACGAGCCGACCAACCACCTCGACGCCGAATCGGTCGAATGGCTGGAAAACCATCTCAAGGAATATGCCGGCGCCGTCCTGATGATTACCCACGATCGCTACTTCCTCGACAATGTGGTGGAGTGGATTCTGGAGCTCGATCGCGGGACGTATTATCCGTACGAGGGCAATTACTCGACCTATCTCGACAAGAAGGCCAAACGTCTGGCGCAGGAGGATCGCGAGGATTCGGGCCGCCAAAAGGCGCTGTCCGAAGAGCTCGAATGGATCCGCCAGACCCCCAAGGGCCGCCAGACCAAATCCAAAGCCCGCCTGCGTAAATTCGAACAGCTGCAGGACGCGCAAAACGACCGCAAGCCGGGCAAGGCGCAGATCGTGATCCAGGTGCCCGAACGGCTCGGCAGCAAGGTGATCGAGGCGAAGGGCCTGACCAAGGCTTATGGCGACAAGCTGTTGTTCGAAAACCTCGATTTCATGCTGCCGCCCGGCGGCATTGTCGGAATCATCGGCCCCAACGGCGCGGGCAAATCCACCCTGTTTCGCATCATCACCGGCCAGGAACAGCCCGATAGCGGCACGATCGATATCGGCGACACCGTCCATCTAGGCTATGTCGACCAGAGCCGCGACGATCTCGATCCGAAAAACAACGTCTGGCAGGAAGTCAGCGACGAACTCGATTACATGAAGGTCAACGGCCACGACATGAGTACGCGCGCTTACGTGGGCGCATTCAACTTCAAGGGGCAGGATCAGCAAAAGATCGTCGGCAAGCTGTCCGGCGGAGAACGCAACCGCGTCCACATGGCCAAGATGCTGAAAGAAGGCGGCAACGTGCTGCTGCTGGATGAACCGACCAACGACCTCGACGTGGAAACCCTCCGCGCACTGGAAGACGCCATCGAAAACTTCGCCGGCTGCGCCGTGGTTATCTCGCACGACCGCTTCTTCCTGGACCGGCTGGCGACGCATATCCTGGCGTTCGAGGGCAACTCGCACGTGGAGTGGTTCGAGGGGAACTTCGAGGCGTATGAAGAGGATAAGCGGCGTCGCCTTGGCGATGCAGCGGATCGGCCTACGCGGTTGGCTTATAAGAAGCTGACGCGTTAGTATTGTCGTATCTATTCGATAATAACACTACGGTATCGAAGCTATCGGCCGCTTTATTGGACCGGAGGACTGTCATTATTTTTGCTCGCTTACTGATGCCAGTGGCCTTGCTAATTCCGCTTGCCGCCGCGCATGCCCAGCATCCTCTAATTGCCGAGAGGCTTGCGGCTTGGAACCAGGCCGCGCCTCAGCCCGATGAACAGATCGTCAAAACTGAAGTGCGTAATGCTTTGGAGCAAACTTATTCCACGACTGCTGAGTGTAGTAAAACGTCGGTCACGATAAATTCAGTGCAGCCTGCATCGGCTGATCGTTTTGCATTCAACGCCCTTATTCGAGGAACCTTGCGCAACGCCTGGTTCGTGACAACACAGATACCTGGATGCGACGATGTTCCCGTGCGCTTCATGCTCTTGCAAGACACGGACAAGAGTTTCGAGACGATTCGGGTCAATCGCGGCGTCTCGTATGCGTGGGAATCGCTGATCTCAGACACGCTACCACTTGCATCGATGGCAGCTTATGTCGCGCTCAAGCAGCACGGCCAAGAATGCGACTTGGATGGCGGAGCTACGTTGGGAGTGACCAGACTGGCTTCGGAAGATGTCGATCTTGGCGAGGACGTTTATGGTGCTCGCTACTCCGGAAGCTGGGCCGAAATCTGGCCGATGACCCTATGCGGTAAGACGGTTGAAGTTCGTGTGGATTTTAGAGCGGACGGTGACGGTGGCGCATACACGGACCTTCCGGGCGATGATGTGCGGATATTGCCGTAGGTCGGTTGACCCTTCATCCGGCTCTTTCCCACTCAGCCGGACCTGCGCCAGATCATACGCCACTTGCATCCGCTCGGCGTGTCGGCCTTAACCCCGAACGCCCTTTTAAAGTGCAGCGCCATCACCTCGGACCCGGCAGCGCGGCCAATCCGTCAGAACCGCCTCAAGGCGAAACCCAGCGCCCCTCGCCTCCCGCAGCCAGATCGAACACCGCTCTTCTGTGCCCGGTATGGGCGAGGTGGAACCAGTCGGCGGTTTCGATGCGCATCAGCAGCACTGCGAAATTCCGGCGGGCGGGGGCGATTTCGGTATCGGTGGGCTCCACACCCTCGAACACGGGCGGCAGGCCGGAGGTTGGCCCGTCCGACACCGCGCCCGGCCCCTCGCCCAGATAGCAGCGACGCGCGAAATTGTCGGATTCAGCCCATGCGGCGTCGGCGAGCGGGCCGCTGCGCTCGATCCGTCCGGTACCCCGGCAGCGGATCTGCAACTTGGCCTCCTTATCGTAGAACAGCACGCCCATTGCCGGGTCGCGCTCTATCACCGCCACCTTGCCGGCGCGCGTATCGGTGTGGAAGCGCAGGGTCCAATCGGCCAGGCTGAAATCGCGCAGCACCATCACGCGCGCATCGGCATCTGCGGTTGCGACAACCGGCGTATGCATCGGCGATTTGCGCTTATCGGCGGCGTAGGCGAGGCGGCTGGCGATATCGGCGCGCACCTGATCGAGTGTTTCGAGCATGACCAATGTCCAAGCCCGCAACCCACCGCTGTGTCAATCCGCTAGCGAACCATTCATTCACACAAATCGACCCCAACATGAACATAGGCCGACATGGCCGGTTCAGACTTGTGTCATTTACCTCTTGGTAAGAACCGTTCATCGACACGAGCTGCTGAGGGTGGAAAGGCGGCATCACTTGGAGAGCCGTAATGATTCTTGAAAACTTATTGAAAGGCAGCGCCTTGTCCGCTGTTGCCGCAGTTCTGGCCTTCGCCGCCACTCCGGCGAGCGCCGCAGCTGCCACAGCCAGCGCCGAAGCCGAACAGCCCCGTCGGGGCGATCGGGTCCGCGCCGAGCCCGATGCACGTCCGGTTGCGCGCGAACGCCGACAAGCGCAGCGCCAGGCCCGGCAACAGGCACGCCAGCAAGCTCGCCAGCCGCGCCGCGAGGCTCGGGCGGAGCGCCGCCAGGCTCGCCGCGAAGCGCCCGCTCCCGCCGCCCGTCAGGACCGCCGCGCAGTGCGTCAGGCTGTTCGCCAAAATGCGCGTCAGGACGCTCGGCAGGACTCCAGGCGAGCAGCCCGCCGGGAAGCTCGGCAGGATCGCCGCTCTACCCGCCGTCAGGCTCCCGCAGCCGGCTACACGCGCAATTCGACCTATACGGACAGCCAGCGCAACCGCACCTTCCGTGAAGCGCGGCGCGACCGCGGCGATGCGCGTCAGGATCGCAGGGCAGACAGGCGGGCGGATCGTCAGGCAGAAAGACGTGCGGATCGCAGGGTCGAACGTCGTCAGGATCGCCGCGCCGATCGCCGCGCAGACCGCAGAGCCGATCGCAGGACCGAACGCCGGGTAGAGCGGCGGCAGGATTATCGCGACAACCGCCGGTCCTACCGCAACGGCTACCGCGACGGGCGTTATCGCGACGGCCGCCAATATCGCGATCAGCGGCGCGCATATCGCGATCACCGCCGCTGGGATCGCCGCAAATGGCGCGGCAACCACCGTTATAACTGGCGCGATTATCGCCGTTACAACCGCAGCCACTACAATCTGGGCCGGTATTACGCGCCCTATCGCGGTTATCGCTACAGCCGGATTTCCATCGGGTTCTATCTCGACAACCTGTTTTTTTCGAACAGGTACTGGATCAACGATCCGTGGTCCTATCGCCTGCCTGAAGTGTACGGCCCCTATCGCTGGGTCCGGTATTACGACGATGTGCTGTTGGTGAATATCTATAGCGGCGAAGTGGTCGACGTGATCAACGACTTCTTCTGGTGAGGCACCGCCCTTCCCCTGCCCGCCTTCGGTAAGTGAATTGGCGGGCCAACGAGCCCCCGCCGGCCTTTGGATCGGCGGGGGTTTTCCCGTTTTGGCCGGTCAACACTTCAAACCACGCCATCTTGAAACGCCGCGACGGTTTGGTAGGAAAACGCGGATGACGAAACAGGCCACAATTCCCGATCAGGACGCCTTGAAACGAGTCGGCGCGCGGGTGCGAAAGCGCCTTGCCGACGACAATCAGGCCTACCGGATCAAAACCGACCGGGCGGAAATCTTCGCTTTCGGAAATTTCCTCACGCCTGCGGAATGTCGCAAGCTGATCACGATGATCGACCTGACGGCGCAGCCCAGCGCGCTATACGATCAGGATTATTCGACCGGCTTTCGCACATCCTATTCGGGCAATCTCAACCCCCACGATCCCTTCGTAAAGGGGATCTCGCGCCGGATCGACGACCTGCTGGGTATGAAGGCGCCGATGGGCGAATCCATCCAGGGCCAGCGCTATATGCCCGGCCAGCAATTCAAGCCGCATAATGACTGGTTCTATACCGACCAGCCCTATTGGCAGACGGAGCGCAAGCGCGGGGGACAGCGCAGCTGGACGGCCATGGCATTTCTCAACACCGTCGAAAAAGGCGGTGCAACGCATTTTTCGGAGATCGGCGTGTCGGTTACGCCGCAGCCCGGCGTGCTGCTGATCTGGAACAACGCCTTGCCCGATGGCTCCCCCAATCCCGATACCCTGCACGCTGGAACGCCGGTGGAAGCGGGCACGAAATATGTGATCACGAAGTGGTACCGCACCCGCAAATGGGCGTGAATCGCGCTGCTGTCGGCAAATTGACCGGCTTTTGCGCGCGAATTCGGTTCCTCCGGAGTATCAGCTTCGGTCCAAAGCTTCCTTCAGCAATCCGCGCGTATTCGCGACGCTGAACAGATAGATGAAACTGCCGAATCTCGGGCCTTTTTCGGAACCGAGCAGCGTTTCGTAAAGCGTGCGGAACCAGTCGCGCAGATTGTCGAACCCGAACTCTTCGCGCTTGCCGATCTCGTAAACCAGCGTCTGCAAATCGTCGGCCGAGGCGTCTGAGCCTACTTGCGCCAATTCTTCGTCCAGCGCCCGCAAGGCGGCGGCTTCATTGGCAGTCGGCGCGCGTTTGTGCAGCGTGGGGGCCACGAAATCGCGATTATAGGCGAGCGCGGTGGTGACCAGCTCGTCAAGCTGCGGATGCTTTGCCGGGTCGGCGTCGGGTACGTAATTGGCCAAATACGACCAGACCTGGGCCCGGTCCGCTTCCGCGCCCAATACGCCGATCAGGTTCAGCAGCAGCGAATAGGTGACCGGTAGCGTATCACCCGCCCCCGGCGCCCGAGCCCCATCGTTGCCGCCATTCGCGCGCGCCAGGTGCCAGACAGGGTTACCCAGCTGCTTGTCGAGCGGTTGTTCGGCCAGCCGCTCGCGGAACTGCCAGTAATCGTCGACCGCGCGCGGGATAACTCCCGCATGGAGCTGCTTGGCGCTCTTGGGGTTGGGGAAGATATAGAAACCCAGGCTTTCCGCGCTGCCGTAATCGAGCCATTCCTCGATCGTCAGCCCGTTGCCCTTGGACTTGGAGATTTTCTCGCCCTTCTCGTCGAGGAACAGCTCGTAAACCAGCCCCTCCGGCTTGCGTCCGCCCAGCACCTTGGCGATGCGGCCGGATTGCACGCCGCTATCGGTCAGATCCTTGCCGTACATCTCGTAATCGACGCCCAACGCGACCCAGCGCATTGCCCAATCGACCTTCCATTGCAGCTTGGCCTGCCCGCCAAGGGCCGATTGTTCGACCGTGCTGCCATCTTGATCGGCAAAGCGGATCGTCCCGGCCTCGGCATCGACCACCTCGACCGGCACCTGCAACACAGCGCCGGTCGTGGGGCTGACCGGCAGGATCGGCGAATAGGTCTGCCGCCGTTCTTCGCGCAGAGTGGGCAACATGATGTCCAGAATGGCCTGGTTGGCCCGCAGCACACCGCGCAGCGCATCGTCGAACGCGCCGCTGTTATACTGGCTCGATGCGCTCACGAATTCGTAATCGAAGCCGAACCGGTCGAGGAATTCACGCAGCCTGGCGTTGTTATGCGCCGCGAAGCTTTCGTGATCGGTGCCGAACGGGTTGGGAATACGGCTGAGCGGCTTGCCCAGATTGCTTGTCAGCATGTCTTGCTGCGGCAAATTGTCGGGCACCTTGCGTAGCCCGTCCATATCGTCGCTGAAGGCGACAAGCCGCGTCGGGTGGCCTCCCGTCAGCGCCTCATACGCGCGGCGTACGAAGGTGGTGCGCAGCACTTCCTGGAACGTCCCGATATGCGGCAGACCGCTGGGGCCATAGCCGGTTTCGAACAGCACCGGCACCAGCTCCCCATCCGGACCGCGCTTGCCGCCGCCCGGTTCGTTCGTGCGGTAACGTTTGGCGATCCGCTGCGCTTCCTGGAATGGCCAGGCTTTCGACGTACGGGCGGCTTCGATCAATGCATCAGTCATAGCCTGCTGCCTGTCCGACAATCGCCACCATGTTGCAAGTGCGAAGACGGGCGCGCGGCAAAACCGCAGCGGCCAATCTTTGCAGCTTGGCTCAGGCGCCCGAGCTTATGATCCGGTTACGTCCCTGCTGCTTGGCCGCATACAGAGCTTCATCGGCGCATTTCAGCGTGTCGCCGATCTCTGCGCCTGGATCGTAGAGCGCCAGCCCTGCCGAAAAGGTAATCGGGCCGACTTCCCTGCCGGTTCGCCGATCTTTCAGCTTGCGCTTTGCAAGCGCTTCGCGGGCTTCGTCCAGCTTGCCGCGCGCGACAGGCAGTTCGACTCCTTCGAACAGCAGGGCGAATTCCTCGCCCCCATGCCTCGCGACGAAACAATCATTGCCGGTGGCCTGCGCCAGATGCTCTGCCACCACTTTGAGCACCCGGTCCCCGGTATCGTGCCCGTGCGTGTCGTTGACGGTCTTGAAGTGATCTATGTCGCAAAAGCCCACGGAAATCGGGCTGTCCGATCCGCAGCTCGCGGCAGCTTGTTTCAACCGGTTTTCGAAGGCGCGGCGGTTGGGCAGGCCGGTCAGGTGATCCTCGTCGGCCAATAACCGCGCACGCCGCAAATCGTCTCTCATGGCGCGCGATTCCTCTTCGGTTGCGCGCAGCTTGCCTTCCAATGTCCGCGAATGATCGATCATTTGCGCAACCAGCCCGACAATATGTTCGACGCCAATATCTCCCCGAGCGCTTAGCTCGCGCTCGTTTTGAACCAAGCGGTCGTTGTAATCCGCAGTCGCACTGCGCGCTGTGCTCGCAGCTTTCGACAGCGAATTCACATTGCGCTCCAGATGTTCGATCACCTTGTCCAGCTTACGCGCACCGTCCCGCCTAGATTGGGGCTCCGCTTGCGTTTCCAGCCAGATCCGGTTGATCGGCTGTCCGGCGTCCTCCCTTTCGCGCAATTTGCGGATCAGGTGCAAATCCTTGCGCAACACGAAATCATGCGCACTGGTCAACGTAATCGGACTGACACCAAGGTCGTAGCTCAGGATAAATCGGCCGATTTGCTCGAGCAATTGTTCGTCCTGCGATGGCTCCGCTGTTTCAACCGCCTCTGCTTCGGAACCGAACAATCCAATGATGCGGTCCAAGGCGCTCGCTGGCTGGCTGGCCGGCGCGGTATCGATATTGCGGTCCATTCTCATACGATCTGCCATGCCCATGAACCGGAAATTATCCGCAAAGTGCGGACTACCGGAAATTACGTGGTCGGCGCGATCGGGCGGGCCGTGGCAAGGACATGATGCCGATGGAGCGCAACGCCCGGTAATTCCTGCTTGCGCCCCCTTGCCCGCCGTTCCACCTTCGTTCTAATGGGGGCCGGTGGCTGACCCGCTTGCCCTTCCCGCGCTTCATGCCAGCCATGCCGGCGTTTGGGTGCGCGCGGGCGGCGGTGCTGCCGGGCAGACGCGGGGGGTTTCCAAGGGCGAAGCGATCATGGCTGCGGCCGATACGCCGCTGCTGATGCTCAACGCCCCGCTGGTGGCGAACCGGCTGGGCTATCCCGATCTCAGCGGGCTGGACCTGCTGGAACTGTTTGCCTTCGTGCGTCCCGCCGAATTCTGCGTGCCCACGCCCAAGGGGTTGGCCGACGCGCTGGCAGTGGATCCGGCGACTTCCGACGATGACGTGCCCGCATTGCTGCAACGCGCCGCGGCTGCTTTGCTGCGGCAATGCGAGGCGGAGGATTGGCCGCAGCGCGAAGGGGCATGGTCTGCGCTGCAATCGCTGACCCGGCTGCGCTGGCCGTGGTCGCAGGTGCTCGCTCCCTATATCAAGCGGCCCGAACGCGCCGAAAAGTGGCTGTTCGCCAAGCTTCCGGAATGGGAAGAAGCGCCCGATCGCCCCCAGCCGGCGCAAGTGCAAATCGCGGAGGCCGAAGTCGAGGGGCAGTTGGATCACCTCACCGGAACCGGCGCGGAACGGCGCGAAGGCCAGCGTGCCTATGCCAAATCGGCCAGCAAGGTGTTCGCCCCGCGCGATGCGCAGCGTCGGCCGCACATATTGCTGGCGCAGGCAGGCACCGGGATCGGCAAGACGCTCGGCTATCTCGCGCCGGCATCGCTTTGGGCCAGCGCCTCTCGCGGCACGGTATGGGTGTCCACCTTCACCAAGAACTTGCAGCGTCAGCTGCGCGGTGAAAGCGCGCGCGCATGGCCCGAAAGGCGCGAGGATGGCACCCGGCCGGTCGTAGTGCGAAAGGGGCGTGAGAATTACCTCTGCCTGCTCAACCTGGAAGACGCGATGCAGGGCGGCTTTGGCGGGCGCGCAGCGATCCTTGCGCAAATGGTCGCGCGCTGGGCAGCCTATTCGCGCGATGGCGACATGATCGGCGGCGATCTGCCCGGCTGGCTCGGTACGCTATTCCGCAAGCGCGGGATCGCAGCATTGACCGACCAGCGCGGCGAATGCGTCTATGCCGGGTGCCCGCATTACCGCAAATGCTTCATCGAACGCGCCGCCCGCGCCAGCGCGCAGGCCGATCTGGTAATCGCGAACCACGCGCTGGTGATGGTCAACGCCGCACGCGGCAGGGATGCAGCCCAGCGTCCCACGCGTATCGTGTTCGACGAAGGGCATCACGTGTTCGATGCAGCGGACAGCACCTTTGCCGCTGCTCTTACCGGGCAGGAAGCGATCGAGCTGCGCCGCTGGATCGTCGGCCCGGAACGCAAGTCCAAGGGCCGCCGCCGGGGCCTGGCAGCGCGCCTGGCCGACGTCGCGTCTTACGATGAGGCAGGCGGCGAAGCCGTCGAAGCCGCGATTGAGGCAGCGCGCCATTTGCCGTCCGATGGCTGGTTGGGCAGAATCAATGAAGGCGAACCTTACGGCCCGCTTGAAAACCTGTTCAGCGCAGTGCGCGCATTGACCTTCGCCCGCGATGAAAGCGGCGGCCAGGAAGCAGGTTACGGTATCGAAACCGAAATTGCCGACCTGCCCGGCCAGCTGATCGAGCTGGCGCAGCAGGCCGCTAGCGCACTTTCTGCCATACGTCATCCGCTGGTGAAGCTGGGCGTGCGGCTGGAAGCCGTTTTGGAGGATGCACCCGACTGGCTCGACGGGCCGGGCCGCGCACGGATCGAGGGGGCGCGTCACTCGCTCGGCTGGCGGGTGGATTTGCTGGCCGCTTGGGAGGCTTTGCTGGAACGGCTCGGCGGGCCGGCGGACCCCGAATTCGTCGACTGGTTCGCGGTCGATCGATCGGATGCGCGCGAGTTCGATATCGGCATCCATCGCCGCTGGCTGGACCCGATGAAGCCTTTCGCCAAAGTCGTTCTCGAACCGGCGCATGGCGTGATGCTGACCAGCGCCACCCTGACCGACCGCACCGATGAAGGCGCGGACTGGGAGGATGCGATTACGCGCAGCGGGGCACCGCATATCGAGGTCGCCCCGCTGACCACCGCCGCCGAAAGCCCGTTCGATTACACCGCCCGCGCCGAAGTGCTGATCGTGACCGATATAAAACGCGGCGACCTGCCCGCGCTGGCCGGGGCCTATGCCCGGTTTATCGAGGCTGCGGGCGGGGGTGTGCTCGGCCTGTTTACCGCGATCCGCCGATTGCGCGCCGTCTATGGCCGCATCGCCGACCGGCTCGCCCGCTCCGGCCTGCCGCTCTACGCGCAGCACGTCGACCCGATCGATACCGGCACGCTGGTCGATATCTTTCGCGACGATCGCACCGCCAGCCTGCTGGGCACCGATGCCCTACGCGACGGGGTAGACGTGCCGGGCGAAAGCCTGCGCTGCGTGGTACTGGAAGGGGTGCCCTGGCCGCGACCGACAATTCTTCACCGAGCGCGCCGCGCTGCCGGGGGCGGTTCGCGCCATGACGACCGGATCATTCGCGCGCGTCTTGCACAGGCGTTCGGGCGGCTGATTCGCGGCAAGGACGACAAGGGACATTTCATCGTCCTGTCGCCCGCTTTTCCCAGCCGCCTGCTCAGCGCCTTCCCACCAGGCACGCCGATAACGCGGCTGACGCTGGACGAGGCTTTACAACGCGTCGCGCAAGGTGTTTGTCGCGCAGGCGATAATTCGAACGCCCAGATATTGAACGAGGTGGAATGACCAAGACACTGGGCCTGCTGCGCCATGCGAAATCCGATTGGGACGATGTGGGCAAACGCGATTTCGATCGCGGGCTGAACGAACGCGGCCGCAAGGGGGCGCGGCTGATGGGTCGCTATATTCGCGACAACGCGCCTGCGTTCGACCTGCTTCTCGCCAGCCCGGCGGAGCGAGTGAAGCGCACTCTGGAGGCGGCATTGCCGGACTTGCAGCCCAAATGGGATGATCGCCTTTACCTCGCCAGTTCCGAAACGTTGATGGAAACGCTGCGCGATCATGGCGGCGATACCGATGCGGTGCTGATTTCTGCCCATAATCCGGGCCTGCAGCAACTGGTTTTCGACCTTATCCCGCCCGAGCGCGAGGATGCGCTGTTTGAAGAAGCCGCGCTGAAATATCCTACGGCTACCTTCGCTTTGTTCACCCTCGATATCGACGACTGGTCGCAGCTCGCCCCGGATTGCGGCACGCTTACCGATTTCAAACGTCCGCGCGATCTGGATGTCGAGCTGGGGCCGGAAGGCTAGCGTTCCAGCGTCTAGGCGTTACCCACCACGAAACAGGCGGCGGCGACCAGCGCCCCGGCGAACCGGTTGGAACGAAAGCGCCTCAGCGGATTGTCCGGATCATCCGGGTCCAGCGTCGCCACTTGCCAGCCGAGATGGATTGCCGCCGGGATCAAGGCGAGCAGCGCCAGCCAGTCATCGCGCAGCATCCACAGGCTGAGCGCCCAAAGCGCCAGCGCCCCGGCATAGAACAGCGCCACCCCGCCGCGCACTTTGCCGCCCAATCGCAGCGCGCTGGAACGGATGCCGACCAGCGCATCGTCCTCCCGGTCCTGCAGCGCGTAGATCGTGTCGTAGCCGATGACCCACAGCGCCGTTCCCGCATATAAAGCGGCAACGACGTCCCAATGTGCGGTCCAGTCCCCCGGGCGCAGCGCGGTCCATCCCACCAGCGCCCCCCAGCTGAACACCAGCCCCAGCCACGCTTGCGGCCACCAGGTGATGCGCTTCATGTACGGATAGGCCGCGACCAGCAACAGGCTGGCCAGCGCCACCAGCTGGGCAGGCAGCGGCAATTGCAGCAGCACCACCAGCCCGGTGGCACATAACACCAGCAGCCACACCCAGGCCGTGCGTTTGCTCACCCGCCCGCTCGCCACGGGCCGCGCTGCGGTGCGCGCCACCTGCCTGTCTAGCCTGGCATCGACGATGTCGTTATATACGCAGCCGGCCCCGCGCATCGCGATGCTGCCGATCAGGAACCAGCCGAGCAGCGCCCATTGCCATCCCGCGCCAGCCAGCCAGACCCCCCAGACACAAGGCCACAGCAGCAGCCACCAGCCGATCGGCCGGTCGAACCGCGCCAGCTGGGCCAGATCGCGCCAGGGTTGCGGCAGGCGCGCAACCAGGCCGCGATGTTCGCTGTCGGGGACGATATTTTCGCTCACGCTTGCGCTCTAGCGGCGGCCCGGCATAGTGCAAAGCCCATGCCCGCAACCCCCGCCTGGCCGCCGCGCAGCTCGCCCCGCCTGTTCGTCTCGCAGCCGGTCGAATCCGGCGCTGCGATTACGGTGGAAGGCAATGCCGCGCATTACCTCGGCAAGGTGATGCGAACCCAGCCGGGCGATGCGGTAATCGTGTGCGACGATCTCACCGGCGAATGGGCTTGCCGCGTGCTGGAAGTGTCCAAGCGGTCGGTGACATTGCAACCTGCGGACAGGTTGCGCGAGCGCGAGGAGGTGCCGGATCTGTGGCTTTGCCCCGCGCTGCTCAAGAAAGACCGCTTCGATATCGTCCTCGAAAAAGCAACCGAACTGGGCGTTCGCGCCATCCACCCGTTTGTCGCACGGCGCAGCGTGGCCGACAAGCTCAATTCCAGCCGGGCGCGCAATATCGTCACCGAAGCTGCTGAACAATGCGCACGCACCGCACTTCCACGACTGCACGAACCGGTCAGGCTGACCGCATTGCTCGCCGATTGGCCGCCGGAACGCGCGCTGTTTTTCGCCGACGAACTGGGCGGCGAGCCAGCCGCCGCAGCCATCACCGCCCATTCCGGCCCCGCCGCACTGCTGATCGGGCCGGAGGGCGGTTTCGACGATGCGGAGCGGCAAGCCATCGCGGCTCATCCAGCGGCCCGTGCCATCACGCTCGGCCCCCGGATCCTGCGCGGTGAAACCGCGGCAATTGCAGCAGTGGCGCTGTGGATGGGCTGTATGGGCGACTGGCGCAGCGGCGGACCGGAATAAATAGCCCTTCCCTCAAGCCAATCGTCCACCTAACGCCGCAGCGATGAGTACCCGCGAAGCCTCTGCCGCCGACGATCCGATTATCGAGAGTCACGACCAGCTTGTCGCCCCGATGCAAGGGGGTGAGAAGCCGAAAGCCAATTGGCGCATCGGCACCGAACACGAGAAACTCGTCTTCAAGGTCGAGGGTCACCGCGCTCCTTCCTATGACGAAAAAGGCGGGATTCGCGATATCCTGCTGAGTATGCGGCAATTTGGCTGGGAACCGGTCGAAGAAGGCGGCAAGATTATAGCGCTCAAGGGCGAAGATGGTGCCGTCAGCCTGGAGCCTGCCGGGCAGCTGGAACTGTCCGGCGCTCCGCTGGAAAATCTGCACCAGACTTGCAACGAAACCGGGCGACATCTGACGCAGGTCAAGCAGGTTGGCGATGAATGCGGGGTCGGTTTCCTGGGCCTGGGGATGTGGCCGGACAAGACCCGCGCCGAACTGCCGATCATGCCCAAGGGCCGCTATGACATCATGCTGCGCCACATGCCGCGCGTGGGCGATCTCGGCCTAGACATGATGCTGCGTACCTGCACGATCCAGGTGAACCTCGATTATTCTTCCGAAGCGGACATGGCCAAGAAGTTCCGTACCGGCCTGGCGCTGCAACCGCTCGCCACCGCCTTGTTCGCCAATTCGCCCTTCACTGAAGGTAAGCCCAATGGCTACCTGTCCTATCGCAGCCATATCTGGAGCGACACCGATCCGCATCGCACCGGCATGCTGCCTTTCGTGTTCGAGGACGGCTTTGGCTACGAACGCTGGGCGGATTACATGCTCGATGTGCCGATGTATTTCGTGTTTCGCGACGGCAATTATATCGACGCGGCGGGCCTCAGTTTCCGCGATTTCCTCAAGGGCGAGCTGGCCGTGCTGCCCGGCGAAAAGCCGCGCATGAGCGATTGGTGGGATCACTTGTCCACCACCTTTCCCGAAGTGCGCTTGAAAAGCTTCCTGGAAATGCGCGGCGCCGATGGCGGACCGTGGAGCCGGATCTGCGCGCTACCCGCATTCTGGGTCGGGCTGATGTATGATGAAAGCGCGCTCGACGCGGCGTGGGAACTGGTCAAGCACTGGACGATGGAAGAGCGCGAGGCATTGCGCAACGCCGTGCCGAAGCTGGCGCTGGAGGCCCCGATCCCCGGCGGACACAAGCTGCACGATCTCGCCCGCGAAGTGCTGGCGATCTGCCGCGCCGGGCTGACCGCGCGCGCGCGGCTGAGCGATAGCGGCGACAATGAAACCGGCTTTCTGGAAACGCTGGACGAGATCGTGGCGAGCGGCAAAGTCCCTGCCCAGCGCCTGCTCGACATGTATCACGGCGCGTGGAATGGCGATGTCAGCCGCGTCTATAAATACAGTTTTTAGCCCGCCCGGATGTGCAACCTTTACCGCTTGAAGTCGGGTTCGCAGGAGGTCGCCGGGTGGTTCGACGCGGTCGATAAGGCAAGCGGCGCGAATTACGCGGCAGAGGTTTTTCCCGGCTATCCCGGACTGGTGATTGCCGATGGCGCAGTGCGATTGATGGTCTGGGGGTTTCCCCTGCAGCGCAAGGGCAAGCAAGGCCAAGCGCTCAAACCGAAGCCGGTCAATAACGCGCGCAGCGACAAGCTCGGCAGCTTTTTCTGGCGCTACGCCTTCGAAGAACGGCGTTGTCTGATCCCCCTGTCGGCCTGGGCCGAAGCAGAGGGGCCGAAAGGCCGCATGACGCGAAGCTGGTTGAGCCTGCCCGATAGCGAACTGTTCGCCGTGGCGGGCGTATGGCGGCAGAGCGATGAATGGGGCGAAAGCTACGCGATGGTCATGACCGAAGCCGGAGGAGACGCCGCCGCAATCCATTCGCGAATGCCGGTGATCCTGGCACCCGGCGACTATACCCGTTGGACTAAAGGCACGCCGGATGATGCGCGCGCATTGTGCAGGTCTTGGCCTGACAGTCTGGCGATCGAGCGGACGGATCAGCCCTGGTTCGCCCGCAAGCAGGCGTGATGGAACCTATTCCGCCGGTTGTACCTGCGGGCTGCGCGGGCGCAGCGCGCGGCGGAGGGAGGAAAGGCGGCTGGTAATCACGCCGTTACGCTCCATCCAATCGTAATACTCGCGATATTTTGGATCCTCGGCCAGAAGGTGCGCTTCCTCGGTTCGCGCCCGCCAGTAATAGATGCCGCTGACCACTGCCAGGAACAGCGTGTTGCGGATTACATCGGTGCTCGAACCGCTGGTAACAAGGAACGGCATGACGCTGAACCACCAGAACAAATTCTTGCTGAGATAGGCTGGATGGCGGGTGTAGCGATAGGGCCCGTGAGTCAGCACACCGCGATAGGTCAGATTCGAGAAGCGAATGCCGAAAGCCACCGTGGCCCATGCATAGACTGCCGTAAGGAACACCAGCCAGCCGCCCCACAGCCATAATAGCCCATCGAAATCGGCCAGCCAATGCGCCCAGCCTGCCGTGCCGATTTCATACTCGATCATTCCGCCTTTGCCCATGAAGGCGAAGACCATCGGCGGATAGCAGATTAGCGCAGCCACCCACCCCGCCAGCAACGGATTGCCGCTGCGGATATGGGCGTCGAGCGGACGCATGGTGACCAGATAGCCCACCGTGCCGATCTGCACATCGACCACGAACAGCAACTGGATCAGGAACAGCGACAACCCGACCGGATTACCCGCGATCTCACTGAAATCCATATTGACGATATAGGCAAATCCCCCGGGCAGGATCGAAATCATGAAGGCTCCGAAAAACCCTTTGATGATCCATGCGCGCCAGTGCTTTTTTACCTGATCGGCGTCCCACGCTTCGCGTCCGACCAGCATGGCACCGAAATGCCAGGCACCGTCGCGCGGCTCGACCATCACCCGGTCAAGCCACAGCACATAGGGCACGGAAAGCACCACCATCGGAACGATGGCCATGCCAAGCACTTCCATCGCGAACAGATATTGTCCGCTCCAGTACCAACGGCCGAGCATGTACAGCCCCGCCAGAATAACCCAGGTCGCCCACAGCCCGGCGATTTTCACGATACTGACTTCGATAATCGCGCTGAGCGGGCGCGGCCTGGTCCAGTCGATGCCCGTCGAGGCGCGACGATGGACCTTGTCTACGACGATCGACCAGGCGATCATCGGTAAGGCGGTGGCCGCCATACAGGTCAGCGCAGCAAAAGGTCCGGAGAGTTTCGCGCGCGGCCCATCAAGATCGAGCAGCGCGCCGATTTCCGGCCAATTGCGCGCGATCATGATCCAAGCGAACAGGCCCAGCAGCCCGGCCAGTCCTACGCCGGTCGAAACATCGCTGGCCGGCATTTTTCCGGCAGGAACGGTGCGCGCGCTCATCATGAACACGCGGATAGCGTGAAAGGGTTAAAAGCCAGGTAAGGCCCGGCCCTATCCCCCGCGCCGTTTAGCGGAAGGCGCTGATCCGTCCGCTGTCGTCCAGAATATACAGCATGTTGTTCGCCACGATCGGCGGCAGGCTGACCGGCTCGCCAAGATCGGTAAACGGCGTGGCAGTGCCGGTCGCGGCATCCACGCGGGTAACCTGTCCTTCGCTGCTGGCGACATACAGATTGCCCCCAGCCAGCACCGGACCGGTCCAGAAGATCGGGTCCTTCTTCTTCTTCTCATTGCGATACTGGCCCAACTTCGTGATCCAGCGCACCTTGCCGGTCGAGCGCGCAATGGCGAGCAGGCGCGCATCGTCGGTCAGGGTGAAAATCCACTCACCGGCAATCGCCGGGGTAGAGATACCGGCCAGGTTCAATTCCCATACGCGCTGGCCGGTCACCAATTCGTAAGTGGCCATGCGCCCGCCCTGGCCCAGCGCATAGACGCGGCCGGATTCGATGATCGGATCGGCATCGATATCGGTCAGCGATCCGACCTCGGTCGAAATCGACGTGCGTGCCAGCGCATCCGACCACAGAAGTCGCCCGTTTTCATAGCGATAGGCCGCCAACTCGCCAGAGCTATAGCCTGCGATGACCGTCCCCTGCCCGGCTGCCGGCGCGGCCACGCCGAACACGCCTGCCTGGGTGGTGGAGCCCGATTCAGACCATTGCTGCGACCCGTCGGCAGTATCCAATGCCAGGATCTGGTTGTCCTGCGTCATGACATAAAGCGAATTGAAAGCCAGCGTCGGCGCACCGCGCAGCGGACCAGCCGGTTTGACCTTCCAGATTTGCGAGCCCGTATTGGCGTCCAGCGCCAACACTTCACCCACGCCATTGGTCGCATAGACCCGGCCCGAGCCATAGCTGACCCCGCCGCCAAATGCGGAATCTCTCAACCGCCCTTCGATCTTCATATCATGCGACCACAGCCGACCGCCACTTTGCGCATCGAAGGCGTGCACCGTGCCGTCCGTATCGACCACGAACAGCTTGCCCGCGCCGACCACCGGCGCATCGGCCAGGCGGCGGCGGTTGGACGAACCGGTGATGCCGGCAGACCAGGCCGCCGAAGGATTGGCGGACAGCGCCAGATGGCCGCTCGCATTGCTGGCCGTGCCGCCAGCCTGTGCCCATTCGCCATTGTCTTGCGCGGGCGGCAGGACCACCGAAACGCTGGCCAACGACGAATCGACTTCCGCGCCGCTCTCGATCTGCGACAGAACCGGCGAACGTTTGCCAATTGTCGGCGTAATATCGTCATCATTCCCGCCGCCGAACAAGCCGCCGGCACAGCCGCCCAATAGCGTTGCTGCCGCCAATGCAAGGGCAGTCCGGGCGAGATTGGAAGTGATCGGTTGCATTATCGTGTTTCCGTCATGGTCTGTCCGCCGGTCGAATCGCCCGGAAGATGGATTATTCTACTGCGCCGACTGGCCGGTAGGCGCGGCTTCGACCCGCTGTTCCTCCAGCAGCTCATCGACGTCCTCGATGGCATCGACACCGAGCAAGCCCGCCATCTGACGCGTGCGCGCCTGCAGGCTTATGGGTGTGTTTTCGTCTTTCGCGATCTGCGCAAACAGCGCGCCGGCTTCCTCACGCTTGCCCTGTTCCAGATAGGCCATCGCCACCAGTTCGCCGGCGCTGCCGAAAAATTCATTGCCCGGCACAGCCAATGGCCGCAATTCCGCGATCACATCGGCAGGCTTCATCCGGTCGTACCGTACCGACACTGCGCGGATACGCGCCAGGTCGCGCAAAGCCTGCGGCGCATCGCCATCGTCGGCCAGCGCCTGAAACAGCTCGGCCGCTTCGTCCGTATCGCCATTTTCCAGCGCAAGCCCGGCTTTCATCATGCGCGCCAGAGCACTTGCCCCTGCTCCGCCTTCCGAAATTACGGGGTCGAGCTTGGCCGAAGCGGTATCCAGATTGCCCGCCTCGACATTGTCGAGCGCGCTCACAATAGCCTCCGACTGGCGCTCACGTTCCGCCTCTTGCTGGCCGGACCACCACAGATAGCCGCCAAAGGCCAGCAGGCCGAGCACCAGCACCGCAATCAGCAGCTTGCCATAACGATCGGCAAAAGCGCCGAACTCGTCCTGCCGAACAGCATCATCCACTTCGCGCAGCAGGACTTCCTCCTCGCGCGTTTTCTTTTCTTCGGGGGTCTGTTTGCTCGGTGTCAGCGCCACGTGGGGCCCTTCTCAAAATTACACATTCCGGATGCCTCGCGGCTGTTAGGGCGAAGGGCGGTCCAATTCAATGCGAAACGCCCGCCGCTCCCCAGAGTATCGGTATGGCCCGGACTGGTGGCAAGCAGCGGGTGAACGGCCAGTGAAGCGCCGTTCCGCCAAGTACCCCGCGCCGGGGCGTGGTTACAATTCGCGTCCCATCGCGCTGGAATAAAGGCGCCGATAGCTATCGACCATCGCCTTCTGATCATAGGATTGCAGCGCCAATTCCCTGTTCGCCTGGCCGACATGTGCCCGCTCCTCGGCATCGCAAGCGAGCGTGTACAGGGCCGCGGCCAACGTCTCCTCATCGCCTGCGGGTGCGATATAAGGGCGGTTGGCGGCGGAAACCATCTGCAACACGTCACCCACTTGCGGGGCAACGACCGGGCAAGCCGCCGCCATCGCCTCGATCACCGAAATGGGAAACTGCTCTGAATCGGAAGACAGCGCAAAGATATCGAACAGGCCCACGAACCGCGCGGGATCGGCGGCGAAGCCGGGCATATGGAGGCGGTGGCCGATCTCCAGCCGCTCCGCCTCTTCGCGGATGGCGCCATGTTCGGGGCCTTCGCCGACGATCACCAGCTGCCATTCCTGCGGCAGGGCGGCAAAAGCGCGGACCAGCCGGGGCAGGTTCTTTACCGGGCGCAATCCGGCCAGAGTGCCGACCCAGCGTTCCTCCTTCTGCTTGATCACCCCGCGCAAGGCGCCGGGCTTGGGTTTCTTGCCGAAAGCCTTGGTATCGATACCGTTGGGGATAGTTTTCACCCGGCCGATTGGCTGGTCCCAGACGGTCAGCGCAATTTCCTCCAGCTTTTCGGAGGGGACGACCAGCCCGGCCGCCTTGCCCAATGCCAGGCGGCGATACCAATTGCGCCGTTTCTTCAGGCGGTTACGTTCGTCCTCGTTGAACCCGTCTTCATGGTGGATCAGTGGCGGAAGCCCTAACGCATCCTTGAACAGCGTGTGCGCCATCACGGCGTCGATCGCGCCCCAATTATAGGTCAGGACCAGGTCGTAAGGCTTCATCGCCGCCGCCAGTTTTTTCAACCGAGCCGGCGTCGGCGTGCCTTGGAGCGGCGGGAATTCCTGCGGGTAGGCCGTGGGAATGCGCGGCAGGATATGCGCCGCCGCTTCCATATGTTTCGGATCGCCCGATACGATCACGTGCCCTGCCTTGTCGCCAAATGCGTTGATCAGCTGCACGCTGCGCAATTCTTTGCCGCCGGCTGCAAATGTCGAATGAAGGTGGAGAATCTTCGGGCGGTTTCCCGCCGGTTTGCGGCTCACGCGATTTTCGCCAGCAGCCGGTCGATCGCCGCCAATGACGCTTGCTCGTCCAGCATCGGTGCATGGCCTACGCCCGGAACGGTGACGAAGTCCGCCTGGGGGGTGCGCTGCTTCATTTCCGCGATCGTCGCCGGGGACAGCAGATCGGACAACTCGCCGCGCAGCACCGCCAACGGGATGTCCGCCAATGCAGTGTAAGCGGGCCACAGATCGGGCGGGGCGGCATTATCGGTATTGGCGAATGGCTGGGCGATCTTCAGATCGTAATCGGCCGAAATGCGGCCATTGCTGCCCACCGCCATGGATCGCTTGGCCATCGCCAGCCAGTCCGCCACATCGTAAGCCGGAAAGGTGGTCTCGCCGGTTTCATGCAACGCATGCGCTGCTTGCATCCAGCTTTCATAGCTGCGCGACTGGCCGACATAGCTACCGATCCGCTCCAGCCCGGCCGGATCTATAACCGGCCCGATATCGTTGATGAGCGCGCCTGCAAGGCGGTGCGGCTGGATCGCGGCAAGCATCATCGTCATCAGACCGCCAAGCGACGTGCCGATGGATACGAACCGCTCGATCCCCTCCTGCTCCAGCAGCGCCAGCAGGTCCCCCACATAGGTTGGCGGGGTGTAGCTTGCGGGATCGGCGGCATATTCGCTGTCGCCGCGTCCGCGATTATCGATACAGATCACGCGCCATTGCGGTGAAAGACGCTGCGCCAACTCGGCAAAATCGCGCGAATTGCGGGTCAACCCGGGCAGGCAGATCACCGGCGGACGGTCCGCTGCCCCCGCATAATCGCGAAAATGCAGCTTCAGGCCGTCCGGACTGGTCCAGAAGCGGTCTTGATAGTCGGTGTCCATGTGGCGCGCGGCGTTCCCATATATCATTGCGGCACGGCGCCTTGCGCCCGGCCTTGCTCATGCCCACTATCGCGCGATGGCATCCGAACCGCAAGCGTCCAGCTACCAAGCCGATCCAGCAATCCTCGAACTTGCCGATTGGCTGGGCGATCCGGTGGAGCCCGCCGATTTCCCCAAGACAGAGCTGCGCTGGCGAGGTGATCGCGCGGCGGGCACGGTCGGCCTGGCCGAATTGTCGGACAAACAATGGCTCAGGCACTTCGCCCGGTTCGAGCCGCTTGCGGACAATATGCCGCAGCCATTGGCGCTGCGCTATCACGGCCACCAGTTCCGGGTGTATAATCCCGAGATCGGCGATGGGCGCGGGTTCCTGTTTGCCCAATTGCGCGACAACCGGGGCCGCTTGCTCGATCTTGGGACCAAGGGCTCGGGGCAGACGCCGCACAGCCGGGCGGGCGATGGCCGGTTGACGCTGAAAGGCTCGGTTCGGGAAATCCTCGCCACCGAAATGCTGGAGGCGCTGGGGGTGAACACCTCGCGGATTTTCTCGGTGGTGGAAACGGGCGAGGCGCTGGAGCGTGGAGACGAGCCCTCCCCCACCCGCTCGGCCGTGATGACCCGCCTCAGCCACGGCCATATTCGTATCGGCACATTCCAGCGCTTGCTGGCACTCGAACAACCGGACCACATGGCGCAGCTGGTCGATTATTGCCTCGCGCAGTTCCCCGGCCCGCCGCCGCCCGAAGATGCCCCCGGTCGCAGCGAGCCTGCGGTGATTCTGATGCACCAGGTGGTCGAGCGACTTGCAGACTTGGCGGCCAGCTACATGGTGGCGGGCTTCGTCCACGGCGTTCTCAACACCGATAATATGAACATTTCCGGTGAGAGTTTCGATTACGGGCCGTGGCGCTGGCTGCCGCGCTGGGAGGCCGGGTTCACCGCCGCTTATTTCGATCACCAGGGGCTGTATTCCTTCGGCCGCCAGCCAGAAGCGATGCATTGGAATTGCGGCCAGTTGGCCGTAGCCTTGCGGCTGCTGGCGGATGCGCCGCCACTGATTGCCGCGATGGAGCGCTTCGGCCCGCTATACGAAGCCGCGCTGGTCAGGCGCTGGCTGTGGCGAATGGGCGTTAGCCGGCGTTCGGCCGAACAGGACCACGCCGTGCTGGCGGCGGCGGAGGGGCAATTGCGCGAAACCGGCGCTCAGCCGGATGCGTACTTCCACCGGCACCGCGGCGGGCGCGAAGCGAGTGGGGCCCTCGCGGAGGCCTTGGAAGGCTCGGATATCGGGGATACCTCGCACCCTTATTGGGGCGAAGCGCCCCAATCGATGTTGATCGAGGAAGTAGAGACGATCTGGGATGCGATCGACCAGCGAGACGATTGGCAGGTATTGGAGGACAAGGTCGCAGCGATCCGCCGGATGGGCGAGGCGATGGGTGCCGCGCCCGAACCGGCAGGGCTAATCTAAAGCCTAGCGACGCCGCCGATCATCCCGGCGCCGTTCCTGCCGCTGGGTGGTGGATTGCACGGTTGCGGGCGGGCCCGGCATCGCGGTAACCATTTCCAGCGGCTGGATATCGATGCCGAACAATTTCCAGCGCCCTTCCTCCCAGCGGTAGTAAATATCGAAATAGATCGAGGTCGGGCGCAACTGGAACATGCCCGTCACCTGGAAAATATCCGGCTGAACCTGCCTGGGGGCGGTTTGATAGGTCGGTGGCACCAGCAGCGCATTGGCGAGGTCGATCCGCTGCGCGCGGATGCCAGAGAACACCTCGGCAAGCTGGGCTGCGTTGTTGTTGATCTGAAAACCCTGAGCACCGAGATCGCGCAAAACCGAGTAATTGCCAGAGCGATTCGCGTGATCGACAGCCAGAATGGTCGACCAGACCAGCTTCGACATTTCCAGCGCATCGGGAACCGGACGGACCGATGGCGGCGGCTGCACGGCGGACGATGCGGCCTGCTGAGCCAGCGCTGCGCCTGGTGCCAGCGCGGCAGCACCGGCGATCATCGCCACCGGCAGCAGCGCCGCATTCATTCGCTTGATCGACAATGCCATTCCTCAACAACCCCCGTAGAATTCCAAGCCTTGCGAGTAGGCTTCGCGCGCATCGGGCGCAAACAAAAATGCCGGGGCGGTGTGCCCCGGCATCTTGTGTGCCGGCCCGGCGATTAACCGGACCGGTATGGCTTGAAGCCGCTGTTACCAGGCGACCTGGAAACCGCCGCGTGCGCCGATTTCGCCGCTATCGAAGCCGACACCGACACCTGCGGAGAACGCTGCGTTCTCGCCGATACGGGCCGACAGAGCGATCGTGCCAGCGCCCTGGTCTTCGAAGTAGCCAACGCCGCCCGACAGACCGAAGTTGGTCCCGGCCGGAAGCATCGGGCTTTCCATGGCCAGCGCCATTGCGACACCTTCGTTGGCCCGGTCGATCGCCGCACGGTTCGATGCGGTTTCGCCGAACAGCGTGTTGATCTGGCCCTGCTGGGTCGAGGTCAACTGTTGCAGCGAAGCGATGTTGGCCGAGTTGGTGTTCATCGTGGCGGTATTGGTCGCGATGTTGCCAGCGTTGGTGCTGATGTTGGCGGTGTTGGTAGCGATATCCGCCCGCACCGACGGATCAACCCCCAGGACGCCGTTGGCATCCACCGTCACGACTTCACCGGCATCGGCCTGTGCCGCGGTGCTGGCGGCAATGTCGCCAACCCGTACCGAGCTACCCGTACCGCCCAGGGCAACCTGATTGGCCGCCGTAGTGCTGGCACCGAAGCCGACTGCGGTCGAACCATCGAACCCGGCAGAGGCGCTTTGGCCCAGAGCGGTGGACTGGAGGCCCGCTGCACTGGCCTGACGACCCAGCGCGGTGGACTGCGCCCCGGTGGCAGAAGCCTGCCAACCGAAGGCCTGCGCCCCGGTGCCACTGGCAACCGCCTCGCCGCCGATGGCGGTGGAGTGGAAGCCAGTTGCCTGGGCCGCATCACCGAAGGCAGCTGCATCTTCGTCGCTCGCAACCGCAAGGTTACCGACCGCCGTGGATGTCAGGCCGCTGGCCGAAGCACCTTCGCCGACTGCGGTTGCCCGCACACCGGTTGCCTGCGCCAGGTGGCCCAGAGCGGTTGCCCGCTCCGCACCTGCCGCCGAACGCCAGCCATAGGCCGATGCGCCCGGTCCGTTGGCCGAAGCTTCACCGCCCACCACCGTGGTGGAGTTGCCGTTGGCTACCGTGAAGGAAGCGCCCGCATCGTCCGAACCGATGGCGATTGCATCGACCCCGTTGGCCTGCGCCCCGGCACCGACGGCCAGGCCGCCTGCGACATCGGCATTGGTGTTTTCGCCCAGCGCGGTGGTGTTGGCCGCCGTTGCCGAAGCGTTTTCACCGAAGGCTGCCGAATTGTCCCCGGTTGCCTGCGCGTTGCCGCCAACTGCGGTGGAACCGCTGGCAACCGCACCGCGGCCGACCGCAACGGAGTTCTCCGAAGTGGCCATGGCGTTGTCACCGACTGCCGTGGCGCCATTGGCCGAAGCAACCGCGCCGTTACCGACCGCGACAGTGTTGTCGCCGCTGGCATTGGAGCCGTTGCCGACCGCCGTACCGTCGAGCCCGCTTGCGCTGGAGCCCTGGCCGAGCGCCGTGCTTTCTACGCCGGTTGCCGAAGCACCGTTGCCGAAAGCGGCCGAGCCCGCGCCCGAAGAGGTAGAGCCTTGGCCAACCGCCGTGCTCTGTTCGCCGCTGGCATTGGAGCCATTGCCGAAGGCAGAAGAACCGGTTCCGCTCGCCTGCGATCCGTTACCGAACGAAGACGACTGGTTGCCGCTGGCCAGCGAGGTCATGCCGATGGTCACGGCATCGTCGCCCGTGGCGCTCGTACCGTCGCCGATCGCGATCGCCCGGTTGCCGTTTGCCGAGGCGTTGTTGCCGATGGCGATCGCACCATTGCCGGTTGCGCTGGCGAGGTTGCCGGCAGCGAAGGAACCTTCGCTGTTGGCAACTGCCGCTTCACCGATAGCGACCGAGCGTACGCCGTTCGCATTGGCCAGGTGACCCAGCGAGGTGGCGCGTTCCGCATTGGCCTGTGAGCGCCAGCCGAAGCTGGTCGCACCCGGACCGTTTGCAACTGCCTCGCCGCCGACTGCGGTGGTCGAGTTGCCGGTTGCCCGGGCCCCCGTGCCGCCATCGTCGCCGCCGATGGCCAGCGCATCCACACCGTTTGCCGCCGACCCGTTACCGATTGCGATGCTTGCCGTGCCGCTGGCAGCAGCCTGATCGCCCTGTGCGATGGCGAAGTCTGCCGTCGCATCGGCATTTTCACCTACAGCGACCGAACGAGCCCCGGTGGCATCGGCCAGATGGCCGAGAGCCGTCGAGCGTTCGCCCGTTGCATTGGCGCGCCAGCCGAAGGCCGATGTGCCTGGCTGCGTGGCCGAGCTTTCCGAACCGACCGAGACCGAGTTCAGGCCGCTGGAGTTGGCAAGATCGCCGATTGCAACCGCATCGTTACCAGTCGCCTGGGCCAGATTACCCACTGCAGTCGAGGTTACCCCCGTCGCGTCGGCATCTTCACCCACCGCCGTGGAACGCTCGCCGGAGGCCACCGCAAGGTGTCCCAGAGCCGTCGAGCGAACACCGGTGGCCTGCGAACGCCAGCCGAAGGCCGCCGTTCCTGGCTGGGTTGCGTCGCTTTCGGCACCAACGGCGACCGAGTTCAGGCCGCTGGATACAGCGCCTTCACCGATTGCCACGCCATCGTCGCCCGAAGCGGTTGCTCCGGTGCCGAGAGCGGTCGAGGTCGCCCCCGAAGCTACGCTGGCATTACCGACCGAAGTCGATTGTGCGCCGGTCGCGGCGGCGATGTTGCCGACTGCTACCGATTCGCTGGTGGCTGCGTTCGATCCGGCACCGACCGAGACCGATGTCGTCCCGGCATTGGCATTGAGGCCGATCGATACACCCGATCCGCCGCTGGCGGTGGCTGCATTACCGATCACGACCGCATCGTTCTGCGAGGTGTTGGCATTCTGACCGACAACCACGCTGGCGCTGCCCGAAGAGAACGAGCCGTCACCGATTGCGATCGCCCCGGCACCATCTGCTTGCGAGCCGTTACCGGCTGCCAGCGACCGGGCGCCGGTTGCGTCGGCATCTTCACCGATCGCAACCGAGCGGGCGCCCGTCGCATCGGCAAGATGGCCGAGTGCGGTGGAACGCTCGCCCACAGCATTGGCGCGCCAGCCGAAGGCCGAACCTGCCGTGCCGTTGGCGGTGCTTTCCGAACCGACGGTCGTGCTGTTCAGCCCTTGTGCGACCGCGCTTTCACCGATGGCGACCGAGTCGTTGCCGGTAGCTTGCGCCCCGAAGCCGACCGAGGTCGAGCTATCGCCGCCCGCGCCCGACTGCGAGCCGAGCGAGGTGGACTGACGGCCGCTGGCATTGGCGTTGAAGCCGAGCGAGGAGCCGCGCAGACCATCCGACTGGGCGCTGGTGCCGACTGCAGTCGATTCCAGGCCGTTGGAGGTCGTTTCCGAACCGATCGCAATGCTGTTCAGCCCTTGCGACCTGGCCGCTTCGCCCAACGCGACCGAGTTGATCCCGCTGGACTGTGAATCGGCGCCGACGGCGACCGAACCCTGGCCGAACGCGCCGGACCGGGTGCCCAGAGCAACCGATTGCGTGCCGGTTGCATTCGCATTGTGACCTGCTGCCAGAGCATCGGTTGCGCTCGCGCCGCTATCATTACCGAGGGCGGTGGAGCGTTCTCCGGTTGCGGTGGTGCCGACACCGACCGCCACTGCGTTGACCGCCGTGGCTTGCGCCTGCGTGCCGACCGCGAGAGTTAGCGGGCTGCTGGCCAGCGCATCGTTGCCGATGGCGTTGGAGAACAGGTCGGTGGCCTGAGCGTTCTCGCCGACGGCGAGCGACCCAGTGCCCGTGGCATCCGAGTTTTCACCCAGCGCGGTGGCATCGGTTGCCGTAGCTGCGGCGTTCTGACCGAAGGCCGCGGTGTTGGGAGCCGTCGCCTGCGCGCCGCCGCCCACTGCGGTGGAACCGCTGGCGACTGCGCCCTGACCGATGGCAACCGCCTGATCGGAGGTTGCCCGTGCGCCGTCACCGACTGCGATCGAGCCCGAAGCGGTCGCATCGGCATCTTCACCGATAGCTACGGAGCGCGTGCCCGTGGCATCGGCGAGATGGCCGAGTGCCGTGGAACGCTCACCCGTTGCATTTGCGCGCCAGCCGAAGGACGAACCGGCGGTGCCCGTCGCCGAGCTTTCCGAACCGACCGAAGTCGAGTTCAGGCCCGAGGCATTCGCCATGTCACCGATCGCAACCGCGTCGGTATTGGTTGCCGTGGCGTTGTTACCGATAGAGATCGAAGTCTCTCCGGTTGCGTCGGCATTCTCGCCAACTGCGGTCGAGCGAAGCCCCGTAGCATCGGCGAGGTGGCCGAGTGCGGTGGAGCGTTCGCCCGTTGCGTTTGCACGCCAACCGAAGGCTTGGCCAGCAAGACCGGTGGCCGAGCTTTCCGAACCGACCGAGGTCGAGTTCAGGCCAGAGGCATTCGCTTGGTCACCGATGGCAACAGCGTCCGTGTTCGTTGCTTGCGCGTCGTTGCCGAGTGCAACCGACGTCTCACCGGTTGCGTCAGCCGAAAAACCAGTGGCGGTCGAACCGTCACCCGTCGCTTGCGAACCGCGTCCGAGTGCTGTCGAATTGTCTCCCGTGGCATTGGCTTGACGACCGAAGGCAGAGGAACTGGCCCCGCTTGCCACGGAATTCTCGCCGACTGTGGTCGAGCTTTCACCGCTCGCAACCGCAATCGACCCGATCGCGGTCGAGAAATCGGCGCTAGCGTTGGCAGAGAAGCCATTTGCTGTGGTTGCAAATGCACCAGCGTTCGCATCTTGACCCGTTGCGGTGCTAAAAATACCAGCAGTTGCGCCTTGGCCAATAGCGGTTGCGTTGCTGTTATTCGCCGTGGCACCCTCACCAACAGCAGTCGATTGGTTACCGCTTGCAGTGGCACCTTGCCCAACAGCGGTCGAATCACCGGCACTGGCAACCGAGTTTTCGCCCAGCGCCGAGCTATCCGCGCCTGTCGCCTGCGCATTTACGCCGAAGGCTGCCGAATTGGCACCCGTCGCCTGTGCGCCGCCGCCTACTGCAGTGGAGCCGCTGGCTACAGCGCCGCGGCCAATGGCCACCGCGTCGAAGTTGGTTGCCTGGGCACCGTCACCCACCGCGACTGCGCCAGCCTGATTCGCTGCCGAATCGGCACCAATCGCAATCGCTCCGTTCGCGCTTGCCTGGGCGTTACGGCCACCGGCGAAGGTGTCCGTTGCGGTCGCACCTGCGAATTGGCCGATTGCCACGCCATCGGTGCCCGAGGCGTTTGCACCGAAGCCCGTTGCAACCGCGCCTACCGCAGCGTTGGCGGCAAAGCCGTTGGCCACGCTATTCTGCGCCGCGACCGATCCTCCACCAGTGGCCGTTGCGCCTTCTGCCGCCTGCGCTCCTTGACCAGTGGCCGTTGCATTGTCGCCGGAAGCATTCGCAAGCTGGCCCGTTGCGGTCGAGTTTGCGCCGGTCGCAAAGGCGTTGTTGCCCGTTGCGGTCGATGCATCGCCGGTTGCCTGCGAGCTGTTGCCCAGTGCGGACGAAGCGAGGCCCGTCGCCTGTGCGACAGCGCCCACGGCAACCGTGAAATCACCGCTGGCATTCGCGTTAGAGCCACTGGCAACCGCGCCAATACCGGTAGCCTGCGCGGCCACACCGGTTGCGGTCGAGAAATCACCCGAGGCGTTGGCCTGTGTGCCGAAAGCCTGGGCCGAGAAGCCGCTGGCATTTGCCTCGAACCCGAGAGCCGAAGCGTTGTCCCCGCTGGCCACGGCATTGTCGCCAATCGCCGTGGAGTTGGCACCAGATGCGTCTGCTCCATCACCGTATTCGGCGCTGTTGGCACCCGTGCCATCGTCAATTTCATCGTCGAAGCTGGCGTCGTCGAGCGTTGTCAGCTCGCCATTGGCGCCGATCCGGGCTGTGGCCACATCGCCGCCGGTGCCTGCGCCGGTGAACTGGTAGGTGTTGCTGGCATTGCCGATGACGACCTGGTTTTCACCAGCGGTCACGCCGCTACCCAGAGCCACGGCATTGTCGCCGGTGCTGGAGGAATTGTCGCCAATCACGGTGGAATTGTTGCCACCGCCGACGGTGTTGTTGCCGATCGCGGTGGTTTCGGTGCCGGTTACGAAGGAATTCGAACCGATGGCCGCCGAATTGTTCCCAGAGGACTGCGCGCCGAAGCCGATGGCGGTCGATTCGGTGCCGAAGGAGCCCGAGGTCGCGCCCAATGCAGTCGATTGCTCGCCGCTGGCGTTGGAGCTGTGACCGACTGCCGTGCCTTGCTCGCCCGCCGCCGAGGAGGCTGTACCGAAGGCGCTGCCCTGAGCGCCATCCGCATCGGCGAGACCGCCGACAGCCGTGCCGTTAAGGCCAGTTACAAAAACGCCTTGGCCGATTGCGGTCGAACCGATGCCGGAGGATTGTGCACCCGTACCCAGCGAAGTTGAGTTTGTTCCGAACGAACCCGACCCCTGCCCAAGCGATATCGAGTTTGTCCCCGATGCATTTGCGTTCTGGCCTAGCGATGTCGAATTGATACCGGACGCAGCCGCGTCACCACCAACAGCTGTAGAATTTGCTGCTGTCGCCTCGGTCAGCACACCAATAGCGACGCCATTCGCGCCGATCGCGCTGGCGCGTTGCCCGAGGGCGACGCCGTTCGCGCCGGTTGCCGTTGCGCTCTCACCGACCGCCGTGGCTGCAAGAGTGTCCGCAACGGAATTCTCACCCAGAGCCGTGCTGTTGGTCCCCGTCGCCATCGCGTTTTCGCCGAAGGCTGCGGAATTTGCACCCGTGGCGGTTGCGCCGCCGCCCACTGCGGTGGAGCCGCTGGCGACTGCGTTGTGGCCGATAGCCACCGCATCTTCGCTGGTTGCGCTGGCGTTTTCGCCGACAGCCGTCGCGCCGGGCGCATTTGCCGTAGTATTGTCGCCAATTGCCGTGGTGCTGTCGGCCGACGCAACCGCACCGTCGCCGTATTCTGCGCTGTTCGTGCCAGCCCCATCGTCAAGATCGTTGTCGTCGGAAGCGCCTCCCGCCCCGGCCACCGCTGCGTTGAGCTGGTTCAGGTTCACCGCATCGGTGCCCTGCGTGCCGTCAGCGACATTGGTGATCTGGCGGTTACCTATGGAAGCGCCACCAACCGAAACCGAATTGTTGCGATCAGTTGCAGAAAGCCGCCCCAAGGCAACTGAGTTGGTATGGTTAGCTTCTGCATTCCGTCCCAACGCCACGGCACCTGTGGCATCCGCAAGCGAACCCTGGCCTACCGCAACGGTATTCTCGGCTCTCGCATCTGCGTTGTGACCGACGGCCGTCGCATCGTCCGCAGTGGCGTCCGACAGGCGGCCTACCGCCACCGTTCGATTCGCCGTGGCGGTTGCCTGGTTTCCGAGCGCGGTAGAGAAATCGGCATTCGCCACGGAATTGTTGCCTATTGCGGTTGCCGAGAACTCCGAGGCGCTTGCGTTTTGACCGATCGCAGTTGCGCCGAAGCCGGTTGCAGACCCAGAACTGCCCACTGCCGTTGAATTAAGTCCGGATGCGGTGGAATTGTGTCCGACGGCTGTGCCGTTGCCCGCGGAAGCGATAGCCAAATCGCCGACAGCCGTTGCGCCAAGCTGCGTGGCGCTGGCATCGGAGCCTACGGCAACCGTGTTTGTGTTCCCGGCATTGGCGTTGTGGCCGAGGGCCGTCGCATCGTCACCGGTGGCCCTGGAATCATCACCGATCGCAGTTGCGTCCTGGCCCGTTGCTACCGCGTTTGTCCCGCATGCCAGAGAGTTAAGCCCGCTGCCATTCGCTCCACCATCGGTATCCGCAGGGGTAAAGAAGATAGCGTCGGAAACCATTCCATCATTGTTCGTATCCAGCAGGCATTCTTCCGCTTGCGCGGGCGTGGCTGTGGTGGCGGTGACGGCGAATACTGCCATGGCGGTTGCGGACGTGGTCAGCGCAAGGCCGGCGGTGGTTTTTGCAAAAGTACGGCTCATAATGGGCACACCTCAGTATATGACTGGCCGGAAAAATCCGGCAGAAAGCCCGGTTTCACCCGGGAATGGTTGCGTGCGACCCAACAATTTTTGCGACTTGTATTGATCGGCAGTCGGCCCGTTTCCCAGGCTCTCAGCTCTACGGGCAGTATACCCGGCTTCAGCGATCAATGAATAAGGTTAGTCTCCCTGTTTTCCCCTATATCGCGCAGCCCCGGTTTTCCGGATTTCTACGCGATGTTATCCGCTGTTCGTTACCTGACTTGCCGCGTTGATTTCAGCGCGACTCAAGCTAAAAGCGGTTATGTAACCTTTTGTTAACCGCAATTACATCGCTGCGGCAACAGAAAAATCGTTAAAAATGTAGAGGCACAGCACTTTGTCCCAAAGCGAGATCATATCGTACGAACCCGCTACCGGCATAGAGCTGTGGCGGGGTGCCGCGGGCGATGTGGACGGGACGGTGATGCGCGCCCGCACCGCCTGGCCGCGCTGGGCGGCGCAGCCTCTCGCCAAACGGATCGAATTATGTCGCCGCTTCGTAAACGAGGTGCGCGCGGCGCAGGACGAGTTCGCCGAGCTGATCGCGCGCGAAACCGGCAAGCCATTGTGGGAAGCGCGCACGGAAGTCGAAGCGGTCATGGGCAAGGTGGATATTTCCGTCACCGCCTATGCCGAGCGAACGGGCCAGAAAAAGCTCAACAGCGCGCTGCAGGGAACGGCGGCGGTTCGGCACAAGCCGCATGGCGTGATGGCGGTGCTCGGCCCTTATAATTTCCCGGCGCACCTGCCCAATGGGCATATCGTGCCGGCGCTGATTGCGGGCAATGTCGTGGTTTTCAAGCCAAGCGAGAAAACGCCTGCGACGGGCGATTTCCTCGTTTCGCTGTTCCACAAGGCAGGGATTGCGGAAGATGTGGTGCAGGTGCTGCATGGCGGACCGGAAGAAGGCAAAGCCCTGGTCGCGCATCGCGGGGTGGACGGCGTGCTGTTTACCGGTTCGGCGCAGGCCGGGATTGCGATCAACAAGAAACTGGCGGGCAATCCCGGCAAGATCGTGGCGCTGGAAATGGGCGGAAACAATCCCATCGTTGTGGTGGATACGCCCTCACCCGCCGATGCGGCGGTGTTGATCGTGCAATCGGCCTTCACCACCGCCGGACAGCGCTGCACCGCCGGACGCCGGTTGATCGTGCTGGAAAGCATGTATGATACCATCGTCGCGGAGGTGAAGCGGCTCGCCGACCGACTCATCGTGGGCGAGCCCTTTGCCGATCCCGCCCCGTTCATGGGGCCGGTGATCGACAACAAGGTGGCCGACCAGCTGACCGAAAGCTTCCTTTATTTCCTGTCCAATGGCGGCAAGGCAATCAAGCACATGACCCGGCCCGACGACAAATTGCCGATGCTGTCGCCTGCCATCGTCGATATCACGGCGATGAATGACCGCCCCGATGTCGAACTGTTCGGACCGCTGCTGCAGGTTATCAAGGTGGCCGATTTCGACGAGGCGTTGAAGGAGGCGAACAATACCAGGTTCGGCCTGTCGGCCAGCCTGATCGGCGGCAGCCCGCAAGATTACAACAAGTTCTGGGCCAATATCCGCGCCGGAATCGTAAACTGGAACCGCCCGACGAACGGCGCTTCATCCGCTGCGCCGTTTGGCGGAATAGGCCTCTCGGGCAATCACCGTCCGGCCGCCTTCTATGCTGCCGACTATTGCGCCTATCCGGTGGCGAGCAGCGAGATGGAACAGCCGCGCGCCAGCATCGGCGTGGGGCTGAAGGACGGCTGAGAGCAGCTACAGCCCGAAGGTAAGCAGCGAAGCCTGAAGGTTGCCGCCGGGCAGTTCGCGCAGTTCCAGGGCAAATCGGCCATCCTTGCTTGCTCCGGTCAACTGCCTGACCGGGCCGCGCGCCCGGTAATCCAGCTCGAACCCCTTGGCCCTCGCCGCGTAGAAAGCCGCGACGTTTTCGGGCGTGTTGCCGCTGAGGAAAGTTACCGCACGCAGATTGCAACCATCCTGCGTGGATCCGGCGGCATCGGTGGTTGCGCCATGCGGAAAGACTGGCAGGCGTTCGGGGAGCCGTGCCGCCCAGCGCGCGGAATATTGGAGCGACGTCGCGCAATCCTCCGCCCCCGGCAAAGACGATATGTGCGATTCCAGCGGGGGCAGCTTGCCCGAGCCCGTATCCGCCTGGGCGAGAGACAGGGGGACGACCAGTTTCGCTTCCCCGCCGACCATTTCGACCGCTTCGGCGCGTGCCTGGCGGATCGTGTCGCGACTGGGTGAAAATGGCGGAAGCGAATGGTCGATCCCGGTGGTCAGGGCGGCATTGGCCTCGTTCTGGCCCGCCAGGTCCGGATCGACCATCAACTGGTCGTTTAGCGCCTGGACCACCGCCGGATCCCGCTCTGCCGGGCGAGACTGTTCCTCCGCCTCCCCGCAGGCGGACAGCCCTGCGCAGAGACAAGCGGTCAGGGTCGCTTTGAGGGCAAGATTGGCTGGCATCGGCTCGCTACAAAATTCCTGGGGCCGATGCATAGGCCGCGCGTGGTTAATACCCCCCTACCCCAGGCGAAACCGAAAGCGCCCCCCGCCCGAAAACGGGCGAGGGGCGCTCGACACGGCGATCGGTGGAAAGCCGCGCTGCGGCCGTGGGTGGGCACGGCCGTAGGGTGTTGGTCAATTCAGCGGCAGCGGCTGTTGCTGCGATCGATCGCGCGGCCCAATATCGCGCCGCCTGCGGCGCCGATAATCGCGCCCAACGTGCGGTCGCCGCGGCCGGCAACCTCGTTACCGATCAGTCCGCCGACGACACCGCCGATCAACAGGCCGGTCGTGCCGTCATCCTTGCGGCAGTAATATTGCCCGTCGCGCCCGCGCCAGATGCGCGTATCGCGGCGAATGGGCTGATCGTAATAGACATCCTGCCGCCCGCGATAGCGGCGATCATCGTAATAATCGTCGTCATAGCGATCATAGCGGTCGCCGCTGTCATAGCGATCGTGGCGATGGCCCTTTTTCCATTTGCGATGCTGGCCGTGCTCGGCAACCAACACGCCGTAAACCGGTGCCTGGACATCGGTATAGGCGTTGGTTTGCATCGTAGTGGCCGGGGCCGATTGAGTCGGCGCTGCGGCGAGCGCTGGAGTGGCGATGGCCAGGCCGGGAACGGCCAATGCGATGGCGGTCTTTTTGAATAATTTGTGTGACATGACGGGCTTTCCTTCCTTCGAATCGAAGGGAAAGGGGCAACTCCCTTCGACCCGTTCACATATAGAGGTCTTTTTCTGAACGGAGTGCAACCGCGCTGTCAGATTTACGATTTGCGACAAACCGAGCCGATTCGGGTGTCGAATGGTGATTTTTCGAGGGTTTGCGCGCGGTTCGCTTCGGGGGTTGTGAGCCCCAGACCCCGCGCCTAAGGGCTGGCGATGAACGAAACGCCCCCAGCGCAGCATCAGAGCGGCCTGCCCGCCGCCCTCGCCGCTTACCTGATCTGGGGTTTTCTGCCGCTGTATCTGTTGCTGGTGCGCGAAGTGCCCGCCTTCGAATTCGTCGGCTGGCGGATTATCTGGACATTGCCGCTATGCCTGCTGATCGTGCTGGCGCGCGGCCAGATGGGCCAATTGCGCGCCGCTTTTGCCGATCGCAAGGCACTGGGCATTCTCACCTGTTCGGCGATGCTCATCGCGGTCAACTGGCTGGTCTATATCTGGGCGATCATGGAAGGTGAGGTCTATGCCGCCAGCCTGGGCTATTACATCAACCCGCTGGTAAACGTGCTGCTGGGAACGGCCCTGCTGGGGGAGCGGCTGTCGCGCGCGCAGTGGGTGGCGGTCGCGTTGGCGGCCATCGGCGTGGCGCTGCTGCTTGGCGGCGCGTTGACGACCTTGTGGATCAGCCTGACACTGGCGTTCAGCTTCGGCACCTATGGCCTTCTGCGCAAACGTGTTTCGGTGGGATCGCTGCCGGGTTTGACGATCGAGTCGGCAGTGCTGTTGCTGCCCGCCACCGGGGTGGCCCTGTGGTACTCCGGAACGCCGCAGGGATCGTCTTTCGGCGGAGATCTCTCGCTCAGCCTGCTGATCATGTTCGGCGGCGTGGCGACGGCCGTGCCGTTGCTATTATACGCCGTGGCAGCGCGGCGGATGGATTATTCCACGCTGGGCTTCATCCAGTTCCTCGCCCCCACAATCGTCTTCCTGCTCGGCCTGTTCGTGTTCGGCGAACAGCTCGATCCGCTGCGGCTGGCCTGTTTTATCCTGATCTGGAGTGCGGCAGCGATCTTCGCGTGTGACCTGATAAGCCGCAGCAACTCCAGCAGGCAAGCGCTTGCCCGGAATGGCTAAACTACCAAGCTAAACCAGCGTCCAGCGCAGCGTCTCGCCGGCATGGAACGGGACGATGGCAGTACCGTTCGCGTCCACTTGCGCTGCAACGGCGCAATCCTGGCGGCGCAGCGTAACCTTGCCTTCGTTGACCGGCAGGCCGTAAAATTTCGGGCCGTTGAGCGAGGCAAATCCCTCCAGCCGGTCCAACGCGTTTTCCTCGTCGAACACCTGCGTATAGCTTTCCAGCGCGTGCGGTGCGTTGAAGATACCGGCACAGCCGCAGGCATTCTCCTTCGCCTCGCGCGAATGCGGCGCACTGTCTGTGCCGAGGAAATATCTTGGCGAGCCCGAAGTGGCCGCCTTGCGCAGCGCCAGGCGATGCTGCTCACGCTTGGCAACCGGCAGGCAATAGGCGTGCGGGCGGATTCCGCCCACCAGCATGGCGTTGCGGTTGATATGAAGATGCTGCGGAGTGATCGTGGCGCCGACCCGTTCGCCTGCGCTGTCCACGAAGGCTACCGCCTCTGCGGTGGTGATATGTTCGAACACCACTTTCAGCCCCGGCATCTCGGCGATCAGCGGCGCGAGGATACGCTCGATAAACACCGCTTCCCGGTCGAAAATATCGATCTGGTGATCGGTCACCTCGCCATGGACCAGCAGCGGCATTCCGATGGCTTCCATCCGTTCCAGCACGCGGCGGATATTGGCCACATCGGTCACCCCATGCGCGCTGTTGGTGGTCGCGCCTGCGGGATACAGCTTGGCCGCGGTAAATATCCCATCGGCATGTCCGGCCGCTATGTCCTGCGGATCGGTCTCATCGGTCAGATAGGCGGTCATCAGCGGAGTGAAATCTGCCCCTTGCGGCAGGGCGGAGGCAATCCGCTCGCGATAGGCGGACGCTGCCGCGGCGCTGGTCACCGGGGGGGCAAGATTGGGCATCACGATCGCCCGCGCAAACTGATGCGCGGTATGCCCAACCACGCCGCGCATGATCTCTCCATCGCGCAGATGGACGTGCCAATCGTCGGGCCGGCGGATGGTGATTTCTTGCACTTCGCTCATCCCTTCCCCTTAGGCTTAGCCGCCCCTATCTGTCACCCATGACAGAGACGAAAATGCCCGGAACCCGCTTGTTCGGCCGCGCCATCATCCGCCTCACCCCAGCCGAGGGGGAAGACGCGCTTGCCTTCCTGCAAGGCCTGCTGACCAACGATGTCTGCGGCGATCTGCCAGCCTATGCCGCGCTGCTATCACCGCAGGGCAAGACGTTGTTCGACATGATCGTGTGGCCGGCCGCGCCGGGCGAGGCGCTGCTCGATTGCGAAGCCGAATTGGCGGAGGATCTGGTCAAGCGCCTGTCGCTTTACCGCCTGCGCCGCAATATCGGCATTACGCGCGACGATGGGCTGGCCGTTCATTGGCAGGCGCAATTGGGCGATGGCGGCGCGCCCGATCCGCGGCTGGCCGATTTGGGCCAACGCTGGCTCGCCCCTGCTGCCGATAGCGACGAGGCCGCTGATGATGCGTGGGTGGTGCATCGCCTGTCGCTCGGTGTGCCGGAAGGGCGCGCCGAATTAGGCGATATTCTGTGGCTGGAAACCAATGCGGTGGAACTGCACGGGGTCAGCTTCGACAAGGGTTGTTATATCGGGCAGGAAAACACCGCGCGGATGAACTGGCGGCAAAAGATAAACCGCCGGATCGTGGTGGTGCCGCTGGATCGATCGGACGGAAAACGGTGCAAGGCCGCCTATCCGCAGCACGGACTGGCGGTGGACCATTTGCGGGTGGCGGATATAGATGCGGCGCTGGCGCCGCTCTGGATGCAGCTGTCGGCTGGTTAAACGGCGCGTTCCAGCGAGGCGGTAAGCAGCTTTTCCGCCCTGTCCCGCGCGGCGCTTTCGGGCAGGGCCAGCGATTTTGCCAGCGCCTTGCCCATCAGCGCATCGCCCAGCGCCAGCAGGACAAGTGTGAGCGTATCCTCATGCATGGTCATCACGCCGCCATGCTCTTCCGCCTCGTCCGGGGCCAGTTCGTCCACCAGCTCGTGAATCGTCTCGATAATCGGGTCCAGCGCATCTTCATTGCCCGTCAACAGCATCCAGCTCGCCAGCGCGCCCGCCCCTTCGCGGTCGAACGCGTCAAAGGTCAGATCGACGACCTCCCGCGGACTGCCCAGCCCCGCCCGGCTGGCGCGCACGGCGTCGGCAATCGTCTGGCAAACGGTCGCGGCAAGATGTGCTGCCAGCGCTTTCTGTAGGCCGGAAGCGGAACCGAAATGATGCAGCAGGTTTGCATGGGTACGGCCGATGCGCGACGACACAGCTTTCAGCGTCACCGATTGCGGCCCGGTTTCGATCAGCAGCGCGCGCGCGGCTTCCAATGCCTGCGTGCGGGACTCTTCGGGGCTTAAACGCTTGCGACTTGCCATGAATTTACTTGCCTAATAGGATGTGAAGCATGAACGCTCCGACGAAGCTCGACCTAAAGGGTGCCGAGGCGCCGGGCAAGACATCGAACGATGCCATGCCCCTGTCTCGCAGCGCGACGCCTGCCGAACACGAACTGATCGTGCGCAATCGCCGATTCGACCGGGAGCATCGATCCCCGCGCTGGTGGCATTCGAACGATCCTGTGGCCACTGCATGGTACAATTCGGTTTCCGCAAGCCTGCCCCGCGGAGAGGCGTTCTTCATCGATACGATGCGCCTGTTCCGGGACGATCTACCCCCGAAATTGCAACGCGAGCTCAAGGCGTTCACCACGCAGGAAATCAACCACACGCGCGAACATGTCGCGTTCAACCGGCTGGTTTCGGATCACGGCTACAATGTCGAGAGCATCGATCAGGGTATCCAGACCATGCTGGCGCTGACCGAAGGGCGGCCCAAGGAATTCAACCTCGCCATTACCATCGCGCTGGAACATTTCGCCGCGATGATCAGCCATCATCTGCTGGCCGATCCACGCTATCTCGACGGTGCGGATCCCGAAGCGGCGGATATTTGGCGCTGGCACGCTACCGAGGAAATCGAACATAAGGGCATCACTTACGACGTGTGGCTCCACGCCACGCGCGATTGGAGCCGGTGGAAGCGTTACCGCGTAAAGACGCTGATCGCGGTGCTGATCACGAAGAAATATTTCGGCAACCGGATCAGGGATGCGATCGGCTTGCTGGAACAGGACGGGTTCGACCGCAAGACCGCGAAACGCAAGCTGTACGCCTTCCTCTGGTGGAAGCCAGGCATGATGCGGCGGATGTTCTGGGAATGGTCGAAGATCCTGCTGCCCGGCTATCACCCGTGGAAGCTGGACGATCGCCACCTGATCAACACGCCGGATAGCCCTTACGAAGACGCCCGGCTGGCGGCGACTTAGGCCGCGCAAGCCTTATTGACATTGGTGTAAGTTATCATTACTGACAGCAATGTTAGTAACCGATGGACACTGCCATGAACGCGCCGACCACTTTCGATAGATCCGCCGCCGCCTCCCCTGCACCGGCCGATCTCACCCTGAATGTCCGTGACGAGCGGTTCAATCGCGACGCCGCACCGCGCCGCTGGTGGGCTGGCGAACCATTCGGCACTGCATGGCACAATGCGCTATCCGCCACCTTCCCCCGGGGCGAGGCGTTTTTCATCGAATCGGTCAAGGCGCACCGCGACGGTGCCGATCCCAAGCTGGATGCGGAGATCCGAGCATTCGTGCGGCAGGAGATCAACCACACACGCGAACATATCGCATTCAACCGGCTGGCGCAGGATGCCGGTTACGATATCGCCGCGATCGACAAGCGCGTGGCGGAAATGCTGGAGCTGGTGAAGGGCCGCCCGCCGATCATCAATCTGGCCGTGACCATGGCGCTGGAACATTACACCGCGATGATGGCGCATGAATTCCTCGCCAACCCGAAACATTTCGAAAATGCCGACGCCGAAGTGCGCGACATGTGGCGCTGGCACGCGGTGGAAGAAGTCGAGCATAAGGGCGTTGCCTTCGACACCTGGAACCATGCCACGCGCGACTGGAGCAAATGGCGCCGGTGGAAATTGCGCAATATCATGATGGTGCTGATCACCATCCGCTTCTTCCGCAATCGCTGGGCCGATTCGCTCGCGCTGCTGGAACAGGACGGTATTACCGGCCGGAAGGCGCGCTGGGGCCTGCTGAAATATTTGACGATCAGCCCCGGTGTCGTGCGCCGGATATTCCCTGCCTGGCTCGCTTATTTCAAACCCGGCTTTCACCCTTGGGATCATGACGACCGTGCGCTGATCGGCAAATATGAAAGCGAATTTCCCGACGCTGTCCTGCCGGCCGAATAGGCGCGACCGACCGCCGCCGCGCGCCTACGGCGCCTGAGGGCGGCTCAGGCGGCCTTCAGCGCCACGCAGCCTTGCTGCAGATCGCGGACATAGATCGCTGCCTCCACCGCTTGGCCTCGGGCCAGGCAATCGCGCGGCTGGACGCGTCCGGTCGCCTCGAACCCTGCCTTGCGAAGGACCCGTCCCGATGCCGGGTTGTCGATATAATGGCCGGCCTCGATGCGCCGGTGGCCCAGCATTGCGGCCACTTCCAGCACGGCGAGCGACGCTTCGGTGGCATAGCCGCGCCCCCAATGTGGTCGCGCGATCCAGTATCCCAGCTCTGCATCCGCACCGTCCATGTCGGCCGCCGCCAGTCCTGCGCAGCCGACCAGCTGCGCGCCACCGGGATGCGGCAGAGTCAGCATAAAGGTCGGAAAGCGGCTGTCGTCACCGCGGGACGCGAATGCGCGCGCATCGTCGGCCGTATAGGGCCACGGCGCGCGGGCTAGGTTGCGGACTACGTCTTCGTCGGCGATTCCGCCGAACAGGGCCTGCCAATCTTCGGGCCAGGCCGGCCGCAGGAACAGCCTTTCGCTGCGATGGAACATCATTCAACTCCCTTCGCCCTGCATGTCCCCTTTGTAGGGATCTTGCGTGACAGTTCGATTGCGGCGGCGCTCAAACCCGCCGAATTGTGAGGGAGATACGATAAGAGGGAGAAGCGCCCCTCCGGTTTTACCGGAATGGCCCTGTCTCCCTCATCTGCCGGATCTCGCGCTCCGGCGGGGCCATCCCTGGGACGGCCCGTTATCGCTGGTACCGTCTGTTATTCTGCGGCTGCCGCCAGCATGTCAACCGATACGTAGGTTCGGTTCTGTTTGCCTTTGTGGAAACGCACCTGACCATCGGTCAGCGCGAACAGCGTGTGATCGCGGCCGAGACCGACATTGTCGCCCGGATAATATTTCGTCCCGCGCTGACGCACGAGGATGTTGCCCGCCACCACGGCTTCGCTGCCGAATTTCTTCACACCGAGCCGCTGACCCGGTGAGTCGCGACCGTTGCGAGAGGAACCGCCTGCTTTTTTATGTGCCATTGCGAGTGCTCCTTACTTCTTGTCGGTCTTCTTGGCAGCCGAAGAGGCGGAAGCCTTCTTCGGAGCTGCCTTTTTTGCGGGTGCTTTCTTCGGGGCCGAATCGCTCGTGCCCGAAGCATTTTCGCCTGCGGTCTTTTTCGGTGCGGCCTTTTTGGCAGCCGGCTTGTCGTCCGCCTTGTCGGCAGCTTTCTTGGCCGGAGCCTTCTTGGCAGACGCCTTGGCCTCGGCTGCATCCTGCTTGGGCGCTGGCTTGGTTTCAGCCTTATCGGCTTCGGCCTTCTTCGGCGCTGCCTTCTTGGCGGCCTTGTCGTCACCCACGGACATGATCCGCAGCAGCGTCATCTGCTGGCGATGACCGGCCTTGCGGCGGTAATTATGCCGGCGACGCTTCTTGAAAACGACTACCTTTTCGCTCTTCGCCTGCGCGATGATCTCTGCGGAAACGGTTACCTTGGCGGCATCGGCGATGGAATCGCCTTCGCCTGCCAGCAACACGTCACCCAGCGTTACCGTATCGCCGGCCTCGCCGCTGAGCTTTTCGACTGCGATTTTATCGCCGGCGGCAACCCGGTATTGTTTGCCGCCAGTACGCACAACTGCGAACATGGTATGTCACTTCCGTAAATGTCGTTGTCGCTGCCCCCAATCGGACAGCATACCGGCCACCCTGCCGAAAGCGGGTGCCCGAAAGAAGCGCGCAACTAAGTGATGATGGCGGGCAAGTCAACCGAGACGGCGGCGAATTTTCCGCATCTGGCAAGCTTCGCACGGCGTGCTATGGGTTGCCGCGATGCCTGGCCTAACTTCCCGATCCGCCCGCCTTGCGGTACTGCTCGTGCCGATGGCCGGGCTGAGCGCGTGCGCAGCCGCGCCCGATCGCTACCCCTCGCTCGCGATCCGCGATGTGGAGCGGGTGGAAGGACGCTTTACCCCTGCCCCCGCTGCCGAGCCGCCTGCCCCGCCTAGCCCCCAGCAGGTGCAAACGCTGGCGCAGCTGCGAGAGCAGGCCCGCACCGCCCATGCGCGCTTTCTTGCCGCAGCCCCGGGCGCCCAGCGCCTGATTACGGCGGCACGGGGATCTTCCGATACCAGCAATATCTTCATCGAAGCGCAGGTCGCACTGTCCGCGCTCGAATCACTTCGCAGCGAAACGGCCATAGCGCTGGGCGAGGCGGACAGCTTGTATATCGTCGCCGCGACCGAAGGCCGGGTTAACGAGCCGCTGGAGCAGACGCGCGCAATTATCGTCGATCTGGTGGCCGACGAGGATACGGCGCTAGCCGCCCTGCGCGGGCAGATAGGCCGGTGAGCCTCGCCTGCGCAACCTGCCCCGTTCGCGACCGGGCAGCTTGCGCAGTGCTCAGCGAAGACGAGCGCTCGGCGCTTGCCAGGGCTGGACGGGAAACGGTGCTCGGTCCCGGCGAAATGCTGTTTGCGGCCGGCGACGAGGATGCGGCCTGTGCCACGCTCGTCAGCGGGGCGCTGAAAATCAGCAGCTGCGATGCCGAAGGCAATGAACGCATCCTGGCCTTGGTTCATCCGGCGGGCTTTATCGGCGAGCTGTTCGAGCCGTTTGCCGAACACGATGTCACGGCCCTGACAGACAGCAAATTATGCACTTTTTCGAAGGGCGCGATGGACAAGGCGCTCGACGCTCATCCAACACTCACCCGGGCCTTGCTGCGAAGGAGCCAAGAGGATTTGCACGCCTCGCGCCGCTTGCTCGAAATGGCAGGCAAGAACTCGGCCCGCGAGAGAGTGGGCGCGCTGATCTGGGCGATGGCAAATGCTGCCAGCGATTCGCCATGTCATCCGGCGCAAAGCTTCGACTTGCCGCTGAAACGCGGGGAAATGGCCAATTTGCTCGGTTTGACTATCGAAACGGTCAGCCGCGCGCTGACCGGGCTGGAAAAAGACGGCACAATCCAACGCGATGGGGCGCGCGGCATCCATTTGGCGGATGCTGCGCGCCTGCAATCTCTCGCTGAAGGCGAAGGCGGTTAAACCAGCGCTGCGATCAACGCGACTGCCAGCCCCCAGATCACGATCAGGACCGGCAGGATCAACACCTGCACTGCTGCCTCATTGCCATCCAGCCGGCCGGTATACGTCTGGATACCGCCAGAGCGCAGCTGCTGCCACGTCATCGGCTTTTCCCCGGCACCGGGCCGCACCCGCGTGAAAACCGCCGGAATTGCAAAGAACATACCGATGAATATGCCGAAGATTGCCATCGGGATGATCAGTCCCGGCGAGGAGAATGCCGCCGCGAGGATCGCCAGAAACCCCAAATAGCACGCTGCGCTCGCAACATAGAGGCTGGTCGGCAGTTCGAAATTGCGCGGCGGGTGCTGCACCGTGGCAGGCGCGGCGAATGCCGGGGCGAGATCGATCCGGGCATGTTTGGCGATGGTTTCTTTGGTCTGGAACCGTGACATTGGAACTTCTCCCTTGCGTTGAGAGAGGTTTGCCACCGCCGCCCGGCAAAGGATTTGATCGTAATCAAATTCCGCCAGAAAATTGTGCGCTGCCGGAGTTTATTGCTGTTCGAGGTCGAGGAGTTGCCCGGTCACGCCCGGGGCGCGCTGGATATACGCTGCGGCCTGCTCGCGCGCATGGCCGTCCCCGCCGGCAAGCATCACCACCCTTTGCGGCGCGGCGAGCCGGGCGAGATCGCGTACGGCAGCCCGGCGCCAATCGGAATGCGCATGATCGGCTGCAGGAAGCTCCAGGATCAAGCCGCCCGCACCCTCTTGCAGCAGCGCCATCGCCTTGGGCTGAAACACTGCATAGAACCGCGCCGCCGCTGCGCTCGGCTCCTGCGGCAAGCTGTCGATGCGCAGCACCTGCATGGCCGGTCAGCGCCGCTGCCTGGTCAGGGTGATCCCGATTTGCTCATCCGCCTCGGCAATCGCCAGCTTCACGATATCGACCGTCACCGCCAGCACCCGCTCATCCTGCACGAACAGCGTTTCGCAAATATGCTCCGCCACCGATTCGATCAGCTTGAAATGCACCCCTTGCGGCAGTGCTTCGCTGGCGGCGAATTTCAGATCCATGTAATTCTTGCTGGCATCCAGGGGCGTATCGGGATCGTAGCGCTCGATCGGCTTCATCTCTGCCGAGATACTGATGCGGAGCGGCTGCGGTTTGCCGGTTTCTTCGGAATAGATGCCGGTCAGGACGTCAACTTCCAGATCGGCGACGCGCAAGGTCAGGCTGTCGGTCATGGTTTGAGCGGTTGGCAGCATGGCGCGCGCCTGTCCAGCCGTTGACGCGGAGGGCGAAGTGCAGTCTGTGGGCATAATTGAAGGGGAATCGAGAGATGAACGCAAAAAGCTGGGCAACACGCATCGGGTGGATGGCGCTGTTCGCGGCCATAGTGGGTGCGGGCTTGATGTTCGCCGGGGCAACCAGAGTGCGCTTTGCCGGGGATGCCGACAAGCTGGCTGGTTTCAGCTGGGTCCCGCTGGGCCTGATGATTGCTGCCGGTGCCATGCTGCTCGCTTTGGTGGCGCTGATCTGGCGCTTCGCCGGCAAACGAGGCAGCGCGCGTCCGGGCGTTCTGGCGCTGATCGTGGCGGGTATTCCGCTGGGCTGGCTGGCAGCGCAGATCGTGTCCGCTGGCGATGCTCCGGCGATCCATGATGTGACCACCGACCTGGGCGACCCGCCTGCTTTCGCCGCTCTGCCGCTGGCCGAGGACAATCTGCGCGGGGTCGAGACCGAAGAGAGATGGCGCGAGCTTCATGCGCGCGCCTATGCCGATATCGAACCGCTGGTCGTCGGTGCGCCGGTGGACCAGGTGATCGCAGAGGCGGCTTCCTTGGCCCGGGACAAGGGATGGAACGTCGCTTCCAGCAATGCGGCTAGCGGTGCAATGGAAGCGACTGCGACGGTTTCCTATTATCGGTTCAAGGACGATGTCGTGCTGCGCGTGACCGATATGGGCAATGGCCGCAGCCGCGTCGATATGCGCTCGGTCAGCCGGGTGGGGATCAGCGATCTGGGCTATAATGCCGCGCGCATCCGCGAATTCCTGGCCGATCTGGACGCCCGGCTGGAGGGCTAGTCCCCCGGCCCCACTTGGCTATCGGCGCCAGCGTGCGAAGATCGCGGTCGGCAGCAAGCGCCCGCCCTCGCCTTCTTCGCGCATCGCCAGATCGCCATATTCCACCGTGCCCGGCAAGTCGGCAAACAGCTCTTCCAGCAAGCCGCCCAGCGCCAGGCTGGACATGCGCACCGCATAGACGGTCAGAAACAGGAAGCGGCTATCCCCGTCCAGCAATCGGCGGCAATCGCTCACCAGTTCGGGCAGGCCGTCTTCCAGCCGCCAGGTTTCGTTCTTTGGTCCGCGCCCGAATTTCGGCGGATCGAGAATGATCCCGTCATAGCGCCGCCCGCGCCGCACTTCGCGCGCTGCAAATTTCATCGCATCGTCCACCAGCCAGCGGATCGGGCGATCCTCCATACCGGAAAGCGCCGCATTCTCGCGCGCCTGGGCGACCGATTTCTTGGAGGCATCGACATGGGCGACCGGGCCGTAATCGCTCAGCGCCAGCGAACCCACGCCGGTATAGCCGAACAGGTTGAGCGTTTGCGCATCGCTGCGCCCGCCCAGTTGTTCGCCCATCCAGTCCCACACCGGGGCCATGTCGGGAAAGAATCCGAGATGGCGGAACGGGGTGCATTGTGCCGCGAAACGGGCCGCGCCGCGCGCCAAGGTCCATTGATCGGGAACCGGCGGCGAAAGGTGCCAGCGCCCGCCGCCATCCTCGTCCGCACCGGGGATGAACTCGCCATCGGCTTGCCAATCGGGGATCCGCGGCTGCCACAGCGCCTGCGCCTCGGGCCGAATGAACCGGTAGGGTCCATATCGCTCCCACTTGCGTCCACCGCCGCTATCCAGCAGCGCGTAATCGCCCCAGGCGGAGCCTTCCATCACCAACGGATCGGGCGCGAGCGTTGCCATCAGCCGGGGTGCTTGCACCGCGACAGGACATAATCGCGAATCGCATCGTAATCGGCGGGCAGCGTGTCGAATTGTTCCTCGCGGTCGAACAGGTCGCCGCAGCGCGGCGGCAAAGCGGGCCGCTGGCCGGTCGCCCGCTCCACCGCGTCGCGAAACTTGGCCGGGTGAGCGGTCGCCAGCGTCACCACCGGCACACCGCCAGGCACATCGGCAGCGCGTGCGGCGTGCAGGCCGATGGCGGTGTGCGGGTCGATCACTTGGCCGCACTGGTCCTTCGCCCAGGCCATCGCTTCGTTCATCTGCGATGGATCTGCGCGCGCGCTGGTGAACAGCTCGGCTATCCGGGCGCGCTGGCCATCGCTCAGCAGCATAGCCTTGCTGCCATCGAACTCGGCCATCTGCGCCGCGAGCACGCCGGCATCCCTGCCCCCGGCATCGAAGAGCAGCCGCTCGAAATTGGAACTGACCTGGATATCCATGCTGGGCGCGGCGGTCGGCGTGACCTCGCCGGCGCTGTAATCGCCCGCCGACAAAGCTCGGTGGAGGATATCGTTGATATTGGTCGCCACGATCAGCCGCTCCACCGGCAAGCCCATCTGTGCGGCGACGTAGCCTGCGAACACATCGCCGAAATTGCCGGTCGGAACCGAGAACGCCACCTTGCGATGCGGCGCACCCAAGGCCAGCGCGGCTGCGAAATAATACACTACCTGCGCCATCAGCCGCGCCCAGTTGATCGAATTTACCGCGCCGATCCGCAACGTATCAGTGAGCGCAGGGTCACCGAACATCCGCTTCACCATCGCCTGCGCATCGTCGAAGCTGGCATCTTCCACGGCAACATTGTGGACGTTGGGCGCGCGCACCGTGGTCATCTGGCGGCGCTGGACATCGCTGACTCGCCCGGCCGGGTGGAGCATGAAGATATCCACGCCCTCGCGCCCAGCCACCGCGTCGATTGCGGCAGAGCCGGTATCCCCGCTGGTCGCCCCGACAATGGTAAGGTGCTCGCCGCTCCGCGATAGAAACTCTTCGAACAATTGCCCCAGCAATTGCAGCGCCACATCCTTGAAAGCCAGAGTGGGGCCGTGAAACAGCTCGAGCAGAAAATGCCGCTCTTCCAGCTGTGCCAAGGGGGTGACGGCCGCATGGTCGAACCTGCCATAGGCGGCGCGGCACATGTCGCGCAGCCGTTCTTCGGTCAGGCTGTCACCGACGAAAGTCAGCATGATCTGCGTGGCCAACTCGGCATATGGCAGGCCCGCCATCGCGGCAATTTCCGCTTTGGTGAAGCGCGGCCATTCTCGCGGCAGATACAACCCGCCATCGGCGGCCAGGCCGGTCAGAGTGACTTGCTCGAAATCGAGATTGGGCGCGGCGCCGCGAGTTGAGATGTAGTGCATCGCTGCGCGGTTAGCGGCTGTGACTGGGATCGGCAAGAAAGCTGCGATTTACGCCTGCGTAGCCGCCTTCCGCCTGCGCACAGCAAGCACGAAGATCACCAGCGCAGTCAGCGCGAAGAAGAACCATTGGCCGGCATAGGCCAGATGGTTGTTGGGCAAATCGGAGGGGTCTGGCGCGGGCAGCGGCTCCAGACCTGGCAGCGGCGGCTCGCTGGCCACGAGCCGGGCACCCATATCGCCTGCCGGGGCAAGGATTCCCTGCACTTCTCCGCCGCTCCAGCTGACCTCTTCCGGCGTCCGGGTCCAGCCGAGCGACACCTCGGCTTGTCTTCCGCCGACAAGCTGGCAGCTGGCGATATGTGCCCACCCTTGCGCGCCCTGGCGGCTGCGCGCGCCGGTTGCGCGGATCGCCAGGACGCGCTCGCAATCGAGCCGGCTGCGGCGGTACAGCAGGTCTTCGGCTTGTTCGGCAGAGGGAAAGCGAACCTCGGTTGCGCTGCCCGCAGCCGAATAACGCTCCAGCAAGCCGTCCTTCCATTCCGCCCGGCCGAGCTGCCACACGCCAAGCGCGATCATCACCCCGACTGCGGCGGTCACCACTATCGTGGGTATGGCAGGCACATCGCGCAGCATCATTCGTCCTTACCCAAATTGCCGGTGCCGGCCTCACCTGCCGAATTGCGATATTCGGCCTGTAGCAAGGCGGCCTTGCCCACCCGCAATCCATAGATAACCGCAGCGGCGGTGAACGGTACCCATAGCAGGATATGAACCCAGAAAGGCGGGCGAAACGCGCTTTCCACCCATAGCGCGAGGCCCACCACCAGCGCGCCCACGATCAGGGTGAGAAACGCCGCCGGTCCGTCGCCCACGTTGAAGCGCGAGAAATCCAGTCCGCAGGCCCGGCAGCGCGGTGCAAACTGGGCTACTCCGCCGAACAAGGTGCGCGATCCGCATTTCGGACACGCAGCAAAAAGGGCGGCTGGAATCGCTCCGAGCCGCCCCTTTTCATGTTCCGGATTGCCCGAGGGCATTGGTGCAGGTCCGCTCTAATGCGTAGCCGCGCCCCAGCCGCCCCAGACATAGACCACCACGAACAGGAACAACCACACCACATCGACGAAGTGCCAATACCAGGCAGCCGCTTCGAAACCGAAATGCTGGCGCGGGGTGAAGTGCCCCTTATAGGTACGCACCAGGCATACGATCAGGAAGATTGTGCCGATCAGCACGTGTGCGCCGTGGAAGCCGGTCGCCATGTAGAAGGCCGAACCATAGGTGTTCTCACCGAAGGGGAACGGCGCCGCAGCGTATTCATAGGCCTGGATGCAAGTGAACAGGATGCCGAGCAGGATGGTCGCCCACAGCCCCTTCTTCAGCCCTTCGCGGTCGCCATGGATCAGCGAATGGTGCGCCCAGGTAACGGTGGTGCCCGAACACAGCAGGATCAGCGTGTTAAGAAGTGGCAGCGAGAACGGATCGAGCACCGCCTCGATCGCTGCGGGAGGCCAAACGCCACCGACTACCTCGGTCAATTCGCTAGGGAACAGGCTGAAATCGAACCAGCTCCAGAACCAGCCGACGAAAAACATCACTTCCGATGCGATGAACAGGATCATGCCGTAGCGCAGATGGAGCTGGACCACCGGCGTATGATAACCGCCTTCGGCTTCCTTCGTGATGTTTGCAAACCAACTGAAGAAGGTCGCGATCAAGCCGGCAATACCCAGTCCCAGCACCAGCCATGCATTGGACAATTCGTGCATGTAAAGCACCATGCCGCTGGTGAATGTCAGCGCCGAAATGGAGCCGACAAACGGCCAGATATCGGGCGGGAGGATGTGATAATCGTGATTGGCGGTGCCGGCCATTGCGGGATTCCCTGTTGGATCGTTCGGCCACGCCTTAAAGCGTGGCGGCGGAGGGGTCTAGGGGGTTGTGACCCTAACCCTCAGCCTTGTGGAAGGTGTAGCTGAGCGTGATCTGCTCGACATCTTTGGCGTTCTCGTCCTGCAGGATCGCCGGATCGATGTAGTATTGCACCGGCATCCGCATTTCCTGCCCCGGCTGAAGCGTCTGCTGGGTGAAGCAGAAGCACTGGATCTTGTTGAAATACAGGCCCGTCTGTTCCGGTTCCACATTGAAGGTCGCGGTACCGGTAATCGGCACGTCGCTATCGTTGCGGGCGATGTAAAAGGCGATATCGCGCGCGCCGATCTGGACTGTGTCGGTCACTTGCTCGGGCCGGAAGCTCCACGGCACGTCGCGCGCGGTGCTGGCATCGAAGCGCACCGAGATGGTCCGCGCGCCGCCGCTCAGCGCAATCCGTTCGGCCAGCGAGGCATCGGCATCGCTGGCCCGCTGGGTTGTCCCGCCAAACCCGGTGACCCGGCAGAACAGATCGTAAAGCGGCACCGCTGCATAACCCAGCCCCAGCATCGCCAAAGCGCCGAGCAGCGCGAGCAGCGCGACGCGCAGGTTTTTCTGCTCCAGGGCCGGGGACGACATTGTGCCCATGGCTTACTGGCCGCCGATCCGGGCGATGGTGATCGCGTAAAACAGGATGGCGAAGAAGGCCAGCATCCCGCCTAGCGCCCAGTTGCGCATCTTGCGGCGGCGGGCGATCTCGGTTTCAGTCTTGGGGTCGGGCGTCGTCATAAAAATCCGATCTGCGGGGCGAGCCGGTCCACCACCAGCGCAGCAAACAGCGCGAAGAGGTAGATGATGGAAAAGGCGAACAGACGCTTCTCCGGCTTCATAGTATCATTGGGCGTAGATTGCCGCACCGCGACGGGAATCGCCAGCGCAAGAAACGCAAAGCTCAGTGCAAGCGCCGCAATCCCGTAAATCGCACCGGTGCCGGCCCATCCGATGAAGGTGATGAACCACGGCGCGGCGGCCAACGGAACCAGCAACACGCTGTACACCAGGATCTGGCGGCGCGTTGAAGCCTCCCCCTTAACGACCGGCATCATCGGAATACCGACCTTGGCATAATCCGACTGGACGAACAGGGCGAGCGCCCAGAAATGCGGCGGCGTCCACATGAAGATGATGGCGAACAGCAACACCGGCATCGCGGTGATATCGCCTGTCACCGCGACCCATCCGATCAGCGGCGGAAAGGCCCCTGCCCCGCCTCCGATCACGATGTTCTGCGGCGTGCGCGGCTTCAGCCAGATGGTGTAGATCACCGCGTAATAGACGATCGAGATCGCCAGGATGATCGCTGCGAGCCAACCCACCGCAAGCCCCATCGTCATCACCGAACCGGCGGACAGCATGATCCCGAAATCGCGCGCGTCGGAACGGTTCATCCGCCCGGCAGGAATCGGCCGTGCGGCGGTGCGCTTCATGCCCGCGTCGATATCGGCCTCCCACCATTGGTTGAGCGTGGCAGCACCGCCTGCGCCCAGCGCAATGCACAGGATTGCGGTGAAGCCCAATACCGGGTGGATCGAACCGGGCGCCGCCAGCAGGCCGCAAAGGCCGGTGAAGATCACCAGGCTCATCACGCGCGGCTTCGTCAGCGCGAAGAAGTCGCGCCATTCTGCCGGGAGCGGCTGGGGGGTGGTGGCGGTGCTCATGAGCGGTGGGTTTCGGACCTTCCTACGAAAAGGGGGCGCGCCGTTTCCGACACGCCCCCTCCTCGATGTCAATGCGCGGGCGCGGCGGCTTATGCCGTCGCAGGGCGATGATCGTGGTAGTCGTGATGCTCCTCGATTACCGGCAGCGTTTCGAACTGGTGATAGGGCGGCGGGCTGGGCAGCGTCCATTCCAGCGTCGTCGCGCCTTCGCCCCAGTAATTACCCTCGGCCCGCTTGCCGGCCACGAAGGCGTAAACCAGATTGGCGAAGAAGATCAGCATGGAAGCGGCCATGATGGCATAGCCTGCGGTGCTGATCTCGTTCCAATAGGTGTAGGCGGCGGTATAGTCCGGATAGCGGCGCGGCATTCCCTGCATCCCCAGGAAGTGCTGCGGGAAGAAGATCACGTTCACGCCGATGAAAAATCCCCAGAAGTGCAAATGCGCCAGGAATTCGGAGTGCCAGCGCCCGCTCATCTTCGGGAACCAGTAATAGAACGCAGCGAACAGGCTGAACACCGCACCCATCGACAGCACGTAGTGGAAATGGGCCACCACGTAATAGGTGTCGTGCAGATTGTCGTCGATGCCGCCATTGGCCAGCACCACGCCCGTCACACCGCCCACGGTGAACAGGAAGATGAAGCCGAGCGCCCAGACCAGCGGCGATTTGAACTCAAGCGAGCCGCCCCACATGGTGGCGATCCAGCTGAAGATTTTTACACCCGTTGGCACGGCGATAACCATCGTCGCGGCGGTGAAATACATCTTCGTGTTCACGTCCAGCCCGACCGTATACATGTGGTGCGCCCACACGATGAAGCCGACCACGCCAATCGCGACCATGGCATAGGCCATGCCGAGATAGCCGAATACCGGCTTGCGGCTGAATGTGGCGATGATCTGGCTGATCATGCCGAAGCCCGGCAGGATCATGATGTACACTTCGGGGTGACCGAAGAACCAGAACAGATGCTGATACAGCACCGGATCGCCGCCGCCCGATGCGGTGAAGAAAGTCGTCCCGAAATTACGGTCCGTCAGCAGCATGGTGATCGCCGCGGCCAGCACCGGCAGCGCCAGCAGAAGCAGGAAGGCGGTGACCAGGATCGACCACACGAACAGCGGCATCTTGTGCAGCGTCATGCCCGGTGCGCGCATGTTGAAGATCGTGGTGATGAAGTTGATCGCCCCCAGGATCGAGGCCGCACCCGCAAGGTGGAGCGAGAAGATCGCGAAATCGACCGCAGGCCCGGTCGACCCATAGGTCGATAGCGGTGCGTAAGCCGTCCAGCCGATCCCCGCGCCATCGCCCGGTCCGCCCGGTACGAAGCTGGACATCAGCAGCGAGACGAAACCTGCCACCGTTAGCCAGAACGAAACGTTGTTCATCCGCGGGAACGCCATGTCCGGCGCGCCGATCATCAGCGGGACGAACCAGTTGCCGAAGCCGCCGATCATCGCGGGCATGACCATGAAGAACACCATGATCAGGCCATGCGCCGTGATCAGCACGTTCCACATGTGCAGATTGGCGTCGACATTGGCCTCATTGCCCATGAATTCGACCACGCCGCCCAGATATTGCAGGCCGGGTTCAGCAAGCTCCATCCGCATAACCCCGGAAATCGCGCCGCCGATGATCCCGGCCGTAATGGCGAAGATCAGATAGAGCGTGCCGATATCCTTATGGTTGGTGGACATGAACCACCGCGCGAAGAAGCCGGGCTTGTGATCGGCATCATGCGCATGGGCGCTGTCTTCGCTGTGTGCCTGGAACTTGTCTGCCGTGGTGGCCATGCTGTTTCTCTCGCGCTTTCGCTAATATCTTGGTTGCGACGATCAGTCGTCGTCGGTCAGGACTTCGGGAACCTGGTTATCGGAACCGCTGCCCACTTCGAGCACGCCTTCCGGCTGCTGCCCGTCGCCATCGGTCGCTTCTTCCTCGACCGATTCCGCATCGCCGCCGATCGTGCCGCCTTGCGCCAGCACCCATTGTTCCCACTGGGCGCGTGGCAAGGCTTCGATGGCGATTGGCATGTAAGCGTGCTTGGGGCCGCAAAGCTCCATGCACTGGCCGTAATAGATGCCCGGCTCCTTGATTGTCATCAGCCGTTCGTTGAGACGTCCGGGCACGGCATCGATCTTGAACCACAGCGATGGCACGCCAAAAGCGTGGATCACATCGGCACCGGTGGTCTGGATGCGCAGCGGCGTGTTTGCCGGCACGACCATGCGGTTATCGACGGCCAGCTGGCCCGGCAGACCCTTCGCAATCGCTTCGTCTTCGGGCATCATGTTGGAGATAATCTCGAACCCACCATTATCCGGATAGGTATAACCCCAATACCACTGGTAACCGGTGGCCTTGATGGTGACGGCATTTTCCGGCGGCGTTTCGTATTGGCGCGCCAGCAGGGTGATGGATGGAATGGCGATCAGCACCAGGATGCCGACCGGGATCAGGGTCCACAGCACTTCGATCAGCGTGTTATGCGTCGTCTTGGAAGGCACCGGGTTGGCCTTGCGGCGATAGCGCGCAACCACCCACAGGATCAGCGCCAGCACGAACAGGCTGATTGCGAAAATCACCGGCAGCAGGATCGCGTTGTGCATCCACAGCGCATATTCGCCGTCATCGGTATATTGCTTTTGGAAGCCCATCGCGCCGATCGGATCGACACGGGAATCGGTGGGCTGGCCCTTGATCATTTCCGGGCCCATCGGGGTGTAGGAGCCTGCAGCAATCTCGTTACCCGAAGGCTCGTCTTCGGAAATTGCGGCGGAAACGGGTTCATCCACAGCAACCGGCTCAGCCGCAGGCATGATATCTTGCGCACTGGCCTGACCCGATATGCCGAGCGCCAGAATGGCCGCCAGCGCCATCGCGAGCACAATACGCAATAGGCCAATCTGCAAGCAAACGTCTGATTTAGCGCGAAGATTCATAATGTCGCTGCTTTCCACCCTGTTTGGTTCGGGCCACCCATGCAGCCCCGGAGCCCCGCGCATGGGGGCGTGAATTGCACGGCCTATACGCGCGCTTGCCCCCTGTCTCAAGCGCTTCTAGGAGAAAATTGCGCAAGCCGTGTTGCGTCCCGAACAAGCCACTCGCAAAGGCGCCTGAAACGCATGACCGACAATATGAGTAACGTGATAATATGAGTAACGTGACAGGGGGCGCCAACCTTTCCTCCGCGCCCAAGCTGCGGCTGGGGGTCAATATCGACCACGTGGCAACTATTCGCAATGCGCGCGGCGGCGACCATCCCGATCCGGTTCGCGCGGCACAGATCGTCGCAGCTGTCGGCGGCGACGGGATCACCGCTCATCTGCGCGAGGACCGCCGTCATATTCGCGATGCCGACCTTCGCCGTATTCAGGAAGCAACCGACCTGCCGCTGAACCTGGAAATGGCCGCGACCGAGGAAATGCTCGAAATCGCGCTGCGCCACCAACCGCACGCCGCCTGCATCGTCCCCGAAAAGCGCGAGGAGCGCACCACCGAAGGCGGGCTGGACGCGGCCGGGCTGGACAATCAACTCGCCCCCATCGTTACCCGGCTGAAAGATGCCGGCATTCGGGTCAGCCTGTTTATCGAAGCCGAAACGCGGCAACTGGATGCAGCCATTCGGCTCGGCGCTGATATCGTGGAGTTTCACACGGGCGAATATGCCCATGCCGACCTCGATGGCGACCCGGCCAAGCTCGAGAGCGAGCTGAAGCGCATCGCAGATATGTCAGCACTGGCGGTGAAAAACGGGATCGAGCCCCATGCGGGACACGGGCTGACCTATGAAAACGTCCAGCCGATTGCCGCCATTCCGCAGCTGGCGGAGCTTAATATCGGCCACTATCTGATTGGCGAAGCGGTGTTTTGCGGGCTTGAGGCAGCCGTGCGGCGGATGCGCGATTTAATGGATGAGGCGCGGTGAGAAGTTACGCCATCCCTTCCCGTCCTGCAGGAGTTGCTCCGCCCCCACGCGGCTTCCGGAACAGTGCGGCAGGCGGCATGATCTTGCATCCAGTCGGCCGTGACTGTTCGAGCGAACCGTCGTGATCATCGGCCTGGGCTCCGATCTCTGCAATATCGAGCGAATCCAGAACTCTCTGGACCGGTTCGGTGAGCGTTTCGAGAACCGCGTATTTACCGATATCGAGCGGGCCAAGGCGCGCCGCCGCCCCTTCACCATGGCAGGCACCTATGCCAAGCGTTTCGCCGCCAAAGAGGCCTTCAGCAAAGCCGTGGGCACCGGTTTTCGGCGCGGCGTGTTCATGAAGGACATCGGCGTGGTCAACGCCCCGTCGGGCGCGCCCACGCTCGCGCTGGAAGGCGGCGCGGCGAAGCGGCTTGCGGAAATGATCCCGCCCGGCCATGAGGCCGCCATTCATCTCACCCTCACCGACGATCATCCATGGGCGCAAGCCTTCGTGATTATCGAGGCGATACGCAAATGAGCACCCCGATTGGCGCCCTATCCGTGACCAAGACAGACAAGAAAGCCGAAAAGATCAACTGGTTCGCCGAAACGCGCGGACTGGCCTTGATGCTGCTGGCCGTGCTCGTGTTCCATTCGATGGTGGCCAAGCCGTTTTACATCCCCAGCACATCGATGATGCCGAACCTGCTGGTGGGCGACCGGCTGGTGGTCAGCAAATACCCCTATGGCTGGAGCTGGGCGAGCGCCAGTTTCCACCTGTTGCCGCGCGGCGATTGGCGGATCTGGGCCGATACGCCCGAATATGGCGATATCGTTATCCCGGTACACCCTTTGCGCGACGAGGATTATATCAAGCGGGTGGTGGCCCTGCCCGGCGATCGTATCGCGGTGGTCAACGGCCAGATCGTATTGAACGGCCAGCCGATCGAGCAGGAGGCAGAACCGGCCTTGCGGCTGTCTGCGGCGGATTATCACATTTGCAACGGCACCCCTTGCCTCGACGATTTCGAGCAATACCGCACCATCTTGCCAGGGGGTGAGGACGTGTACGAACTGCCCGTATACCGCGAAACACTGCCCAATGGCGCGACCTATCTGGTGATCGATGATATTGCCGGCGGGATGCTCGATAATTTCGCCGAGATTACCGTGCCCGACGGCCACGTGTTCGCTATGGGCGACAACCGCGATCATTCCGCCGACAGCCGCGAATATGGCGAGATCGGGCTGATGGGTCCGATCCCGCTGGAAAATGTCGGCGGGCGGGCGGAGTTCATCACCTTCTCGCTGGACGGATCGACAACGCTCAACCCGGTCAGCTGGTGGACCAGCTTGCGCGGTGACCGTGCCTGGACCACATTGCGCCCGGCTATTGCCGGCGATGCTGCGGGAGAACCAGGTGACGAGCGCAACTGACGAAAACCACGATCCGCCTGGGCAGGCGGAATCCAGCGAAGCCAGCGGTGCCAGCCCTTCGCGCATCACCGATCCGAAACTGCGGATGGAAGCGAAGCGAGCGTTCGTCTGGGCGGCAGTCATCGGCCTGTTGGCGCTGGCAATTTATATCGCCGAACCGCTGCTCGTGATTTTCGGCGCGGCGGTGTTCGCCTCGATGATCGACGGCGGCGCTCGCCTGCTTGGCCGAGTTCTGCCGATCGGGCGCGGCTTTCGGGTGGGTATCGTCCTTCTGCTCACGCTGATATTCTTCTACTGGCTGGTGAGCTATGCCGGATCGCAGATCTCGCGCGAGGCGGCCCAGTTGCCGGAAATCGTGCAAGGTCAATTGGTGGAAGCAACCAGTTGGCTTCGGTCCAGAGGTTTTGCCGTTTCTGCCGGCGACGTGCAGAGCATGCTAGGCAGCGTGATGAGCGGTGTGGGCACGGTTACCCGCGCGATCGGCGGTATTTTCGGCGCGCTGGCGACGACCGTGCTGATCCTGATCATCGGGGTCTATCTGGCTGCGGAACCGAAGCTTTATGAACGCGGCGTTTCGTGGATGCTGCCCCAGAACCAGCGCCCTGCCTTCGCCGTCACCATCGACCGGATGGCCTATACGATGCGGCGGCTGATGGCCGGGCGGCTGGTGGGAATGGTGTTCGAAGGTGTGTTCACCTACCTCCTGCTGTCCGCCTATGGCTGGTACACTGGCGATGCCATCCCGATGATCGCGCTGCTTGCCATCCTTACAGGATTGCTGGCGTTCATCCCCAATCTCGGCGCGGTCGTATCGGGCGTGCTGATGGTTCTGGTGGGTTTTTCCGGCGGGACGGAGATGGGGCTGTATACGATCTTCGTCTATCTGCTGGTGCAGAATTTCGATGGCTATGTCGTTATTCCGATGATCGCCAAGAAAACCGTGGATCTGGCTCCGGCACTGGTACTGGCGGCGCAGCTGATCATGGGGCTGCTGTTCGGCATCCTGGGACTGTTCCTGGCAGATCCGCTGCTGGCGATGATCAAGGTCGCGCTGGAACGGCGAGCAGAGCACAATGAAGAAGCGGACGCCGCGGCGCTCCGCGAACCCCCGAAACCACAACAACGCCCGCGCAAACAGGTTGCTGCGGCAGCAAAGGCAAATCCCGATGGCGCGTAAATTTCTCTACATTGTGGCAGCATGTATCCTGCTGGTGATCGTGGGCGGTTTCGTGCTGTCCATCTGGTCGCGCGAGGCGACCCAAGTGGCCTTTGTACCGCGCGGGGACTTCGTTGAGCAGGAGGCTCTCGCCGCAAACGCCTATCAGGATCCCGAAATGTGGTATTCGCGCCCCGGTATCGGCCTTGACGATCCGGCACGCTACCAGCCTGCCATCGCCGCTGCGCCCGAGCAGGCTGCGCAGCGGGCGCCATCGCCGTCGAACCCCGGTGCCGAAAGCAGCCTGGGTGATACGGCCGATCCTTTGGAGACATCGACGTCGCGCCGGGCGGACCCGGCTGCGGCTGCCGAAGCGCCCGATTTCGCCGTCTTTTTCGTGCACCCCACCAGCTATATTCCACTCGCCCTTACAGAAGAGGCCAACTGGAACGCCGCGCTGGACGATGAAACCGCCGACGCCCGAGCGCGGCTGTTCCTGCGCGGCATGGCCAGCGCGTTCAACCGCGCCGATGAAATCTGGGCTCCGCGATACCGCCAGGCGGTCGCCGGGGCATTTCTGACCGACAAGCCCGAAGCGCAGCAGGCTATCGACACCGCCTATCGCGACGTGGCGCAGGCCTTCGCCTTTTTCGTCGAGACGGTCGATCAGGATAAGCCCATCGTGCTGGCCGGCCATTCGCAAGGCTCGCTCCATGTGCTGGAATTGCTGCGGCAGGAGGTCGCGGGCACGCCGCTGGAAGAGCGCATCGCCGGGGTCTATGCGATTGGCTGGCCGATTTCGGTGGAGCACGATCTGCCCGCCTTGCCGCTGCCTGCCTGTGCTGCTGCCAGCCAGAGCGGCTGCATCGCGGCATGGTCCAGCTTTGCCGACGATGCCGATCCGCAGCTTTTGATGGAACGCTATTCCGCCACCCCCGGCTTCGATGGGCAACCGCGCGGCGATGGACCGATCCTGTGCGTCAATCCCCTGACCGGTGCCGCTGGCGGGCAGGCTCCTGCCAGCGCCAATCTCGGTACGCTGGTCCCATCGTCCGACCTGTCGCGCGGCGAATTGGTGGCCGGAGCGGTTCCTGCGCGCTGCGACAATCGCGGGCTCCTGCTGATCGGCGATCCGCCCAAGATGGGCGAAGGCGTGCTGCCGGGCAACAACTACCACGTATACGACATCCTGCTGTTCTGGCGGAACCTTCAGCGTGATGTGGTAACCCGGGTGAATTCGTGGAACGAAGCGCAATCGGCCACCCAATCGTAACCGACGATCCGCATTTGTTCGGCGATGCCCTGCCCGATGGCGGGGTGTTGCTGGCGCTGGATCTGGGCACAAAGACAATCGGAACCGCCTTGTGCGATGCTGGCTGGCGTTTCGCGACTGCGGGCAAGACCTTGCCGCGCGGCAAGTTCGGCAAAGATAGCGCCGCGATCAAGGCGCTGGTGGGCGAACGCCGCGTGGCCGGGGTTATCCTGGGCCTGCCGCGCAATATGGACGGCAGCGAGGGGCCGCGCGCCCAGTCCACTCGCGCCTATGCCGCGAACCTCGTCACCGCGCTCGAACTGCCGATCCTGTTATGGGATGAACGCTGGTCCACCGCCAGCGCCGATGCGGCGATGATCGGTCAGGATTTGAGCCGCAAGAAACGCGCCGCGCGCATCGATAGCCATGCCGCCGCCGTGATCCTGCAAGGCGCGATCGACCGCCTCGCAGGTTCCGCCTTCTAGGCGATTTCCAGCGCAGCCCGCCGACGTTTCGCTTCGGCCTGCAGCATCCGGTCGCCCGACAATTCGGCCTCGCGCCACACATCGTCGCGTGCCGCCGGGTCGGGCTCCATCATGCTGCGCGCCTCGAAGCTGGCAAGCCGCAGCCGCGAACTGGGGTGCGAGCGTCCGAGATGATCGGCCAGATCCAGCGCCTCATCTCCGCCAAGCGCAATGTTCCCTTCCTACACGCAGCCGGGATGGCCGAGCCGCGGTGTGCTGGCTGGCCGAAAGCGCGCTGGACAATTAAAATATTGTAATGGCGGCGCGCGCATCGCAGACGCTTGGGCGATGGATTCAAGACCGACAAAATTCGATCCCGCCTTGGCGGCAAATACAATGCTTTCCTTCGGCCATTCGGGCTGGCTGGGCATGCGTTACAGCCAGCACGGCGAAAACTGGGTGGAGCTGGAGTTGCCCTGGCGCGAGGATCTGATCGGCGAAGCGGATCGCCCGATCCTGGCCTCCGGCCCGATCGTCAGCCTGATGGACATGGCATCGGGGCTGGCCATTTGGCACAGCATGGGCGAATTTCGCGCCATTGCGACGCTCGATCTGCGGGTCGATTACATGCGGCCAGCGCGCGAGCACAGCGCGGTCATGGGCCGCTCGGAATGCTACCGCGTTACCCGCTCGGCCGCCTTCGTGCGGGGGATTGCACATGATGGCGATCCGGACGATCCGGTGGCGCATATTGCAGGCTGTTTCATGTCGCTGAAGGGGCCTGCACGATGAGCGAAGAGTTGACGCCGTATGCCCGTTCGCTGGGCATCACTACCGACCGGCAAGAGGATGGTGCGCCAGTACTCAAGGTGAATTTCGGCAGCAATGTGGAAGGTCGCCCGCAGCATCTGCATGGCGGGGCGACAAGCGGGCTACTGGAAACCGCGGGCTATGCCGCATTGCGCGCTGAGTTGGCGCGGCAGGGCCGTAGTCACCAGCTCAAGCCGATCAACATCACCGTGCAGTTCCTGGCCGCGGGCAAGAGCAAGGTCACTTTCGCCAAGGGCAACATTTTCCGGCTGGGGCGGCGCAACGCCAATGTCGAAGTGCTCGCCTGGCAGGAAGCCGACGACGGCGAAGGGCGTGAGCGGCCCATCGCCAGCGCCGTCATGAATATATTAATGGCCGATCCGGAGAGTTAACGCGCCGGTTCTCGTCCGTTCTGACGGCGGCCCTCCTCGACCCGCAATCCGCCCTCGTCGATCACGATATCGAGCGGGATGTCTTCCAGTTCGGTTTCGATGGTCACGCCGTTATCCCCATCGATCCGCATCCGGGATCGCCCGTCGCCCAGCGGAATATCATCGAGTTCGGGCACGTCGAGCGGTTCCACCGGCCCGCTCGGGTCGGCGCGCGGGATCGGCGGCGGTGCGCGGCGATCGTCCAGCCCCTGCGCGCGGCGCATGAAATCGCGCCAGATCCGCGCTGGCAAACCCCCGCCGCTGATCCCGTCCAGCGGCGAATTATCGTCGTTTCCGATCCAAACCCCCACAACCAGTCGATCCTCCCCCTCGCCGGCATAGCCGACAAACAGCGCGTCGCGGTTGTTCTGGCTGGTGCCGGTCTTGCCGTAATTGGGAGTTGGCAAGGTAGCCGCACGACCGGTGCCCTGGTTGATCGCCCGGCGCAGCATCGATTCCATTTCCGAATGGGTCGCCCTTGAAAAGGCGCCTTTGGAATCCCACAGCCAGTCGAACCAGCCGGGCTCTTCCTGCTGGAAGGCGTGCGGTTCGACCGGGAAGCGGTTCGCAGCCACCCCGGCATAGGCTGCGGTAAGTTCCAGCAGCGTCAGCGTGGAAGTTCCCAACGCAAGGCTGGGATCGCCTTCGGCCAGCGGCGATTCTATCCCGAGATCGCGCGCCGTATCGATTACTGCCTCATCGCCCACGCGCTGCCACAGGCGGACCGCCGCGACATTGCTGGACCGCGCGAACGCTTCTTCCAGCGAGAGGCTGTCGGAGTAGTTTTCCTTCGCGTTCTTCGGGCGATAGCTGCCTTGTTCGATCGCCGAATTGTCGATCCTGTCTTCGGGCTCCAGCCCTTCCCTAAGCGCAGCAAGATAGACGAACAGCTTGAAGGTCGAGCCCGGCTGGCGCTTGGCCTGGGTCGCCCGGTTGAACGGCGAGCTCGCGTAATCCTTGCCCCCGATCATGGCGACCACCTCGCCCGTGGGCCGCATGGCCACCAGCGCCACCTGCGCCTCGCCAAGCGGCGCGCTTGCGACCGCGCGGCTGGCGAGTTGCTGCAACCGGGCGTCCAGCGTGGTGGCGATGGTCAGACTGGCATAGCCGGTTTCGGCACGCTTGCGCGCTTCGGGCAGAGCCCAGTCGGCGAAATATGTACCCGTCGGCACCTCGCGGCTGGTCCGAATGTCCAGTACGGGACGCGGCATCGCGTCGGCCTGCGCCTGGGTCAGATATCCTGCCGCCACCATGGCACCGACGACCACTTGCCGCCGCTGCTCCGCCCGTTCGAAATGTCGCGCCGGGTTGTAGCGCGACGGCGCCTGGACCAGTCCGGCCAGCATCGCGGCTTGCTGCGGCAGCAGGTTCTCGGGTTTGCGGTGGAAGAAGTGCAGCGAAGCGGCACGCAGCCCATACACATTGTCCCCGAAATAGGCGTTGGACAGATAGCGTTCGAGGATCTCGTCCTTGGTCAGCCATGCCTCCAGCCAGAAAGCGATCAGCATCTCGCGAGCCTTGCGGGTCAGGCTGCGTTCGGGGGTGAGGAAGGTAAATTTGGCGAGTTGCTGGGTAATCGTACTGCCGCCGCCATAACCGGTCCATGCAGCGCGCGCGATGCCCCGCGGATCGATCCCCCAATGCGAATAGAACCGCCGGTCCTCGATCGCCAGGAACGGCTCGATCACGTGACCGGGCAGTTCGGCTACCTCCACCGGTTCGCCCATCATCGCGCCCTTGCGCGCAATCGGCGTACCGTCTGCCGCCAGCAGGGTTAACTGGGGCGGTGCAATCGGTTCCAGCGATTTGCCCAGTGGCGCGGTAATCGCAAGCCAGCCGACCAAGAGGATGAAAGTGACCAGAACGCTTAGCGATAAGCGCTTTGCCCACCACCACTTGCTGCGCCCGCGCACCCAGTCGCGCGGCCTCCACCAGCGGCGGGCGGCGTCCAGGCTGGCCTGGCCGAAGCGCCGATCCACCTGGTCCAGCCGGCGGTCCCAGGCATCGTAATCGGGTGTGGTCGCGCGATTGGTGGTACCGCTGCGAAACCGCAGGCTGTCGTTCCAGCCATCGCCGGGCGCGTCCTCCAAGGGGAAAAACCCCGAATGGCGGGTATCGTTACGAGCATCATTCCGGCCATTACCGGAAGCGCCCCGTCCATTCGGCGAACGCCGCCCGGTTATCCAATCGGTCCAACCCATCGCTGCTGTGTTACCAGAACACTACACGCCATGCGAGCATTGTTTGAGAGCGGTACACCACGCTCGAAAGCCCTGACCAGCCACACCGGATTCATCGTTAATTGCCCTATACGGTAACTAATTTGTTTTTAAATCCTGAAGGCTATTCCCACTACCGTCTTAAGAAACAGCGGGAAAAGGCTCTATGCCGACGGTTGATGAGATCAAACAGAGGCTGCGAGAGTTATCGCTGATCGACCTGTCTTATCACCACGTGGAAGAACACGACCGGGAATGGTTCGCCTGGTGCAAGATCAAGCAGACCCAGCATTTCCCTTTCCTGGCCTACGATGTCGTAAAGCTGGTTACCGCGCTGCTTGTATATCAGAGCTTCGTGTCGCCATTGGCGCTGGCTGCCATCGCCATTACCGCTAGCTGCGTGATTATTGCGCAATTCCGGCTGGATCAACGCATGGAGGCAGGCACCCACGCCCATTCGCAGAACTATGGCGCTTTGCGCGATATCATCATGTCGCGGGCAGCGGTGTGGAGCACGGTCTATTTCTATGTGCTGATCATGGCCCCCGATCCCATGCTGGTGTTCCTCGTTGCTGGCGCAATGCTGGTCTTGTTCATCGATGGTTTGTGCATGGTTGCGATGCCCAAACGGTCGGTGCTCGCCATCGGGATGCATTCGGTGGCGATCATCGTGCCAATGATAATGAGAGGCGGCATGGCCAACCAGTTTGCCGCCGTCATGGTGGGCGGTGCGTTCGTCTTTCTCCATTACACCTTGTTCACCCTGCACCACATGTTCGCGACACGCCGCCTGCGCACGCGCAGCCTTGAAGTCGCGAACGACACGATCCAGCTCCTGCTCAACCAGTATGACGAGGATGGCAGCGACTGGCTGCTCGAATGCGATGCCACCGCCAAGATAATGCGCCCCAATCGCCGCTTTTGCGATGCGTCCGGCAAGACGGTGGAACAATTGGAGGGGTTACAGATGTACCAATTGTTCAAAGATGGACCGGAACGCGACGAATTGCGCGCGATCGGAGAGCGCAAGGAATCCTTTCGCGATCTGACCATCCCCCTCGAAATTAAGGGGGAGGAGCATTGGTGGTCGATATCGGGACGACCGGTTTACGACCGCGACGGGCAGCTTACCTGCTGGCGAGGCTTTATCGCCGATGTCACGCGCACCCGGCTGGCAGAAAAGAAGGTCACCTTCATGGCGCATTACGATGTGCTGACCAACCTGCCCAATCGCAGCCTCTTCAACACTACCCTCAACCGTGCATTCAGCAGGCGCGACGAGGACGAATTGCTCGCGGTACTGTTCATCGATCTGGACCACTTCAAGAATATCAACGACACGTTCGGTCATGCGGTCGGCGACCGTGTCCTCGCCGAAGCAGGACGCCGGCTGGAAGAAGCGGCGCCAAACAATGCGATGGTGGCCCGGCTCGGGGGCGATGAATTCGGTGTTTTGCTCGACCAGATAGGCGATCGCGGCGAGGCCAAGGCAATTGCGGAATCTATCGTTACTGCCATGGACAAGCCGGTAGCCCTGCGCGAAGGCCAGATGCAGATCGGTGCCAGCGTGGGCGTCGCCTTTGCGCCCGACAATGGGGCAAATGGCGAAGAATTACTCAGCGCGGCAGACCTTGCGCTTTACGATGCAAAGGCACGCGGCCGCCACGGGGCCAGCCTGTTCGACCCGGCCATGCAGCAAGAAGTGCTCGAACGCCGGGCGCTGGAACTGGATTTGCGCGAGGCGCTCGCCCGGCGCGAACTGGTGCTGCTCTACCAGCCATTGCTCGATGCGCAGAGCACCGAGATCGTCGGTTATGAGGCGCTGCTGCGTTGGGAACACCCCGAACGTGGACTGGTCAGTCCGGAAATATTCGTGCCCATCGCCGAGGATCTCGGCCAAATCGTGGCGATCGGCGAGTGGGTTCTGCGCGAAGCATTGCACGAAGCATCAGGTTGGCCGGAACACCTATTCGTATCGGTCAACTTATCCCCGGCGCAAATGCGCGATCCGCAGCTACTCAACACGGTGGTCAATGCGCTGGCGGCTGGCGGTATCGCGCCCCATCGGTTGGAACTGGAGATCACCGAAACGCTGTTGATGCAGGAAAGCGAGGAAAATATCGCCCTGCTCCACCGGTTCCGCGATCTGGGTGTGCGGATTGCGCTCGACGATTTCGGAACCGGCTACAGCTCGCTCAACTACCTGCGCAGCTTCCCGTTCGACAAGATCAAGATCGATCGCTGTTTCGTGAGCGATATCAGCAAAACTTCGGACAACGATGCGATCATCGAAGCGGTAGTCAGTCTGGCAGGAAAGCTAAACATGGTCACCACGGCAGAGGGCGTGGAACGCATCGAACAGTTGGAAAAGCTGCGCGGCACTGGCTGCACGCAGGTGCAGGGCTACCTATTCAGCAAGGCGATCCCGCCAGCGGAAATGGCACACAATATCGGCACCCAAGCAGTGGCTGCATCGGGCGTGATCAGCCAGCTGCCCGAAAAATCATCGCAGCCAGCCGTCCCGCCGAAACGCAAGGCCGGTTGAACATTACGATCGCGCAGAATTAATAGCGCAGCGTCGTCTCGAGCCTCGTAGGGATTACAATTGCGGGCCCGCGATCGAATACAGCCGACCATTCGATGGTCGCGCTGTTGCCTTTGCGATCCGCTTCGCTGATCTTGAACAGTATGCCAGCCACCGATGCCGCCCCCTCGCGCCGGGAATCAATGGCGATATTCGAGAAGCGTTCGACACGATAAAACCCACTGGTCAGCTCGCTGAACTTGAGATCCTTGCCGCGCTGTTTGACCGACATCCACAAGCCGACATCCTTTTTGCCAACGCGGAGCAACTCGATGCGCAGTCGGCTCTCATTTTGCGCCCCCCTAATCTACTCCCGAACGGCGCAGAACTTCCGCATGATCAGCTCGATGCAACCACGCTTTCCGGTAAATCCTTGCCGAATACGCGCTGGTAATATTCGGCAACCAACATCCGTTCCGCCTCGTCGCACTTGTTCAGGAAGCTGAGCCGGAAAGCGAAGCCGATATCCTTGAATATCGCGGCGTTCTGCGCCCAGGTGATTACGGTACGCGGGCTCATCACGGTGGAGATATCTCCGTTCATGAACCCCTGGCGGGTCATGTCCGCCACCTTGATCATGTCTGCAATGACCTTGCGATCGGTGTCCGGGTTCTTGGATGCGACGATTTCCTGCTCGGTCTCGGCGGGCAGGTAATTGAGCACCGTCACGATGTTCCAGCGGTCCATCTGGCCCTGGTTGATCGCCTGCGTACCATGATACAGCCCGCTGGTATCGCCCAGCCCAACGGTGTTGGCGGTGGCGAAAAGGCGGAAGCCTGCATCGGGGCGAATGACGCGGTTCTGGTCCAGCAGCGTCAGCTTGCCTTCGGCCTCCAGCACGCGCTGGATCACGAACATCACATCGGGGCGGCCCGCATCGTATTCGTCGAACACCAGCGCCACGGGATGCTGCAGCGCCCAGGGCAACAGGCCTTCGCGGAACTCGGTAACCTGCAAACCATCGCGCAGCACAATCGCATCGCGCCCGACCAGATCGATCCGGCTGATATGCGCGTCCAGATTGATGCGGATGCAGGGCCAGTTCAGCCGCGCCGCCACCTGTTCGATATGCGTCGATTTGCCCGTGCCGTGATAGCCTTGCAGCATCACCCGCCGATTATGTGCAAAGCCCGCCAGGATCGCGAGCGTGGTGTCGGCATCGAACACGTAGCTTTTATCGAGATCGGGCACACGCTCATCCGCTTCGCTGAAAGCGGGGACTTGCCAGTCGATATCGATTCCGAATGTTTCGCGCACATCGACAGTGGTGTCGGGCGCGGCCATTACGGTGGAGGAGGTCGGGTCGAAGCTCTTATCGGTCATGTCATTCATCGCGATGGTGCGACTAGGGATTTATCTGGGCAGCGCCAACCCTATATTGATCGCGCATGGCGAAACCAGATCTTTCCGAAATACTTCGCGCCCGGGTGGTTGGGCAGGTGCGCGCCGTGTTCAACGATGCGGCAAGCGGAGAGGAACCTGTCCCGCCGTCGGACGAAGCCCTGTTCGAGCGCGATACGCCGATCCGCATGGTGCATGCCGATGCGGTTGGCATGATGGTAGGCGGCATCCGCAGCCTGCTGTTGCAGATGCTCCATCCGCACGCGCTGCAAGGGGTGCTCGATCATTCCAATTTCCGCGCCGATATGCACGGGCGGCTGCGGCGCACGGCCAAGTTCATCGCGGTGACCACATTCGGCCACCGCGACCGAGCGATGGAATCGATCGGCCGCGTCAATGCGATTCACGAACAGGTCAGCGGCACTTTGCCCGACGGCACCCCCTATTCCGCCCGCAACCCGCGCACGCTGGCATGGGTCCATGTGGCTGAGGCGACCAGCTTCCTGGAAGCCTGGCTGGCACATGTTCGCCCGGACATGCCGCTGGCGCAGCAGGATGAATATTTTCGGCAATTCGCCGTGATTGCGCGCGCACTGGACGCCGATCCAGTGCCCGAGACGAAGGCCGAGGCCGAGGCCTTGATGCGCGAATTTTGCGGCGAATTGCGCTCTTCTGCCGAAGCGAAGGAGGTCGCCGATCTGGTGCTCAACCAGCGCCCCGAAGGCGCCCCGCCAGCAGTACAGAAAATGCTGGGCACTGCGGCGGTCGATCTGTTGCCGCCATTCGCCCGGGCGATGCTGGGGCTGAAGCGTCCGGGCCTGTCGATGATCCCCACCCGGCTCGCCACACAGGCGGCCGGGCGCACGCTGCGCTGGGCGTTTCGGCAATAAACGCTTTGACCGGAACCGATTGGCGGCACTAAACGCTTTGGCTGAAACGCTGCCCCGAAGATGATCGAGCGGCGCGCATCGCATACCAGGGGCACCGCGTTGAAAACATTCTACTTCTCGTTCGCATTTACCGCGGTTTGTCTGGCAATATCTGCCTGGCTCGGCTTCGAACGTGGCGGGCTGGAAATTGCCGGCAAGCTGTTATTCCTGACCATGGTGCTCGGCGTGATGGAAGTCTCGCTCAGCTTGGATAATGCGGTGGTCAATGCGACCGTCCTGAAAGACATGGACCCGGTCTGGCAGCGGCGTTTCCTGACCTGGGGCATATTGATCGCGGTATTCGGGATGCGAATCGTTTTCCCGATTGCCATCGTCAGCATTGCCGGCTGGATCGGACCTCTCGCCGCCGTCGATATGGCGCTGACCGACCGCGCGCAATACGAAGCGGTGGTGACCGGTGCACATATCGGCATTTCGGGCTTCGGCGGCGCATTCCTGCTGCTGGTCGGGCTGAGTTTCTTTGTCGCGGCGGAGAAGGAACATCACTGGATCCCGTTCCTCGAGAAGCCCGCAATGCTGCTCGACCGGCTGCCATTCGCGCCATATTTGCTTGCAGCAGCAATAATCGGGGGCGTTTCGCTGCTATGTCCGCCGGGAGAGCAGCAGACTTTTCTGCTGGCCGGCTTCGGCGGCATCGCCACCTATTTCGCGGTCGAAAAAGCTGGCGACATGATGAGCATGGAGAATGAAAGCGGCGTCGTCGTGCGTTCGGGTGCCGCCGGGTTCATCTACTTGGAATTCCTCGATGCGTCCTTCTCCTTCGACGGGGTGATCGGGGCGTTTGCGATCACCAACGATATCCTCATTATCGCGCTCGGCCTGGGTATCGGCGCGATCTTTGTGCGCTCCATGACGATCGCTCTGGTCAATGGCGGGCATCTGAGCGAGTTTCGCTTTCTCGAACATGGTGCGTTCTGGGCGATCATTGCGCTCGCCGCGATCATGCTGCTCAGCGTTCGGTTTCATATTCCCGAAGTGATCACCGGGCTGATCGGTGCCACGCTGATCGCCCTTGCCTGGCGTTATTCGGTGACCCATCGGCGCAAGCATCCGGAGGAATATGCCGACGAAGCCGATGGCGAAGCTGTCCTGCCGACCGGAGAGATTACCTAGCTCGGCGATTTCCGGCCGCGCACAACTCTCGCCACAATCTCCCGCTACGTTGCCGGCCTTTGGGTCGAAAATGCGAAGGGGAGACAACAATGGCGTATATCGAGGGCTTTTTGGTTCCTGTGCCCGAAGGCAAGAAGGACGCCTATCTCAAGATGGCGCGCGACACCGCGCCGCTGTTTCTCGATCTGGGCGCCAGCCGGATCGTCGAATGCTGGGGCGACGATGTGAAACGCGGCGAGCAGACCGATTTCTTCCGCGCCGTGGATGCCGAGGAAGGCGAGAACGTGGTATTCTCGTGGATCGAATATCCCGACAAGGCCGCGCGCGATGAAGCCTATCGCAAAATGGAAACCGACGAGCGGTTCGTGGAGCCGCCCGAAATGCCGTTCGACGGCAAGCGCATGATATTTTCAGGCTTTGCCCCGATGTTCGATACTTCGGGCGAGCTCGACTGACTCAGGCAAGGGGTAAGCAACATGGCCGATTTCACCTTCTTTCATAATCCGATGAGCCGCGGGGGTATCGTTCGCTGGGCGCTAGCGGAAGTTGGCGCGGATTACGATACGGTGCTGGTCGATTGGGCAGCCAAGCCGCCGGGTTTGCTGGATGCGAACCCCATGGGCAAGGTGCCCACATTGGTCCACCATCATGACGGGCACGATCACGTGGTGACGGAAGCCGCCGCAATCTGCCATTACCTTGCCGAAACACATATCCAGGCGGGCCTGCTGCCCGATGCGCACGAAAAAGCGTCCTATTTTCGCTGGCTGTTTTTCGCCGCCGGGCCGGTCGAAGCGGCCATTACGGCCAGGTCGATGGGGTGGGAGGTTCCGCAAGACAAGGTCGGGATGGCTGGCTTCGGCACTTACGAGCTTACCGTGGATACGCTGGATGGCTGGTTATCGGAGCATGATTACGTTTGCGGAGAGCGGTTCACGATGGCCGACGTCTATGTCGGGGCGCAGGTCGGCTGGGGATTGATGTTCAAGAGCCTGCCGGACCGCCACAGCTTCACCGCCTATGATGCCCGGCTGAAGGCCCGCGATGCCAACCGTGCCGCCCACAAGGCCGATGGCGACCTGATGTCCGAAATGCAGCAGGCCGCCGTGTAATCAGCCGAACACCGCGCTTTTGCGCAGCAGTTGATAGGCCTCGACCACCCGGCCCAACCGTGCCTCGTGCCGCCGGTCGCCGCCATTGCGATCGGGGTGATAGCGGCGCACGAGCTCCGAATAGCGCCGCCTCAAGCGCCGCCGATCTGTATCGAGCCCCAGCCCCATCACCTCCAGCGCCTTGGCCTCTGCGCGGTTAAAACGGGGATCGGCGGCCATATCCGCCTCGCGCCGGGCGCGGCTTTTTATACCGCTCATGCGCGCACCGATAGCGTCGAGCGGGTCGGCGAAGTCGGCCCAGCGCGGCAGCCCGTCGACCCCGGCGGTGGCGCGGAAGGTCGGGCTTTCGCTGGCCCAGCCTGCTGCGGGCGATTGCGCGGCGAGAATCTCGTCCGCGCTCATGCCTTCGAACCAGTCATATCCCGAATTGAATTCACGGACATGGTCGAGGCAGAACCAGCGGAAATCGCCCGGCCCGTCGAACCCGCTGCGGCGCGAGCCGGGTGCCCGAAATTCACCATCCTCGGCACATCCGGGCCGCTCGCATTGCTGCCCTCCCCTCTCGAACCGTCCATGAAACCGGGTTTGCGCCATGCAGCAAGAATGGCGATGGACAGATGCGATTTGAAGCCCCAATTTGCGCAGATGATAAAACCTGTATCGATCGAAATGGAAGAATTGCTGCGCAGCGCCTTTGCGCCGACGCGGCTGGAAATCATCAATGACAGTGCCAGCCACCACGGCCATTCAGGCGACGATGGCAGCGGCGAAAGCCACTTCACCGTGGTAATCGAGGCGGAGCAATTCGCCGATATGTCCCGGCTTGCCCGCCAACGCGCGGTCATCGCGGCGCTGGGCGACATCGTGGGCCAGCGCGTCCATGCCGTGGCGATCAAGGCCAGCGTTCCGGCATGATCGCCCAGACCATTACCCCTGTTACCCACGATCTCGGCGCGTTTCAGGTGCGCCGCGCTCTGCCGGCGAAGGAGCGGACAATGGTCGGCCCGTTCATTTTCGTCGATCAGTTCGGGCCGGGCGATCTGGATATCGGCAGCGGGATGGATGTTCGCCCGCATCCGCATATCAATCTCGCCACGGTAACCTGGCTGTTCGAGGGCGCCATCGATCACCGCGATTCGCTCGGCACGTTCTTGACCATCAGGCCGGGGCAAGTGAACCTGATGACCGCCGGGCGCGGGATCGTCCATTCCGAACGCTCGCCGCAGGAAGAGCGTGCCAAGGGTCCGCAACTTTACGGCATGCAGACCTGGCTGGCGCTGCCCGACGGACGGGAAGAACTCGATCCGGCATTTGAAGCTGTGAAAGACCTGCCCGTGGTCGAGGATAATAGCGCCAAGGCCATTGTCGTGATGGGCGAGCTGTGGGGCAAGTGCGCCGCGACCACCACCTATGCCGATACGATCTATGCCGAGATCGTGCTGGGCGAGCAGGGTGCGATCCCCATCGATGCGCTGGCGGATGAACGCGCGGTCATGCTGGTCAGCGGAGAGGCAAGTCTAGACGATCAACCGCTGGGGCTGCACCAGCTCAACGTGCTGAAACCGGGCGAGGCGATGACCCTGCGCTCCGCCAAGGGTGCCCGTGTGATGTTGTTGGGGGGCGAGGCATTCTCCAGCAAGCGCCATGTCTGGTGGAATTTCGTGAGCTCCAGCCGCGAGAGAATCGATCAGGCGAAGGCCGATTGGCGCGGCGGCCGGTTTCCCGAAGTGCCGGGCGATAGCGAGGAACACATTCCTATTCCCGATGGCCAGCCCAAGACTGTGAGTTACCCATGAGCATGAATTACCAAGGCAAGACCGTGTGGATCACCGGCGCATCGTCCGGCATTGGCGAGGCGCTGGCCAAGGAGTGGGCAGCGCGCGGGGCCAACATTATCCTGTCGGGCCGCAATGAGGACAGGCTGGCAAGCATCGCCTCGCAACTGGATACGCAGGTGATGGTCGAACCGTTCGACGTGCGCGATTATGCCGCGCTGGGGGCGGCGACACGGCGCGCAGCCAACTGGCAAAGCGGCGGCGTGGATATCGCGGTCGCCAATGCCGGAATCTCGCAGCGAAGCCGCGCGCTGAACACCGACATGCGCGTGTACCAGGACATTATCGACATCGATCTGACCGCGCAAATAGCTTTCTCCCAAGGATTGATCGGTCACATGGCGGAACGCGGCAGCGGGTCGCTGCTGTTCGTGTCTTCCATCGCGGGCAAGGTCGGCGTGCCGATGCGCACGGCCTATTGCGCGGCGAAGCACGGTCTGCTCGGCTATGCCGATGCCTTGCGGGCCGAATTGTCGCAATCGGGCGTCAGCGTCCACAATATCGTCCCCGGTTCCATCGCCACCAATGTCAGCCGCAACGCGCTGGGCGCCGATGGCATCGAGCGTGGGCGCAGCGACAAACATATCGACGAGGGTATCCCGCCCGGCGAAGCGGCAACGACGATCATCGATGCATTCGAAGCCGGCGAGCGCGAGATTATCGTGGCACGCGGGGCGGAAAGCGCACTGGGCGAAGCGCGGCGCACTCCGGATGCGATGTTCGATCAGTTCGCCGGGATGGTCGCCGCGGGATATATGGAAATGCTGGAGGCGGAGGACTGATCATGGAGCAGAAACGCGTCACACTCGCCAATGGAATCGATCTCGATGTGGTGGACGAGGGGCCAAGAAATGCGCCCGCGCTGATCTGCCTCCATGGCTTTCCCGAGAGCCACCGCACCTGGCGGCACCAGATCGCCCAATTCTCGGATCGCTATCGCTGCATCGCGCCGGACCAGCGCGGCTATCGCGGGTCGTCCAAACCGCAGGAGGTCGAGGCTTACACCCCGGACAAGCTCATCGGCGATATCTTCCTGCTTGCCGATGCGCTGGGCATCGCGAAATTCACCATCGTCGGCCATGATTGGGGCGGCGGGATCGCCTGGGGCGTTGCGCTTGGCGGGCAAGGCGTGCGGGTAGAACGCGCGATCATCGCCAATGCGCCGCATCCGGCGATCTTCGGCAAGCTGCTATGGACCGACCGGCAGCAGCGCGAGGCCAGCCAATATATCCGCGCCTTCAAGGATCCGGCCAACGATCCGCTGATCCGCGAGCACGGGCTGACCGGCATTCTGTTGCAGGAAGTAAAGTGGGACCGCCCCAGCGCGATGGAGCCGGAAGAGCGCGCGGCCCTGCTGGAAGACTGGCAGGACCGCGACGCCGCCTTCGGAATGCTCAACTATTACCGAGCCAGCCCGATGTATGTGCCGACCATGGACGAACCATTTGCGCTGCCGAGCGATTACGCGCCGCCGCCGCTGCCCAATCTTCAGATTCCCACGCTGGTGATCTGGGCAATGGACGATATGGCTTTGCCGCCAGCCAATCTCGATGGGCTGGACGAGATCATCACGGATCTGACGATCGAACAGGTGCGCGACTGCGGACATTTCGTACCGTGGGAAGCACCGGAAAAGGTCAATGCTGCTATGGAACAGTTCCTGGAGCGGACGGCTTCACCGAGCAGGTGACAGTCTAAATCCCGGACCATTCCACCCAGGCACCATGCGGATGTGCTTCAGCCAATTGCACCCATGCGGCGCCATCAGGCCAGTGGCGCACGCGCAATTCGTGCTTGAAGGTCTGCCGGTTGGTTTCAAGCATGACCCAGGCGAGCGGCCTGTCGGCGCTGGCCGCCCTGCCCGCCGCCTCCATCGCTTCCGATATTCGCCCACGGGCATCTGCGGGGATGTATTGCCAAACGATCGAGTGGAACAGGACCCGCGCGCTGCCCTTCTCCTGCGGCTCGGCCAGTTTGCGAACCACGAAGCTATCGGCCGGTTCCTCGGCAACATCGGGCAGCTGCTTGGCGGCCAGTGCAATCGCCGCGTCGATCCGCGCGATGCGTGCCGCCGCATCCGGCCAGACGTAGCTTTTCAGGCGCAGTGCGGCCTGCGGATCGGCCAGGTCTATCGGGGCGATATCGCAGCCGGAGATATGGGTGATATCAAGCGGACCGGGCGGCGGCGGCGGGCCGCGCCAATCGGGCGCAATCTGCATCGGGCTATCGGAAGGGCCGATCTGCGCGCCGCCAAGATCGAATCGATAGCGCTCCAGCATCGTGTTGACCCCGGCGCTGGATCCGATTTCAAGCAGCTCCATCCGCTTGCCGGTACGCTCCGCCAGCCATAGCAGCGCGGCCACGATGCTGGCCGAACGCCCGGCCTCGTTGGTTTGCGGCGGACCATCCAGCCAAGGCAACAGCCGCTTGTCGAACCGCTCCACCAGCTCGGCCACCAGCGCATCGACCGCGCCCTGATCGGTAATTTCGCCCGCATAGACCGGAGCAAGCCGCTCATCCGCGCCGGTCAGCAGCAGATTGTGCAACCCGCCATGAATACGCAGCGGCATCGCGTCTTCCAGCAGCAGCCCTTCCCAGCCGCGCATGGCCCGGCCAACCTCGGTATCGCTATCCAGCACCGCCAGCAGGGCCAGGATCACGCGGGCCGTGTGCGGCGATCCGGCCTGCTCGGCATGCTCCGCCTGCCAGCGAATGCCGTCCGGCACGCTGCGCGTGTGCATCACGGCATGCGGAGTGCTGCTCTGCGTATTTTCGGCCATAATGTTTGCCCTTTGCCTGCGCGCTGCCTATTTGCCGCGGCGCAATGAGCAATCCGCTGACCTTCGCTGTACCCAAAGGCCGCATCCTGGACGAGGCGCTGCCCGTGATGGCGCGTAGCGGGGTGGTGCCGGAGGATGGCTTTCACGACAAGGCCAACCGCTCGCTGATGTTCGCCACCACGCGCGAAGATCTGCGCCTGATCCGCGTGCGCGCTTTCGATGTGGCGACTTTCGTAGCGCATGGCGCGGCGCAGATGGGCATCGTTGGGTCCGACGTGGTCGAGGAATTCGATTATTCGGACCTCTACGCCCCGGTCGATCTCGATATCGGCCATTGCCATTTGTCGGTCGCGGAACCCAGGGACGGCGCAGCCAGCATCGACGGCGCCAGTCATGTTCGCGTGGCGACCAAATATCCCAACCTTACCCGCCGCCATTTCGAACGGCAGAATATCCAGGCCGAATGCGTCAAGCTGAACGGCGCAATGGAAATTGCGCCTGCCCTGGGGCTGGCCGGGCGGATCGTGGACCTTGTCTCCACTGGCACGACTCTGCGCGAAAACGGACTGGTCGAAACCTCCAGGATCCTCGACATCACCGCTCGGCTGATCGTCAACCGCGTGGCTTTGAAAACCGATGTCCGCGTGGCCAGGCTGGTCGAGGCATTTCGCGCAGATGCCGAAAAACAGGCCGCAGCCTGATGCAGTGGCTCTCCCAAGCCGATGCGGGTTTCGATGCCGCATTTCGCCAGCTGGTCGATAATCGCCGCGAAAGCGACGGCGACGTGGCGGGCGATGTGCGCGAAATCCTCGCGCAGGTGAAATCGCGCGGCGACGATGCGCTGGCCGAATATAGCGCCCGTTTCGATGATCACCCTTTGTCATCGGGCGATGACTGGCGCATCCCGCTGGATCGATGCGAAGCGGCCTATCGCGGCCTCGACGCAAATCTGCGCGATGCTCTCGATCTGGCAGCAAGCCGGATCGAGGCCTATCACAAGGCGCAGCTGCCCGAAGATCGCGACTATACGGACGATGCCGGAATTCGGCTGGGCGCGCGCTGGACGCCGGTGGATGCCGCCGGTTTGTATGTGCCGGGCGGACGGGCGGCTTACCCGTCGTCGCTGTTGATGAACGCCATTCCCGCCAAGGTTGCAGGCGTCGGGCGGCTTGCGGTCGCCACGCCGACCCCGCACGGCCAGACCAACCAGCTGGTTCTGGCTGCAGCGCACCGCGCCGGAGTAGACGAAATCTGGCGCGTAGGCGGCGCGCACGGCGTCGCGGCGCTCGCCTATGGGACCCGGCGGATCGGGCGTGTCGATGTGATCACAGGCCCCGGCAACGCCTATGTGGCGGAGGCCAAGCGCCAGCTGTACGGCGTGGTCGGCATCGATATGGTTGCCGGACCGAGCGAAATTCTGGTGATCGCCGACGGAGACAATGACCCCGAATGGATCGCCGCCGACCTGCTGAGCCAGGCCGAACACGATCCCGACGCGCAATCGATCCTGATCACCGACGATGCCCAGTTCGGCCGCGCAGTAGCCGCAGCGCTGGAGGTGCAACTCGACATGCTGGCCACCGGAGAGACCGCTCGCACCAGCTGGGACCGGCACGGCGTGATCATCGAAGTCGCTTCGCTGGACGATGCCTTGCCGCTCGCCAATGCGCTGGCGGCGGAACATGTCGAGCTGGCAGTGGCCGATCCCGACGCCATGATGGCCGGGCTGCGCCACGTCGGCAGTGTATTCCTGGGCCGCCATGCGCCAGAGGCCGTGGGCGATTACGTCGCCGGGCCGAACCACGTCCTGCCGACCGGTCGCCGTGCACGGTTCGCCAGCGGCCTTTCGGTACTCGACTTCATGAAGCGGACCAGCTTTATCGGGATGGACGATGCCGCCTTGCGCGCCATCGGTCCCGCCGCCGCCCGGCTCGCCCATGCCGAGGGCCTGCCCGCCCACGCCCTCTCGATCGAAAAGCGCCTCACATGAACACCGAACCCCGTTCCAAAGCCCGCTCGAGCGCGCGTCTCGCCGCCGTCCAGGCGCTCTATCAGCGCCAGATGGAAGGCACCGCCCTGCCCAAGCTGCTCGACGAGTTCCACCAGCACCGGCTCGGCAAGGAAATCGAGGGCGAACAATTCGCCGATGCCGAAGTCGATTTCTTCGACGATATCGTCAGCGGCACCATCGCCCGGCACGAGGAAATCGACGAGACGCTGACCGGCAAGCTGGCAGAGGGATGGTCGCTGCGCCGGCTGGACCGTGCAATGCTGCAAATCCTGCGCGCCGGCACCTATGAGCTTTTGGCCCGCCACGATGTCCCGGCCAAGGCGGTGATCAACGAATATGTCGATGTCGCCCACGCGTTTTTCGAAGCACGCGAGGCGAAATTCGTGAACGGCATTCTCGATGCGGTGGCGAAACAGGTGCGGTGAGCGAAGAGCTCGCCTTTATCGATCAGCTGCGCGGCCTGCCGCTGCATCCCGGCGCCCGGGGGCTGAACGATGATGCGGCGGTGCTGGAAATCGGCGGCGAAACGCTGGTCATCACGCATGATATGATGGCCGAAGGGGTACATTGGCTGCCCGGCACCGATGAAGCCGATATCGCCCACAAGCTGGTCGCAACCAACCTGTCGGACCTCGCCGCCAAGGGGGCCGAACCGATTGGCGCGTTGCTGGCATTCGGGCTGGACGATCCGCTTTACAACAAACGTTTTGCCCACTGGGTTGGCAAAGCCTTGAAGAAATACGACATGCCGCTGCTGGGCGGGGACACGATCGCAGCGGGCAAGCGGGTCGTTGGAATGACCGCCATCGGCCGGGCCACGCACACTCCGGTTCCCGCGCGGTCCGGAGCATCGCCGGGCGAGAATATCTGGCTTTGCGGCCATATCGGCGATGCGATGATCGGGCATGGCGTGCTGAAGGGCGCGATGGCGTCGGTGTTCATGCAGAACAACACGCGGGTCACGCTCGATCCGTATTTCACTGCCAGGTTCCTGCGCCCGGAGCCATTGCTGGCCCAAGGCCAGGCGCTCGCGCCGCAAGTCAGCGCGATGATGGACGTATCGGACGGGTTGCTGCTCGACGCTATGCGCATGGCCGAGGCCAGCGACGTCACGCTGGCGCTGTCATACGAAACAATGCCGTTCTCGCCGCAATTCCTTGCTTCGCTCGATGGTAACCAGCTCGATGTGAAGACCGATTTTCGCATGACCAAGGAAGCGGCGATGCGTTGGGGCGATGATTACGCGCTGCTCTTCACCGCTCCGCCAAGCGTGCAGCCGCCGGTAGAGGCCGTGCGGATCGGGACGGTCGAGCGGGCTGGAAAGCACCGCGTGACCGTCGACGGGAACCCACCGGCGGACGATGAACCGCTCGGCTACCAGCACCGACGATAAAGCGGGCCTTCGGGGTTGCGGTTGACGGAATCCTAATTATAGGCTGCCGCCGAGAGAGCCCGCTATCAATGCGGGCCCTTGTATATTTGGGATAGTTTTGGGGGAGAGGGCAATGGACCTCGTTTTAATTGCGATCGTACTGGGCCTGGTGGCCGTATTGTACGGCATCGTTACCAGCCGTCAGGTGCTGAGTGCGGATGCCGGTAACGAGCGGATGCAGGAGATTTCCGGCGCCGTGCAGGAAGGCGCGCAAGCCTATCTCAAGCGGCAGTACACCACCATCGGCATCGTCGGTGTGGTCGTGGCGATCATCGTGCTCTACTTCCTCGGCTGGATCAGCGCGGCAGGCTTCGTGCTCGGCGCGGTACTGTCGGGCGTGGCGGGCTTTATCGGGATGAATATCTCGGTGCGCTCCAACGTGCGGACCGCAGCGGCGGCCATGGTCGGGTTGCAACAGGGCCTGACCCTGGCATTCCGCGCTGGTGCCATCACCGGGATGCTGGTGGCAGGCCTGGCCCTGCTGGCGATTGCCGGGTTCTTCTACATCCTGGTGGCGGTAATGGGCCTGGACGTTGGCGTGGTTGCCGATAAGCGCGAAGTGATCGACGGTATCGTCGGTCTGGCCTTCGGTGCCTCGCTGATCTCGATCTTTGCCCGCTTGGGCGGAGGCATCTTCACCAAGGCCGCCGATGTCGGCGCCGATCTGGTCGGCAAGGTGGAAGCGGGCATTCCAGAGGATGATCCTCGCAACCCCGCCACCATCGCCGACAATGTGGGCGACAATGTCGGCGACTGCGCCGGTATGGCCGCCGATTTGTTCGAAACCTACGTCGTGACGGTGGGCGCAACTATGGTGCTGACCGCGCTGCTGCTGACGGGTCTGGGCGATTTGCTCATCCCGATGATGGCGCTCCCGCTTATGATCGGCGGCGTGTGCATCATCACCTCGATCATCGGCACTTACTTCGTGCGCCTGGGCAAGAGCCAGTCGATCATGGGCGCCATGTATAAGGGCTTCCTGGTCACGGCGCTGCTGTCGATCCCGGGTATTTACTTCGCCATTTCCTACACTCTGGGCGGCGATATGGGTGCAGTGATCGGCGGCGTTACCCAGAACGTCGACGCGGGCGCTCCGCTGGCAGAGGAAGGTCTGGCCACGCAAACCGCTTTGTTCACCGGCATGGACCTGTTCTGGTGCTCGGTGCTGGGCCTCGTCATTACCGGCCTGATCATCTGGATCACCGAATATTATACCGGGACCGAATATCGCCCGGTGCGTTCCATCGCCAAGTCCTCGGAAACGGGGCACGGCACCAACGTGATCCAGGGTCTGGCCATCAGTCTTGAATCGACTGCGCTGCCGACCATCGTGATCGTGACCGGCATCATCGTGGCTTACCATCTCGCTGGCCTGATGGGCATCGCCTATGCGGCTACCGCGATGCTGGCACTGGCCGGCATGGTCGTGGCGCTGGACGCTTACGGCCCTGTCACCGACAATGCCGGCGGCATCGCCGAAATGGCCGAGATGGACGAAACCGTACGGGCCAGAACCGATGCGCTGGACGCTGTGGGCAACACCACCAAGGCCGTGACCAAGGGCTATGCCATCGGTTCGGCAGGCCTCGCCGCATTGGTGCTGTTCGCCGCCTACACGACCGACCTGGCGGAACTGTTCCCGGAGCTGGATGTCGATTTCAGCCTGGAAAATCCGTATGTCATCGTCGGCCTGCTGCTGGGCGCGTTGTTGCCTTATCTGTTCGGTGCGATGGGCATGACCGCCGTGGGCCGCGCAGCGGGCGACGTGGTGAAGGACGTTCGCGCGCAATTCGCCGCGGATAAGGGGATCATGGCCGGCACCAGCCGCCCCGATTACGGGCGCACGGTGGATCTGGTAACGAAGGCTGCGATCAAGGAAATGATCGTTCCCTCGCTGCTGCCGGTGCTTGCGCCGATCGTGGTCTATTTCGTGATCACGCTGGTTGCGGGCCAGGAAAACGGCTTCGCTGCGCTAGGCGCATTGTTGCTTGGCGTGATCGTCAGCGGCCTGTTCGTGGCGCTGTCCATGACCGCCGGCGGCGGTGCGTGGGATAACGCCAAGAAGTACATCGAAGACGGCAATCACGGCGGCAAGGGCTCCGAAGCGCACAAGGCTGCGGTGACCGGCGATACGGTCGGCGATCCTTACAAGGATACCGCCGGTCCGGCCGTGAACCCGATGATCAAGATCACGAACATCGTGGCCTTGCTGTTGCTGGTGGCCCTCGCCGCCTGATCGCTTCGATCTGGATGCGCTTGAAAAAGGGGGCGCCGCAGCATCATGCTGCGGCGCCCCTTTTTCTTTTTGGTTCAGCATTCTTTAGCGTGTTTCCGGCATAGGCGGATCCGGCAACTTTACCGCGAACCGGGGAGCGTAAACATCGCCAGCAATCTGCTTCCTGTGAACAGAGAAGACATGTGCAGTGATGCTGCGCTGGCGGCAGACTGCGCCCTGTCGGTCAAACGCTGGGATCTATTGCGTGGCGACCGAACTCTGATGGCGCAGTGGGCCGACCTCGAAGAAAATGCCTCGCAGCCAAACCCTTTCATGACCAGCTGGGGCCTGCCCCCCGCTCTCGATGCTATAGAGGGTGCCGGGGCAATCCGCCTCGCCCGCTTCGTCCAAGATGGGTGCCTGTCCGGCGTTATGCCGATCCACCGCCGGAATTTCTATTACGGGCGGCCCATCCCGCACTGGCAAAGCTGGAAGCATGCCAACGCCTTTTGCGGGGCTCCGCTGGTTCGCAGCGGCAAGGAGCATGCCTTTTGGTCCGAACTGCTGAATTGGTGTGACAGCAATGCGCAAGGCGCGCTGTTCCTGCATATCAAGGACTTGCCCAAGGACGGCGCGCTTTACGCTGCGCTGCGCGATGTGGCGATCAGGGACGACCGACCGGCCGCGATAGTGCAGCACGAGAAGCGCGCTTTGTTGCAGTCGGACCGGTCGCCAGGCGAATATCTCGCCAAATCGCTGACGACCAAGAAACGCAAGGAGCTGCGCCGCCAGCATCGTCGGCTGGGGGAGGAAGGCGACTTGCAATTCGTGCGCCAGCGCGGCCCGGAAGAGTTGCAGCAATGGACCCGTCAGTTTCTCGCAGTTGAGAACGCTGGATGGAAGGGAGCGGAAGGTTCGGCTCTGGCATGTTCGCCAGCCACTCGGCGGATCTTCACCGAAACGCTGGCGGGTGCAGCGCAGGCCGGACGGCTCGAACGTATCGCGCTAACTTTGGACGACCATCCAATCGCCATGCTCGCCAATTTCCTCACGCCGCCCGGAGCGTTCAGCTACAAAACTACCTTTGACCAGGCCTATTCGCGGTTCTCGCCCGGCGTATTGCTACAGCTGGAAAACCTCACTCTCCTTGAAGACGCGCGCATCGATTGGACCGATAGCTGCGCCTCTGCCGATCACCCCATGATCGACAGCATCTGGCGAGAGCGCCGCACGGTGGTGCGCGTTTCAATCGCTCTCGGCGGACAGACGCGCCGGCTGCTCGCACGGGGTATTTTCTCCGCCGAAGCGGGCGCGGACGGTCTGGGGCTGTAGATCGATGACGCAGATGCGCCCTGTGCTTACCGAACATGCCTCACCGGCCCCGCGCGAGCCCGACATTCCGGTGTTCGGCGCGCAGGCCCGCGCTTTGTTTGCCGCGAATTACCCCGAGGTTCCGCATCTGCTACGCCATGGTCTGTCCGGGCGCAGCGAATTGCAGCTTGAGGCGCTGGCAAATCTCGCTGCCGCCCTTCCCGAAGGTTCCATCGAATATAATCGCGGCGACCTGCCGATCGGCGTGGACGGCAAGCCCGGTGCGACAGGGCTCGGGATTGCCGAAACCATCCGTCACATCGCCACCAGCAACAGTTGGGCGGTGCTCAAGAATATCGAACAGGTCCCCGAATATGCTGCGCTGCTGCACGATCTGCTGGAAGAAATTCGTCCGCAGATCGAACGCCGGACCGGGGCGATGCTGCGACCCCAGGGGTTCGTGTTCATCTCCAGCCCCGACGCGGTGACGCCTTACCACTTCGATCCGGAGCACAATATCCTGCTGCAATTGCAAGGCCACAAGGCAATGACCCAGTTCCCTGCTGGCGATGCGAAATATGCGCCGGACGAAATCCACGAAAACTATCACTGCGGCGGACCGCGCGAGCTGAGCTGGAACGAGCGCTTGGCCGAAGGTGGACGCGAGTTCCCGCTTGGCCCCGGTGATGCGGTATATGTCCCGGTAATGGCACCCCATTACGTCCGCAACGGCTCACAAAGCTCGATCTCGCTATCGATCACCTGGCGCAGCGACTGGAGCTTTGCGGAAGCCGAGGCGCGCGGTTTGAATCGCCTGCTGCGCCGCTGCGGTATTCGGCCAGCCGCGCCGCATCGCTGGCCGGGTCACAATCGCGCCAAGTCGCTGGCGTTCAAGGTGCTGCGCAAGACCGGCTTGGTGAGTTGACCGCAGCCGCGCCGCGCCGCAAAGGATCGGGCATGGCCGACGGATCCGATACCCCCCGCACCCCCGAACAACTTGTGGCCGGACTGGTCCGTTTGTTGACTGTCGACCAGAACGCCGAGGATGCTTTTACCGGCCCGCCGCAGGTCGATGGACATGGGCGCGTGTTCGGCGGGCAAGTAATCGCGCAGGCGCTGCAATCCGCCCAGATTTGCGCGCCGGAGGGGATGGAGGCGCATTCGCTCCACGCCTATTTCCTGCGCGGCGGGCGCGAAGGGCCGCCGATCGGTTATCAGGTTGCGGCCGATTTCACCGGACGCAGTTTCGCCAATCGCCGGGTGGTCGCCAGCCAGCGCGAGGATGATAGCGGCGATGCCATCCCGATCCTCAACCTAACTGCCAGCTTCCAGCGGGCCGAGGACGGCGTGGAACATGACGATTACGCCATGCCGCAGGTTACTCCGCCCGAAGATTTGCCGTCCGATATGGACATGCGCAAACGCTTCATTGCAGAGCTGGAGGAAGTCAGCGACGCGCAGCGCGCGATGATGCTGCGCCCGCGCCCGATCGAGATGCGCACTTCCGACAAGCTGCACTGGATGAATGCGGAACCCAAGCCGCCCCATTCGCACAGCTGGTTCCGCACCGCAGCACCGCTTTCGGGAGCCGCCGATACACCTGCCATGCACCGCGCCATCATCGCCTATGCCAGCGATTTTACGCTGCTGGGGACAAGCGCCCTGCCCCACGGTCTCAGCTGGATGCGCGGCGAATTGAACGGCGCCAGCCTCGATCACGCGATCTGGTTCCACCGGCCCGCTCGCGCCGATGAATGGCTGCTCTACGCCACCGACAGCCCGTGGAGCGGGGGTGGACGCGGGTTCAATCGCGGGCGCATCTTCAATCGCTCCGGCCAGCTGGTCGCCAGCGTGGCGCAGGAGGGCGTGATCCGTCGGCGGCGCTCCAGCAAATAAGGGCCGGACCGTAAAGCTTGCGCGATTGTCTCTTGCGCCTAGTCTGATGCGCGAGAGGAAAGCCGATGCAAATCGTCCGCCAGACCCCGCTGGTCCATACGCTGGAGCCGAACAACCATCCCTATCTGTCCGGCCCCTGGACCCCGGTCCGCGAAGAGGTCGATGTCGACGAGCTGGAACTGATCGAAGGCGCGATCCCTGCCGATATTGACGGGATTTACCTGCGCAATACCGAAAATCCGGTTCACCAGCCGCTGGGCCGCTATCACCCATTCGATGGCGATGCGATGATCCACCAGGTCAGCTTTTCGGGCGGCAGGGCCAGCTACCGCAATCGCTATGTCCGCACGAGCTGTTTCGAGGCGGAGCAGATTGCCGGCGGCTCGCTGTGGGGCGGCTTGATGGATCCGCCGGGCACATCGAAACGTCCCGGCTTCGGCGCTCATGGCGGGCTGAAGGATACTGGCAGCACCGATATCGTGGTCCATGCCGGGACCGCGCTCGCCACCTTCTACCAATGCGGCGAGGCATGGCAGCTCGACCCCGCCACGCTGGACCCGCTGGGCAAGGCTTCATGGGCTCCGCTGGACGGCGTGTCGGCGCATCCCAAGGTAGATGAAACCACCGGTGAGCTGATGTTCTTCAACTACTCGGTCCACGCGCCCTATATGCATTATGGCGTGGTCGATCGCACCGGCCGGCTGGTGCATTACACGCCCATCCCCCTGCCCGGCCCGCGCCTGCCCCACGATATGGCGATCACCGCGAACTGGTCGATCCTCAACGATATGCCGCTGTTCTGGGACAAGGATTTGCTCGAGCGCAATGTCCATGCGGCGCGGATACATGAAGGCCTGCCGACCCGCTTCGCCCTGATCCCGCGCCATGGCAAGGCCGAGGATATACGCTGGTTCGAAGCCGAGCCGACTTACGTGCTCCACTGGACCAACGCCTATGAAGATGGCGACGAGGTGGTGCTGGAAGGTTATCACCAGTCGCGCCCGATGCCCGATCCGATCGAGGAAATGGGTCAGTACAGCCACATGATGGCCTATGTGGACGAGCATAGCTTCCGCTCGCGGCTCCACCGCTGGCGGTTTAATCTGACGACGGGCGAAACGCGCGAGGAACGGCTGGGCGAGCGAATCGTGGAATTCGGCACGATCAACCCCAATTTCGCCATGCGGAAAAGCCGCTACGTCTGGTCCACGACCACTCGGCCCGGCTGGTTCCTGTTCAACGGCTATGTCCGCCACGACACGGTGTCGGGAGAAGAGCAGGTGTTCGAGCTGCCCGAAGGCGTTTACGCCAGCGAGAGCCCGATGATCCCGCGCAGGGGAGCCAGCGCCGAGGACGATGGCTACCTTGTCACCTTCCTGATCGACGAGAACAGCGGCACGAGCGAATGCGCGATCCTGGATGCGAGCGATATCGCGAAGGGGCCGATGTGCAGGCTGGCCCTACCACACAAGATCAGCAGCGGCGTTCACGCAACCTGGGTTGAGCACCGCCAGCTTCGGTTCGACCGAGAGTTTCACCGATCCAATCTGGCTAATGGGCGATAAACAGAGGTATCTTGGGGTCGGAGAGCAGCCTGTGGGTTACCCCGCCGAACACGCCTTCCATCAGGCGGGACCGGCCATAGGCTCCCATCACCAGGTAACTCGCCTTGCGGACATCTGCCGCGCTTAACAGGACTTCCGCCACCTTCGCGCCGCGCTGAGCGACTTCGGCGATGCTTGCCTCGACCCCGTGCCGCGCCAGATATTCCGCGCCGCCAATCGGGGGCAGCAAACTGTCTGCGTCTTCCTGCTCCCCGACCGTGACCAGTTCCACGGACTTGGCGCGGCAAAGCAGCGGAACCGCCGCGCGCAGCGCGTTGGATGCTTCTACCGAGCCGTTCCAGCAAACCATCGCCGCCCCGTTCGGATCGAAGCCATTCGCGTACTCGGGCACCACCAGCAGCGGTGTGCTCGAATAGATCGCCAGGCTACCCGCGATACGCGATGGGCTGCCTTCGCGCGTTTCCGGCACTGCAGCGCCGACCACTACGATATCGTGGAGCGCGGCATTTTGCAGCAAACGACGTTCGGGCAGGCCGACTTCCTCGACCCAGCTCCATGAAACGCCCTCATTGGCGAAATCGTCCTCCAGCCGTCGGCGCAATTCGTCGGCGTGCTTGCGCATCATCGGCACCATCTGGGTGAACATGGAGCCGTAATAGTCACCCGGCATCGTGGTTTCGTACGCAATCGCCTGTAGGCAGGTGATGTGTCCGTCAAATGCCCGCGCCAGGTCGAGCGCGACCTGTATTCGCGATTCCAGTCCGTTATCGTCTTGAATATGCAGAAGTATCGATTTCATGGCGGCCTCCGACCTCGAATTTGGTGTAGGCTTTATACACCACATGGCGTGTCACGCGGCATTGATGCAGATCAAACTGGCGCGAGTTCGGGTCGGAAAATTGATCGGTCGCCGGCGGTCACCCGCCCGCGTGGTAAAAATCGTAAATCGTCTGCGCCACCGCTGCACTCACTCCCGGCGCGCGTTGCAGGTCTTCCAGCGAAGCCGCGCGGACCTTCCCGGCGGTGCCGAAATGCAGCAATAGCGCCCGTTTTCTGGCCGGGCCGATGCCGGGAATCTCGTCCAGCGGGCTGGCGGTGATCGCTCGGCTGCGCTTGGCCCGGTGCGCGCCGATGGCATAGCGATGGACCTCGTCTCGCAGGTTCTGCAGGTAGAACAGCACTGGCGAATTGGTCGGCAGCGTCTTTTCGCGGCCGTCGGGGAAGTGGAACACTTCACGCCCCTCGCGGCCGTGATGCGGACCTTTGGCGATGGCGATCAGGGGTACCTGGTCCTCGATCCCCATTTCTTCCAGCGCCGTTTTGACGGTGCTCATCTGCCCTTTGCCGCCATCGATCAGGACGAGATCGGGCCAGACGCTCTCGTGGCTGTCCTTCTTGCCTTCCTCACCCTCAGCCAGCTTGCGGAACCGCCGCTGCATGACCTCGCGCATCATGGCGTAATCGTCGTTGGTCTGCGCCTCGCGAATGTTGAACTTGCGGTACTGGTTCTTGAGGAAGCCTTCCGCTCCCGCGACCACCATCGCGCCGAGCGCCTTGCTGCCCTGAATATGGCTATTGTCGTAAACTTCGATACGCTGCGGGACATCGGACAGCTCAAGAAATGCAGCCACTTCGCGCAAGGTCTTGGCACGGGTTCCGGTTTCCGCCAACCGCCGGTCCAGCGCTTCGGCAGCGTTGCGGCTGGCCTGCTGCATCAGCTTGCGCCGCTCGCCGCGCTGGGGGACGGATATCTCGACCTTGCGGTCCGCCAACGCGCCAAGCGCCTCTGTCAGCAACTCCTGCTCCGCCAATTCACGGTCGACCAGCACGGTTCGCGGTGGCGGAACCTCCTCGTAAAACTGGGCGAGCACATCGGCGAGCACCTGTTCCGGCTCCACTCCCTGCGTATGGGTGGGAAAAAAGCTGCGCGCGCCCCAATTCTGCCCCCCGCGAATGAAGAAGGACTGGATACACAGCTGGCCGCCTTTCGTCGCCAGCGCAAACACGTCGGCATCGCCCACCCCGCCCGCATTGATCGCCTGGCTGCCCTGGATGAATGTCGCCGCGCGCAGACGGTCACGCAGGATGGTAGCGGTTTCGAAATCGAGATCTTCCGCCGCCTTTGCCATCTGCGTTTCGATCTTGGCCTGCACCGCGCCCGATTTCCCGCCAAGGAAATCCTGCGCTTCCTTGACCAGCTCCGCATAACCGGCCTCGTCTATCCGCCCGACGCAAGGGGCCGAGCAGCGCTGGATCTGGTAGAGCAGGCAGGGCCGGTCGCGATTGTTGAAGAAACTGTCGGTGCAGCTGCGCAGCAGGAACAGCTTTTGCAGCGCATTCAGCGTCTTGTTGACTGATCCTGCACTGGCGAACGGGCCGTAATAATTGCCCTTCGCCCGCCGAGCGCCGCGATGTTTGTGAATGCGGGGAAAGGCATGATCGCCGCGCAGCAGGATGAAGGGGAAGCTCTTATCGTCGCGCAGCAGCACGTTGTAGGGCGGGCGATACCGCTTGATCAGCTGTGCCTCCAGCAACAGCGCTTCGGCTTCCGAATTGGTGGTGACGATTTCCATGCTGCGGGTCTGGCTGATCATCCGCTGCAATCGATTGGTCAGCCCCTTGACCTGCGCGTAATTCGCCACCCTGGCCTTCAGGCTGCGCGCCTTGCCGACATACAGCACATCGCCGCGCGCATCCTTCATGCGGTACACACCGGGCGTCGGCTTCAGCGTTCGCACCGTTTCGCGAATGGCCGCCACGCCCGCTTCCAGGTCCGGCTGCGCGGACCCTTTCACAGTATAGGCCGCGCGCTCCTCGTTGAAGCGTTCGGAGCCTCTCGGGTCGTGCGGGGTTCCGGCGGGCGTGCGATCCATGTTGGGGGAGATAGGTTTTCAGCCGGGCATTGGCCAGAGGTTGAATGACCCGTTGGATGGTGCCGCGGCTGGCGCTTTTTACCCGGCCCGCCTAACGCGCCGGGATGAGCGGCAATTACGATGCGATAATCCTCGGCGCCGGGGCGGCCGGTTTGATGTGTGCGGCGGTGGCCGGGCAGCGCGGATTGCGCGTGGCGGTTCTGGAAGCGGCAGAAAAGCCGGGTAAGAAAATCCTGATTTCCGGCGGCGGTCGGTGCAATTTCACCAATGTGAACGCCACGCGGCAGACTGCGGCGGAACGGTTTTTGTCCGCCAACCCGCATTTTGCCAAATCCGCGCTCAGCCGCTACACCCCGCAGGATTTCATCGCGCTGGTGGAGCGATACGGGATCGATTATCACGAAAAGACGCTCGGCCAGCTGTTTTGCGACGGTTCGTCCCGCCAGATCGTGGCGATGCTGCTGGAAGAATGCGAGCGCGGCGGCGTGACGATACGCTGCGACGAAGCTGCCGAAGAAGTGGCCCGCGATGGTCATCTCTACCGCGTCCGAACAGCGCAAGGCGACTATTGCGCTCCCTCCCTTGTCATCGCCACCGGTGGCCCCTCGATACCCAAAATGGGTGCGAGCGATGTTGCCTATGGGTTGGCACGGCAATTCGGGCTGAAGATCGTGGAGCCGCGCCCAGCCCTGGTACCACTGACGCTGGGCGGGGACGAGGTGCTGTTTCGCGATCTGTCCGGAGTGTCCGCCCCGGTCATCGCGCGCAGCGGCAAGGCGCATTTCGCCGAAGCGGCGCTGTTCACCCATCGCGGCCTGTCCGGCCCGGCGATCCTGCAGGTCAGCTCTTATTGGCGCAATGGCGAGGATATCGGTATCCGCTTCCTGCCCCATCGCAGCGAAGGCTGGCTGCTCGATCTCAAGCGCGACTATCCCAGTGCCGCGATCCGCGCCATCCTGCGCTCCGAATTACCCGACAGGCTGGCCAACGTCCTCGCCGACCAGCTTGGGCCGGACACCCTCGATCCCGACAAGGATATCGGCAATATTCCCGACAAGGCGCTGCGCACTGCCGAGGCGCGACTGGCCGATTGGCGTTTCACTCCCAACGGATCGGAAGGCTATGCCAAGGCGGAAGTGACCGCCGGCGGCATCTCGACTGCCGAACTGAGCTCGAAGACCATGGAAGCGGTCAATGCACCGGGCCTGTACGCCATCGGCGAGGCGGTGGACGTGACCGGCTGGCTGGGCGGGTATAATTTCCAATGGGCCTGGGCCAGCGGCGTGGCGGCGGCGCGCGCCTTTCCGCTCCCGTCAGCTTGACCGCGACCGGCATGGTGTTACGCCTTAGATTGAACCGGACAAACCGGGCGATTGGGAGACACATATTGCGGCAACTCCAGGGCATGGATGCCAGTTTCGTGGCGCTGGAGACGCGCAGTTCTCCGATGCATATCGGCAGCTTGCTGATCTACAATCCCGAAACGGCACCCGGCGGATTTGTGCGGTTCAAGGACATTTTGTCATTCTTCCGCAGCCGTATGCAGCTCAGCCGAACGATCCGGCAACGTATGGTGAAAGTGCCGTTCGATCTCGATTACCCTTATTGGATCGAGGATCCGGATTTCGATCTGGAATATCACGTCCGCCATATCGCCTTGCCCAAGCCGGGCGATTGGCGGCAACTGTGCATCCAGGCTGCGCGCATTTTTGCCCGGCCGCTCGATCTCACTCGCCCGCCCTGGGAATTCACGGTGATCGAGGGGCTCGACAACATCCCCGGCGTGGCGAAGGGCAGCTATGCGATGGTGACCAAGGTCCACCATTCCGCGATCGACGGGATGAGCGGGGTGGATCTGCTCGAAGCGATGCACACGCTCGACCCCAATGATCCGCCGCCAAACACGCCCGATGAATGGCAGCCGGAGAAGATACCCAACGCGGTTGAATTGCTGGGCCGATCTTACGCCACCGCGCTGACCAATCCGTTCAAGCAACTGGAAGTTGCCGCCAAGGCCGCGCCGGGGCTGGCCAATGCGATCAAGGGGCTGGCGACGAAGGATTTCAAGGTCAGCCGCGACATGATTGCGCCGCGCACCCGGTTCAACCGAACATTGTCGACCGCCCGGGTGGTGGAAGGGCGCAGCGTGCCGCTCGCCGATATCAAGGCGATCCGCGCGCTGGCACCGGGGTGCAAGGTCAATGATGTGTTTCTTGCCATCGTTGGCGGCGCGCTGCGGCGATACTTGCTGGCGAAGGACGATCTGCCCGACAGGACGCTGACCGCGATGGCTCCGATATCGGTACGTTCCAAGGACGAGAAAGGCGATATGGGCAACCAGGTCGCCGCAATGGTCGCGCCGCTTGGCACGCATGTCGACGATCCGGCGGAGCGGCTGGCCTATGTATTCGGCAAGACAACCAATTCCAAGGCCATGACCGAGGCGATGGGCGCGCGCAACATGACCGAGATCAGCAAGGTCTCGCCCGCACTCTATCAGGCGCTCGGCGCGCAGCTTTATACCAGGCTGGGCCTTGCCAACCGGATGAGCCCGCCATTCTCGACCATCGTCACCAATGTGCCGGGGCCGCCGGTCCCGGTCTTTTCGGCAGGAGCCAAGCTGGAAAGCCATCACGGGCTGGTCTGCCTGACCGACGGGATGGGGCTGGGTCATGTGGTCCAGAGCTATGTCGATGAGGCGACGATCAGCTTTACCGCCTGCCGTGACTTGTTGCCGGACCCTGAATTCTACTCCGAATGTATCCAGGAAAGCTTCGAGGCACTGCGCGATGCAGCGCGCGCGCTGGAAGGCCAAGCGAAGACGCCGGCTGCGAAGAAACCCGCTTCCAAAAAGCCCGCTACCAAAAAGCCAAGCGCGAAGAAAACTACGGCAAAAAAGCCTGCAAAAAAGGCTCCTGCCAAGAAAACGGCCCAAGCTAAACCTGGAACCGCCAAGGCTTCTGCGGATAGTGCTGGAAAGAAACGCGCGGCCAAGAAGCCCGCAGCGAAACGCAAATCCGCCGTCAAATCGGCAGGAAAGGCCAAGAAATGACCGCCAAAACAGCCTCCGCACCGGCCCGCCCGCCCAGCAAATTGCTCGCACTGACCGAACCCAGCAGGGCCATGGGAGAGCTGGCTGCCTTTGTAGCTCTGCGCCCGGCCATGTCGATGTTGCCAAAGGGCGATGGGCACGGCGTGCTGGTGCTCCCGGGCTTCATGGCCAGCGACAGCTCGACCCGCCCCATGCGCAACCTGCTCAAGAGACTCGAATACGACGTGGTTGGCTGGGAATTGGGCCGCAATTTGCGCGTGGACAATGAACGCGTTGAAAAAATGGCGTCTTGCGTCGGGGCTCTGCATGAGCGGACCGGCGGGAAGATTTCGATCATTGGCTGGAGCCTCGGCGGCGTATTCGCGCGCGAATTGGCCAAGATGATGCCGAAAAAGGTCCGCCAGGTGATCTCGCTCGGCAGCCCGATCAGCGACGATCGCGGCCACACCAACGCGGCGCGGCTGTTCGAAATGCTGAATGGCCGCGAACCGGAACCGCTCAAATCGGGACGCTTCACCGGGCTACATCAGGCCCCGCCGGTTCCGACTACTTCTATTCTTACCAAGGGCGACGGTGTCGTTCATTGGCGCGGATCGGTCCAGGACCGGGCGCATAGCGACCATAGCGAAGTCGAGAATATCGAAGTGATGGCCAGCCATATCGGCCTCGGCGTCAATCCGGCAGTGATGCTGGCCCTCGCGGACCGGCTCGCCCAACCGGAGGGCAAATGGCAGCCCTTCCGCGCACGCGGCCTGGCGCAGCTCCTCTACCCGCGCACACGGCTGCACTAAGCTTAGGGTCCGTAACGAACCGCCCGACCTATTTGGCTAAGGGTGTGCAAAATATCGACAGCCCGAAACGGACCTAGGCCTGGCTCAAAAACTCCACCAGCGCCTTGACCTTTTTCTGCCTCCATTGCGGACGCGGCGCGACCAGCCAGTAGGCCCGGCGACCCTCGTCGGGGCCTTCCAGCGCCTCCAGCCTTCCGGCTTCCAGCGCCTCTTCCACCAGCAGAGCGGGCAGGATCGCGCGGCCCATCCCGGCCATCGCGCTCGACAAAGCTTGCCCCGCATTGCCGACCTGCACCGCGCCTTCCTCCCCTTCGGGAAGCGGAGCTGCGGGCCAGTCTATCCATTGGTCCGCCGCCCCGCCCAACTCCGCCGGGCGAGCGACGACCACACGGCGGGCGGGTGCCAGCTCGACACCCTCCAGATCGCCCGGCCCATCCACCAGCCGCACCGCGAAATCGAGGTTGGCTTCGGTGAAATCGGCATTCTCGTCATCGACGAATTGATAGCGGATATCGGGACGCTCTGCCTGAAACGCGGCGAGCCGCACGGCGAGCCACTGGGCATAAAATTCGCGCGGTGCGGCGATGGTGTAGCTGTCGCTCGCCTGACCCGCCTGCATGGCCTGAACGCTTTCCTCGAAGCGCAGGAATCCTTCGCGCAGCGGATCGAGCCCCGCGCAGCCCTCGTCCGTCAGTTCCAGCCCGCGCGATGTACGGCGGAACAATACGGTGCCAAGGTGATCTTCCAATGCGCGGATTTGCTGTCCGACAGCGGCGGGCGTCACCGCCAACTCGTCCGCCGCGCGTGTAAAGCTGAGATGCCGCGCGGCGGCATCGAACACGCGCAGGGCGTTGAGAGGCAAATGGGTACGCTTCATGGCTGGCGCTATCTAGGCGGGCTGGCTCCCGCGCTCAAGTAGCGAAGCGATAGCGCGCCAAAAGCCTGCCCGCCCATGCTGCCTGCTTAATTCGCGGTAGCCGGAGCAGCCAGGGGGAAGAACGGGATACGGATTTCCATTTGCGATCCGTCCTCGCGGTGGAAAGTATAGAACCCTTCCATCGTACCATGCGGCGTGGAGAGCGGACATCCGGACACGTAATCATGGGTTTGGCCGGGCTCCAGCCGGGGCTGTTCCCCCACCACCCCTTCGCCGTCGACGTGATTCACCATGCCGCGCGCATCGGTGATCCGCCAATGCCGCGTCATCAGTTGCACGGCTTCGGCGGAATCGTTCTCTATCCGGATGTGATAAACCCAGAACCATTTATTCGCATCGGGCCGCGATTGTTCGGGCAGGAAATTCACCGCAACTCGCACGGTTATGCCTTCGGTGACGGCGGCATGTTGGAATAGTTCCTTCATGCCGCCTAGCATAGCGGTGATGCGGCGGGGCGGGCAAGGGGGCGATCCGTCCCCTTACCGCTAGGCCCGGCGGGCCATCTCAATCGGCCCTTTGGCAAGTAGAGGTGACCTTTGTGGACATCGATACCGAATTTAGTAGGATTGCCCGTAAGCTGGATTTATAAACCGCAAAGGTAACGTTACATACCGTTCCATTATTGCCGACGCCCGGCGGCGATTTGGGTGCGGCGTGACAATATCATATAAATTACGCAATTTGTTAACACTCGTTAACGTATACTCACCGGTAATAAAGGTCGCTAAGCATATCCGATGGTGGAGCGAATGGATTTCAATGGCGCATTGCGCCTGGAGGTTGATCGTATATTGGCCGATCCGCTGTTCGTGCGGGCACCGATACAGACGCGCCTGCTGAAATTCTTGCGGGACCACGCTATCGCCGGCGATCACGGCCTGACTCAATACACCGTCGCGGTGGATGGGCTGGGCCGACCGGAAGATTTCGACCTATCCAGCGACAGCTATCCACGGGTGCAGGTTTCCCGCCTGCGGTCGAACCTGGCCTCCTATTACGCGCGCAACGAACCGGTCGAAGGCGGATGCGTTTACATCAAGCCGGGCGATTACCGCTTGCGGCTGGGATCGCGCGACCAAGCCTATCCCGATGCCGTATCCCGCAATTCGGTTGCAGAGGCTGAGCCAGAACCAGTGCCCCCGCCGGCGGTTGTCACCTCGCCCGGGCCTGATCAGGAGCCGAACGGAGTAGCAGGATCGGCGGCAGGTGCCGATGCTTCGGAAGCGCCAGCTGCAGCGGCTATTCCCTCGGAGGGGGAAAACCTGACGAATAGCGCTGTTGCACAAGGAAGTGCGGCGCCACCTGCCAGGTCTTTACCGCGCGGTGTTTTTGCCGGGATTGCAGTGATTGTAACGCTGGCGTTGATTGCGGCAGTATGGTGGGGCAAGGATCGCTTGCTGACAGAGAAACTCCCCGGCGGTCCGCCGGCAATAGTTCTCAGCGTATTTTCCGACGATAGCTTTGCCGAAGGCGAACAGACTGCGATGCTGGTTTCGGCAGCCGAGCGGATCGCTCGCAACCAGCTTAGCAGGTCGTTCGTATCCCGCCTTTTGGCGGAGGGCGAGAAGGACGATCTTGCCCAGTATTCGATAAGACTCAGCATGGGCAGCGGCGCTGGCAACCCCGATGCGCTACTGCATCTCTACAATGACGAAAATGACCTGCTTTATACCGCAACCATCCCGTTCAGCGGGGACAGGGAGCTCTTTCTGGGAGAGATCGAAGCGAACCTTGCCTATATCACCGCGCCGAATGGTTTGATTTCGCGTGACCAGCGCGAAAAAATTACGGAGGAGCCGGACACCCCCTACGAATGCTTCATCGTGATCGAGGGAAGCCGCGCGCAACCGGGGGCAGCGTTTGCACTGATCGAGAGCTGCCTGGAGCGGTTTCCACGCGATCGCTTTGCAGCCTACTGGCTCGCCCGGCGATCCTTCATGCAATACCAGCAATTGCTGTTGCAGGGGCAACCGGTCACGCGGTCAGGGCAGGCATGGGAAGACAATCTGGCTGCGCTGAAACTGGACGAACATAATCCTTTCGCCAATTTCATGGGTGCCAAAGTCAGCTTCGCCGAAGGCGATTGCAGCCGCGCCCGTGCTTATGTTGGTCGCGCGCTGGAGCGCGGCACGTCGTTTCCCGCACTGCTCGCCGCCGGACTGACCGAGGCGAGCGGCTGCCCTCCCGATCCTGAAACTGCTCAACGCGAAGAGCAGACCGTCGCCTTGCTTCTTGCAGTCAACCCGGATCCCGATCCGTTGCTGCATCTTTATCTGACATTGTCCCTGCTGGCGCGGGGGCAAGAGGATTTGGCGCGGGAGGCTACGGGTCGATTGATTATTGGCGAAAGTCAGGGACTGGTCGAGGATACTACAGAATCGATCAGGCGCTCACTCGCAGATCCGGACTATTTCGCCGCCAATCGCCCGGAGATCGAGCAACAGATAGCCCTGTTTATCTGGAGCGAGAATGCCCGCCGCCAGATCATCGCGCAATTGGAAGGCTGAAGGCAGGCGTCCTGGGCGCGCACCCCATCAATGCGGGGCGAGACCTGTTTCCAGCCCGGTGCGGTCTTCCAGAGCGAACTTGTCGACCAGATCCTGCGTCGCGGTATTCATGCCGACGATGCGGGTGTGGCGGCCATTGCGGCGCATCCGATCGACGACCTTGTCGAGCGCCCCGATGGCGGAAATATCCCAGAAATGCGCGCGGCTGACATCGATCACGACGTGGGTGGAGGCATCGTCATACTGGCTTTCCGGGCCGAGCGCGCGGATGAACCGGTCGACGCTGGCAAAGAAAATCTGCCCGGTCACGACATAAACGGCGCTATGCGGACGGCGCACCCGCTCCACCGAGAACATACCGCGCACCTTGTTGGCGAAGAATATCCCGCTGAGCAGCACCCCGATCAGTACGCCCATGGCCAGATCGTGGGTGAACACCACGACTGCCACGGTGGCCAGCATCACCACGCTGGAGCTTGGGGGATGCAGTTTGAGATTGCGGATCGATGTCCAGCTGAATGTCCCGATGCTGACCATGATCATCACCGCGACCAGTGCAGGCATCGGCACCTGGCCGACGAACGGACCTAGCACCGCCAGCAGGAACAGCAGGAACGCGCCGGCGACAAAGGTCGATAGTCGCCCCCGGCCTCCCGAAGCGATATTGATCACCGATTGCCCGATCATCGCACAGCCGCCCATTCCGCCTACGCAGGCTGCTGCGATATTGGCGATGCCCTGCCCGGCGGTTTCGCGGCGCTTGTTGCTGTCCGTATGCGTCATATCGTCGACGATCTGTGCGGTCAGAAGTGATTCCAGCAGGCCGACAGCGGCCATCGTGGCTGAATAGGGCGCGATAATCCGCAGCGTTTCCCAGGTCAGCGGAACATCCGGCCACACGAAGCCCGGCAATCCATCGGGAAGCTCGCCCATCTGGCCCACCGTAATTACTTCGGATCCGAAATAGAGCGACACGCCGGTCAATACGACGATGGCCAGCAGGGGGCTGGGGATCAGCTTGTTGATACGCGGCCAGCCATAGATAATGGCCAGCCCTGCCGCGACCATTGCATAGGTTACCCAGGTTACCCCCTCGGTACGCGGATCGAGCTGCGGAAGCTGCGCAATGAATATCAGGATCGCCAGCGCGTTGACGAACCCGGTGATTACGCTGCGGCTGACGAATTGCATCAGCAAGTCGAGCCGCAGCAATGCCGCGATGCCCTGAATGATACCCATCAGGATCGTTGCGGCGAACAGGTATTCCACCCCGTAATCGCGCACCAGCGGGATCACCACCACCGCCACTGCAGCGGTCGCGGCGGAGATCATGCCCGTCCGCCCGCCGACAAACGCGATCACCATGGCAATCGCCACAGAGGCATACAGGCCGACGCTCGGATCGACGCCGGCGATCAGCGAGAAACCGATCGCTTCGGGGATCAGAGCCAGCGCCACGACCATCCCGGCAAGGATATCGGCACGAATATTGCCGAGCCAATCGGTACGCCAGGATGTGGGCGTGGCTACGCCGGTGGCGGTGGAGACTGTCATATCGGTTATCCCGGCGGGAGTGGCACGCGCCGAAAATGCGCGGCGGCAGGTGAAGATTGCCTGCGCCGCCTATAGAAATTTGCTGCATTGCACAACATAGCTGTCAGTCCGGCTTGCCGCTTCGGTACTGGACGATGGGGCTGCGCCATCCTAAATCGGCCGCATGACCCACACCCCCATCCTTCGCCGTTTCCTCTCACCGATGCTGCTATTCCTTGTCGCCGCCTGTACCGGCGCGGCGCAGGCCAGCACGGTTACCATGTTCCGCGATCCCAATTGCGGATGCTGCATGGAATGGGCCGAACATGCCCATGCAGGGCTGGAGCGCGAGGTTGAGGTCCGCGAAGATGTCCCGATGGGCGAGGTGAAAGCAAGGCTGGGAGTGCCCGCCAATCTCGCCAGCTGCCACACGACCGAGATCGACGGCTATATCATCGAAGGCCATGTCCCGGCGCGCGAAGTGGCCCGCCTATTGCGCGAAAAACCAGCCGATATTCGCGGCCTCGCCGTTCCGGGAATGCCCCTCGGCTCCCCCGGCATGGAGATGGGCGACAGGGTGCAACCCTATCAGGTGCTGGCATTCGGCGATTTCGGCGTGCGGGTTTACGCATCTTACCCATAGGCCGATTTGCCGAAGCCACTTTCTGCGCTCCAGTCAGTCCGCCGGATTGTGCTGCTTCAGGAAAGTGTCGAGCGCGTCGAACCATTGCTGCTCGTTTTCCGCGCTTGAAAAGCTGTGCCCTTCATCCTCGATTATCAGTTCGACAGGGCGAACCGAAGCGTCCTCGGCTGCTTTCCTGAATCGTTTGAACTGGCTGAAAGGCACGTTGCTGTCCTTGGTGCCGTGGGCCAGCAAAACCGGTCGAGTGAGCTGGTCTGCCAAACGATAGGGCGAGACGGCATCAAGGTCGAATTTCTCGTTTCCTTCCACCAGTCGCTTCCATTTGCGGCCGCCTTTTCGGGTCATGAAGTTCCGGTCGTAAGATAGCATCTTCTCCCAATCGGTAACCCCGGCCCAGCTGGCAGCGCAGCGATAGCGTTCGGGATTGCGGATCACCGCCCACAAGGCCGCGTAACCCCCATATGAACCGCCAACGACACATACGCGGTCTGCGTCGGCGTAGCCCTCAGCCACCGCCCAATCCATCGCGTCGTCCAGATCGTCTTGCATGGCGCGCCCGACCTGTCCCCGGCCAAGTTCGAAAAACGCTTCACCATAGCCGCCCGAACCGCGATAATTGGGTTGCAATACCGCATAGCCGCGATTGGCGAGCATCTGCACCCAATCGTCATACACCAGCGAATCGCGCACACCGTATGGCCCGCCATGCGGCATAATAATCAGCGGCAATCCGGCGGCCTTGCGCCCTTTTGGCAGCGTCAAATAACCATTGATGCCCGTGCCGTCGCGCGCCTTGTATTCAATAGCCCGCGGCTTCGCCAGCCAATGGACTTTCAGACCCGGCCGCAGTTCGCTAAGCAGGTCGAGCCTGTTGGCGGCGGGCGTATAGATATACACCGCACCCGGATCGGCTTCGCCGCCGGCCCGCACCAGCATCCGTGAATTATCTTCGGCACGCGAACTTACCCACACCCGGTCTTCGGGTAGCGAGCGGCGCAGACGGGCATTCAGCTTTTTCTGGTCTTCATCGAACCAAACAACCCGCTCCTGGTCGTCCGTAAAATAGGCGGCATAAGGTTTTCCGTCGCGAATGCTCGCCCCGTCGAGATCCCACTCGGGATGTTCGTAAATCTGCTCGACCACCTGCCGGGTGGAATAGTCGAACAAATATAGGCCTACTCTCTCACTATCGCCCTTCTGCAGGACGTATCCCTGATCCGATCCGCTGACGATCTGGGCGATATCCCAATATTGCGCCTCGTCTTCCTCCTTCAGCCGCCCGACCAACCGAAGTTTCTCTCCATCGCTCTTGCGGTAATAGACTTTCAGCTTTCCAAGGCGCCAGCCCGTGCCTGCCCGAACCACTCCGGCATCGTCGGCGAACCATTCCCAGATATATTGTTTCGGGCCTTGGACCTGCTTCCCCCGCGTATCAGGCTCCAGCTCGAAGCGCATGACGCTGGGGTAGGAGCGGATATCGCGCTGGACCGAGAGCAGCAAATGCGACCCGTCCTCGGCCACGAAAATTACATCATCGCCATCGACCACCGAATCCCGCGAGCCGATAAATTCGATCCATCCTTCGGCCATATGGACTGCGAAAAGCCGCGTATAACGCACCTCCTCATCGAAAAACTCTCCCCTTTGGGAAAGGCTGAAGATGACCTTGTCGTTGCCTGCCCAGCGGAACCAGCCGAACTCCATCTCGTCAGGAAGCAGGAACGATGCGACGATTTCGCTCGTATCGACGTTCAATCCGATAAGGATCGGCTTACCATCTCGGGTAGTCTTGAACGCAATCACATCACCGTCGGGCGACAGCTTCGCGCCTGAAATCGGGCTACGCCCGGCAAACAATTCGGTATCGATGAGCTGAGGTTTCTCGGCTGATGCAGCAATCGGATCGGATAATTCGGAGGCCGCCGCAGTCGGCCCCTCCTCCTGCGCAAGTGTCGCCGATGCGCCGAAAATCGAAGCGGCGAGCCATATGAAAGCCCCCCGCGCAGCAAGCCAGTTTTTACCGAATACCACTCAGCCCCCCAGTAATTCCTCAATCTGTCCAAGACGTTCCTTACCGAAGAACATCTCGGTTTGTCCATTGGCGGTCGCGTATATTGTAGGAATACCGAACGCTCCGCGCTCTATCGCGGCAGATGTATTGTCCATCAATTGCTGCTTTACTGCCGGATCCTGCGTTGCGGCGAGCAGGCGCTGTGCATCGAAACCGCCATCATCCAGCGCGCCGCCGATCGCTTCGGGGTCGGTCGGATCGAGCCCTTCTTCCCAAATCTGCGCCAGCAGCAATCCGGCGACCTGCTCCTGCTCGGCAGGCGCGGCGGCCACCAGCAGACGTTGCAGCGTTACCGAATTGAACGGAAATTTCGCGTTTATCGTAAACTTGTTCAGTCCGTGCCTGGCAATGAAGCGGTTCATTTCCAGCATCGCGTAAGCGTTCTTGCCCTTGACCTCCGCATCGCGAATCATCGGCGGAGCATTGCCGGTCAGCTTGTGCATGCCGCCCAGGAAAACCGGAGTAATCTCCAGCCCCGCTCCGTGATCCTTCGCCAACTGCCGCAAGGGCTGCCAGATCAGATAGGCGTTCGGGCTGACGAAATCGAACAGCAGCTCTACGGTCTTGGGCAAATCGTTTCTCCTAGAGTCCCGCTGCGGTCAGCGCGCGGTCCATATCCTCGATAATGTCGTCTGCGTCTTCCAGCCCGACATTGATGCGCAGCATACCTTCGACCACGCCCATTTCCTCTCGCGCATCCTCACCCATTGCGGCGTGAGTGGTGCTGACTGGGTGACACATCAGGCTGCGCGCATCGCCGATATTGTTGGAAATATCGATCAGTTCCAGCGCGTCGAGAATAGCATGGGCCTGTTCGCGGCCCTTCACGGTGAAGCTGAAGATCGGCCCGCAAGCATCCATTTGCCGCATCGCCAGTTCGTGCCGCGGATGGCTGGCAAGGCCGGGATGCAGCATTACGCCGCCATTCTTCTGGATGCGGTGCTCCATGAACTCACCCAGTTTGAGCGCGTTACTGCTTTGCTGGTGCGCGCGCAGGCCGAGCGTTTCCAGCCCCTTATGCACCACCCAGGCATTGAATGGAGCGAGATTCGGGCCGGTATTGCGCTGGAAAGGCAGCAGAGTTTCATTGATGAACTCTTCGCTGCCGCAGACCGCCCCGGCGAGCACCCTCCCCTGCCCGTCCATCAACTTCGTCGCGCTATAGGCCACCACATCCGCACCGAATTCCATCGGACGCTGCAATGCGGGGGAACAGAAGGCGTTGTCCACCACCGTCACGATGCCATGCGCCCTGGCCAGATCGCAGACCAGTTTGAGGTCGACGATATCGAGCGTGGGATTGGCGGGAGTTTCGAAAAAGAACACCTTGGTATTGGGCCGGATGGCAGCCTCCCAAGCTGCGTCGTCGGCGCTGTCGATCACGCTCGTTTCGATCCCGAAACGCGGTAGCAGGTGATCGACCAGCCAGCGGCAGCTGCCGAACGCTGCCCGCGCCGCCACGCAGTGATCGCCCGCCGATAGCTGGCACAGCAATGCCGCCGTCATCGCCGCCATCCCGCTGGCCTGCGCGCGGCAGGCCTCCGCGCCCTCCATCAAGGCAATGCGCTCTTCCAGCATGGCCACGGTGGGGTTCTGCAACCGCGAATAGGTCATGCCCGGATCGTCACCGGCGAACCGCGCGGCAACGGTGGCGGCGTCGTCGTAAGTATAGCCGCTGGTGAGAAACAGCGCCTCGCTCGTCTCGCCATGCTCGCTGCGCCAGGTGCCGCCGCGCACGGCCTGCGTCGCGGGCCGCCAATTGCGCGTGATCGAGCGATCCATTCCGGTAGTCTTTTTCATATCGGGTCGGCCTATATAGGCCGCCCATCGGAGGCAAGGCGTGCTTGTCCTGCCGCCACGCAAACCGTAAGGCCGCGCGCGATGAGCAGCGCGCACCCCCAGCCAAGCGATCCGATCCGATGGTGCATCCCCATCGCCGCAATTTTCTGGATACTCACGCTGATCCGGCTGACCATCCCCGGCGCGCCGTATTTCGACGAGGTCCATTATCTGCCCGCCGCGCGCGACCTGCTGGCGCTGGATGGCTATCCCAACCGCGAACATCCGATGCTGGGCAAGCTGATCATCGCGGCGGGGATCGCCTTGTTCGGTGACGGACCGCTGGGATGGCGTATATTTCCCTCGCTGTTCGGTGCGCTCGCGATTTTCGCCGGGATGCGCGCGATGTGGTTTGCCAGCAGGCAGCGATTCGCCGCGATCGCGTTCGGCATCCTGCTTGCGAGCGGGTTTCTTATCTTCGTCCATGCGCGCATCGCGATGCTGGATATCTTCATGCTGGCGTTCCTGCTGACAGCCTTGTGGCAATGCGCGGCGGCAGTGCGGGAGGCGGAGAATGGCCGCCGGCGGCTGGCGGCGGCAGGTATCGCGCTGGGCTGCGCGATGGCGAGCAAATGGAACGCGGTGCCGCTGGCAATGTTGCCGGGGATCGCCTTTTTCGTGGCGCGCGTGCTGGCCCATCGGCGGCGCCCCTTCCTCAGCAAACGCGGTGCGCCAGTGCCGGGCGTTTCACTGGCCGAGGCGTTCGTGTGGCTCGGCATCGTTCCGCTGGCGGTTTACGCGCTGACCTTCGTGCCGATGTATTTCGCCGATGGCAGTCCGCTTGGACAAAGCGGGCTGATCGCGCTGCACCGCGAAATTATCGACCTGCAAGGCAGCGTGGTCACCCCGCATCCCTATCAGAGCCAGTGGCTACAATGGATGCTCAATCACCGCGCAATCTGGTATCTTTACGAACTTGCCGATGGGGCGCAGCGCGGGGTGCTATTGATCGGCAATCCGCTGACCATGTTGCTTGGCCTGCCCGCGATGGCGTGGGCCGCATGGGCAGGCATATGGCGCGGACGTACCGATTGCTGGGCGGTGCTGGTGCTGTATGCGGTCAGCCTGGGCATGTGGATCGTCGCGGCCAAGCCGATCCAATTCTATTACCATTACCTGCTGCCGAGCTGCTTCCTGCTCGCCGCCCTTTCGTTGGCGCTAGACGACATCTGGCGGCGCGGCGGGCGTTGGCGCTGGGGCTCGCTCGCGGTGTTGGCGGGGAGCGTCGGCATATTCGCGTGGTTCTACCCAATCCTCAGCGCCGCCCCGCTGGAGAGCGAGCAAGCCTATGCCGAATGGATGTGGCTGGATAGTTGGCGGTAGGTGATTCGGGTAATATCGGCTCAATACCTGCCCCAGACAAACCGGCTCGACAAAGCGTAATTCCATACCGAGCCGACCAAGATCCCCGCACCCGCCGCCAGGAACCAGGGGATGCCGCGCGCTTCCAGCAATGTTGCCACCGCCACATTCGCCAGTGCGCCGACTGCGCAGGTCGCGCAAAAGCCGATCCAGCCGCGCAGCATGGCAGCCGCGCCTTTCAGCCGCTGGTCGCGGTAGGTCAGCCAGTTGTTGAGCCAGAAGTTAAAGCTCATCGCAGCGAAGGTGGCGAGCGCTTGCGCCTTCCAGAATGTCGCGGTCATGCCGGGGAACAGCGCCGCCAAAACCGCGAAATGAATGATCACGCCCAGCGCGCCGACCGTACCGAACAGGGCGAAGCGGGTCGGCACGATCCGGCCCAGCGTGCGGTCGTAAAGCCCGACCAGAAACTCGAACGCGATCGCCCGGTCGAGCTTGCTGTGCCCTGCCCGCCGCTTGGCAAACAGCAGCGGCAATTCACGCACGCGCAGCCTTTCGGGTGACGTGGACAAAATCTCCAGCAGCAGCTTGAAACCGATGCCGGACAGCTTCGGCGCCAAGGCCCGCACCGTGGCCGCGCGGGTCAGGAAAAACCCGCTCATCGGATCGGTCAGCTCTACCCCGGTGATACGTTTCGCCAGCCGGTTGGCGAGATGCGAGCCGCGCTCCCGCTGCGAATCGGCCAGCCCGGCGGCGCTGCCGCCATCGACAAAGCGCGAGCCCACCGCGATGTCGGCGCCGCCGCTATCCACAGCCTCCAGCATCACCGGGATCAGCGCCGGATCGTGCTGGTGGTCGGCATCCATCACCACTGAATAAGGCGCAGCAGTGGCGCAAATACCTTCTATCGCGGCGGAGGCCAGCCCGCGCCGCCCGATGCGTTGGATCACCCGGATCCGGCCATCGCCAAGCGCCAGCTTACGCGCTTCTTCGGCCGTGCCATCGGCGCTGTTATCGTCGACGAAGATCGCTTCCCAGCCGTCGGGGCCGAGTGCCGGAGTCAGTGCCGCATCGATCCGCTGGACCAGCGGGGCCAGATTGCCGCGCTCGTCCAGTGTGGGAAGGATGACGGCCAGTTTCAGCATGGCTTACAGGCGTTCGAGCACCGCATCGCCAATCGCCTCGCTCCCCAGATTTCCGCCGAGGTCGCCGCCCCGAATTCCGTCCGCCAGCGCTGCCGAAACTGCGCTTTCGATCCGCGCAGCCTCCGCTTCCCTGCCAAAGGAATGGCGCAGCATCATTGCGGCGGACAGGATCGTGGCCATCGGATTCGCCTTGCCCTGCCCGGCAATGTTGGGCGCGCTACCGTGGATCGGCTCGTACAGGCCGAAAGTGCCGTGTTCGGTCTTGCGATCACCCAGGCTGGCGCTGGCGAGCAGGCCGATCGAGCCGACGCACATGCTGGCCAGATCGGACAGGATATCGCCGAACAGATTGCCCGTTACCACCACATCGAATTGCCCCGGCGCACGGACCAGCTGCATCGCGGCATTGTCGACATAGAGGTGGTCCAGCGCAACATCGGGATAATCGGCTGCTACCTCGATCACCGTTTCGCGCCAGATCCGGCTGGTTTCGAGCACGTTGGCCTTGTCCACGCTGGTCAGGCGGCGATTGCGGGTGCGCGCCGCTAGGAAACCGGCATGGGCGATGCGCCGGACTTCGTCCTCGGCATAGGCCATCATGTCCCAGCCTTGCCGTTGTCCGCCATCCAGCGTGCGCTCGCCCTTGTCGCCGAAATACACGTCGCCGGTCAGCTCGCGCACGATCAGCAGATCGATCTCACGCGCGATTTCGGGCTTCAGCGCGGAAAGTTCCTCCAGCCCTGCAAACATCGTGGCCGGTCGCAAATTGGCAAACAGGTCGAGCTCTCTTCGCAGCCCGAGTATCGCCTGTTCGGGCCGCAATTCGCGCGCCAAGTCGTCGCATTCGGGATCGCCCACCGCGCCGAACAGCACGGCATCGGCATTGCGCGCCATCTTGAGCGTTTCTTGCGGCAGCGGGTGGCCGTGGCGCTTATAGGCTATACCGCCGACATCGCCTTCCCACAGGGTGAGCTGCGGTAGGCGCAGAGCGTTCAGCACGCGGACAGCCTGTGCGATGACTTCGGGGCCGATGCCGTCACCGGGCAAAAGCGCGATTTTCATATCAGTCAGTCCGTCCCGGCCATGCGTTGCAATCGCGCCCCCAGCAGCGCGCGCGCCGCCATAACATCGCCGCGCCGGTCGGCAAGCAGGTAGCGTTGCAGAGGCTTGGCCAGCCGGTCGAACTGCGCCATGATTTCTTCGAGCGATGCACCGGGCGCGGGCCTTCGCGCCTCCCCTCTGTTTTCGTTGCCATAACCGAGTTCGCGCAGCAGCAGCACCTCGTAGGCCACCAGAGCGCCCGCCCAGTCGCGGGCAGAACCGGCGCTGCAAATCGCCGCCAGCAAGCCGGACAGGGCGGAAAACAGCGGTGGGTAGCTATTACGTTCGGGCAGGATCGTGGCGGTCAGCGCAGTGACCCAGCCGATTGCGGCGGCAGGCAACGGCTCGCTCAGCCACGGCCCCCGGCTCTCGGCCAGTTCCAGCCGCGCGAATGGCAGCTGGCTGTCCGATTTGGCGCGCAACTCTGCCTCCACGAGATTTCCCGGTATGACCACCGGGCGCAAGTTACGCCCTCGTCCGCCCGCGACGTAGCCCGCCAGCAGCCCGTATTCCTCGGTCAGCAGCCGCGCGATAACCGCCGTTTCGCCGTGGGGACGAGCGGAAAGCAGGATGGCAGGGGCGCGCAAATGCATCGCTGTGGGTTTAAGGCGCGCCGTGCGGTTAAGCCAAGCTCTCTTTCGATTCGGCGACGGTGCTGCTTTCGCTGCGCCCCATCGACCAGTTCTTCTGCATCCGTACCTGCGGATTGGGAGCGCACCAGATCTCGCCAGTCTCATCGATGGCGGTAACCCAAAGAAGATTATGTTCCTGGCCGTAATCGATTACGGCAAGTGCATAGCCATCCCCCTTGCCCAGCACGTGGAGAGGTATCGGGGGGTCGAGTTGTGTGAGCATTGCGGAATTGCCTTTCGGCAACCCAACGCACAGCGCCCGGCACTGGTGCCGAACACAGGAAAGTTTAAGTCAGCTGCCCGCCTTGGCTTCGAGCGCGGCGATCCGCTGCGCCAGTTGCTCGTTTTCTTCGCGCGCCTTGGCGGCCATCGCCTTGACCGTGTCGAATTCCTCGCGGCTGACAAAATCCATGCCGCCCATCACTTCCTTCACCCGCTCGCGCGCGCTTTCGCGGGCCTCGCGGGTCATGCCCGCAAACGTGCCTGCCGCGCTGTTGGCGAGTTTGACGAAGTCGGCGATGCGGGGGTTCTGGCTTTGCATTAAGCTTATTTGGGCAGGCCAGCCCCGGATGTAAAGCGCGAGTTCGGCCGAGCACCCGGCGCGCCGGCAAATTCAGCCGCTAGATTTCGATCCGCTGCACGGCGTTGTTCTGCTCTCGCCCATCGGCATCGGGGTTCAGCCGCAGGAACTCGTAATTCAGTGCCGTGGCGAAGATCGTCCAAGCGAGATAGGGCACCAGCAGCCACGCAGCCAGCCGCCGCACCCGCCAGAATAGCACGATCGTGACAATCAGCGCGATATCCAGCAGCACGATCACGATCAGCGCATTGGTGATCTGATGCGCGCCGAAGAACATCGGGGACCAGGTCAGGTTGAGAACGAACTGCACCGCAAAAGCGATGATTGCAGCCCTGCGCCCCCGAGCGCCCCAAGCGGCACATACCAGCGCCAATGCCAGGCCCATCATGATGTAGAGTACGGTCCAGACAATTCCGAACCACACCGGCGGCGGGTAGATGTCCGGCTTTATCAGCGAATCGAACCACGGATCGCCCGCTCCGCTGCCTGCCAGCTGCCCGGATAGGAACCCCAGCAACACAACGGCGGGCACCACGAACAGGGCCCAGCGCAGGAAACTTGCTCTTAATTGTGCGCGCGAAGCTAAGGTCGTCATCCAGTTTCCGTTGTGATTGGAAGTAAGGCGATTCTTTCGCAAACAGTCATGGCGAAACCGCCGGCCGCGCGCAACGCCCCGATCATGGCTGCCCCCCATCCGTCCCACCTTCGGACGACTGGCCTGCTGCTCGCCATGCCGAAATCAGGAATTCGATATTGCCCTGCGGTCCGGTAATCGGGCTCTGGACGATACCCTGAATTTGCCAGCCCCCACTTTCGAGCCATGCCCGCACCTCGCCGCATACGCGCGTATGCAGCGCAGGGTCGCTCACCACGCCTTTCTTGCCCACCTCGTCACGGCCAACTTCGAATTGCGGCTTGATCAGCGCGACCAGACGGCAATCGGGTGCGGCCAGCGCCAATGGCACTTCCAACACCTTGGCCAGCGAGATGAAGCTGGCATCGCACACCACCCAATCGCATGGGCGGTCGATCTGCTCGGCGGTCAGGATGCGCGCACTGGTCTGCTCCAGCACGCTCACCCGGCCATCCTGCCGCAATTTCCAGGCGAGCTGGTTGGTGCCCGAATCCACCGCGAACACATGCGCAGCGCCGTTCTGCAGCAGCACATCGGTAAACCCGCCGGTAGAACTGCCGATATCCATCGCCATTGCGCCAGCCGGATCGAGACCGAATTCCTCCAGCGCATGGGCCAGCTTGATCCCGCCTCGCCCCACCCAGGGATGATCGCGCCCGCGCACATCCAGCGGCGCGTCGGCGGCAATCTGCTGGCCAGGCTTGGCCAGTTTCGCCTCGCCGGAGAATACCAGCCCGGCCATCACCAGCGCCTGCGCCCGCGCCCGGCTCTCGGCCAGGCCGCGCTCGACGAGCAATTGGTCTATGCGTAATTTCGTGCTCATGGACCCGAAAGGCGTTAGCGCGCATTGATGGAGCAGACCACCCGGAGGAATTCCTTGAAATACGCTGCCATCTCGCTTTCGCTGACCACCCTTATCGTTGCCTGCTGCGCGCCGGCCCCTGAACCCGAGACGACACGAACACCGGTAGCCATGCCGATGCCGACTCCAACCGCAGCACCGCCGCCGGTCGTGACCCAGCCGGTTTACGACAATTGGATGGATGCGCCGCGCACGCCGGGGGATTGGGCCTATCGCACCGATGGCAGCGGATCGCTCGCGACCTATGGCAATGCGGGCGGCAATCCGGCCTTCGCAATGCGCTGCGATCCGGCCTCGGGCACGGTTGCGCTGCTGCGCGCAGGCAGCGGGAACGGCGCGGTGCCCATGCGTATCCGCACCGAAACGGGCGACCGCATGGTGACCGCTCGCCAAGTCGGCGACCAGCTTCCCGCGCTGCGCACCGATCTGCCCGCGCGCGATGCGCTGCTGGAGGCGATGGCGTTCAGCAAGGGTCGCTTCGCCGTCGAAGCGCAGGGTCTGCCGACGCTTTATGTCCCGGCCTGGCCCGAAGTCACCCGCGTGATCGAGGATTGCCGATAGGGTAGCGGCTGCGGCGCAAATCGGCGTTTGGGGAAAAACTTCAATTCGCCCCTTGCGTTGCGGGCAATGTCGATTCACATATGCAAACAAGGCCAGCGGTTAACGCAGGCCTTGGCCTCCCCGGTGATCGGCAGAGGTCTTGGCTTAAAAGCGCGAAAGGAGGTGATCCGATGTCTCATGGTTCAGCAAGGGGGTCGGTACAGTTCCGCACGAGGAATTATTTGGGCTAGGCCCGGATAAAGTTTTCGTGGGCGGCACTTCCGGCCGCTGACCATGCGAAGGGCGGTTCCCGGCTTAGGCCGGGGCCGCCCTTCTCATTGATGGCGCACAAACGCCGGGCGGTGGCACCCGCTCGCTATTGGATGGCTGGCAACCGGCTGGGAAACCATCGCCCAAAAGTCCGGCTGACAACGCCCATCCCGACCCAAACACTTGCCCTCTTGGCTGCACCGGATTACCCGCTCGGCCATGCAATTCGACCACATCCCGCACCCTGCGCCCGTGCCATCCGCCACCCGCCAGCAAGCCATTGCCGACCCCGGTTTCGGCAAAGTGTTTTCCGATCACATGGTCTCGATAGACTGGAGTGAGGGTGAAGGCTGGCATTCGGCCACGCTCGGTCCGCGCGAGCCCTTGACGCTCGACCCGGCCTGCGCGGTGCTGCATTATGCGCAGGAAATCTTCGAAGGGATGAAGGCGTATCGGCAGCAGGACGGTTCGCTCGCTTTGTTCCGGCCCGAGCAGAATGCGCAGCGTTTCAATCGCTCCGCCCAGCGCATGGCGATGCCCGAACTGCCCGAAGATCTGTTTATCGAAGCTGTCCGACAGCTGGTCGGCGCCGACCGAGACTGGTTTCCCACGGTGGAAGGCGGCGCGTTGTACCTGCGCCCCTTCATGTTCGCGAGCGAGGCATTTCTGGGTGTTCGCCCGGCCAAGCAATACAAGTTCCTGGTGATCGCCAGCCCGGTCGGCAATTACTTCAAATCCGGGGTCCCCGCCGTCAGCATCTGGGTTAGCCGCAATTTCACTCGCGCCGCGCCCGGCGGCACCGGCTTTGCCAAGACCGGCGGCAATTACGCCGCCAGTCTGGTGCCCCAGGCCGAGGCAACCGAACATGGCTGCGACCAGGTCGTGTTTCTCGACGCGGTGGACAAAAAATGGATCGAGGAACTGGGCGGCATGAACCTGTTCTTCGCGATGGACGATGGCAGCGTCGTCACGCCGCCGCTGACCGGCACGATCCTGCCCGGTATTACGCGTGACAGCCTGATCCAATTGATCCGCGAAGAAGGGCTGAAATTGCGCGAGGAACCCTATTCGATCGACCAGTGGCGCGCCGATGCCGCCACCGGCAAATTGCTGGAGACGATGGCCTGCGGGACAGCGGCAGTCGTCACGCCGGTGGGCAGGGTGGACGGGCCGGACGGTTCATTCGAAATCGGCAGCGGCGGGCCGGGCCAGCTGACCACGAAGCTGCGCGAGAAACTCGTCGGCATCCAGCAAGGACGCGTGGCAGATACGCATGGCTGGGTAATGTCGCTGGATTAACCTATCCGGCTCGCGCGCATTGCCATATTGGCGAGCGGCGGGGCAAGATTGGCGGCGGCAGTGATCAACTGCCCACCGTGCCGCGTCTCGGCAAGCGACCAGATAGCCTTGGCGGTTTTGACCGGACGCAGCGCCTCGGCGGCAAAGGCACGCTGGTAGTTTTCCGCTTGGCTTGCTCCGCCAGCCAGCCAATGCACCACCGCATTTTCCGCGCTAGCGAGCGCGATTGCCATGCCTTCGCCCGCCAGTGACGGGATGACCGCCGCCTGGTCGCCCAGCCTGAACAGGCCCGCGACAGTGTCGCGGGCGATCCAGCCATAGGGCACCGCGCCGATGGTCTGGATCGGCAGATCCTGCGCTGCATGGGCGATACGTTTGCCAAAGGCAGGATGGGCCTCGCCAAGCGCCAGAAGCAGCGCGCGCGGGGTGCCGCCTGCCTCGGCCAGCAGCGATTTACGCAGGGCGAGGCAGATATTGGCCGCGCCATCTTCCTGCAGCACGATCCCGGCATAGCCCCCGGGAAAGAAATGAAGCTCGATCGCATCGCCCACAAGCTGCGCCAGTTCGGCGTTGCACGGAATACGCATACGGATACCAAGCGCACTGTCATCATCCACGCGCGGCCGAGACAGCCTGCGCACGTCATGCTTGCCGCTCGCCAGGAAGATCGTGTCAGACCGCCAATCCTGCCGTTCTCCCGCAATAACGCCGCCAATGCCCGAACAGGAAACCTCGCGCGCCCGGTCGATTTCCAGCTGTGCGCCTGCTTCTACCGCCATCGCGCGCAATTTCGTATCGAGCGCATGGCGCGACAGTCCGTAGCCTTGCTCGGGCAGTTGCGCATGGGCCTCGCGCCGACCTGCATAGAGCGCCAGCCGGGTGACCCGCTGCGCCCCCAGATCGGCCAACTCCAGCCCGGCATTTTGCAGCCTTGCGGCGGTGCGCCAGCTCATGAACCCGCCGCACAGCGCATCGCCGACTTCGGCATCGCGGTCGATCAGGATAGGCTCCGCTCCGCCACGCGCCAGCAACATCGCAGCCATACTTCCGGCAGGCCCGGCCCCCAGAACCAGCGGGCGGCTCACCGCAATTTCTCCGCGCAGAGCCGGAATGGAAAGGCGCGATAGATGCGCGCTCCTTCGATCCCGGCATCGGACAGGATCGGCGGCCATTCGGCGGGGCGATAGGAGCGCGCAATGCTCATTCGGCCATCGTGTTTTACGATCGGGTGCCAGCGCATCAGGGCGGCGAGCAGCGGGTAGCCGAAATAGGCGAACCCGTGACGGTGCAGATCGTTGACCAGCCAGCCGGCGCGCGCCTCGCTATCCATGAAGCGCAGGAACGCGGTGAGCTGCGGGCGGGTCATATGATGCGCGACCAGGCTGGAAACGACGCAGTCCCAGCCTTCCCCGGCGAGATCGGCGTAATCGCCGATGCGGTAATCGATATTCAGATCGTCATGCACCGGATCCCGCGCTGCAGCCAGGCTCCGCCGGTTCAGGTCGATGCCGACCAGTTCCGCCTCGATCCCGCGCTTTTGCGCCCAGCGCGCGATTTGCCGCAGCATATCGCCATCGCCGAAACCCACATCCAGCAGCCTGAAAGAATTCCTGTCACCCACGGCGCGCGACAGGAAATCGAGCGTCGGCCGCGCGGCCATGGTAATCCGGTTCACCTTGGCGAGGTCGTGAACGACATCGACATAGGTGGCCTCGTCCAATTCCTCGGAGTCCATCAACTCCTCGGCAATCAGTCGGTTTTCAAGCACCCTGCCACCTGAAACGCAGCCCCTCCATCGCCAGTCCCGGCCCGAAGGCCAGTGCGACGCCGCTGGCGGGCCGTTCCTGCATCACGCGTTCGAGCACGAACATCAGCGTGGAGGATGACATGTTGCCGCAGGTTCGCAGAACTTCGCGCGAATGGCGCAGCGCTTCCTCCCCCAGCCCCAGCCCGCATTCCACCGCATCGAGAATCGAGCGCCCCCCGGCATGAACGGCCCAGGCCTCGATCGCGCCGACATCGCGTCCTTCGGTGATGCGTGCGCGCAAGGCTTCATCCTGCAAGGCGGCGCGGATGCGGCCCGGCACTTCGCCCGAAAGATGCATTTCGAAACCCGTGTCGCCAATGTGCCAGCGGATCAACTCGTCCGACTGTTCCAATTCGACCGACAGCGGGTCGCCCAGCGCCAGCCCCGCGCCTGCGCCGGTGACCAGCGCCGCTGCTGCCCCGTCGCCAAACTGGCTGACCGCCATCAGCGGTTCGATCTGTTCGTAGCTCTGGTGATGCAGGCTGCTGAGCTCAACCGTTACCACCAATACCCGCGCGTCGGGCTGGGAGCGGACGATGTGGCGCGCCGTCCGCAAAGACGTGACCGCGGCATAGCAGCCCATGAAGCCGATCAGCACCCGCTCAACATGCGCGCCCAGCCCCAGCCGCCGGGCAAGGATCTGGTCGATCCCCGGCGCGACGAAGCCGGTGCAGCTCGCCACAACCAGATGGGTGATATCGCCAAGTTCGGGCAGCCGGCCTACCGCCTTGAGCGCCAGTTCGGGCGCGTGTTTGGCATATAGTTCCATCCGCGCGGCGGTGGAGGGCGGCGCGTCGTCATCGCCGTACAATCCCTCGCCCTGGTGCAGCTTCGCATCCTGCTCGTCTAGCACCGACCAGCGATGATCGATGCCGGAGCGCGCGGCCATCCTCTCATAGACCTTCTCGGCCCGCGTACCGGCCACCCGGCCGCGTGCCCAGCGCCGGAAATCCTGCTCGAAATCGAGGTCGGGCAGGGCTGTGGCCATGGCTTTTATGATGGGAGTAGAAATTGCGCGCACCGATTCATGTTGGGGGTTGAACGCCCGATATGGGGCTAGCCCGGGGAATTACAGCATGTGTTCCGCCCCCGGCCCTGTTCCATTACCCTATTCCAACGGAGGCAACGCGCCGCTCAGCTGCGCCAGCCACACATCCGCCACCGCATCGCTGGGCGCACGCCAATCGCCGCGCGGCGACAGCGCCCCGCCGCTGGAAACCTTCGGACCATTGGGCATCGCGCTGCGCTTGAACTGGCTGAACTGGAAGAAGCGCCAGCAAAATTTTTCCAGCCACTGCGCGATGATCGGCAGGTCGTAGGCATTCTTGCGAGCTTCCGGAAACTCATGCGGCCACTGCCCTTCGCTTGCATCCTTCCAGGCATGCCACGCCAGAAACGCGACATGGCCCGGGCGGTGCCCGGTGCGAACGATATGGTGGAGGAAAAAATCGTTGAGCTCGTAAGGGCCGATCAGTCCCTCGGTGCTCTGGATCTCGCCATCCTCGCCCTCGGGCACCAGCTCCGGGCTGATTTCCGTATCGAGGATCGCGTCGAGCGCATTGTCTGCCGCATTGTCGAACTGATCGGTCCGCTCCGCCCAGCGGATAAGATACTGGATCAGCGTCTTGGGGACGCCCGAATTGACGCCATAATGGCTCATCTGATCGCCCACCCCATAGGTGCACCAGCCCAATGCCAATTCGCTGAGATCGCCCGTGCCGATCACGAAGCCATCATGCTGTCCCGCCAGGCGGAACAGATAATCGGTGCGCAGGCCTGCCTGCACGTTTTCGAATGTCGTATCGTAAACCGGCTCGCCATCGGCAAAGGCGTGACCGATATCTTGCAACATTCGCTGTGCGGCGGGCTTGATATCGATCTCCTCCGCCGTGATACGCGTCGCCTCCATCAATTTCCACGCATTGGACTTGGTACCCTTGGAGGTGCCGAAACCCGGCATGGTATAGCCGCGAATGAAGCTGCGCGGCAGGCCCAGCCGGTCGCACGCTTTTGCCGCGACCAGCAGCGCATGGGTGGAATCAAGACCGCCCGAAATGCCGATAATCAGCGATTTAGCGCCTGTGGCCTGCATCCGGCGAATGAGCCCATCCACCTGAATATTGAACGCCTCGTAACAATCTTCGTCCAGAGTGCGCGGATTGTTGGGCACGAAGGGGAACCGGCGGATGGCGCGTTTCAGCCCGATATCGCCCGCTCTGTAATCATGCTGGAACTTCACGGTGCGGTAGTAATCTTCCGGCCGGCCTTCATGTTCTGCGGCATCGGTGAAAGTGCCGTTGCGAATACGCTCGCCCACGATGCGCTGGATATCGATATCGGTGATGCATAATTCCGCCTGGCGGTCGAAACGCACGCTTTCCGCCAGCAAATTGCCGAGCTCGTAAATCACCCCCTGGCCATCCCAGGCCAGGTCGGTGGTGCTTTCACCGTGTCCGCTGGCGGAATAGAGATAGGCGCACATGGAGCGGGCGGACATGGCCCGGCAATGGAGGTGCCGATCGTCGGCCCTGCCGATGGTGATCGGGCTGGCGGAAAGGTTGCACAGGATAGTTGCCCCGGCCAGCGCGGCCAGCGCGCCCGGCGGGCGCGGCGCCCAGAAATCTTCGCAGATTTCCATCCCGAAGGTGAAGCCCGGCAGGTTTTCCGCTGCGAATACCAGGTCCGATCCGAACGGCACGCTCTCGCCATTCACCTCGATTTCGAGGCCCACGCAGTCGCGGCCATGCGAGAAATAGCGTTTCTCGTAGAACTCGCGGTAATTGGGCAGGAAGCTTTTCGGGATGACGCCCAGCAATCTGCCATTGGCGATGGCCAGCGCGCAATTATACAGCTTCGCGCCGCGCCGCAGCGGGGCGCCTATTACGAGCACGGCGGTCACATCGCGGCTGGCCTCCACGATATCGCCGATGGCCGCCTCCACCGCATCGAGCAGCGCGGCCTGCAACAGCAGGTCGTCGATCGCATAGCTGGAAACGGATAGCTCGGGGTAAAGCAGCAGGTCCACATCGCACGCATCGGCGCGCTTCGCCTCGTCGATAATACCCCGGGTATTATACGCGACATCGGCGGTGCGAACCTTGGGAGTGCAAGTGGCAACGCGCACGAAACCGTGCGTATGCATATCGTAGAACGGGTGGTCTGTGCTGGCCATGATCTTGCCCTAGCCCGAAGCTACTGCGCCAGCAATTCTTCTGCCGCAGGGGACTTTTCGAGCAGCGCGATCAGCCCGCGTTCGTGGCGAGTGAGATATTTGGTCGCGCGCGGCAATTCCAGGCCATCATGCCATTTCGCCCAGCCATCGCTGGACAGCAGATCGACCACCGCCGGGTGGATATAGCTGCTGCGCGCGACCGCCGGCGTATTGCCCAGCCTGTCCGATACCAGCTCCAGCAACTGCTTGATCGAGGGCTGCTCATCCGCACCTGCCAGCAAGCCGAAACCCAGCACGCTGGCATGCCAGGTGCGAAAATTCTTGGCGGAGAACTCTTCGCCCATGCTCTCGCGCAGATAATCGTTCACATCGCCGCTATCGACCGGGCAGCGTTCGCCGTCTTCACTGATATACTGAAACAGTTTCTGGCCGGGCATGTCCTGCAATTCGCCAACCGCCGCTGCCAGATCCTCATCCGTCAACGTAACGTCGCGCTCTTTTCCGCCCTTGCCGCGAAAATGAAGGTGAACCTCGGCCCCGTCGACCTCGGCATGGCGCGACCGCAATGTGGTCGCACCGAAACTCTTGTTGCGCTGGGCATAGGCCTCGTTGCCAAGCCGTACGAAGCCCATATCCAGCAGGCGAATGGCCGCTGCCACCGCTCGTTTGCGGTCCATGACTTCGTTCTGCAGATCGTCCTCCACCCGCTGGCGCACGAGCGGGAGCAGCTCGCCAAAGGCCAGGCAACGGTCGAATTTCTCGCCTTCCTTCATGGCACGAAAATCGGGGTGATAACGATATTGCTTGCGGCCCTTATCGTCCATGCCGGTCGCCAATATGTGGCCATTGGGCGCGGGACAGAACCACTCGTCGATATAGGCGGGCGGCAGGGCGATTGCGTTCAACCGGCGCTTCTCCGCGCGGTCCGTGATCAGCACTCCCTTGGGATCGTAATAGGCGAAACCCTTGCCCGCCCCCTTGCGCGTGATACCCGGCAGGGAATCGTCGATATAGATGAGCTTCGCCTCGGACACGCAAAGCTAACCGACCGCGAAGGTTGCGGTTCCTGCCATCCCCCGCCATCTCGGCCTGTACCCAATTTGGTAAGCAGGAGCGAATGTCCATGGCCGATTCCACCTACACCCCGCCAGAGGTCTGGAGCAGCGATACGGTGAGCGGCGGCAAGTTCGCCAATATCAACCGGCCCACCGCCGGCGCGCGGGAGAATAAGGATCTGCCGGTCGGACAGCACCCGTTCCAACTCTATTCGCTCGCCACGCCTAACGGGGTGAAGGCGAACATCATCTTCGAAGAGCTGCTGGAAGCGGGCCATTCGGAGGCGGATTACGACGCATGGCTGATCAATATCGGCGAAGGCGAGCAATTCACCAGTGGCTTTGTCGATATCAATCCCAACTCGAAAATTCCCGCAATGGTCGATCGCAGCGGCGCGGAGCCCATCCGCGTGTTCGAAAGCGGGGCGATCCTGATGCATATGGCGGAGAAATTCGGCAAGTTCCTTCCCAGCGAAACCGCGGCGCGGGCCGAAGTGCTCAGCTGGCTGTTCTGGCAGATCGGCAGCGCACCCTTTATCGGCGGCGGCTTCGGCCATTTTTACGCCTATGCGCCGGAAAAATACGAATATCCGATCAATCGCTATGCGATGGAAGTAAAGCGCCTGTTCTCCGTAGCCGATCAGCGCCTGGCCGATGCGCAATTCCTGGGCGGCGCGGATTATACCGTAGCCGATATGGCCACCTATCCCTGGCTCGCTCCATTCGTGACGGGCAATATTTACGGGGAGGCGACCAAGTTCCTCTCGATCCACGAATATGAAAACGTCGCGCGCTGGGTTCATGAAATCGCCGCACGTCCCGCCGTGGACCGGGCGAAGCGAGTCAACCGGACCTGGGGCGATGAAGCGACCAACCTTCCGGAACGCCATTCGAGCAGCGATTTCGATGGGCTGGAGGATTAGGGGAGCTCCTGAGCCGATCGTCCAGCCGATCGCCGAGCGCACGCCAAAAACTTGACACCCCCGCCCCCATCGGCTCCCGTTGCGGCATGGCCACCGCCGCAGCACACTCGACCGTAGCGGCAGCCCCTGCCGGCACCACCAAGCCGCTCAGCCGATGGGAAAAATTCGGATATGGCTCCGGCGATTTCGCCGCGAACCTGTATATCCAGATGTTCGGCTTTTTCCTGCTGTTCTACTATACCGACGTGTACGGGATCAGTCCCGGCGTGGTCGGCGCGTTGATGTTGGCGAGCAAGGTTCTGGACGCGGTCAGCGACCCCGCAATGGGCCTGATCGCAGACCGCACGCGTAGCCGCTGGGGACGCTACCGCCCCTATCTTCTGTGGGGCGCGATCCCGTTCGGCATCAGCGGTTTTCTGGTCTTTGCAGGGCCGGATCTGTCACCCACCGGCAAGGTAATCTGGGCGGGCGTGACCTTCATCCTAGTGCGGCAAGTCTTCACGCTGGTAAATATCCCCTATTCGGGCCTGCTGGGCGTGCTGCACCCGCTCAGCGCAGAGCGAACCAAGGCGACCACTTGGCGCTTTGCCATGTCGACCTGTGCAGCGATTTTCATTGGATTGACCGGCACCGCGCTGATCCGCGAACTGGGCGGAGGCGATTACCAGGAAGGGATCCGCTGGACGATGGCGATAATGGCGGTGCTGGCCACGGTCCTGACCCTGTTCGCTTTCGCCACCACGAAGGAACGCGTCGCGCCCAAGGTCCAGAAACGCTCCGTACGCGACGATATCGGTGCGGTGATCAGCACCCGCTGGTGGATCGTCTGCGCGGCGGCTTCGGTGCTGCTGATGACCGGCCTCGTCACCCGGTTTGGCACTGCGCTGTATTTCTTCAAATATATCCTCGCCGCCAGCGACGAGCCGGTGTTCGGGCCGCTCGACCTGCCCAGCCTGTTTCTCGCCAGCGGAGCGTTCGCGCAATTGATCGGCGTGATTGCCGGCGGAATGCTGGCTATTCGCTATGACAAGGGGCGGCTGGTGATGGTGGCCGCCGTGGTGCAGGTGGCCGCGATGCTGGGTTTCGAGCTGCTGGAAAACACCGATTATGCCGCGATGATGGTTCTGCAAGCCTTTGCCAGCGCGGGCTACGGTATATGTATCACCATGCTGTTCGCCATGTTCACCGACCTTGCCGAATTCATCGAATGGCGCAGCAGGCTGCAAGTCACCGCGCTGGTGATTTCGGCCAGCATATTCGGTCTGAAGGTGGGCAATGCGCTTGCGGTGGCAATTCCCGGCTTTGTGCTGGAAGCCACCGGCTTTGTCGCCAACCAGCCGCAAACCGACGCGGCGCAGGCGGGCATCATGGCGGTATTCCAATGGCTGCCGATAGTTTGCGTGGCGGGCGTGGGCCTGCTGATGACATTCTACGGTCTCGACCGGCGCAGAGTAGCCGAGGTGGAGGCCGATCTGTCGGCCCGCCGCGCTGCGATCAGCCTGTAGGAACGCGCAGGCTCCGAACCGGGCAAACACCCCCTTCCATTCACCGCACAGCGCGCTATAGAGCGCCCCTTCGCTGCTGGGGCGTGGCCAAGTGGTAAGGCACCGGTTTTTGGTATCGGCATTCGCAGGTTCGATCCCTGCCGCCCCAGCCAGCGATATGATATTCTCCAAGAATCTAAACGAGCAACGCTTCCCTGCGAGGGGGAAACCGCGTGGCACCCTGTCGTGACATCCCGTCGGGATTTCGATCTGGGTGCCATGGAACGGGAGAATCAAGCTTGGTATTTGCACCCCAGTTCGCGGATGTCTGGCAAGCGGACCGGCGCTAGAGCCAATCTAGAAGTTCAAATCTCCATTATCTGCGAAAACCGATTTCTGCTTCAACAAACAGGGCATTTATTTTCACTGGCAGAAGAATAATATCGCCGTCACGGAAGATTTATGGAGCAAGTGATGAAAGCAGCGACCCTTAGTGAGTATGGCGAGAACGCCGAGTTCGAAGTGGTGGACGTGGCAAAGCCCGAAGCGGCGCCAGGCCATGTGGTCGTCCGGGTGGCGGCGACCAGCGTGAACACCGTCGATACGATGATCCGGAACATGGGGCATGACCTCGCCCCGCTGGCGCCGGCCCTCCCCGCGGTGCTCGGGATGGATTTCGCCGGGACGATCGATGCGGTGGGCGATGGCGTCGAAGGCTTTACGGTAGGCGATGAAGTCTATGGCTGCGCTGGCGGACTTGCAGACCTGCAAGGAGCGTTGGCCGAATTCATGCTCGCCGATGCCCGGCTAATCGCGCACAAACCCAATTCCATAACGATGCGTGAGGCAGCAGCCATGCCGTTGGTCGGGATCACCGCATATGAGGGGCTGGTCAGGGCCCAGGTGCAGGAAGGTCAGAAGGTTCTGGTCCATGGCGGTGCGGGCGGCGTCGGACATCTGGCCATTCAGATCGCCATCGCGATGGGCGCGAACGTATATTCGACCTGCAGCGATACCGCGCAGGCGGCCATAATCGAGGGCTACGGCGCCACCGCAATCAATTACAAACAGGAAAACGTTGCCGATTACGTTGACAAGCACACCTCGGGTAGCGGCTTCGACGCTGTGTTCGATACGGTCGGCGGCGACAATATGGCTAAATCGTTCGAGGCGGCGGCGCTGAATGCCCATGTTTCGACGACTGTTGCCATGACCGAGCTCGACCTGACCCCCGCCCATTTCAAAGGCCTGTCGCTGCATGTGGTTTTCATGCTGATTCCGATGCTGCACGATATCGGCCGTGAAGCGCATGGAGCGATCCTTTCCACCCTGGCGGAGATGGTCGATTCCGGAAGGCTGAAGCCGCTGCTCGATGAAATGCAATTCGATATGTCGCAGGCAGGCGAAGCCCATGCGCGGCTATCCAGCGGACAGGCCAACGGCAAGGTCGTCATCGACATAGCCTGATAGCGCGCTGGACGTAGTCAGGCTTGCCAAGGTGGGTTGCGGCCGATTTTTTCGACCAGGAAATCGATCAGCACCCTGACCTTGGCGGTCAGGACGTTTGATTTGGGATAGACCAGCCACAGCGCGATGTCGTTCTCGATGCGCCAGTCAGGCAGAACGCGCATCAGCGTTCCTTCGCGCAAAGCGTGATGAATGTTCCAGTCCGCATTTACCGAGATGCCCAGACCCGCAGCACAGGCGGCGCGCTGGCTGGCTCCATCGTCGATCACCACCCGGCAATCGGCCTCGTCGAGAGAGAAGGTCGCGCGTTCTCCGCTTGCAGAGATCAACACGCGTTCGCCCTGTCGCCGGAATGCGATGAGATCGTGATCGGCCAGATCGGCCGGCGAGCGCGGTGTGCCGCGCCGCTCAAGATATTGAGGCGATGCGCACAGTATATCCTCGACATCGGCCAGCTTGCGCGCCTTCAATGCGCTGTCGTCGAGCGTGCTGTTGCGCAGCGCCAGGTCGAAGCTACCTTCCAGCAAGTCGAAGGGGGCGTCGGAAAACCGCAGGTCGAGATCCACGCCCGGATTGAGGCGGAGAAATTCGGGCAGGATCGGCGCGATATAGAGCTGTGCGAAGCTGCTGGGCGCTGCGAAGCGGACCGTGCCCGCAGCGTCGGGCTTGCCGTGCCCCAGCGCGGCCATGGCCGCCTCGCGCTGCGCCAATATTTCGCGGGCGAAGGGCAGGAACTCCTCCCCCTCGATCGATATGGCGACCTTGCGTGTCGAGCGATGAAGCAGCTGCGCGCCCACTTCCCGCTCCAGCTTGGCAAGCCTGGCGCTGGCCACTGCTGGCGCGAGCCCGAGGTCGCGGCCCGCAGCGCTGATATTCAGTTTCCGGGCCGCTCGAACGAAGAGCCGCAAGCCATCAATATCCATCGATTATATCCAAAATACGAAAACAGAAGCATTCCATCTGATATTTCGCATGAAATTGCATCTGTTAGATTGCCGAGCAACACTTTGGGGAATGAGCGCCTTTTGAAATTCAGGAGACCTTGAATGAAGACCATCACCGCTGCAGCAGCTATTGTCAGTGCTCTCATCCCTGCAACCAGCTGGGCGCAGGACGCGCAGTACGAACTGGTCGATTACGAAGATATCGAATGGGGCGCGCTCAACCCTGCACGCGGCGACGCCAGCCCACGGGCGGGCGATCTTTGGGGGGACCGCACTGCTGATCGCGCAAGCGGCTTCATCGTGCGGTTCGACGAGGGCTTTTCGTCCCCTCCGCATATTCACAACATTACCTATCGGGGCCTGGTGATCGATGGAGCAGTGCATAATGACGATCCGGACGCTGCGCAGATGTGGCTATCGCCCTTGTCGTTCTGGACCCAACCTGCGGGCGAAGATCACGTCACTGCAGCCGAAGGCAGGGTCAACATCGCTTATATCGAAATCGATTCCGGGCCGTATCTCGTCCAACCATCCGACGAAGCCTTCGATAATGGCGAGCGCCCGATAAATGTCGAAGCCGGCAATTTTGTCTGGCTGGATGGGAGGGACATCAAATTTCTGTTCTCGGAGGGCGCAGAAGAAGGCCGCGGTGCGAAAACCGCCTTTTTATGGTCCAACGATCAGACGGGTGAGCGCGGTTCGCTGGTCCATCTGCCAAATGGTTTCGCAGGTCAAATTGCGACCGGATCGGGCAGCTTCCGCGCGGTCACAACAGGGGGCGGGATTGCCTACTCCAATCCGCAAATGCCGCAGATGACTGCGCTTTCGCAAGGAAGCTATTTCGGATCGGCGGGGGCCGCCAGCCACCAGATCGCGTGCTCCGCAGATAACGGGTGCACGGTTTACATCCGAACGGATAGCGCGTTCACGCTGATTCAATAGCGGGCCGCATTCTCGGCGCCCTATCGAAACCTCGGTGACACGGAATTTCTCCAATTCAAAGGCTTGAAGCATCATGAGCAAAACTATCCTGATCACCGGAGCGACCGACGGGATCGGCTTGGAAACGGCGAAACTTCTTCGTAGCGAAGGGCACAGCCTGCTGCTCCACGGCCGCAATGACGGCAAACTGGCCGCCGCCCGAGATTCGATCGCGGCGATCGGTGGGCCGGGACGGATACGGACCTATCGCGCAGACCTGTCTTCGATCGGCGCGGTGCAGCGGTTTGCCCGGGAGATAAAGGAGAACGAGCCAGCACTTGACGTGCTGATCAACAATGCCGGTGTTCTCGCCATGGAAGACCCCGTGACCAGCGACGGCCTCGACGCGCGCTTCGCCGTCAACACGATCGCGCCGTATATTCTGGCCCGCGAACTCACCGAATTGCTCGGTGCCAGTGGCCGGATCGTCAACGTATCTTCGGCCGCACAAGCGCCGGTATCGCTGGAGGCGCTAAAAGGCGGGCAGCGCCTGTCGGACAATGATGCCTATGCGCAGAGCAAGCTCGCCATCACCATGGTCTCGCGCCATCTGGCTGACGAATTGGGAAACGCCGGGCCCGCCGTCATCGCTGTAAATCCCGGCTCTCTGCTGGGCAGCAAAATGGTGAAGCAAGCCTACGGAATGCAGGGCAAGGACCTATCCATCGGTGCCGATATCCTGGGGCGAGCTGCGACATCGCCAGAGTTTAACGACGCCTCCGGCCGCTATTTCGACAATGATAGCGGCCAGTTCCGCAATCCGCATTCGGATGCGTCCGATCCGGTAAAGAATGCAGCGCTTGTCCAAACTATCGAGGAGATCTTGCAGGACAAGACTTGATGGCAGCCCGGGCGAAACCGGGTCAGCATGCCCAGGCTACGCCGGCCTAAAGTTCCTGATTCCCAATCCCCTGATTGTCACTCTACTGCCGGGGTGACTGGCCATACATGACGTCGGATTCCCTGAAGAATGGGCCCGAACTGACAGTCCATATTGATCGCAGACTGCTTGCACTAGCAGGTGCGCTACGGCATCTTCGCCCCAGCGCAAAAAGTAATACTTCGTGTTGAACATAGCGTTGCGCAGGAGTTTCGACATGCCGATCAATCCCTACCACCTGTTTATAGTTATCATCGCACTGATGCTGCCTGCCCGCGCCATCGCCTTGCCCGATGGCGAGGGAAAGCCGCTGGTCGAGGGCGTTTGCAGCTCGTGCCATGGGACCAGCCTGATCGAGAGAAGCTCCGGTTACACGCGTGAGGACTGGCGTTTCCTCGTCTCTACGATGATCGATCTGTCCAATAATCCTGCGACCGAAAGTACCATTCTCGATTACCTCGCTGCCAACTTTCCGCCCAGCGCCAACCGCGCCGCGACGCCGGTTGCAGGGCCGGTCTCGATCGCGTTCGAGGAATGGCAGGTCCCCACACTCGGGCAACGTTCTCGCGATCCGGTCGAGGCACCGGACGGCAATATCTGGTGGGTCGGACAGTGGCGCGACATCTTGGGGCGCCTCGATCCGAGAACGGGCGCAATGGAGGAGTATCGCCTGCCAAAAGGGGCGAAGCCGCATTCGGTCAATATCGGACCCGGTGGATCGGCTTGGTATACCGGCAATCGCAACGGCACCATTGGCCGGTTCGACCCCGCGACCGAAGAGATCACCGAGTTTCCCATGCCGGACGAGGCTGCGCGCGATCCCCACACGGCGGAGTTCGACGCAAATGGCATCCTGTGGTTCACCCTTCAGGGCAGCAATATGATCGGGCGGCTGGACCCCGCCAGCGGAGCGATCGAACTTGTCTCCAGTCCGCGCGAAAAATCACGCCCTTACGGCGTCAAAATCGGCGCGGATGGCAGCGTCTGGGTGGCCTGCAATGGGGCGAACTGCCTGCTTCGCGTCGATCCGGAAACGATGGAGGTCACGCAAATCACCCTGCCCGGCGAGGGCACGAAAGTGCGCCGGCTCGACATCGATCGGGACGGGATGATCTGGTGGGTCAATTCGGGCCTTGGCAGGTTGGGCCGTTACGACCCGAACACCGGCGAGATAACCGAATGGCCTTCGCCAAGCGGGCCTGAATCTCATCCCTATGCCATCGCCGTGTTCGATGGCGCGATCTGGTATAATGAAAGCGGCGTTCGGCCCGACATGTTCGTCCGGTTCGATCCGGATACCGAAACCTTTCAGAGCTGGCCGATCCCGTCGGGCCCCGTCCATGCCGGGATCCTGCGTCACATGCGGACGACGCTCGACGGCAAGGCCCTGCTGATCCACCAAAGCGGAACGAACCATATCGCCCGGGTCACTGTGGCCGGAAACGGCACAGCGCCATAATCGCAGCGAATATCCAGGCGTTCGCGGTAAGCTCTTATGCGCGGCAGACCAACTGCCGCGCGATACACTGGCGCGAGGCCAAACAGGAAGGGCGCAGGCTCCTCACCTTCGCCCTTCTTCAGTTTTGCTGGCTGGGTTGGTCAGCGAAGATCGACGAGTCGAGCCTTAACGCTGGACGCGGCCCGATCCGTCGCCGGACATCAGCTTCTCCACTTCCGGCACCGATACGCGGTTGAAGTCGCCCAGGATCGAGTGCTTCAGGCAACTGGCGGCTACGGCAAATTCGAGGCTTTCCGGCCGGTCATCATAGGCGTTGAGGCCGTAGATCAGTGCGGACGCAAAGCTGTCTCCGCCGCCCACCCGGTCCACGATATCGGTCATTTCGTAGCGGCGCGACAACTTGAAGCCGCCATCCCGGGTGCGCAGACAGGCGGACCAGTTGTTGCGGTCCGCGCTGAGGCTTTCGCGCAGAGTGATGGCGATGGTTTTCATCTCCGGGTAGATATCCAGGACCTTGGCGGACAACGCCTCGTATTTCGCGGTGTCGAGTTCGCCCGATTCCACATCGACATCGACCGAGATATCGAGCGACTTCTGGCAATCTTCCTCGTTAGCGATGCCGACATCGACATGCTCGACCAGCTGGCGCATGACTTCGGGCGCGGTCTTCCCGTATTTCCACAGCTTGCCGCGGAAATTGAAATCGCATGATACGGTAACGCCCGCCTCCTGCGCAGCCTTGACGCATTCCAGGCTGAGATCGGCAGCCGATTGGCTAAGAGCCGGAGTGATGCCGGTGATGTGCAGCCATTTTGCGCCATCGAAAATCGCCGGCCAGTCGAAATCGCCAGGCGCCGCCTCGCAAATCGACGAGCGCGCCCGGTCATAGACCACCTTGGAAGGGCGCTGGTTGGCACCGCTTTCGAGGTAATAGATACCCACCCGGTCGCCCGAGCGGCGCACATGGCTGGTATCGACGCCGAAGCTGCGCAATTCGCGGATCGCTGCCTCGCCGATGTCATTGTCCGGCAGCGCGGAGACAAAACCGGCATCCAGCCCGTAATTGCTCAGCGCCACGGCGACATTCGCCTCACCGCCGCCGAAGGTCGCTTCGAAAGTGGGCGACTGGAAGAACCGTTCGTGCCCCGGCGTCTTCAACCGGAGCATGATCTCGCCGAAGGAAAGAAACTCACTCATCGGACCGCAACCCGGTCGTGCCGCGAAAGCGGCGAATGCTGGCCTGTCATAACCTGATCACTCCTCTTTCGAATGCTCGCCTTACGAGAAGGCCAGTCCGCCATTGATGTCGATATTCGCCCCATTGATGAACGAGGCTTCGTCCGATGCCAGGTAAGCCACCAGATCGGCGGCTTCCTCTGCATGCCCCTGCCGTTTGAGCGGGGTGGAATTGGCGACGTTCTCGCGCGCGGCATCGGGGGTGAACTTGTCGTGGAAGGCTGTAGCGATCATTCCGGGGCACAGCGCGTTGACGCGAATACCCTTGGGGCCAAGCTCCTTCGCCATGGCGCGGGTAAAGGTCATCACCGCACCCTTAGACGTGGCATAGGCAGAGGCGCCGCCGCCGCCGCCATCGCGCCCGGCCAATGAGGCGAGGTTCACGATCGCCGCGCCTTCGCCCATATGCTGGGCTGCCGCCTTGGTCGCGAGGAATGTCGAGGTGACGTTCAACTGCATCACCTGGTTGAAGAACTCTTCGTCCATTTCACCCAGCGTCTTGCGAGCGACCAGGCCGCCCGCATTGTTGACCAGAATATCGACATTGCCGCCAAATTCGCTGCGCGCAGCTTCGATCAGCGCGTTGACTTCGCTGGCCTTGGTGACATCGGCCTTGACCTTGATCGCCTTGCCGCCGCCGGCCTTCTCGATCGCCGCCAGAGTGGCATCCGCATCGTCTTCATTGCTGAAATAGTTGACGACGACATTCGCGCCTTCGCTGGCCAGCTTCACGCTGATCGCACGACCGATATCGCGGCTGCCACCGGTCACGATGGCTGTCTTGCCTTGGAATTTCATATCAAATAACCTTGATTACTGGAGAAAATTGCGTGGAATGGATTTTGCCTTGAGCGGCTTGATCTCGGGACACAGGATCAACACCGATGCCACCGTGGCAATCGCCAGGCCTGCGCCCACGATAAAGGCCGGGGCGTAACTGTTGACCGTGATGATCGGGATCAGGAAGTTCAGCCCGACAACCGCCAGCTTCGCCGCTGTGCCGGCGAAACCTGCCAGCGAACCCACCGAAGCCCCGCTGTAGAAATCGCTCGGCAAAGTCTGGATGTTGCCGATGGCAGTCTGGAAGCCGAACAGGATGATCGCCATGATCAAGACGGCGACCAGCGGCGTGCTCGCTTGCGTGGTCAGGAGCAGCGACACCAGCATGATCACGCCGCCCAGCGTAATGACGCTCTTCCGAGTACGGTTGACGGTCCAGCCGGCTTTCAGGCGATTACCCGCCAGCAATCCGCCGAACCATGCGCCGAACATCGCGCCGACATAGGGAATCCAGGCAAAGGCTGCGATTTCTTCGACCCCGAACCCGTAGGTGTTGAGCAGATAGATCGGCAGCCAGCCAACGAACAGCCACCAGATCGGATCGATGAAGAAGCTCGCGAGGATAACGCCCCAGCTTTCCTTTCGGCTGAGGATTTCGCCCGTTCCCGGCGCATAATCGGCGACTTCGTTCGTCTCCTGGTTGCGCTGTCCGGTCAGGATGAACTGGCGTTCCTCCTCGCTGATCCAAGGGTGCGCGTCGGGCCCGCTCTTGTAGACGATCAGCCAAGGCAGCAGCCAGAGGAATCCCAGCGCGCCGACCGCGATAAATGTCGCTTGCCAGCTTCCCAGGAACACGAACAGCACACCGATGATCGGCGCCGAAACGATACCCCCGATGGCAGCGCCCGAATTGAAAATACCTTGCGCCAATGCGCGCTCGTTAATCGGAAACCATTCGGCATTGGCCTTGGTTGCGCCTGGCCAGTTACCTGCTTCGGACACACCCAGCAGTCCGCGAAAAATGGCGAAGCTGACCAACCCGCTCGCTGCGGCGTGGAGCATGGTGGCGGCCGACCACACTACGATCGACAGGACAAAACCCAGCCGGACGCCGATCCAGTCGAAAATCTTGCCGAAGATGCTCTGGCCGAAAGCATAGGCCAGCGTGAACACGTTCAGGATGATCGCGTAATCGAACTCGGTAAGCTCAAGCTCTTTGGATATTTCGGGCCATAGAAAGCCTAATGCCCCGCGATCGATATAGTTGATTATGGTGGCCAGTGCGACCAGCCCCACGATCCAGAACCGCAGATTGCCCTTGGTCTTCATTATCAGCCCCCCTCACCCAGAAAATCTTCGCGCACCGGACTGAACGTATCGATCAGCACGCCCGCCTCCAGGCAAACCGCTCCGTGATCTGCATGCGGCTCGGCGTAAAACCCGTCGCCTGCGCCCAGTTCGCGAACCTTGTCGCCCACCATCACCCGAAACCGTCCGCTTTCGACATAGGTGGACTGGCTGTGCGGATGCGAATGGACATCGCCGACCGCGCCTTCCTCGAACCATACGCGCACCACCATCAGATCCGGCCCGAAGCCGAGGATCTGGCGAGCGATGCCGCCGCCCAGATCTTCCTTCTGAACCGAAGCTGCCTCGACAAAGGCCCCGCTATTGCTGTTGCTGCTGCTGCGAATTCTGGTGGCCATGTCAGTCGCCCTCCCCGGACATTGCGATGCGGGCGGCAAAGCCGGTCCAGGCAATATCCTGCCCATCCACCGAGATGGTGTGACGCGCCGCCGGATCGTTATCGTATGAGATCGCCAGTGCGGTCGTCTCGCCGCTCTTTGCTTGAACGATGACCAGGTCGTAATCGCCCGCTTCGATATGGCGCAGCGAGGCGATCTGGCTACGGCTGGCGACAGTCTGCTCGGTCGCGCCGTCATACAGCCCGTGCTGCTCCAGCACGCTTGCGAAAGTGGTTTTTTCCGCCCCCGCAACGCGCTGGATCACTAGCGGCTCGCGGCGCAGATTGAAGGCGGGATCATTCGCGCCGCTTTCACCCAGAATGACTTGTGACCCGGGCTGCGGGACGAAACGATAGGTGTAGAACCGCCCGTCAAGCAGCCACGTCATGAAGGCCTGGTCCGCCGCCGGGCTGGCCGTGCCATCGACCCAGATATGTTGATAACCGTCATCCTCGCCCAGCACCGGGCGCGGGCCCAGATTGCGCGCCGGATCGAAGCCGGTTTCGATGATGTGGCCGGAATAGTGCAGCGGCAGGTCGAACTGGTGTTCGCCCCTGCTCGACGCGCGCAGGACATCGACCACGACCGGCGCGCTCAGCCCTTCGACATCGAGCAGCGCCAGACTGCGAAGCATCGTAACACCGTGTTCGCTATAGGCGCTGTCGATGCTGGCCGTGCTGATCTGCAGTTCCGGATCGGCGGCGAAGTGTAGCTGCGTCGGGGCGAAGCGGTCGGCCACTTTCACATCACCGCCAAAATGGCTCGTCTCGTTTACCACCAGCGCATTGTGAGCGACGGTCTGCTTCGCCCAGCTGGTGTTTTCGGGCAGATAGCGGCCGCCTTCCTTGGCGACGATATTCAGGAAGCGCGCAGCGCCGTAATCGCGCACGATTTCGTTACCATTGTCGTAAAGCTGCCAGCTCAGCTTGTCGAAATGGCCGTGCCCCATGCCTTGCGAGGCGTTCTTGGCGACCAGCGCCGTGTGGTCCGGCCCATCCCCATGGCGCAGGATGGCAACCGCGCCGCCATCGCCCTCCGGCCCATCCGACAACAGCAGCGAGCGGAATGGAAAGGGCTCCGCTTCGCCCGCTGCCAGCGCCCGCGTCAATGCGAGCCCATCGTCCGAGAGCACGGTGCGCCCCTGATAATCGGCAATTGCCAGCAGTCCGGGATCGCGCGTTTCGGCAAAGGCGATGGCAACGCCGTGATAGAGCTCGTCGGTATTCAGGCTCTTGTCGCGGATGGCATCGTTGAACGGGAAGAAATACCCATCATACGTCAGCTGAATGGTCGTGCGCAGCGCTTTCAGCAGGATCCCATCGCGATGTTCGAAGATGCGGCGATCGGGATCGTTTTCCGAAATCGCATTGCCGAACACCATGAACGGCATCAGCGCATATCGCTGATAATACGGGCCTTCGGTGTAATATCCGTCGGGCGAAAACAGCAGCTCGGTCTGCCGCAGGAAGCCGCTTGTGCCCGTCTTGTCGGAGCCCAGCAAAGCCCGATCGACCATGTCCTGATCGCCGAGCAGATAGCCGGTCATACCGACCCCGGCAGTGGCCCAGGTTGCATGGTTGTGAATGCGGTTGAAAGTCGCCTCGGATTCTACCGAGAGGAAGTGCGCGGCGCGGCGAAACACCTGATCGTCGATCCGCGTGCGGTCGGCATCGGACAACGTGTCGCGGATATCGCCGTAACCCTGCACGGCGTGGACCAGCCACACCGCATCGTTGAGCACTTGCCAGAATATACGTCCGGGGTTCTGGTTCTTGCGCGCCGGATGATCTTCCAGCGTGGGGTACAGATCGGCATAGGCCAGCAACATGTCGCGCGCATAGTCGCGGTAGGCTGTATCGCCGGTAATGCGAAAGAGCTGCCCCGCGAGGTAAATGGCGCGGTAATTGCGCTTGTGCTGTTCGTGCGTGTAACCACCGCCGGGATCCCTGGGCACCGGCATCACGACGCCCTGCTCCATCATGCCCGATACGAACGCTTTCGCGCGTTCGACTTCGGCCTGGTAGAGTGGCGGGAGTTCAGCTGTCTGGACCGCTCCATCGGCCTGTGCGAAAGCGGGGCTTGCCGTGGCGGTCACGGCCAAAGCCGTAGCTGCAATGAAGGTGCGGATCATGGCGCGCTCGCTCCATCTGCGGTGTTGCCGCTCATCTCCACGCGCCGCTCACCGATGAAAACCAGTTCTTCGAACACGGGCGGCGGAGTTTCGGCAAAACTGTTGTCCGTCACGCTCGTCACCGGCGTACCAACCGTATGGACCACCCGCAGAGGCGCGGATTGGGCGAGCGCATTGCGCGCGATTTTCGCGGTTTGAACGCCGTGCAGCTTCAGCGAGGCGCCGGTGCCATTGGTTGCAGCATGGCCGACATTGGCCAGCGCGTTGCCGCTGACAGTCACGAACGGGCCGAATGTGCTCTCATCGCGCCCGCCGCGATAGATATTGGCGATCGGGCCGCCAATATCGGCGAAGGAACTGTCGGTAATGTCGAGATATTCGACATTATACTGGCCGAAATCCTCGGTTTCCGCAGCGGCCGAAACTACCGTGCCACTGATATCGGCGAAGCTGCTGCGCCGGATAGAGACCCGGTCCGCCAGCGCGCTCTTGCCCAAGGTCAGCACGTTGAACGACTTGTTGACCGTCAAGCCGCGCACCGTGACCCCGTCCAGTTCGATCTGCATGTTCGACTGGATCGGAAAGGTGGTCGTGCGGATCACCGAGTTGCCGACTGAATCCGGGGCAAGCTCGCCATCGATCACCAGATCGATCAGCTGCAAATCCGCCCCTTCGCGCAGTTCGAACAAGGAAGGGCGGGCAAACATGATGATGGGAGCCGCGCCATCCTCGTCTTTCATGCCGCGCAAAGTGACCGAGTGGTCCAGCGCAATCGTGCGATCGGAGGTGTATTGTCCGGGCTTCAGCAGCAACACGTCTCCGCCAGCAGCGGCGGATATAGCCTCGACCAGAGTGTTTTCACCGGGGCCGATCTCGGTGACTGTGCCGCTGCTGCCGAAAGGACTTCCATCGCCCGGCTTCGCATACCAATCCACGCCAACCTGATCGAGCGTGACCGGGGCAAGGTCGCGCGGGGCGCCGACCCCCGCAAGCGCCGGTTCGACAGGATAGAGCAGGCCGTTTTCGGCGCGGGCCAACTTACTGCTGGCCATGGTCAATTTCTCACGCAGCGGGCTATCCACACGCCCCTGCAGGACCGCATTGCCGGAAAAGGCGATGCCCGACATGTCGTCATCGACCGCGACAAAGGACTCGCCCGCCAATCCGCTCAACAGATTATCCGAAAAGGTGCTGTCCACCGGAGTTGCCGAGCGCTCGTCGTCCGAACCGATGCCAAAGCCAATGCGGCGGCTATCGACGATGCTGTTGTTTTCGATCCGCGCACCGCGCACTTGCACGTATCGGTTGACCGGCGAGTTTGGCACGCCGTTCATCACCGCTAGCGCGCTGGAGAAGCCGCTGCCGCGCAGCCCCTCCATGTAATTGCCGCGCACGGTCTGGTATTGATTGATGACGCGGATGCCGCCGGTGTAATCCTTGCCGTGCCCCATGAACACGTTGCGCTCGACCAGATTGTTGTCGCCATGGCGCAGCGTCAGGGTTCCCCGGCTGCGCAGGAACAGATTGCCCCGAAAAATATTGCCGCCCGATTTGGAGGAGATGATCTCCACCTCGCCATCGCAGCGATCGAACACGTTGTTTTCAACCAGCGTGCCGGAGGTAAACATCGAATATTTGCTGGTGCCGATCCGCAGAGTCTCGCCGCCATTCGAGCCCAGGACAGGGCGCGGCCCGAAATAATTATGGTCGATACGGTGGCCGTTCTCGCGGCTGCCTTCCTGGTCCAGACGAACCGCCAGTGTCACGCCCTTGTTGGTCTTGCCGACCAGATGATTGCGGTCGAAGCGATTGTTCCGGCCGTAAATGCCTACCCAGTAATCGGATTCATAACGGTCCGGCTTGCTGAACCCGTCGATCACCACCTGCGTGACGCGCGCATTGCGTGCCAGATCCTGCTTGTTGCGGCGGAAGGAGATAACTTCACCGCGCGGGCTGTATCCATCGCGGAACACCAGGCCGGTTACCAAAATGTGCTCGCCGCCGATCCGCAGGCTGGATTGGCCGGTCAGGAAGACCTTTCCAGCCTCTTCGGAAATCACGGTAATCGGCGCATCCTCACGCCCCTCGCCGGTGATCACCAGTTCGAAATCGCGCCATTCGCCATTGGCCAGGATGATCACATCGCCGGCCCCGATCTGCTTCAGCGCGTGGGCATATTCGTTCTGATTGCGGACGAAATAATTTTCGGCGTGAGCGGGTATGGCAACAAGCCACAACACCATCGACAACAGGCCAAGCCTTGCCAGCATCCCAATAATCCCTCTCACCTTATTATGGGGAGAGATCATAAGCGTGACGGTCAGTCTGTCAATCCTTATGGCCTAACGAATGGCAATATTTTGTAATACCAGTTTGGCCTAGCCTATTTGGCTTGGCCCAGCTTGCTACAACCCGGCCGGCCCTAGCCTAGTTTGGACGAGGCAAGGAACCGCTCGCGGCTCTGGCTCGCCTGCTGTTGCAACTCTTCGAGCGCCTTGCGCTCGGTCGCGTCCAGCATGGCGGCGATCAGGCGTTCGAAATGATCGCGCATGGCGGCGCGTGCTGCGCCAGGATCGCGAGCTTTCAGTGCGTCGAACACGGCGCGATGCTCTTCCATTCGGGAGGCGGCATCGTGGACACAGACCGATTCGTAGGTGGATTTAACCTCGGGCAGCTCTTCGCGCATGCGCCACAGGCTTTTGACCGTGTGGATGATCGCTGCGTTATTCGATGCCTCGGCGATGGTCTGGTGAAACAGCTCATCGGCCGCATTGGATTTGTCGGGATCGCGCGACCCCATATCTTCGATCAACCCTTCCAGCCGCGTGACGCTCTCATCATCGATGTGATACGCCGCCAGAGCAGCCGCTTCGGATTCGATCAGCAGCCGCGCCTCGGTCACTTCGAACGCGCTCGCCTCGGGCAGTACGGCCTGCGTTTCGGGCTGTGCTTCGCTGACATAAACGCCCGATCCGGTCTTGATTTCCAGCCGGCCCACCGCCTGCAAGGCGATCTCCGCTTCGCGAATGGTGACCCGGCTGACCCCCAGCTTTTCCGCGAGGTCGCGCTCTCCGGGCAGTCTCGTGCCCGGAGGGAATGCGCCATCGTCGATCAGCTTGGCAATCTGCTCCGCGACCGATTGGAAAAGCCTTTTTCCGCTCATCTGTTACCCCATGAAAATCTGCTGCGTGTGTTGCGCCCCGATGTCCTACCAATTTTGGCCGACTTTGCCAGTGGCCAACAAATTTAGCCCCTTGTGCCGGGGCGCAATCCATCGCGCCAACCGGCTATCAGAACTTGAACCGTACTCCGGCGAAATAGCGCGGGCCGTAGACTAACACCTGCCCCAAGTCGTCGGGCGCGCCGCGGAAATCGGTGCGTGGCTCGTTGAACAGGTTCAGACCTTCCACGGTGAAGCGCACATTATCGTTCAGCTTGAACGAGGCACGCGCTTCGAACACGCCGACATCATCGACGTAGCGGATACGTCCCGGGGTCGAGACGAATTGCTGGAAGTAATCGCTGCGATATTTGTAGACACCCTGGAAATCGAACGGTCCGATTTCGTAATAGACCTGCGCCGACAGCACATGCTCGGAAAAGCCGAACAGGTTCGCCGGAACGATCAGACCGTTGCGGGTCGTAACCGAACCGTCCGGATTGACCGTGGAAATCTCGCCCAGGCTATCGTCCTCGAATTCAAAATCGGAATCCGCATAATTGTAGCTCAGCTTGAAACCCAGCCCATCCAGCGGCGATGGCAGGTAGCTGAACCGATGCGCGGCGGTCACTTCCAGACCGTAGATCGTGTTTGTGTCGTTATTGGTATCAATCGACGTGACAAACAGATCGGTCGGCGTTCCGCCCACATCGAAGGTTTCGAAAAACCCGACCGTTTCAAACCCGCCCTGGAAGCTCTTGTAATAGGCGTTGAATGCCAGGATCGTGTCGGCATTGGGGTACCATTCCAGACCGGCATCGATGTTCCATGCCAAAAGTGGTTCGGTGGCGGGATTGCCCGTCGCCGAAACATTGTTGACGCCGGAAGCCAGTGCCTCTGCCGGAGTGGCGAAATCCTCGTCATCATTCACATTGAAGATGCGCCCGTCGCCCAGGCTCGACGGATCGGGCCGCGAGAGGGTGCGATAAGCGGCAAACCGGCCCAGCACATCGGGCTGGAATTCCGCCACCAGGTTAAAACTCGGCAGGAATTCGGTATAGGACGCATTGGTAACGCGCCGCACCAGATTGCTGCCATCTTCTTCGATCGTAAAGCCCTGCTGCCCGTCATCATCCGCATCGGTCAGCACGATCTCGAGCGCCGGGCGAAAGCCGCGTGAACGAATGGATGTGTCTACCACGCGCAAACCGATATTGCCGCGCACCGGCATATTGCCGAATTCGGTATCGTAATCTGCCTGAAGGTATGCGGCCCAGCTGCGTTCCTCGACATCGGTGTTCTGAACCGAGTCGAAATCGCCCGTCGGGTAAATCGGCACACCGTCTTCATCGAATTGCAGGCCCGAGGGATCTTCACGTTCGAGAACCCGCACGATGCACAGCGCATCGAAAGTCGCAAAAGTATTCGCAGTCCCGAGGACGTTGCCGTCCAGATCGACATTGGTGATCAACGGATTGCCGCCGGAAATCGAGGACAGGAACCCGCTTTCGGGAAACGCCGTGCGACATTCGCGGTTGGCTGTCGCCAGAGCGCCAGTGCCATCGGTATCGTTGAAATTGATCTGCTGACGGCTCGGTCCGGACGCACCAGGTACATCCTTGTAAACGAGCTGTTGATACCGCGAGCCGGCAAGGATCGAGGTGAAGAATCCGTCCATTTCATAGGCAAGATCACCGCGAACCGCCCACACGCTGTTGAAGCGATCCTGCTCCAGATCGGCACGAACGCGCGGGTCGTTGGCGAACAGGTTGTAATCGGTCACGTCGAAATTCTGCGTGACGAAGTTGAGCCCCTCGGATCCGTTCTGGAAGATCTGCACCGCGGTTTCGACCCGGTCGTCGGTGCCGTTGGTGCGGCCATCATTGGGGGTCTGGTCGCTTTCGAAGGCTTCGGGGAAGAAGGGGTTGCCGTTGGCATCGGTATTGCCTTCGATGCTTTCACCATCTTCGGTGCGGAAGCGCACTTGCACGGCTTCCTCAATCCGCTGTGTCCGCGAATAGGAGGCGTCGGCAGAGAAACTGAGGCGATCGGTAAACTGTGCCGCGACGGAGAGCCCGCCGCCGTAATATTCCTCGTCCCGCTCGAGATATTCGCTGACCGCTTCGATGCGTTGCTCATTGGTGAACTGACGCAGCGCTCCGGTCTCGGTAAAAATCAGCGGCAAATCGATCCGATTGGGGTCGCCCGGCCCGTCAATCCGGCGTCCTTCCGCAAAGTTCAGATCGCTGCGCTGTTCGCGGAACAGACGCTTGGAATATTGAAAGTCGGCGTTGATATCGACATCCGGCGTGGGCTGATACTGCACCGCCGCGAAGAACGAATCGCGCTCATCCTCGGTAATGTTCTGCCGGAAGGCATAGCTGTTGCGCGCGATGACGAAGGGCAGATCGACGCTGCCATCGCGCAGGCCGTTGACGGTCGAACCGCTGGTATCGCAATTGCCATCGTCGAACACGCCGTCGCTGGTGGTCGTTGGATCGAGCACGCACGCGCGGATCGTGTTGGAAACGCGCACTTCCTGTTCCGGATTGGTGGTGTTGTTGCGTGAATAGCCAAGCGAGATACCGAATTCGCCGTCGCCAAGATCGAACTGATCGACATAGCTGACCGTGCCGCGATAACCGAACTTCTGGAACCGCTGGTCGGAATCGATATCCAGATTGTCCGGATTGACGTTGAGCTTGAATTGGCCCTGGACCCGGCGCTTGCCGTAATCGATCGGGCGCACCGTTTCGAGCACGATCTGTCCGGCCACACCGCCTTCGATATAGCTGGCAGCCTGCGTCTTGTAGATCCCGACCTTGTTGAACAGTTCCGAAGGGAACTGGCTGAAATTGACCGAGCGATCGCCGCTGCCATTGGAAGCGACGCGGCCATTGATCACGGTCGAGCCCAGGAACGGCCCGAGGCCGCGAATGGATATCTCGGTCGCACCGCCTTGTTCGCGGTGGGAACCGGCGCCGGTCAGCGTCTCCAAGGCCTCGCCGATGGAGAGCGCCGGAATATCGCCGATTTCCTCCGCCGAGATGGCATCGAAAACTTCGATCGAATTGCGCTTCGATTCGATCGAGCCCTGGATCGTCTCGCGAATGCCGGTGACGACAATTGCGCCATCGGCAGGCTGGTTGTCATTCTGAACCGCAGCCGGCTCCGCTGCATCGTTAGCCGGATCGGCATCCTGAAAACCGACGCCCGATTGCTGCGCCAAGGCAGGGCTGGCGATCATCGCCGTGCCACCCAAAAGGGCCGCCATCAGCCCCATTTTGCGTGAAACAGAACCTGTTGTGCTTACCGTGTCGGTCATGACCGCGCCCTCTCCCAAAAAGCTATATGACGCGATGGTTACGCTTCGATACCGCTTTGTCAACCTATGGCGTATTCCGGTTGCAACATTTCTGTCCTACCAGTTTCCGAATGCCTGTGCCGTAACGCAAAAAAGGGCGACGACTGCGAGCCCCCACCCGCAATCGCCGCCCCATTTGCCTGGCCGCCCACCCTTCGCATGATGGGTCGCGGCCAAGCGGAGTGAATGATCGTGTCAGAACTTCACGGTGGCACCGAAGGTGATCCGGCGATCCGGCAAGCCCTGGAAGCACAGCAGCGCGTCTTCATTGACGCAGAACTGATTGATCTTGGACTTGGTCAGATTGACGCCCTCGACGCCGACATTGAGATTATCGGTCACCTCATAAACGACGCTGGCGTTCAGCTGCCCGCGCGCTTCGGTTACGACAGGGTAGCCCAGCGTGGAGTTGAGCGAGGCTCCGCCCGCCGTATCGAGCGTGCGGAAGCTGTCGCGCCAGGTGTAGCGAGCGCGTGCCGACAAGCCATATTTCTCGTAATACAGCGTCGCATTAAATGCGTGCTGGGAGAAATCGAGCAGGCCCTGCACCCGCGTTACCGGCAGGGTCAGGTTCGGATTGATTGCCTGGAAAATCTGGCCGCCGCGGGTCGAATTGCTTTGCGTCGCCTCGCCCCCACCGAAATCCTGATAGGTGTAGTTTGCAATCACACCGAAGCCCGATGCGAAACCCAGCGTGTCTTCGAATTGCGAGAGATCATACTGGAAAGCAACTTCCACACCCGTCTGCGTGGTATCGCCTGTGTCGTTCACGATGGTCTGCAGCGGTACGCACAGACCGTTGCCGATGACCGGCGACAGTACGTTCCGGTCGGGCACCGGATTGAAGACCCCGCCCCCTTCGCATGGCGGCGTGATGTCGCGGAACCCGTTGGCATCCAGCGCCACGTCCTCCACCTGGGTGACGAACAGATTGGTGCGCTTCTTGTGGAAGACACCCACGCTGATCAGCGACGCCGGGGCGAAATAGTAGGCCAGCGAAGCGTCGTAGGATTGAACGGTTTCCGGTGCGAGGTTCGGATTACCCTGGCTGACCGCATTGTTCGGGCCGGTCGGGAAGCTGACCGACAGCGACAGATCATCGAAGTCGGGACGATTGATATCCTCGGTATAGCTGGCGCGGAACACCAGATCATCCGTGAAATCGGCGATCACGTTCACACGGGGCAACCACTCCTGGTAGTTGCCGCCTGAAGTAATTGGCGAAACAACACCGTTCGCGACCGCGTTTCCGCGCGAATCGATATCCGTGCTGACCCAGCGCAAACCGGCATTGCCGCGCAGGATACCGGCTGCAAAATTGAGCTGGCCGTATACGGAGTGGGTCGTTTCCTCGACATCGAACGAAGCGGACAGATTGCCCGTTGCGTTGGGATCGAGATCGCGCAGCAGACGATCGCCATTGGCAACGCGCTCCATCCCGACCGGCGTGGTATCCAACGCAGCCTGCAGCTGAGCAAACACTTCATCGCGCTGCGAAAATGCGCGATCGGGATCGACCAGCAGGAAGTTACGGAAGGCCAGGTCCCGGCCATCGAAGCTACCGAAATTATCCGGTCCGGGGACCAGCAGATCGGCAAACAACGAACCGCTCGGGCTGCGATTGATCGCGCCTGTGCCGAAGGTGGAGCGCACCTGCTGGAACTCGGTCGAGGAATTGTTGAAACGGTAGCCCGCATCGAACGAGGTGATGAAGCCGGTTATGTCCTCAAGATCGAGCGATCCGTCGAGACGGAAGGCATCTTCCTTGTTCTGGGTCCGATTGTTGCTGTTCGTCACCGCATCGAGAACCGTGTTGTTCGGATCGAGCAGATCGGCAACCGTCGGCGCAAATGGCGAGTCGAAGTTCACGCCGAATGTGAGCGCGCCATCCGACAGGTCGTAACGGAACGGCACGCTGTTATCGTTGCTGCTGCCGTCCAGCGGCGTAAGCGGGTTGGGGTTGATGAAATTCAGCGTGGTGCTGAGGTTCGGGTTCGTAGTGTCCGACCGTGTTGTCGATGCTTCGACCCGGCCGGTGAAACGGCCCGTTTCGAATTCGGTGCCCAGACGGAAAATCTGGCTGTCGGTAACGCGCGCGCCGGTATCGCTGGAAAAGCGCAGATTGGGATCATCATCATCACGCGCCAGATTGGGTTCGATCTGACCCACCAGCGCAGCTTGAATGCTGCCCAGAGCGGTGCCGTCGATCGTACCGAAATCGACCGTCTCGAACGTGCCGGGCACGTTGTTGAACCGCAGCGAGCTGACGCCCGAACCTTGGACGCGCGAGGAATCCTGGCGGCGCTCCTGCTCGTTGACGAAGGCATCGAAATAGACCTTCACATCGCTTGCCGGCGCCCATTCGACCGAGCCGGCGAAGTTGATGGTTTCGAATTCGAAATTCTCAAGCTCCTGGTTGAGGAACTGAATGCCCAGAAACGGGAAGTCCGGCCCCGGCGCACCGCTGGCCGTTACCGCCTGGCCGGGCAGGATCACCGTATCGCGGTCCACACGCGGGCGGAATGACGTGGCTTCCTGCTCGGCATAGCTGCCTGCCAGGACCACGCCGATTTCGCCGATACCGGTCGCCCACACATCGCCGAAACTGGCGGAAAAACGCGGCGTTACCGAATCGGAAAGTTCGCTATATTCACCTTGCGCGCGCAGCGTCAGCAGGCTTTCGCGCAGATCGAGCGGGCGGATCGTGCGAAGATTGATCGTTCCGCCGACCGAGCCTTCGATCGTCTTGGCGGTTGGAGCCTTGGTCACTTCGACCGAAGCGATAATGGCGGCGTTCACATCTTCGAAATTGATGCCGCCCCGCCCGGTGCCCGAGCCCACGGTGGACACGCCGTTGATCTCTGTCCGGTTATCGTTGGTACCGCGGATCTGTACCCCGGTGCCGACACCGGCCGTACGCGTGATCTGAACGCCGGTAATGTTCTCGAGAACCTCGGCGAGGTTTTGGTCGGGCAGCTTGCCGATGTCTTCGGCCTGGATGACTTCGATCAGGCTGTCGGCATTGCGCTGTTCTGCCAGCGCGCTTTGCAGCGAGCTGCGAATACCGGTCACGACGATAACTTCGCCATCTTCGACGTTGACGAATTCGTCATCGACGATCTCATCGACAACGCCCGAATCCTCTTCGATCGGCGCTTGCGAATCCTGCGCAAAGGCTGCGCCAGGCAAAGCGATCGCTGCGAGCGCGCTTCCCGCTAAAAGCTTTGCAAACAAGTCAGTACCAACCGCGCGCCGCGGCGCACCCCGTGTGAATTTAGACATTTCCCTCTCCCAAAGAGTTTTTATTTATGCTGCTGCCATAGTTGGTAGGCAATTTATGTCAACCTTATGTGCATACCTTGATATGTTTTGTATAATACCAATTGGTATTAACGTTACGGAATGCGAGGGGCCGGCTTGGAGAGTGTTGCCCAAAAAATTGCGGCGTCAGGCCATGCATTGCTCCGACCGATGGCACATTCTGGTCCGGTCGCGCGAAATCGCCCATTTGACGGCAGCTGCAAGATGTTTGTCCGAGCCGATATGTCTTTGGCAGAGGCGGAGCTTTATCAAACGCCGGTTTGATTCTACCGAGGCAAATGAAACGGGTGGCACAGGGGTTTATCATTACCGATCATTGGCGAGTTGGGCTGTTACGTTCGGGCTGGGCATTGGCGCTGGCTGGCGGGCTTGGTGCCTGCGCGCACAATTCGATCGATGCTGGCAATATTGAAGCGGCGCCCAGCGTTCCGGCCGAATATTCCGTCCCTGCCCCGCCGCTATCCACCGATGTCGCACGATATTGGCTGATGCTTGACGATCCGCTGCTGAGCGAGTTCGTGGGCCAGGCGATCGCGCAAAATCTGGAGATCGAGCAGGCCGCCGCGCGGCTCGCCCAGGCACGGGCTTCGCTACGCGGGGTGCGGGCAGGTTATCTGCCCAGCGTCAGCGGCAATGCGGGCGTGGCGCGCGATATTGGCGATTTGGCGCAGGACGATTTCAACCTGTCGCTGGGTGCCGATGTGAATTGGCAGGTCGATCTGTTCGGGCGGATTTCGAACGATGTCGCGGCCAGCCGGGCGGAGTTGTTCGCCTCGGGATATTCGCTCGCCGATGTGCAGCGGCTGATCGTGGGGACGGTGGCGCAGTCGGTCATTCAGGCCCGCTCCAGCGCGGTCCAGCTTGCGATTGCGCGCGACACGCTGGTCAATCAGGACGAGAATTTGCAAATCGCGCTGTGGCGGCGGCAAGCGGGGCTGGTTTCCAGCCTCGATGTCGAGCAGGCGCGGGTCCAGCGCGCACAAACCGCGGCCAGCATCCCCGCGCTGGAAAGCGACCTTGCCGCTACCGCCAACGCTATTTCGACCTTGATCGGGGAAGAACCGGGCCGGGCGCGCGCCGCGTTGCAGCAAGCCGCCATCATTCCCCGGCCGCCGGCTTCCGTTGGCCTCGGCGCGCCCGCCGAACTGCTGCGCCGCCGACCCGATATACGCAGCGCTGAGGCGCGGCTGGTTGCCGATAGCGCACGGATCGAGATTGCCCGGGCGCAGTTGCTTCCCTTGCTCCGCATTACCGGAAATATCGGCACCGGCGCGACGAGCTTCGGCAGCCTGTTCGACCTCGTCACCGGCAATCTGTTCGCGGGGATCAGCCAGTTGATCTTCGATGGCGGGCGCACTCGCAGCCAGATCGGTATCGCCGAGGCCGCCGCGCGGGGGTCGCTTGCTGACTGGCGGCTATCGGTCCTGCGCGCATTGGAGGAAGTCGAGACCGCTGCAATCGATCTCGGCGCATCGCGGGAGCGGGTAGTCCTGCTAACCACTGCGCGCGAAGCGGCGGAGAATGCCGCGATTCTGGCGCGCAGCCAATATCAGGCTGGACTGATCGATTTCCAGACGCTGCTTTCCGCCGAAAACCAGCTGCTATCGGCGCGCAACTCGCTGGCTGTGTCGGAAGCGGCGCGCGCCAGTTCCTTCGTCCGCCTGACGCAGGCGCTGGGCGGCGGGTGGGATGTGAGCCGCACCGAATTTCTGATCGACCCGCCCGAAATTATCCCGACTTCCGATGAAAGGGACGGTCAATGAGCGACGATAGCGCGCAAGACACCCCCAGCGTGGACGAATTCCTGGGCGAGAAGGAGCGGCCCTGGTGGCGGCGCAAGCTGAAGTGGATCATCGCCGGGGTCGCGCTGCTGCTGATCGTTCTGGCAATATCGCGCTGTTCGACCGGGGATGAGGGGCCGGAATATATCACCGAGGAGGTTCAGCGGGAGTCGCTCGACCTGACCGTGACCGCCACCGGCAATTTGCGCCCGACCAACCAGGTCGAGGTCGGCTCCGAAGTGTCCGGCCGGATCGACGATATTCGGGTGGATGTGAACGATCAGGTCACGCGCGGGCAGATCCTGGCGATCATCAATACCGAGATTATCGACGACCAGATCGCCCAGTCCCGCGCCAATCTCAACGCCGCGCGCGCCAGCGTGGCGCAGGCCGCCGCCGGGCTGGACGTGAACACTGCCCAGCTGGCCCGCTTGCGCGAAGTTTACCGGCTCTCGGATGGCAAGGTGCCCAGCCAGACGGAGCTCGAGCAGGCCGAAGCCGCCGTGGCGCGCGACCGTGCGGCGGTGGCTGCAGCGCGCGCCAATGTTCGAGCGGCGCAGGCTACGCTGTCTTCCTCCACAACCCAACGCAACCGCGCAGTGATCCGCAGCCCGGTATCGGGCGTCGTGTTGGCCCGGCGGGTGGAGCCGGGACAGACCGTGGCCGCCAGCTTCAACACTCCGACCTTGTTCGTGCTGGCCGAAAACCTGTCCGCGATGCAACTTCGGATCGAAGTGGACGAGGCCGATGTGGGCCAGGTGCAAGCGGGGCAGGAAGCCAGCTTCGTGGTCGATGCCTATCCCGGCCGACGCTTCCCCGCGCGGGTGGAGCGAGTCGATCTGGGATCGAGCAACACCGCCAGCGAGAGTAGCGCCGCTGCGCAGACGGGCAGCTCGGTAATCAGTTATGAGGCGCGGCTTTCGGTGTCCAATCCCGACGGTGTGCTGCGCCCCGGCATGACCGCCACCGCCACAGTCGCTACGGCCAGCACCGGGCCGCAATTGCTCGTTCCCAATGGCGCGCTGCGGTTCGAACCCGATGCCGAGGTTGAAGAAGAGGGCGGCGTGCTCAATCCGCAGATCGGGCTGGAGCGAAGCGAGCAGCGCGCCAGCATCGGCATCGGCAGCCGCCAGACGGTGCAAGTGCTGCAGGAAGACGGATCGCTGGAGGCCGTGCAGGTCATCACCGGGCAAAGCGACGGACGGATGACCGTGGTTCGCTCCGACAAGCTAAAAGCCGGCATGGACGTCGTCACCGGCGTGAAGGCCGCCAGCGAGTGACACACGCGCCGCTCATCGAACTGGAAGGCATTACCAAGACCTTCGGCACGGGAACCGCTGCCTTCCAGGCGCTCAAGGGCGTGGACATGACGGTGGAGCGCGGCGATTTCGTGGCGGTAATGGGGCCGAGCGGATCGGGCAAATCCACCACCATGAACATATTGGGCTGCCTGGATGTGCCGACCAGCGGCATCTTCCGGTTCAAGGGTGTCGAGGTGCAGGCGCTTACCCGCGACCAGCGCAGCCTGCTTCGGCGCAGATATCTCGGTTTCGTTTTCCAGGGTTTCAACCTGCTGTCGCGCACCAGCGCGCTCGAAAATGTCGAACTGCCACTGCTATATCGCGGGGAAAGCAAGGCGAAGCGCCGCGAAGCCGGCCTGAAAGCGCTCGACCTGGTGGGTCTCGTTCCGTGGGCAGACCATTCTCCGGCGGAGCTTTCGGGCGGCCAGCAGCAGCGCGTCGCCATCGCCCGCGCGCTGGTGACGGAGCCCGACGTGGTGCTGGCGGACGAGCCGACCGGCAATCTCGATTCAGAACGTTCGGTCGAAATCATGGAATTGCTCACCGAACTCAACCGGACGGGCATCACCATATTGATGGTGACGCATGAGGAAGAGATGGCCAGCTTCGCCCGCACCATCGTGCGGTTTCGCGACGGGATCGTGGAAAGCGTGGAACGCGGACGGCTGGGGCGGCCGGATGCCCGCAGCGCCGCGGAGGTGCCCGCCTGATGCTCGGTATCATGGGCGCCACGCTGGTTCTCAGCCTGCGCGAGATCATGCGGCACAAGTTGCGCAGTTTCCTGACCACTTTGGGGATCATCATCGGCGTTGCGGCGGTGATCACGATGGTCACACTGGGCCGCGGGGTCACGGCGAGCATACAGGAGGAAATCTCCTCGCTTGGCTCCAACGTCTATATCATCTTCCCCATCCGCACCGATCGCGGGCCGCCCCGTCCCTTCGACGAGGCGGATGTGGAGGCGGTGGAGCGGCAGATCGCCGGGGTGGAGGTGGCCGCCGGGGTCGCCTCTGCCAGCGCAACCGCCTTTCACAACGGCCAGAACTGGACGACCAGCGTGGAGGGCGTCTCCAACGATTTCCTGACCGCACAATCGATCGCGGTGACCGATGGGCGCTCCTTCACGGCAGCGGAAGAATCCTCCGGCCAGAATGTCTGCCTGATCGGCCCCAAAGTGCGCGAGGCGATCTTCGTGCCCGATACCAGCCCGCTGGGCGAAACCATGCGGCTGGACGGCGTATCATGCACCGTAGTCGGCGTGCTTGAGGAACGCGGCCAGGGCGGCGGCGGCGCGGATGACGACAATACGGTGATGATGCCGCTGAAAACCGTCCAGCGCCGCTTTACCGGCAGTGACGATATCCAGTATTTCGTGGTCAAATATTCCGCTTCCTATTCCAGCGCGGCGATCCAGAAATCGCTGATCGACCTATTGCGAGAGCGGCGCCTGCTGCAGGACGGGGCGGATAACGACTTCAACATCATCGACACTGCGCAGGTAAACCAGGCGCTGGGCGCGGCGACCGGCGCGCTGACCGCGATGGTGGCGGTGATCGCCGGGATCAGCCTGCTGGTCGGCGGCATCGGAATCATGAACATCATGCTGGTTTCGGTGACCGAGCGGACCCGCGAAATCGGCATTCGCCTGGCGATCGGCGCGCTGGCGAAGGAGGTTCAGCTGCAATTCCTGACCGAGGCCGTGGTGCTGTGCGCGCTGGGCGGATTGATCGGAATTGCGCTGGCATTCGGCTTGTCGGTCTCGCTCGCCGGGTTGATCGAAGTGCCTTTCGTTTTCGATCCGGCGATCAATATTCTCAGCTTCCTGTTCTCCGCCTTGATGGGGATTGTGTTCGGATATTACCCCGCTCGCCGCGCGGCCAGGCTGGACCCGATCGACGCTTTGCGCCACGAATAGGCGCGTGACCGCCAAGCTGTTCTGCCTGCATTCCGATGAAGCCAGCCTCGTATTCGAACAGGATGCGAAGGGCCGCATCGTGTGGCGCCATTGCGGCGCGCGGGTGGAGCCGAAGGGCTTGCCGCCGCTCGCAGATATTCGCGGCCCGGCAACCTATTCGCTGGACGAGGATGTTCCGCCGGCTATCGCGCCGCCCGCCGGGCTCGGCTGGTTCGGCCCGCCCGCATTGGCTGCGCGCGGGCCGAATGGGCGGGCGCTCCATTTCTCCCCCAGAGAGAGCGAGGCCGAGCAGGCCGACGATACGGTCATTTTCACCAGCCGCGATCCGCAGAACGGGCTGGAACACCGGCTGACGATAACGACGCTTGCTGGCGGAGCGTTCAAGTTCGCCGCCACTGTTACCAATCAGGGCGCGCAGCCGGTAATGCTGGACCGGCTAGCCAGCGCGCTCCTGCTGGTCCGCTCTCCCGGTGGCAACATCATCTCGTGGCGCGGGCGGCACAATGCGGAGCTCGCCCCATGCCGAGAGCCGCTGCCTCAGCATCGCTGGGAGCGGGTTACGCGCGGCGGTATCTCCGGCCATGGCGGCCCGCCGGGCGCCTATATTGTGTCCGCCGGAGCTACGCATGATACCGGGCTGGTCCATGCATTGCAGCTGGCATGGTCGGGCGACAGCGCGGTTGCGGTGGAGCGCGATGCGGAAGGCTACCACCACCTCTCTGCCGAGGTGTGCCTGCAAGCTGGCGAGGTTACGCTCGCCCCGGCAGAAAGCTTTGCCGCGCCCGAAGCCTTGCTGGCGATCTCCACCAATGGCCGCAATGGCGCGATGCAGCAGCACCACGCGGCGATCCGTGCGATGATCGGCTGGCCCGGGGGCGCAATGACCCCGCGGCCGGTCCATCTGAACAGCTGGGAAGCGGTCTATTTCGATCACGACGCGGCGCGGATAGAGCGCCTGGCCAACGCCGGGGCGGCAATCGGGGCGGAGCGTTTCGTGCTCGACGATGGCTGGTTCAAAGGCCGCCGCCATGACCGCGCAGGCCTGGGCGACTGGACGCCCGATCCGGCGAATTACCCCGATGGTCTCGCCCCCCTCGCCCGCCAGATTGACGAACTCGGGGTGCAATTCGGCCTGTGGGTTGAGCCGGAGATGGTCAATCCCGACAGCGACCTATATCGTGCTCACCCCGATTGGGTGCTCGCCGCCGAAGGGTTTGATCGCGCAACCGCCAGAGGGCAGCTGGTGCTCGATATGCGGCGACAGGATGTGCGGGATTATCTGTTCGGCACGCTGGACAGCATATTGCGCAGCGCGCCGATTGCGTATCTTAAATGGGATCACAATCGCCACCACGCGCCTTCCGGGGGAGCGGCGCAGGTGGCCGGCGCCTATGCCTTGCTATCCCGGCTGAGACAGGCCCATCCGCAGGTCGAAATCGAAAGCTGCGCAGGTGGCGGGGGACGCAGCGATGCGGGCATGGCGGCCCATGTCCATCGCTTCTGGACGAGCGATAATTTGGACGCCGTCGCTCGGGTAGGAATGCAGCGCGGCTTCCTCGCCTTCCTGCCGCCCGAAATGATGGGCAGCCATGTCGGGGCCAGCCCCGCCCACGCTACGGGCCGCAGCCAATCGCTCGCCTTCCGCGCCGCCATCGCCTGCATGGGACATTTCGGGATAGAGCTGGATCCGGAAACACTGCCTGACAGCGAGCGGGTAGAATTGGCGGACTGGATCGCCTTCTACAAACAATGGCGACATTTGCTGCATGGCTGCGCCGTCCATCTGGGCGAAGGGACCGACGGGATCGTTTGGCAAGCGCATGGCGGGCCGGATGAATGGCTGTTGTTCGCGGTTCGCACCACCCCCGCGCAAGACCGCTTGCCGCAAAGTTTGCCGCTGAGGTTTCTCGGCACCGCGCATGACTGGCGCGTCAGCCTGCTGCGGCTGGCGGAGCATTCCCCGCCGCCCGGCCTACCCCAATCCCGGATTACCGCGCAGATGCAGGCCGGCGGCGTGAGTTATTCGGGCGATTGGCTATCTGCCGTGGGCTTGCCACTACCGGCACAACATGCCGAGAGCGTGGCGATCTATCGTCTGAGTTCAGATACGACGCTGTAAAATTACCGAGACAGGCCCGGCTATGGTTGTTTCATGCTGGCTAGATCTTCGCAGAACCGCTGCGTCCAATTGTGCACATCATCATCGCGGACCGTGCCGATCATAGCTTCATAGCGGCGCTTGCGCTCCGCCTGAGGCATGTTCAGCGCGGTCTCGATGGCGTGGCTGACATCGTCCGGGCTGTGCGGGTTGACCAGCACCGCATCTGGCATCTGGGCAGCGGCACCGGCAAATTGGGACAGGATCAGCACGCCGGGATCCTCCGGGTCCTGCGCCGCGACATATTCCTTGGCGACGAGGTTCATGCCGTCGCGCAGCGGGGTTACCAGGCCGATCTTCGATGCGCGGAAAAAGCCGAACAGTTCGGCATGGCTATAGCCACGATTGACGTAGCGGATCGGGACACGGTCGACCTCGCTTCGCGCACCGTTGATCTGGCCCGTCTTCTGTTCGAGCAGCGCGCGTATGTCTTGATAGCTGCCCACATCTTCGCGGCTGGGCGGGGCGATCTGGATATAAACGAGGTCGCGCGCATGGCCGGGGTGCTGATCGAAAAAGCGTCCGATACCATCGATCCGTTCCGGCAGGCCCTTCGAATAGTCCAGCCGGTCCACCCCGATCATTGCGGTGCGATGGCGCGTGGAGGAGATCAGGCGCTGCTCCGCCTGCCGCGCCTCGCCCGTATCTCCCTGTGCCTGAAAGTTCTGCCAGTCGATCCCGATGGGATAGGCCTTCGCGGTCGCGGTCTTGCCTTCGAAACTCACGGCACCTGTGGCTTCGTCCACCTGTGCACCCAGTTCCTTGCGGCAATAATGGAGAAAACTTTCCAGCCATTCATCGGTCTGGAATCCGATCAGATCGTAATCCAGCATCGTCCTGACCAACCGTTCGTGGAACGGCAGCGATACGAACAGGCGTGTTGGCGGCCAAGGGATATGGAGGAAAAAGCCGATGCGGTTCTTCAGCCCGCGCGAGCGTAGCCGTTCACCCAATGGCAGCAGGTGATAGTCATGCACCCAGACCAGATCGTCATCCTCGATCAGCGGAGTGACGCATTCGGCGAACCGTTCATTGACGCGTTCGTAGCTCTTGGCGGTTTCGCGCTCATACTCGGTCAGGTCGAGCCGGTAATGAAATAGCGGCCAGAGCGTGGAGTTGGCGTAACCATTGTAATATTCGTCGATATCGCGAGTGGAGAGGTCGATCGTCGCCGTCGTAACCCCGTCGCTGCGCTGCATGTTGATATTGCCGGTGCGATCTTCGCTTTCCTGCCCGGACCAGCCGAACCAGATCCCGCCGCGCTCTTTCAACGCGGAATTGAGCGCGCCGGCCAGCCCGCCTTGCGCCCCGGCAGCGCCCCGCGCCTTGGGCACGGCCACCCGGTTCGAAATGACAACTAGGCGTCCTATCTGATTTCACTCCATGGTTTGGACAGCAATCCAGCGCAATTGATTACCCCTACCAGCGAGTAGGTCTGCGGGAAGTTCCCCCACAATTCACCGGTTTCGTAATCGAGATCTTCGCTGAGTAGCCCCGAGCGCGTCGTATGGCTCAGCATGGTGCGGAACAGCCCCCGCGCCTCCTCGTCACGGCCGGCCAGGTGGAGTGCTTCGATCAGCCAGAAGGTACATACGTTGAAGGCCGTTTCAGGCGCGCCGAAATCATCCTCCGCCGCATAGCGCAACATGTGATCGCCCCGGCGCAAATGTTTTTCCACCGCAGCAAAGGTTTGCTGGAACCGCTTATTGTCCGGTGACAGGAAGCGCAGTTCGACCATCTGCAACAGGCTGGCATCGAGATAATCGCTTTCGAAGCTGGCACCGTAATGGCCGCCCTCGCCGTTCTCTTTCCACGCTTCGGCTTCGATCGTCGCGCGAATCGTATCGGCGCGTTCGCGCCAGATCGCCGCACGATCATCCTTGCCCAGCCATTCGGCAGTGTTGGCAAGGCGGTCGCAGGCGGCCCAGCTCATTACCGCAGAGTAGGTATGCACTTCTTGCCGGGTGCGAAATTCCCACAGGCCGGCATCGGGCTGATCGTGCATCCGCCATGCCATTTCGCCGACTTCCTCCAGGCTCTGGAAATCGTGATCGTCGGCAATCCTCAGCAGGCGGTGATCGATGAAACCCTGCACCGTGGGCAACACGATCTGACCGTAGCAATCGTGCTGGATTTGCTTGTAGGCGGCATTGCCCTTCCGCACCGGACCCATGCCGCGATATCCTGCGAGATGGGCGGCGGTGGTCTCGTCCAGTTCGCTTTCCCCCATTACCGAATAGAGCGGCTGTATCTGTCCGCCCTTGGCCGAATCGACGATATTGCGCAGATAAGCGAGGTACTTCTCCAGCACGTCGAGCGCGCCGAGCCGGTTGAGCGCCTGCACGGTGTAATAGGAATCCCTGATCCAGCAGTAGCGGTAATCCCAATTACGCTGCGAATGCGGCGCCTCGGGGATCGATGTCGTCAGCGCCGCGACGATGGCGCCAGTTTCCTCGTGCTGGCAAAGCTTGAGCGTTATCGCACAGCGGATCACCTCGTCCTGCCATTCGAACGGAGTTGCCAGCCCCCTGACCCATTGCTGCCAATATTTACGCGTCGATTGCTCCATCCGGCGGATCTCCTCGCGCAGATTGCCGACGAAGGGCTCGTCCGGGCCGAGGAAGAAATGGATGTCTTCCTCCACGCGGAACGTGCGTTGCTCCAGGATGTAACCGATCGGCGCATCGGTGGAGAGGCGCAGCGCCTGTGGCCCGACCAGATAGCGGATATGGTTCGTGCCGTGGGTCGTTTCCGCCAGCTGTTCGCCCCAGTTTTTCATGGGCCGCAAGACAGCCCTGATCCTCGGATTGCCGGCGATGGGGCGAACGATCCGGCAAAATGCGACCGGGCGATACATCCGCCCTTTGCGTTCATATCTCGGCGCGAAATCGAGCACTTCGACCGCGCTGCCATCCTCCGCTTCCAGCCGCGTCAGCAGGATCGGCGTGTTGCGGATGTAGCTCTGCGAGGAGCTTATCTGCCCTTCCAGTTCGAACCGCCAAACACCGGAATCCTGACGGTCGCCATTCAGCAACGCGCAGAACACCGGATCGCCATCGACACGTGGCACACATCCCCAGACGAGGCCGCCTTCGGGATCGATCAGCCCCGAAACCTGGCAATTGCCTATGGGCCATAGTTCAAGTGCAGACTTCATAGATCGAGCCACGCGTAAACATCCTCCACAGCGTCAAGGCGATAGCGAGCCACCGTCGGCGCACGCTCGCCTACCTGAATACCAAACCCGCCCAGCCGGCTGCATGCCGCAAAGCCGTCCTCGTCGGTCACATCATCTCCGATAAATACGGGAGTTCGTCCGGCGAAGGCCGCATTCGTCATCAGCAATTCAACGGCACCTCCCTTATCCGCGCCCGGTGTGACGAGTTCTACCACGCATTTCCCGGCCTTGAGCTCGAGGCCGTTATCGGCGGCGAGCTGATCCGCAAATTTCCGGGTGGCCTCCGCCAGTTCGGGCTTTGCGCGGAAGTGCAATGCCGCTCCGTGGGCCTTGCGTTCGTGGAGCAAATCGTGGCTCTGCGCGAAAGCCTGGATTTCGCGGTCGACCTTTTCGGGAAAGGGGTCGGGTGCCCGCAATTCACTCCCATCAGGTGCGATAACATGCCCGCCATGGGACCCGGCCACGTGAAGTTCCAACTGCCCCAGAAATTCGCAGAGGTTATGGGTACTGCGCCCGGAGACGAGAGCCAAAGCTCCGCCCATCTGCTGCGCGAGCGCTTCCAACCGGGCAGCGAGTGCTTCCGGCACTTCGATGCGATCCGGCCCGCTTGCAATATTTACCAAAGTGCCGTCGAAGTCGAGGTGGAGCGCGATGCCGCGCCCTTCCTGCAAAGTTGCCAGCGGCGGCGGAGCCTGAAGGTCCAAACGAGCTTCCATTCGCTCAGGCATAAACCCCGCCGGGCCCGCGTCAAACCTCATTTCGCAGTTGCAGCAATTTATTGCAGCGAATTCGACCGGTCCTCCGCTAGGCTACAGGGCGCTGCGTCGAAATCCTGCTTTTGGGGGCTCTCTTTCGGACCGTGATGTGGGCCGCCTCGCAATCCCGGCTATAGCGGAAAAACATCGCACGAAACAGTCAGGATTAGTTTGGACCGGTACAAAATCGGCCCGCAAGGGAAAGGCCGGTGGCGGAGAGGGTGGGATTCGAACCCACGGTACCCAGAAGGCACAACAGTTTTCGAGACTGCCCCGTTCGACCACTCCGGCACCTCTCCGCATGATAGGTGTGGCGGGCGATCGAAGCGCCCTGTGGCCCGTTTGGGAGCGCGGCGGTTAGCCGAGTCGTCTGCGCTTGCCAAGTCCCTTTCCGGTCCCTTCCCGGCGTCGCTCGGGTGGCAAATCGGGGGAGGCGCATGGCGGTTGGCTTGTGCCGAACGCCACAGCGCCTATATTCAGCACCAGTCGATGGAAACTTCGGAATTCTTCTCGCCCCAGGCAGGCCGTATGATCACCGCCCCGCGCAATGTCAGCGCGCGGTTCGGCGTGGGCGATGTGGTGCGCCACAAGATGTTCGATTTTCGCGGCGTGATCTTCGATATCGACCCGGTCTTCGCCAATAGCGAGGAATGGTACGAGAGTATTCCCAAGGATATCCGCCCGCATCGCGACCAGCCCTATTACCATTTGCTGGCCGAGAATGACGACAATTCCTACACCGCCTATGTCAGCCAGCAGAACCTGCTGCCCGATGCGCAGGGTGGGCCGGTCGATCATCCCAATGTCGAGGAATTGTTCGGCGAATTTGCCGAAGGCCGCTATCGGATGAAGGGCCAGCTGACGCATTGAGCCTGGCCGCTCCTGGCTCGGCTTTTCAAGATTTCAGCTTTTCAGCTTCCACCCCGATTTCAGCACCGCATAGACCAGCAGCGCCAGCGCGAGGTTGAACACGCCCAACCCGATTGCGGCGTAGACCACCGCGCCCGCGCCCTCGCCAATGTCGCTCTGGCCGAGGAAGCCATAGCGGAAGCCCGAGATCACGTAGAAAAACGGATTGAGGCGGCTGATCGTCTCGAACGCGCCTGCCAGCCGGTCGATAGTGTAGAAGGTGCCCGAAAGCAGAGCGAGCGGGGCCACGATCAGCGTGGAGATCGCGGCGTTGTGGTCGAATTTTTCCGCCCAGATGCTGGTCAGCAGGCCGAACAGGCTGAGCATCGTCGCCCCCATCAGGCCGAACCACACGATCGCCCAAGGTTCGGCCAGATGTAGCTGCGCGCCGGGATAGAGCACGATCGCCAGCGCCAGCGCGCCGCCGACCATGATGCCGCGCGTAATCGCCGCAGCGGTGATGCCGATCATCAACTCGCCGACCGACAGCGGGGGCATCAGCAAATCGATGATCGTGCCCTGAATCTTGCCCGCCAGCAGGCTGAAGCTGGAATTGGCAAAGGCGTTCTGCATCATCGCCATCATGATCAGCCCGGGCGCGAGAAAATCGCTGAACCCAACGCCCAATACGGTGCGATCCCCGCGCCCCAGCGCGACATCGAATATGATCAGGAACAGGATCGTGCTGACCGCCGGACCCCAGATCGTCTGCGTCTGGACCTTGAGAAACCGGCGAACCTCCTTAATATAGAGGCTCCACAACCCGATGCGGTTGATCCCGGTGAAAACCGGCTCGCCCTTGGGCGGGAAAGTTGCTTCCGAAGCGTTCGATTCTTCCCCCACCAGGGTGGGTCCGGCGTTCGGAGTGTGTGCTTGATCGGCCATGTCGAGGCGACTACGGGGATGCATGAATTGTGGCAACCACCCGTAGATTACCGATCACTCCATCCGGCGCTGCGCCGGATGACAGAACTGGATTTTGAATGGCCTGGACCGACGAACGGATCGCAACGCTCAAGACAATGTGGGAAGGCGGCTCTACCGCCAGCCAGATCGCGGAAGAGCTGGGCGATGTCAGCCGCAATGCCGTGATCGGCAAGGCGCACCGGCTGGGGCTGAAATCGCGCCCCTCCCCGGTGAAGCCCAACGCCAAGAAGAAGGCACCGGCCAAGAAAGCGGCACCGGCCAAGGCGCCGCCCGTTAAAAAGGCAGCACCGAAAGCGGCGTCCAAGCCTGAACCGCAGCCCGAGGCTTCGCCGACGAAACCGACCGCTGCCCCGTCCGGCTCCTCGAATGCGCCGCAACCGATGCCCAGCCCGAAGCAGGATTTGCCCAAGATCGTCTCGGTCGGGCCGGGCGGCTTCCTGCGCCAGGGTCCAGGTGACCAGCAGCCGCCAATTCCCCCAGCGCCGCCGCGCCGACTCGTGCCGCAAAAGCCGAGCCCCGAAATCGCCGACAAGACCAGCCTGCTGGATTTGAGCGACAAGGTCTGCCGCTGGCCGATGGGCCATCCGGGCGAGGCCGATTTCCACTTCTGCGGCGAATCGGTGAACCCCGGTTTCCCTTATTGCGTGGAACATTGCGGCCGCGCCTATCAGGCGCAATTGCCGCGCGGTCAACGCCGCCCGCCTCCGCCCCTGCCTTTTGGCGGGCCGCGCGTTCGATAGTTCAGCCATTCAAAAGGCCCGGTAGTCCCCCGCGACTGCCGGGCCTTTCATTTGCAGGAGACACATCATGGCCTTTTCGCTTTACGACGCCTTCGTACCCGGCTGCCAGCAGACGCTGGGCGGTCTGGATAATGTCATCTCGAAAGGCGAGGCGCATGCCAGGGAGCATGGGCTGGACGATAGCGAGCTGATCAACGCCAAGCTGGCCGAAGATATGTGGGCTCTGCCGCATCATGTGCGCGCCTGCTGGATGCATTCCGCCTATACGTTCGACCAGATGAAAACCGGCGAGTTCACGCCCGATTTCACGACTTGTCCCGAAAGCTGGGACGCGATGCACGCCATGGTAGCAGAAGCGCAGGAGAAGCTGGCGGCGATTACACCCGGCGATGTCGAGGCGCTGGCGGACAAGACTATTGGTTTCGTCATGGGCGGCAAGCGATTGATGGAATTCACGGGCGCGAATTTCATGCTCAGCTTCAACCAACCCAACGTCTATTTCCACGCGGCGACGTTTTACGACATATTGCGGATGAAGGGCGTCGCTCTGACCAAGATGGATTTTATGGGGCCGGTGCGCGGCGGGGTCTGAGCCTTACCTTATACTGCGGCAGTCAGCGCTTGCGCGCAAACCAGACGATATGGCGCGGCCCTTTATTGTTGGGCCGCGCGCGCACGATGCGTTCTTCCACGTCGAAACCTGCACCTTTCAGCCGCATGCGGAAGCGTGGATCCGGTCCGGCAGACCAGATCGCCAGGATCCCGCCCGGCGTAAGCGCGTCGCGCGCCTTGCCAAGGCCGGTGCGCGAATAAAGCCGTTCGTTCCCGTCGCGCACGATGCCGTCGGGGCCATTATCGACATCCAGCAGGATCGCATCGAATTTCGGACAGGTTCCGTCATTGGCATCGTCGATCAGCGCGCGCACATCGCACAGGATCACCTCGCCGCGCGGATCGGACAGGGTCGCACCGGTCAGATGGGCCAGCGGCCCCTTCGCCCAGTCGAGTATCTCGGGCACGACTTCGGCCACCACCACACGGCCCTGCGGCCCCACCCCGTCCAGCGCGGCGCGGAAGGTAAAGCCCATTCCATAACCGCCGATCAGGATGCGCGGATCGCTGCGATCCAGCCGCTCCAGCGTCAGGATGGCCAGCTGTTCCTCGCTGAACTGCATCCGCGTGCCCATCAGCTCGCCCCGGCCCAGCATGATCACATGGTCGCGGCCGTGGCTGTATAGCTCGAGCTGTTCCTCGCCGCCGGCAATCTCCGCACTGGCCAACAATTCGCGTTTTAACATCACATGATCTCGTCTTCATCGAACAGGGGATCGTCCAAAGCGGCTTCCTCGATGGCCGACAGGCGCGCATCGGCGGTGCCTGGGCGGGTAACGCGGGCGATATGCATCAGCGCATCGCCCTGATTGACCACCGGCATGACGCTGCGCCCGATGATGAGGCCCGCAAGCGGCGCGATGACCGGCGTATCATGGTCCCCGAACGGGTCGGAGAGATAGCCGATCTGCTCGTCCTGCGCGACCATATCGCCGGTTTTGCGAGTGGCACGAAAAATGCCGCCTTCCTCTGCGCGGACCCAGCGGCTGCCTTCGCTGCGCACCGAATGTGCGGCACGTTCGGGCTGTTTGCGCACGCCCATTTCCAGATGCGCCATAACACGCAAAATACCGCGCACGCCCACGCGAATGGCCAATTCGTCGAAGCGCAATGCCTCGCCCGATTCCATCAGCAGCATGGTGCAGCCATGCTCATCCGCCGTCTGGCGCAGCGATCCCGGACGCAGGGGCGAAGTGATGATAGCGGGGGCACCGAACACATCGGCCAGCACCGATGCCGCCGAATTGCCGGGACTGTAACGGATTTGCGGCAGGTTTTCGCGGTTCAGCCCCGCCGAATGCAGATCGATCCCGTAATCGCTGCGCTTGATGATCTCCTGCGTGAACACATGCGCCAGCTGCGCCGCGAGCGAGCCCTTGGGGGTGCCGGGAAACAAACGGTTCAGGTCCCGCCCGTCGGGCAGATAACGGCTATGTGCTGTGAAGCCATAGGCATTGACCACCGGCACACAGATCAATGTGCCCGCCAGCCGCCGGGCGGAAATGTTTTTCAGCACCCGCCGGATCATCTCGACACCGACAATCTCGTTGCCGTGAATGGCCGCGCTGACGAACAGGGTCGGCCCATCCTTCGCGCCGTGCACCACGCGCACGGGCATGGTGATTTCGGTGCGGGTGGACAGGCGGCTGATCGGCAGATCGATCGTTTCCGAAGACCCCGCCGCTATCTGCGCGCCGCCAAGCGAGAACGCGGCGCGTTTTTTTCGCCGCGCACTGCCCCCCGATATATCCCCCGAACTAGCCTTTACCACGGGTCTTGGTCTTGCCCTGCTTGGCGTGGCCTTCGATGAATTCGATGATCATTCCGGCGATATCCTTGCCGGTCGCGTTTTCGATCCCTTCCAAGCCGGGGGACGAGTTGACCTCCATGATCACCGGACCGTGATTGGATCGCAGCAAATCCACCCCGCATACGTTGAGCCCCATCGCCTTGGCCGCGCGGACCGCCGTGCTGCGTTCTTCCGGCGTAATCTTGATCAGCTGCGCGCTGCCGCCGCGGTGGAGGTTGCTGCGGAACTCGCCCTCTGCCCCCTGCCGCTTCATCGAGGCGACCACCTTTCCGCCGACCACCAGGCAGCGTATGTCCGAACCACCCGCTTCCTTGATGAATTCCTGCACCATGATGGCGATGTTCGCGCCGCGAAACGCCTCGATGATCGACGCGCCGCCTTTCAGCGTTTCGGCCAGCACCACGCCGATGCCCTGCGTGCCTTCCAGAAGCTTGATCACCACCGGCGGGCCGTTGACCGCCTTGATGATTTCCTCGGCCTGCTTGGGATCGTTGGCATAGGCAGTCAGCGGCAGGCCGAGGCCGTATTTCGCCATGATTTGGGTGGAACGCAGCTTGTCCCGGCTGCGCCCGATGGCGACGCTTTCGTTGAGCGACCACACGCCCCCCATTTCGAACTGCCGCAGTACCGCCAGGCCGTATGCCGTGATCGATGCGCCGATGCGCGGGATAACCGCTTCGTATCCGCCCAGCGTTTCGCCCTTATACGTCACGGTCGGCCGGTGGCTGGCGATATTGACCGTGCAGCGCGTGGTGTTGAGGATATCCAGCGTATGGCCCCGCTTCTCCGCCGCCTCGACCAGTCGCTTGTGCGAATAGAGGTTCGGATTGCGGGCGAGCATGGCAATTTTCATGAGAGTTCCTCTTGGGTTTCGTCTTCCGCATGGACGAGCGGTTCGGCATCGCGTGTGCCGTGAATGAATGATTTGCCGGGGCGGATTTCATACCGGCTGCGCATCGCACTGCGCCCCACCAGCACCGGATAGCGCATCGACCCGCGATTGGTGAGCGTAAAATTCACCCTGCGGGTAATCCCGCCAAGCTCCAGCCGGGTGCGGATGACATAGCGATCCTCGTATTTACCGTTCGACGACATAACCTTGCGCACACCGGCCACCGGCAGGTCGCAATTAACACGCTCGGGCGTTTCGCCGGGATTGTGCCGGATGCGGAAGGACAGCCGCGCCATCTGCTCCCCATTCGGCCCGTAATGCAGTTCGATCGAGTCCACATGCAGCGCGCTGGTCCGTGCGCCGGTATCGATCTTTGCCGGGATATGTTCGAAACCCAGATCGGGCAGATCGACATATTCGCGCCAGCCGATGGGGACTGAGGGTTTGGTAGTAATGTGCCTGCGCTCCCTTTGCGCCATCGATAGGCGCGTAGGGCAGGGTGGGCAAAGAAAAAGGGCCGCGCGGTTTCCCGGCGGCCCTTCTTGTTCTCTGGCGAAAGACTTAGTCTTTCAGGAAGTCCGGCAGACCGCCGCCGTCGGAGCTTCCTCCGCCGTCGCGGTCACCGCCGCCACGCGGGCCGCGATCACGGCCACCTTCACGGCCCCCATCACGCCCGCCGCCACTGCGTCCGCCGCGGCCACCACGGTCGCCGCCGCGTCCACGATCACCGCCGCGGCCACCGCCACCGCCGCCGGAGCGGGGTTCGCGCGGGGGACGGGTGTCTTCCAGCTCTTCACCGGTTTCCTGATCGACGACGCGCATCGACAGGCGAACCTTGCCGCGCTGGTCGATCTCGAGCACCTTGACCTTCACTTCCTGGCCTTCGGAGACGACATCGCCGGGCTTCTCGACACGCTCGTTCTTCATTTCGGACACGTGGACGAGACCGTCCTTGCCGCCCATGAAGTTCACGAATGCGCCGAAATCGACGATGTTGACGACCTTGCCGGTGTAGACCTTGCCGACTTCGGCTTCTTCCACGATGCCTTCGATCCACTTCTTCGCGGCTTCGATTTCATCGGCGTTGGAAGAGCTGATCTTGATCGTGCCTTCGTCGTCGATATCCACCTTCGCGCCGGTTTCGGCCACGATTTCGCGGATGACCTTGCCGCCGGTGCCGATGATGTCGCGGATCTTCGATTTGTCGATCTGCATCGTCTCGATACGCGGTGCGTGCTTGGACACTTCGCCGCGCGAAGAGCCCAACGCATCGTTCATCTTCGCGAGGATGTGCGCACGGCCGCCCTTGGCCTGTTCCAGAGCGGTTTCCATGATTTCGCGCGTGATGCCCGCAACCTTGATATCCATCTGGAGGCTGGTGATGCCCTTTTCGGAGCCGGCCACCTTGAAGTCCATGTCGCCCAGGTGATCTTCGTCGCCCAGAATGTCGGACAGGACGGTGAACTCGTCACCTTCAAGGATCAGGCCCATTGCGATGCCGGACACCGGACGTTCGATCGGAACGCCTGCATCCATCATCGCCAGACAGCCACCGCATACGGTCGCCATCGAGGACGAGCCATTGGACTCGGTAATGTCGGACAGCATCCGGATGGTGTAGGGGAAGTCTTCATGGCTCGGCAGCACCGGGTGCAGCGCGCGCCATGCCAGCTTGCCGTGGCCGGTTTCGCGGCGGCTGGTAAAGCCGAAGCGGCCCACTTCGCCGACCGAATAAGGCGGGAAGTTATAGTGCAGCATGAAGTGGTTGTAGGAGAGACCTTCCAACCCGTCGATCATCTGCTCAGCATCTTTCGTGCCCAGCGTGGTGGTGCAGATCGCCTGCGTTTCGCCGCGCGTGAACAGCGCCGAACCGTGAGTACGGGGCAGCAGGCCGACTGTCGCTTCGATCGGGCGAACTTCATCGGTCTTGCGTCCGTCGATACGCTGGCCGTCCTTGAGGATGGCACCGCGGACGATTTCGGATTCCAGCTTCTTGACCACCTTGCCGGCGGTCATCTGCGTCTGGCCGTCTTCGCCCGCATAGGCTTCCTTGGCCTTGGCACGAGCGGCATTCAGTGCGTCGGAACGCTGAGATTTGTCGGTCAGCTTGTAAGCGGCAGCGATTTCGTCGCCCACCAGCTTGCGCAGGCTGTCCTTCATGGCGGTGTTATCATCCGCAGCGGCGATTTCCCAGGGATCCTTGGCAGCCTGTTCGGCCAGATCGATGATCGCGCCGATGACTTTCCGGGATTCCTCATGCGCGAACATGACGGCGCCCAGCATGACGTCTTCGGGAAGTTCCTTGGCTTCCGATTCCACCATCATCACGGCATCGTTGGTTGCCGCGACGACGAGGTCGAGCTCGCCTTCTTCGAAGATGTCGGAGACACCCGGGTTGAGCACGTATTCGCCATCGACATAGCCGACGCGCGCCGCACCGATCGGCCCCATGAAGGGCAGTCCGGAGATGGTCAGCGCAGCCGATGCTGCAACCATGGCGACGATATCTGGCTCGGTCTCGCCATCATAGCTGAGAACCTGGCAGATAACGTTGATTTCGTTGTAGAAGCCTTCCGGGAAGAGCGGGCGCACAGGGCGATCGATCAGGCGTGAGGTCAGCGTTTCCTTCTCCGTCGCGCGGCCTTCGCGCTTGAAGAAGCCGCCGGGGATACGGCCCGCAGCGGAGAATTTTTCCTGGTAGTGCACGGTCAGCGGGAAGAAATCCTGCCCTTCGCGGACCGACTTTGCGGCCGTCACGGCGCACAGCACCACGGTTTCGCCATAGGTCGCCAGCACGGCGCCATCGGCTTGACGGGCAATCTGCCCGGTTTCGAGAGTGAGGGTTTTGCCGCCCCACTCGATCGATACGGTTTTCTTGTCGAACATTTGGTTGTTTTCCTAAATTTACCCGCTCCGCCAGATCGCGACGCGGGGCCTTCTTGTCCGGGATTTCCGACCCGGTCCGGTGCGGGGCTATTCTCGCCCCTTGCGAACACCGCCGAATGCGATGCACCCAATAGAAGAACGGCCCCGGAAGTTCTTCCGAGGCCGCCCAAAAACTCGTTTATTTACGCAGACCCAGCTTCTTGATCAGGTCGTTATACCGTTGAAGGTCCTTGTCCTTCAGATAGGCCAGCAGGCTGCGACGCTTGTTGACCATGGTCAGCAGGCCGCGGCGCGAATGGTTATCCTTGTGGTTCGCCTTGAAGTGGTCCGTCAGGTTGCGAATGCGTTCGGTCAGGATGGCAACCTGTACTTCGGGGCTGCCCGTATCGCCTTTGCCGGTAGCATGTTCAGCGATAACTTCCTGCTTGCGTTCTGCGGTAATCGTCATGTGTTACTCCGCGGTATCTGGAATATTGAACCCCCGCACGACCTTCGCCTTGCCGCCCATCAGTTCCACCAGTGCCACGGGCGTATTGCCGTGGCTGGCCAGGTGAAGCCCATTTGCGTGGGGCAGTCCCTCCAAGACGCGACCCTGGCGGATCGCCCCTGCCTGCTGGGACGTGAGGGTTAGGGCCGGGATACCGTCCAGCCCCGCCTCCAATGGCAGGATGATGTCTTTCAGGGGCGCGCCCTTACCGATGGCGTTCAATTTGTCCAGCGAAATCGCCTGCGACTGATCGAACGGGCCCGCCCTTGTCCGCCTAAGGTAGGTGACATGGCCATAGGTTCCAAGTGCCAGCGCGATATCGCGGGCCAGACTGCGGATATAAGTGCCCTTCGAAACATGCGCGGTCAGCGTGATACTGTCCGTCAGTTCCAGCGGCGCGCCGGGATCGTATGGGTCCGGGCGGCCAGAGGTGGCGGCGAAGGTGGAACTTGGCATCTCGCGCTGCCCATCGGGCGAGGCAAGCGAGAATATGGTGACGCGGCGAGTCTTCATCTCCACCTCCTCACCCGCGCGGGCACGTTCATAAGCGCGCTTGCCGTCCACCTTCAGCGCTGAGTATTTGGGCGGCACCTGATCGATTTCGCCGGTGAAATGTTCCAGCACCGGTCCGATGGCTGCGCGCGGCGGGCGGTGGTTGCTGGTGCGCACGATCTCGCCTTCGCTGTCGAGCGTGGTGGTCTCCTCGCCGAACTGGATGGTGAATTCATAGATCTTGCTGGCTTCCAGCATCCGCCCGGCCAGCTTGGTCGCCTCGCCCAGCGCGATCGGCAGCACCCCTTCGGCGAGCGGATCGAGCGTGCCGCCATGGCCGACCTTCACCTTGGGATAGCCGCCTTCGCGCAAATTCCGCTTCACCGCGCCCACCGCCTGCGTCGAGCCGAGCCCGCGCGGCTTATCGAGGATTACCCAGCCATGTGTCATGCGAGGGGTCAGTAGGGGCGCAGTCCGGCACCGTCCAGCGTCCGCACTAGGTGACTTACGCAGGGGCGGGTCCAAAGCGGAATTAACCTTGCGAAGGCACGGTGCAAACCCATGAAACTGATCGTCCATCCCGGCCTGCACAAAACCGGCTCGACATATCTCCAGCACGTGCTGAACAACAATCATGCCGCCTTGCGCGCGCGCAGCGTCTATTACCGCCGGCAACCCGGCTATCCCGCCCATCACGAAGCGGCATGGCGCATTCTGCTCGGCGATCCGCAACCGGTGGTCGATATGGCGGCGGAGGCGCGCGCTGCCGATTGCGATACCATCCTGTTATCGTCGGAGGATTTGGAGGGCGCGCTCTACGATGATCGCCCGGTTCAGGCCGTGAAGAACGCCTCCGCCGCAGCCGGAATCGACAGCACCGAATGGCACGTCGTCTTGCGCGACCCGGGCGAAGCTTTCGCCAGCCTGTTCGCGCAATTGCAGCATCATGTTTACGCGGATGCGTTCCAGCTGTTCTACGATGTGATGCGGCGCGGCTTTGTCCATATGGCCGCCCCCATGCCGGAAAAGGGAACGCCTTACTGGTATTACAGCTTCGACCATCACACCGATCTGATGCAATTGCACCAGCGCTGCGGGGCACAGGTGTTTGCGCATGATTTCAGCGCTCCGGGCCCCTACCCCGGCTCGGGCATTCTCGAACGGTTGGGCGTGCTGGACGCAATCGACACTCTCCCCGGCGCGGAAGATCGCAATGCGCGGCCGGGCCGCGACGACACTATTCGCGGTTTCGTGGAACGCGTGGCGGAGGCGGTGCCGGACGAGGGCCAGCAAATGCGCGTAATAGACGGGTTTCTTGGTTGCCTCGAAAACGGCTTGGACAATATCGCTACCTATGCCGAGATTGTCGGCGCGCGCTATGCGGGCAGCCACCGCGCCGCGTTGCGCGAATTCGGCGCCTTCGCCAAGGCGGAATAGCCGGGATCGGGGGCTTGCCAGTGCGGGCACGCTAGGGCAGCAGGAATGGGCGCAGGACGTGCGCTCACCCGCTCACTCCAGCAGAGAATGCCCGCTTTGGACGATACCGAACATTACGATCTGCTGATAATCGGCGGCGGCATCAACGGTGCCGGGATCGCGCGCGATGCGGCGGGGAGAGGCGCATCGGTGCTGCTGGTGGAAAAGGACGACCTCGCCTCCCACACCTCCAGCGCCAGCACCAAGCTGGTCCATGGCGGGCTGCGCTATCTGGAACATTACGAATTCCGGCTGGTGCGCGAAAGCCTGATCGAGCGCGAGCGGCTGCTGGCGATGGCCCCGCACATAATCTGGCCGCTGCGCTTCGTACTGCCGCACGATACCGGCCTGCGCCCCGGCTGGATGCTGCGGCTGGGGCTGGCGATGTATGACTATATTGGCGGGCGTAAATTGCTGCCACCCACCCGTTCGCTGGACTTGCGCAAGCCTCCGCATGACACGGTGCTGGAGGATCGGCTGGTCAAGGGCTGGGAGTATTCCGATTGCTGGGTCGAGGATTCGCGGCTGGTCGTCCTCAACGCCATGGATGCCGCCAAGCGCGGTGCCGACATCCGCACCCGCACCGAATGTGCCGGGCTGGAGCGCGGCGAGAATGCATGGACCGCGACATTGCGCAGCGCAGATGGTGAAAGCCGCGTCACCGCCCGCACGGTGGTCAACGCCGCCGGACCGTGGGTCGATGCGGTGCTGGGCCGCGCGCTGCCTGCCGAGCGCCACCAGAACCTGCGCCTCGTCAAAGGCAGCCATTTGATTTTCCCGCGCCTTTACGATGGCGACCATGCTTACATTTTCCAGAACCGCGACGACCGCATCGTCTTCGCCATCCCCTATGAGCGCGAATTCACGCTCGTGGGCACCACCGATGTCGGCTTCGAAGGCGATCCCGGCGATATCCAGATTTCGGACGAGGAATCTGCTTACATCTGCGAGGCCATCAACGAATATCTGGCGCATGATGTCTCGCCCGGACAAGCCGTCTGGAGCTATTCCGGCGTGCGCCCACTTTATGACGATAACTCGGGTAGCAATTCCACGGTCACGCGCGATTACGTGTTCGAATTGGACGGCGAGAACGGCGCGCCGCCGATCCTGTCGATCTTCGGCGGCAAGATCACCACCTATCGCAAGCTGGCCGAACACGCGCTGGCGAAGCTGGCCACGCTGGGCGCAATTTCGGGTGATGAGTGGACAGACGGCGCGGCCCTGCCCGGCGGCGACTTCCCGGTGGACGGAATCGACACGCTGGTGGGCACGATACTGGCCACATATCCCTTCCTGGATCCGGCGAATGCTCTGCGGCTCGCCCGCGCATACGGTACGATGGTGTCCGACATTCTGGGCGATGCACGCGATGCGGATGCGTTGGGGCAGGATTTCGGCGCGGGGCTGACGGCGCGCGAGGTCGACTGGCTGTGCGCCAACGAATTCGCCACCACCGCCGACGATATTCTCTGGCGGCGCAGCAAGCTGGGTCTCCATATGACCGCAGATCAGCGCGCAGCAGTCGCACCCTTTCTCGAGCGCGCCGATGGATAAGCTGACGCAGCTCGATAGCGGCGCATGGCGGCGCTCCTTTGCCAAGGCGGATGGCCGGATGCTGCACCTTTATGGCTGGCAGCCACACCGTGCCGAGCCGTTGCCGCAGGAGGCAGACGATCTGGCGCGCGGCGCGCAATTGCGCTTCCACCCGCTGCGCGGCGAATGGAACATTTACGCCGCTCACCGCCAACACCGCACGCACAAACCGGCCGCAGCAGACGATCCGCTGGCCGCATCGCGCCTCGGCCAGCCCGCCACGGAAATCCCGTTCGAGGATTTCGAGCTCGCGGTATTCGACAACAAGTTTTCCGCCCTGCACCCGCTGGCCCCGGACCCCGCTCCGCTGCCCGGCATCGAGGCCGAACCGGCGCGCGGAATGTGCGAGGTGGTGGTCTACACACCGCAGGAATCCGGCAGCCTCCACACGATCGGGCAGGATCGGCGGCGGTTGCTGGTGTCGGCATGGATCGACAGATACGCCGCGCTGTTCGATGCGGGATGCGAATATGTGCTGCCGTTCGAGAACCGGGGCGAGGAAGTGGGCGCCACCCTGCACCACCCGCATGGCCAGATTTACGGCTTCGGCAAGGTCCCGCAAGTTCAGCAGCGCGCGATTACTGCATTCGCCGATGGCTACGACCTCTCCGCCGAGATCGCCGCCGCTGCGCCCGATCACGGCATTTCAGCCAAAGGCGGAATGACCGCCTGGTGCCCGCGATTTGCCCGGTTCCCATACGAAGTGTGGATCGCTCCGCAAGCGGCGCGGCAGGGGCCGTGGGATTGCACGAGCGAGGAGCTGGACGGCCTTGCCCACCTACTCGGCGATATTACCCGCCGCTACGATACGTATTTCTTCCGGCCCACACCCTATATGATGGCGCTGCACGCCGCCCCGCGCATGGGCGCGCAGGATTACCACTTCACCGCGCAGTTTTACCCGCTGCTGCGCGATGCGAAGCGAGTCAAATATCTTGCTTCGGTGGAGCAGCATTCGGGGGTGTTCACCGTGGACGTGATGCCAGAGGATGCCGCAAAGGCACTGCGCGGTGCCTGAGGCGGGGGCTGAGGCGGTCATGGCCAGCGCGCCAGGACGGGTCAATCTGATCGGCGAACATACCGATTACAATGGCGGCTTCGTCCTGCCCGCAGCGCTATCGGTCGGATTGAGCGTGGAGCTGAGGCCGCGCGCGGACGATCGGGTAGTCGTCTGCGCCCCCCAAATCACGGCGCAACCGGGTAGCCGCGACCTGGCAGAGGACGCTATCGGCCACTGGACCGATATGTCGGTCGGCGCCCTGCGGGAGGCGCTTGCGCTCGGGCTGATCGAGCATGGGGCGGAGATAAATGTGCGCTCTTCCATTCCTGCCGGGGCGGGCCTGTCGTCATCCGCTGCGCTGTGCGTGGCGATCCTCAAGGCTGCGCGCAGAGCCGCCGGATCTGCCCTGTCCAATACCGAAATCGCGCTGGCTGCACGGCGGACCGAGAACAACTATCTGCACATACCATGCGGGATTATGGACCAGATGGCGGTCGCGCACTTGCAAAGCGGAGAGGCGATGGCGCTGGACACCGCCACGCTCGCTTTCACCAAGCTTGCGCTGCCGCCGGGCCATGATTTCGTGATTATCCATTCGGGTATAAGCCGTCTGCTCAGCGAAGGCCGCTATTCCCTGCGCAAACAGGAATGCGACGCCGCTGCCGAGGCATTGGAAACTGGTGCGCTGTGCGGGCTGGCCCCCGATGCTATCGAAGCGGCTGCGATCGACGCGCCATTGCGCCGCCGTGCGCGGCATTGCGCCAGCGAGCACCGCCGCGTGCTTGCCGCGGCCGATGCGCTGGGATCCGGCGATGTCGCCGCCTTCGGGCGGCTGATGAACGAAAGCCATGCCTCCATGCGCGACGACTTCGAAATGTCGCTGCCTGCGATCGATGCGCTCGTCGCCGATGCCGTGGAGCTCGGCGCGCTCGGTGCGCGGCTGACCGGCGGCGGGTTCGGCGGCTGCATCGTCGCGTGCGTCGAGCGAGAGCGGCGCGATGCATGGCAGGCGGACCTGCTCGCTCGTCATGCCCCGGCCTGGTTCGTGGACGCAATTACGCCTTAGAAAAGGCTCGCCAGCGCGAGATACCGATCGAGCGCCCATTCCACCGGCGGGTAGAACACCCGCTCGAACAGGCGCAGGTCGGGCGCGAACCAGACCAGCGCGATCAGTGCGAAAAACAGCAGCATGCCGAACGGGCGAAACTTGCCATAGGCGCGCGCCAGCGGTCGCGGCAGCAGGCCTTCTACGATATGCGAACCGTCGAAGGGCGGGATCGGCAACATGTTGAACAGGGCCAGGAAAATATTGATCAGCAGGAAATATGTGAAGACGGTGGCGACAAGCCCGCCTTCGCCCGCGATAATCGCTTCCGTCATGCCGGTGACACCGATCACGATCGCGGCCAGCCCCGCCAGCAGCAAATTCGTCCCCGGCCCGGCCGCTGCCACCGCCATCATGCCGAAGCGCGGATCGTCCAGCCGCCGCTGGTTGACCGGAACCGGCTTGGCCCAGCCGAATATCGGTGCGCCCATCAGCGCCAGCGCGCCCGGCACCAGCAGCGTGCCGACCGGATCGACATGACGGATGGGATTGAGGCTCAGCCGCCGCTGCTCCTTCGCGGTGGGATCGCCCAGCATGAGCGCCGTCCAGCCATGCGCGACCTCGTGAAACACGATCGCCACGATCAGGCACGGGATCAGCACGGCGCCAAGGATGAGGGTTTCGGTCATGCGGCGCTATATGGGGAGGCCGCGCTCACCCCGCCAACGCCTGCGAGAAATGGCGGCGACATAATGCGACGTAGCGATCATTGCCGCCGATCTCTGTCTGCGCGCCCTCGCTCACCGCCTTGCCGCTGGCATCGACGCGCAAATTCATGGTCGCCTTGCGTCCGCAATGGCAAACGCCTTTCAGCTCGACCAGCTTGTCCGCAATGCCCAGCAGCGCGGCGGAGCCTGGAAACAGCTCGCCCTGGAAATCGGTGCGCAGGCCGTAACAGACCGCCGGAATCCCCGCCTCGTCCGCCAGCCGCGCCAATTGCCACACCTGCGCAACCGTCAGGAACTGCGCCTCGTCCACCAGCACGCAATCGAGCGGCTCTGCCCGGTGCGCAGCGGTAATTTCCGCCCACAAATCCGTATCGGGCGAGAAATGATGCGCGTCGGCTTCCAGCCCGATGCGGCTGCGGACCATGCCTTCGGAGCGCGAGTCCAGCCGGGCTGTCCACACCATCGTGCGCATTCCGCGCTCGCGGTAATTGAAATCGGCCTGCAGCAACGTGGTCGATTTGCCCGCATTCATGCTGGCATAATAGAAATAGAGCTTGGCCATGGCGAGCGATGCTACGCCGCCCCCGGCGGTGCGACAATCGCCGCCATCCATCCGACCGGGGAAAAGCACCATTCAGCCGCGCGACAGGGCGTGGCAGCAATGCTACCCGCAGGAAGAGAGACAGATTTCGGGGACGGGAAATATGGCCAGCACAGCACCCACGACGACGCAGAACGGCATACTCGGCTGGGTCGAGCGAACCGGCAACCGCTTGCCCGATCCGGTATTCATCTTCTTCTATCTGATCATTGCGCTTGTCGTAATTTCGGTGATTTGCGCGCTGACAGGCGTATCCGCTTTCCACCCGACCGAGATCGACGAAGCCACCGGCGGCGCGCTGCGGATCGATGCGATCAGCCTGCTCGCAGCCGAAAATATCCAGCGCCTGTGGGTCGAAATGCCCCAGACCTTCACCCATTTCCATCCGCTGGGATACGTGCTGGTGGTGATGCTGGGTGCGGGTGTTGCCGAACGGTCGGGCTTCTTTGCCGCCGGCATGGCGAAGGCGGTGAAAGCTGCGCCCAAGGCGCTATTGACCCCCGTGGTCGCGTTGGTCGCGATGCTCGGCAACCATGCGGCCGATGCCGGCTACGTCGTGCTGATCCCGCTGGCAGGCATTCTGTTTGCGGCTGCCGGACGACATCCGCTGGCCGGCATCGCCGCTGCCTTTGCCGGCGTATCGGGGGGCTTTTCCGCCAACATATCGCCGGGCCAGCTCGATGCGCTGCTGTTCGGCATTACCGAGGAAGCGGTGGGCGCCAGCGCGCTCGACCCCGCATGGACCGCAAATATCGCGGGTAACTGGTATTTCATCAGCGCGATGACGTTCCTGTTCCTGCCGATCATCTGGTACGTCACCGACAAGATTATCGAACCGCGGCTGGGCGCGTGGACAGGCAGCGCAGCTATGGATGGCGGCGACAGCGATATGAGCCCCGATCCGGCCGGAGAAACCGGCGCGCTTGCCTCCAAAGGGCTGCGACATGCAGGACTGGCGGCGCTGTTCGTGGTCGGCCTGTGGTTGCTGATGGTATTCGCCCCGGGCACCCCGCTGATCGACGAGGCGGCATGTGCGGGCAGCGCGGCTGCCGATTGTTCGATCCACACCGAATTGCGACCACTCTACCAATCCTTGGTCGCGGCGTTCTTCCTGCTCTTCCTGCTGACCGGCTGGGCCTATGGCCGCGCGACCGGATCGATCAAGAACCACCGCGATCTGGTCGCGATGATGTCGGAATCGATGAAGGATATGGGCTATTACCTCGTCCTGGCCTTCGCTGCCGCGCATTTCGTGGCGATGTTCGGCTGGTCCAACCTCGGCCTGATTACCGCCGTGCATGGCGCAGCCGGTATTGAATCCACCGGCCTGCCCTTGCCATTGGTGCTCGGCCTGATGGTGATCTTCGCCGCCCTGCTCAACCTCTTCGTGGGTTCGGCCAGCGCCAAATGGGCGCTGCTCGCACCGATCCTGGTCCCCATGCTGATGCTGCTCGGCATAAGTCCCGAAGGCGCGACGGCGGCCTACCGCGTCGGCGACAGTGCGACCAATATCATCACGCCGCTGATGGTCTATTTCCCGCTGATACTGGTGTTCGCCCAGCGCTGGCAGAAGGATTTCGGGCTCGGCAGCCTGACCGCGATGATGCTGCCCTATTCGCTGTGGCTGCTGGTTTCCGGCGCGGTCCTGATCGTGCTGTGGTTCTATCTCGGTATCCCGCTCGGGCCGGATGCGCCGGTCAGCTATGCGCTGCCGGGAGGAATTGGCGGATAGCGATTGCGACCCTGGCGAAAGCAGGAGTATCCGTGTGCCAGCGCAACGATTTTGACATGAGGCCCCCGCCTGCGCAGGGGATCAATCGCTATCCAGATCGCGCGCCACTTTGGGATCGCTCAACAGCGACTCGATCCGCGCGGCTTCGTCGAAGCTCTCATCGGCCGTGAATTTGAGCTTCGGTGCGAATTTCAGGCCGAGCCGCTTGGCGACTTCGCGCTGCAAAAAAGCCGTGTTCTGCCGCAGCGCGGTGACAATCTCGCCCTCATCCTTGCCGAGCAGCGGTTTCACGTAAGCCGTGGCGTTGCGCAGGTCGGGCGTCATTCGCACCTCGGTCACCGAAATGTTTGCAGCGGACACCGTCTCGTCATGCACCGCGCGGCGGCTGAGCAGTTCGGACAGGATATGTCGCACCCGCTCGCCCACCTTCAGCACGCGGACCGATTGTTCTTCTTTGGTATGTTCGCGGCGCGCCATTATTTTGCCTCGTCGGGGGGTTGCGGCTTGGGTGTGGGGATCGCGGTTGAGGTGGCGCGGGCATAGATACCGCCATTCTCGTCCAGCAATTCGCCTTCCAGAAAGACCACACGGCGACCGGCGCGAACCACCCGTCCCTTGCCGATGATTACGGCCCCGGCAGGGATCAGCTGTAGCAGCGTCATGGATATTTCCAGATTGAGCGGGGCTTGTTCGCCCTGCGTCATGGCGACATAGGCATAGCCCATAACCTCGTCGAGATAGCCCGCCACCAGCCCTCCCTGCACGCCGCCGCGCCAGGTGGTCATGTTCTCCTGTACCGTGAAGCGTACCGAAATGGTCGAGGTCTCGCGATCGAAACCGAGATATTCCGGGCACAGCAGCGCGGAATGGGGGGAGGCGTTGAGCGAATTGCCTGAACTATTCATGTGCCGCGTCCGGGAACAGGGGTTGGAATGGCGGTAGATGTCGCCCGGGCCAGCACATTGCCCGCCATATCGAGCAGCTCGCCTTCGAGGAACACGACCCTGCGCCCGCTCTTCACCACCCGGCCCTTGGCCGTGATTGTCTCGAGCGGAACGGCACGCAGGAAACTCATGTTGAAATCGAGGTTGAGCGGCAGGCTCTCGCCATCGGTCGCGGCGAGCAACGCTGCGCCCATCACCTCGTCCAGAAATCCGCCGATCAGCCCGCCTTGCACCACGCCGCGCGGGCTCGCGAAAGACGGCGGCGGGGTATAGTGGAACGTGATTTCTCCTGCCTCGGCATCCCATGTCTGGAACGCCGAGCCCATCAACCGAGCCGATGGCGAACGCTGCTGCTCGTGGAGTTTGGTCATCAAGAAAACCACCAAACCGGCAGCGCAGAAAAACCAGCCATTACCGGGAGCAGCGACATACAGTCTGCCGTCAGACCACCTCCGAGTCCGGATTTTACCCCATTACGGTTTCGTGACCACCACCCACGCGGTTTTGGCTCACTCACGGCCCGCGGTTTTCTCCTGCTTCGGCTTTTCGGCATCAAAGCGTCCGCTCACGCTCCTCGACTTCGAACACTTCGAGGCTGTCGCCCGGCTTGATGTCGTTGGTGTCTTCCAGCACCACGCCGCATTCCAGCCCGGTGCGGACTTCGTCCACATCGTCCTTGAAGCGCCGCAGCGAGGCGATGGTGGTCGCCGAGACGATGACATCTTCGCGCGTGAGGCGTGCATGCAGCCCCTTGCGGATGACGCCTTCGGTGACCAGCAGGCCGGCGGCCTTGTCCTTCTTGCCGGACTTGAACACCTCTTTGACATCGGCGCGGCCAACGACATTCTCGATCCGCTCGGGACCAAGCTCGCCCGCCATCTCCTTGGCGATTTCCTCGGTCAGATGGTAGATCACGTCGTAATATTTCATCTCGACGCCGTCGCGTTTCACCAGCTCGCGCGCCTTGGGATTGGGACGCACGTTGAAGCCGATGATCGGTGCCTTGGAGGCTGCCGCCAACGTCACATCGCTTTCCGTGATGGCGCCAACGCCAGCATGGAGCACGCGGACCTTGATCAGATCGTTGCCAAGATTGTGGAGCGCGGTGTTGATCGCCTCGACCGAGCCCTGCACGTCGGCCTTCACCAGCACGGGGAATTCGACCAGATCGCTCTGCAGATTGCTGAACATCGTGTCGAAGCTGCTCGGCGCGAGCGCGGTGCGCTTGGCGGTCGCGCGTTCCTGCCGGAACTCGGCCACTTCGCGGGCACGCTGTTCGTTCTCCACCACGGTCAGCTGATCGCCAGCCCCGGGCACGCCGCCCAGCCCCAGCACTTCGACCGGCATCGATGGGCCAGCCTCCTTGATTTGCTTGCCCTGGTCGTTGACCACTGCGCGGACCTTGCCGCTTTCGGTGCCGACCACAAACGTATCGCCGCGCTTCAGCGTGCCGCGCGTGACGAGCACGGTGGCGACCGGGCCGCGCCCCTTGTCCAGCTGCGCCTCGATCACCGTCGCATCGGCCGGGCGATCGGGGTTGGCCTTCAGCTCGAGCAGTTCGGCTTGCAGCGCGATCTTCTCCAGCAATTCGTCCAGCCCGGTGCCCTTGGTGGCGGAAACCTCCACATCCTGCACATCGCCCGACATGGCTTCCACGATAACCTCGTGTTCCAGCAGTCGTTCGCGGATTTTCTGCGCATTGGCTTCCGGCTTGTCGATCTTGTTGATCGCCACGATCATCGGCACGCCGGCCGCCTTGGTGTGATTGATGGCCTCGATCGTCTGCGGCATGATGCCGTCATCCGCCGCCACCACCAGCACCACGATATCGGTCACATTCGCGCCGCGCTGGCGCATTTCGGTAAACGCGGCGTGGCCGGGCGTATCAAGGAAGGTGATCTTGGACTTGTCCTTGGCGGTGATCTGGTAACTGCCGATATGCTGGGTGATGCCGCCGGCCTCGCCCTTGGTCACATTGGTGCCGCGCAGTGCATCCAGCAGGCTGGTCTTGCCGTGATCGACATGGCCCATGATGGTGACCACCGGCGGGCGCGGCTTGAGCGTCTCTTCCGGATCCTTGTCCTGTTCCACCTTGATATCGACATCGTCTTCGCTGACACGCTTTACCGTGTGGCCGAATTCCTCGACCAGCAATTCTGCCGTATCGGCATCGATGGTCTGGTTGACGGTGACCATCATATCCATGTTGAACAGCGCTTTCACCAGATCGGCGCCCTTTTCGGCCATCCGCTGGGACAGTTCCTGCACGGTGATCGCTTCGGGCACGACGACTTCGCGCACCTGCTTCTCGCGCGGCTTGGAACTGCCACCACCCTGAGCACGCTTTTCCCGCTCGCGCGCACGTTTCAGCGCGGCGAGGCTGCGGGCGCGGCGTCCTTCATCCTCGTTAAGCGCCTTGGTGACGGTCAGCTTGCCGCTGCGCCGCTTGTCGGGGCGTTCCTCGGTCCGCTTGCGATCGTCCTTCTTCTTGGCGGGACGCTTGATTTCAGGCCGGGCGACAGGCGTGAACTTGCGCGCCGCCGGGGCCGATGCCCCAGCCGGAGCGTCAGCAGCTTCTTGCGCGGTTTCGGCTGTTTCGGCCGCCGCGCCTTCTGCAGCGCCTTCATCGGCTGTTGCCTCGGCAGCAGGCTCGGGAGGCTTGGCCGCTTCCTCGGCAGCGCGCTTTTCTTCGGCACGATTTTCCTCGGCGCGGCGCTTCTCCGTTTTCTGCGCTTCGGCCTTCTGCGCTTCCTCGCGGACGCGCGCATCTTCATTCAGGCGCAGGCGCTCTTCCTCGGCTTCGCGCTGCAAACGTGCGACGCGTTCCTGCGGCGTTTCATCGGAGGCCGCGGGCTTCTTGGGCGCAGGCTTCTTGGCGACCGGAGCGGGTGCCGGCTCGGGCGCAGCAGGCGGCGGCGGCGGAGGCGGCGGCGGCGCAGCCGGTTCCTCGCCCGGTTTCATGAGCTTGCGGCGCTTCTTCACCTCGACCGCCACCTTGTTGGTGCGGCCGTGGCTGAAGGTCTGCTTGACCTCGCCGGCATCCACCGAACGCTTGAGCCCGAGGGGCTTGCGAGTGCGGGCCGGCTTGTTGTCTTCGTCGCTCATAAAATCCGTATTCTTCCTACAAAATCAATTCGCTGCGGGCGAAATATCACCGTCCGCAAATTCGTCTTTTCCGGTCTGGTGGCCGCCTGTAAAGCGCATTAAGCGCTGCAAGGCGGTTTCGACCCGTCCGGCAGCCTGTGCATCGACAAGTGCCAGATGGACGACATTATCGCGGCCCAATGCCACAGACAGCGCCGCCCGGTCCAGTGGCATAACCGTGCCGCGCGCGCCCGACCCTTCGGTTTCGCTGCCCACGCGCCAGGCCTGGTCCAGCTTCGACCGCCCGCTTTCGCTGGCATCGGCGGCGTGCAACAATAATGTCACCCGTCCGCTGCGCGCCTGTTCGGCGATCCGATCGGACCCCATCACCACTTGTCCGGCGCGGTTCTCGATCCCCAGCCGGTCCAGCAAGACCCGCGTTAAACCGGCTTCGACAAGATCGGGCAAATCATCCGGCACGTTCAGCTTCGCACCCTTGAACGCGCGGGCCAAGCCACCCCTTAACTTGCCCTTCGCCAGCGCCTTTTCAAGTTCTTGCCGCGAAACGCCCAGCCATGCGCCGCGTCCGGGCGCCTTGGCCAGCGGATCCGGAAGGACTTGTGCGATGCCGCCCGGCCCATCGGGCGAGATAGCCAGCCGCACCAACGCATCCTGCGGCGCGGTTTCGCGCGTCAGGATGCAGGTGCGTTCGGGCGCTTGCTTGGGCCACGCCTTTCGGCGCGCCGGTGCAGGCGCTTGCCCGGAACTGGCCGGGCCGTCAGCAGTGTCGGAGCTTACGCGCTCATTGTTCGGAGTCCGCATCAGCGGCCTCCTTGGTGTCGGGTTCGGCAGACGGAGTCTCCTCGTCTTCGAACCAGTGTGCGCGAGCCGCCATGATGATTTCGTTGCCCTGCTCTTCGCTCAGGCCATATTCGCCCAGCACGCCGCCCTTGTCTTCGGTCCGCTTGGGCGCGTCGCTTTTCATGCGGGGGCCATCGGCAGTGCCGGGTGCGGGGGCACGGCGGCGCGGTGCTTCGCGCTTCTTGGCGATCAGTTCGTCGGTGGCGAGATCGGCCAGATCGTCCAGCGTCTTGATCCCGCCCTTGCCCAGCGTGACGAGCATCTGCTCGGTCAGATGCGGGATTTCGGCAAGATCGTCTTCCACACCAAGCTCGCGGCGCTCGGTCCGGGCTTCGGCAGAATGGCGCTCCAGCGCTTCCAACGCGCGCGACTGCAGCTCTTCGCCAAGTTCCTCGTCGAACCCTTCGATGCCGGCGAGTTCGTCCAACGAAACGTAAGCGACTTCTTCCAGCTCGGCGAAGCCTTCCGCGACGAGCAGCTGCGAGAGCGTTTCGTCCACGTCGAGCTCTTCTTCGAACATCTTGGAGCGTTCGGAGAATTCCTTCTGGCGCTTTTCGCTCGCTTCCTCGTCGGTCATGATATCGATCTGATGACCGGTGAGCTGGCTGGCGAGGCGGACGTTCTGCCCGCGGCGGCCGATGGCGAGCGATAGCTGATCATCCGGCACGACGACTTCGATACGGCCCTCATCCTCGTCCAGCACCACGCGGCTGACGGTGGCGGGCTGCAGCGCATTGACCACGAAGGTCGCGGTGTCCTCGCTCCAGGGGATGATATCGATCTTTTCGCCCTGCAATTCCTGCACCACGGCCTGCACACGGCTGCCCTTCATGCCGACACAGGCACCGACCGGGTCGATGCTGCTATCGTGGCTGATCACACCGATCTTGGCGCGGCTGCCGGGATCGCGTGCGGCGGCCTTGATCTGGATGATGCCATCGTAGATTTCCGGCACTTCCTGCGCGAACAGCTTGCGCATGAATTCCGGCGCGGCGCGGCTGAGGAAAATCTGCGGCCCGCGATTGTTGCGCTCCACCTTGGTAATCAACGCGCGCACGCGCTCGCCGACACGGGCAGCTTCGCGCGGGATCTGCTGGTCGCGGCGGATCACCCCCTCGGCGCGGCCGAGATTGACGATCACATGGCCGAATTCGACCGACTTGATCACACCGGTAATGACTTCGTCGGCGCGGTCCTTGAATTCCTCGTACTGCCGCTCACGCTCGGCATCGCGGACCTTCTGGAAGATCACTTGCTTGGCGGATTGCGCGTCGATGCGGCCCAGATCGACCGGGGGCAGCGGATCGACGATGAAATCGCCGACGCTCGCGCCTTCTTCCAGCTTCTGCGCCTGCTTCAGATCGACTTGCTTGAAGTAATCTTCCACTTCCTCGACCACTTCGACCACCCGCCACAGGCGCAGATCGCCAGTGTTGGGATCGAGCTTGGCGCGGATATCGTTCTCCGCGCCATAACGATTGCGGGCGCTCTTCTGGATCGCCTCTTCCATCGCTTCGATCACGATGCCCTTGTCGATCATCTTTTCCGATGCGACGGAATTCGCGATCGCAAGCAGCTCTGCCTTGTTGGCGGAAATTGCAGTGGCCATTACTGGTCAGCCTTCTCTTCTTCTGTGTCGTCAGTGTCGTCGGTATTATCGGCGGTTATCTCGTCCGCACCCTTCGTGTCGATCGGCGCGGTGGCGGCAATCAGCGCATCAGTCAGCACCAGCTTCGCCGCATGGATCGCGGAAAGCGGTACGTCCACCCTGCCCGCGCGGTTGTCCTCTATGCTGACAGTCTCGGCCCCGGACTCACCGGCGATACCGAGCAGTTCGCCGCGCAGGTTCCGGTGGCCGTGAACCTTCTCGGTGAGCGAGATTTTCGCTTCGTGCCCGGCCCATTCGGCGTAGTCTTTCGGTCGGGTCAGCGGCCGGTCTATCCCGGGGCTGGAAACTTCCAGATGATAGGCACCCGGCATCAACACGGTGCCCTGTGCTTCCAGCTCATCCATCTTTTCAGAAACGCGGCGCGACAAGGCGGCGCATTGCTCGATCACCAGCTGCCCGGTTGCCGGGTCCTCCGCCATGATCTGCAACGCCTGCGCACCGTCACCGGCTTCGGACGCCATGATCTTCACGCGCACAAGTTCGAACCCAAGGGCTTGCGCCTCGGGCTCGATCATCTCGTGCAATGCTGCCAGATCGGCCATTCGGTCTCCGTGTAAAGCGTATTTGCGACAGAGCCGGGACAAGAGAGGTTCGTGCCGGCCCCTTGCGGCGCCAGCCCCTTCAATGTCGCGACGATGTCGGGAGTGATCGCTACCTAGGGGCGGTGATGCGAGAAAGCAATATACGAATTGTCTCGCCGAACAAAAACGGGGCCCGGCTCGCACCGGACCCCGTATTCGTTTCACTACCGGACTGAACCGGTGAGTTGCAGCAAGCTCAGTTCACCACGCCGATCACATCTGGGTTGCTGTCCCGGTCGCCATTTACGCGGCCACCATTGCCGGGCGCGCCTTGTAGCAGGATCCCGGCGAAGTGCGGGGCTGCCATCGAAGTACCGGAGATGGTGTTGTAACCACCGCTTTTCCAAGTCGATCCGATGGCCACGCCGGGCTCCGCATAATCGACCGGCGGATTGCCATAATTGGAGAAGCTGGCGAAGTTGTCGCCCTGCGAGAATGCCGAAATCGTGTAGATATTCGGCCCGTTGGCGCGCGCCGGTGAGTGATTGTTGGCGTCATCGCTTTCGTTGCCAGCCGCCAGCACGAACCGTACACCGCCCGATGAGGCATTGACCACCGCCTGATCCAGCGTGGTGCTGATCCCGCCGCCAAGACTCATATTGGCGACATCGCCCGGTTGTCCGTTGGCAGCAACGTAATCGACGCCCCCGATGACCCCGGAAGTCGAGCCCGAACCGCGACGGTCGAGTACCCGCACGGCAACCACGGTCGCCCCCGGTGCCACGCCGATCACGCCGATGCTGTTATCGATTGCCGCGATCGTTCCGGCGACGTGCGTGCCGTGTCCGTTCTGATCATCGGCGCTGCCCCGGACGTAACTGACCGAGCGGCCTGTATCGACATTGAGATCGGGGTGATCGAGATCGACACCGCTATCGATGACCCAGGCGGTCGCAAAATTACCTGCGCCGCCCCCATTTACGCGGGTGATACCCCAGGGTGTCTCCTGCGCGGGCGAAGAACCGCCACCGCCCCCATCCTTGGGCGGCTTCTTGCCCTTCTGCACGATGGTCATCACCTGGTCCTGCTCGCAATAGCGGACATTGGGATTGACGCGCGGCAGACGTTCGGCAGCCTGGGCCGACATGTTCGTGGAGAAGCCGCGAATGGCATGGGTGTAATTGCGGCGGACCTGCCCGCCGACCATTGCAGCGGCGCGGCGCGATTCGCCCGGCACGTTGGCGCGCGAGACGCTGCTCTTGTCGAACACGCAGATATAGCTGTTGGCGATCTTGGCACCAGCTTGGGCCGTCTGGCCCTGCGCCTGTGATTGGGCCTGTACCGGAGCGGCAACGGCCACGAGCGGAAGTGCCGCAATTGCGGCGATCAGTTTGGCTTTCAAGGTATCCCTCCACGGATTATTTTTTTGGCTCAGCCTGCGACCAATGGCTGGCTGATGGCTGGCACCCTAGCGTGCACAGCCGCGCTGTCCAGAACGCAGCCTTACGCTATTCGCATTTAATAAGAATTTAGTCGGTGCAGCGTTGGATAGATCAACAAATGAAACAGTCGTGGTTATTAATTAATCGCTGTCGCTTAACCCATGTTTCTTGATTGCATGGCGCAGCTGGTCGTAAGTCAGGCCGAGAGCCTTGGCCGTTTGGCGCTGGTTCCAGCGGTTCGCCCCCAGGGCGTGTTCCAGAATGGCCTTTTCGTGCCGATCCACTTCGGCGCGGATGTCGTCGATCTTGCCGAAATCCGGCTTTGCCTGAATAGGCGCCGCCGCCGGAGCGGGCGCGCCGGTAGCCGCCGGACGGGGCTCGCCAATGGGGATCCACGGACTGTCGAACGGGTCGAACTGCACATGGGCAATCGGGCTTTCCCAATTATCCCAGCGATAGACGGCGCGCTCGACCACATTGCGAAGCTCGCGCACATTGCCCGGCCAGGGGTGTTCGTCCAGTTGCACCGCGACGTGCTCGGCAAAACCGGGCCAACCTTCCCAGCCGATTTCGGCCGCCATGCGCCGCCCGAAATATTGGGCGAGCACCTCCACATCGCCCTCCCGCACTCTCAGCGGCGGCAGGGTAATGACTTCGAAACTCAGGCGGTCGAGCAAATCGGCACGAAACCGGCCCTCCTTCGCAGCCATCGGCAGATTGTCGTTTGTCGCCGCCACGATCCGTACATCGACGCGCTGCGGGCGGCTGGCACCGATGCGGGTGACCTCGCCATATTCAACTGCGCGGAGCAGCCGTTCCTGCGCGGCCATCGACAAAGTGCCCAGTTCGTCGAGAAATAACGTCCCCCGGTCGGCTTCTTCGAACCTTCCCGTGCGCGCTTTGGTAGCACCGGTGAACGCACCTGCTTCGTGGCCGAACAATTCGGCCTCGATCAGCGTTTCGGGAAGCGCCGCGCAATTCATCACGACCAGCGGCTCGTCCCACCGGGTGGACAGGCGATGGAGGCGTTCGGCGATGAGTTCCTTGCCCGTACCGCGCTCCCCGATCACCAGTACGGGGCGGCGCATCGGAGCTGCGCGGCTGGCACGCTCCACCGCATCGAGGAAAGCGCCCGACTGGCCGATGAACTGGTTTTCCCGCTCCATGCGCCAACCTATAGTGAAAAACCCTAACTTTTGGCAACTGCCGCCATCCAAAAAATTGGGCGTCTCCCTCAAGCTATTGATCTTAGGTCAAAAGGACGGTTTGGCACGCGCGTTGCAGAGTAGTGAACAACCACACGAGAGGGAGTTTCACCGCCATGTTCGACCGCCATTTCTTTCGCAGCCAACTCGGCCAGGCTTCCATTGCCAGCGTTGCCGCCATGCTGCTGATGGTGGCGTTCAGCACGCAGATGCACGCCGAGCCGGCCTTCGCCGGACCGGCCGAAATCGGCAGGGTGGAACTGGCATGACGCAGCACGATCCCTTGCGCCCCGAACGCAAGGAGGGCGAGCCCGGAACAGACTTGTCGCGCTTCGAAAATGAAGTCGAGCGACTGCGCCAGAGCCCTACCCCCACGCGGCGCGCACCGCGCAGCGACAACCTTTTTACCACCGGAGAACCCTTGATGGGCATATTCAACCGCGCCCGAGATATTTTCGCCGCCAATTTTTCGGACCTTCTGGACAAGGCCGACGACCCTTCGAAGATGATCCGCATGATCATCCTGGAAATGGAGGAAACGCTGGTCGAGGTGCGCGCCAGCGCCGCTCGCACCATCGCCGATCAGAAGGAAATGCATCGCCACACGGTCAAGCTGGACAGGCTGCAGGCCGATTGGGGCGAAAAGGCGCAGCTGGCGCTCAGCAAGGACCGCGAAGACCTGGCCCGGGCAGCGCTGGTTGAAAAGAAACGCGCCGCCGATATGGCCGGCCAGCTGACCGAAGAGATCAAGGTGCTCGACGATGCGCTGCGCGCTTACGAGGCCGATATCGAGAAGTTGCAGGTGCGCCTGCGCGAAGCTCGCAGCCGCCAGAGCGCCATCGCGGCGCGCCTCGAAAGCGCGGAAAACCGGGTGAAGCTGCGCAGCCTGATGACCAATGAGCGGGTCGACGATGCGCTCGACCGCTTCGACCAGCTGGAACGCCGGGTCGATTATGCCGAGGGCCGCGCCGATGCGCTGGCCATCGAAGGCGACAAGAAGCCCAGCCTGTCCGACGAGATCGCTGCGCTGGAGGGCGCCGACAAGATCGACAGCGAACTGGAAGAAATGAAACGCGCGCTTGGCAAGGGCGCGCCAGACGAAAACGCAAAGCCCAAGGACTGAGCCATGTTCCCTGAAGAAGTCATCATCATCCCGGCCATCTTTATCGGCCTGCCATGGCTGGTTCTCCACTATGTTACCAAGTGGAAGCAATCCGCCTCGATCACCGGCGACGACGAGCAGTTGCTCGACGAGCTGTACCACCTCGCAAAGCGTCTGGACGACCGGATGGACACGGTGGAGCGGCTGGTCAGCAGCGACAATCCGGAATTCAAACCAGCCCGCCTTCTGCATGACAGCGAGGTCGACAACCAGCCGCTGCGCGAACTCGACAAGCTGATTGCCGAAAAGAAAGGAACCGCCCGATGAACAGCCCCCGCACCACACTGTACCGCGACAAGCAGAATGCCAAGCTGATGGGCGTATGTTCCGGCATCGCCGACTATACCGGAGTGAATGCCGCCTGGATCCGTCTGGCCACGCTGGGTCTGACTTTTATGACTGGCGGCGCGACGATCCCGGTCTATTTCATCGCCGGGCTGCTGCTGAACAAGAAGCCGGCGCATCTTTACGTCGAACCGGAAGAGCAGAAATATTGGCAGCGAGTGCGCCAGTCGCCCACCCGCACGGCCCGCGAAGTGCGCGCCCGGTTCCGCGACGTGGACCGCCGCCTGGCCGAGGTGGAAACCTTTTACGTCACCGCCAACCCACGGCTAAACGCGGAAATCGAACGGCTGCGCTGAGTAAGGTCGACGGAGGAGGCGAATATGGAAACGGGACTGATGCTGGCGATGCTGTTCATCGGAATGACCGGGCCGATCGCGGCTTGGGGCATGTGGGACAGCTGGCTGCGGCACAAGGCGAAGCTCGCCAAGGCCGCCAGCGACCCGCAGGTCGAACGGCTGACGCAAGACAAGGCGCAACTTAAGGATCAGGTGGCGTTGCTCGAAGACCGGCTGTCCGTGCTCGAACGCATCGCCACCGATCCGGCCCGCCGGACAGCGGACGAAATAGAGGCGCTGCGCTGAAGCGCGGCAATCAAGGGGACCAAAGATCATGGACGTGGAAGTCATCGGCGTATTCATCCCGATCATCGCATTGATGATCCCGATTGTAGCCATCTGGGCCAAACACCGCCAGAAAATCGCGGAAATGCAGCTTGAAACGGCCGCATCGCAAAGTGCCGAGAAAGCTGCGCAATATGCCAGCCAGATCACCCGGCTGGAAGACCGCGTCGTCACGCTGGAACGCATTGTAACCGACAAGGGCTACGACGTCGCCACGCAGATCGAGGCGCTTCGCGACACGCGTACGGTAGAAGATCGCGGCAGCGGGGTGCCACTCAACATGGAAAGCAAGGAGCGCGCATAATGGACTGGGGAGGCCCTACTTTCGTCATAGCGATCATCGCGATCAGCACCGCCGGCTGGCTGGTGAACAACTGGATCCGCGCGAAGCATGGTTATGACCTGGAGGATGAATGGGGCGGCAAGACCACTCCCAAAACCTCCGACGAGGCGGCGCAATTGCGCGAGGAAAACGCCAAGCTGGTCGAGCTGGTCGAGGCGCAAGGCAAGCGCATGGAAACGCTGGAGCGGATCGTGACCGACAAGGGATACCGCCTGAACGAGGAAATCGAGGCGCTGCGCGACCCCGCGCACCGAGCCTCTGCCGATAGCGGCGTGCCGCTGAATATCGCCAAGACGGAGAAAGCCTGATGCTGGGACTATCGGGAGAATTGATCGCGTTGATCGCCGTGGCCGGCGTGGGCGGCTGGGTGCTGACCACCTGGATGCGGATCAAGAACGGCTATCCGCTGGAAAACAGCTGGGGCAAGGCGCTGCATCCCAAACACGATCCAGCCGCGCTTGAACGCGTGAAATTGCTGACGCAGGAAAACGCCGAATTGCGCGCCGAGATCGGATCGATGAAAGACCGCCTCGCCAATGTCGAACGTATCGTGACCGATGGCGGGTACCACCTGTCGCAGGAAATCGGGAAGCTGCAGGCCGATAGTGGCGCTACGATCGCCGACCTGTCGCGCGATACGCAGCAGGAGCGGGCGTCGTGATCGAGCTTGCTATCATCTTCGCCTTCGTGATTGTCGCAGCATCGCTGGTGTTTTCCTTCGCATCGAAGATCCACCAGCGCGGCATCGACCACGAACAGCGCAAGCTGGAGCTGCAGGCGCGCATCGCCGAAGCGGAAGCCGGTCAGGGCGGGCAAACGAACGCCGCGCTGGAAAAGCGGGTGCGCGTACTGGAACGGCTGGCCACCGACCGCTCCGGCATGGCCAGCGCCTCGCTCGCCGATGAAATCGAAAGCCTGCGCGGCGGGTCCGCTGCGCTTACCGACGGGCGCGAAAAGGAGTTGCAACAATGAGTTTCTGGACCGCCGTGGTCGCAATCGTGCTGATCGGTGCCATCGCCAGCGTGCTGCGTGCGCGGTATAATGCCAGCGCCGGTATCACCGAGGACATGATGGGCAATCAGACCATCAACCCGCCGCCGCGCGATAGCGAGCGCGAGGTAGAGGCCGAGCGCGAAATCGCTGCGCTGAAAGACCGTATCAAGGTGCTCGAACGCATCGCCACCGACCCTGCGCACCGCACCGCGCGGGAAATAGAGCAATTGCGCGACCAGGACTGAATGGGACGAAAGGCAGGTTGGAGAATTTGTCATGAGCGAGGAAACCATCATCATCGCCGCCACCAGCCTGATCGGGCTGTGCGTGGTCGTCGCCGCCCTGCTGCGGGCCTGGGCCGGGTGGCTGGCACTGAAACGGCGCGAGTTGGAACATCCCTGCGATAATCCCACAGAGCGCGGATCGCCGGCAGGTGCCGCGCGGATAGAAATCGCCGATCTGAAGGAACGGATCAGGAAGCTGGAAGCGATTGCGAACGGGGTGGATTTGTGAGCGGGAGGCCCCCAGCCTATTGACCCCTTACAATCCATTCCCCGGGCAACTACTTGCCTGACCATGCGTACCCTAACCGATATCCAGGAAGAATATGAGTTCATCGAAGGCGACGAGCGTTATCGCCTGCTGATCGAATTGGGGCGAGAGCTCGATTCCATGCCCGATGCGCTGAAAACCGATGCAACGCTAGTGCGCGGCTGTTCGGCCAGCGTGTGGGTTTACCCCACCGAAGACGCCGGACGGCTGCATTTCCTGGCCGATTCCAACGCTGCCATTACCAAGGGTATCGTCGCACTGGTGATCGCGGCGGTGCAGGACAAGCCGCCACGCGAAGTGGCGGAAATGGATGTGGTCGCCGCGCTTGACCCGTTCGATTTGAAAAACCAGCTCAGCTCCAACCGCACGCAAGGCGTCCCCAACATGATCGCCCTGGTCAAGGAACATGCGGCGCGCATCGCCGCAGCGTGACATGCGCCAGCTTTACCTTGCAGGCGGGATAATATCGGTCGCATTGGGTGCGCTCGGCGCGTTCCTGCCGATCATGCCGACTGTTCCGTTTCTGCTACTGGCGGTGTTCTGCTTCGCTCGCAGCAATCCGGAATGGGAGCAGAAAATACTCGATCACCCGACCTGGGGGCCGCAAGTGCTCGACTGGCGCGAGCGCCGCGCCATTTCTCGCCGTGCCAAGACCATGGCAATCGGCGCAATGACGGTGGGCGCGGTGTTTACATGGTACACTCTGGGTGCGCCCTATTACTGGATCTCGCTGGCCATACTGGTAATCGCTGGCAGCTGGATCGCCACCCGCAACGAATAGGTCAGCCGCTCGGCGCCCCGGCGCTGTCGCGCACCACTGCCGCGCCCGTCTCGCGCTGCCGCTTCAATTCCGCCTTCAACCTGGCCGGATCGCGCGCGAAAACGAAGCCGAAGCTGACACCGCCTTGCTTGCCGATTGTCGCATGGTGAAGCTTGTGCGCCTGAACCAGCCGCTTGGCATAGCCGCGCTTGGGCACCCAGCGCCAATAGCGTTGATGGACCAGCCCATCATGCACCAATGTGTAGATCAAGCCGTAAATCGTGATGCCGAGCGCCGTCCACCAGAGGAATTCCGACACAAAATGGCCGATGGTAAACATGGCAATCACGATGGAGCCGAACACCACCGCGAACAGATCGTTTTTCTCGAGCAAATTATCATGCGGTTCGTGATGGTCGCGGTGCCATGCCCAGCCCCACCCGTGCATCACATATTTATGTGCCCACCAGGCAAACAGCTCCATGCCGATCACGGCACCCGTTACGGTCAGGATGATGGCAGTGACACTCATGGCACGCTTGGCTCTGGCGGTTCCTCGTTCAGTGCTGCGCGGCGCAAGGCAGGCAGCTTCCACCACGGCGTTTCCGGGTGGAGGTGATGTTCGTGATGATACCCGAAATGGAAACAGGATGCGAGGCTGGCAAGCACGCCGAAGCGTTCGCTGCGCGCATTGTGCCGATCGGCAAAACGCGGCGCGAGGGAAGAGCTCTCATGTCGGTGCGGGCGGAAGGTACCGAAATAGAACAGCTGCATGGAGGATATGATCGCGGGCGCACCGTATAACAGTACGATGTTCTGCACCGGGACATCCAGCACCAGCCAATAAGTCAGCACCACGGCCCAGACGTAAATCATCGAGCCTGCGCCGAAATACCGTTTCAGGAAAGTCCAGTACCAGCGCGCGAAGCTGCGCGGATTGGCCTCGTCGAAATCGGGATCGCCTGGATGGCCTGCCAGCCGGTGATGGGTAAAATGGGCATCGCGCATCCTGCGCCAGCCGAACCCGGCATAAAGGAACAGCAGCACCGCACCGACCGCCGCGTTGATCCGCCGTGCGCCGGAAATGCCCGGCGGCACCAACGACCCATGCATCGCATCGTGACTGACGATGAACAGCCCGACAGATAGCCAGCACTGCACAGCGCCGAGGATCACGACCAACGGCAGCACCATCCAGGAAATATCGAGGACGAACATCGAGAATATGTTAATCGCCAGCCACGCGGTGAAAATCGTGGCAGCCAGCCCCAGCCCGATTGCGGCCTGCATACCCTTACCCTGGCGGGTTCTGGAAATCGCGGTGTCGGCCATCGCCGCCGATATAGGGGCAACGAGCGCAGGATCAAAGCGTTCGACCCACTAGGGGATTTTGGCAGATAGCTCGGCGATAACTTTTCCGTACCGTTGTCGTTCATGTTGGCGGCTATATTTATGAACATCCAGATGACGCCTGATTAAAGAGGCAGATATGAGGACTGCGCCATGATCACTTTGAAACGACTTATAGCTCCGGCCCTTGGTGCCGCTCTGGCTGCGGGTATCGCCGCCCCTGCCAGCGCAAATTATTACGAGGACCCCAGGCAGATCCGCCATGAAATCCGCAATTTCGAACGGCAGATCGACCGTGCGGCAAATAGCGGCCGCGTTTCGGATCGCAACGCAACTTGGCTATCCTATCGCCTGCAGGACGTGGAGCGTCAGTTCCGCCAATTTTCCTATAATGGCTTCAACGACTGGGAAATCAGCACGCTGAACGATTCGCTCAATATCATGCAATGGGAATTGCAGCGCCGTTCCAACGGGTATCGCAACCGCAGTGGTCGTGGCTATCGCGACAGTCAGCGCGGCTATAACCGCTATGAAGACACGCGCCGCCAAAATTCACGCTACGACAACCGCCGCTGGCGCGGTGAGCGTGACGATGATGATCGCTACGAGCGCGACGACGATTAAGCTTCTGCGTCAACCGCATCTGACGGGGCCGGATATTTGGCTGAGGCCGAATGTCCGGCCCCGCTGCGTTTCAGCCAGTTGAAAGTGTTCAGCTCTCGCTATCGCCGGGGAAGAAGAACCGCCGCATTTCCTCGTTGATCCGCGCTGGACGGTGGGTTTCGGCATCGATGCAGCACCAGGCGGATTTAACCTCGGCCAGCACTTCCTCCCCCCGGCTGATCACCGTGGAATAAAACGCGCGCGCGCCCTTGAAGCTTTCCAACACCGTTTGCGCAATCACATCGTCTTCCAGGAAAGCCGGCTTGCGATAGGTAATCTCGTGCTTGAGCGCGACCCACGCTTTGCTCGCCACCTCCTCCGCGGGGGCCAGTTTCTGCCAATGCGACAGCACGGCATCCTGCACCCAGCCAAGATAGCGGGCGTTGTTCACATGACCCATGAAATCGATATCACCGGGCATGATCTGGATCGGAAAGCGATAAGGTGTAGCTGACATGCCTGTTAGTTAGGTGCTGAAAGGTTGCCTTTCCATGACTAGCACAATGATAGGGGCAACTAATGTTGCCAGTGTGGCGCAATGGCCGCTAATCCGGCGCTTATGGCAAGCAAACCGCGCACGCTTTACGAGAAGATCTGGGACGCCCATGTGGTGGAGCAGCGCGATGATGGCACCGCGCTGATTTTCATCGACCGGCATCTGGTCCACGAAGTCACCAGTCCGCAGGCGTTCGAGGCGCTGCGACTGGCCGGGCGCACCGTGCGCCGCCCCGATCTGACGCTAGCGGTGCCCGATCACAACGTGCCGACCACAGCGCGGCTCGACGCTGCCGGCAACCGTATTCCCATTGCCGACCCGCAAAGCGCCGCCCAGCTCGCCGCGCTGGAGGATAATGCGCCCGCTTTCGGCATTCGCTACATCGATGCCAGCGCGGCCGAACAGGGCATCGTCCACGTGGTTGGGCCGGAACAGGGCTTTTCGCTGCCCGGATCGACCATCGTCTGCGGCGATTCACACACCGCGGCGCATGGCGGGATCGGCGCGTTGGCATTCGGCATCGGCACGAGCGAGGTCGAGCATGTGCTGGCCACGCAGACGCTGCTGCTGAAACGATCGAAAAGCATGGCGGTGGAAGTGACCGGTTTGCTTGGCCCGGGCATCACTTCGAAAGATCTGATCCTGCACATAATCGGCGTGCTCGGCACGGCGGGCGGCACGGGTTACGTGATCGAATATCGTGGCCGCGTATTCGAGGAAATGAGCGTCGAAAGCAGGCTCACCGTCTGCAATATGAGCATCGAGGCCGGCGCAAGAGCCGGGCTGATCGCGCCCGACGAAACGGTGTTCCGCTATTTGAAGGGCCGCCCCTACGCACCCCGGGGCAAGGCGTGGGACGACGCGGTTGCATGGTGGAAATCCCTCGCCACCGATCAGGGTGCCGAATTCGATGCGACCGTGCGGATCGATGCCAGCCAGGTCGAGCCGACCGTCACCTGGGGCACCAGCCCCGAAGATGTCGTGCCCATCGGCGGACACGTGCCCGATCCGGACAGCTTCGCCGATCCCGCCAAGCAGCAGGCCGCACGCAAGAGCCTGGACTACATGGGCCTCGCCCCCGGGACAGCAATGCGCGATGTGCCGGTGGAAAATATCTTCATCGGCAGCTGCACCAACAGCCGCATCGAAGATCTGCGTGCCGCCGCACAGATATTGAAAGGGCGCACCAAGGCGGCGAATGTGAAATGGGCCATTGTGGTGCCTGGGTCCGGCCTGGTGAAGCGTCAGGCCGAAGAAGAAGGGTTGGACCGGATATTCACCGATGCCGGGCTGGAATGGCGCGAGCCTGGCTGTTCCGCCTGCCTCGGCATGAACCCCGACAAGGTTCCGCCGGGCGAACGATGCGCCAGCACCAGCAACCGCAACTTCGTCGGCCGCCAGGGCCCCGGCGCGCGGACCCATCTGATGAGCCCCGCAATGGCCGCCGCCGCCGCGGTGACCGGACGGCTGACCGATGTGCGAGAATTGGATTGAAATGTGCTTGCCCTCCCCGCCCACGCACCCCATTGATTGAAGGATGACCAAGAACTTCAAAGGCACGGCCGCCATCGCTGGCGCCATCGGTTCCGCGGCAATTGCCGCTGCACTGCTTTACGCCAATCGGCGCAAGGACAAGGGTGAGCCCCCGCGCACCTCCAAGGCCCCGCATACGCCCACGGGCGAGCCGCCGGAAACCGATTGATGCAGCCGGTATCGACCATTCAAGGCCGCGCAATTCCGTTCGGCGCAAAGAATGTCGATACCGATGTCATCATCCCCGCGCGCTGGCTGAAGACCATCACGCGCGAAGGATTGGGCGAAGGCGCATTCGAAACTTTGCGCCAGCAACCCGGCAACTTGTTCGACGATCCCGCTTATACCGGCGCGCCGATCCTGATCGCGGGCGACAATTTCGGCTGCGGATCCAGCCGCGAACATGCCGCCTGGGCGCTCCTCGACATGGGCGTGACCTGCGTGATCGCGCCCAGCTTCTCGGACATATTCGCCAGCAATGCTTTCAAGAACGGCATCCTCGCGGTGGAATTGCCGCAAGACCGGATCGACCGCCTGCTCGAAATCGCGCGGGAGCATGAATTGACGGTGGATATCGAAACCCAAACCGTCACCACGCCTTTTCAGGATCGCTTCGCATTCGAAATCGATCCGTTCCGCAAGCAATGCCTTGAGCATGGGCTGGACGAGGTCGGCCTGACTATGGCCCGCGATTCTGCGATATCCGATTACGAACAACGCGCCGCACAGCATATGCCGTGGCTCGCAAAACCAGAACAGACGCAAACCGGAGAGACACCACGATGAAAGCCCTGCGCACCCATGCCACTGGCGGCCCCGAAACGCTCACGCTGGACGAGGTGGAAACACCCGCACCCGGCAAAGGCGAAGTGCTGGTCGATGTGAAAGCGTGCGCGATCAACTATCCCGATACGCTGATGATCCGCGATCTCTACCAGTTCAAGCCGGAGCGGCCCTATGCCCCGGGCGGCGAGATTGCCGGGACCGTTTCCGCCATCGGTGAAGGTGTGGAAGGCTACGCGGTAGGCGACAGGGTATTCGGCGGCATAGGCAATGGCGGACTGGCGGAGCAGGTGGTGGTCCAGCAGGGCAGGCTGTTCCATGTGCCCGAGGGGGTTTCCTTCGAAAAAGCCGCATCGCTGATGATGACATACGGCACCACAATCCACGGGCTGAAGGATCGCGGCAATATCAAGCAAGGCGATACTTTGCTCATCCTGGGTGCGGCGGGCGGAGTCGGCCTGTCGGCTGTGGAACTGGGCAAGGCATTCGGCGCACGAGTGATCGCGGCGGTCTCGTCCGAAGAAAAGGCCGAGATAGCGCGCAAGGCCGGTGCGGACGAGGTGGTGATCTACCCCCGCGCCCCGTTCGACAAGGATACGTCCAAGGCCCTCGCCAAGCAGTTCAAGGATGCCTGCGGTCCGGAAGGCGCCAATATTGTCTATGACATCGTCGGCGGCGATTATTCCGAACCCGCGCTGCGGTCTATCGCGTGGGAGGGCAAGTTCCTCGTGGTCGGCTTCCCCGCCGGAATCGCCAAGATGCCGCTCAACCTGACGCTGCTGAAAAGCTGCGATATTTGCGGAGTGTTCTGGGGCGCGTTCACCATGCGCTTCCCCGACAAGTTCCGCGCCCAGGCCAAAGAGCTGTTCGACATGCTCAAGGCGGGCACGATCGATCCGCTGATTTCCGAAACCTTCCCGCTGGAGCGCGGCGGAGAGGCGATAGCCAAGCTGGAAAATCGCGAAGCGGTGGGCAAACTCGTCGTCACCATGTGATGCTGCGGATGATTGAGTCGTTGCGGCAATGCCGCCCCGCCTGTATCTGCCGCAAATCAGCATAGCGAGGGACGCCATGACCAATTTCAAAGACCGCGAACGCGCAGAAGAAGCCAAATATGCGCTGGACGAGGAAACCGCCTTCAAGGTCGCCGCGCGCCGTAATAAGCTGCTCGGCCATTGGGCGGCCCAGAAGATGGACCTGACGGCGGAGGAAACCGACAGCTACGCCAAGGCGGTGGTCCAGGCCGATTTCGAAGAGGCCGGCGACGAGGATGTCATTCGCAAAGTCCTCGGCGATCTGACCGCTGCAGGGGTCGATATCGACGAAGCCGGTGTCCGCGCCGCGCTGGAAGAAAAATCGGTCGAGGCACGCCGCCAGTTGATGAGCGAAAGCTGATCTCTTCAGGAGTAATCATATGCCGATGTCGGCTGCTGAATTAGAGGGCATGATCACTGCCGCCCTGCCCGATGCGACGGTGGAGCTCACCGCGCTGGTGGACGATAACGATCATTGGAAAGCGCACGTCACCTCCCCGAAATTTGCGGGAAAAAGCCGCGTGCAACAACATAAAATGGTCTATGAGGCGCTGGGCGGAAAGATGGACGGCGTGCTCCATGCCTTGCAACTGAGCACCTCCGCGCCCACCTCGAATAGCTGATAACACTTTACCGGAAGCTCAGATATGTCCGAAGCAAACACCCGCATCGAAAAAGTCGTCGGCGATAATGACGTCGTTTTGTTCATGAAGGGCACGCCCCTGTTCCCGCAATGCGGTTTTTCCAGCCGCGCCGTGGCGATCCTGGATCATTGCGGCGTCGCTTATGAGAGCGTGGACGTGCTGCAGGACATGGAAATCCGCCAGGGTATCAAGAGCTATTCCGAATGGCCGACCATCCCGCAGCTTTACGTGAAGGGCGAATTCGTCGGCGGCAGCGATATCATGATGGAAATGTTCGAAGCCGGCGAGCTTCAGACCATGATGGACGAAAAGGCCGTGGCGAAGGCCGAATAGGCTTTCCGCCACTCTTCGAAATCTCGAAAACAAAAGAAAACCCCGCCGAGGCCAGAACCTCGGCGGGGTTATCTTTTCGGGGAGGCGGTGCCGAAGAACCAGGAAGGCGCCACCTCTTTAGTCGAAGACCATTCGGGTACCCAAAGCTTTGCACCGCCCGTGCCAGTTCGACCAAAACCGGCATATGCAGCGAGATACAGTGGTAAACGCAATTTAACTTTTCCGCCGGCTGTAACGTTTTCCGACAGGTCGCCGTTTTCTGTATCGCCGCTTGGCAAAACACACCGAAGCCCTCAATGTCGGCCGCGATGCAAGACATGGATAAAGCCGCACAGGTTGAGGGAATCCCCGCAGCCACCATAGTAATCTTCCGTAAGGCCGCCGCCGGCGGACCGCCGGAAATCCTGATGGTGATCCGCTCGCGCAATATGGCGTTTGCGGGCGGCGCGGCGGTATTCCCCGGCGGGCGAGTCGATCCAGCGGACCATGCGCTGGCGGCCGCCCTCGATCACGGCCTGGGCGACGATGACGAAGCGGCGCACCGGATCGCGGCGCTTCGCGAAACGTTGGAGGAAACCGGGCTCGCCATCGGGATCGAAGGCCGCGTCACCGGATCGCAGGCCGCCGAGGCGCGGGCGATGCTGCTCGAGCATGAGGATTTCGCCCCGGTGCTGGAGAAATTCGGCTGGGATTTGCGGCTGGACGATGTGGTTCCCTTCGCTCGCTGGTTTCCCAAGAACGAGCGCCTGTCGCGGGTGTTCGATACCAGGTTCTACCTCTACGATATCGGTACCGGTGTGGTGGATATCTCGGTCGATGCGACCGAGAATACGCGGCTGTTCTGGACGAGCGCGGAAGGCGCGCTGGCCGCCGCCGAACGGGGCGAGATCGATATAATCTTTCCCACCCGGCGCAATCTGGAACGGCTGGCCCAGTTTGAAAGTTTCGCTGCGGCGCAGCAGGATGCGCAGGCTCACCCGGTCAAGATAATCACGCCGTTTCTGGTCGATATCGACGGGGTAAAATATATCAGCTTCGGCGAGGATCATGGCTATCCCACCACGGGCGAACCGATCGAGAGCGCGAGCAGGGGCTGAGCCTGGGCCTAGAACACCTTGCGCAGATCGATGCCGAGGTAGCGGCCGGTAGGATCGATCCGCAGCGGCTCGAACTGGATCGGCACATCGCCATCGGCATCGACCACGCGCCGCCTTGCATCGAAAATATTATCGGCGCGCAGTGAAACCCGGAGACCCTTCAGCGGCCCCTCATCCTCACCCAGAACACGGCCAAGATCGGCAAATAAGCGCAAATCGAACGTCGCGAAATCGCCGAAGAACAGATCGCTGCTGCCGAGCGCATCGCTGCCCTCGATGAAGGTTTCGCCGGTATAGGTGCCGGACAGGCGGACACCCCAGCCACCGCGAAACAGCCCCCCTTGCAGGCGTGAGCTGTGTTCGACAACTCCGCTGGAAGATAGCGCGCCGCCATCCAGCTGGTCGATCAACGGGCCATCGGGGGCGACCGTTATCTCGTTTTGAAGTTCGACAGTATGGTTGAAGCTGAGGAAATAGCGCCCGCGTCCATCACCGCCGCGCCCCGGCATGCGCACACCGCCACCGCCACCGCGCCCGCCTTGGCCCCGCGCTCCGCCGCCTTCGCCAGCTTCGGGCTCGTCGGCTTGCCCGAAGGATCCGCGCGTCAACAGGCCGAGCGACACACGCTCCGACTTGGTTTCGAAATAGGTGATCGGCCTGCGATCGATGGACAGCAAAGTGCCGTCGGCGGCCCGTTCCACACGGTCCGGGAAGGCCGCCTCGATCGCTTCTGTCAGGATCGGGAAATCCGCCGTCACATCTTCGCTGCGATTGATCGCATAATCGGCGGTAACCGTGGTGTTTTCGATGAACGGCAATTCCCAATTGGCGGAGAATTTCCAGTCGTTCTGCGTTTCGGCGAGCAAATCCGGGTTGCCGCCGGATATGATCGTCGCAAGCACGGTATCGCCGGTCGCAAAATCGAACGTCGGCACATTCAGCGTGATCGTTTCCGGCGCGCCCAACTGGCTCAGTCCGGGGGCTGCTTCGCGTGCAATATAGGTCGCTTGAAGGGACAGATTATCGAATGGCTGCCAGTTCAACCCCGTGCTCCATTCGGTCAGCGTACCGAAATCGGAAAGGTGGTTGATGCCGAATTGTCCATTCAGACTGACCGAACCGATCGCATCCCACACGCCGCGCCGCGTGCTGGTAATCGGCAGCACGACATTCACTGCACTAGAGACATCGCCGCGCGTCAGCTGTGTCGCCACGGCGCTGCGCGTGTCCTCGCTCTCGATCCGGTCCCAATCGTAGCCTACGCGAAAAGTCGTTATCAGTTCGCCCGCAGGCAGGTCCGCTATCGCCCCGCGCAGGGTTGCCAGCGTGCTGGCCGCATAGACATCGCTTTGCGCCACGTCGAACCCGGCATCGGGCAACAGCGGCAGCGGATGCGCTATACCCAGCGAGCCTTCCCGGGCCGCCTCCGCCAGCGAGCTTGTATCCGCCAGCCGGTCGATCTCGCTGCGGCTATCGGTGTAGCTGGCATCCGCCGTTGCAGTGAACTGGAAGCCCCATAGCGGCTTCTGATAGGTCGCGGCGGTAGAGTAGGTGTCGGTGCGATTGCGCGTTTCCAGCGGATCGGCGGCATTGAATGTCCGCAGCGCCGACACATCATCGGGGCCGGTCAGTACCACACTGTCCAACCCGGACAGGCTGCGCGTTTCCGCGAAGCTGGCCGTCAGGTTCGTGCTGAGCGATGCGCCGCTATCGATGAAGGCTTTCACATAATTCAGCTCGCCCTGATATTGCGAGAATTCGGATACCAGGCTGCGAAAATCGGTTTGCAGCGGATCGCCGATAACGCTGCTTTCGCTGCCCGCCGCCAATTCCAGCCCGCGCTCGCTTTCTGTCAGTATCGAGCGGTTTTCGGCCTCCAGATTGACATTGATGCGCCCACCATCGGTGATCTTGAGCAGCGTGAATTCCTGTTCATGCCGGGCATATCCGCCGCTGGCTGGCTGTTCATATTCCGCCTCGACCTCGCGGCTGGAATAATCGTTCTTGAGGATAAAATTGACCACGCGGCGGTCTGGCGAGAAGCCGAAACGCTGGGCGACTTCTTCGGCGAATACCTCGACCTTGGCGATGGCTTCGGGAGGGTAGGACCGGAATTCGCGGAAGCTGGCAACACGGATCCCGTTGACGAGGAAGATCGGGCGGCCGCCCGAATTTCTGCCGCGCGCAGACCCCGTTTGCGGGGCGATCGCCTCCAGCACTTCCTCGATCGAACCTGCGCCCAACGCCTCGATATCGGCCTCGTCCAGTTCAGCTATCGGTGGCTGTTCCACCAATAGCTGCCCGCGCAGCCGCTCTCCGCGCACGACGATAGTATCGTCATCCGCGATGTCGACGCTCTCATCGGGAGCCTCCTGCGCGGACAGCATTGTGGGTGGGCCAAGGGTGATGGTGCCGAGAATCAGGATCGATCGGGCGGCGATGTGGGGGGAGCAACGCATGGCCTTCATTTAGGAGACCCCTCCCAGCCGGCAAAGGCCATGATTGTAATGCTTTGTCGCAAACACCATATATAGCGCCGCACACCCCGGCGGGCTTTCCTTTTGTACCCCCCGCCGCTATGGGCGCGCCAACCTTCATTTGAAACGGAACTGCGAGTACATGGCCAAAGAAGAACTCCTCGAAATGCGCGGGCGCGTGGTTGAGCTGCTGCCCAATGCGATGTTCCGGGTTGAGCTTGAAAACGGTCACGAAGTGCTCGGCCACACTGCCGGCAAGATGCGCAAGAACCGTATTCGCGTGCTGACGGGTGATGAGGTCCTGTGCGAATTGACGCCCTACGATCTCACCAAGGCGCGCATCACCTATCGCTTCATGCCGGGGCGCGGCGGGCCGGGACAGGGTCCGGGCCCCGCATAATACGGCGTGAGCGCGCCCAGCCTTACTCTAGCATCCGCCAGCCCGCGCCGCCGCGAATTGCTCGCGCGGTTGGGGATCGAGCCTGCGCATATCGCGCCTGCCGATATCGATGAGACACCGCTAAGCGGCGAGCTTCCACGCGATTATGCCGTGCGCATGGCGCGCGAAAAAGCGCTCGCCATCGATGCCGCGGATCACGTGCTAGCAGGCGATACGGTGGTTGCTGCCGGGCGGCGCATACTGCCCAAGGCGGAAGATAAGGCCACGGCGAGGCGCTGCCTGGAGCTGCTATCCGGCCGCCGTCACCGGGTGCTGTCCGCCATCGCCCTGCGCGCACCCGACGGAACCCTGCGTGAAAAGCTGTCCGAGACCATCGTCAAGTTCAAACGTCTGTCGGACGAGGAACTGCGCACCTATCTCGCCGGCAGCGAGTGGGAAGGCAAGGCGGGCGGCTATGCCATACAAGGCGCCGCGGAAGGCCTCATATTGTCCATCAGCGGATCGCATTCGGGGGTGGTCGGTCTGCCGCTTTACGAAACGAGGCTCGTGCTGAAAGCGGCAGGCTTCGATGTCGGCTGAATGGCTGGTCGAGGACGGGATCGGCGAGCAGCGCGCCATCCGTCTGCATAATGACGGGATCGTAGAGGCGCGGCTGCACTGGCCGGGCCATTTGACCGCCGGACAAGTGGCCGAGGCAACCCTCACCCACCGAAGCAGCGGCAGCACGCGCGGTACTGCTACATTCCCCAGCAGCGAAGAGGCGCTGGTGGACCGCCTGCCGAAAGATGCGAATGAAGGCGCCCCCATCCGCCTCGAAATCACGCGAGCTGCAATTGCCGAACGGGGGCGATTGAAGCGCGCCCAGGCACGGCCAAGCGATGCGTCGCTGCGCGGCGCACCTCGCCTGGCAGAGCAGCTCGGTGCCAAGATCGTCCACCGCTTTCCCGCCGGGGCCGATTGGGAGGATCTGTTTGCGCAGGCCTGGAGCGGACAGGTCGATTATCCCGGCGGCGCGCTGATCTTTGCCGATACGCCCGCGATGACGCTGGTCGATATCGATGGTCCGGCCACTCCGGCGAATGCGCTGGCCGCCGTGCCCGTCCTCGCCGCGGCGCTGCGGCGGTTCGACATTGGCGGTTCCATCGGGGTGGATTTCCCCACCCTTGCTGCCAAGCAGGACAGGAAAGCGGTGGACAATGCGCTTGGCGAAGCTCTGGCAGGCTGGCCGCACGAGTGCACCGCGATGAACGGATTCGGCTTCGTCCAGATCGTCGCGCGGCTGGAGCGGCCCTCGATCCTCCAGCGGATTCACCATGCACGGGTCGGCGCGGCGGCGCGCATCGTGCTGCGCCGGGCGGAACAATGTGACGGGCCGGGGACCACGCTGATTACCTGCCATCCGGCATTGAAGGCCAGATTGCGCGGGGAATGGCTGACAGAACTGAACCGGCGTACGGGCCGCGAGGTGCGGATCGAAACCGATTCCGGCCTTGCGCTCGAAAGCGGCCATGCCCAGATCGTGGGCCTATGACCACCACTGCCAAGCCCTGTCCCATCTGCAAGAAACCACGCGCGCAGGATCATGCGCCGTTCTGTTCGCCGCGTTGCCGCGACCGCGATCTGAACCGCTGGTTCTCCGATGGCTATGCCGTGGCCGGCCGTCCCGCCGCGCCCGACGAGATCGCCAGCGAAGACCCGCATAGCGCAGGTTAGGCATGAGCCAACTTACCCCTTGCCAACCGCCGCGCCCTTGGCCATAGGGCCGCTTCCCATACCGGCGATGCTATTTCAGATTGGCCGGTAAAGAGTGTGCCCGGGTAGCTCAGGGGTAGAGCAGACGACTGAAAATCGTCGTGTCGGTGGTTCAAATCCGCCCCTGGGCACCACTTTTCTTCCCTTTCCTGCAGACCCGCTGTAAGCCGCCGCTTCGCAATACAGGATTCCGCTCATGTCCCGTCGCCGCCAAATTTACGAAGGCAAGGCCAAGATCCTCTATGAGGGTCCGGAGCCGGGCACGATCATCCAGTATTTCAAGGATGATGCGACCGCTTTCAATGCCGAAAAAAAGGGCACAATCAACGGCAAGGGCGTGATCAACAATCGCATCAGCGAATATATCTTCACCCGGCTGGGCCATATCGGCATGCCGACCCACTTCATCCGCCGCCTGAACATGCGCGAACAGCTGGTGCGGCAGGTTGAAATCGTGCCTATCGAAGTGATTGTGCGCAATGTTGCGGCGGGCTCCATCTGCAAGCGACTGGGCCTGACCGAAGGCGATCCGCTGCCGCACACGCTGATCGAATATTGCCTGAAGGACGATGCGCTGGGCGATCCGCTGGTCGCCGAAGAACACATCGCCTGTTTCAATTGGGCGAGCAACGAGGAGATGCAGGACATCTCCAGCATGGCGATCCGCACCAATGATTTCCTGTGCGGCATGTTCGCCGCGATCGATATCCGGCTCGTCGATTTCAAGCTGGAATTCGGCCGCATCTACGATGGCGATTACAGCCGCATCATTCTGGCGGACGAGATCAGCCCCGATGGCTGCCGCCTGTGGGATATGAAAACGGGCGAGAAGCTCGACAAGGATCGGTTCCGCCGCGATCTTGGCGGAGAAGAAGAGGCTTATCAGGAAGTTGCCCGCCGCCTCGGCCTGCTGAACAATGAAGACGACAAGCCCGGCGAAGTGTTCGACCTGAACGCCCACCGTGGCAAATTGCGCGGCGACAAGTCCAAACCGAAGAAATAGGTGCGGACGGCTGGGCGGTCAGGACCGCTGGCCCTCAGACCAAATATTTCAGCGCCCGTCCGCTGTCAGTTCGCCCGGGCCGCAGCCTTGCAAGCATGCGATTGCGTAGGTAACCCGGCCTCTACCGGTCGCGCCAATTCATGTCGGAGAATTTCTCTGCTGTCCCTGCGCGTTTTGATGATCTGTGCTGCATTGCTGCTGATACCTGCGAGCGCCGCAGCCCAAAAGGTCGCGCTGGTGGTCGCCAATTCCGATTACACAGTCGCAGGCGACCTCGCCAATCCGCCCAACGATGCCGCCCTGGTGGCGCGGGCGCTGAAGGAGGCGGGGTTCGATAGCGTGACCGTGGCCGGCGACCTCGCATTCGCGCCATTCCAGCAAACACTGCGGGAATTTCGGCAAAAGGCGCAGACAGCCGATACCGCGCTGCTCTATTATGCCGGTCACGGGATCGAGGGGCGCGGGGCAAACTGGCTGGTGCCGGTCGATGCGGGCCTTGAGCGAGAGGCGGATTTGCCGTTCGAGGCGATCGAGCTGCAACTCGCGATGGATGCGCTGGAAGGTGCACGGCTGAAAATCGCCGTGCTCGACGCTTGCCGCAACAATCCGTTCGCCGGGGACTGGACGGCCGGCACGCGTTCCGTCTCGCGCGGACTGGCGCCGGTGGAAGTCGACGATGTGCTGGTTATCTATGCCGCTGCGCCGGGACAGGTCGCCGATGATGGCGATGGCAGACATTCGCCCTTCGCCGCCTCGCTTGCCCGCCGGGTGGTGCAGCCGGGCCTGCCGGTACAGATGCTGGGCGGGATGGTGCGCGACGATGTGCTGGCCGCTACCGAGGGGCAGCAGCGCCCTTTCATCTCCGCATCGATAACCGGACGGCCGCTATTCCTGATGGATGGGCCGCAGGGGGCTGTTTCGGAAATGCTGGCCGCCACGTCGATTACAAGTGGCGAGGCGGCGATGGTGCAGCGCCCCTCCCCCGATCGGAGCGTTTCAAACGATGCCGATGCGTGGAAAGCCGCGCTCGAACTCGATACGGTCGAGGGATACCGTGCCTATGCGTCCGCTCAGCCGGACGGCGCCTATATCCGCTTTGCCGAGGCCAATATTGCTCAAATCCTCGATCCCACGGCCTTGGGCGGAGAGCTCAATTCCTCCGCCCAAGCGCTGATATCGTTCAAATCCGCATTGCCCGATCGCTATGCGGTGGGAGCGGGAGAAGCCTTGCCGATCGACGGGGTCTGGCGGCTATCCACCAATGGCAAGCGGATGCGGTTCGACAAGGGCCGCGCCTTCGCCGTCGATGGGTGGAATTTCTCGCTCGTCATCCGGGTGGAGCCTGAGCAAGTAACGATGCTCGATATCGTGCGCGAGGAACCCGGACTCTACGCAGGGCAGGACATCCTGCTCGGCGCCCCTGCGAAACTGACCTTGCGAAGCGATGGCAATCTGGATGTCAGCATCGCCACCTTCCCTTTCCCGGTCAACTTCACGATGAAGCGGGTTGCGCTGGACGATCCGGCCATGCTGGATGCGGAACAGCCCGGCTAGGTCCGTTGTTCAGCAGCTTGTCAGGCGTCCTTCGCCAAGGCACTGGACGCTTATGAAACTCATCCTTCTTGCCGGCGCGGCGCTGTGTCTTGCCGTCCCGTCTTATGCCCACGATCCGCTTCCCGTCGATGCGGCCGCAACGCCTGCGGAAGAGCCTGTTTGGGCCTTCGAGCAGAGCGATCTGCCGGTCGACCGCGATTATGTATTCGGCGCGCTGCCCAATGGTATGCGCTACATCATTCGCCGCAACGCCACGCCCGAAGGGACGGCGTTGGTCCGGATGCGGATCGGTTCGGGCTCGCTGGCGGAACGCGAGGACGAGCGCGGCCTCGCCCATTTTGTCGAGCACATGGCTTTCAACGGCTCCGCTGCCATTCCGGAAGGTGACATGATCAAGCTGCTGGAGCGCGAGGGGCTCGCCTTCGGCGCGGACACCAACGCCTCTACCGGGTTCAAGGCGACCACCTACAAGCTCGACCTGCCGCGCAATGATCCCGCGTTGCTCGACACTGCGCTGATGCTGATGCGCGAAACGGCCAGCGAACTGACCATTGCGCCCGATGCGGTCGAGCGCGAGCGCGGGGTGATCCTGGCGGAGCGGCGCGACCGCCGCAACTATGCCCAGCGCGAGCTGGAGGATCGGCTGGATTTCGCCAGCCCTCAGGCACGCTTTACCCGGCGGCTGCCGATCGGCGCTCTGGAAGTGCTCGAAAACGCCCCCGCGGCAACCCTGCGCCGGTTTTACGAGCGTGAATATGTCCCGGCCAATACCGCGCTGATCGTAATCGGCGATTTCGACCCGCAGCTGGTGGAAGCGAAGATCCAGGACCGCTTCGCCGATTGGCAGGCCCGCCCTATACCGCCGGAACCGGTCACCGGCCCGGTCGCGACTTCCCGGCGCGGGGAGGTCGACATCTATCTCGATCCATCGCTGAGCGAGCGGGTCAGTATTTTCGCATTCGGCGATTATGTCGACGAGCCGGACAGCATCGCCACACGGCGCGACGGCCTGCCCCGGCGCATTGCCTATGGCATCGTCAATCGTCGTCTCCAGCGCCTGGCCAGGCTGAAGGATGCGCCCTTTACCGGCGCGGGTTTCGGTACGGGGGACACGTTCGAGGATGCGCGCAGCACCAGCCTCGTCATATCGACCACCGATGGGGAATGGCGGCAAGGGCTGGAGGCGGCGACGCGCATCGTGCGCGAGGCGTTGGAACATGGCTTTACCCAGGCCGAGGTGGACGAGCAGCTGGCACAATATCGCACCGCTCAGGAAAACGCCGTATCCTCTGCCGATACGCGCAGCCACGGCACCTTTGCCAACGCAGCACTGGCGCTGGTGAGCGACGAGCGGATCCCGACCACGCCGCAAAGCGGGCTGGAACGATTCGAGAAATCCGCTGCGCTTGTCACACCCAAAACCGTACTGGCCGCGCTGCGCAATCATGCTGTCGCGCTGGACGATCCGCTCATCCGTTTTCGCGGCAGGCAAGCGCCCGAAGGCGGCGCGGCAGCCTTGCGTGGCGCGTGGGACGGCCTTCAGCAAGAAAAGATTGCCAAGCCGCCGCAGGCCAAGGCCGTTGATTTCGCCTATACCGATTTCGGTGAGCCGGGCGATGTCGTCAGCGATAGCCGGATCGAAGGGCTGGGTATCCGCACGCTGCAATTCGAAAACGGCGTGCGTTTGAACCTCAAGCCCACCGATCTGGCGCGCGACCGGATTCGTTTCAGCGCCGAAGTGGATGGAGGCGAGCTGCTCGACACGCGCGAGAACCCGCTGGCCACCAACCTCGTATCCTCGCTCGGCGCGGGCGGGCTGGGTGCACATTCGGCGGACGAAATACAGACCATCCTGGCGGGGCGCAGCGTGGGTTATGGCATGCGCAGCGGCGCGGACATGTTCTATATGGGCGCGACCACCACGCAGCGCGACCTGGAACTGCAATTGCAGTTGGCCGCAGCCCTGCTGACCGATCCCGGCTACCGCGCCGAGGCGGTCGCCCGCTATCGCCGCAGCCTCGATAATTACTTCGCCAATTTGGATGCAACGCCGGGCGCAGCCTATTCCAGTGCGATCGGCCGGATAATCTCCGATGGCGATCCGCGCTTCACGCTGCAGGACCAGGCCGATTACGAACGCCTTGATTTCGAAAGATTGCGCGATGCGATTGGCGAGCGGCTGGAAAATGGCGCGATCGAAGTCTCGCTGGTCGGCGATTTCGAAGAGGAGCAGGCCATCGCCCTCGTCGCGCGGACTTTCGGCGCGTTACCCGCGCGCGAAGCTAAATTTCGCGAAAATTCCGAGGCCCGCCAGCGCAGCTTTACCGACCGGCGAGAGCCACGCACGCTGACCCATCGCGGCGAGGCAAATCAGGCATTGTTCCGCTTGCTCTGGCCAACCACCGACGATGACGACCAGGCCGAGGAGATACGCGCAAACTTGCTCGCCCGCGCCGTGCGGCTGGAATTGACCGAAGAATTGCGCGAACGGCTGGGCCAAGCCTATTCGCCCAGTGCCGGCAGCGCGATGTCCTCCGTCTACGACGATTATGGGACATTCACGATCAGCGCCTCGCTGGATATCGCCGCAGTAGACGAAGCGCGGGCGGCGATCCTTGCAGTGGTCGAGAGATTGCGCAGCCAGCCGCTGGATGCCGACACTCTGGACCGCGCGCGGCGACCGCTGGTCGAGACCTATGACAATTTCCTCAAGACCAACCGCGGCTGGGCGCGCCTGACCGACCGTGCGCAGACCCGGCCCGAACGGATCGAGCGGTTCTTGGCTGGGCGCGAATTGCTGGAGGCCATGACCGGCGCAGATATCCAGGCCGCCGCGACCCGCTGGCTGAACCCGGCAGAAGTGCTGGAGGTGCTGGTGGTTCCGCAGCAGGAAATGGCGGAAGAGTAACGCGCGCCACTTGCACCGCTGCGGCGCTGCGGCCATAGGATCGCGCAAAATCCGTACCTAGGAACCGCCCATGAAAGTCCGCATTTTCGTCAGCCTGAAACCCGGCGTGCTCGATCCGCAAGGCCGCGCAATCCACCATTCGCTCGAAGGGCTGGGCTTCGACGGGGTCAACGATGTCCGCCAGGGCAAGATGATCGAAATGGATGTGGCGGACGATACTTCGGACGATGCGCTCGACCAGATGTGCCGCAAGCTGCTGGCCAATCAGGTGATCGAGAATTACCGGATCGAAAAGCTGGAGTCTGCGCAGTGAGCTTTCGCGCAGCGGTTATCACCTTTCCCGGCTCCAATTGCGACCGGGACATGGCCGTGGCGCTGGAACAGGCGGCGGGCACGGCACCTATGCGCGTATGGCACGGCGATGCCGATCTGCCGGACAGGCTGGATTTCATCGCCCTGCCCGGCGGATTTTCCTATGGCGATTATCTGCGCTCCGGAGCGATGGCCGCCAACAGCCCGATCATGCGCGCGGTGGTAAAGGCGGCCGAACGCGGCGTGCCGGTGCTGGGCGTGTGCAACGGATTCCAGGTGTTGACGGAAAGCGGATTGCTGCCCGGTGCATTGATGCGCAATGCCCGGCAGACTTTCGTGTGCCGCACGGTCCCGCTGCGAGTGGAAAACGCCGCAACGCGGTTCACCGAAGGCTACGAAGCAGACAGCGAAATCCATATTCCCGTGGCGCATCACGACGGCAATTATTTCGCCGCGGACGATGTGCTGGACCGGCTGGAAGGCGATGGCCGGGTGGCGTTTCGCTATCTCGACAATCGCAACGGTTCGCAGCGCGATATCGCCGGGATACTGAACGCCGCCGGCAATGTGCTGGGCATGATGCCCCACCCCGAACGCGCGGTCGATCCAGCGCATGGCGGCACCGATGGCAAGGCCTTGTTCGCAAGTGCGGTGAAGGCGCTCGCCAGCGCCTAAGCGACTGGTCTAAGCGACCGGCCCGAGCGTCAGCTCGCGCGCCGGTCGCGGCGGCGAAACAATTCGCCCACGTCGCTCGCCTGCATCGGCCGGCCGAAATAGTAGCCCTGGATTTTCTTGCAGCCCAGCTCGAGGATCATTTCCGCTTCCTCTGCGGTTTCGACACCTTCCGCCGTGGTGCTCATGCCCAGGCTGTCCGCCATAGCGACAACCGCCCGGATGATCGCAATGCTTTCGGCGCTGCCTTGCGAGGCACCCTGGACGAAGCTGCGATCGACCTTGATGGTCGAGAAGCGCAATTTGCGCAGATAGCCGAGCGAAGAATAGCCGGTGCCGAAATCGTCGAGTGCGACCGAGCAGCCCAGCGCCATGATCTGTTCCAGCGCGTTGCGTGCAATAGTCGGGTCGCGCAGGAAAATGCTCTCCGTTACTTCGATTTCCAACCGTTGCGCGTCCAACCCGCTGGCCGATAGCGCGCGCACGACGACCTCCGTAAAGCCGGGCTCGACCAGCTGTTCGGGCGATACGTTCACCGCGACGCGGATATGGGAAGGCCAGTTGGTCGCCTCGCGGCATGCCTGCTCCAGCACCCAGGCACCGATCGGTACGATCAGGCGAGTGTCCTCCGCCAGCGGAATGAACTTGCCCGGCGATACGAAGCCGTGATCGCCGCTGTTCCAGCGCAGCAACGCCTCGAAACTGACCAGACTTTCGTCATTGGCGTTCACGACAGGCTGGAAATTAAGCTCCAGCTCCTTGTTTTCCAATGCCCGGCGCAGCGAGAATTCCAGCTGACGGCGCTCTTCGGCGAGTTGGTGCAAGGTGGGTTCGTAGGCGCAGTGCCCGCCCCCGCCCTCATCCTTCGCGCGGTAGAGTGCCAGGTCGGCATTGCGCATCAGTTCCTCGACCGTCGCGCCGTCGCGCGGACCGATGGCAGAGCCCACGCTGGCACCCACGTATAGCGTGTGATTATCGACCTCGTAAGGCTGTGAAAGCCGCTCGATAATGCGCCGGGAAACCCGCTCGATCCGTTCTTTTTCGGAAACGTCGCGAATAACCACCGCGAATTCGTCGCCACCCAGACGGCCGCACATTTCGCTGTCGGTCATCAGGGATTTCAGGCGGTTGGACACTTGTGCAAGCAAACGGTCGCCAACCAGATGGCCGAGCGAATCATTGACCGCCTTGAACCGGTCGAGGTCCAACATCAGGAAGGCGCAGCGCGTGCGCCATTGCTGGGCATAGCGCATGGCCTCGCCCAGCGCCTCGTTCAGCATCAGGCGGTTGGGCAGGCCGGTCAGCGTGTCATACCGCGCGAGATAGGCGATCTTTTCCGAGGATTCGCGCTGCTCGGTCACATCCGATCCAACCCCGCGAAACCCGATATACTGGCCGCTGTCGTTAAGCATCGGCGTGCCCGAGAGCTCCCACCAGCGATGCTCGCGCTCGATCGTTACCTTCACCAGCAGGTTGGAGAAACTCTCGCGGCGCTTCAGCCGCTCGGCCAGATCGTGCAGGCTGGCGGGGAATTGGCCGGTTTCCCAGCTATCGCCCGACACCAGCTGCAGGAACGGCATGCCTTCGGTTTCTTCCGGTTGTTTGCCGAGGGCGAATGCAAATCGCGGGCTGACGGAGCGTACCCGGCGCGCAGTATCGACCTGCCACAGCCAGTCCGCCTCGTTCTCTTCGAATTCGCGCAGCAGCAGCGAGACGACCTCGCTCTTTTCGGCCACGCCCGCCTCGGCAATCCGCGATTGCAGGAATGCCCTGGCGGTCGCGATACACCCGGGAAGGACCACCGCTACGAACATCAGCACGGCCGCGGCAAGCACCGGATGTCCCAGATATACGAGACTGCCAGCGGTCGCTGCGCCGGTGATGCCGGCAAAGATCATCGTACTGAGCGGAGCTGCGGCGAATACCAGAGTTCCGCCCGCAATGAGGGTGGCCACCAAAATCCACACGCCAAGCTGGTCTGCCAAGGCACCGTAGGAGGCGAAAAAGGCCAATGGAACTGCCCAGCCAAGGCCCAGCCCACCCGCGATCGAGGTATGCCGCGTAAACTCACGAAAGGTCAGCTGGCGTTTGTCGAAATCGCCCATCTTGCGGTCGCTCGAAGCGCTGTAGAGGAGCAAAAGGGCCATGAGTAGCACCCAGCCGAACAGCATGAGTGGCGGGACCTGGCCGAAATAGAAATATGCCGCAAACGCCACCGCGATGCTCTGCGCGACCAGCCGAAACCCGAAAACCCCCTGCAACCGTGCAAATTGCAAGCTGCGCAGGCGCGCCCATTCGTCCGGGTCCGTGCGGTCCAGGCCCAGCACTCGCTTGGCCGTCAACTGAGCCGGTTTGTCGGCTGTAATGATTTCGCTCTTCGTCACGCCGAACGCGCTAAACGCAAAAGGTTAGTGGCGAGTAAAAGCCGAGCGTTTCAATCGACGATTTTCAGCTAGAAATTACTGCTATCATTCAGAAAGTTGCGCTTGATTGCGCTCCCAGTTCCGACCATCGAATTTCTCGATATGTGCGCCCGGAGGGTAATCGCCATCGAGGCAGCGCGCATTCACGCTCCAGCAATCGGGATGGGAGCGCGGCTGATAGAAGCTCTTGATTCCGCACGTTTCGCAAAACAGGTGGTCGGCCTGCTCGCTGCCGAAACGGTAGGAGGTCAGCGCGCCGTCTTCCGCCTCCAGATCGAAATCCTCATGCGGCACGAACAGGTGGATATGGCCGGTTTTGGTGCAGATCGAACAATTGCAATCGAGCATCCGAGGCGCTTCGGGCGTGTTCGCCGAAAATCGCACCCGGCCGCAATGGCACCCGCCCGTCAGCCTCGTCATAGCTCCCTCATTCCACCGTCACCGATTTGGCAAGATTGCGCGGTTGATCCACATCCGTCCCCTTCACCACGGCGACGTGATAGGCCAGCAGCTGGACCGGGACGGCATAGACGAGCGGCGCGATCAAAGGGTGCACCTTGGGCATTTCGATGGTTGCCATGCAACCCTCGCCCGCTTCGGCAAGCCCCTCCGCATCGGAGATAAGCACCACCTGCCCGCCCCGCGCGCGCACTTCCTCCATGTTGGAAACGGTCTTTTCGAACAATGGCCCGGACGGTGCCAGCACGATCACCGGAACATCCTCGTCGATCAGCGCGATCGGACCGTGCTTCATCTCTCCCGAAGCATAGCCTTCTGCATGTATGTAGCTGATTTCCTTCAGCTTTAATGCCCCTTCCATCGCCAACGGATAATCCGGCCCGCGCCCCAGATAAAGCACGTCGCGCGCCGGTGCGATCAGATGCGCCATCGCCGCAATATCGTCATCATGGCCCAGCGCCGCGTTGAGGCAGGCGGGCGCTTCGAGCAGATGGCGCACCACTGCCTGCTCCTCTGCGCGGTCCATTTCGCCTTTCTTTACCGCCAGATGCGCCGCCAACGCCGCCAATACGGCCAGCTGGCAAGCAAATGCCTTGGTACTGGCGACTCCGATTTCCGGCCCCGCATGGGTAGGCAGCAACAGATCGGCTTCGCGCGCCATGGAACTGGTCGGGACATTGACCACCACACCGATGGTTTGCCCCGCCGCCTTGCAATGGCGCAGCGCCGCCAGCGTATCGGCTGTTTCGCCGCTTTGCGAGATGAACAGCGAGAGGCCGCCATCCTCCAGCACCGGCTCGCGATACCGGAACTCGCTGGCGACATCGATATCGACCGGCACGCGGGCGAATTGTTCGAACCAGTATTTCGCCACCATCGCGGCGTAAAAGCTGGTGCCGCAAGCAACAATGGTGATGCGTTTCACACCGGACAGATCGAAATCGATCTGCGGCAGTGCGATGGAATTGTCGGCCTGGCGGATATAGCTGCCCAGCGTCTGCGCCACGACCGTTGGCTGCTCGAAGATCTCTTTCTGCATGAAGTGACGATAATTGCCCTTCTCCACGGCGGAGGCCGATGCGCCGGAGATCGTGACCTCGCGCTCGGCCGGCCGGTTCTCCTCGTCGAAAATCTGCGCGCCATCGTGAGTGATAACCACCCAATCGCCTTCTTCGAGATAGGTGATCCGCTGGGTCAGCGGGGCCAGCGCCAGCGCGTCCGAACCCAGGAACATTTCCGAATCGTCGTAACCCACGACCAATGGTGAACCGCGGCGCGCACCGATCAGCATCCCGGGATGATCGCGGAACACGATGGCCAGCGCGAATGCGCCGCGCAGGCGGGGCAGCACGGTCTTGACCGCATCCTGCGGCGAGGCGCCGCCTTCGACCTCTCGCGAAATCAGGTGAGCGACCACTTCGCTATCGGTTTCGCTTTCCAGCTTGCGGCCATCTGCCTGCAACTCGTCACGCAAGGGACGGAAGTTCTCGATGATACCGTTGTGGACAAGCGCCACACGGTCGGTGGCGTGGGGATGGGCATTTTCGCGGGTCGGCGCTCCGTGGGTGGCCCAGCGTGTGTGCGCGATGCCCAGCTCTCCCGGGGCAGGATCGTCGGCCAACACTTCGACCAGGTTGAGCAGCTTGCCCTGTGCACGGCGGCGGATCAGTTCGCCGTCATGCAATGTGCAGATGCCGGCACTGTCATAGCCGCGATATTCCATGCGCCTGAGGCCATCGACCAGCCGGTCCGCGACCGGCGCCGTGCCGACAATTCCGATAATTCCGCACATATTGGCGCGCACCCTTCAATCTGATCCAGCGGGCAGCCTATGGCAGGCGCCCTTGCAAAAGTGTGTAGCGGCTTTGCGGCCTAACTCAATCGCCTGCGGCGGCCGATTGTGCCCCGGTCTGTCCGGTTCGCAGCGATTTCGCCTTACCCGCGCGCCATAGATAAAGCCCTGCAGCAATGATGATTGCCGCCCCTACCAATGTCATCGCATCGGGCGCATCGCCGAACCACCACCAGCCGATAATCACCGCCACCAGCAACTGAATGTAGGTGGTCGGCGCAATGCTGCTCGCCCCGGCGCGCATGGTGCCCTGATAAATTAGCCAATGCGCGGTGCTGGCGGTGACGGCGACCACGGCGCAGCGCGCGATGACGCTCCATTCCGGCCAGCCGACCGCAAGCCGCTCCGCCCCGCTTACCGCGCCCAGCGTCGCCGCGCCTATCAGGATCGGTGCAGCCCATCCGGCCACGAAAACCTGCATCGACAGCGCGCTGCCCTGTCCGGCGGAGGCTCGATTGGCGATGACCATCAGCGCAAAGAAACTCGCCGCACCCAGCGGCAACAATGCCGCCCAGCCGACCTCTGCCAGGTTGGGCCGCAGCACCACGATCACCCCGACAAAGGCGAGCGCGGAGGCGATCCAGGTGGCGCGCGGCACTTTTTCGCCCAGCAGCGGCCCGCTCAACACTGCGATGATGATCGGCGATACGAATATCAGCGCGGTAGCCTCTGCCAGCGGCATCACGAAGATACCCGAAAAGAAGAAGATGGTAGCCATGGACATGCAGAACCCGCGCCCCAGTTGCAGCCACGGATGGGTCGGGCGGAATGCACGCGGCCCTTCCTGCCATGCCAGCAGCGCGCTCAGTCCGGCCGCCCCCATGGTGAAGCGAAGCGCCGCCACAGCAACCGGCGACCATTGCCCGGCGATAGTCTTGATCACCGCATCGCCGCAGGACAGCAGCGCAAACCCCGCCAAGGCGTAAAGCAGTCCGGTGCGTGTATTTTGTTGCATGGCGCTGTGGGTCGTCCCGGTTCGATTGGTGTGAGGTTGCGCCTAGGCCACTGCGACCGACTGGGAAAGCCCGGCAGACTGGCGGACCGGCCAGCCTATCCATAGCCGCTATAAGAAAGGGCCAAAACACCTTCAGAAAATCTCAAGGTTTCCAGATTATTCACCATTTTTCGCAAGGTCATATTCGTTTCGTGACGAGAGGGCCGGTGATGTTGCAAGCAGTTGTCCTTATGGGGGTTTCGTAAATGAGCGCGTTCGGACGCAAGAACGGATCGGGGGCCATGCGCCCCGGCGCAAAGCCTTCCTTCGGTGTGGCCCGCCCGATGCAGGGCGGCGCGGCCAAACCGAAAGAAGAGCCACGGCAGGGCGGTGAACAATTCCCGCCATTGCCCGATGGCGAAGCGCCTGCCGACGCGGGGGTGCCCGGCGCCGGCGGCGGACCGAAAGACGATGCGATGAGCCGCCTGGCGGACCGCGCCAATGCGGTTCACGAGACCAATTCGGAAGTGGGCGGATTCGAACAGAGCGTTCACAAGATCAAGGAACAGGTGCTGCCGCGCCTGCTGGAACGCGTCGATCCCGAAGCGGCGTCCACCCTGACCAAGGACGAGCTTTCCGAAGAATTTCGTCCGATTATCATGGAAGTTCTGGCCGAACTGAAAGTCACGCTCAACCGGCGCGAGCAGTTCGCACTGGAAAAGGTGCTGATCGACGAGCTGCTGGGCTTCGGTCCGCTCGAAGAGCTGCTGCAGGATCCCGACGTATCCGACATCATGGTCAACGGACCGGACCAGACCTACATCGAAAAAGGCGGCAAGCTGATGCTGGCCCCGATCCGCTTCCGCGACGAGCAACATCTTTTCCAGATCGCCCAGCGAATCGTCAACCAGGTCGGCCGCCGCGTCGACCAGACCACGCCGCTGGCCGATGCCCGCTTGAAGGACGGCAGCCGTGTCAACGTGATCGTGCCGCCGCTGTCGCTGCGCGGCACGGCCCTGTCGATACGTAAATTCTCCGAAAAGCCGATCACCATCGATATGCTCAAGGGCTGGAATTCGATGAACGACAAGATGGCAACCGCGCTGAAAATAGCCGGTGCCACGCGAATGAACATCGTGATTTCAGGCGGTACGGGTTCGGGCAAGACGACCATGCTCAACGCGCTGTCGAAAATGATCGATCCGGGCGAACGTGTGCTGACGATCGAGGATGCGGCAGAGCTTCGCCTGCAGCAGCCGCACTGGCTGCCGCTGGAAACGCGCCCGCCAAACCTCGAAGGCCAAGGCGCGATTACGATCGGCGATCTGGTGAAGAACGCCCTGCGTATGCGTCCCGACCGGATTATCCTGGGCGAGATTCGCGGCGCGGAATGTTTCGATCTGCTCGCGGCCATGAATACGGGCCACGATGGTTCGATGTGCACGCTGCACGCCAACTCTCCGCGCGAATGTCTGGGCCGCATGGAAAACATGATCCTGATGGGCGATATCAAGATCCCGAAAGAAGCCATTTCACGCCAGATCGCGGAATCGGTCGATCTGGTCGTCCAGGTAAAGCGTCTGCGCGACGGTTCGCGCCGCACCACCAACATTACCGAGGTGATCGGCATGGAAGGCGATGTGATCGTCACGCAGGAACTGTTCAATTTCGAATATCTGGACGAAGGCGAGGACGGCAAAATCGTGGGCGAATATCGCTCCTCCGGCCTGCGGCCCTATACTCTGGAAAAGGCCCGCCAATTCGGTTTCGACCAGGCCTATCTGGAAGCCTGCCTCTAACCGCGCAGCATTCCGGTTACTCCCATCACCACCAGCGCCGACCCGATCAGCGCGCTGGCCAGGAACACCGCAATCCACGGCATGCAGCCGACGCGGTCTATCTGCGCGCGGCGCACTCGCCGCCGTTCCGCCAGCATGGCGGACAGCGACAACGCCAGAAACCCGACACCCCACAGGACGGCCAGCTCTGCATCGCTCGCAAAGGTCAGGAAATCGCGCCAATCCATGTCGCGCCGCGATATGGGAAGGATCAGGCTGGGCTGCAACGGCTGGAACAATCGCAGGCAACATCCGTTTCGATAGGGTCGCCGCCAATGGCGGCACAGCAATGGAGCTTAATCGTGGTTCGCAAAATCATTATCGCCATCGGCGTGTCATCCCTCGCCCTCACTGCGGCAGCGTGCAACACCGTGCGCGGCGTGAGCGACGATCTGGAGTCCGCCGCCGACGCAGTCGACGAAGAAACCTGACACTTACGGTCCCTCGTCCAGTTCGAGGGTTCCATGTAGCACCCGTCGGGAGACCGGCGGGTGTTCGCGTTTGCGGCGAGCTATTCGTCGCCGCGCCAGCGCCAGGCCACGGTCAGATTGTTCGCCGGCATTTCATGGCGCGCGGTTCGCTCGAACCCGTTTTGCCCGGCAAATTGATCAAGCTCATCCAATGAGCGAAGTCCCCATTGCGGATCGCGGCGGCGCAGGCTTTCATCGAAAGCGAGATTGGAGGGCGCGGTGTCCGCCCGCGCTTCCAGAAATGGCCCGTATAATATTAGCGGCGCTCCTGCGCCTAGCAGCCGCGCCGCGCCGTGAAACACCCCCTCGGCAGCTTCCCAGGGCGCGATATGGACCATATTGATGCACAGGACGGCGGCGGCCTGTGTCACCGGCCAGTCGCTCGCGCTCGCATCGATGGAGATGGGCGGCGCTAGATTGGCCGAGCCGCCCTCCGCCCGCCATGCAGCAACCGAAGCCAGCGCATCGGGATCGGCATCGCTTGGTTGCCAATGAAGATTGGCGAAGCGCCGCGCGAAGAAAACCGCGTGTTCGCCGCTCCCGCTGGCAATTTCCAGCACGGTACCGCTCGCAGGCAATTCCTGCTCCAGCACCTTTGCGATCGCAGCGGAATTGCGCGCCACGGCAGGCGCGTGGCGCTTCATTCGCCCTCGCCCCCCGGCACCGGCAATTCGCGGGCGGCGCGCAATATACCGCTGTTTTCATGCACGAATCGACCATTCGCCTTGCGCATCGCCAGGGCGACCGCCGCACGTGCGACGTCACGCGCGTCGATCGACCGATACCGCGCATTCCTGCCACGCAGGAACAGGTTGGTCAGCGGACTGAGGATTATGCCCGCACGCTCCAGAACCCGCCGATCGGCGGAGCGCGGGCCCCGCAGCAGGCCGGGGCGCAATATGTCCAGCCGCCCAAAGCCGATCTTTGCCAATTGCTGCTCGGTTTCGCCTTTGACCCGCAGATAGAAACTTTTCGAATGCGGGTCCGCTCCCACGGAGCTTACCGCCACGAAGCGGGTCACGCCTTGGTCTTTGGCTGCCTTCGCGACATCCAGTACCAGCTCCTGATCGACCGCCCGGAAGGCTGCTTCGTCCTTGCCGGATTTGCGCCAGGTCGTTCCCAACGCGCAAATTACCGCGTCGGGTTTCTGGGCTGCAAACACTTCACCCCATAGTGCCGGTTCGGCCACGAACAGCTCCATGCGCACGCCCTCGGGGAGCGAAGCCTCACGCCGGGCGACGGCGAACAGGCTGAAATCCTCGCGCGCCACCGCCAGTTCCATGACCCGCCCGCCGATCAGGCCGGTGGCCCCGACAAGGCCGATGCGCAGCCGGTCAGACATTCTGCAAACCCTCCGGTCGCTCGCCGAAAATCAGGCGGTATTGATCGATAGCGAAACGGTCCGTCATTCCGGCGAGAAAATCGGCCAGATGGCGGCTGCGCTGCGGTTGCGGTTCGGGCAAGCGGTCGCGCCAATCGGCGGGCAGCAGTCCCGGATCGCCGGAATAGGCGTGATAAAGCTTGCCGACCACCTCGCTCGCGCGGCTGGCCGCGGCCATCTGGTCGGCGTGGTGGTAAAGCGTTTCGTACATGAAGCTTTTCAGGGTCCGTTCCTGCGCGGCCATACCTTTGGAAAATCCGGCAAGCGCCCGTTCGGCGGCGCGGATATCTACGACCGAGCCCATGCCTTTCACGGCTTCGCGCGTGGCGGCGAGCACATCGTTGACCATCAAGCCGATCTGACCCCGGACAAGCTCCCGCAACTGGCGATCGCGCGGCGCGGAGGGAAAGTTGCGCTCTACCTCGCGCCATTGATCGGCCACGAAATCGAGCGCCAGCAGCTGGTCCAGTTCGAGAAACCCTGCGCGCAGCCCATCGTCGATATCGTGATTGTCGTAAGCGATATCGTCGGCCACCGCAGCCACCTGCGCCTCCAATGAGGGCCAGCGATCGAGCTCCAGCGGGAAATCGCTATCGAGCGCCGAGAGCGCCCAGCCAGGCTGGGCGACGGGGCCATTATGCTTGGCCATTCCCTCCAGCACTTCCCAGCTGAGATTGAGCCCATCATGCCCGGGATAGGGGCTTTCCAGCCGCATCAGCACCCGCAGCGCGTGCTCGTTGTGATCGAAGCCGCCATGCTCGGCGGTTGCCTCCCCTAGCGCCTCCTCGCCCGGATGGCCGAAGGGCGGGTGGCCGATATCGTGCGCCAGGCAGAGCGCCTCGGTCAAATCCTCGTCCAGGGCGAGCGCGCGGGCGATCACCCGGCCGATCTGCGCCACTTCCAGGCTGTGGGTCAGCCGCGTGCGGTAATGGTCGCCATCGGGAGCGATGAATACCTGCGTTTTCGACCGCAATCGGCGAAAGGCGATGGAATGGATGATCCGGTCGCGGTCGCGCTGGAATGCACTGCGCGGGCCGCGGTTTTCGGGTTGCGCCAATTCGTTCGGGCGAGCGAATTCGCGGCCCCGCGAGGCATCCGGAAAGCTGGCATAAGGGGCGCGGTTCATTGGGCCGAACGCCTATTGCAGGCGCGTGCAAGCAGCAACGGGAACAATCGGGCAACATCGGTTGCAGCGCGGCAAAGCGTTGGGGCATCGCGATGGAGCAGCGTGTACGGGCAAGGCATCGGTCTGGAACAGTTGGGCCGCGCGTCCCGAAGGAGCGCGCGGCCCGGCCAGGTCGGCGCAAAGTGCGACCCAGGTGCCTTCCCAGCCTAACTGGTGATGGTCCGATGGCGGACCTCCGAACACGGGCCGCGGCAAAGATTCGCGGCGACGCTGTGTTGGAATTCTCGGCATATAGCGCGCAGGCTGAATGCAGCGCGAACGCGGATCAGACCGCTGGTTCATCCCAGCCCAGGATCCATTCGGACGCCGCTGCGCAATGCGCGCGCAGGGAATCGAATATCGGCAGCACGTTGGCCTCCACATCGACCACCATTTCCAGCTCCGTACAAGCCAGTACGATAGCTTTCGCGCCTGCCTGTTCCTTGCGGGTGATCATGGTTTTCAGCGCGCGTTCGGCATCGCGGCTGACCTTGCCGAGCATAAGTTGCTGGTAGATGATGCGGTCCAGCGCCTCCACATTGTCAAGGTCCGGCGGGGTCAGTTCCACCCCGTGCGATGCCAGGCGGTGGCGATAGAACCCCTCGGTCATCACGTTGCGCGTGCCGAGCAAGGCGGCGCTGGTGCAGTTCGCCTTGGCCATGTCGCGGCCCACGCAATCGGCGATATGGAGCACCGGGATATCCACGCTATCGGCGACGCGGTCATATACGCGGTGCATGGAATTGGCGGCGATGATCAGCCCCTCGGCCCCGCACGTCTCCAGCCCCCTTGCAGATGAGATCAGTACTTCGGCCGCCCGGTCCCACTCATCCTGTTCCAGGAGATTGTAGAGCTCTGCAAAATTCAGGCTGTCGACCAGCAATGGTGCGCTGGTCATCGGCGAGGTTTTGCGCCGGATGTCGCGGTTGATCCGGTCGTAATAGCTGGCGGTCGAAACCCAGCTCATGCCACCGATAATGCCCAGTTTGCGCAAGTGAATGCCTCATATCCGATGTCGGCGCGAAAGCGCGCGTCTTGTTGTCCTCACGCCCCGCAGGACGCGGCGTTGCGGCCCTGCTGGTCGAAGGGAGTTACGAATTAACTCGGCTGCGTCCTTAACTCCAAATTAGCCAACCAGTCCCGCAAATTATGCGCAGAGCGTAACGGAGCCTCCTCCATCGGCAGATGGCCGATGGCCGGATAGGATACGCTGGTGGCCTCGGGAATATGCTCGGCGAACCAAGCGGCGGCCGCGAATGGTACCAAGGCATCCTCCTCGCCCCACATGATCAAGGTGGGCACATGCATGTCCCTCACCGTTTCCGCGACGAATGGCTCCCGCGACTGGCCGAAACGCGCAAGGGTGGCCGCGCGATTGCCGGGAAAGCGCAGCAATTCCCAATAGCGGTCAACCGCCTGCGGGGTGATGACCGCCTTGTTCGATACCGACTGGTCGAGGCTACGCTCTATGATCGAGCGCGGAGTGATCTGGGTGACCAGATTGTTCACGAGCGGCATTTGGGCGATCGCAAAACCGATATTGCCGCCGCTCTGCTCGCGTTTGACGGGCGCTCCGCTGGCATCGACCAGCACCAGGCCGTTCAGCTTTTCCGGATGTTCCAACGCATAGGCCAGCGCAATCCTGCCGCCCATCGAATTGCCGCCCAGCACGAACCGCTCGATCCCCAACGATTCGGCCACGCGGTCCACATCTTCCACGAAGGCTTCGATTGCGTAGTTCCCGTCGGGTGCGGGGCCGGTCAGGCCGTGGCCGATCTGATCGTATCGAATGACCCGGTAATCGGGCCTCAGCGCGTCCACCCAGGGCTGCCAGGTATGCAAATCGGCGTTGGAACCGTGGAGCAGGATAATCGCCGGCGCATCGCGCGGTTCCTCGTCGCGCAGATGGACGGTCAGTTGGCCATCGATTGCGACATATTGCGAGGGGTCTGCGCCATATTTCGCGCGCATCGCAACGGGGTCAGTGTCCGGCGTGCGGAAGATGAAGAATGCCGCAATCAACAGCACGGCAACCCCCAGCAGGATCCGCGCCAGCCATTTCAGCATCAGCGCAATTCCTCGATCCAGCGTTCTACTGCGGTTACGCCTTCCTCATCCACGGTCGCCTTGCCCAGCTCCGGCATGGCGACGCCGGGTTCGGCGCTGCGCATTCTGTGCAGCAAAATCGATTCGTCGGGCGCGCCCGGCACGATATCGAACGCCAGATCGGCCGATCCGCGGCCTGCGGCAACCGGGCGTTTCATGATACCCAGCGCGTGCGGCTCGGTCTGCTCCCAGCGCAGGTCGAGCCCGCTATTGGAAGCGGTGGACCCGGGCCTGTGGCAGTGGGCGCAGTTCACATCGAGATAGGCCCGCGCGGCAGTCTCGGCAGGAACATTCGCACGGTTTTCCCATAGCGGCAGGCTGGCGGAAAGTTCAGGAGCGGCATCCAGCCAGCCGCCTGATTGCAGCGCGTCCATCCATTCGGGCGACAGGTTGCGCGCTTTCGGGCCGATCGGCACCACCGCCCCGTTCAGCCCGTGACATTCCTTGCACTGGTTCTTGTTCGGAACGCGGTAACTGATCGTTTCGCCTGCGGTGGTTTCCACCTCCAGCCGCCCGCCAGCAAGGGCCAGCCGCGCCTCTGTCTGCTGCTCGTTCCAGCGATAGGGCAAGGCCAGCCAACCATCCGCGCGGTGGAGCAGCACACGCGTTTCGATCAGCTGGCGATCCGCGCCTTCCCCGAAAGCGAACGTTTTTATCAGCGCCGCGCCGAGCGGCAGTTGCAGCAGGTTCTCGCCATCTGCCACAGACTGGCTGCCGGGCGGAAGATAGAGAAAGCGCAGCTTGTCTGCCCCGTCAGAATATAAAGGCGTGTTCAGCCGGTAGGGCGTGACACCTGCCGCAGGAATTTGCGCAGTCGCATCTGCAAAGAAGCCGAATTCGGAGAGCGTACGCGGCATCCCCTCGCCCGCTACCACGGCATCGTTGACCGTCATTTGCCGGGCGGCCGAACCATGGCCGTCCGCGCCAATCGCACCTGCAAAAGCGGCGAGCGAGACTGCCAAGGCGATCAGGCTGCGTTTCATCCGGCCAGGCGGCTTTCCAGTTCTGCGGGCGCACCGACGCTGCCGGTGTCGAATTCGCCGACCGGTTCGCTCAGCATCACCGGCCCCGGCATGGTGGAGCCCGGCTCGTCACCCGGCTGGGACAGGTTGAGCGTCCATGCGCTCGTACCGGAAACACCGCGCAATGCGCTCGCCTCGTCCTGCGACAATCCGTCCCACAATACCGGTGGCAATGCACCGCCGAAACCGGCGACCAGCTGGTCGGCCATCGGCAATTGCGGATCCCTGCCGCTGCGCGCGTGGAAGTTGCGCCCGACCACCACGTTGCGGGCATAGGGGTTGTAGCGTTCATCATCGTAGGAAAGCGGATAGCCGATCACCATGATATCCGCGGTCGGATTGTCGGACAGGTTGTTGCCAGCCACCAGCACACCGTCATTGGCCATGATCAGAACGCCGGTTCCGCGCCGCACGCTGCCCACGATATTGCCGGGAGGGGCGAAATTCGGCTCGTCATTCGCCGCCACGATATTGCCCCGGATCACAACATTGCCGCCGCCCATCACCGGAAGGCCGGGCAGGTCGAACACCAATATGCCGCCGGTGTTGCGCGTGGCGAAATTGTTTTCGACCAGAGCGTTGCGGCTGTTCTCGATCTCGATCCCCGCCACATTGGCCTCGGCAATCGAATTGCGCACGGTGATATCGCGGCTCTGACCGACATAGATTCCCGCATCGCTAGCGCCGGATACCTGCACCCCGTCGATCAGCACGCCGGTGCTTTCGACGGGATAGATCGCATAGGCGCCATTGCCGCTATCCGGCCCGTTGGTCCAAGCCACGCGGACTCGGTAATAGACGATATTGTCGGCACCCTTGGACTTCACCCCGTCGCCCTTGGGGTTCTCCATTCCGAAATCACGCAGGGTCACGTTGTCGGAGGTAACCAGCAACCCCTCGCCCGCGCCCGCCTGGCTAGTGAAATCCAGCACCGTTTCATCCATTCCCGCACCGCGCAAGGTGACATTATCGGCATCCAGGCTGAGCCCATCGGTCAGCGTATAGCGCCCTGCGGCCAGCTGCACCGTATCGCCCGGCTCAGCCAGGATCAGCGCCTCCTGCAAACGCTCCTGCGCGCCTTCGCCCGGTTCGATGCTGTGCGTTTCGGCCAATGCTGGTGAGCTGGCGAGCATTAGAGCGGAAGCGAATGTAATCAGTGGCTTGTTCATTATGGAACTCTCCCTTCGAGTCCCGCATTAAACCGAAAGCGGGAACATGCCAAACCCCGCGAAACATTATCCGCCGGTGACCAGGCGCTGTGCTTATTGCTCGAAAGAGAGGACCCGGTGCGATACCGATCCGCGTTCCTTCAGCGGGATTACGTAGGTGACCGTCTCGCCGGGACCGAACAGGTCGATTTCCACCTCGACCGGCTCGGGCGCATCGGACATCAAATCGACCCGCAAATGGCGCACGGTCTGGGTCGAATCGTTGGTAAGCGTCAGCGGTACCAGCAATTCCCCATCGCGCGTGGAGGCTCGATCCCACTGCGCTTCCAATGCGAGCCGAAAGTCCCTTGGCGGAATAGATGCCTTGTAGAACAGGTATCCCAGCAATGCGGCGATCAGCAGGGTGGACGCGATGCGCAGCGTCCAGCCGATCCAGGTCGGCGGAACGGGGCTCTTATCGTTGCCAGCATTTTCCTGTTGTTCGGACTGGTCGTCGGCACCGTCCTCGCTGTTGAACCGGTGTTTGCTTTCGCCGCCCTGTTCGCCCGTGCTGCCCTGGCTGTCGGCTTCACCGTCCGTCACAAGATCAACCTCCCCGCCGCGCCGCCCAAGGTGGTGGCATAGGCCATCGTGACCACCAGCGGAACGATCACCGATAGCGGATCGCCCATGCCGATATAGCCGAAACTCCACAAAAGCGAGGCGCTGACAAGCAGCGCCAGCGAATAGGAAAATACGGTTTCAATATAAGGCGAATTGAAAATTTTGCGCGCGGAATAGTCCCTATCGTCAAACTCGGCGAGGTTCACAATTAGCAGACTGACCGCGACAGACAGGATCACCGTGCCGATCAACAGCCACCAGTTCTGCGCCAAAGTGATGACTTTGGGTTCGATTGTTGGCGCGATATTGAACGCAAACAGCACGCCGCCCAGTATGGTGCCGACCACCACCGATACATCTCTTGAAAATGGCGAGCGATCCTTATTCTGCGCGCTGTCTCCACTGCCCAATTGGTTGCGCGCAACCGCGGCACCAAGGCCGGTCGCGACCGTTTCGATTGCGATTATCTTGATCGCGATTTCAGCCGAAAGATCAAAGTCGATGATGCCGGTGACCAGCAGCGTGACGAAGCTGGCGACCGCGCCGATCCCCATGCAAACCGCTCCGTCCCAGAAATATCCCCCGACCCACTGCGTCCGGCGAAAACCGGCATAGGCGCATAGGCCGACATTGCAGAAATAGCCCACCACCAGCATCGCGATGATGTTCCAGACCGGCATCGTCCGCCCGAATTCCCACATTTCCAGGGTGTAGAGCAGCGGGAGTGAAACGAAGAGCGCTCCGGCAAAACCGCGCGCCAGGTCCCGCACTTCGATCTGCCATGCAGGTTCGCATTCTCCATCGATCTCGATCTGCTCGTCTAGCGGGGTGAGCTTGACCGCCAGATCCATCAGTCGATCGACTTCACGATTTCCTCGACCATCTTCTTCGCATCGGACAGCAGCATCATAGTCTGGTCCATATAGAACACGTCGTTATCGACCCCGGCATAGCCCACGCCGCCCATGCTGCGCTTGATGAAGAACACCTGCTTGGCCTTGTCCACATCAAACACGGGCATCCCGTAGATCGGGCTGGACTTGTCCGTTTTGGCGGCAGGATTGACCACGTCGTTCGCGCCGATGATGAAGGCGACATCGGCCTGGGCGAATTCGGAATTGATGTCCTCCAGTTCGAACACCTTGTCATATTCCACCGAAGCCTCGGCCAACAGCACGTTCATATGGCCCGGCATCCGTCCGGCGACGGGATGGATGGCGTATTTGACCTCGACACCCTTGCCTTCCAGCAAATCGGCCATCTCGCGAAGGGCATGCTGAGCCTGCGCCACCGCCATGCCGTAACCGGGAATGATGATGACCTTTTCGGCCTGTTCCAGCATGAACGCAGCGTCCGCCGCGCTGCCCTGCTTGTAAGCGCGCTGCTCTCGCGGTTCGCCATCGCCAGCCGTCGCATCCGCGCCGAAGCCGCCCGCGATCACGGAGATGAAACTGCGGTTCATCGCGCGGCACATGATGTAGCTCAGGATCGCGCCAGACGAGCCGACCAGCGCGCCGGTAATGATCATAGCGCTATTGCCCAGCGTGAACCCCATCGCCGCCGCCGCCCAGCCGGAATAGCTGTTCAGCATCGACACCACGACCGGCATATCCGCCCCGCCGATGGGGATGATGAGCAGGAAGCCGATCGCAAAAGCGAGCACCGTCAGCGCGACGATGAAGGGCAGCGTCTCCGCCGGTCCGCTCGCCATGGCAAACAAAGCGGCGAGTACGATGATCGCAGCCAGCGTGCCGAGGTTGATGATGTGCCGCGCTGGCAGCAGGATCGGCGATCCGCTCATCCGCCCGGACAGTTTCAGGAAAGCGATGACCGATCCGGAGAAGGTGATCGCCCCGATGGCAATGCCGAGGCCCATCTCGATCTTGCTGACCGCCCCGATACTATCGCCGATCAGCAAACCGAACGCCCCGGGATTTAGGTAAGCCGCCCACCCGACTAGCACCGCGGCAAGACCGACAAGACTGTGAAACGCCGCCACCAGCTCGGGCATCGCGGTCATGGCGATGCGGCGGGCGATCAGGAAGCCGATCAGTCCGCCGATGGCTATGGCGATCAGGATTTCGGCGATATTCGCGACGTCATGCGTAACCAGCGTGGTCACCATCGCCAGCAGCATCCCTGCCATGCCGAAGCGATTGCCCCGTCGGCTGGTGGAGGGGCTGGACAGCCCGCGTAATGCCAGAATGAAAAACACGCCGGAGACGAGATAGGCCAGCGCCACCCAGGGGTTTACCGCGCCGCTATCCGCGGCCGCTGCCAGAAGCGACACCATCATTTCGTGTCCTTCTTCTTATACATCGCGAGCATTCGCTCGGTCACCGCAAAACCGCCGAAGATGTTGATGCTCGCCAGCACCACGCCCGCCAGCCCCAGCCATTTCGCCACATCGCTCCCCGCCTCCGCCGCTGCGATCAGCGCGCCGACAATGATGACGGACGAAATCGCATTGGTCACCGCCATCAGCGGCGTATGCAGCGCCGGGGTAACCGACCACACAACGTAATAGCCGACGAAGCAGGCCAGCACGAAAATCGACAATATCGCGATGAAATCCAAGCCCGTCGCTCCCCTTAATCTTGCAACCGCAAGCTATTGCAAAGCCATAGGCCCATGTCGAGCGCCAAGAAAAACGCCCGGCCTCCATCGTAGGAGACCGGGCGCTCAATACCCGATAAGGGTGCGGGGATTACATGCTCGGCAGCAGAACGCCGTCGATCACGTGGATGATGCCGTTCGACTGCATCACATCCGCCTGCGTTACATTGGCCATCGTGCCATTCTTGCCCATCAGGTGGACCATTCCGTTCATCATCATGAAGGTTAGCTGATCGCCATTGACGGTGGTGATCATCGTCCGGCCATTGCCGGCCCGGATGCGGCTCATCAGATCGGCTGCGGTCACGCGGCCGGGTACGACGTGATAGGTCAGCACACCCTGTAGCATGGCGCGGTTCTCATCCATCATTACCGAATTCAGCATCGACTGCGGCACCTTGCCGAACGCTTCGTCGGTCGGTGCGAATACGGTGAAGGGGCCGGGGCCGCTCAGCGTATCGACCAGCTGTGCCTGCTTCACCGCGCTGACCAGCGTTGTATGAATCGGCGAGTTGACCGCGTTTTCGATGATGTTGCGGCTGGCAAACATTTCTGCCCCGCCCACGGTGGACACTTCGTTCATGGCCATATCCTCGTTCATATCCATCGGCGCGCAAGCGGCGGCGGTCAGAGCGATAGCGGCGGCAGAAGCGATAGTTTTCAAATTCATGGGACGGTCTTCCTGTTGCTCGCGGTTATCGCGAATATTTGGTACAACGGAGGATCCGGGTTAGCGTTCCAACTTAGCTAATATCGACCAGCGCAAACGCTTGGTTCTCAACTCTGCAAAAGGCGCTCGCTGACCACCGCCCCGCCGCGCGTAAGCCGCACCGCATTGCCGATTTCCTCATCCAGCACCGGGCCGCCAGCCTCCTCATCCCAGAAGGCGCTGAGGAAATTATACAGGTTGCGGCTGAACAGTGCGCTGGAATCGGCGGCGAGGTGGCTGGGGGTGTTGGCGTAACCCATCAGCGTAACACCGTGCCGTTCGACCAGTTCGTCGGGCTGCGAGCCTTCGACATTGCCGCCTTGCGCCACCGCGAGATCGAAGATCACGCTGCCGGGTTTCATTGCCGCAATCTGCTTGTCCGAGACCAGGCGCGGCGCGGCGCGGCCAGGGATCAGGGCGGTGGTAATGACGATGTCCTGCTTGGCGATATGGCCGGACACCAGCTCAGCCTGCTTGGCCTTCTGCTCGTCGGTCAGCTCTGCAGCGTAGCCACCCTCGCCGGCAGCCTCTAGGCCCTCGGCAAACACGGCCTTTGCACCAAGGCTGGCGATCTGTTCGGCGGTTTCGGGCCGCACGTCGGTTGCGCTGACCTGCGCGCCCAGCCGCTTGGCTGTGGCGATGGCTTGCAGGCCGGCAACGCCCACACCCATCACGAATACCCGCGCGGCCTGCACGGTTCCTGCAGCGGTCATCATCATCGGGAAGGCGCGGCCATATTCGTTCGCCGCCGCCATTACCGCCTTGTAGCCGCTCAGATTCGACTGGCTGGAGAGCACATCCATGCTCTGCGCGCGGGTGATCCGCGGCATCAATTCCAGCGCCAGCGCCTCGAACCCGGCCTTGGCATAGGCATCCACCCGGTCGCGCTGTCCGAATGGATCGAAAGTGGCTGCTACCAGCGCGCCTTCGCCGGCCCCGGCCAGCGACAGCACGTCGGGCGCCTGCACGCCCATGACTATTCCGGCGCCCTGCGCGGTCTCGGCCAGCGGAGACACTTGCGCCCCGGCTTCCCGATAGACCTCGTCGGCAATGGCAGCGGCATGGCCTGCGCCTTCCTCCACCGCGACAGTTGCACCCAGCGCGGTGAACTTCTTCACCGTTTCGGGGCTTGCGGCCACGCGGCGTTCGCCGGGGGCCGTCTCTTTCAGGACCGCAATTTTCAAAATGGGCGCTTAGTCGGCGATCAGGATAACGACGACAGCGGCGATCACCGCAATCAGCGGGACCGACCATTTCAGCATCCCGATAAAGCTTTCATAGGTCGTTTTGGCGGACTTCATGTCATTTGCCGAGCCCATTGCGTATTTCCCCGATTGAAATGTGTGTGTTGCGATATTGTCTATCGCGGATGTGCGGTCTGCTCAAGTGCGCAGAGCCTGCAAGGTATGAACCGCCCCGGCGCGGATGAACTTCCTCGCCACCCTTAATCGGGTCTTTACTCCTCGGCGGTAATCACTGCGGCCGTACCAATACGGGACGGTTTGGGGACGATAGCCACTGTTATGTCGGAAGACGCAACGCGCCTCTTGATGCTGATCGACGATGAACCGGCGCAGAGCCGGCTCATCACGGCGCTTGCCGCGCGCGAGGGGTGGCGTGTGCTGGTGGTGGCCGATTCGGAAACCGCCATCGCCACGCTGGGCACGCGGCAGGGCATGCAGCTATCGGCGATAATCCTGGATCAGTGGGTGCCGGGCGACGATGCCTGCACCTTGATCGAGGAACTGAAATCACGCCGTCCGGCAATTCCCATCCTGATGCTGACCACTAGCGCCAGTCCGTTGCTCGCGGTGGAGGCGATGCGCGCCGGGGCGACCGACTATCTGGTCAAGCCCGTCGCGCCCGACCGCCTGATGCGCGCCTTGCGCAGCGCCACCCGGCAGGAAGCACCCAAGGACGAGCTGCAACCGCTGACCGAGAAAATGGACACGGTGCTCGATTTCGATGCGATGATCGGCAATTCGCCGACATTTCGCTCCGCCCTGGCCCGCGCCGCCAAGGCTGCCCGCAATCACGGACCCGTCCTGATCGAAGGGGAAAGCGGCACCGGCAAGGAAATGCTGGTGCGCGCAATGCACGCCGCCAGCCCGCGTTCGAAAAATACGCTACGCGTGATGGACCTGTCCGGCATTCCTGAAAATTCGCTGGAATCGGTGCTGTTCGGGCATGAGCAGGATGCGTTTCCCGGCGCGTTCGACCGCCAGATCGGTGCCTTGCAGCATTGCGACGGCGGAACGCTCGTTATCGACGAAATCGACCGCCTGCCTGCCGAATTGCAGGTCCGCCTGGCCGAGATGATGGAAAGCGGCATCGTCCGCCCCGTTGGCGCGAAACACGGGTTCAAGGTCGATGTGCGCCTGATCGCCGCGAGCAATCTGCCGCTCGGCGATCTGGTGATGGGCGGCCATTTCGACCCCGCCTTGCACCATGCGATCGGGCAGACTTCCATCACGCTGCCTCCGCTGCGTGAACGGCAAAGCGATATTGCCGCCCTGGCGCGGCACTTCCTCGCCCGGATCGGCGAACAACCGGGCCTCAACGCGCTTTCAATCACCGACAGCGCGCTCAGCCTGCTGGCCGCCTATGATTGGCCGCGCAATGTGCGCCAATTGCAGGCGGTCTTGTTCCGTGCGGCGGTGTTCTGCGAGCAGGAAGCGTTGACGGCGGAAGATTTTCCGCAGCTGTCCGAACTGCTCGGCGATTGCGGGGAAACCGGCAATCCGCTGCAGGAAGGCATCGGCGTGATGCTCTATACCGAGGATGGCAATCTGCGCCCGCTGGAAGAGATCGAGGCAGATGTCATTCGCCTCGCCATCGGCCATTATCGGGGCCGGATGACCGAAGTGGCTCGGCGGCTCGGCATCGGGCGCTCCACCTTATATCGCAAACTGGGCGATCTGGGCATCGACAACGCTGCCTGACCGGATCGCTCGACATCGGCCGGGTGCTGATCTAACCGCCCGTCCATGGCACACAATACGGATTTCGCAGGACGCACCGCGCTGGTTACCGGCGCCGCATCGGGTATCGGAGCGGCGGTGGCACGCTGGCTGGCCGAACGCGGCATAGACCGGCTGATACTGGTCGATCCCGACCTTGCCGGGCTGGAAGCATTGAAGCTCGATTGCGAAACCGAATGTCACGGCGATAGCGTGGCGGACGAGGCATTCTGGACCCGGTTCGATGCACGCGAATTGGCGCTCGATCATGTCGCTGTAAATGCTGGCATCGGCGGCAGCGGCGAGATTGCCGACCTGTCGCTGGACGAATGGCGGCGGGTGATGTCGGTCAATCTGGACGGCGCATTCATGACGCTGCGATCGGGCATCCGCGCCATGAAACGCACCGGCTCGCAAACAAGCCATGCGAGCGCTGTGGTCACCGCCTCGATTACCGGGGTGAAGCCCGTCCCCGGCATCGGCCCATACGGCGTGGCCAAGGCGGGCGTTGCACATATGGCGCGCATCGCCGCAGCAGAGAACGCAGCGCATGGTATCCGCATCAACGCTATCGCTCCGGGTGGTGTGGACACGGCAATCTGGGAAGGCTCACCCGAATTCGTAAAGTCGGTTGCCGAGAACGGGCGCGAGGCGACCTTGAAAGGCATGGCGGTGGACACCCCGCGCGGCCGCTTCGCCACGCCGGATGAACTGGCGTCCGAAATCGGCTTCCTGCTCAGCGATGCCAGCGCGAATATCACCGGCCATGTGTTGGTGAGCGACGGGGGTTACTCGTTCTGATTCGGCGATTTTTCGCTGGCCAGTCCGCCGATTATTCCATCAGCCGCGAAAAATCGGTCAGCGCCGCATCGCGCAAGCCCCGCCAGACATTGCGCGCCTGAACCGTCTCGGCAACATCGTGGACGCGCAGCAGTTGGACGCCGGCATTCATCCCCGCCAGCGCCAGCGCTATGCTGCCGCCGAGCCGTTCTTCCACCGGATCCTCGTTTGAGAGCGCGCCGATCATGCGCTTGCGGCTAGCACCGAGCAGCAACGGCTGGCCGAGCGCGTGGAACAAAGGCAGCGCGTTGAGCAGAGCCAGATTATCCGCCAGCGACTTGCCGAAACCGATGCCGGGATCGAGAATGATGCGGCCTTGCGCAATACCTGCAGCCATTGCCCGGTCGCGGGCGGATTTAAGCCAGTCGAACACCTCGAACACCACATTCGTATAGCCCGGCCTGTCATGCAGGTCTTCGCCGGCTCCAGGCGCGTGCATCAACACCACCGGAGCGCCGCTCGCCGCGACCACCTCCGCGCTGCGCGGATCGTGGCGCAGGGCGGAAACATCGTTGACTAGCGAAGCCCCCGCATCCAGCGCCGCCTCCATCGTGCCCGCGCGGCGCGTGTCGATGCTGATAGCGGCGCCCATCTTGGCGCAATAGTCCACGGCCGGTAAAATCCGCTCGATCTCGTCGCCTTCCCAGGTCGCGGGCGCGCCGGGCCGGGTGCTTTCACCGCCAATATCGAGCAGCGCCGCGCCAGCCTCCAGCATGGCTGCGGCATGGGCCTGACCCTCTGCGGGATTATCCAGGAACTTGCCGCCATCGGAAAAACTGTCCGGCGTGACGTTGAGGATACCCATGATTTGCGGCTGGTCGAGCCGGATGGTCCGCTCGCCCAGTTGCAGCGGCGCATGGATGCGGCTGAGGTTGGACCATTGCGCCTGGGCCTGCGCCAACACCGCGTCGGGTAGCCGGGAAAATGCCTCGTCCATCGCCGCAGGTGTCACCACGTCGCGCTGGACGACCTCGCCCCCGCGCGTCAGCACGATTGCGATTTCGCGGGCGAAGACCATCGATCCCGCCAGCCTAAGCGCATCGCCTTCCACCGCCTGTGGGCCGGAGACGAGCGTGAGCGGCTGGATATAGATGCGGTCGGTCATGACAGCGCCCTACAGCCTAATGGCCGGCAGCCTCAATCCTCCACCGCCAGCAGATAAAGCTGCCGCACGGCGTCGATCGGCTCCACCTTGTCGCCGCGCTCGATATGCCAGAAGGTCCAGCCATTGCAGCTGGGCGCATCCTGCAATTCCTTGCCCAGCCCGTGGATCGATCCGGTCTGCTTGCCGACCGCAAGCGAACCATCCGCGCGCACGGTCGCCAGCCAGCGGCGCTTCTTGTCGAAAACCTGCGTTCCCGGCGCGATATAGCCGTTCTCCACAAGCGAACCGAACGCCACCTTGGGGGCGTTCCTGCGGCTTTGCATCGTAGCGAGCGCGCTTTCGTCCAGCGGCAATTCCTTGTCGATCCGCGCCAGCGCGACATCGCGATAAGCGCTTTCACGCTCGCAGCCGATCCATTCGCGGCCCAGCCGCTTGGCCACCGCGCCGGTTGTGCCGGTGCCGAAAAACGGGTCGAGCACAACGTCGCCCTTCTCGCTGGTCGCCAGCATCACGCGGTATAGCAGCGCCTCGGGCTTTTGCGTGGGATGCGCCTTGTGCCCGTCATCATCCTTCAAGCGCTCCGCGCCGTTGCAGATCGGCAGCACCCAGTCGCTGCGCATCTGCAATTCGTCGTTGAGCGTTTTCATGGCGCGGTAGTTGAACTGGTATTTCGATTTCTCGCCCTGGCTCGCCCAGATCAACGTCTCATGCGCGTTGGTGAACCGCGTGCCCCGAAAGTTGGGCATCGGGTTGCTCTTGCGCCAGACGATATCGTTGAGGATCCAGAAGCCCAGATCCTGCAGCGCTGCACCCACGCGAAATATATTGTGATAGCTGCCGATTACCCACAGCGCACCGTCGGGCTTGAGAACCCGTCTCGCTTCCGTAAGCCAGGCCTTTGTAAAGGTGTCATAAGTACCGAAACTGTCGAAACGGTCCCATTCATCGGTCACTGCATCTACATGGCTGCCATCGGGCCGGTTGAGATCGCCGCCAAGCTGGAGATTATAAGGCGGATCGGCGAAAACCAGGTCCACGCTGGCATCGGGGAGCGAGCGCATCGCTTCCACGCAGTCGCCCGGCAGTATCTGCCCCAGCGGCAGTGTTTCCTTGGGCGCTGCTGCCAGTTTTACCCCGCGTTTCGCACGCGTTTTCGTGGTCTCTATGACCCCCATCCGATTCAACCCCTCTTTGGCCCTGCCTGACTTATCCACAGGGTGTGACGCTGCGGAGTCCGCGTCAAGCGGCGATTATGACCGAAGATGGTTAATGGCAGGTAAGCTAAGACGGAACGAAAAGAGTCCCCCACAAGATATTGAGTCCCCGCCTGTTTCGGCGCCCGACATGATGGGGTGTGGCGCGAAAGACTCTCTCCCGCCGCGTTCTGAAGCGTTTCAGATAAACAGCAGGACGTTGATGGCCCCGAACGCCGCCAGCATCGCGGCCCCCATCCAGCGCGAGATATTGTGGCCCAGCCAGCACAGCCCCAGCAGCATCACCGCCGTGGCCGCGACCATACCGAATTCGAAATCGATCAATTCGCGCGGAATCGGCAGCGGTGCGATGGTCATCGTAACTCCGCCGATCAGCAGCAGGTTGAAAATGTTCGATCCGACCACATTACCCAGTGCCAGCGCCGACTTACCGCGCACAGCCGCCGCTACCGATGCGGCCAATTCGGGCAGCGAGGTACCGACCGCCACGATCGTCAGGCCGATCACCGTTTCGCTGACATTGAACAGGCGGGCCAGATCGATAGCCCCCGTCACCAGCGATTGCCCGCCCGCGATCAGCACGCCGACCCCGATCACGAAATACACGATCGAGGCGGTCCAGCCGGGCGGATCGCCCTCATCTGCCTCCAGGTCGGGGCGCGGGTGCGACAGGCGCCAGAAGATGTAAGCCACCAGTGCTCCGAACAGCGCTATGCCGATCCAGCGCGCGCCCAGCCCGAGATAGGCCAGCGCCCACAGCAGCAGCGACGCCAGCAGCGCCACCACCGCATCGCGTCGCCCGCTGCCTTTCAGCACGATCGGCATGACCAGCGCCGCGCCGCCCAGGATCAGCAGGGTGTTCGCGATGTTCGAGCCGAGGATGTTGCCCCAGGCGATCTCCGGGGAGCCCGACAAGGCCGCGCCCACGCTGGTGACGAGTTCGGGCATCGAAGTGGCAGCGCCCACGATCACCAGCCCGGTGACGAGGTTGGAGATACCCGCGCGCTGCGCAATCCCCACGGCGCCGCGAACCAGAGCCTCGCCGCCGAGGGCAAGGCCGACGAGACCGGCAATGACGAACAGGATCGCGGTAAGCATCAGCCGCGTCTAGCCGCGCCAAGCGAAAATGGCACCCCGATTATTGCGCGTGGTCGGCAGCTGCTCACTGCGGAGCGAACAGATCGGCCTGCGCCACAGGGGCGAAGCTGCGGCGGTGCAGCGGGGTCGGGCCGTGGCGGCGCAGCGCCTCCATATGTTCGCGCGTGCCGTATCCCTTGTTGCTGTGCCAACCGTAATGTGGATGGTCGCGCGCAGCCTCCGCCATGATCCGGTCGCGCCATTCCTTGGCGATGATCGAGGCTGCGGAAATCGCCGGCTCCAGCGCATCGCCGCCCACTATCGCTCGGGTCACCCCGCCTTCGGGCCAGCGCCAGCCGTTACAGCGCCCGGCGGGGGTCAGATTGCCGTCGATCAAGACCTCATCCGGTTCACCCTGCAGCACCTCGCACAGCCTGCCTACGGCCAGAGTCATCGCCTCCATCGTGGCGACGAATATGTTGAGTCGGTCGATATCTGCCGGCTCGACGATCCCGACAGCCCAGGCGCAGCGGCGACGCACGTCGAGGTCCAGACTGGCGCGGCGCTTGGCGGTCAGTTTCTTGGAATCATCCAGCCCCGGCGGGCGCGGTTTGCACAGGACCACGGCGGCGGCCACCACCGGCCCGGCCAGCGGCCCGCGCCCGGCCTCGTCCACGCCGATTACTGGGTTCTTGGCACAAAAGCGTTGCTCGGGTATTCCTGAAAGCATGATCTATACGCGCACCCTGAAATCCGCCCTCCTATCGCTGCCGATGATGGCGCTCGCAAGTTGTAACGGGGCCGCAGTCGGGGATAGCGCGCCTTCCGCCTCATCCTCCAATATGGAAAGCACGGCGTCCGGCGATCCATTTGCGGTTACCGAATTCGGCATGTTCGAAGATCCGTGGGCGCTGGCGGTCCACCCGGTCAACGGCAATATATTCGTCGTTCAGCAGGAAGGCGCGATCAAGTTCATCCAGCCGGGCAGCGGCAAGATGGGCTTCGTCAGCGGCGTGCCGGAGGTCGATTATGGCGGCCAGGGCGGGCTTGGCGACATGGCTTTCGCACCCGATTTCGCCACAAGCAATACCATCTATCTGACATGGGCCGAAGCGGGCAGCGGCAATACGCGCGGCGCGGTGATGGGGCGCGGCCAGCTGGTATGCGAAGATCACGACAGCTGCGATATTCGCGGATTGGACGTTATCTGGCGGCAGACCCCCAAGGTCACCGGGCGCGGCCATTATTCGCACCGGATCGAGTTTTCGCCCGACGGACGCTATCTGTTCCTGGCCAGTGGCGACCGGCAGAAGATGGAACCGGCGCAGGACCTGTCGAACAATCTAGGCACGATCTTGCGCCTGAACCTCGATGGATCTGCGGCAGATGGAAATCCCTTCGCCGATCGCGGCGAGCCTAGCGACCAGATCTGGAGCTATGGCCACCGCAATGTCTTGGGCTTGAAATTCGATGGCGATGGCCGGTTGTGGGATCTCGAGCATGGTCCGGCCGGCGGAGACGAGCTCAACGTGGTGAAAGCGGGTGCGAACTATGGCTGGCCGGTGGTCTCCAACGGCAAGCATTACAGCGGCGAGGCGATTCCCGACCACTCGGCTCGCCCCGAATTCGCCGCCCCGGCCCTGTCATGGACGCCAGTCATCGCCCCGGGTGATTTCATCTTCTATTCCGGTAACATATTCCCGGCGTGGAAGGGCGATGCGCTGATCGCTGGTCTCAAGACCCAGGCCATCATCCAGGTGCATATCGATGGCGAGAGTGCCAGCGAAGTGGCGCGCTACGACATGGACAACCGCCTGCGCGATGTGGCGCAGGGGCCGGATGGTGCCGTGTGGGTGCTGGAGGATGGCGATGAAGGGCGGCTGCTGCGCCTGACTGCGCCCAACTGACCTTCTCGACCGACGGGGCCTAACTGATCGACAAACGCGAATGTGGCACTTATGCGCCGCGCGCTATGGCCACCATCGTTCCCCTTGCAGCGGCAGATGCGCAGCTGATCGAACAATTGCTCGACCGCGCTTTCGGCCCAGACAGGCACGCGCGCACCGCCTACCGCATTCGCGAGGGGCTGGACTGGCTACCCGCGCTCAGCTTTGCCGCGCTGGATGATGAAGACTATCTGGCCGGGACCATCCAGGCCTGGCCTGCTGCGCTGACCGATCCGGAAGGGCGGCCGCACCCGCTGGTAATGATAGGTCCGGTTGCAGTAGACCCTGCCTATCAGGGTACGGGATTCGGCAAGGCGCTGATGATCGCCACGCTCGATGCGCTGGGCGACAAGCCGCTGCCTCAGGTTATGATCGGCGATCCGGAATATTACGGACGTTTCTTCGGATTTACCGCCGAGCCTGCCGCAGGCTGGCTCTGTCCCGGTCCATACGATCCGGCGCGGCTGCTGGTGCGCTGCGAAAATCCCGCCATCCTGCCTGCCGAGGGGATGTTGGGGCCGTGGCCGCATTGAGCAGCGAGGTTGAGGCGCCGCGCGCGATCTGCCATCGACAGGGGCGATGCCTTACGAACCCCCTCCTGAAATCGCCGGATTGTCGCTCGCCCAACTGGCCGAGGCGGTCGCCTCGCGCAAACTTCCGCCAGTCGAACAATGGAAACCGGAGCATTCCGGCGACAGCCATATGCGTATCGCCGCCGATGGCCGCTGGTATCACGAGGGCAGCGGGATCACCCGGCACGCCATGGTTCGCGCCTTTGCCGGATTGCTCAGCCGCGACGATAGCGGCCAGCATTGGCTGGTTACCCCGGTGCAGAAACTCACCGTGGAGGTGGAGGATGCCGCCTTTATCGCCACCGATGTGACGCGGCGCTGCGAGGATGGCCGAGACGTGCTGGCTTTCCGCCTCAATACCGACGAGGTGGTGCTGGCCGGGCCGGACCACCGCCTGACTGCGCGCGGCGAGGCGGAGACGCCCGCGCTCTATCTACAGGTTCGCCGTAGCTGCGAAGCCCGGCTCAACCGATCGACATATCTTCAGCTGGCCGAGCTGGCGCAGGGCGATCGCTGGACCGTCACCAGCGACGGCGAGACATTCTCCCTGCTACCGGCATGACCGTGCCCGACAGTCCGCTATTCACCCGGCTCGCTGGATTGTTCGAGGATGGCCACCGAGAGCCGGTAGACGGGCTGCTGAGCGACGAACGCTTTGCCATTGCCGAGCGCACAGCCGATGCCGCCGTGTTGATCGCGATTACCGACCGCACCGGCAGCGATGGCGAACCCGGCATGATCCTGACCCAGCGCCCCACCACCATGCGCGATCATCCCGGTCAGGTCGCATTTCCCGGTGGCAAGCTGGAACCCGGCGAAAGCGCGGTGAAGGCCGCCTTGCGCGAGGCGGAAGAGGAGCTGTCGATCCGCCCGCGCGATGTGCGCGTTATCGGCGCGACCGATCGATATCAGACCGGGACGGGCTTCGACGTAACCCCGGTTCTTGCGGTAATTCCGCACGATCTCACCCTCACGCCGGATCCCCGCGAAGTGGAGGCATGGTTCGAGGCGCCTCTAAGACTGATGCTCGACCGGACGCATTGGCAGGAGCATGAGGTGTTCTGGCGCGGGGCGGCGCGGCGCTATCTCGAATTGGATTATAGCGGCTTTCGCATCTGGGGTGTGACCGCCGCGATTATCGCCAACCTGTCGCGCCGGATGAGCGTGGAGGCGGTATTCGATGAGCGATAATCTCCCAGACACTTTGCCCGCCGCCGAATGGACGCAGCGCAGCGACCTGTCGAGGCTTGTCGAAGCATTGGGCGCCGACAATCTGCGCTGGGTGGGCGGCGCAGTGCGCGATACGCTGCTGAATGCGCCGGTGCGCGATGTCGATGCCGCAACCCCGCTACTTCCCGAGGCGGTAATGGAAGCCTGCGCCAAGGCCGATATCCGCACGGTGCCCACCGGGATCGATCACGGCACCGTCACTGCCATTTTGCCCGGCGGGCCGGTGGAGATCACCACCCTGCGTCACGATGTGTCGACCGATGGGCGCCGGGCCACGATAAGTTTCGCGCAGCATTGGCGCGAGGATGCCGCGCGGCGCGATTTCACGATCAACGCGCTCTACGCGCATCCCGGCACGCTGGAGATCAGCGATTATTTCGGCGGACTGGCCGATCTGCAGGCGCGGCGGGTACGTTTCATCGGCGATGCCCGCCAGCGCATCCGCGAGGATCACTTGCGAATCCTGCGCTATTTCCGGTTCCAGGCGCGCTTCGGAGCGCAGCTTGACGAGGAGGCGGAGGAGGCCTGCGCCGAGCTGGCCGCGACCATGAAAGGGCTCAGCCGCGAGCGGGTGGCAGGCGAATTGCTCGCACTGCTGTCGCTGCCGGGTCCCGGCGCGACCGTCGAGAGGATGAACAGCCTGGGCGTTCTCCCGGTCATCCTTCCCGAGGCCGGGGCGGCACAGGTCCAAACGCTCGCCCAGCTGATCGAGACGGAGCAAGCAGACCAGACTTCGCCGGACGGCCTGCGCCGCTTCGCCGCATTGCTGCCCGCTGCTTCCGAAATCGCCAAGACGGTGGCCGTGCGCCTGCGGCTGTCGCGGGCCCAGCGCGAACGGCTCGCATGCGCTGCGGTACGCGGGCCGTCCGATATCGAGCAGCCGCGCGCTTTGGCCTATCGCGAAGGGCTGGAATGCGCGCGCGACCGATTGTTATTGCAGGGCGCACCCACGGCGCCCCTGAAAGGCTGGGAGGTTCCGCGCCTCCCGCTCAAGGGCGGCGAGATCGTCGCTCGCGGCATCGGGGCCGGGCCGGAGGTCGCCCGTATATTGCGCGCGGTCGAGGATCGCTGGGTCGCCGAAGGTTTCCCCCCACGCAGCCGGGTCGAAGCGCTGCTGGACGAGGCGTTGGAAAATTCATCGGGCCGGGGCTGACCGGGCAATTCAGCCAGCTTTAAGCTACGCTCCGCCAATAGTGACGGACCGGGCTTGCCAATTTTGGTGAGCCTCGCAATAGAGCAAGCGCTTGGTCCGCAGCACGCCGGATCGGCAGGCCGCGCGGTGATGCCACCGGGCTGCGCTCTTTTAGAAACCTTGCGATTTTCGCATCGCGCTTGCCGCGGGTGGGGACGCTTACACCGAACAAGTTCTTGGAGTTGATTATATGAAATTCGTTAAACCGGCAGTCGCGGCGCTGGTCCTTGCAGCTACGCCCGCCCTCGCAAACGACAGTGTCGTGACCGGAGCCACCGTAACCGGCCCCGAAGGCAATATGGTTGGCACCATTGTCGAGGTCGAAAACGGCCAGACGGTTCTCGATACCGGCAAGCACCAGATCCCGCTGGGCGCCGACATGTACGGCGTGGGCGAAGCGGGTCCGACCATCACGGTGACCAAGGTGCAACTCGACACGATGGTCGATGCACAGCTGGCCGAAGCTGCCGCAACGCGCGATGCCGCGCTGGTTACCGGTGCTGCCGTGATGACTGCCGATCACCAGTCGCTCGGCCCGATCGTGGACGTCGTGGACGATAATATCGTGATCGCCCGCGGTGGTGACGATACCAACCGCGTCACCCTGCCGCGCGAATATTTCACCACTTCCGATCACGGCCTCATGGCCCGCCTGACCATGGCGCAGATCGTCGAAGCTTCGGCAGAGGTGGGCAGCGAGTAACGCGCCCTGATCCATGACGACCGAGGGGCCGGCGGCGGAAACGCTGCCGGCCCTTTTGTTTGGCTAGAACCGGTTGTCCCTGGGGAAGCCTTGCGGCGGCAGACGGCCCGCTGCGCCCCGCGCGACCTTCCATTGCCAGATATCGGTCTCGGTACGGGTGCGGTCACCCTTGCCGCCCATCTGCCAGCTTAGCCCATCTTCGAGCTTGAAGGTCGTGGCATCGGACAGGCCGCCCCCATCTCCCCCCGGGCGGTACCGTTGCAGCATCACGCCCTGCCCGCGCGCCATCAGCGGCAGCTCTTCCAGGTTGAATACCACCAGCTTGCGGTTGTCACCCACCACCGCAATGTGATCGTGTTCCGGCGCGATGGGATGAACCACCGCCAGCTTGCCATCCTTCACATTGACCACCTGGCGGCCTTTTCGGGTTTCGGCGAGCAGTTCGTCTGTTTCCGCCGCGAAGCCCTTGCCCGAGCTCGCCGCCAGCAACAGTTGACCCTGCGGACGGTGCAGGATCATCGCCGCGATCCCTGCCTCGGCATCGATATCGACCATCGTGCGGATCGGCTCGCCAAACCCGCGCGCGCCAGGCAGCTTGTCGGCGCCCAGTGTGTAAAAACGTCCATTGTCGGCCGCCACCAGCAGCTTGTCGGTCGTTTGGGCATGGAGCGCGAAGGCCGGCCCATCGCCCTCCTTGTACTTGAAGCTGGACCCAAGTCCGTCATCGCCGAGATCGACATGGCCCTTCGCCGCGCGGATCCAGCCCTTCTGGCTGAGCAGCACCGTCACCGGCTCCTTCTCGATCATCGCATCCATCGAAAACTCGACCGCCGGAGCAGCCTCCGCAATCGTTGTACGGCGAGCGCCAAGCGACGTATCCTCGGCGTAATCCTTGCGGAGGTTCTTCAGGTCGCGCTTCAGACGGGTGCGCTGGCGGGCAGGCGAACCGAGCAGGGTTTCCAGCTCCTCGCGTTCTTTCAGCAAATCGCTTTGTTCGCCGCGCAGCTGCATCTCCTCCAGCTTGCGCAAGGACCGCAGCCGCATGTTGAGGATCGCCTCGGCCTGCCGGTCGGTCAGTTCGAACTCGGCAATCATCACCGCTTTCGGCTCATCCTCTGTACGGATGATCTCGATCACACGGTCGAGGTTGAGGAATGCCTTGAGATAACCTTCGACCAGCTCCAGCCGGTTCGCGATCTTCTCCAGCCGGTGCGTGGCGCGGCGTTGTAGGATCTCGATCTGGCTGGCGACCCAATGGCCCAGCAGTTCCTTCAGCCCCATCACCATCGGGGTGCGCGGAGCGTCGAGCACGTTGAGATTGAGGCCGAAGCGCGTTTCCAGATCGGTCAGCTTATAGAGCGATTCCTTGAGCAATTCGGTGCCGACATTGCGGTTGCGCGGGACCAGCACCAGCCTGATATTCTCGTCGCTCTCGTCGCGCACGTCTTCCAGAATCGGCAGCTTCTTGTCCCCGATCAGCGCAGCGATCTGCTCGATCAGCTTGGCCTTCTGTACCTGGTAGGGAATCTCATTGACAACCAGTTGATATTGGCCGCCGCCCAAGTCCTCAATACCTTGTAGAGCGCGTTTTTTTGCTTCTTCACGAAGCTTCTCGTTTTTGATCTCCTTCGCGGCTTCATAAGCTTCTTTCGAGAAAAACCGCGCCCGCACGCGGAACGATCCGCGCCCGGTCTCATAAGCTTTCGAAATCGCGGCCGCATTGTCCACGATCAGCCCGCCGGTGGGCAGATCTGGGCCGTGGAAAAGCTCCATCAGGCGGTCGTGCTCCGCGGCGGGATTATCGATCAGCTCGAGCGTGGCATCGATTATCTCGGCGACGTTATGGCTGGGAATATTGGTCGCCATGCCCACGGCAATCCCGCTCGCCCCATTGGCCAGCAGATTGGGGAACAGGCCGGGCATCAGCTCGGGCTCTTCCTCCTCGCCATTATAGGTCGGGATGAAATCGACCGTTCCCGCATCCAGCCCTTCCATCAGCTGCATCGCGGTCTTGGTCAGGCGCGCTTCGGTATAGCGATAGGCGGCGGCATTATCTCCGTCGATATTGCCGAAATTACCCTGCCCTTCCACCAGCGGATAGCGCAGCGCGAAATTCTGGGCGAGCCGCACCATCGCGTCATAGGCGGCGGTATCGCCATGCGGGTGATACTTGCCGATCACCTCGCCCACCACGCGGGCGGATTTCTTGAAGGTGTTGCTCGGGTCCAGCTTCAGCTGCCGCATCGTCCACAACAAGCGGCGGTGGACCGGCTTCAGCCCGTCGCGCAAATCGGGCAGCGAGCGGGCCGTGATCGTGGAAAGGGCATAGACAAGGTAGCGTTCCGACAGGGCGCTATCGAACGGCGCATCCACAATGGCATCGAAAGGATCTTCGGCAGGCAAATCGGTCTCGGTCACGCTCATGCGGCTCGCCCTATCACTTGCACGGCTGACCAAACAACGCGGAACTTTGCGCTGTCCCCGCCCGTTGATCGGGCAACAGCAAACAAAGGAAATACAACATGACGAAACACGTAATGATCCTCGCCACCAATGGCTTCGAACAGTCCGAACTGATGAAGCCCAAGGCCAACCTGGAAGATGCCGGCATCAAGACCACGGTGGTCAGCCTGGAAAGCGGCGAAATCAAGGGCTGGGACGACGGCAATTGGGGCGAAAGCGTCTCGGTCGACAAGACGGTAGACGATATCGAAAACTGCGAGGGTTTTGATGCGCTTATGCTACCCGGCGGCCAGATGAACCCCGATATCCTGCGCATGAATGACCGCGCCGTGGCCATCGTTCGCGAATTCGGTATGGCGGGCAAGCCGGTCGCCGCAATTTGCCACGCGCCCTGGCTGCTGATCGATGCCGGGCTTGTGGACGGCAAGACGGTGACCAGCTGGCCTTCGCTGCGAAAGGATCTCGCAAATGCAGGCGGTAATGTCGTGGATCAGGAAGTCGCCACCGATGGCAACCTGATCACCAGCCGCAACCCGGACGACATCCCGGCATTCTCCAAGGCGCTGATCGAAATGGTCGAAAGCGCAAAGGTGCCCGAAACCGCCTGATCCAAACCTGCCACCAATACGGGAGAGCCCGCCGTAGTTCTGCGGCGGGGTTTTTCGTATCCAGCCCAGCGAACGGAAATCAAAAAAGGCTCCGCGACATATGGTCGCGGAGCCTCTTGTTTGTAAGACGGCCAGATGCCGCCTGTCAGTGGATCTCATCTATTCGACTGCGCCGCAAGCTACCGGCAATACCGTCTTGTAGCCGGCGGTGCCATTGGCCTCGCCCCCATTTGAGCCTTCGCCCTCTTCCAGCGTCATGCCGTGCAGCACGATTTCGCGAAGGTCGAGGGGAAGCAGATCGTCCTTGTCCTTGCCTTCGGCAAAGCTGTCCGTCTTGTTGAGCTTAAAGGTCTTCGAGTAGTTCACAACGCCATCATTGTCCGGATCGACATCGCCGAGTTCCAGAATGATGCCACCGTAAACGTCCAGGCCCTCGGCAAGCTCGATAAACCCGTCGCCATCATCGTCTTGCGCCAATGTCGGGCACATCGCTTCGGAATTGCCCTCCAGCCCGTGGATATGGCCAACATGCGGCTGGTCGGTAACTTCCAGTCCGGTTGCTTGGATATCGACCGTGATCTGACCTTGGCCGCGCTGGCGAATGGTGAAGCTGCCGGTTACGCCGCTATCGTTGAGCGATGACAGCGTACCGCTGAAAGTCTGGCTGCGTTCGGCCTTGTCGCTTTGCGCGGCGAGGATAGCCGGCGCGCCGATAACGGCAATGGCCGCTGCAGCGCCAAGCAATGCCTGACGAGTGTTGGATAGTTTCATTTTTATTGTCTCCTGGTGCGCCCCCGGGAACATTCAACGAGCCTAACTGCCTAGAGTTCCGAAGTTTTTTCGCAAGACGTCCAGAATCACCGCTTAATCCCGCCGCATATCTCGTGCTTCGGCGGGGATGGCGACTTCCAGCCCGTCCAGCCCGTCTTCCAGCGTGATCTGGCAGGACAGGCGGCTGGTGCGCGCGACGAAGGCGGCGAGGTCGAGCATGTCCTCTTCTTCCTCGCTGGCTTCGGGCAGCCGCGCAAACCAATCGGGCGCGACGATCACATGGCAGGTGGAACAGGCCATCTGACCTTCGCAAGTACCCTCCAGCGGCATGCCCGCCGCCTGACCGACGCGCAGCAGATTGTCGCCTGCTTCCGCACGGGCCTCGACGATTTCACCGCCCGGCAACGTGAAGGTGACATCGACGCTCACAGGCCCTGCGCCTCGGCTGCGGCATCGATCTTGCCGAGCGCCTCTTCCAGTTCTTCCATTTCGGTATAACGGCCAAAGCCGAGCCTGATCGAGCTCTTCGCCTCGGCATCTGACAACCCGAGCGCCCGCAACACATGGCTGGTGCGCCCCGAACCGCTGGCGCAGGCGCTGCCGGCGGAAAAGCATACGTCGCGCACATCGCTCATCAAGCGGTTCACATCGAGCCCGTCACGCCGGACGTTCAGATTGCCCTGCCAGCGGGCGGTCTCGCTACCGTTGACCGTCCATTTGCCGAGGATTTCGCGGGCCCTGTTCCATAATGCCTGGATATGCTCGGCATCCTCGTCCATCCGCTCCGCCGCGACTTCCGCCGCCGCGCCGAAGCCTGCGCATAAAGCTGGGCTGAGCGTGCCGGAACGCAAATCGCTTTCCTGCCCGCCGCCATGCAGCAACGGTGCGACATCCACCCCATCGCGCACCCACAGCGCGCCGATACCCTTGGGACCGTGAATCTTGTGCGCAGAAACGGCGATGAAATCGACGCCGCCCGGGATCACGATTCGTCCGAATGCCTGCACCGCGTCGGTCAGCAACAACGCGCCGTTCTCCCGCGCGATCGGCACGATATTGGCGATCGGGTTGATCACCCCGATTTCGTTGTTCACCACCATCGCGGCGATCAGCCCGGTTTTCTTGCTGGCAGCTGTTCGCAAATTATCGAGGCTGGCCTGTCCATCTTCGCGCACATCTGCGATATCGAAGGCGCGTGCTGATGCTTCGACCGGAGCGGCACAATCGAGTACTGCCGCGTGTTCGCTCGCGCAGGTCAGGACATCGCCGGACGTGCCCTTGATCGCGGTGTTGATCGCTTCGGTCGCGCCGCTGGTAAAAATCACCTTGCCGCCACTCGGCAACAGTTTCGCCACCCGGTCGCGCGCCAGATCGACCGCCGCCGCCGCCTGCCGCCCCATTCGGTGCGCGCTATGCGGATTGCCGAAGCCCAGCCCATCCGGCCCGTCGAGCCATTGCATCATCGCATCGCGCGCTTCGGGGGCCAGCGGCGTTGTGGCCTGGTAATCGAGATATATCATTGCCCCAGTCCTACCCACGCCTCGGTAAAGCGTTCCACTTCATCGGCTGTAGTATCCCAGCCATAGCTTACCCGAATGCTGCGCTGCGCCGCATCGCCGGGCATACCCATCGCCTGGAGAACGGGGCTGGCCTTCATCGTGCCGGACGAGCAGGCACTGCCCTGGCTCACCGCAAAACCCAGCATGTCGAGCCGCATCAGCTGCGCCTGCGCCGACATTGCCGGTTTGGCCATCGCGCGAATGAAGGCGGTCGGATTGGAAAGCCTGTCGGCCAGCCAGTCGCCATATTCGCTGCGAACCGCACTCGCCAGCGCCTCGTCAGCCGTCAGCACGGCGGGCGATAGATAAAGCCCCTTCGCCGCCTCCAGCGCAGCCGTCATGCCGAGCGCCCCGGGTAGGTTCTCCGTACCCCGGCGATAGCCGCGCTCCTGCCCGCCTGCAGGCTCCAGCATAGCAAAATCGCGCAGCAGCAGCGCCCCGATCCCGATCGGGCCGCCGAATTTGTGGGCCGAGACGATCGCCATATCGGCTGCGTCCGGGATTGGCAGCTTCCCCGCGCTTTGTGCGCAATCGGCCAGCAGCAATCCGCCCGCCTCGTGCACGATAGCGCCAATCGCAGCCAGGTCCTGCCGATTGCCGGTTTCAGAATTCAGCTGCTGCACCGCCACCAGCGGCGTTTCGCGCGCGGTTGCCTCGGCCAGAATATCCAGATCGAGCGCCCCGTCCGCCAGCACCGGCAATCGCTCGGCCTGCGGTGCCGCGCGCAGTACGGCATCATGCTCTACCGCGCTGACCAACCGCGCCCCGGCCTTGGCCTGGCCCAATGCCATTGCCGCCGCCTCGCTCGCCCCGCTCGTAAAGATCACCTCGCCGTCCCAGTCCAGAGCGGCTTTCACTCGCGCTCTTGCATCCTCCAATGCTTGTTTCGCCCGGCGCCCCTCGGCATGGGGGCTGGATGGATTGGCCCATAGATCGAAGCCTTCCTCCATCGCCGCGCGCGCTTCGCGGCGTAGCCGGGTGGTGGCGGCGTGATCGAGATAGATACGTTTCGAAACGGGCGATTCCAGACGATTGCGAAAAAGCGAATAATCATTATATAGCCGCCAGATTCAGCGGCGCCAGACCGGCCTGCCGCGACCGTCATATTCAGGTACATCCGCAATGCCCACAGTGATTTTTCCCGGCCCCGAAGGCCGCCTCGAAGGTCGTTTCAGCCCGGGACCGCGCCCGCGCGCGCCGGTCGCCATGATCCTGCACCCGCACCCGCAGGGCGGCGGCACGATGAACGAGCGGATCACGCAGCGTCTGTTCAAGACCTTCGTCGATCGCGGATTTGCGACCTTGCGGTTCAATTTCCGTGGTGTGGGCCGCAGCCAGGGCAGCTTCGACAACGGCATCGGCGAATTGTCCGACGCGGCAAGCGCGCTAGACTGGGTGCAGCAGATCCATCCCGAAGCACAGACCACCTGGGTGGCCGGGGTGAGCTTCGGGTCGCTGATCGGGATGCAATTGCTGATGCGCCGACCAGAGGTGCGCGGCTGGATTTCCATCGGTGCGCCTGCCTCGATGTACGATTTCTCCTTCCTCGCCCCCTGCCCGGCCAGCGGTATCTTCATCCACGGCGCGGCCGACAGCGTCGTGCAGCCGGCGGCCGTCGGCAAGCTGGTGGAAAAGCTGCGCACACAGAAGCACATCACCGTGCATCACGAGGAAATTCCCCGGGCGAACCACTTCTTCGAAAACGAGACCGAAGAATTGATGAGCTCGGTCGATAATTACCTCGATTTCCGGCTGGACCCGAACTGCCCGATCACGTGATCGCGGCTGCTACTTCGAGCCGCTGAACCCACCAAACCGTTGCAAACTGCCACGCAATAAGGCTTGCCAACAATATGGTATGTTGTAACATTGCTACCTCTTATCGACCGCTCCACTTCAACCGGGCGGCGCACAAGAGGAGAGAATGCAATGGCGTATCTCGACGCAGCACAGCAAACCAACCGACCCGCGGCCATCGGCGCGGTGGTCGCGATCCATGCGGGCGTGGGACTGCTTCTGGTCACGGGGCTCAGCGTGACGATCGAAAAGGTCCTCAATCCGCCGAACCCCCGGGCAACGGATATACCCGAAGTTACCCTTCCGATCCCGCCGGAACCTGTGCCTGAACCAACTGCCCAGCCGCGCGATACTACCCCGCCAAAGACTGATATCTACGTTCCCCCGGCTCCAGGCCCACGGGCCCCGACGCAGCCGGTCATAGGATCGAGCGAACCGACTCTGGGCAAGCTTGTCCCCATTCCGGCACCCGGTGCCGGGTCCGGCACCCTGCCGCCCATCGAGCCCCCCAGCCCTGCTCCGACATTCGATCCGATAGCGGCGAGGCCTTCCAATGACCGGACCAAATGGGTGACGCAGGGTGATTACCGCCCCAGCTGGATCCGCCGGGAATATACCGGAACGGCGCGCTTCGAAGTAGGCGTTGGCACCGACGGCAAGGTCGATAGCTGCTCCATCACCCGCTCCAGCGGCCATAGCGCGCTCGACGATGCGACATGTAAACTTGTCACCCGCCGCGCGCGGTTCGAACCGGCGATGAATTCGGGGCGGGTAGCGGTCAAGGGCAGCTATAGCGGCTCGGTCCGATGGGAATTGCCCGAATAGGCCGCAGGAGGCTACTCCAGCTCGTCAACCCGGTCGATCGGGGCGGTGCCTGCCGGATCGGGCACCGTCCAGATCGCGATATTGGCCGCGATGATCGCCGCCAGCAGCACCATCAGCGCCGCCTGCTTGCCCATTCCGCCGCGGCGCCACAGATACAGTGCCCCGAGCAGCAGTACAGCCATGCCCAGCGCCATTATCGATAATACCACATCCATCATCGCGCCGCCCTAGCGCAGCTGCGCAGGCGGCGGAACCCGAAGCCGGTCTGGCGGGTTGATATGGCAAGAGGGGCGCGCATCTTGCCGTCCAGCAAGGAGACAGCAAATGGGTATTTTCAGCTCTATCAGGGACGCGATCTTCGGCAAGGACGCCAAGGCGAAAGAAGCCCCGAAGAACACCACCATCGGCGGCGGCGGAATTTCCTCGCCCATCTCGAAACCCAGCGCCAGCGCCAAGACTTCCGTCGTCAATGTCGAAAATAGTCTCGATTCCATGCCGGGAGCCGACAGGCTCAACTGGCGAACCTCGATCGTCGATCTTATGAAGCTGATCGGGGTCGATTCCAGCTACGAAAACCGCAAGGCACTGGCGGGTGAGCTGGGGCGCGAGGATTATTCGGGCAGTGCGGAAGACAACATCTGGCTGCACCGCAAGACGATGCAGGAACTGGCCCGCAATGGCGGCAAGGTCCCGGCAGAATTTCTCGACTGATTGACAAACCCCTGGCGGGCGGCGCAAATCGCCCGCCATGACTGCACAACGATTTGAAATCACCCGGCGCCAGGCTCTCGCGGGCCTTGGCGCCACCGCTTCACTTACGATAACCGGCTGCAACGCCGGGCCGCGCCCGGAAAAGATTGCCGAGGCATTCCAGATCGGCGGCGAACGCCTGCTGGAGGTGGTTGCTTACAACCTCCTGCAGCACGAACCCGAGCGCGCCACCTCGCTGGGTGTCGATACGGGTGAGTTCGCCTTCTTTCGCTCGCGGCTGGAAGATCAGTCTCCCGCCGGGCAAGCGGCCTATGCCAAGACGCTTGGTGACGATCTGCAACTGGTCCGGCGCTATCCCAAAGAGGGTCTCGACGCGGATACGCGCACCAGCATGGAAGTTGTCGAAAGCGCCTATGCCACCGCGCTGGACGGCTTCGCCTTGCCTTACGGCGATGTGGCGGTCGGCAGCTGGCGCAATGCCCCCTATGTCGTGATCCAGAATGTCGGGACATATCTCGATATGCCCCGCTTCCTCGATTCCACCCATCCGCTCAACGATGGCGACGATGTAGATGCCTATATCGACCGGTTGGAGCAGCTTCCATCGGTGCTCGATGGCGAGCGCGAGCGGATTGTCGCAGCGCGGGAAATGGGCGTGGTCCCGCCCGATTTCCTGCTCGACAAGGCCATCGCGCAAATGACGACAACGCTGGAAGATGCGGTCAAGGGCGGCTCGCTCACCGAGCCTTTGGCCAAATCCGACCTGCCCGCGGCAGGTCCGGCGCTGAACGCAGCGCGGGCCATCGTGACCGGCCCGGTCGCGGTGGCGTTGCAGGCGCAGCTGGACGAATTGATGCTGCAGCGCGGGGTCGCCACATCGGATCCCGGCATTTCCGCCCGCCCTCGCGGCGATGAATGGTACGCCTGGGGGCTGCGAGCCAGCACCACTACCACGCTGTCGCCGGACGAGGTGCATCGGCGCGGGCTGGCAGAGCTCGAAGAACTTCACGCCCGGATGGATCCGATCCTGCGCGACATCGGCTATACCACCGGTACGGTCGGAGAACGGATGCAGGGGCTAAGCCAGGATCCGCGCTACAAATTTGCAGAAGGCGACCCGGGCCGGGCCCAGATCATGGCGTTCATCAAGGACCGGATCGACTGGATCAGGGGCCAGATGCCGCGCGCCTTCAACACGCTGGTCGATCCCAATCTGGAAGTGCGCCGCCTGCCCTTGGCCGAGGAACCCGGTGCGCCGGGCGCCTATGGCGGGGCGGGCAGCAAGGATGGCAGCATTCCGGGCCGCATGTGGATCAATCTGCGCACCACCGACTTGCACCGTAAATATGACCTGGCCGACCTGACCTATCACGAGACGATTCCAGGCCATGTGTGGGAAGGCGAATATTCCAACCGCCTGCCGCTTATCCGCAGCATCCTCGCCTTCAACGCTTTCTCCGAAGGCTGGGCGCTGTATGGCGAGCAATTGGCGGACGAATTAGGCGCTTATGACGAGTTCAAGGTGGGCCGCCTCGGCTACCTCCAGAGCCTCGCTTTCCGCGCCTGCCGCATGGTCGTGGATACCGGGCTGCATCATAAGCGCTGGAGCCGCGAACGGGCGGTCAATTTCTTCGTAGAGCGCAATGGCTCCAAGCGGCAGGAAGTCGAAAGCGAGGTCGATCGCTATTGCAGCTGGCCGGGTCAGGCTTGCGGCTACAAGGTCGGCCATAGCGAAGTGGTACGCCAACGCGCCCGGGCCGAAGCTGCGCTTGGCACGTCTTACGATTTCAAGGCGTTCAACGACGCGGTAATCCTGGGCGGGAACGCGCCGCTCGATGTAATGGCTAACAATGTAACGCGGTATATCGAAACCGCTGGTTGATCTCTTGGTCCGGCTGACCCGCGGCGGGCGGAACCATCGCGGCGTTGATCCGTCGCCCGGGTATAGCAGCAGGGGAAATGCCAGTGTTTATTGCCGACCAGCCGATTTGGGATGCGGTGGCTCGCGGGGCGATCCTCGTATCGATCGCAATGCTGTGGGTGGTGGTGCTGATCCGGATGAACGGGCTGCGCTCGCTCTCCAAGATGACCAATTTCGATTTCGTGATGACCGTCGCAATGGGCTCGCTGGTGGCCGGGGGCGGTCAGGCCAGCGAATGGCTTACCTTCGCCCAAGTGAGCGCGGCGATGGCGGCGTTGTTCTTGTTCCAGCACATTGCCAGCCGACTGCGGCGCGCATCCGATACGCTGGAAAACATCATGCAGAACGAACCGATCCTGCTGATGAAAAACGGCGAGATTAGCGAAAAGGCGCTAGCCGAGACGCGGGTCGCCCGGTCGGACCTGATCGCCAAGCTGCGCGAGGCCAACGCGTTGGATTGGAGCAAGGTCCATGCGGTGGTTCTGGAGACGACTGGCGATGTGTCGGTGCTTCACGGCGATGACGATTTGGATGAGCGGATGACGAAAAACATCCGCGACCTCAGCTAGGCCGCCGATCGCCGCCAAAGGTCAGCGTTTGCCGAACAGTCCCTTGGCCATGCCCGCAATGTCGTTGAGCGGATTGCCGTCGCCATCCTGGTCGATCATTGCGGCGAATTTGCCGAGGCTACCCTCGCCGCCAATATGTTCGCGGATCTGGCTGAGCGTCCCGGCATCCAGGCCGGTTTTCTGTGCGGCCAGTTCCACCGTATCACCGTCTTCCTGATGCGATTCGCCCAATGCCGCGACGGCCTTCGCCGCCTGTTCGGGATCGATCCCGAGCTTGTCGGCCATATTCTTGACCGTGGGATTGTCGGTGACTTGGCCCAGAATGCTGTCGAACAGGCTCATCGATGTTCTCCTCGCTGTAATTCCTCGAACCTATAGCGCGGCAACCGGACCGCGCCTGTCAGCTTTTGTAAATTGTCGCCCGGTCAAGCCGCAGCAGGTGCCGCATCGCGCACGCCTTGATCCACATGTTCGGCGAATGGCTGGAAATTATCCACGAACAGCTGGACAAGCTTCTGCGCGGTGGCATCGTATTCTTCCTTGTCCGCCCAGGTGGAGCGCGGATCGAGGATATTGCTATCGACGCCGGGAACCGCAACGGGAACCTCGAAGCCGAAATTCTCGTCCTTGCGGAAATCGGCATCGTTCAGGCTACCATCGAGCGCGGCATTAAGCAGCGCGCGGGTAGCTTTGATCGGCATCCGGTTGCCGACGCCGTATTTGCCGCCGGTCCAGCCGGTATTGACCAGCCAGCACTGCACGCCTCCCTCGGCAATCCGCTTCTTCAGCAGGTTACCGTAAACGCTGGGGTGGCGGGGCATGAAAGGCGCGCCGAAACAGGTCGAGAAGGTCGCTTCGGGCTCGGTCACGCCGATCTCGGTGCCGGCCACCTTCGCGGTGTAGCCTGACAGGAAGTGATACATCGCCTGATCGGGCGTCAACCGCGCGATCGGGGGCAGCACGCCGAACGCATCGGCGGTCAGCATGATTACGTTGCTGGGCGGCGGGCCCATATTGTCTTCGGAGGTGTTGGGGATCGAGCTGAGCGGATAGGCACCGCGGGTGTTCTCGGCCTTCGAATTGTCGTTCAGGTCGATCTCGCCGTTCTCGTCCATCACCACGTTTTCCAGCACGGTGCCTTCCATGCGGGTGGTCGCGAAAATCTCGGGTTCGGCCTCGGGGTCTAGACGGATCATCTTGGCGTAGCAACCGCCTTCGAAATTGAAGACCGCCGTATCGCTCCAGCCATGTTCGTCATCGCCGATCAGCGTGCGGCTGGCATCTGCCGAAAGGGTCGTCTTGCCGGTGCCGGACAGGCCGAAGAACACCGCGCTCTTGCCGTCGGGACCGATATTGGCGCTGCAATGCATCGGCATTACGCCCTTGGGCGGCAGCAGATAGTTGAGCACGCCAAACACGCTTTTCTTCATCTCGCCGGCATATTTGGTGCCACCGATCAGGATCAGCTTTTCTTCCATATTGACCGCGATCACCGTGCCATCGCGCGTTCCGTGACGCTGCGGATCGGCAGAGAAGCTGGGCAGATCGATGATCGTATATTCCGGATTAAAACCAACCAGCTCTTCCGCCGTCGGCCGTACCAGTAGCGTGCGGATGAACTGGTTGTGCCACGCCAGCTCGTTGATGACGCGTACCTTGACCCGGTGTTCCGGCTGCGAACCGCCGAACAGATCGGCCACGAACAGCGTATCCTGATCCTTCAGCGCAGCCAGGAAATCCTCTTTCAGCGCGGCAAAATGCTCGGGCGTCATGGAGGCGTTATTGTCCCACCATACGGTATCTTCGGTTTCGCCGTTGCGGACGATGAATTTGGACTTGGCGCTGCGGCCCGTATGCTTGCCGGTTTCAACCACCAGCGGGCCATGCTTGGCACGCTTGCCCTCGCCCCGGTCCAGCGCGGCCTGGGTCAGTTGCTCGGAAGAAAGATTGGCGTGAATTGTGGCATCAGTGGCGAAACCCTGATCCGACAGGGTGGTCGAAAGCGCGGTCACTTCTGGTCTCCTGATATGCCGCTGAAATTAAACGGCAGAGCATCGATGCCTAGCTGTCAAAGCAACCGGGAATCGGAATAAATGTCATACCAATTGCCTAATCGCGGATTCGCGTCGCGTCCAGTGCCGCAAACCACACAGATGCCAAATAAGCGCTGCGTTGTTTCCCGTCACGCTTCGGGCTAGACAGGCGGGCATGAACGAGATTTCGGTGGATGAGAGCGCCTTGAAGGGCACCGAACCGGCGAAGGATGGCCGGCGCGTGGTCGCGCTGGTCGATGACGATCGCAATATCCTGACGACCGTATCGATCGCGCTGCAATCCGAAGGTTTCGCCACGCGCGTTTATTCCGACGGGGAAGCGGCGCTGAAAGCCTTGCTGGAGAACCCGCCCGACCTGGCCGTGTTCGACATCAAGATGCCCAAGATGGACGGGATGGAACTGCTCGCCCGCCTGCGCGAAAAATCCGATCTGCCGGTGATTTTCCTGACCAGCAAGGACGATGAGGCTGACGAGGAAGCCGGGCTGCAGCAGGGCGCGGATGATTACATCGCCAAGCCGTTCAGCCTGCGCCTGCTGACCGCGCGTATCCGCGCAATCCTGCGCCGCCTGCCCGGCACGCATGGCGACGGGGCCGAAGGCGGCGACGGGCAGGATGCGGGCGAGGTCATCGCTCGCGGCAGGCTGTCCATGGACCCCGCGCGCCATCAGGTCACATGGAACGACAGATCGGTTTCGCTTACGGTCACCGAATTCCTGATTCTGCAGGCGCTCGCCATGCATCCAGGCGTTATCAAGAGCCGCAACCAGCTGATGGACGCCGCCTATACCGACGATATGTTCGTCGATGATCGGACGGTGGACAGCCATATCAAGCGCATTCGCCGCAAATTTCGCAAGGCGGACCCCGAATTCGGCGCGATCGAGACGCTGTATGGGGCTGGATACAGTTTCAACGATGGCTGACAGGCGCGTCTGAGCCGTGGCCGATCACCGGCGCACGCTGAACCCGCGCGAATTGCGTCCGGCGAGCTGGGTTACCCGCCTCTCGCTGACCAGCCGCATTCTGGCGGTGAATATCCTGCCGCTGGCGCTGTTCGCGGGCGGATTATTCTATCTCGACAGCTACCGCGCGCAATTGCTGGACGAACGCTACAAGCTCGCCCGGATCGAGGCGCAGATCACGGCGGAGGCGCTGGCCGGGGCGACGCGTGACCGGCAGGAGGCACTGCTGATCCAGATCGCCAAGGAACAGCAGATGCGCCTGCGCATGTTCGATTCCGAAGGGCTGCTCTGGGCCGATAGCTTTGCCCTGGATCAGCCCACCTTCAGCCTCGACGATCCGAGCGACGACCAGTTCGGCCTGCGCTTCGCCCGCTGGCTGGACCGCGCGGTGGATACCATCGTGGCGGCCGAAGCGGTGCCCGATTATCTCGAACCGGAATCGACCAATGCCGACCGTTGGCCTGAATTGCGCCGGGCGCGCGAGACTGGCCTGTCGCAAATCGTGCTGCGCGACGCGCCTGATGGCACCCCGGTTATCACCGCCGCCGCGCCGGTTGGCCTGAACGGCGCAACCCTGCTGACCACCCGCAATGCGATCGATATTACGGAGACCGTGCGCGAGGCGCGCACCGCGCTGGCCACCGCGATGGGGCTGGCGCTGCTCAGTTCCATCCTGCTGTCGCTGTTCCTCGCCCGCACGATCGTCCGGCCGCTCTCGCAATTGAGCCAGGCGGCGCAGCGGGTTCGGCTGGGGCGCGAGCGCGAGGTCGAGGTTCCGCGTATGCCCGACCGGCAGGACGAGATCGGCCTGCTCGCCCGCGCCGTATCCGATATGACGGAGGCCCTGCGCCACCGGATCGACGCGGTCGAAAGTTTCGCCGCCGATGTCGCGCACGAGATCAAGAACCCGCTCGCCAGCCTGCGCAGCGCGGTTGAAAGTTTCCCAAGGGTGGACGATCCGGAGTTGAAGGCTCAGCTGATCACCATCGCCAGCCACGACGTGCGCCGGATCGACCGGCTCGTTACCGAAATTTCCGATGCCAGCCGGATCGATGCGGAACTATCGCGTGCGGTGTTCGAACGGATCGATCTAGGCGAACTCGTCGAGAACATTGTCGCCAGACGCGAACATCGCGGCGAAAATGGCAATCAGATCATTACCATCGAACAGCCCCGGCAGCGCGCAATTGTCTTCGGCGTGCCTGCCCGGCTGGAACGGGTGGTGGACAATCTTCTCGACAACGCCGTCTCGTTCAATCCGCCCGGGGGGACTATCGATCTGATCGTCTGGCGCGATCACGATACGATCGGGCTGAGCGTGTGCGATAACGGCCCCGGCATACCCGCCGAAAACCGCGAGAAAGTCTTTACCCGCTTCCATTCCGACCGCCCGGAGGAAGAGGATTTCGGCAATCATAGCGGGCTCGGCCTCGCCATAGCGCGCACGATCGCACAGGCGCATGACGGCACCTTGACGGCCCAGAACCGCGCAGATGGGGCGGGCGGTGCGTGCATCACACTGGCCCTGCCCGACCCCGAGCAGCGCAAGGGCGAGCGTGGCTGATCCGCCAGTGTTACGGCAAGCGAGCTGCGTTGCCATCGGCGGCCGTGCGCTGATTATCGAGGGGCCTTCCGGCAGCGGCAAGTCCAGCCTGGCACTTGCGCTGATCGATCGCGGCGCAGTGCTGGTCGGCGACGATGGCGTGATGGTGGAACGGCGCGGCAGGTCTGTATGGGCCAGCCCGCCGCCCAACATTACAGGCAAGCTGGAAATACGCAGCGTTGGTCTGGTCGAACTGCCATGCATTTCGGCACCGCTGGCGCTGATTCTGCGGCTGGAGCGCGACCCGCCGCGTTTTGTCGAGCGAGCCGACACCAGCGAAATATGCGGTGCGGCGATCCCGTGCCTCGCCTTTTACCCTGACAGTCCGGTGGCTGCCATTCGCGCCGAATATGCGCTGGAGCGCCATGGCCTGGCAGCAGCTGCGTTCTGAGCTGGAACGCTTGACCTGCGCCCCCTTCCCTTTCGCCTGCCAAAGGCGCACAGCCGCCCGCCATGGCGGTTGATTCGTCCAGATCCGTTACCCGCCAGCGTATCCTGCTGGTGACTGGCCTGTCCGGCGCGGGCAAGACCACGGCGCTGCGCGTGCTGGAAGACCTTGGTTGGGAAGCGATCGACAATTTTCCGGTTCGCCTGCTCGACCGGCTGATCGGCGCGGAAGGCGGCCAGCCTGTCCAGCCCGCCGTTCCGCCCGAAGCCCCGCTCGCCATCGGCTATGATTCGCGCACGCGCGGCTTTGCCCCGGCGGAGATCATCGCCACGGTCAAGGAGCTAGCCGGGCGCGAGGATCTGGAAGTGACCACCCTGTTCCTCGACTGCGCGAGTGGCGAGTTGGAGCGCCGCTATAACGAGACCCGCCGCCGCCATCCGATGGCCGCCGGCCGTCCGGTGCTGGAAGGCATCAAGGCAGAACGCGAACTGCTCGAACCGCTGCGCCGCTGGGCGGAAATGGTGATCGACACCACCGAAATGGCCGCCAACCAGTTGCAGCAGGCAATCCGCGAACGGTTCGAAGCCGGACGCGAGGAGGCCATGACGGTCACCGTCACCAGCTTCGGTTTTGCACGCGGCATGCCCCCGCTGGCCGATCTGGTGTTCGACATGCGGTTCCTCGATAATCCGCATTGGGTGGAGGAACTGCGCGACCTGACCGGGCGGGACGAGCCGGTGGCGAGCCACATCCATGCCGATCCCGGCTTTGCCCCAGCCTATGAGCGTATTCGGGATCTGCTCCTCGACCTGTTGCCGCGCTATGCCGCGCAGGGAAAAAGCTATGTTACCGTGGCGTTCGGCTGTACCGGCGGGCGTCACCGCTCCGTTTTTACGGCAGAGCAAATCACCGCGGCCTTGCGCGAGGCGGGGTTTTCGCCCACCTTGTTGCACCGCAATTTGGAATCGCGGGCCACCGATGCGATCGAAGGGCCCCAATCGTGATGATAGGTAGCGCAATTCCCTTTCAACCTGAATTTTTCGCCCGGCAAACGTCCGCATGATCGGCCTGATCCTGGTGACACATGGCCGACTGGCCGATGAATTCGTCCATGCGATGGAACACGTCGTGGGCGAACAAAAGGCGGTGGCCACCGTCTGCATCGGCCCCGAAGACGATGTGGAACAGCGCCGCGAGCAAATCTCCGATGCCATCGGACAGGTGGAAGATGGCGACGGGGTCATCATATTGACCGACTTGTTTGGCGGAACGCCTTCCAATCTGGCTATATCGCTGATGGACACGGGCCGGGTCGAAGTCATCGCCGGAATAAACCTGCCGATGCTGATCCGCCTGGCCGGCGCGCGTTCCAAACTGCCGATTGGCGAGGCATTGGCCGCTGCGCAGGAGGCCGGGCGCAATTACATCACCATAGCCTCCGATCTTTTGGGCGGTGGTTCGGGCGATTCGCGTTCCGAGCCCAAAGCACGCCGCGCATGACCGCTCGCCGCGCTGCGACGGTCACCAACAAACGCGGCCTCCATGCCCGGGCCAGCGCCAAATTCGTGGGCACCGTCAGCAAACTGCCCGAGGGCATCGAAGTGCGCGTTGCCAAGGGCGGCCACGAGGCGGGCGGCGGATCGATCCTGGGGCTGATGATGCTGGGCGCGGCGCGCGGCGACGAAATAGAAATCATCGTCGACGGGCCGGAGGCGCAGAAGCAGGCGGTGCTCGATCGGCTGTGCCTGCTGGTGGCGGACGGCTTCGGCGAAGATTGATGCCCGAACGAACTGGCGCCGCCACGCGCCGCGAAATAACCGGCTTTTCCAACCCGACAGTAAAAATGCTGCGCTCCTTGCGCGACAAGAAGCACCGCCGGCGCGAAGGAAAGTTTCTGGCCGAGGGACTGCGCCTGCTGACCGATGCGCGCGAGAGCGGGCGGGTGCCGGAAATACTGGTGCTTGCTTCGGGGCGCGACCATGGGCCGCACTGCGATGCGCTGGAGGATGCGGTGCTTGGCACGGGTGGTGAAGTCATCGAGACCACGCCCGACATCCTCACCAAGATAACCGGCAAGGACAATCCGCAGGCGGTGGCGGGGGTGTTCGCCGAATGGAACACATCGCTGGACGCGATCGACCGCCGCGCCGCGCCGATCTGGCTGGTCGCTCAGTCGCTGCGCGATCCTGGCAATCTCGGCACCATGCTGCGGTCCGGCGACGCACTGGGCGCAGGCGGGCTGATCCTGATCGACGATTGCGCCGATCCGTTCAGCGCCGAAGCCGTCCGTGCCAGCATGGGCGCGGTATTCACGCAAATGATCGCGCGCGCGCCATGGGGTGACTTCATCGCATGGTTGCGAGCGGGTCAAGGCCAACTCGTCGCGGCTAGTTTGCGAGACGCGGTCCCCTATCGCGGCGCGCCTTACGCAGCGCCATGCTTCGTCATGGTAGGCAACGAATCGCGCGGGCTGCCGGAAGATTACGAGGCAGCCTGCGATCTGCGCGTCACCATGCCGATGCGCGGCCGGGCCGACAGTCTGAACGCGGCGGTGGCGGCGGCGGTTCTGGGGTATGAAGTGCTTGCCGGGCTTGAACCATAGGCAAAGCTATTTAGGGCTTCGCAGCAGATTTCGGGTTCGCATAGGATGAAGCCGGGTGAGGAGCTTCGATGGACCGCGCGCTTAAACACAGGCTGAAGATGGCGGGTATCTGGCTGCTGCGCTCGATCGCAGTCCTGCTGATTGCCGGAACGCTGCTCAGCACAACAGATCTCAACCAATGGTGGATCCGGATCTGGGATTTCCCGCGCGTGCAGATCCTGATCGCGATGGTGCTGGTCGCCGCTGCCCTGTACTTCCTCGATCGCTGGCGTCCGTGGCTGCCGCTGCTGCTGGTCGGGCTGAGCGTCTGGCAGCTTTACCGGGTCTATCCCTACACCCCCCTGGCCAGCGCCGACGTGGCGAAGGCAAATACCGGCGATTACGATGCTTCGGGCTGTTTCTTCGTGCTCACGCTGAACGTGCTGCAGGATAACCGCGATTACGAAACAACGGCGCAGCTGATCCGCAGCTTCGATCCCGACATCTTGATGTTGACGGAAACCGATCAGGCCTGGGCCGACGCGATGGCACCGATCATGGCCGATTATCCGCAGCAGGCGCACCGTCCGCTGGACAATACTTACGGCCTGATGTTCGCCACCCGCCTGCCCATGCGCGACGCATCTATCCAGGATATCGCGCAGGCCGACACGCCGTCTGTTTTCGCCACCCTCACCGCGGGCAAGCATAATTTCCGGCTGATCGGCCTGCACCCTCGCCCGCCCACCGTCAGCCAGGATACGGAGGAGCGCGACGCGGAGATCATTGTCGCTGCAAAACAGAGCCGCGATCTCGATATGCCGGTATTGGCGATCGGCGATTTCAACGATGTCGCCTGGTCCGATACCACGCAGCTGTTCCAGGATCTGGGCAGTTTCCTCGACCCGCGCAAGGGGCGCGGAACTTATGCGACCTTCCCAGCCGACATGACCTGGCTCGGCTGGCCGCTGGACCATCTGTTCATGACCGAGGAGTTCCTGCTGCGCGACATGAGCGTGGGCAAGCCGGTCGGTTCGGACCACCGGCCCGTGCTGGCGCAGCTATGCCTCGACCCGCAGGCCGGAGACCGGCGTAACGAAGAACCCGAGGGGCCGAGCAGGGAAGACAATCGCGAGGCCGAGGAGGTGATCGAGGATTTCGAGCAGGACGCTGCCGAGGACCGGATCGAAGGCGAGCACGGCTGAACCGCGCCGCGCCGGGTTGGCAGCGTTTGGCAGGGCCGCAGCGGCCAGCCTTACTGCGCCGTTTCGCTATTATCTTCGATTTGCGCGGCGTCTTCGGCATTGTAGCGCGGGGTCGCCTCCACCAGCGGCACGTCTTCGATTTCTTTCTTGCCGATCTCGATACCCTTTTCGGCCATGCGCCGGCCCGAAGTGAGGACGTTGCGTTCGAAACTGCCGACGAACTTGTTGTAATTGTTCACCGCGGTTTCCAACCCTCCGCCGACGCGCTTCATATGTTCGGCCGATACGCGCAGCCGGTCGTATAATTCCGCCCCCAGGCGGCCGATTTCCTGTGCTTCTTCCGCCATCTTGTCCTGCCGCCAGACCTGCGCCACCGTCCGCGCAATCGCGACGAGATTGGTCGGGGTAGCCAGCAATACCTTGTTGCGAAAAGCGAAATCCCACAGTTCGGGATCGTGTTCCAGCGCGGCGGCGACGAAATGTTCGCCGGGTACGAACATCACCACGTAATCGGGCGTGTCGTCGAACTGGCTCTGATAGCTTTTGGAGCCCAGCGTCTGGACATGATTGCGCATCGATTTGGCGTGCATATCCAAGTGCCGCACCCGCTCTTCATCACCATCCGCCTCGAACGCGGCCTGATACGCGTTGAGCGAGACTTTCGCATCGATCACCAGCCGTTTTTGTCCCGGCACATTGACGATGGCATCGGGGCGCAAACGGCCATCTTCGGTATCGACCGAATGTTCCAGCTGGAAATCGGTGTGTTCGGACAAACCGCATTGCTCGAGCACGTTTTGCAGCGCGCGTTCCCCCCAGCGCCCACGCGCCTTGGGGGCATTGGTAAGCGAATTGCCAAGCCGCGCCGCCTCGCGCCGGACCTCCTCCTGCCCCAGGCGCATCGTCTCGACCAGCTTGGTCAACTGCCCGAACGCATCGACGCGCTTTTCCTCCAGCTGAGCAACCTGTGTTTCATAGCGTTTGAGCCGTTCGTCGACCGGCTGGAGGAGCGCTGCCAGCTTGGCCGCGCTGGCCTTTTCCGAATGACCGAACCGCTCGCTGGCGCTTTCCAGAAACCGCTCCTGCGCCTTGCCCAGCACAGCCGCACCGGTATTCTCGAATTCCTTGAGCAATGCGGCGCGGCTTTCTTCCAGCAGGCGTTTCTGCTCGGCGAATCCAGCCTCTCGCGCCTTGAACCCGGTCAATTCATCGCGCGCCGCCTCGAGCTTCGCGGACAACTCGTCCGCTCGCCCCGCCCGCTCGCTCATGGTGGCGAGTTCGGGCGTCATGCGGGAGAGCTTTTCGGACGCTTCCTTCGCTTCGCCATCGCGCTCCTCGAACCTAGTCTTCCAGCCAGCGGCGGGACGCGAGCCGGCGAACCAGCCGATCGCCCCCCCGATCATCAGGGCCACAAGAACGAGTACGATTGCAATGATATCCATCTATGGAACATAGCTGGAACGCGTCTATGCGCCAAGATACTATCGGAACCAATCCCCGGAACCAACACATGGCCCATTCGCTCACTAACCAAAGGAGAAAACGCAATGTCGATCAAGGAAATGATCAAGGACCACCCCGCGGTGGGCGACGACTATAACGATCAGCTGGGCGAGGCGGTGAAGCACGCCATGTATGGCGCAGCGATCATCAACTCATGCGCCGACGCTTGTCTGGCAGAGGACGATGCGAAAGAGCGCGCCGAATGTATCCGCCGCTGCCTCGACGCGTCGGACGCCTGCACCGCCTTCTACCGCATGGGCAGCCGCCGCACCGGCGGGAATATCCCGGCGATCAAGGCGATGGGCGCCGCAACAATCATCGCCTGCGAGCAATGTCTTGAACATTGCGAGAAGCATGACGATCCGCATTGCAATCGCTGCGCGCGCATGTGCCGCGAAGTGATCGAAGACGTGACGAAGGCCATCCACGGCATGGGCCGCGACGGGCCGGATGGACATTAAGGTTGATGCCGGATCGGTTCGACATCGGTCGAGCTAGATCCGGCCCCAGCCGAGCGCAGCGCGCCCTAGCCTTGGCAAGACTGCCCGAACAGCGATCTGCCCCAAAAGATCCCGGTCAGGCGGCCTTGCGCAGCTTGCCGAGCTTTTTCAGCGCCATTTGCCGCTTCAATCGGCTCAGATGGTCGATGAACAGGATGCCTTCGAGGTGGTCCATTTCGTGCTGGATGCAGGTCGCCATCAGGCCTTCCAGCTGTTCCTCGTGGGTTTTGCCCTCGAGGTCCTGGTAACGAACGCGACATGTCGCCGGGCGGTCCACATCGGCGTAGATTTCGGGGACGGACAGGCAGCCTTCCTGATAAGTCGCCAGTTCCTCCGCCGGTTCGAGTATCTCGGGGTTGATGAAAGTGCGCGGGTTGTTGATCACCGGTTGGTGGGTGTGGCTGTGCTCCCCATCGCCGTGATCGCCGTCGCATTGCTCGGGCTCCGCGTCCTCGTCGGGTTCCTGCAAATCGATCACCAGCACGCGCTTGGGCACGCCCACCTGGATCGCGGCAAGGCCGATGCCGGGGGCGTCATACATGGTTTCGAACATGTCCTCGACGAGCGTCTTTAGCTCGTTGTCGAAGGATTCGACGGGGGTGGAGACGGTTTTTAGCCGGGGGTCCGGCACTTCGAGGATTTCGCGGATAGCCATGCGGCTTACTTAGTGCCGAGCGCCGCGCCGTTCAACCCAAAGGCCGCCGCGCGCGCAGCGCCTGTGCCAACGTCCCCTCGTCGAGATAATCCAGCTCGCCGCCCACTGGCAAGCCGTGCGCCAGCTGGGTAATGCGCACGGGGAAATCCTCCAGCCGTTCCGCGATGTAGTGTGCGGTGGTCTGCCCCTCCAGCGTGGCGTTCATCGCGAGGACGACCTCGTCCACCCCGCCCTCTTGGACACGCTCCAACAGCGATCCGATGGCGAGGTCTTCGGGCCTCACACCATCCAGTGCGCTCAGCTTGCCGCCTAATACATGGTAGCGCCCGGTAAACAGCCGCGCGCGGTCGAGCGCCCATAGGTCGCTGACATCCTCGACGACGCAGATCGAGCGTTGATCGCGCTTGGTATCGGCGCAGATTCCGCAAGGGGCCTGCGTATCGACATTGCCGCAAATGCTGCATTCCACCAGCCGGTCGCGCACCTCGCCCAGCGCACTCAGCAGGCCTGGCAGCGCGCTTTCCCGCCGTTTGACCAGCCACAAAACCGCGCGCCGGGCCGAACGGGGGCCAAGGCCGGGAAGCTGTGCCAGCGCGGCGGAAAGCCGTTCGATCTCTTGCGATGCCATGCGCCCCCAGATAGGTGCGCTGCCGACGTAACGCAAAGGCACAAACCGCATGCGCATCATCTTCATGGGAACGCCCGATTTCGCAGTGCCGACATTGCGGGCGCTGCATCACGCGGCGCATGACATCGCCGCGGTCTATACCCAGCCGCCGCGCCGCGCGGGTCGGGGCAAGAAATTGCAGCCCAGCGCCGTTCAGCGCGAGGCGGAGGTGCTGGGCATCGACGTGCGCACGCCGACCTCGCTGAAATCGGCAGAGACGCAGGCGGAGTTCGCCGCGCTGGAACCCGATGTGGCGGTGGTTGCCGCCTATGGCATGATCCTGCCGCAGGCAGTGCTCGATATTCCTCAGCATGGCTGCCTGAACGTCCACGCCTCCATCCTGCCGCGCTGGCGCGGGGCGGCGCCGATCCACCGTGCGGTCATGGCGGGCGATCCGGGAACGGGGGTTACGATCATGCAGATGGAGGCCGGGCTGGACACCGGCCCGATGCTCGCCACCGCGCGGGTGCCGATAGAAGACAAGACCACCGGCGAGTTGACCGATGAACTGGCCGAGATCGGTGCGCAGTTGATGGTCGGCACGTTGCGCGATCTGGCAATCCACATCCCGGTGAAACAGGACGATGCCGAGGCGACCCATGCGCCCAAGATCGACAAGGCGGAAGCGCGGATCGACTGGGCGCGGACGGCGGTGGAAATCGAGCGTATGATACGCGGCCTGGCCCCGTTTCCCGGCGCATGGTTCGAACTGGATGGAGAGCGCGTCAAACTCCTGCGCGCCGAACTGGCCAACGATGAGGGAGCGGCTGGCACGGTGCTGGGCGACGACTTTGCGATTGCTTGCGGAGAGGGCGCGATCCGTCCCGTGCGGCTGCAACGGGCGGGCAAGCCGGCAATGGACCGGGCAGATTTCATGCGCGGTCATGCGGTGGCGGCCGGGACGGTCCTGACATGATCGCCGCTGCGACACCCTGAGCGATGCCTCGCTACGCGCTCACTCTCGAATTCGACGGGACGCCGTTTTCCGGCTTCCAGCGCCAGAAAAACGCGCCCAGCGTGCAGCAGGCGATGGAGGAAGCCGCGCGTGCCACGTGCGGGCAAGATGTCGTCATGGCGGCGGCCGGACGCACCGATGCCGGCGTCCACGCGCTGGCTATGCGCGCCCATGTCGATATCGAAAAGCAGCTGACCCCGTTCCGCCTGATGGGTGCGCTGAACGCCCATCTTCGCCCGTTGCCGGTGGCGGTTATCGCCTGCGAGGAAGTGCCGGATGATTGGCATGCGCGATTTTCGTGCACCGGCCGTGCCTATGAATATCGCATCGTCAACCGCCGTGCGCCGCTGACGCTGGAGCGGGACCGCGCGTGGCTGGTGCCGCAGCCGCTGGATACCGAGGCTATGCACCGCGCCGCGCAGGCGCTGGTCGGGTTGCATGATTTTACCACCTTCCGCTCCGCCCACTGCCAGTCCGATAGCCCGCTCAAGACGCTGGCGAGCATCGCCGTTCGGCGAGAGGGCGAGCATGTGATCGTCGAGACTGCCGCGCGCAGTTTCCTGCACCACCAGGTCCGCTCGATGGTCGGCTGCCTCGCGCTGGTCGGCATGGGCAGTTGGCCCGAAAGCCGCATAGGTACGGCTCTCGCCGCCCGCGACCGCAGCGAGCTTGGGATGAACGCCCCGCCCCACGGGCTCTATTTCGTGCGCGCGGAGTATGCCGAGACGGAAGGCTAGGGGGCGCGGCGCCAGTATCAAATCGAAACCTAGCCAAGCCGTCCGTCGCAGCGTAGCAGGCAAGAATATTATTCAGGAGAGTACGAATGACCACCACCGGACAGCAGATTTTCAGCACCCTCACCGAAGATGGCAAGCTGACGGTCGAAGTCGCCGAGACCACCTTCCGGGATCCCACCGGCGCGCAGGTGCTGGTGCAAATGGAAGCCGCGCCGATCAATCCCAGCGATCTGGCGCTGCTGACCGGTGCATCCGACCTTGAAAACGCGGAATACTCGGACGGGAAATTCGTTGCCGATATGCCGGAGCCGTTCCTGTCGGGCCAGAAAGGCCGCTTCGGGCAGCGCCTGCCGGTTGGTAACGAGGGCGCAGGCACTGTGATCGCGGCGGGCGAGCATGAAATGGCGCAAGCGCTGATCGGCCAGCGCGTCGCCTGCGTCCCCGGCAACGCCTATTCCACTCATTGCATCGCCGAGGCAGCGATGTGCCTGCCGCTGGGCGATCACAGCAGCGAGCAGGGTGCATCGGCCTTCGTCAATCCGATGACCGCGCTGGGCTTCGTGGAGACCGCGAAGATGGAGGGGCAAAGCGCCATCATCCATGCAGCTGCCGCATCGAACCTGGGCCAAATGCTTTTGAAAATCTGCAATGAGGACGGAATCGACCTGGTCAATATCGTCCGCAAGCAGGAGCAGGTCGATCTGCTGACCGGACTGGGCGCGAAACATGTCGTCAATTCTTCGGACGATGATTTCATGGACCAGCTGCGCGGCGCGATCGATGCGACCGATGCCTATTTCGGCTTCGACCCTATCGGCGGCGGAAAAACGGTCGATTCATGCTTCAAGGCCATGGAACAGGTCGCGGCATCGAAAATGACCGAATTCAGCCGCTATGGCTCCGACCAGCCGAAGAAAATGTACATCTATGGCCGACTCGATTTCGGGCCGACGATTCTGACCCCGTCTTACGGCTTCGGTTGGACGCTGAGCGGCTGGTTGCTCACCCCGTTCCTGGCGAAAGCGGGTATGGAAACCGTGATGCGCATGCGCCAGCGAGTGCTCGCCAACCTCACCACCACCTTTGCCAGCAGCTACAAGCGCAAGGTCGGTTTGAAAGAAATGCTGACCAAGGAAGCGGTGCTGGATTACCGCGCCATGCATACGGGCGAGAAGTACCTGGTGGTGCCGAAGGGGTAACAAACCCTTCTGCTAGGCAAGCGCTCCTTCGAAACGATCGGCCTTCGCCCTCGCTCCTGAGGACGAACGGAATGGCCTGAAGGTCCCCTTCACGCTCCCGTTCGTCCTGAGCGACGTCTCGAAGGGTCCAGCGATCCCCTAAAACGTATATCCGATCCCGGCGCCAATCAGCCACTGATCCGCATCGCCTCGGATGCTGGTATAGGGCGTGTTCTTGGCATCGCCGACCAACCGCGAATATCCGCCGATCGCAACCAAAGCGAGGCCGCCATTGGTTGCATCGCCGTCCAGATCGTATCCCAGCAGCAGGTTGGCAGAGACTTTGTTGATCCCGCCATTGGCTACATAAGTCGGCAGGCCGCTGGCGAGCGCCTGCGCGCCGTTTACGCCGAAATAATAGGCGTTGTGATCATCGTCGCCATATTCCGCGCTGACCGCTAGCGAGGCGATGGCCGCGCGGCTGAGCGGCGTGAAATAGGTGACGCCGGGCGATACGGTCATGCCATCGTGTGCGCCCGCCACGTCCCATTTGGTGTCGATCGTGAAGGACAGGCTGTCGAACGGGTTGAGCAGGCCCGGCATGCTGACCCCCACAGTCGGGCCAACCTCTATCGCGGTGTCGAGTTCGCCGGCAAGTTCGACGACCGGATCGTCGATCTCGCTCAATTTCGCACGATTGCGGTTGAGCGTGACGACCACGCCAAGATCGAAATCGACCTCGCCGCGCTTCGCAGGTTTGATGAAATCGAGCGCCAGTCCGGCGGGGCGCGGGTCCAGCCCGACCGGGCCAAGCTGGCCCTGTATCAGTGGTAGCGGAAATACGCGGTAATCGTCCGACCCGTCATAGCTAGCGCCATAACCGACCCCCACACCGATGCTGACCCAATTATCATCGTATACCGTATCGGCAAACGGATCGCCCGGCCCGTCCTGCGCGGCGGTAGCTTCATTCGCAATCGCCGGCACCGGTTCGGCTTCCTGCGCGAATGCGGGAGCGGCGGTAAACGCGATGAACGCCGCGCTGGATGCGGCAAGACCTGTTTTGAAATTCATGGAAAGACCCCTGGAAAAGTGTTGTCAGGATAACCGACAGAGGCGGCGTGGGTTCCGCGTCCCGGCGGTAACTCAGCCCATTCCCTGCCACTGCGCCACCGCCTCGATCGGCCAGAAAAGCATCAGCACGTTCAGCGCCAGATTGTCACGCATCGCATAAAGCGCCAGCAGTTCGAGGAATATCGCCAGCCCCACGGCGACTTTCCAGGGCAGCCGCGCGGCGACGAGAAAGCCGATGATCATCCAGCCGATATCCGATGCGGAATTAAGGATGGAATCGCCCGAATAGCCCCAGCTGATGGTGACTTCGCGGTAACGGTCGATCACGGTTTGCGTATTCTCTGAAATCTCCCAGGCCGCCTCGAGCGCCGCGGCGATCGGCAATGCCCACACAGCCAACTTGCCAAGCATGCCCAGTCCAGGGTTCCGCGAGGGTATTCTCACCCACAAGACCCAGGCCAGCGCGTACATGATCATGCCGTGGATGAAGTGACTGGGCGAATACCAGTCGGTGATATGCTGGCTGTTTTCGGATGATTGCACAGTGCCGTGCCACAGCTTCACCGTGCCGCATTCGCAGATCGGCGGGCGGTCCATCGCGAACAGGATCGCAACGCTGGCCGCGATGATGATGAGAGTGGCGATAATCGCCGCGCGGTGCGGCATGAGCTTTCCGGACATGGCCCTTCATGGCAGCGCGATGGCCCGGCGGCAAATGGCGCACTGCTTGCACCCGGTGTTGCGCGCGGCGCGATTGCGCGTTTGCCGGTGCTCCCCTATCGCACGGCGGATGAGTGGGCGCATGATCGACGTAGCAATTGCCGGCGGGGGGCTGGCGGGCGGATTGATCGCGCTCGCGCTGCACCGCGCCCACCCGCTCATGCGCGTCGCTCTGGTCGAGGCGTCCGACGTGCTTGGCGGCAATCACCGCTGGAGCTGGTTCGACAGCGATCTTGGCGCGGAAGAACACTCGCTGTTCTCCGCCTTCCGCACAACGCGCTGGGACAGCGGCTATGCCGTGGTGTTTCCCGCCTACTCGCGGCGATTGGGCACCGATTACAATTCGCTCGATAGCGCGGATTTCGATGCCGCACTGCGCCGCGAACTGCCGGCGGAAACCATCCGTACCGGGTCCAGGGTCGCTGCACTCGATGCAGACGGCATCGATCTGGAAAACGGAGAGCGCATCGCGGCGCGCGCGGTAATCGATTGCCGGGGCGCAGTGCCGACATCGTATCTGCAAGGCGGCTGGCAGGTATTCATGGGCCGCCGCTTTCGCACTTCGCAGCCGCACGGGATCGAATGCCCGGTCATCATGGATGCCGATGTGGAACAGCACGGTGCCTACCGCTTCGTCTATACCCTGCCGCTGGGTGCGCATGAGCTGTTCGTGGAAGACACCTATTACCAGGACGATCCGGTACTCGACCGCAGCGCCCTGTCGGGGCGGATCGACACCTATTGCGAACAGATGGGCTGGGACGGCGAGATCCTGGACGGGGAGACCGGCCTGCTCCCGGTGATCACCGGCGGTGATTTTTCCGCTCACCAGGCGCGGACGCGGATCGACGGGGTGGCCCGGGCGGGCGCTCGCGGCGGTTTTGTCCATCCGCTGACCAGCTATACCCTGCTTTTCGCTGCACGCACCGCACTGGATATTGCGGCCAATGCCGACCTGACCGGCCCGATGCTCGCCGCCAAGCTGGAAGCAAGCGCCACCAGCCATTGGCAAAGCACCGCTTTCTACCGCAAGCTTGGCCGGATGCTGTTCGGCGCAGCGCAAGCAGATAAGCGCTACAAGGTATTCGAACATTTCTACCGGCTGGATGACAAGTTGGTAGAGCGGTTCTACGCCGCCAACTCATCCGCCGCCGATCAGGCCCGGATCCTGATGGGCAAGCCGCCCGTTCCCGTTCTCAGCGCCATGCGCGCACTCGCCACGTCCGGCAAACCGCTCGTCCCGCAAACTTCGCAATAAGAGACCTTCCGATGAACGCACCTACCGACCTGTCGAGCGCCACCGCCGCATCGATCGATGCCGATGGCAAGACCGCCTGCGTGGTGGGGGCCGGCTTCGGCGGCTTGGCGCTCGCCATTCGCCTGCAATCGGCGGGCGTGCAGACAACCGTTATCGAAGGGCGCGACAAGCCGGGCGGCCGGGGCTATTTCTGGGAGAAGGACGGCTTCGTATTCGATGGCGGGCCCACCGTCATCACCGACCCGCCCTGCCTGACCGAGCTGTGGGAGCTGACCGGCCACGATATGGCCGACGATGTCGAGCTGATGAAGGTCCACCCGTTCTACCGGCTCAACTGGCCCGACGGGAAGAATTTCGATTATTCCAACGACGAAGCCGAACTGAAGGCCGAGATCGAGCGCGAGGCGGAGCCGGGTGATTGGGAAGGCTATCAGCAATTCCTGGAATATTCGAAAGGCTGTTACGAGGAAGGCTACGTCAAGCTGGGCCATGTCCCGTTCCTCGACTTCAAGAGCATGATCAAGGCTGCCCCCGCCCTGGCGAAGAAACAGGCTTGGCGCAGCGTCTATTCGATCGTTTCAAAATATGTGAAATCGGAAAAGCTGCGCCAGGCGCTCAGCTTCCACACGTTGTTGGTTGGCGGCAATCCGATGAAGACCAGCTCGATCTATACGCTGATCCACAAGCTGGAAATGGATGGCGGTGTCTGGTGGACGCGCGGCGGAACCAACCGCCTGATCGCCGGAATGGTGCGCCATTTCGAACGGCTTGGCGGCACGATGCGCGTCGGGGATCCGGTGGTGCAGGTACATGTCGACAACGACCGCGCCCGCTCGGTCGAAACCAAGAGCGGCTGGCAGGGCGATTTCGACGCAGTGGCCAGCAATGCCGATATCATGCATTCCTACCGCGACCTGCTGTCCAATTCGGCGCGCGGCAAGAAGAACGCCAAGGCACTGAACCGCAAGAGCTTCAGCCCCGGCCTGTTCGTGGTCCATTTCGGGCTTGAAGGCACCTGGCCCGGCATTCCGCACCACATGATCCTGTTCGGCCCGCGTTATAAGGGCTTGCTCGACGATATCTATTCGGGCGGCGTCCTGCCGGAGGATTTCAGCATCTATCTGCACCATCCCACGGTGACCGACCCAAGCATGGCGCCCAAGGGCAAGAGCACTTTCTACGCGCTGGTTCCGGTCGCCCATATGGGCAAGATGCCGATCGACTGGAACGAGGTTGGCCCGATCCTGGAAAAACGTATCCTGGACGAGGTGGGCCGCCGCCTGATCCCCGATATCCACGACCGCATCGTGACCAAATTCCACTACGCACCCAACGATTTCGCCAGCGACCTCAATGCCCATCTGGGCAGTGCCTTCAGCCTTGAGCCGGTCTTGTGGCAGAGCGCCTATATGCGCGGGCATAACCGGGACGACGTGATCGACAATTTCTACCTCGTCGGCGCGGGCACCCATCCTGGCGCGGGGATTCCCGGCGTGGTCGGCAGCGCCAAGGCAACGGCCGGGCTGATGATCGAGGATCTGGTCAAGTGAAACGGCTGGCCATCTATTGCGGCTCCGCCACACCGGCCGATCCTCGCTATATCGAACTCGCCCGCGAAACTGGCCAGACGTTGGCGCAGCGCGGGATCGGCGTGGTGTATGGCGGCGGCCGGCTGGGCCTGATGGGCGCGGTGGCTGCCGGCGCGCTGGAAAATGGGGGCGAGGTGATCGGGGTGATACCCGAAGCGCTCGCCGGATCGGAAGTCGCCAACACCGATTGCACCGAATTACACGTCGTTTCCGGAATGCATGAGCGCAAGAAAGCGTTCACCGACCTGTCCGACGGGTTCGTCACCATCCCCGGCGGAGTGGGCACGATGGACGAGCTGTGGGAAGCGGTGAGCTGGGCGCAGCTGGGCTATCACGCCAAACCGGTTGGGCTGCTCAACGCCTTCGGGTTTTTCGACCATCTGATTGCGTTCAATCGCCACATGGCACAGGTCGGCTTCATCCGCCCGGCCCACCAGAACATCGTGATTGCCGAAGAGGCCCTGCCTGCGCTACTCAGCCGTATGGCAGATTACCAACCGCACACGCCCATCTTCGAAATGAAAGCCGCCGATTTGTGAATAATCCGGGGGGAAGACGTCCAAAAAAGGTCAGCGACCGGATGCTTGCGCCGTCGAGCGTCATGCGTCCGACGTATCGCAGTGCCGGCGGCGGACGGTATCGCCCCGCTCTGGTGGACCGCGCGGGCGAAATGATCCGCAAGGGCTCGAAAAGCTTTCACGCCGCCAGCCGCCTGTTCGATACACCCACTCGCGAGCGGGCCTGGATGCTTTACGCCTGGTGCCGCCAATGCGACGATATCGTCGATGGCCAGCAATTGGGCGGCGAGCTGGGCGTCAAGGTCGATCAGGCCAAGGCGCTCGACCGGATAGAAGCGATCCGCATCCTCACGCGCCGCGCACTGGATGGAGAGCCGACCGCGGATATCGCGTTCGACGCGCTGGGCCAGGTGGCCAGCGAATGCGGCATCAAGCTCGACAATGCCTTCGACGTGATCGACGGGTTCGAACTGGATGCGCGCGACTGGCGCCCCCGGACCGAAGCCGATCTGATGCGCTATTGCTATCACGTGGCGGGCGCTGTCGGAGTGATGATGGCGCGTGTGATGGGCGTGCCGCGCGAAGATAGCGACACGCTGGACCGTGCCTGCGATCTGGGGCTGTCCTTCCAGCTCGCCAATATTGCGCGCGATCTGGCGGAAGACGATGCGGCCGGGCGCTGCTACGTCCCCGCCGAATGGTTGGCCGAAGAGGATATCGAACCCGGCCAGCTGATGAAGCCGCACCATCGCGAGGAACTGGCCGATATTGCTCAGCGACTGGTCGACCTGTCGCGCCATCATCGCAAGGCCGGGCTGGCCGGGACGAGCAAACTGTCCTTTCGCCAGCGCTGGGCTATTCACACCGCTGCACGAATCTATGGCGAGATCGCGGAGGAAGTGGATCGGCGCGGCCCTGCTGCGTGGGACCGGCGCGTTGTCATCGGCCGCCCGCGCAAGCTGGGCCATGTGTTCGGCGCCTTTTTCGAAGCGGTGAACCCCGACGATGAATTGCCCGATCCGATGCCGAAACATTCGCGCCAGACGATCTTGATCGATGTCCGCATGCACGGCCCTATCCCCGATGCGCCGATGACCCCGCTGCCGGACGAGGAATAGCAGGCCCTTCAATCCCTCGCTTCTCGGGACGAACAGTGTTCTGAGGTTTCGCCCCTCCCATTCGTATTGAGGAGCGAAGACGAAGTCTGAGCGTCCCGAAGGACCCAAGACCCCACTCGCCATCGCTCGCAACTTGCGATAACCCGCAGCATATGATCGCCAAACTTCTCATCGCCAATAGAGGCGAAATCGCCTGCCGTATCATCCGCACCGCCCGCGCCATGGGTATCGCTACCGTGGCGGTCTATTCCGATGCGGATGCCAAGGCGCTCCACACTCGGCAAGCCGACCAAGCAGTCCATATCGGCCCCTCCCCCGCCGCTGAAAGCTATCTTGTTGGCGAGAAGATCATCGCGGCGGCCAAGGAAACCGGCGCGGAGGCGATCCACCCTGGTTATGGTTTTCTATCGGAAAACGCCGATTTCGCGCAGGCCGTGATCGATGCCGGGCTGATCTGGGTCGGACCCAAGCCCGAAAGCATCCGCGCCATGGGGCTGAAGGATGCCGCCAAGCAGCTTATGATGGATGCCGGCGTGCCCGTCACCCCCGGCTATCTGGGAGAGGACCAGTCGGTCGAGCGGCTCAAGGCCGAGGCGGACACAATTGGCTATCCTGTGCTGATCAAGGCAGTCGCGGGTGGCGGCGGCAAAGGGATGCGCAAGGTCGAGAAGGCGGCGGATTTCGAGGCTGACCTGCAAAGCTGCCGCCGCGAGGCCAGCGCCAGCTTCTCCAACGACGAGGTGCTGCTGGAAAAATGGATCACCAGCCCGCGCCATATCGAGGTGCAGGTGTTCGGCGATGCGCGCGGCAATGTCGTCCACCTGTTCGAACGCGATTGCAGCCTCCAGCGCCGCCACCAGAAAGTGATCGAGGAAGCCCCCGCCCCCGGCATGGACGAGGCGACCCGCGAAGAAATCTGCGCCGCCGCCGTGCGCGCCGCCAAGGCCGTGGATTACGAAGGCGCAGGCACCATCGAATTCATCGCCGACGCTTCTGACGGGCTGCGCGCCGACCGCATCTTCTTCATGGAAATGAACACGCGGTTGCAGGTGGAGCATCCGGTGACCGAAGAGATTACCGGCGTCGATCTGGTGGAATGGCAATTGCGCGTGGCTGGCGGGGAGGCAATCCCGCTGAAGCAGGAAGAGCTGTCGATCAACGGCCACGCGATCGAGGCGCGGCTCTATGCCGAAGACCCGGCGAAGGGGTTTTTGCCGAGTACGGGGCGGTTGGAGTACTTCAACCTACCGTCGGTGGCGCGTCCGTCACGATGGCAACAAACGAACTCGGGCGCGCTACACGAATGCTCCTTCGAACATACGGCGCGTATCGAGACTGGCGTTGAGCAGGGAGACTACATCAGCCCGCATTACGATCCAATGATCGCCAAACTAGTTTGCCACGCTAACAATAGAAGCGAGGCGTGCATCGGCTTGGCGCAAATGTGCGCGGACGCGCAGGTATGGCCCGTTAAAAGCAATGCAAACTTCCTGAATGCGCTGCTGGTCAATCCCGACTTCTACAAGGCGCGCATCGACACAAGTTTTATCGCTGAGCATGAAGATGATGTCATCTTCGAGAACGAAACCCCGCAATGGCTACTGGATATCGTAGCGCGCAAGATGGTGCCCGAAACGCGGCAGCTGACAGGATTCCGGCTCAATTCGCCCAGCAGGACGCTGGTAAGAATAACCGATGGGTCGCGGATTGTGACGGGCGACTGGTCCGGACGGGTTTCATACACCCAAGCGAACCATGCGCTTATGGAAGAGCGAGACGATGCGGTCTTTGTGACCGAGATGGGTACCACGTGGCGCTTTCGGTCGGAGCGGCACAATGGCGGCGGAGCAGCCGCAGCCTCAGACGGCGCGATCCTCTCGCCCATGCCGGGCAAGGTCATTGCGGTCGATGTGGCCGAGGGAGACAGCGTTACCGCCGGGCAGCGGCTGATGGTGTTGGAGGCGATGAAGATGGAGCACGCGTTGACCGCTCCGTTCGATGGCACGGTGAGCGAGCTTTCCGCCAGCGAAGGCGCGCAAGTGCAGGTCGAGGCGGTGTTGGCGGTGGTGGAGCCGGATGCCGATGAGTGATGGCGCACCCATCCCCCTCCCCTTCTGGGGAGGGGCAGCGAGACTTAATGAGCCCCTCTTCCGGGGCGAATTTAGTCGCAGCGGGGTGGGGCCACGGCGGTTGCGGCTTCGCACCTCCCCCACC